>JAABUZ0100000047.1_pt1 | contig 267277 bp, 256 predicted proteins | sample 5562091 | NCBI WGS metagenome assembly JAABUZ01 (sample SAMN12813069, study PRJNA571459) | rock metagenome | isolation source: Antarctica rocks | place: Antarctica: Victoria Land, Linnaeus Terrace sud | collected 2015-12-21 | reverse complement strand
ATGGCTGCCCTTTGCATGGCTGCCCTTTGCATGGCTGCCCTTTGCATGGCTGCCCTTTGCATGGCTGCCCTTTGCATGGCTGCCCTTTGCATGGCTGCCCTTTGCATGGCTGCCCTTTGCGTGGCGGGCGTCGCCTGGGCGGGGCCGCCGTACCTGACGGACGACCCCGAACCCGTGCCCTATCACCACTGGGAACTTTACACCTTCGCCACCCGTGACCAGACACGCAGCACCACAATTGTCAACGAGCCCGCGTTGGAGCTCAACAACGGTTTCGCCCCCAATACCCAACTTCACCTCATCATCCCGCAGACCTATTTCTCCCAGGACGGCACGAGCGCACGGGGCCTGGGCGACGTTGAGGTCGGTGTCAAGTACCGCTTTCTGGGGGAGACGAAGAGCCGTCCCGAGATCGGCACCTTTCCGCAGTTGGAGCTGCCCACGGACGACCAGTCGCGGAGCCTTGGCAACGGGCGTACATGGGTAAAGGTCCCGATCTGGCTCCAGAAGTCGTTCGGACCGTGGACAACCTACGGAGGCGGCGGCTATGCCTACAATCCCGCTCCAAGCCAGCGCAACTATGGGTATGGCGGACTGCTCGTCCAGTGCACGCTTACCCCACGTCTGACGCTCGGCGGCGAAGTCTTCCTCCAAGGCGCATAGGTAAACAACCCGCAGTCAGAAACGACAGGTTCGGCGGGCACGTCTTCTTCGTCCCCAGACAGCTCCGTCATTCATAAGCCTGAGCCGACGACGCCGCTGGCGGAACTCGCGCTCGTATTTCTGCGACTGGGCACTACTGCCTTCGGTGGCCCCGCCGCCCATATCGCCATGATGCGCCAGGAGTTCGTGGAGCGACGCGGGTGGCTGACCGAGGCCGACTTCCTTGACCTGGTGGGCGCGTCCAACTTGATGCCTGGTCCTGTCTCCACGGAAGTCGCGATCCTGGTTGGCATGAGGCGGGCAGGCTGGATGGGACTTCTTCTTGCGGGTGTCTATTTCATTCTGCCCGCCGCTCTGATCGTCACCATCCTAGCCTGGGCCTACGTGCGCTTCGGCCATCTGCCCCAGGCAGCGGGCGTATTCTACGGCGTCAAACCTGTGATCATCGCCGTGGTCGCACAGGCCCGTGGATGCTGGGCCACACTGCCCTCAAGACGCGGCTTCTACTAATGATGGGGGCTGTGGCGACCATCCTGGCCTTTTTTGGCTTTCCCCCACTGGTGCTGCTGTTTAGGACGGGCATGGTGCTGGGAGTGCGCGGGTGGGTGCAAAGCAAGCCGACGCGCAGTGTGAAGCCTCTGCTGGCCCTGGCGACAGTAGCGGCGGTTCTGATCGGGTTGCCGCTGGGGATTGCTCTATTCCAGCCACTTGCAAACAGCGTTGCGGGCTTGGCCCCGCTGCTGCTTGTGTTCGCCAAGATTGGGTCGGTGATGTTCGGGAGCGGCTACGTGCTGCTGGCGTTCCTGCGAACCGACCTGCTGCCCCAGGCTTTGCACCGACGCGAGCAGGCCGCCCCGGACTTCAGTCCGGGGTTGAAGCGAGCCTCCACGCACCCGTTGCGTTTGCTTGGCTTGATGCGTTTGCTTGGCTTGATGCGTTTGCTTGGCTTGATGCGTTTGCTTGGCTTGATGCGTTTGCTTGGCTTGATGCGGGGAGGGGCAGAAGGGTGAGTGTGTCATACTCTCACCAGTGTGTCATACTCTCACCCATGAGCGAAACCAATGAACCCGCGCCCGGTCAGAACCCGCGCCCGGTCAGAAGACGCCGCAGACGCTGGGACGCTCCTGGACAGGAGCGCATACCAAGCACCGTCTGCGCGACCACCTGGTCTTTGTCCCCAAGTACCGCGTCCCCAAGTATCGCGTCCCCAAGTACCGCAAGCGTGTCCTGAAAGGAAAGGTTGCGGTGCGCCTGGAAGCCCTGCTGCGACAAGCGTGCGCAGTAAACGGGTGGGAAGTACAGGGTGGGAAGTACAAGAGCTTGCTCTCCAGCCGGAGCATGTGCCTCTTCTGGTGCCTGCCTCTTCTGGTGCCTGCCTCTTCTGGTGCAAGTGCAGGCGCGCGACAGCGTGGCGCAGGTAATGAAGGTTCTGAAGGGCGGCACGAGCCGTGTGCTGCGGGCGGAGTTTACAGAGCTGGATGAGTTTCTGTGGGGTGGTCAGTTCTGGATGAGTTTCTGTGGGGTGGTCAGTTCTGGGCGGGTGGGTACTTTGCGGAGACAGTTACTTTGCGGAGACAGTGGGGGTGGTAGAAGGCGAGGCGTTGCTGCGCGACATGGCGTTGCTGCGCGACATTCGTGAGCAGCGAGCCCTGTAAGGCAAGAACACTTATGCCTGAGGAGCTATGCCTGAGGAGCTATGCCTGAGGAGCGGGCTGAGGTAGGAACCTTTGGCGTAGAGACTGTTAAAGGCCCCGGCCTTAAGGCCGGGGTTCTTTACTGGCTGACCTCGGCGCAGCTTCTGGACTCGGTGGCCGTGGGGCAGTTCACGCCTGGCCCCGTGTTCACCACAGCGACGTTCATCGGATACATCGTGGCAGGGCCAGGGGGTGCGTTGGTGGCGACGGTAGGCATCTTCCTGCCCGCCTTTGTGTACGTGGCCCTGAGTGGCCCATTAATACCGCGTGTTCGACAGTCGTCAACGGCGCGGGCGTTCCTGGACGGGGTGAACGCGGCATCGTTGGCATTGATAGCTTTCGTGACATGGCAACTGGCCCGCGCCGCGCTGGTGGATGTCGTCAGCCTCGTCCTGGCTCTCGTTAGCGCAATTCTCCTGTTCCGCTGGCGGGTGAACTCCGCCTGGCTGGTGTTGGGCGGTGCGCTTCTCGGCCTTGCAGCCCCCGCACTTGGCGTCGTCCCGCCCTAGATTAGACGGAACGCTTTTGGGCAACGCATTTCGTTGCGGAATGACTCAGGCGGTATGTTGGTGACGTTCGTGGTGTTCTTTGTGAGCGAGCGACTGTCGGTGGAGATGGATGAATGTGAGGAAGCCCGCAACGGCCAAAGCCACGATGTCCAACCAAGTCGTATAGTTCCATTCAAACCGAGCATGCGAGATCGCGCTGGCGGGCCGCATTCCCATCGGTACCAGATGCAGCGCACTGAACAAGCCGTCCACGGCCAGACCTGCCACTACCATGGACGCGAATAGCACCAGCGTAATATAAACCGCTGCCCGTCGCCCATAGTATTTCCCGTAGACGATTATCAGCGGCACAATGATCAGGTCTGCATAGATGAAGGAGATTACACCACCAAAGCTAATCCCGCCCGACCACAGGATGGATGCCAACGGAATGTTGCCGACCGAGCAGACGAACGAAGCGACGGCAATTAGTGGCCCGCCGATGGTATTCTCCATCAGGCGCAGGACGGGTGAACCAGAATGCGTCAGGAACACGGCGCGCCACACCTGGCTTGGCACCAGCACGGCCAGCAGCCCTGCGATCACGAAGCCAATCGCCATCTCCTTCCACATCATGCCCCAGTCCATCGCAAAGGCATCCGCGACAGCGCGAAGCCTACCGTCCTGCACGTGCCCGTGTTCTCCATGATCGTGTTCCAAATGGTCATGCCCACATCCAGAGTGCGCATCGGCTTCTTTGTGGTTGCGGGCTTGTTACTCCAAGCCTCAGTGATGAAAAGGCCAATTTGGAGAACCAAAAGCAAGTTCTTGAGCAGCAGATTGCCGATACACGGCTTGAGCGCCCGAACTCAGCTTTGGTTCAAGCCCATTGGAAACTCTTCACGGTCATCTGGGAGAAGGCGACGGAAGGGGAGAAAAACCAGTTGATGCCGCTGCTAGTTGAGCGGGTGGAGATGACGGAAAAAGAGCGTGGTTTCTGTAGGCTAACGTTTCAGCCACAAATACCACGCTCCTATGGTTTCTCCACATCTACGAGTGTGGTAGTTAGCTCCAAGATGGGAGCGGGGGTTGGACTTGAACCAACGACCTCCGGGTTATGAGCCCGACGAGCTACCGGACTGCTCTACCCCGCGACACAAAGAGAATATACCCGTACGCAAACGCTTTTGTCAAGGGGTTCGTCTTTGTGATGAAAGATTGTTATAAACTCACTGTTCTGGCCTGCTGGATAATCTGATTGTTTGTAGGATCCGCGTTCAGAATAACCAGCGTCACTGTGGACTGCGTTAGATGCGCCACGGCGTCCTCAAATGCAGGCTTGGTGCCGACTGCGGTTTGGTTGACACGCTGGATGACCATGCCCAGCCCAATGCCGCTCATTTCCCCTGCGCTGCCTGCACTGACAGAGGCAACGACAACGCCGGTGGTTGTCGCTGGCAAATTCATAGTCAGCTTGTCGTGCGCTGTCAGGCCGCGCACGGTCACGCCCAGGTGCAGGCGCGGCGGTGTCAGCGGCGATTGTCCGGAAGGAGCATCCCCTGCCAAAGCCGGAGGCGGACTAATGGTAGCTGCCGCTACTGCATCCTGCCCGCTGCGCACGTAGCGAATAGCCACTTTCTGTCCCGGACGACTGGCGGCAATGGCCTGGCGCAAATCCAGCTCGCTGTGGATCGGCTTGCCGTTGTAAGCGGTCACAATGTCTGAAGCCTGGATGCCCGCTTTGCCTGCCGGACTCGTCACCAGCACGTCCCGCACAAATGCCCCGTCTGTGCACCCATATTGGGCTGCCAGGGCAGGCGTTAAATCTTCCGGCGTGAGTCCTAAATACCCCCGCACGACTTTGCCCTGCGTAATCAAGTCACTCGCCACTTGCTGGGCAATCGCCACGGGAATGGCGAAGCCCACTCCCGCGCTGCCTTCCACGGGCGACTCGATTGCGACGTTGATGCCGACTACTTTGCCATCAATATCAAACAGCGGACCCCCCGAATTGCCAGGGTTGATCGCGGCATCTGTTTGGATCAAATCCGGGTAGTAGCGCGATGAGCCTTCGCCGTTGATTTGCTGGTGACGATTGACGGCGCTGATAACACCCACCGTCACCGTATTTTGCAGATCAAAAGGGCTGCCGACTGCCAGCGCCCATTGCCCCGCGACAACCGGCCCTGACCCGCCGAATTGCGCGACCGGCAGCGGCGTTTGGCCCGGATCAATCTTGACAATCGCCAGGTCGCTTTTGAAGTCCGGGTAGACTTTGCCTTGAAACTCACGCCCGTCAAACAGCGTGACTGTGACCATGCCGCCGACTGCGCCATCCACCACATGGTCGTTGGTCAGAATGTAGCCGTCGGGCCGCACAATGACGCCCGACCCGGTCGCTTCCAGGCGGTGCGGCATGGGAGGCAGCTTGCCCCTGCCGCGGCCAGTAGGCGGCGGCGCGCCCAGGCCGTCCGGGCTGCCGTCGCCAAGGGATGCTGCGGTGATAGGACGCTCCGATTTGATGTTGACAACAGTCGGCTCCACGGTGCGCGCAATCTGCGTGAAAGCGTCCTGCATTTGTTTCAGCAGGGACTTTTGCAGGGCTGTTGTCGGCGGTGTCGCTGTGACCGTCGAAGAGGGCCGGGCAAGCGGGGCAAGCGGGTCCGCTTGGGCAGATGCCCCGATGCCCAGAAGTCCCAAGATTATCCCGGTCTTCCAGGAGGCTGTTTTCCATGAAGTGCTGCGTTGACAGGTCATTGTTCTTCTTTTTCTAGAAACTGAAAAGGCGAAGCTTACGAAACGGATGCAATCCAGGCCCGCGCTTGTGCGTCCAGCGCGCCCATGTCAGCGTGCAGCCTGCGCCCGACAGCGGGCCACATTTGCTGTTTACCCAAAAGCGCATGGAATGCCGAACTTTGCTGCGGATGCTGCCGAAGAAACAAAGCCGCCGAAACCATCGCGACATAGTCCCAGCCGACCCGCCCCCATGTTTGCCGCTGTTTGTCCGCCGCTGGCCCGAACTGATGCCCAAATGCGCGCGCCAGCCGCTGTTTCGTGCCGGACGACAGCGCACGCGCCATTTCCGCGCCTACATCCGGTGGCAGGGAAAGGTCACCCCGAACCGTAATCCGCACGCCGCGGCAGTCCAGCATCCATGCCTGCTGCCCGTAATGCGCAAGGGCGCTGTTGAGCATCGCGAGGGACGGCATCGGCCCAAACGCTTTGCTTTCGGTGATTGTCAGTGTTTGCAATCCATCGCTGCACCGCATCTGCGTCAGCAACGGCGCGCTCGCAGGCGGGGAAAGCAAAGACAACCGCAGTCCCGCATAGCCACGAGGCAGCCAGGCCGGAAAACGGCCCGCGAACCCGGCCTGTGTCCAAACCCGCGCGGGAGGGCACGACAGCGAGACCGACAGGGTTTCACGCACAATACGACGGGGCGCATGACGAGCAGCAGGCGGCAGGCCAAGAGCGCTGTCCGGCAAACAAGAAGAAAACGATATGCTGTCATAAGCCGACACATAGCGGCGGCATCCCGCTTGGTCGTACTCTTCCAGCCGCAGCACAAATGGGTGGGATAGGTCAATCCAGCACAGCTTATACGGGCCCTCGAGGGAACGCGGACAAATTGCTACGACTGCGCACAGCCGTCCATCCAAACGCTCTCGCCGCACGACCGTGCAGGTGTAATTGCGGCGCATCAGCCCCAGCATCAATTGCCGATCCGCTTTTGCTTCTCGTGACACCGAAGGACTGACCAGGACGCAGCGCTTTTGCGGCTCATACAGCGATGTTTGGACGCCGTCATCCGTCATCACCCGTCCGGCAGCGTTGGGCGGAAACAAATACGTCAGGCGCGAGCGCAGGCCATGGTGCGCCGCCGCCGTCACAATCTCCATCATGCCCCCGCCCTGCGCGGCAGGAAGGCTCCAAAGGATTGTCTGCCGTCCCTGATAGGTGCCCCCGGCTTTGGTCTGCATCGCCTGCGCAACCAGAGCAAACGTATCGCTCGCCGCTGCCGCTGGAAACGGGGATAGCAGCATCAGCGTCAAACAAAGTTTCCCGAAAAGTCCAGGCAAACAATGCAATGTGATAGAAAAACGCTTCATGCCCTCGCGCTAACGCCCAGCAGTATCGGCCAGGGCAGCATCCCCTGCGGCATATCCCCCGACCGCCTCATCGTCCAGCGGCTCCGCGCTCCAGCCCGACAAAGTCACCGACGCTCCCGCCTGTGAAATCGTCCCGCCGTCCTCGCGCGGCCCGCTCCAGGCCGACGGCAAATCGCTGGGTGCGCCAAACAGCGGACGACCATGACCCGGCGACCAAAAGATACGCGAAGACGCAGGAAACGGCATGGGCATGGTATCGCGCACCAGGCCCGCCTCCATCACGCCTGCTTCTGCCTGCCCGCTTGTCCGTGCCGCATCGCCCGTAGGCGGCGCAAACGGCACCGCCAGCATCAGCAGCGCCAGGCACGACAGCGCAAGAGCCCCCGCCAGCCTGCGCCCGCGCTGCGGGCGCCATACGCCTTCCGGCATATCCCCAAGCAAAGCAGCACTGTGGGCAAACTTCCAGCCCGACACCGACCGCTGGCTCACCCGCTGCGTGATCCGTAGTTCCAGTGGCATGTCCGGCGCGACTGCCGACAGCGAGCGCAGCAAGCGCCGTACCTCGCATACCTGCCGGTGCTCCTCCGCGCAAGCCGGGCAATGGTTCAAATGCTGCCGCATCGCCAGCATCTGAGCGCCGGTCAACTGCTGATCCAGATAAGGTGAAATGAGCTGTTGAGCAGATCGGCAATTCACAAACAAACACTCCCCGCACCCAAAAATAGACGCCCCAAAGCCCCAAAATAGACGCCCCAAAGCGCCGTTCCCGAACAAAACGCTTAAGCAGTCGCCGCCAGCGCTTCCTCCTGCTGAAACAAGGCAATCTTGCTCCGCAGCAGCTTGCGCCCCCGGTGCAGGCGAGAACGCACCGTACCCAGGGAACAGCCCATCGCTTCGCTGATTTCCTCGTAGGACATGCCCTCGATGTCCGCAAGGATCACTGTCATGCGGAAATCCTGCGGCAAGCCGGACAATGCCCGCTGGATGTTTTCATCCAGTTCCTGCGACATCACCATTCGCTCGGGGTTGGACTGCACATCCGGGATTTCCAGAAACACGTCTTCCGAGCGTCCCCCCAGATCCAGCGGCTGATCCAACGACTGCGCGCGCGCTTTGGGCTTGCGACGCAGGCTGTCCACAAACAAATTGGACATGATCTTGTACAGCCAGTTGTCGAACGGCCAGTCACGTCGATAGTTGCCGAAAAACCGAAACGCCCGCACAAATGCTTCCTGCGTCAGGTCTTCCGCATCCGCATGGTTGCCGGTCATGCGATACGCAATATTATACGCCTGTTTATGGTAACGCACCACAAGGCGGTCAAACTCGGCCCGACGCTCCCCTGCCGTCGGCGCTCCCACGAGTGCCGCCAGCGGATTATTCGTTCCTGGTTCTACCCATTCAGCCATTGGCTCCGTCCTTTCTTCCCCATACGCCCGTGCGGCACCTGATTGTTCCCCTGACGTATGCCGCTCCTGCTGTCCTGATCGCCTACTTATCCCAAAAACAAATTCCTTGTATTTCTAGTTCCGACGCTTTTATGAGTTCCCATGTTCCTGTTTATGAGTTCCCATGTTCCTGACCCTTGGTTTTTGCTTTTCCCCGGCGCACCCACGGCCTACCACTCGCACTGCGAGCCTGTACTGACGACGGAACAAATCCTTCCGTCGTCGGTATGAACGGGAAACGCCGGGACAATACTATAGAAACGCCTGAGCTGCGCCGGACAAACCTCCTCTTTTGCCTTGACACGCCCAAAGTGTTTATGCCATACTAACAGGCAGTCTCACTACACAAACATTCCGCAAGTCGCGCCGCCTGCTTTGCCTAGCACGAGGCAGGGCAAGGCGGCGAGGATCACAACGAGAGGATTACCCACCATGGCTTACGGTTCCCCAGGCGGCGGACGCGGCCCCGCAGGACGCGCAGGCGGCCCGGCAGCCGCCCGCAAGCGGCCCGCCTTTAAGCGACGCAAGGTCAGCTACCTGACCATCAACAAAATCACGCAGGTGGACTACAAAAATGTCACCCTGCTGCGCAATTTCACCGACGACCGGGGCAAGATTGTCCCGCGCCGACGCTCCGGTGCCACCGCCAAAGAGCAGCGCATGATCGCCATCGCCATCAAAAGGGCGCGCGAGATTGCCCTCTTGCCCTTTGTGCGCGACTGACGAGACGCACAAAAAAGGCCCTGTCCATTGGGACGGGGCCTTTTTTCATGCGCGCCCTAAAACAAAGAACGCACCACGCCGCCGTCCACGCGCAGGGCGGCCCCGTTCGTGCCCGATGACAGGGGGCTGCACGTGTAGACGATCAAATGCGCGATCTCATCGGGCGTCAAGAACCGCTGCGCCAAAGACGAAGGCCGCGCCGATTGGAAGAACTCGGTTTCCATGGACGCTTCACTGAGGTTCTGCGCTTCGGCCATTTGGCGTACAAATGTCCCCACGCCTTCGCTCTTAGTGGGGCCGGGCAGAACTGAGTTCACGGTGACGTTGGTTCCCTTGGTCGTTTCCGCCAGCCCCCGTGCGACAGCCACTTGAGCGGTCTTGGTCATGCCGTAGTGGATCATTTCACTTGGTATCTGCACGGCGGACTCGCTGGACACAAACACGATGCGTCCCCAATTCTTCGCCGTCATGCCCCCCAGGTACGCGCGGCTGAGACGCACTCCGCTCAAGACATTGGTTTCAAAGAAGCGCAGCCAGTCGGCGTCGTCAATGTCGGCGAACGGCTTGGGCTCGAAGATGCCGACGTTGTTGACCAGAATGTCCGTTTCCGGCACCTGCTCAATCAACGTCTGTACGCCCGCCAAGGTGCCCATGTCGGCGGCCACGCCCAACAGGTCGGCGTCGGCAACGGCGTCCGTGATACTTCTCATGGCCTCGTTGACGCGCGCTTGCGTGCGCCCATTGACCACCACGGCCGCTCCTTCGCGCGCGAGGCCCAGAGCGACGGCATACCCAATGCCCGCCGTCGAACCGGTCACAACGGCACGCTTGCCTTTTAGCTCTAAGTTCATAGGGTTTCCTCGGTCAAATGCAGCACCGCCTTGCCTGCGTACTTGCGGTCAATCAAGTCCTGAGCGACCTGCGCGATGTCGGTCCATGGGGCATGGATTGAGATTTGCGGCTTGAGATGGCCTTCCGACACCAGGGCGGCCAGTGTCGCAAGACCTTGGGACGGCGGCTCGCCTTGTGTAACTTCATGGAATAAAATAAAGCCCAAGAGCGATGCGCCGCCGGTCGCGTAGAACCGCGCGGCGTCAAAAGTAACGTCCTTGCCCGCAGTCGTGCCGAAGCTGACACATGTCCCGCCGACATCCAGCAAAGATAGGGCATCGGTCAATGTCTGCCCGCCGACCGAGTCGAGTATTAGCGCAAAGGGGGCTAACCCATCCCGCCCCAAATTCTCGCCCACGAGCACGTCATGCGCGCCCGATGTCCGCGCAAACGCTTCTTGTTCCGCGCGCCGCACATGGGCGGTCACATGCGCGCCCGCAAACGCTGCCAGCGACACGGCAAAGTCGCCCACGCCCCCGGTCGCCGCTGTCACAAGCACGCGCTTTCCCAGCAGCAGGCCCCCCTTTTTGAGGGCCAAAAGCGCGGTCAAGCCCGCCACGGGCAGGCACGATGCCTGCGCAAACGAGACATTATCGGGCAGGGCGGCCAGGGCATTTGTGCCCACGGCGACTTGTTCGGCCCACGCCCCCGCAGGCTTAAAGCCGACCACGCGCGTTTCCGCCTTGGGGCCGGAGCCGTCGGCGGCGGCGTGTTCCACCACGCCCGCGAGGTCCCAGCCCGGACGCATCCCGGCCTGAGCGCTGCTGAAGGCGCGGCGCACCTCGCCGCGATTGAGGGACACGGCATGCACGCGCACCCGCGCCTCGAAAGGCAAAAGCTGGGGGGCATCCACGTCTTCGATAAACAGTTTCTGGGGGGTGTCCGGGCGGACGACAACGGCTTTCATGGTAATCTCCTTGTCAGTGCGGGTGTATTGCGGCGCAGGGTCAATCGTTCCAAAAGCGTAGACAGAGTGATACTGCGCTGCGTGGTGATAATCGGGGCATTTCGGCGTCTTTGCGGGCCGGGCGAAAGCCCGGTGTCACCCCGTCCTGAGATGGGGGAAGGGGCGTTAAAAGTAGGGGCTTTCTTTAGGCAATGTATAGGTACGGTAAAGACATAGTAAAGACATGGCAGAGGCACGCGCCTTGATGGGGTGTTTTCAGCCCCATACTGTCCCCAGGAATGGGGGATAATGGGATGATCTGTTCGCCTGCCAAACAGTATTTCGTGCCCATGGCATTCACCTTGGCGCGCTGTTTCATGCCTGCGGCAGATTTGTGTCCTCCACGTGGGCGGGAAAGTGGGGCAGGATATGCTCGCCCAGCTCGTCAATGACATCCGAGGCGGGGCGGCGACCGTATTTCAAGCCGAAGAAGAGATGGTTGACGCCCAGGTCTTGCAGGTGCAAAAGAAACGCGCGCAGCCAGTCACGGCCCACATTCAGGCCGTTGTGGATGGGGCGCGGGGGCGCGGACGGGTCAGCATCGAGGTCTAGCCCGAAGCCCTGCGCATAAGGCACAAAGATGTCAGGGCGCTGCTCCTGCGCCAGCCCGCGCGAAAGGGCCAGAAGCCGGGCGACCTGTTCGGGGGGACGAAAGTATTGCAGCCATCCGTCGGCATGCCCGGCAATCCATTGCGCCGACTGACGGCTTGCGCCGGTAACGAGAATGGGAATGCGCCCGGCATAGGGCTTAGGCAGCAGGTCCACATCACCGGCCATGTGTCCCAGGGGATTGTCGATCACGGGGAAAGAGTGTTCCAGGGCGGCGTGCAGGTAAGTAAGAGACTCGCGAAAGCGTTCCCCGCGACTGTCGAAGTCGGCATCAAAGGCGGGGTACTCCAAAGGGCGGTCGCCGCTTGCGACCCCCATCACAAACCGCCCTTGGGATAATTGGTCGATGGAAGCGGCGGCTTTGGCGACATGCAAAGGATGGCGCAGGGGCAGCACGACGGCCCCCGTCGCCAGCGCGACCGTGCGGGTCTGGGCGGCAAGCCAGCCCAAGTACACCCAGGTATCGTAAATCTGGCCCGCGTCCCCAAAGTAGGGATCGTGCAGAGGCACATCGCGCAGCCACAGCGCGGCAAAGCCCCAGTGTTCGGCCTTTTGCGCCAGAGGGATTTGCTCTTGCATGGTCGCCACCGACCCGGAGTAGGTTTCCAGAGGGTGCATCAGGCCCAAAGTGAGCGTACCGGGCGCGAACATGCGCCGGAAGCCAGGGTGACGGCTCAGGACAGGATCGAGGGCGGTGGGGGCATGGGGCGGGGCGTTTGTTTGTAGGGGGTTTTGCGTGTGTTCCATAACCGTATTCCTATCGCTGCCCTGGTGTTTGCACGGCGCAGCGACGATGGAACGCATTGTTCCGTCGTTGGTGCGCGCTGTCAACGAGGGGGAAACGGCAGCGCCGCGCCGTGGCCTCTCCTGCTGCTACCAGGGGACGATGCCGTCCTCGTCAAAGTAGCCGCCGGTGGGGCCGCCTTCGGGCAGCGTGGCAAGGCGAACGGCAATGGTCGCGCCCTGTTCTACGGTGCGGGGGCCTTGGTGCTGGTTGAGGTCGGTCGCGACGTAGCCGGGGTTGGCGGCATTCACCTTGACGGGTGTATCCTTCAGTTCGGCGGCGAAGATGACGGTGATCATGTTCAGGGCGGCCTTGCTGGAATTGTAGGCGAGCGGCTTGACACCCGCGAAGTCCCAGCCGGGGTCGCTGTTGTGGGTCAGCGACCCCAGCCCGCTGGACATGTTGACGATGCGTCCTGCGTCGGACTTTTTCAGAAGAGGGAGCAGGGCCTGGGTGACGGCGAAAACGCCGAACACGTTGGTGTCGTAGGTGCGTCGCAGGGTGTCCATGCTGAGGGCGCTGGCCTGTCCGTTGTCCAGGGCAATGCCTGCATTGTTGACAAGCACGTCCAGCCTGCCGAACTCGTCCTCAATATGCCGCGCGGCGGCGTTGATGCTTTCCTGGTCGGTGACATCTATCTGGACAGCGTGCGCGTCCATGCCTTGCTGTTTAAGTTCCTCTGCCGCCTTGCTGCCGCGCCCAGGGTCGCGCGCGCCGATGAGCACGGTCATGCCCTGCGCACCCAGTTGACGCGCGGTTTCCAGGCCGATGCCTTTGTTTGCGCCCGTGATAAGAGCGACTTGGTTGCTGTGTGCCATGAATGTTCTCCTGAAGGTCGGTGTCCCGGCGATGCGCTACCAGGGCAGGGTGTCGTCGTTGTGGAAGTAGCCGCCGGTGGGGCCGCCTTCGGGCAGGGTGGCGAGGCGCACGGCTGTCTGCGCGCCCTGCTGCACGGTCAACTCGCCAGTGGGGTTCATGTCTGTCTTGACATTACCGGGGTGGGCGGCGTTGACTTTGAGCGGGGCATCTTTGTATTTCTTGGCGTGCGTGACTGTGAGCATGTTAAGCGCGGCCTTGCTGGAGCTGTAGATAGGGTACAGGTGTTCAGTGGGCCATTGGTCGCTCCCAATGATTGTCAGCGAGCCTAAGATGCTGGAATGGTTGACGATGCGTCCGGCTGGGGCGGCGAGAAGCAGGGGCAGCAGGGCTTCCGTCAAGAAGTAAGGGGCGATGACATTGGCTTCATAGCCCTCGCGAAAGGCATCCGCCGTCACCGGCCCGCCAGATTCGGGAAAGATGCCCGCATTATTGACCAGGATATCCAGGCGTCCGAACGTATCGGCCAAGAAGGCGGGCAGCGCGGCAACATCGTTCGGGTGGGTGACTTCAAGTTTAACGGTATGGGCGTCAATGCCTTCGCTTTTGAGCGTGTCGGCGGCGGCCTGCCCTTTGGCCGTGTCGCGCGCGCCCAGGACGACGGTGATGCCCTGCTTGCCGAGCTGCCGGGCGATTTCCAGGCCGATGCCTTTGTTTGCGCCGGTAATCAAGGCGATTTGATTGGTGTTCATAGTGTGTGATCTCTTGGTGTGGTTGGGGTGGGGTGTGGGTAGGCCGGGGGTTTTACACCCCCGGCCATCCATTTACCTAGGCAGTCGCGGCGGCGATCTTCTCGTGCGCCTTTTGCATCGACGACTGAAGCACTTCGCCGGTTTGCGCCGTGTTCTCCACATGGATAAACTCAATGTCCGTAATGCCCATAAAGCCGAAGGAGGTGCGTATCTGGCCGTCCTGCTGATTGTAGGGGGCACGCGGTTCGCCCTCGCCATAGCCGCCGCCGCCGCGCGCGGTCACCACGAACAGTTTCTTGCCGGGGATCAGGCCGGTGTAGTTGGCGGGGTTAAACGTCACCCCCCTCCGTACCACATGGTCGATATAAGCTTTAAAGACCGAAGGCACGCCGAAGTTGTACATTGGAACGCCGAACACCAGAATGTCGGCGGCTTTGAGTTCGGCGATCAGCTCATCGGACAGCGCAAGCGTTTGTTTCTGGTCGGAAGTGAGGGCTTCGGCGGGGGTGTACATCGCGTTGATGAACTCTTCGGTGACATGGGGAATGGCCTGGTGGCCGATGTCGCGGGTCGTCACAGTATCCTGGGGATGCTTGGCGAGCCAGGCATCCAGGAACTCCTGAGACACGCGGCGGGAGTGAGAATCGGCAGCGCGGGCACTGGCATCAAGGTGCAAAATGTGGGACATAAGGGTCTGCTTTCTCAAGGAGAGGACACGCAAAGCGTGTTTGTTTTCTATGGGCCGAACAGAAGCAAAGCACGGAGAGTTCCCCATCTGCCGCGTGTAACGGAGAGTACAAAGGACTCTGTTCATCCGCCGCCCGCCTCGCCAAGATTAACGGGTGTTTACAGTGCGCCTGTGCCCCCGAAAATAAACGCCTCAACTGGGTACAAACATTTGTCCTATCTCGTACAATTTTTATCGCCCCCTCCAAATTTTCATGTTTGGCCTTTAGTTGAGGAGAGTTTCATGCTTGATTTCAAGCAAGCCGTCGTTGTCAACCGCCGCATCATCTTGCGGTCGCGCCCTGAAGGAGAACCGTCCCCGGCCAACTTCTACCAGGAAAAAGCCCTGGTGCCGGATGTGGGCGAGGGCGAAGTTTTGCGTCGCACCCTGTATCTGTCCCTGGACCCCTATATGCGCGGGCGCATGTCGGACGCTCCCTCTTATGCGCCCCCGGTTCCGCTGGGCGCGCTGATGGTGGGCAGCACGGTCAGCCAGGTTGTGCAAAGCCGCAGTGCTGAGTTTGCCGTGGGCGACTATGTGGCGGGCTACGACGGCTGGCAGGAGTACGGCGTGTCGAACGGCAAAGAACTGCGCTCGCTGAACCCCACCGATGGGCCGCTGTCTTACGCTTTGGGCGTGCTGGGGATGCCCGGCCTGACCGCATATGCCGCCCTGCTGGATATCGGCAAGCCGAAAGCGGGTGAAACGGTCGTGGTGTCGGCGGCGGCAGGAGCGGTCGGATCCATAGTCGGTCAAATCGCTAAAATCAAAGGCTGCCGCGCAGTTGGGCTGGCAGGGACAGATGCCAAGTGCCGCTTTGTAACAGACACACTGGGCTTTGATGCCTGCATCAATTATCGCGAAGATAATCTGGCGGATGCCCTGCGCGCCGCCTGTCCGCAGGGCATCGACATTTACTTTGACAACGTTGCGGGCCGGATCATGGAGATTGTCCTGGAGCAGATCAATGTCGGCGCGCGTATTCCCCTGGTCGGCTTGATTTCGCAGTATAACGCCTCCAAGCTGCCGCCCGGCCCCAACTTGATGCCGCTGCTGACCAAGCGCGCTTTGGTGCAGGGCTTTCTGGTCGGTGATTATACTTCCCAAAAAGTTGCGTTTCTGGCAGACATGTGGGGCTGGCTCCAAAGCGGTCAGGTGAAATATCAGGAGCAAATCGTGGACGGACTAGAGAATGCCCCCCAGGCGTTCCTCGGCCTATTTTCGGGTCAGAACACGGGCAAGCTGCTGGTGCGTGTCAGCCCCGACCCGACAGCGGCGTAAACTGTCGGCAGGGCCTTTTATCTCGCCTGTTTGCCTGTGGCGTTGACAAACCCAACCGAAACTTCTATACTAGGACATTAAAGTTTGCGCTCCCTCAGAGCGCGTATTGAAGGAGAACATATGGCACATAACGTAACACTGATCCGGGGCGACGGGACAGGGCCGGAGCTGGTGGAAGCAACCCGGCGCGTTTTAGAAGGCACCGGCGTCCAGTTTCAATGGGACGTGGTGGAAGCGGGCGTGGACATCATGGAAACAGCGGGAACGCCCCTGCCGGCCAACGTTTTAGAGTCCATCCGCAAGAACCGTGTTGCGCTGAAAGGCCCGATTACGACCCCCATCGGCACTGGTTTTCGCAGTGTCAATGTCGCCCTGCGCAAAGAGCTGGATTTGTACGCCTGCATCCGTCCCTGCAAGACCTATCAGGGCGTGCGCTCCCGTTATGACCACGTCGACCTGGTCATTGTCCGCGAAAACACTGAAGACCTTTATGCCGGTGTGGAGTACCCTATCGACAGCGAAGACGCGGGCAAGATCATCGCCATGGCAGGCGGCAAGATACGCCAAGACTCGGCGATCTCCATCAAGCCGATTTCGCGCACGGGTTCGCGCCAGATTGTCAAAGCCGCGTTTGACTATGCCATCGAGAACAACCGCAAGAAAGTCACGGCGGTCGCCAAGGCCAACATCATGAAATACACGGACGGCCTGTTTTACGAGGTCGCTCGTGAAGTCGCCAAAGAGTATGAAGGCCGCGTCGAATATGACGAATGGCTTGTGGATGCCATGTGTATGCAGCTTGTCCAGCGTCCCGAAAATTACGACATCCTGGTGATGGAAAACTTGTACGGCGACATTCTCAGCGACCTGTGCGCGGGCTTGGTCGGCGGCTTGGGAGTTGCGCCCGGCGCGAACATCGGCGTAGATTGCGCCCTATTTGAAGCCACGCACGGCTCGGCCCCCAAGTACAAAAACCAAAACAAAGTCAATCCGGCGGCACTTATCTTGTCCGGCCTGCTGATGCTTAAGTATCTCAAAGAAGATGCCGCCGCCGCCAAACTGGAAAAGGCCGTGTCTGCTGTGATCGCCGAAGGCAAGGATGTTACGTATGACATGAAAGCCGACCGCAACGACCCCACGGCAGTTGGGACAGCGGAAATGGCTGATGCCATCATTGCCAAAATGAACAGCTACTCGTAAGGTCACACCATGGACGTTGCTGAACGCCTTGCAATAAGCGCCATCGCAAGCGCTGCTGCCTCGTCGCAGGAGCCGCGCCCGTTTGCATGGACCAAGTCTCAGTATTACCAGCTTGGTGATATGGGCTGGTTTCAAGACCAGCGCGTGGAGCTGATCGACGGAGAGATCATTACTATGTCGCCCGTCAGCGCGCCGCATTGGGCGGCAGTCGTGCTGGCGAGTGAAACGTTGCGCGCTGTGTTCGCCACGGGCTACCTGGTTGTGGCGCAGAATTCCTTTGACGGCGGCCCGCGCTCGGAGCCTCAGCCCGACATCGCCGTGCTTGCGGGGCAGCCGCGTGACTTTGCGCACGCCCTGCCGTCAACAGCCGCGCTGATTGTGGAAGTTTCCCTGACGACACTGGCTTATGACCGGGCGCGCAAAGCCGCGCTTTATGCTCAGGCCGGGATTGAAGATTACTGGATTATCAATCTTAACGCGGGACAAGTGGAAGTGCATCGCAAGCCTGGCGCGCTTGCAGAAGAAACGTTCGGCTACGCCCAAGTGAACATTTACCAATCAGGACAGGCGATTGCGCCGCTGGCAATGCCGAACGCTGCTGTCGCCGTGGCCGATTTATTGCCCTAAACACCTCTCAAGAAAGAACAAACTATGGCCGCTGGAAAAAAGAAAGTTGCCGTCATCGGGGCGGGAAACGTGGGGGCGACAGTCGCCTTTCATGTCGCGCAGCAAGGGTATGCCGATGTGACGTTGCTGGACTTGCCGGATGACCTCACGCTGGAAAAGCCGCGTAAAACCGGGTCGATGGCACAGGGCAAGGCGCTGGACCTGAATCAAGTATCGCCGATCGTCGGCTATGACGGGCGACTAAGCGGCACGTCCGACTACGCAGACACGGCCAACAGTGACGTGGTCGTGATTACATCAGGGCGTCCCCGTACGCCGGGCATGTCGCGCGAAGACCTGCTGGCCGTCAATGCCGACATTGTGGCTTCGGTGGCGAGGCAGGCCGTGACCCACAGCCCCGACGCGGTTTATATCGTTGTGTCCAATCCCCTCGATGCCATGTGCCATGTGGCCCTGAAAGAAACCGGCCTGCCGTCTGCCAAAGTCATCGGGCAGGCGGGCGTTTTAGACAGCACGCGCTATCGCAATTATATCGCGAGCGCTGTCGGCGTGTCGGCGGAAGACGTGCAGGCGTATGTGCTGGGCGGGCATGGTGACCAGATGGTGCCCGTGCGCTCGCTGACGACAGTGGGCGGCATTCCCGTGCAAAAATGGGTGGATCTGGGCAAGTTGACCGACGACCAATTGCAGAAGATTGAGGACGATACCCGGCAGGGCGGGGGCATTCTCACCGGGCTGATCGGAACCAGCGCGTGGTATGCACCGGGCGTCGCCACTGCGGAGATGGTGGAAGCCGTGCTGCTCGACCGCAAGCGTATCCTGGCCTGCACCGTATTGCTCAGCGGGCAGTACGGCGTCACCGACCTGTACTTCGGCGTCCCGACTTTGCTGGGCAAGGACGGCGTGGAAGCCGTATACGACCTGGCCGCTCTGACTCCGCTGACCGATGTCGAGCGGGCAGGGATTACCGAGTCCGCTTCCAAAGTGCGCGCGACCGTGGACAGCCTCAAGGCGCTGGGCAAGCTGTAAAGATGAACCGCGTTTTTCAAGCCGCTTTTGCGGCGTTGTCACCCTGTTTCTTCGGCAGATCAACCTCGCAGCAACGACGGAACAAATTGTTCCGTCGTTGGTATACGCGGGAAACGCCGGGGAAAAGCAAAAGAAATGCGTGGGGAACAGGACGAAAAAGAAGCCTTTGGCGAGGCAAAAGGCATTCCGAAGCCTTTTGATACGGCCCTTTAGGAAGCAGGAGCACCAATGGCGGTTACACTCAAAGACATTGCCGAACAAACAGGCGTGTCGCCGAGCGTCGTTTCCACCGTGCTGAGCGGGCGCGATAACGGCACATTCGTCAGCGAAACCACGCGGCGTAAAGTGCTGCAAGTCGCCGAATTGCTCAACTACACGCCGGTGCGCTCGGGGCGTCCTCGGGGCAGCCGGCGTTTGCGCCGCCAGCGCACGGAGCAGTTTATCGGCGTGTGGGATGCCGACTATGGGCCGTCTACGGCATGGACATTGCAGAACTTACAAACCGCGCTCAGCCAGTATGCCCTGGAAGTCGAGGCGGAAGCGGAAGACGACTATGGGCTGCGCCTGCTGACACCTGACGACCTGCCTCGTTTGGATGCCCTGGGAATCATGGGCATGATCCTGCTGTCCCCTGTTTTGCTGCCGCGCGAAGCCGCTGCGGCATCTATCCCGTGCGTGATGATCGGGGAAGTGGACAATGCCCCGCGCGAATGGGTGCAGGTGCATGTCGATAATTTCGGGGGCGGCAAAACCATCGGTGACCATTTGTGGCAGCTAGGGCATCGACGCATTGCTTTTGTCGCGCCGCAGGGCACCCCGTGCGTCACCCGTCAGCAGTTCCAGGGGATGCAGGCGTCCTGGGCGGCGTGGGGAGGCAACATCCACAACATCCTGCCTGCTCCGTTTGACACTATTCGCACGCTGAGTGAGCGCGAGCAGGTGCGGCGTGTCGTGCAGACTTTGCTGGGGCCGGAAGCGGGCCTGCCCGGCCATCCTACGGCGATTGCATGCTGTGATGACCTTGTGGCTGCCATAACCGTCCAGACCCTGTCCGAACTGGGGCGGCGCGTACCGCAGGATGTGTCCCTGGTGTGCTTTTCGGATACGCCGCGCGTGGGCGAGGCTTTGACGCCGCCCTTGACCGCCCTGCGCCGCCCGGTGGCCGTGCTTGCAAAAGCCGCCGTGGATCAATTGTACATGCTGCATGACGGCGAAACCGCCGACCCGGATGCGCCGCGCGATTTCGCGTTTCCCGGCGAATTAATCGTGCGCGCTTCTTCCGGCCCGGCCCGCCAAAGCTGACCGTGTTATGCCCCCGAACCCTTCGCTGATATTGCGTCCTGAAAATACGCTGCTGGTCGTTGTGGACATGCAGGACGCATTTTTGCGCGTTATGCACAATCCCGAAGCGCTTGCGGCCAACGTGCTTCTTCTCGTGCAAAGCGCGGGGATATTGGGGGTTCCTATTATCGCGACCACTCAGAACGCGGCTCGATTGGGCGGCATCGCGTCTGTTGTTGCCGACGTTCTGCCCGCCGATGCCCCCGCGCCGATTGACAAGATGACGTTCTCCTGCGCGGGCAGCGATGCGTTTTTGGAAAACTTGGAGCAAGGCGGGCGAAGGCAAATCCTCTTGTGCGGGGTGGAAACGCACATTTGCGTTTCGCAGACCGCTTTGGATCTGGTGCACTTGGGTTATCAGGCGCATGTGGCTGCCGATGCCGTGTCTTCCCGCACCGTAGAAAAGCATAAACTGGGCATGGAGCGGGTGCGTGACGGCGGCACTTCGCCGTGCGCCGCCGAAGCCGCCGTTTACGAGCTGCTGGGGGCGGCGGGCACACCCGCATTCAAGCAAATCCTGTCCCTGGTAAAATAACAGATTGGCTCTTGAGTTTCCCCCGCAAACTACCGATAACAAGCCTAGCACACCCCTTACGGATGAGGACACGTTTTGGCAACGACTGTGGAAACCAAACTCAAGCAGGAACGGCTCCTGCGCATTATTGAGGACGAACTTCAGGACTTGCCGCCCCTGCCTGCCATTGTCATGCGCGTGATGCAGACAATCAACGACCCTACCACATCGGCTGCCGACCTGAACCGATTGATCTCGGGAGATCAGGCCCTAGCTTCTAAAGTGCTGCGGCTGGTCAACTCGTCTTATTACGGGTTCCCACGCAAAATCTCCACCATCACCCATGCTGTTGTTATCTTAGGCTTTAACACTGTCCGCAATCTGACCACATCCCTGGGCGTCTTCAATGCCTTTGATGCGCGGGGCCAGCAGACCGCGCTGGACCGTGAGCAATTTTGGGCCCATTCGCTCGCCGTTGCTGTGGCGGCAGGCGTCATTGCCCGGCGCAAGAATATCCCGGCCAAATCGGTGGAAGAAGTGTTTGTCGGCGGGCTGATGCACGATGTCGGCAAGTTGTTTCTGGACTTGTATTTTCCCGATCAATATGCTATCGCCTTGAAGCTGGCCCAGGCCGCCAAGATTTCCATCTGGGATGCAGAAAAGACTGCCCTCGGTGTCGGACATGCCCTTGTCGGCAAGCGCATTGCGGAAAAGTGGAACCTGCCGCCGCCGCTTGCCTCCATGATCATGCTGCACCACCAGCCCGCGTTTGCCAAAGAGTACTTTGAAATCGTCGCTATTATCCATGCTGCCGACCATGTCGCCCGCAAAGTGCATTTGGGAAGCGGCGGCGACAACCTCGTGCCCGCCTTGACGCCTGAAGTGCAGCAATGGCTCGCGCTTTCCCCGCCGGTTTGGGAAGCGATTGAAGCCGAAACGTGCCTTAAGTTTGAAGATGCCAAAGACTTTCTGAAGGTGACAAGCGGCTAGGCTTGCTTCCACGCCTCTTTCGCGCGCCGTCCCTGGGCAAAAAACTCTTCCAGCGCCCTGCTGTCGCCTGCCGAAAGAGCCGCTTCCAGGCTGTCCAACTGCCCTCGGAAGTCATGCAGGGCGGCCAAAAGCGCGTCTTTGTTGGACAGGCACACGTCGCGCCATATTTCTGGGGACGAGGCTGCCACGCGCGTCCCGTCGGCAAAACTGCCTGCGCTCAGGCGGACAATATCAGGACACGTTGCGCGCATCTCAGCGGCTTGACGCATGAGGGACGATGCCAGCACATGCGGCAGGTGGCTGGTCACGGCTGTCATGGCGTCATGCTCCCCCGCCGTCAGCGTCAATGTTCCGGCCCCCACGGTCTGCGCCAGCTTTTCTACAAGCGCCAATGCCTGCGGGTCAGTGTGCGGGGTGGGCGTGAGCGCCCAGGTAGCGCCTTCAAACAAATCGGCGCGGGCCGCTTCCACGCCCGCCCGCTCCGAGCCGGTCATAGGGTGCCCGCCCACGAAAGATGGGCTGCTGCCCGCCTGCGCGACAATCGCCGACTTGGTGCTGCCGACATCCGTCACAACCGTGCCCGGCCCGACCCATGCCAGCACGTCCGCGACAATCTCCAGGATATGCCCCACGGGTGTGCTCAAGATGACGAGGTTCGCGCCCACCGTGCCTTTACCCCAATCCTTTATGGGATAGTCAATCGCGCCGGCGGCGTGGGCGGCCATCAGGCGCGGCCACTCTGGTTCCACGCCGACAACCTGACGGGCCAGGCCGGAGCGACGCAAGGCCATGCCGATGGAGCCGCCGATCAGCCCGACCCCAACAATTGCCACTGTCCCGAATGGCTTGTCGCCTGTCACTTTGGCACACTTTCTCTTGCCTCAGCGATCTCCTTGAGCTTCTGGTTGCGCTGCATGATAAAGCGGCGCATGTGACGCTCCAAGAAGAGTTTATCGGCCAGCACTCCCAGCATACCCAGAGGCGAAACCCAGGTAATCGTGTCGCGCATCAATGTGCCGGTGGGGATAGCCAAAAACTCATGCACATGGGTGAGGGATTGAAACGCCCCCTGCGTCATCTCGTCGGCAAAAAGATGGGGCGCGTCAAACTGCGTCATGCGCGACGACAATCGCTGACGCACGCCCAGATGTTTGGCTTCAAATGTCACCGTGTCGCCCGCTCCGATCTTGCCGTGCATGACGCCCGCTACAGCGCGTTCCCCGGTTTGACGGGTGGTTTCGGCATGGACATCAATGTCGCGGGCCAGGTCAAAGCAGACAGGGACGGGCACATCAATACGCGTTTCCAAAATCACACGAGGCATGAAAGTTCGCTGTTCTAAACGGCATCACCGTGCGGCAAAATGCAAAATCCCCCTCGCGCACGGCGGAGCAGCGGCGGCGAAGGGGAGGGAAGTTCTGTTGCGGCGGCTTAACACGCAATGTCTACATGTGCCGTCCGACAGCGGCGACAATTGGTTTGACCTCGTGCATCAGCTTGTCAAACGCTTCGGGCAAGAGGGACTGCGCACCGTCTTTGAGCGCTTTTTCCGGGTTGGGATGCACTTCAATAATCAGGCCGTCCGCGCCTGCCGCGACAGCCGCGCGCGAAACGGCATTGACCAGGCTGGCTTTGCCCGTGGCGTGCGACGGGTCGGCGATAATCGGCAGGTGCGACAATTCTTTGACGGCAGGGATGGCGTTGATGTCGAACGTGTTGCGCGTGTAAGTCTCGAAGGTGCGGATGCCACGCTCGCACAGCATCACGTTTTTGTTGCCCTGCGCCAGGATATACTCGGCGGCCTGGAGCCATTCTTCGATAGTGGCCGACATGCCGCGCTTGAGCATGACCGGCGTCTGCGTTTTGCCCACTTCGGTCAGCAGGGGAAAGTTGGTGGCGTTGCGCGTTCCGATTTGCAGAATGTCGGCATAGCCGCACACGAGTTCGACGTCTCGCACGTCCAGCACTTCGGTGATAATCGGCATGTCCAGTTCTTCGCGCGCCTCGGCCAGCATTTTCAGCGCAGGCTCGCCGTGCCCGTGGAACGAATACGGCGATGTGGACGGCTTAAACGCGCCGCCGCGCAGGATATGCGCTCCCGCCGCTTTGACCGCTCGTGCCGACTGCATCAATTGCTCGCGCGTTTCGACGGTGCACGGCCCGGCCATCATCACGAGGAAGCTTGGGTCGCCGATGGGGATGCCGCGCACGTCGATGACGGTCGGCTCGGGGTGGAACGGCTTGTTGACCAGCTTGTAGGGCTTGGAAATGGGCACGACTTTTTCTACATACGGCAGGGCTTCAAACTGCTCCATGACAGCCGACTTCTGCCCCGGATCGTTGGGTACGCCCACGGCCCCCACGATGGTTCGTTCCACGCCTTCCGAAAGATGCACCCCGTAGCCTCGTTCTTCCAGCATGCGTGTCACGTGCTCCAAGTTCTCCTTCGTCGCCCCTGACGAGAGTACGATAATCATTGACAGTCCCCCACAAAATCCCAATGCTGGGCCGATTTTTGCGCTGTTGATCGGCGAAAATCAAGCACCGTAACGCACAGTCTACCTTTCACCCCTTTCTTTGTCAAGGCGAGCCATGCCGGGGCAGGGGAGCCGGCAGGTGCGTGCTGAGGCTGCGTTGTCCGAGTATCGCACCGACTGTGTCCTGGCTTTCCCCCAGCATCCCAGGCCATGAGCAACGACGGAACGATTTGTTCCGCCGCTGGAAAGCCGTGCAAACACAGCCGAAACGATGATGCAACGCCGATGGAAAAAGACAGCCCCTCCCCCCAGCGCGCGTCAGGCAAAGAGGCCCTCACCCCCCAACCGACCAAAGAACACGCAGACGACCCTTGAAAACGTGTCCCAAGGCGCGAACACGCGCCGGGACTTGACACGCTCCCAGTGATTTGCTACACTAAGGCAAGAGTGCGCAGGTGTGCGTAGACGAGGATGGGTTCATGGCGGCGGCAAAAACAACGGTGGCGTATGTGCTTTCCATGGCGGTCGCCGACAACGTCTTTATGGGCGGCGCAATGGTGACCGACACGCAGGGGCTGCCGCTGGAGTTTCGTTACACCGAACCTGTTCGGGCGACCAAATTGCAGCGAGTGCTTTATGGCGATGTTTTGGAGCGATATATTCACGGCGATGTGGTCGCGGCGAACCTCATTAGTCGTTTGGAGCAAAAGCCGGAGCTGTTTCTGGTGGGCGATGCGGCCCTGCTGCCGGCTCTGGTCGCGGGCGGGAAAAAAGCGGCCCTGCTGCTGCCCACACGCCTGCCGCCTTTGAAGGAATGGGGCGCGGAGCAAGTGGTGGCCGACGATGAGCTGCTGCTGCAAGTGTCGGAAACAGGGTCGCCTCTGCGGGTGCGTTTCGCGTCCGATGTGGACAGCGCACGCAAAATAGAAACCGTGCGCTGTCTTCTCGACATCTGCCGCACCATGGATGCCCTGGAACCGCTGTCGCGGCTGGAAACCGCGGTGCGCATGCTATGGGAAGACGTCCCCGAGACGCCTATCGCGGCTCCGGCATGACCCCCCAAGGGCCAAAAGAGTCTTTGAATTGGTGGCATCAAACGCGCGCGGCGCTGGCCCGCGTGTTTGGGCATGTCCAGGTGCGGGAATGCGGGCTGGAAACGCCCATAGGCATTTCCGAGGCGGCGTCCGACGCGGTCGTTTGGCCCGTGCCCGCATCGGGAGGACGCGAAAACGGCTGGACATTGGTCACGGGCACGCAGGCCTGGCAGCCTCTGGCCGCGCCCAAAGGCGGGGGCAATTTAGACGGGGCCGCTTTGCCCTGCGTTGTCGGCGATAACGCCGTGCCCTTTCTCGGAGAAGGTGGGGTGCATGAAGGCAAGCTCAGTGCGCTTTCCGTGGAAGTGCATGCGGCGGACATGAGGCAGGAATTTGGGACGGCAGCAACAGTGCTGCCGCTATCCGTCCTTTTTTCGGGAGGGCAGCCGTGTTTGGCGCCTGTGACCCTGCCAATGCCCTCGGTTCATGCCGTTTCCACCGGGCTGGACGGTGTCGCCCGCATGACCATCAAGCGGGACGGGCGCAGCGGGGTTCCCGCCTTTCGCGCGCCGCGCACATGGTCGCGGCTTGACCGGATCACGCGCGTGCCGCTGCTGTGCCGCCGCGCTGTCGTGCTCGCGGGGGTGGATACCCAAGAAGCGTTCGCTGCCGAGCGTCGGGCATTGGCAGCGGCCTGCAAATCGACTGTTGAAGAAGTCAAGCTGCTGGCGTCGTTTCCGCATGTGCCGCTGAGCCTCGTGCAGCAAATGGCGGTCACGCCGGACGGCAGCGCGCTGCGGCTTTGGCTGCGTCCGGAACCGCTCGCGGCAGGGGCGGCGTGGACAGTCGCGCGGGTCACGATTGTGCTGGGGCGTCGTCGATCAACCGGCGAAAGCATTCGGGCCGTTCTGCCCGAACCTCACGGGCCGGGGAGAAAACAATAAGTGATGGCATGGGTCTTTCAGGCGTTGGTGCTGGCGCTCACCGCTTTGCTTTGGTGGCTGGCGCGGCGGGATTTAACATCTAAAGCCGCCGATGCGCGCGCTCCGGCAGTGGAAGACTGGGCGCGTTTGCACGTGACTGTGGAGCAGCTGATGGTGGAATTGGAACGGCGCGCCGTGGTCGCCGAGCAAAGGATTTATGAGGCGGAGCAGCGCCTGCGCCTGGTCGAGCAGCGCCTGCAAGCGTCCTTTGTCCGTGCTGAAATCGCACACGGTTCGGGTGCCGCACCCGAGGAAGCTTCGCCCCCGGCGCTTCTTTCCTTTGCCGCTGCGCCGGCCCCGGCAATGAACACCGACCTGCCCGCGCAAAAAAGCGGCAATTTTACGTCCGCCGTGCCCGACGTTTCCCCTGCCGTCCCTTTGACCGCGCCGCTGCCGCCGCCGGAAGCTGCCGCCCCGCCCCCGGCCGCTGAGATATTCCCTGCGGTGTCTGCGCCTGTGAGTGCGGCGCAGGCAGCGCCTGTCCCGCCGAGGGAAGAGCCACTGTTCACTTCCACTCCTGAGCCGCCGGTTGTGCCCGACCTGCCCACGATGCCGCTGCCGCCCGCGCCCGACCTGCCCACGATGCAGCTGCCGCCCGCGCCCCGGCCTGTTTCGCCGCCGCCGTCGCACCTGGCGCCGGAAGAAGCGCGCTACCTGCCTGTGTTTGCCCTGGCCGATGCCGGGGAAACCGACGCCGGGGAGATTGCACGCCAAACCGGGCTGCCGCGCGGCGAAATCGAGCTGGTGCTCAGCTTGCGCGCCCGGCGCACGATTTAACATCATTCGCTTTTGACAGATTAAGTTTCAAGGAGATAAACACAGACCATGCACATTTCACGACGCGGAGCGAGGCTTGCCGCCACGCTGGCCGTTTGCGCGACATTTGGAACCGGCTGCGGCAGCAAAGGCAGCGGGGACGGAGCGGCACTTGTCCCCATGAACGCCAACGACACGGTGGCTAATGTGGGCGGCCAGGCGATCAGCCAGGCGGAGTTTTTCACGCAGCTGCAAAACTACGCGGCCAATCCACAGAACTCTCCGGCGGGGCAGCCTGCCGGCCGCGTGGTCATGCAGCAGATGATCGGCAATCTCTCGCTGGAAGGATTGGCGCAGCAGCAGAATGTCGCGCCCACCGATGCCGAAGTGGATGCGCAATACAACAACGTCAAGCTTTTGCAGGATGCCCAAAACATCAAGCCTTTGGAAGATCGGCTGCGGGAAAACGGCCTGACCCCGCAGGATGTCAAGGACCTGCAAATCCGTCCCCAATTGGCCCAAATCAAGCTGCTGACCAAGGGCCAGGCCGCGCCCACCGATGCCAAAGTCAAAGCTTACTACGACACCAACAAAAACACGCAGTTTACCAAACCCGACCGTGCCCATGTGCGCGGCATCGCCCTCGCCAACCAGGCTGATGCGCAGCAAGTGTTCAAACAAATACAGGGCGGTCAAAAGTTTGACACGTTCCTGCCCCGCTCTCTCAATAAGCAGCTGGTCAACGGCGAATTTTTGCAGTGGGTGCCTCTGGATGCCGGCAAAAACCCGCAACTGGCCCCGTTAATCAAAAGCATCGGCGGAACGAATGCCGGCCAGACCACGCCGCCGTTTTCGTTTCAAGGGGCCTGGTGGCTGATCCAAGTGGTAGAAAAAAAGCCCAAAGAAGTGGTTGCGTTTGATAGTGTCAAAACTCTAATTCCGTTTATTTTGACCGAGCAAAAAGCCGCCCAAAACCCGCAGGCCTTTGCTGCATTGCAGACGCAGGAGCGGGATTACCAAACCAAGCTCGCCACAGATGGCAAGATCACCATCGCTCTGCCCGGCGTGCAGTACACCCAGCTGCTCAGTGACCTCAAGAACCCCCCGCCCGCGCAGCAGCCCGCGTTCGGCGGCGGCGCTCCGCAGCTTCCTCCGGCGCCGTCTGGGACCCCCCGGCGTTAAGGGTCACTTCATCGGCCCCTTCTCCTGCCCGGAGAGGGGGCCGAAGCGGGGTATCATAACAAGCATGAGCAGCCCCGACTTGGCGATCACTTTGTCCCCGGAAGAGTATGCCTTTTGCGCCGCCCAAGGCCACGACCCCCATGAGTATGTGCGCGGCTTGATCGCGCAGGCACGCACCCCCGTTGACGTTCCCGACCCCAATACGGGCTTTGCCGCCTTGGTAGACGTGATGGCCCGCCTGCGCAACCCGCAGGGCGGCTGCCCATGGGACTTAAAGCAAACCCACCAAACCCTCAAAAAGTATATTATCGAAGAAGCGTATGAAGTCGTGGAAGCCATTGATGAAAACAGCCCCGAGAAGCTGTGCGAAGAATTGGGCGATTTGCTGCTGCAAACAGTCTTTCATGCCCGGCTTGCCGCCGAAGACCATCAATTCACGATCAATGATGTCGCGCGCGCCATCACGGAAAAGCTGATCCGCCGTCACCCGCATGTTTTTGGCGATGTCCTGGTGGACGATGCCGACCATGTGCTGCGCAACTGGGAGCAGATCAAGCGCGCGGAGCCTAGCAACCGCGACCGTGACAGCATACTGGACGGCATTCCGCCCGCACTGCCCGCCCTGATGCGCGCGGATGAAGTGTCCCGCCGCGTGGTCAAAGTCGGCTTTGAATGGCTCGATGTCGGTCAAGTGCTCGACAAAGTAGAAGAAGAAATCGGGGAATTAAGAGCGGAAATCGCGCGCGGCGAAACGGCGCGCATGGAGGATGAGCTGGGCGACCTGCTGTTTAGTATCGTTAATGTCGCCCGCAAGCTTTCCCTTGACCCGGAAGAAGCCCTGCGCCGCATGACGGTGCGCTTTGCCGCTCGTTTTCGCCATATTGAGCGGCACGCGCAGGCGCACAACATTCCTCTCGACCAATTATCACCCCAGCAAATGGAAACGGTTTGGCAGGCGGCGAAACGGGAACACTCTTAACAACACTCTTTGTTTTGGAGCCCACCCCATGAAACTTGTTTTTGTCCCCGCGCTGTTATGCCTTGCCGCGCTGTCTTTGCCTGCTCTCGGCCAGACAGGGGCAGGGACGCCGCCCCTGACCATTCCTGGGGCGCAAGGCTCCTCTATTCCCCTCAAGCTGGTGCTTCCCAGCACCGACCAAAGCGGTATGCTGCTGGTCAATACCAAGAACCCCCGGCCCGGCCTGCCTGTTTCCCTGTCGTTTGTTATTACCAACAAGACAAACAAGCCTGTTGTGTATAACTTCCCGACAGGGCAGAAGTTTGACATCACGGCCAATGATGCCAAGGGCGCTTTGGTCTGGACCTGGTCCAAAGGGCAGACGTTTACGCAAAGTATCAGCCGCTTGAGTATTCCCGCTCGTGCCCGCGTGGTTTTCCAGGCTGTTTGGAACGGGCGTACAGCTGCGGGCCAGCCTGCTGCGCCCGGCGATTACACGCTGAGTGCCCGCATGACTTCCAACACGGGCACGGCGATTACCGGCAGCATCGTGGTGAATAACGACCCCGACCCCATGAATACCGGCAGGCCGACCCACACGCCCGCCGACAGCGGCGCGGCGCGGCAGGTGGATGTCACGCCGCCGGTCACAGCCTCCAAAACTATCACGCTGGGCGCTTCGTCTTCCTCCCTTCCCGCAAAGTAAGACTGCGGTGTGGCATAATAAAGCCATGAGCAAACCTTATGACGTTGTCGTGATCGGCGCAGGCCCGGCGGGAGCCTGCGCCGCTTATGTCACTGCCACGCGCGGCCTGCGCACGTTGATCCTGGAAAAGAAGACCCTGCCCCGCTACAAAACCTGCGGCGGCGGCGTGCCTTTGTCCCTTTCTAATGACCTTCCAAACTTAGTCCCTGAAGCTTTTGTGGAAGCCACTGTCACGCATCTGCGCCACACGTGGAATTTCGCAGATGCCCATGTCGCCCCGCTTAACCCCGATCCCCGCGAACCGTCCGTGAGTCTCTGGATGGTGCAGCGCAGCGTTTTTGACAATGCCCTGACCCAGCGCGCATCGGATGCAGGCTGTGATGTGCGCGACGGCGTGGCCGTGCAAAGCATCACCCCGGACGGTGAAACGCGCGTGCGGATCGTGACCACAAACGGCGATGTTTATTTGGCATCCCACGTGGTCGGCGCGGACGGCGCGAACGGCATTGTGTCCCGTATGGCGGGTCTGCGCCGTGACCGTCTTCTTGCGATTGCCCTGGAAGCCGAAATCCCGCACGAATGGGGGCAGGGACACGCGACATTAACTCCCGAAATCGCCCACTTGGAATATGGGGTCAAGGAAGGCTATGCCTGGGTCTTCCCCAAAGCAGGGCATTTATCGGTGGGGGCGGGCATGTTCGGGCGGCGTTCGGCGGAAGGACGCGGGGCGGCGCGCAAAGATGACCTTGCCCGCTGGGTCACGGGCTACCTGGATGCCCTCGGCGTGCCCACGCCCAAAGACGCCATTGAATTTCACGGCCACCCCCTGCCCATCTGGAACGGCTCCGAGCCTGTCGATGCCTGGGGGGGGTGCGTGCTGCTGGTCGGCGACGCGGCGGGCATGGTCAACCCGCTTTTCGGCGACGGCATTTCCTATGCCTGCCGCAGCGGGGCATTGGCTGGCGAAACTATTGCTAACGGCCATGCCGCGCAGTGGACATCTGCGCTGAACCAGGTGTTCGGCAAAAGCCACGATGCCGCCCTGACCATCGCCAAGTTCTTTTACCAGTTCCCCCAAATCTGTTACAAGATGGGGGTTAAAAGTCCGCGCGGCACACGCACGGCGGGGCGGTTGATTTCCGGCGACCTGCCGTTTGACGTGGTTCTGGATCGCGTGCCCTGGAAAAAGATGATGCCAAATGCGGCCCTTTCCTGGCGCTGACACTTTTAATCTCAAAGATTGCCTTTGCGTCCTTCCAAACAAGAAGGAATAGCTTTCAAGCACAGCGAACTCCCCTCTGTTGCGCATTCCAGATCAAGAGAGGACATTCGAGATGGCTTTCAGCGTCAAAAGCAAGAAAAACGACACCGAGTACTACCTGCACGCTTCCACCGCCGCCAACGGCAAAACCAAGCTTTTCTTTTTCTCCAAAGAAGTCAAGCCCGACAAAGCCCTGGACGCTTTGCCGGACGGCTATGAAGTGTCGGAAAACTCACTCACCGGCCTGCCTATTCTAAAAAAGAAAAAATAGCGCGTCGTTTCTTTTTTGCCTCATCCGCCGCCGCTCGTGTGTGAGCGGCGGCTTTTTGCTGTCCGCGAAACTGACCCGTTCCAGGGTGGAAACTGACCCGTTCCAAGGTGCTTTATGCCGCGCTTTTTCAGCAGCACTGTGCTGGCCCTCGCCCTGTGCGTTTTGACCGTCTCGGCCCTGGCCGCCCCGCGCCACCGTTCGTCCCCGTTGAGCGGAAACGGTCCCCCTCCAAACTTCGCCCTGTCGGACGCGCAGGGGCATCCTGTGCCTATCAAGTCGTTTTTGGGACGCAAACGCATTGCGCTGCTGTTTCTGCCCGACCAGCTTGGCGCACCCGGCGCGGCTGTTCTGCGAATGGTGCAGCAGCATCGGGCAGAGTTTGTGGCGCGTGACTTGGTCGTTTGGGCGGTTGTACCGTCGGGCAACGCCCTGGGAAAGCAAAAGGGGTTGCCGCCTTTGTTTGTGCTCCACGATACCAACGGCGTCATCACCCACGCTTACGACACGGACGGCGGGGCATCGGCCTTTTATCTGATCGGCAAAGACGGCGGCATTAAAATGGCGCGGCCTGCGTTTCCATCCCTGCGCGAGTTGTTTGGAACCATAGACGCCATGCCCATGCGCCGCGAAGAAATGCGTCAGCGAGGTCGGTAAAAAGCAAAAGCCGCCCTGTTGTGCCCGCTTATTCTGAGCATTGCGGCGGCTTTTCTGAGGCACACCAACGACGGAAGAGTTTGTTCCGTCGTTGGTCAGGGCTGAAAAAGCCATGGCAAAGCCAGAAAAATAAGAGCAAGAAGCCACCCCCGCCCCCAGTTTGGGGAGCCGGCAGGGAAGCAGCCTATGCTTTTTCTGTGCCCGGCATGGGAGTAGACCAGGCTCTTTTCTACTCTGGCACCCCAGACTTGCCTCTAGGCGCAGGGCCTCCACCCTCCGGGTACGCCAGTGCGTTAGCGGGGAACACCCCTAGTCGCAGGGCCTCCATAGCGGGGAACACCCCTAGTATGCTAAAGCATTACTGCGTATCGCAGAGCCTCCATACTGCGTATCGCAGGGCCTCCATAGCGGGGAGCGGGGCGGGGGGCTTTGTATTTGCGCACAGCACACGCAAAACATCCCGCCCGTTTTGACGCCAGGCGAAAGGGGGAGCCTGCATCGCGCCGGGCAGGCACAGGCGCGAAATGCCCAATGTTTCCAAGGCGGCGCGCATGGTCTTTGTGGGCGTCCCTGCCAGGGCGCAGCCCTGCAATTGCCCTGCCAGCGGTGCAAGAAGGGTGTCCAGGCGCGCGCGAGGGCTGAGGGCTTGCACAGTCACCACATTCGTGCCCGGCTGCACATGAAACTCGCTGCGGGGCCAGACCAGCACCACAAACGGGTCACTCGGCGCGCTTGGGCAGGATGCATCAGGCTGAAGCTGGCCCAGCAGGCGGGCCGTGTTGTGCTGACCCCAGTCCTGCGGGGTCGCAGGCGGGGCAGGGTAGGTGGCATTGGCGAGGCGCAGGGCTAGAGTAAGATGCTGCGCGAAGCGGGCGGCATGGGCAGGGTCGCCCAGCAACAAAATGGTCTTCACGGACAGGCAGCCGCCCTGCGCGTAAACCAGGATGTCGCGGGCAAAGCCTTCGGCGGCGGTGTCCCAGTCGGCGTTGTCCAGCAACAGGCCGAAGCTCAGGGCGTGTCCGTAGCCGATAAACGGGGTGGCGGGTGGCGTCCGGGCGCGCAGGGAAGCGATGGCATTGTCGCCGCCCTGGCACATCACCAGGTCGGAATGAGCGCAAAGGGTGTCATCCAAAGCGGGTGTGCCGCCGGGCCATTCGGCGAGAGTAATGGTGGAAGCCAGGGCGGGCGAAACACACGCCAGCGAACGCACAAACAACTGCGCCCACTGCGCAGTGGGCCCTGACGGCAGCTTCGCAAATGAGGCCGAGCGCATCAGCAGCGCGCGCAGCAGGCTGACCCAGGCCAAAAGGGGCGTGTTGCCCGCAATCACATGCCCGATAAGGGGAACACCCAAAGCATCGCGCACGTGCTCGGCGTCTATGAGGGCATCGAGCGCAGGGGCGGCAAGAGAAGGCAGCAGGCCGTCCAAGCTGACCTGCACATGGGGAAACGGAAACGGCTCAGTGAGAAGTTCGGCTTCGCGCCGGAATGAAAAGTCCGGCCCCTGCCATAACGCGGCCCACCGCCCGACGGCATCAACAATTTGGTTTTGGGGCATCGGGGCCAGCACATCGGCCTGAATGCGGTGCAGGCGTACCATGGCTTCAATGATTTGGGCGGGCGTATCCATATGTCAGGGGTTCCACAATTCTTCCACCGACAGGGAGCAGCCCCGAATGTCCGCGCCGGGCGCGCGCCCGTGCAGCAGAAAACCACCCTGGGCGAGTGTGCCCCAGTCCCCGGTTTGCAGGCACAGGGCGCTGTTGAAGTTCGCCAGGTCTAAGTGACGCAATGCGCCGGGCTGCCCGGCCCGCGCGGGCAGGCCGTCACCGGGATGAATTGCGACCGTGCGCACCCAATGCGGCCCGCACTTAAGCGTACTCAGTCCCTGCCCGTAAAACTGAGACGCCATCTCGCTCATGCCATATTCGCTCCAGATGTTCTCCCCCGGCACGCCCAGGCGATTGTGCAGCAGTGCGTAAAACTCATCGCGCGGAACTTCACGGGTGCGTCCTTTGAAGCCGCCGGTTTCCAGAAGAACACTGCCGGGGGGAAGCCGCCAGGCACGATCCGTCCCGTCCAGCAATTGCACCAGGGCAAACGCCGTCCCAAATAGCGTGACAGGCTCACGCAAAGTATCCAGAGCGTCGGCTAACTTTTCGTCATTGTCCCAAAAAAAACGTTCTGCGCCCAGTGCTCCCAGCATATAAGACAGCGACGAGTGCGGGGCATCGGCTGGCGGCGGCATCAGCGCCCACACTTTTGGCGGGCGTGGAGGCAGGGCGAGGGCGAAGCCGCGCCGCAGGCTGGCTTCGTATACGGTCAGTGCATCCCGGCTCAGAAAGTGACGAGAGGTCTGCCTGCCTGTCGTGCCCGACGAATAAAAGACTGCGGATGCCCGCCCCGGCGCAATGCAGGACAAGTCAAAATCCTTGAAGCCGTCCGTGGGCATGGCAGGAATATCCCGCCACGTGTGCAGCGTTTCCGGCGGGCGTCCCATTGTGTCCCCCAAGCGTTTGATCCAGGGGTTATGCTCATATTGGTACGCATACAGCGCTAAAGCCAACGCGTTAAACTGGGCTTCGGAGGCTTGGTCAGGGGATAAAGCGATAAACGCGGCAATGCGCCGCGCAAGCGGATGGCGAAGGGTCATCATGGTGCTTCTATTGTACCTTCAGGTATGATAAGCTCTGATGAACGCTTCCTTGTCCAAACGATCCGTTGAGGCTTTGCTGCTGCTGGCCGTCTTGTTGGTAACCATGGCCGGCCTGCTCCTGGTGTACGGGGGAAAGCTTGCCACTGTCCCATACCCCGCCCAGGCTGTCAATATCAACACAGCTAGTGCCAATATGCTGATGGATGCGCTGGGCGTTGACGCCGCGACAGCGCAAGCCTTGGTGCAGGAGCGCAGCGTGCGCGGCGGCTTTGGGTCTGTCAATGCGCTGCGCCATGCCCGCGCGCTGCGCGGCCTTGCCCTGCCCACCTCTGACCCGCGCCTGGTCGCCCGGTCATTCCAATCGGTGACGCGCGTGTTTTTTGGCGGCCTTGTCGGCTTTGTCTTCGCGTTCGCCCTCGCCCATGTTCTGGTACGCCGCTTTGCCCCCCGCGCCGACCCGTTTCTGCTGCCGCTGACCGCGCTGCTGTCCGGGCTGGGGCTGATGATGACCTACAGCGTCAAAGACCCCTGGCGCGACACATTGGTCTTCGGCGGGCAGGTGCGCGGCGTCGCCTTCTGGGGCATCCTGGCCCTGCTGCTTCCCCTTACCCCTGTGTTTGCACGGCTCAATCTGCGCCGCTACGAGTATGTGTACGCGCTGGCGGGCGTGGGGCTGATGGTCTTGCTGCTGGTGGCGGGACACGGGCCGGGCGGCGTGCGCATTCAGGTGCTGGGCTTTGAACCCATTGAAGTGATCAAAGTGCTGCTGGCATTATTCGCCGCTTCGTTTCTGGCCGCGCGCCGGGGCATGGGCAGCGGGGAGGAAGAAAGGCCCCCCCGCCCTGTTGCCCGCTCTGGAGGCCCTGCGACGAGGGCCAATTCTGGGGAGCCGGAAGGAACCACTATAAGGGCCTTCGCCACGAAAGCCCCTTTATTGCGGCCCGCCGACTTTGCGCCGATGGCCTTGTTATATGGCTTTGCCCTGCTGCTGTTCGCTATCGTGCGCGACCTGGGCCCTGCCGTGCTGCTGCTGGGTTTGCTCATCGCCTTGCTGTATATGACAACGCAGCGCGTGCTGTATCCTTTGGTGGGGGCGGGGCTGCTCGCGATAAGCGCCATTGTGGGATATAAACTGCACTTTGGCTTTTTCGCGACGCGGGTGGTCATGTGGCTGCACCCATTCGCCAACAATGACCGGCACGGCGAGCAACTGGGACAGGCGCTGTGGGGGTTTGCCACCGGGGGTTTAGTGGGCAGCGGACTGGGGCTGGGCAATGCCGAAGTGATGCCGCGCGCAGGGTCGGACCTGGTCTTTGCCAGCGTGGGAGAACAATTGGGCCTGGTGGGAACACTGGCGACATTGGCGATTTATGTCTTTTTATTGGCACGGGGCATGCGCATCGCCAAGCTCGCCGTGACGGAATTTGACCGCATGCTGGCGTCCGGGCTGACCGTGCTCTTGACATTGCAGGCCATGATTATCACGGGGGGCGTGACGGGCCTTGTTCCATTGACGGGCATTACATTGCCGTTTGTTTCCTATGGGACATCGTCACTGGTGGCGAACTTCTTCTGCATTGGGCTGCTGCTGCAATTGTCCGACAAGCGCCTGCCGCCGGAAGCCGCCGACCTCGCGCCCGCAGGCTGGACACGGGCCGCCCGGCGCGTCGCTCTGGCGGCGGCAGCGTATTTATTGCTGGGCGTCGGCGTCGCACGTTTGATGGTTGTGCAGGGCGTGGAAGCCGACATGGTGGCGACCCGCGCCGTCAGCACGCCGGATGCGGATAAAGTCGTTCGTCCCCATGTCAACCCGCGTTTGCTGCTGTTTGCCCAGGGTATCCCGCGTGGGCGGATTTTAGACCGCAACGGCCTTGTGCTGGCCCAGGATGCGCCACGCGGCGATGCCGATGGCGTCTCGTTGTTGTGCCCCGACGGGCGGGCGCGCTTGTACGCGGGCGGGCCGTCGTGCGGGCATCTGCTGCTGGCCGCCGAGGGTGTGAGCACAGACACCGATCCGCTGGGCCAGAACGCCTGGCTGCGCGGCTATTCTTCTTTGGCTTCATTGCTGCCCGCCTATCGGGGGCGCTTTCGCCCGTTTGCCCATGCTCCGAAAGGGCACGATGTTTCCCTGACCGTTGATGCCAAGCTGCAGCGGGCGAGTTTAGACGCTTTGACAAGATATGCCGGGCTTGTCCGTGACCGGCGCACGGGCCAGACCAAGCACAAAGGGGCGGCGGTGCTGCTGGACGCCGCGACAGGCGATGTGCTGGCCGTTGTTTCGCTGCCTGCGTTTGACCCCGCCCGGCTCACTTTGGCGCAGTGGAGCCGCCTGCATTCGGCCTCAGACAAAGACAATCCATTGCTCAATCGTGCCCTGGCGGGATTGTATCCGCCCGGCAGCGTGTTTAAGATGGTCACGGCGAGCGCCGCGCTGCATCAAGGCCTGGATAATCTTGTCGTCAACTGCCCGCACACCGAACACAACGTCACCTGGCGCTTTCAAGGGAAAAACTACGCCCGGCGTCAAATCACCGATGAGGAAGGGTTTGTGCCGCACGGACGCACGGACATGGCAAAAGCTTTGCGCGTTTCGTGCAACATCTATTTCGCGCACATGGCGCTTGTTCTTGGGCCCAAAGCGCTTTTACAGTCTGCCCACGAAGGATACGAATTGACGCACATGCCGAGCGCCGCCAAAATAGGCGAAGACTTGCCCGATTGCGGCTACGGGCAGGGGGCTATTCTTGTCACGCCCCTGGAAATGGCGCGCGTGGCCCAGGCTGTCGCGAACAACGGCACCGAATTGCCCATCCGCTTTGCCGCCGATGGGGCCGGGGTAGGGCATCGTGCTCAGGCTCTGTCGCCCGCGCAGGCATCGCAGCTGCAAACCATGCTCGGCGCGGTGACCCAAAGGGGCGGCACGGCCCAGGGCGTCTTTGATATGCTGCCTATCCGCGTGGCGGGCAAGACAGGCAGCGCGCAGAACAATCAAGGCGACGGCGAGACGCATTCCTGGTTTGCCGGCTTCGCGCCCGCCCAAAATCCGACCTTCGCCTTTGCCTGCGTGGTGGAAAACGGCGGCTTCGGACGCAGCGCCGCCGCCCCGGTCTGCCGGGACATGCTGCGCGCCGCCCTTTAGTTTGCTGCGCGCCGCCCTGTGACTTTGACTGCAAGATATTGACGTCTGCTCGCCCTGCCCCCTGTCCAAATAGGGACAACCTGTGGTAAGATGCACTGTTATTCTATTCCAAACTCCACTTTGCACCGAAACCCTTTATGCCTAATCGACCCAAGGAAACACACTCGTTGACGCGCCGCCGCTGGACCGGCGCTTTGGCCGGCCTGCTGGCCGTGGGATTGCTGGCCGGAACGCAGGGCCAGGGAACACAGGCCGAAGACCGGCCCTTGACGCCCCAGGCGCAGGCCGCCTGGACACTGCACCTGCTGGAACAAGCCCGCTACGGAGAAGCTATCCCCGCCGCGCAGGCACTGGTCAGCATCGCGCCCAATGACCCATTTTCCTATCAGGTACGCGGCACGCTGGAGCTTTACACCGGCAGCCCCGGCCCCGCCCAGGATGATTTCCATACCGCGTCCAGCTTGTCCCCGCACTTGCCCGCAACCGATTACGGCCTGGCGCTGTGTTCTTTGTTTGCCAATCATCTGGAAAACGCGCAGGCGCAGATGACCCTTTTGCGTGGCAACCCCGCCCTGTCGCCGTCCCAAACCGATGATACCGACGCTGTCCTGGCTTACCTGCGCTATTTGCACGGCGATGTGCCCGGCTCTATTCGCATGGCGCAGATGCCCGGGCATGACACGCAAGCCGATGCCGCCGCCGCCGACCCCCTGCGCCGGCAATTGATCGCTCTGGCCGTCGCCCGCTTGCAGCCGCAGCAGGGCATGGCGCTTTTGGCTGATTACCTCAGCACACCCAGCGGCGTACCCCGCGTGCGCGACGTTGACGGCTTGCGCGCCCGGTTTGAAACCGCCCCCATGATGGTGGAACCCGCCGTCATGGATATTCCTTTGCAGCAGATGTACCAGGCGAGTTTGGCGGAAAAACGGACTGTGGAAGCGCGCTCTGCGAGGGGCGCGGCCCAGGTGACCGGCGATGTCACCCTGGATGCCCAACTGCCCAGCGCCAAAACTCCCACGTTTGTCGCCTTTTATGTGGACGGTCAGATGACCGGCATGGTCAATACGTCCCCGTATCGCTACGAATGGCATTCGGAAGATGTCGCTAATGGCTGGCATATCATCCGCACGGATGCCCTGGACTCGGCCGGGGCCGTGATCACGACCCAGTCGCGGCGCGTGCAGGTGCGTAATGCGGGCACGCCCGCCGCCGTTCCCATTCCCAGCGCGGGGTTGGAAGCGCGCGTCTGGTCTCTGCTCAAACTGCGTCCCGCCCGCAAAGCCGCCGAATGGGCGGAAGGCAGCCTCGCTGAGCAGCGCGGCGACCGGGAAGATGCCCAGGCCCACCGCGCCGTCGCCGCTGCCCTCGACCCCAACTACAAAGACGCCCGCTGGGTCGCCCGGACATTGTTCAGCGAAAGCGCCGCGCGGGTCACGCCGCCCGTCGTGCGTATCGCTTCGGCCCGGCCCGAAGGCTTATGGATTGGGGACACGACGCGTAAAGAGATCGCCATCACGTTTGACGATGGCCCCAATCCCGACAAGACCCCGGCTCTCCTGAACGCTTTGGAGTTGGTGCATGCCCCGGCGACGTTTTTCGTGGTCGGCTCGCGGGCCGGGGCCGCCCCCAACCTTGTGCGCCGCATGACCGCGATGGGTGATGAGGTGGAAGACCATTCCTACACGCACCCGAACATGGCCCAAACCCCGCCCACCATGGCCGAAACCGAAATCCTGCGCGCCAGCGTCGTCATCCGCGCCCTGTCGGGCCGCCAGCCGCATTTCTTCCGTCCGCCGGGGGGAAACATCAGCCCCGCCGTCATTAGTTTGTCCCATGCCTACGGCCAGCAGGTCGCGTACTGGACAGTCGATGCCCTGCACGCCGAAGACATCGGGTCGCGTCAGGGCCTAATCAATTATGTGATGGCGCACATCCACCCCGGAGCCATCGTTTTGATGCACAACGGCACCGATGTCACCACTGCCGCCGTACCGGGTCTTGTCAAAGCCATGCGCGCCAAGGGCTACCAACTGGTCACCCTGTCCAACATGACGGCCAAAACCAGCCCCGTCAAGAACCTCCCCTTGAAAGAATAGCGTTTCCTGGAAGATGCTTATGGCTGACCTAGCGTCGCGTATCACGATTAATCCCCGGCAGTGTGCGGGACGACCCTGCATCCGGGGCATGCGCATCCGCGTTACCGACGTGCTTGACCTGTTTGCCGCCGGCCTCAGCGCCGACCAGATACTTGCTGAAATGCCCGATCTTGAGCGGGAGGACTTGCACGCCGTCCTTGCTTATGCTGCCCGTCGTCTTGACCATCCCAGGCTGGCCGCATGACCTTGTGGGTAGACGCGCAGCTTTCCCCTGCCATCGCCGCCTGGCTTGCCCAAACTTACTCCCTTGACGTCCATTCCCTGCGCGAGCTGGGCCTGCGCGACGCCGAGGATGAACACATCTTTTCTGCCGCCCGCGCCGCCCATGCCGTCGTCATGACCAAAGACGCAGACTTTCTGGCCCTGCTTGCGCGGCATGGCCCGCCGCCCCCTATCCTTTGGATTACCTGTGGCAGCACATCCAACGCCCGCCTGCGAGATATCCTCACCGCCACCCTGCCCGAAGCCCTTGCCTTCCTTGCTTCCGGCGAGCCGCTCGTGGAAATCGGCGACGCTTAACACCCCCTGCAACCAGTGCGCCATGTCCCCTGCCGTGTGCCATGTCCCCTGCCGTGTGCCATGTCCCCTGCCGTGCGGCATGACCCTTGCCAATCCGCGCCGGTGTCATGGCGTGAAGGCTTTCCTTGCGGGTTGCTCCGGCTTATCCCACGTGTATCAACGACGGAACAAACTGTTCCGTCGTTGATATGCGCTGGAAACAAAGCGGCAATGCCAAAGAAAAGCCGCCGGAGCGCCTTTGTGCCGCTCTGGCGGCGAGAGAATACATCGTACAAGGGGTTCTCGGACAGCCGCCCTCACACCTGCATATGCGGTATAATCCTCGATGCAATGCTTTCTCAAAAGGTGTTGCTGCGGCGGAGGCAGCAATGTATCAGGTGGTGTGGCAGGGGCGCGTCATTGGTGAGTCCAAACTAGAATATGCCGACGAGTTTATGGGCGTTCTCAGCGGCAGCTTCGTTCCAGCGTTAGCCTATCGGGAAGTGGAACCGGTGTTCCGGCAGTACCGCGAGGCTGGAACGAACATGGCGGACATGGATAAAGAGAAAATGCAGGCCTTTTTCGCGGCCCGTGCTGCGCTTGGCCTCTCTTTGAGAGCGGAGGACGGTCAGCCGCTGCCAGTCAACACCATCCACATTGATGACTATGGCAAGGAACTGGGAGAATATGAGGTCACCGTTTGGACTGACGGCCTCGCGCTGCGCGATAGTTGTGACAGCACCCCGCATTGGGAGGCGGCGTAGCGCGCTTGCAGCCAATGCTTACATTTCTGTCTCACTTCGGCAGAGTCGTGCAGGGCTACCAAACTGTTAGGGAGCTTGCCATGGCAAGCCACGCTCCAAAAAAGCAACCAGGACAGCGTATGCCAGAACTGAGCCGCTTCTTCGGCATTATTATCCGTATGTACATGGAAGTAGGCATTCAGCATCACAGTCCACACTTTCATGCCTACTCCGGGGACGATGTGGCAATCTACAGTCTGGACCCAATCACGCTGATGGCAGGCTCACTCCCCAAACGTCAGCAGCGCTTGGTGGAAGCATGGGCCGAGCTGCATCAAGCAGAGCTGGAAGCCGACTGGCGGCGGCTTCAGGCAGGGCAAGCCCCGCTGCCAATCGCCCCGCTTGCATAAGGAGGAAGTTATGGAGCAGAACGTAACGGATTGGGAAGCGTTCTCGCACCCAATTTATCGTGTCCGTTCAGTCCAGGTTGTTGGGCTATACACACTGCATGTCTTGTTTGATGACCATAGCGAACAGATTATCAACTTCCAGGCTGTGCTTGTGGGTGAACTCTACGGGCCTTTGCAAGACCCCGCGCTGTTTAATCAAGTCCAGGTTGACCTCGAAGCGCATACACTGGTTTGGCCCAACGGTGCGGACTTTGACCCGGCCACCCTGCACGACTGGCCGCAGCAGGCAGGGGAGTTAAGCGAGCGCGTTCAGCGGTGGCAGCGCGCGCCCGCAGGCATCGCCCCGGCTGGGCGAACATGACAAACGCCCGCCCGGCACAGAGGCTTACAAGCCCATTTCTTGTTTGACGGCGGCGAATTGGGACAGGGCAAATGTCAGGTCTTCCCGCGAGTGCGCGGCGGAGATTTGCGTACGGATGCGCGCCTTGCCCTGCGGCACGACCGGATAAGAAAAGCCGATCACATACACGCCTTTGCGGAGCATGGCTTCCGACACGCGGCCCGCGAGGGCGGCATCACCCAGCATGATGGGGACAATGGGGTGTTCGCCCGGCAGCACATCGTAACCGATGTCCATAATGCCCGCACGGAAAAAGCGCGTGTTGTCTTCTAAAGTATCGCGCAAAGCCGTGGACTGGGTCAGCATCTCCAGCACCTTCAAGGACACGGCGGCAATCGGCGGGGCCAGGGAATTGGAAAATAGGTACGGGCGCGATCGCTGCCGCAATATCTCCACCACTTCGCGTCGCGCGCTCGTGTAGCCGCCACTGGCTCCACCCAAAGCTTTGCCCAAGGTTCCCGTGATAATGTCCACCCGGCCCATGACGTTCCTATACTCGTGCGTGCCTCGGCCCGTGCGGCCCAGAAAGCCCGTGGCATGGCAGTCGTCCATCATTACCAGGGCGTCGTAACGCTCGGCCAAATCGCAGATGGCGGGGAGGTTGGCAATAGTGCCGTCCATGGAAAACACGCCGTCGGTGGCGATCATGCGGGTGCGCGCATGGTGTGCTTGCTGGAGCTTGGCCTCCAAGTCGTCCATGTCATTATGCGCAAAACGCAGGCGCTCGGCTTTGCACAAGCGGACGCCGTCGATGATACTGGCATGGTTGAGGCTATCGGAAATGACGGCATCTTCCGCGCCAAGCAGCGTCTCAAACAGGCCGCCGTTGGCATCAAAGCACGATGAATAAAGGATGGTGTCTTCCATGCCTAAAAACTCGGACAGTGCGCCTTCAAGTTGCTTATGGATGCCCTGCGTGCCGCAGATAAAGCGCACCGATGCCAGGCCGTAGCCCCACTTGTCCAACGCCTGACGCGCGGCGGCCAGAACGTCGGGATGCTCGGCCAGCCCCAGGTAATTGTTGGCGCAGAGATTTAAGACGTGCGCGTTGTCTTTGCCGACGCGCACATGAGCATCCTGCGGCGTCGAGATGACTCGCTCGTGTTTGTACAAGCCTGCGTCCCGAATAGTGGTCAATTCTTTCGCCAGCCGCTCGCCCATTGCTCCGTACATCGTTTCCGTTTACTTTCTATTGCGCCCAGTCCAAAAGCACTTTGCCTGATTGACCCGTACCCATGACTTCAAAGCCGCGCTCGAACTCTTGATAAGGAAAACGGTGGGTAATGATGGGGCGTATGTCCAGGCCGCTTTGCAGCATCACCGACATTTTGTACCAGGTTTCGTACATTTCGCGCCCATAAATGCCTTTGATGGTCAGCATGTTAAACACGACCTTGTTCCAGTCCACGTCGATGCGCCCCGAGGGAATGCCCAGCATGGCAATCTTTCCCCCATGGCACAGCGCCCCGATCATGTCGTGCAAAGCCTGCGAATTGCCCGACATTTCCAGACCCACATCAAAGCCCTCCTGCATGCCAAGCTCGGCCTGCACCGACGCCAAATCGCGCTCACGGACATTGACAGCCAGCGTCGCCCCCAGTTTGCGCGCTAAATCCAATCGGTACTCATTGACATCCGTCACCACGACATGCCTCGCCCCGGCGTGACGCGCGACCGCGGCCGCCATGATCCCAATCGGTCCGGCCCCGGCAATCAGCACGTCTTCGCCCAAGATGGGGAACGAGAGGGCGGTATGCACGGCGTTGCCGAACGGGTCGAAAATCGCCGCTACGTCCAGGTCGACATCGGGGCGATGATGCCACACATTGGACATCGGCAGGCTGATATACTCGGCAAATGCGCCTGCCCTATTCACGCCCACGCCATGCGTGTCTTTGCACAAATGGCGACGCCCGGCCAGGCAGTTGCGGCAGCGCCCGCAGACCACATGACCCTCGCCGCTGACCACTTCGCCGGCAAAGAAGTCGGTGACATTGGCGCCGACTTCGACAATGCGCCCCACAAATTCGTGTCCGATGACTAATGGCGTTGGCACCGTCTTTTGCGCCCATGCATCCCAGTCATAAATATGCAGATCTGTGCCACAAATACCCGTGCGGTTCACGCGTATTAAAACGTCGTTAATGCCAATGGTGGGCATCGGCACGTCCCGCAATTCCAGGCCCCGACCGGGGGCGCTCTTCACCAATGCTTTCATGCGCTGCTTTGCAATCTCCTGCGTGCTGTTCCTCTTCGCCTTACGGAAGCTGCCGTGTTTCCGTTGCCGCCCGGATTTTTCTCAATAATACCTGTGCAGGTGCCCCAATGGAAACAGATGTTTCTCCCTGTCCGACAAGCGTTTCCTCTACTCGCCAACAAATTGCGTCAAGACTTGCTAACCTTTGCCTCCATTTCTGCCGATTATAGCAGAGAAAGCGGGCTGGGTTAACCCTTACTTAGAGAAGCACCAGAAAGACATGCGCGAACTACCGCGAAAAGCACAACTATTTCTTGTCTTGGTTTCCAGTATTGGGCTGCTGGTTTTTGTGCGAACGCTCTGCGCCATGCTTCGGCCTCAGCCTGTTCCAGGAACGCACCCTTGGGAACTGCCGATGTTTTTGGGCCTGGCGGCGCTGGCCGGCGGCAAGAAAATCATTCTGCTGAACAACAAATCGAAGGCAGGGCAGGGCAACATGTCGCTGCTGTTTCCGGTTGCCTTCGCCGCGATGATGCATCTTGGCCCTGCCCCTGCCGTTTTGGTGGTGACCCTGGGTTCTATCAGCGCGGGCGTGTACCCGAAGCGTCTGCCTTTCCATCAGCTCTTCTTCAATGTCACGCTGGGCATGGCCCAGATTTACTGCGCTGCCGAACTGTTTCAAAGCATGAACGGCGGGACATTGCACCTGTCCTTGATTAACTCGTTCCCCGCCCTTGTCGCGGCATGTTTTGTTTATTATGCCATTAATACAGGCGGCGTCGCGCTCATTATCGCTCTGTGCACAGGGCAAAACCCCGTGACTTTGTGGCGGCAGACGTTTCTGTGGATGGCCCCCTCGTACTTTGCGGGAGCAGGCATCAGCGCCCTGGCCTTGTTTATCTTCGGCAGCCGCATCGGTGTCGCCGTGCTGTTTATCGTTCCCGTCGCCTACATGATCTACCAGTCTTATGCGATCTACATCGGGCGGGCGGAGGAAAAACAGCAGCATATCAATGCCCTTCAGGAAAATCAGGAACACCTGGCCGATTTGTACCTGGCGACCATCAAAAGCCTTGCTCTTGCCATTGATGCCAAAGATCAATATACCCACCAGCACATCCTGCGCGTGCAGCGGTATGCCGTCGCCACGGCCATTGAGATGGGGTTGGAAGGCAACGAACTGGAAGGCCTGAACACTGGGGCGCTTTTGCATGACATCGGCAAGCTGGGCGTGCCCGAATATGTCCTGCTCAAGCCGGGGCGCTTAACTGATGAAGAGTTCGCTAAGATTAAGAAGCACCCGGAGATTGGGGCGGCTATTTTAGACCCGGTAGATTTTCCCTGGCCCGTTCTGCCCGTGGTCAAGTCCCATCACGAAAAGTGGGATGGGACGGGCTACCCGGAAGGCTTGGCCGGGGAAGCGATCCCCCGCACCGCGCGGGTGCTTGCCGTCGCCGATGTGTACGATGCGCTGACTTCCAGCCGCTCGTACCGGAAAGCGTGGAGTCACGAGCGTGCGCTGGACATCATCATCCAGGACGCGGGCACGCACTTTGACCCGGTCGTCGTCCATGCCTTTACCAAAGTGATTGACGGCATTCTCGCGCAGATTGCGCAGGAAGAAGAAAACCGGGGAGACAAGCCCGCCGAAGCCGGGGACGGAGGCAGTACACGCTCGTCGGATGAGGCGGCCCTCGCCATCAACCGGGCGTCGTCGGAGCTGTGGGCATTGTACGAGGTGACGCAGACATTGTCGTCGAGTTTAGGCTTGCAGGAGACATTGGAGATTTTAAGCCGCAAGCTGGAAGCCATTCTGCCGGGCACCGCCTGCCTCTTTCTGCTCAATGATGAGCCGTCCGCCGACGGCGGCATTGAGGCTCTTGTTGTCCGAGCCGCCGTCGGGCTGAATGTTGAGTTCTTCTTGGGCGGGCGCACAATCAGCGCGGCCAGCCGTTCCATGCGCGTCGTCCAAAGGCGTCAAACCCATCTGGGAGAGTTTGACATGGATGACCTGCTGCCGAGCAGCAGCGCGTCCGCACAATGGACCTCGCTTAAATCCGCGCTGATCGTGCCGATTGTCCATCAAGGCGAAGTGCTGGGAACGATCAATCTGTATCATCCGCGCGACGGGGCGTTTGGCGCGCACGATCAGCAGCTTCTGGAAACCATCGCCGAGCGGGCGGCAATGGCCCTTTATAACGGCCTGCTGTTTGACCGCACGCGCAGCCATGCCCTGACCGACCCGCTGACCGGCCTGTACAACGTGCGCTACTTGACCGAGCAGGTGGAAGCGCATTGCCGAAGCGAACAAGCCGCAAGCAAGCCTTTTGCGCTTTTGTGCCTGGATTTGGACAGCTTCAAACCCATCAATGACAACTTCGGTCATCAAAAAGGCGACAAAGTCTTGCGGGACCTGAGCGCATTGTTCCAGGCGTCCGTGCGAGACGCCGACATTGTCGCCCGGTACGGGGGCGATGAGTTTTTGATCGTGCTGCAAAACGCCGGCAGAGAAGAAGCCGAAGCCATGGCGCAGCAGATTGAGCAGGCCGTCATCGGCTACGACTCCGGCTTGTTCCACGAACGGCTGGGCACCCTGCGCCTGGGCGTTTCTATCGGCTGCGGCTGCTTTCCCTGCGACGGCCAGGACTGTGCCGCCCTGCTTTCGGTGGCCGACCTGGCTATGTACCGCAGCAAAACCGAGCGCAAGCTGGGCAGCCTTGCCAGCCGCAATTATCTCCCCCATGACGAACGCGCCGACGATCTGCCGTTTCCGATGGATATTCCCCAGGCCGCCTGATGCGCGCCCGCTTGTTTCTCCCTCTTTGTCCTTGCTCTTCCCCGGCGCATCCAGCCATGAGCAGCGACGGAACAAATTGTTCCGTCGTCGGTGCGCGCTGGAAATGCGAGGGCAAAGCCTTGGGTACAGGCTCGCAATGCGAGGGCAAATCCGTGGAAACACGGCGGCAGACGCGCAGAAAACCCTTTGCCGCGTCGTCGGCCCACGCGACGCGCGCCCAGGCCCCTATCTTTCCCTGTTGCCGCCAGACAAGGGAACCCCTGCCGCTGTGAAATATGCGCGTTTTTCGCCCGGCAGCGCTGTCTGCCCATTCTCCCGCATTCCGTACAGTAACAGCCCTCAAGCGCACTGCCGAAATAGTACCTGTGAACGAAGTCCACGGGGCAGCGCACACGGAAGCCGCGAAAGGGAAAATGATTTGCACCAACAAAGATCGCGCTGAAAAGCCTGCAATGCCGGTCTGCCCGGCACGAATATTTGAAAAGAAAAACGTATCACTTTGATGATACACGATTGATAAGAATGCTTGGAAACGGCAAACCATCCGAAAGGGCGGGACGCAAAGCTACAGGGCCTTCCTCCGCTGGTTCAGGGAGTGGCAGCCTAGCCGCCTAAGAGTGTCTTTTGGTAAAGCAAGGAGCTCAACAATGCAAGGAATGCATCACAAAACAACAAAACAACTGGGAGCCTCTCCACGGGCTTGGACAATCGTGGGAGCCGCCGGCCTGCTGCTCAGCGGCGCTGCCGTGGGGCACGCCGATCCGTTCGCGGACAAGGCCGACTCTTTTCTTCAGCAGCAAGTTGCCGGCCAGTCCGCCCTGCCGATGGCTCCTAGAAGCCTTGGAAGCGGAACAAGTCACGCCCACAACGCCGGCTGGGGCGGCGGACGTGCAAACATAATCGTCAATGCACCGGGCCCTGCCTCTCCGCCGGTTCCCATGAACAGCAATTATGCGAACATCATTGTCAAGCTGGCTGCCCCGCTGACGGCGCAGCAGCAGGCCATGCTGAACTCACAGGGAGCAAAAAACTTCAAGTACCTGCCCATGATCCAGTCGGTCGCCATTTCGCTGCCCAAAGCCGCAATGCAGCAGCTTGCCGCCAACACTTTCGTCAAGCACATGTCAGGCGATGTCCCCGTCAAAAAGAAGGATGAGTTCACGGTCGGGTCTTCCGGGGCCGCCGTTGCCGCTCAGTACTACAACGTCAGCGGGCAGGGCGTGACCGTCGCCGTGCTGGACAGCGGCATCCGCGACACCGCCAGCCACGACCTTCTGGACCCCGCGACGGGCGCATCCCGCGTCCTCGCTGCTGTCAGCTTTGTCCCCGGCGACCCGTCCACCGACGACCAGTGCGGGCACGGCACCCATATCGGCGGCATCATTGCGGGAAACGGCACGGACTCCACCGGCCCGTCCGACTTTCACACCTATAGGGGTATCGCGCCCAAGGCGAACCTGGTCAATGTCCGCGTCTTGGATGCGCAGGGCAGCAGCCTGACGTCGTCCATTTTGCAGGGGCTTCAGTGGGTGTATGACAATCAGGCGGCGTATCATATCCGCGTCGTCAGCCTTTCGCTGGGGCATCCCGTAGGCGAAAGCTACACCACCGATCCATTGTGCCAGGCTGTGGAAGCCTTGTACCGCTCGGGCATTGTGGTTGTCTGTGCGGCGGGCAACATGGGTCGTCAGCAGGACGCCAACAGCCCTTTGCTGCCTAACGAAGGCTACGGCGTCAACTACGGCTCCATTGAAGCGCCCGGCAACGATCCTGATGTCATCACGGTGGGCGCGATGAAGTCCATGGATGGCGTACGGGCTGATGACCGCATCGCCACTTACTCCAGCCGTGGCCCTTCCTATGGCGACTGCATCCTCAAGCCCGACCTGGTCGCCCCCGGCAACAGGGTCATCGCTTTACGCTGTCCCGGCGGCACCTTGGACACGCAGTACGGGGCGGCCAACCAGGTGCCGGTCAGCCAGTATGTCACAGGCGGGCAGGGGATTTCGCCTTACTTCACCCTGTCGGGAACGTCCATGGCGACCCCGGTCGTGGCGGGCGCCGCCGCCCTGCTGCTGCAAGCCGACCCGACTTTGTCCCCGGACACGGTCAAAGCCCGCCTGATGCTGACCGCCAGTCCTTGGGGCGATCCCGCTACGGGACAGCCCGACCCCTGCACCTATGGCGCGGGCTACCTGAACATTCCCGCCGCTCTGAGCTGCAATGCCGTCGCCCCTGGCCCGGCCGTCAGCCCGACTGTCAGCGCGGATGCGCTCGGCAATGTTTCCGTCGGCAGCGCCGGAACCATCTGGGACAGCACCATCAACTGGGGCAGCAATGTCAATTGGGGGTCAAACATCAATTGGGGCTCCAACGTGAATTGGGGCAGCAACATCAACTGGGGATCGAATATCAATTGGGGCAGTAACGTTAACTGGGGCAGCAATGTCAATTGGGGTTCCAATGTGAACTGGGGATCGAACGTTAACTGGGGTTCCAATGTCAATTGGGGTTCTAATGTGAATTGGGGTTCTAATGTGAATTGGGGTTCCAATGTCAATTGGGGATCGAACATCAATTGGGGCAGCTCCTCGGCGCTTAGTGATGCGCTTTCCTTGACTGCAGGGGATTAAGCCCGATTTCATCGGCAGGGCCGGGATGTTCTCCTTTGCAGGGGAGCATCCCGGCCTTTGTTTTGTGGTGTCTTGTCTGCCCCTTATGGCACGATCAGAGCCTTGACCACCGTGCGCGCTTCCACGTCCCGCAGGGCTTGTCCCGCTTCTTCCAGCGCATAGCGGCGCGTGATAGTTTCCAGCCAGAGAAACTGCCCCGCGTGACGCGCCAAAATATCCATTGCCCGCCACAGGTGAGTAAACTCAATCCCCCAGCAGCCGCGCACGTCCAGATGCTTTTTGTTGATGTCTAGGTGCGGGTTGATGCTCACACTTCCATTGTCCGAATACTGGCCCACGATGACATAACGCCCGCCGTCCCGGCACAGCTGCATTCCCTGCGGCACGGCAAAGGGCGAGCCGCTGGCTTCCAAAACGATGTCCGCGCCCCGGCCCCGCGTTTGCTGTTTGACCTGGGCAAGCGTTGCGCCAAAACCCCCATCGCCCAGCCCAAACACGCTGTCCGCTCCCATTTTCTCTGCGGCGAGCAGGCGCTGCGGGCTTGTGTCGATGACTCCCACCCAGCCTGCCCCGCTCGCCCGCGCCAGGGCGCACGCGCTCAAGCCCACCGGCCCCGCGCCCTGCACTACGACGCTGTCGCCCAGCTTGATTTCGGCCCGGTCGACAGCATGCAGGGCGGTCGGCAGCCCGCACCCGCCCGCAATCCACAAATCCGGCGTGACACCCTCGCGCAGACGCACGATCTGTACGCCGGGCTTGAGGTAGATATACTCGCTCCAGCCGCCCAATAATCCGTCATCGGCCCCAGAGGTGATGCCGTAAACCCGCCGGTGCGGGCAGCGGGTCGGCTGCCGTGCCACCAGGCACTGCCAGCAATTGTAGCACGTGCCGTACACGTCCAGAAACGTCACCACGTCGTTTGTCTTGATGGGCTGCCCCTCAATATCCGATGCTGTCCCATTGGTTTGCGCCACCCTGCCGACACTGATATGGCCGGGGATCAGCGGATACGGCACGCCTGCCAGCCGTCCATGCCACAAATGCACATCCGTGCCGCACACTTCCGACGCCAGTGTTTGGAGCAAGACCGCCCCCGGCTCCATGCTCGGTTCGGGAAATTCGCGCACTTCGAGGGGCGCAAACGGGGCGGGGATGACTGCTGCGCGTATCATAATCGTTTTGCTCTTTCCATGCCTGTCAATGATGCTTTACCATACCCGGCAAACGAGGTCAAAGCAAATGAACGCCTGCCGCGTTTGCGCCCATTTGGGCGCGGGTAGAAGCGTATTGTTCAGCCATGCCGGACAAAATCACGACACAAAAGGATGTATTCTCCACTATGTTTCATCACAACAAGCGCCTGCAATATGAGGCCAAGCCCAGCAAGCCTGATGCCCTCTTCGCCAACAAGGTTCAGGAAGTCCTGGGCGGGCAGTACGGCGAAATGACCGTTATGACCCAGTATTTGTTTCAAGGGTGGAGCTGCCGTGGCCCCGCCAAGTACAAAGACATGCTGCTCGACATCGGCACCGAGGAAATTGGGCATGTGGAAATGCTCTGCACCATGATTGCCCGCCTTTTGGAAGGCGCGCCTGTGGCTGCCCAGGAAGCCGCCCACAACTCCAATCCCATGATGGCCGCCATACTCGGCGGCATGAACCCGCAGCAGGCTGTTGTGTCCGGCGGCGGCCCGCGCCCCACCGACAGCATGGGCAACCCCTGGTCGGGCGCTTACATGACCGCGAGCGGCAACATGTTCGCTGACTTTCATTCCAATCTCAATGCCGAAGTGCAGGGACGTTTGCAGGTGTGCCGCTTGTATGAGATGACCGATGACGTGGGTATCCGCGACACATTCGCCTATATGATCGCCCGCGACACCATGCACCAGAACCAGTGGCTCGCGGCCATTGAAGACATGAAAAGCGAAGGCATGTGCAATTACCCCGTGCCGCTGGCCTTTACCGCCGATGAGAAGCATGACGACGCAAAGTACCAGTTTTGGAACCTGTCCGAAGGCACCGACAGCCAGCAGGGACGCTGGGCCAGCGGCCAAAGCCCGGACGGCAAAGGCCAGTTTACCTACGTGGCCGACCCGCAGCCGCTTGGCCCCGAACCAACGCTTGCTCCCCCGGATGCTCACCTGTACAACCTGCCTCAGCAATTAAGCACCGGCAAAGCCGACGGCGCGGGTATGGGCGGTCTGAAAGGCACGCTTGGGCAGGTAGTCGCTACGGTGAAAGACAAGATTACCCCTTAACTTTCTTTTGGATTTGGTACATGACCAGGCCGCCCAAAGATTGTTGTCTTTGGGCGGCCTGTTGTGTTTCCAAGGCTTATTTCGCGCCTTTCCCCGGCGTATCCAGCCACAACCAACGACGGAACAATTTGTTCCGTCGCTAACACGCGCTTGGTCAGATGAGGGAAAATCGTGGAAACGCCGCCGTGATACCAGGATGATACCGGGGAAATCGCGAGGCGATTCCTTTGGCAGCCGCGTCTGCCAGGCTTACCGGCGCAAAAAACAGATCATGCTCAGCACGACCACAATGGCATGCAGCAGGCCTTGCCCTATTTGGGCCGCCAGCGTGACCCCCACAAAACGAAGCGAAGTCGTGAAGCTCAAGCGATACGGCAGATAAAACGACGCAGCCAGCAGAATCATGCCCAATGATAGAAAAACAACGGTCAGCGTTTTTTGGTCACGAATAACGGAAGACAAAAACCAGTAACCTAGGGTAACCCAAAACGCGCCGCCGACTGTTCCCGCAACAATTTGCAGCGGCAGCAGCGGCGGATACGTGGGCGGAACGCCTGTAATCCGCAAAAGGATAAAAGCGACAAGGAGGCAGACTCAGGTAGTCAGTCCCACCGCCGGCGCAAAACGCGTCCAGATTTCACTCGCAGAAAGCGGCATCACAATCCCTCCTCGGCGCGATTGCCTGCGCCGGTCGTCTTGGCCCGGCTCCATTCGTTCCACGAGCCGTCGTAGCTGCGGACATGGGGGAAACCAAGCAGGTGTTTCAGCGCAAACCAGGCCAGCGCGGAACGGATGCCGACGGCGCAGTAGGGGATGGCTTCGCGACTCGCCGTCAGTCCCTGTTGGTCACACAGAACGCGCAGCTCTTCGGCGGGACGGTAAGTGCCGTCGGCGCGCAGCAAAGCGGTGTGCGGCAGGTGACGCGCGCCGGGAATGTGCCCGGTGGTTTGTCTCGGCTGGGGCGGGGCATCAAAAAAGTGCTCGCCGCGAAACTCCGCGAGGGTGCGTACATCAATCAGCGAGGGTGCGTACATCAATCAGCGACGGGGCGTACATCAATCAGCGACGGGGCGTACATCAATCAGCGACGGGGCGTACATCAATCAGCGACGGGGCGTACATCAATCAGCGACGGGGCGTACATCAATCAGCGACGGGGCGTTTGGGCTTTGGAGGGACTGTGCCGACGCCTCGCGCACCTGAGCGAGAGTGGCCCGTTCGCTCAAGCTGAAGGCGGGCGGCAGAGGGTAGACAGCCGGGGCGGGCGCAGGCTCCCTCCGCGCCAAAGGACGGTCTTCCCGTTGCCGTCGGGGGGTGCCGTCATCCAGGACAACCGCGTTGACGTGCCCAAACCCCGTCAGTATCCAGAACAGCCACGCGGCCCATCCCGACATGGCCGGGCTGCCGTTGTCAGAGCACACAATGAGCGTTTCGGGCGTGATGCCGGAGCGCGACAAAAAGGCGGCAAAATGCGCCGGGTCGGTTTGCAGGCGAAAGCCGGGGGTGAACAGCTCGCTCAGCGGCCAAAACACGCTGCCGGGAATGTGTCCGGCATCAAAGGCGTCGCGCGTTTGCGCGGTTTCGATCACGCGCAATCCGGTAAAATCCCAACCAGCCAGCGTGTTCGTTTGGATAAGAGCCGTGCCGGGCGATGCGGGCGTTTCGTTATTCATAATCAGGATGTTACTATGACACAGTCAAACTCGCTACCCCCCGAACGGGTATTTCGTTCTGACACCGACGGGCCGCGCCGCGCCCGCCTGCGCCGCTTGTTCGGCCTGATCGCCCGCGCCGACAGTGTTTCCTCGCTGCAAGCCCTGTTTGTGCCGGCGGCCTCGTCGCATTTTGCCGCGCGCCGCGCTGCGCTGATCGTGTTTGCAGACTCGCCGTGGGGCAAACTCGATCCCACTCTGCGCAGCAGCCCCGTCGCGCGTTTCTTAAGGGAATGCTACGCGCCCGTGCATGAGGGGATGGTGATGGACCGGGGGACTGGCGCGCGGCGTGTCCGCGCAGCGACCACGGCCACGTGCTGACCGGCCCGGTTGTGCAGGGCGGCGAACTCATCGGGGCGCTCGCGCTCACCCGCGCCCGTGAAGACGAGGCATTTAATGCAGGCGATTTGGCGGACACCAGCGCGTTGTGCGCCCCTCAGTGCGTGTGGTTCGCGCGCTGGAGCGATACCGGGCCGCTTGCCGCCGAAACGCTCACGCCGCGCGAGCGCCAAATCACGGACTTGGTGGCCCAGGGCTTGACCAACGCGCAAATCGGCGGGCATTTGTGCGTATCAAGCGAAACCGTAAAGGCGGCGCTGAAAGCCATCTTCCGCAAAACCGGGGTGAGCAAGCGGGCGCAGCTAGCGGCTAGGCATGGCGCGTGACGGGACTTTTGACAGGCAAGCCGCCGCCTCTGTCTGCGCCCCTGCGCGTTCCCGCCTTGACACGCCCCCCGGCTTGCCAGTATACTAGAGCGGTTCGGAAGGAAGCGCTGAGAACGGAACATGGCCGACCAAACAGCTCCCATGCCCGCCCCGCACGACGACCCTGCCGCTCCTGGTGCGGTGATAGCTGTCGCGGAAGAAACATTGGCACCGGTCAAGCGTCTCTTGGGTCGCTTTTTGTCGTATGTCGGCGAAGTGTCTATGATGCTGGGGCAGGGGATCGGCTTTGTCGCCAAAGGGCAGGTCGATGTTCGAAACCTTTTGGAGCAGATGGCGCTGATCGGGTTCAACTCCATCCCCATCGCCTTGCTCACGTCGCTGATGTCCGGCATGGTCATTTCGCTGTATTTTACGCCGTTTTTGCAGCAGTATGGGCAGGGGCCGTTGTCCGGCGGCTTTGTAACATTGTCGCTGGCGCGAGAACTGGTGCCTGTCCTGACCGGCGTGGTCATGGCCGCTCGTGCCGGCTCCACCATTGCCGCGGAACTGGGCACGATGAAAGTGTCGGAGCAGATCGACGCTCTGCGCGCCCTCGCGGTCAGCCCCGTGCAGTACCTGGTCGTGCCGCGCGTGATTGCGTCGATTGTCATGCTGCCTGTTGTTTGCGCCATCGCGGACGCCATTGGGGTGCTGGGCGGGTACATCATTACAAATTACTATGGCGTACCGGCATCCACGTTTCCCGCCTCGCTGCGGCAGATCGTGGAGCCGCGCGATTTCTATATGGGGTTGGTCAAGACATTGGTGTTTGGGCTGATATTGTCCACTGTGGGCTGCCGCGAGGGATTAAACACCGAAGGCGGAGCAACGGAAGTGGGGCGCGCGACCACCAATGCCGTAGTCATTTCCATTGTCCTCATCTACATCAGCAACTTTTTTCTCGCCGCTGTGATGTTCCCCCGCACGGTGTCGTTTTGAGGGAAGCCGTGCCCAATTTTGAGAGAAGCCGTGCCCAGTGAAGAAGCTGCCGATACGCGCGCCCGTGTCGGCATTGAAGTGTGTGAGCTGAGTTTCCAGCGCGGCGCGAAGCAGATACTCCAAAAGATCACCTTGAAAGTCGAGCCGGGCGAGATTTTGTGCGTGATGGGCATGTCCGGGTGCGGCAAGACGACGCTGCTGCACTGCATCGGCGGGCTGACCCGGCCGACAAGCGGTGAAATTTGGGTGGGGGACGACCAAATCGTCGGCCTGCGTGAGAACGCGCTCAATCGCGTGCGTGAGCGCATGGGCATGGTGTTTCAATACGCGGCCCTTTTCGACTCATTGTCGGTGTATGAGAATGTGGCTTTCGGGCTGCGTCACCGCAGGCATATTGCCGAAACGCAGATCAAGCAGGCCGTGGCTGAAAAGCTGGCCCTAGTCGGGCTGCCTCAGACCGAAACGCTGATGCCTTCGGAATTGTCGGGCGGCATGGCAAAGCGGGTCGGACTGGCGCGGGCCATCGCCCTGGCCCCGCAGGTTTTATTGTACGATGAACCGACCAGCGGGCTTGATCCTGTCATCGCCAGCGTCGTGGATGAATTGATCATGGATATGCGGGACAAGCTGGGCGTGACCAGCATTGTCGTTTCGCACAACCTGCCTTCCGTTTGGCGTATCAGCGACAAGGTCGCCATGCTGCACGAGGGCCATCTTTTGGCTTTTGGCAGCCCGGATGAAGTCAAGGCCAGCGCGGACCCGGTCGTGCAGCAGTTTGTGCAGGGGCTGTCGCATGGCCCCATCGCCGTGGGTCGGCGTTAAAAGCCGCTGACGGCTTTTCCGAAAGAAACACATGGCAACCGCGGGCAACACAGCAAAAGTCGGAGCGGCAGTCATCATCGCCGCGGTCTTGTTTGGGGGCATGTGGGCGTTCTTTTTGCAGGCCAGCCTGCTGCGTCACACGTATGGCCTGGACGTGCTGTTTGATGATGCGACCGGCATCGACAAAGGCGCGCCCGTGCAGCAGTCCGGCGTGCAAGTCGGCACGGTCGACAAAGTGCGACTGGAAGGGCAGCGCGCCGACCTGCACCTCAGCCTCAACGACAAAGTGGACGGCAAGCCATACCGTGTCCCGCTGGGGTCACAGTTTGTCATCAGCACGCCTTTGCTGGGCAACACGGGCATTTTGACCATTGTCCCGCCGCCGGATGCGGGCAAGCGGCCCGGCAGGACCATTCAAGCGGGCGCAGCCAACTTGCAGGGCACCCGAACAGGAGATGTGGCCGCATCCATCGCCCGCGCCAACGGCTTGATCGACCAATTGACTGTTGCGGCCAAAAACGCGAACGCATTACTGGCCGACAAGCGCCTGCAAAGCAACCTGCTGGAAACGGTCAACAATATCGACGCCGCTTCCCGTGGCGGCGCGCAGCTCACCGACAAGCTCAGCCGCACTTTGGACACCGACAATGCGCAGGTTTTGCAGCTTCTGCACCAGACAAGCACCGATTCCAAGCTCGCCCTGTCCAATATCAACGCCACAACAGGCACGTTCAAAAGCCTGGCGACGGGCAACCGCGCCCAATTAAACGAGATTGTCGGCAACCTGCGCGACACCACGGCGTCCGTGGCCGGGTTAACTCAGTCAGCCAGCGATTTACTGAAAAACGGCAATATCAACCAGAACTTATCGGGCACAGTTGCAAACCTCAAAGCCACCACGGACAAATTGGCCCTGGTGGCGACAAACATTCAGACCCTCACGGGTGATGCCACCATTCAAGCCAATCTCAAAGGCACCGTGCAGAACATTCACGATGCCAGCGCGCAAACCGAAGCTTTGCTGGAACGGTTGAATAAGATTGCAGGCACGAAAAAGAAAACGCCCACCGTTGTTGTCGGGCCGGGCGGCGCTGTCGTGATCCCCGCCGGAAATACGCAGCATTCCAACAAAATCTTCGTGCCGCTGATCGCGCCGCGCGTGGACTTTCTGCAAAACACACGGGACAAGCACTTCCGCGTGGATGTGGACGCGGTCGCCCCTATCCCCGGCTCGACGCCCGGCTTGTTCGGGCGTGTCGGCATCTACGGGATCGGCGACACGGACAGCGCAGGTAGGCTAATCGTGCAGGGCGGCAAAATGCTTGATCCCGACGGGCTGGCCGATGTGCGGGCAGGCTTGTACGCATCCAAGCTTTCGGTCGGCGCGGATTATGGGCTGGGACGCGCCACCACGTTTTCCATGGAGCTTTACGATGTCAACGCGCCGCACCTGGATGCGCGCGGCGTGTTCAAGTTCACACCCGCCCTGGGCTTAGTAGTAGGCGGCGAGGATTTAACGCGCAATTCGTCCCCGTTAATCGGGCTGCAATACCGCAGCAGCCAGTAACAGCAAAGACTTTAATCAACACAGCAACACAAGACAACACAAGGAAACCTCCCATGAAAGTTATTCTGACCAAAGACATCGCCCAGCAGGGCAAACAAGGCGACGTGCTGACCGTGGCCGACGGCTACGCGCGCAACTATCTGTTCCCGCGCAAGCTGGCAATTGAAGCCGCAGGCGGTGCCATGAAGAACCTGGAAATGCGTCACGCTCAGGAAGAGCGCCGCACCGAAAAGCTGCGCCAGGAAGCGGATCGCACCGCCGAGCAGCTCAATGACAAAACCGTCGTGCTGCGTGTCAAAGCCGGGGAAAACAGCCGCCTGTACGGCCGTGTCACCGCCGCCGACATTGCCGAAGCTGCGGAAAAGGCGCTGGGCGTCAAGCTGGACAAGCGCAAAGTCGGTTTGCTTGACCCCATCAAGGCCGTGGGCGAGTACGAAGTGCCCATCAAGCTGCACCGTGATGTCACCGTGCCCCTCAAAGTGTCTGTCGTGACCGAAAGCTCCCCCTCCTAGCCATGCTGACCGGGAGGGCGCCGGCCCTCCCGGAGGGTCTGCCCTGCCTGTGTGAAGGAACCAAGATGCCTGACACCAATGGGTTTTCCCGCCCCCTGCGCAACGGGCGCGGCAACGGCTATGAACGCAATGGGGGCAATGGCGCAAACAACTTGGGCGCTCTCAGCGCTTATGTGCCCCCGCAAAACATCGAAGCCGAGCAGGCGACGCTCGGTTCCATGCTGATTGAACGCGCCGCGGTAGAAAAAGCCGCCGAGATCCTTGGCCCCGAAGACTTTTACCGTGATGCCCACCAAACATTGTTCGAGGTCATCACCCATCTTGCCGAGCGTGATCAGCCAGTTGACCCCATTACTGTCCAAGAGGAACTCAAGAACCGCGACAAACTCGAAGCCATTGGCGGCCTAGAATATCTTTTAGCGCTCTTTGACACGGTTCCCACTGCGGCCAACATCGAGTATTACGCCAAGATTGTTGAAGAAAAGGCGATCCTGCGCCGCTTGATTGATGCGGCCATGGAGATTGTGGGCCTTGCGCGTGGGGAAGTGGAAGACATCGCCGAGGTGATCGACAAGGCCGAAGCGCTGGTCTTTGCCGTCGCCCAGCAGCGCACAGCCGAATACTTTGCCCAGCTTCGCACCTTGCTCCTATCGGTCTTTGACCGCGCGGAAGAATTGGGCGAACTCAAGCAGCAGATTTCCGGGCTGTCTACCGGCATCCATGAGTTTGACATGATCACGTCCGGGCTGCAAAGCACGGACTTGATTATCGTGGCTGCGCGCCCGTCTATGGGCAAGACAAGTTTATGTCTGTCCATCGCCGAGCATGTTGCCATCAAAGAACAAAAACCAGTCGCCATCTTTTCGCTGGAAATGTCCAGTGAACAGCTCGCCCAGCGCATGCTGTGCTCGCAGGCGCAGGTCAACTCGCACAAGCTGCGCACCGGCCATCTCAACGAGGACGAATGGACACAGCTTGCTTTGGTCGTGCAGGGCATGTACGAAGCGCCCATCTTTATCGACGACGCGACCGAGTCTAATGCCCTGACCATGCGCGCCAAATGCCGCCGGCTGGCCGCGGAACATGGGCTGGGGCTGATTATTGTCGACTATTTGCAGCTCATGCGCTCGCACAAGAAGACCGAAAACCGCGTGCAGGAGATCGGCGAGATCGTGCGCGGTCTCAAGTCCCTGGGGCGCGAGCTGAAAGTGCCCGTGATCGCCCTGTCGCAATTGTCTCGCTCGGTGGAAAGCCGCGAGAATAAACGCCCGATGCTGTCTGATTTACGCGAATCGGGCAGCATTGAAGCGGAAGCCGACATGGTGTGCTTTTTGTACCGCGAAGCGTACTACAAGATGAAGGAAGCCTACTCGGTGGAAGGCGCGGAGCGTCCCGACCGGGTGGAAGTGGAAGAAACCGAAGTGATTATCGGCAAACACCGCAACGGCCCGACGGGCATGGTGAAAGTCGGCTTTATGCCGGAATACGCCAAATTTGTCGACCTAGAACTCAGGCGCGATGATGAGCCGACCGGTTTCTAGAAACTCAGGGTTATGATGAAAGTTCTCGTGGTAGGCGGCGGGGGGCGCGAGCATGCGCTGGTGTGGAAGCTGGCGCAAAGCCCGCAAATCAGCCGCATTTACGCCGCGCCGGGCAATGCGGGTATTGCGCAGCATGCCGAATGCATTCCGATCGCCGCCCATGATATCGACGGCCTCTTGCTGTTCGCCTCAGACAACCAAATTGACCTGACCGTGGTAGGGCCGGAAGTGCCGCTGATTGCAGGCCTTGTGGATCGGTTCGAGCAGCGCGGCCTGCGCATCTTCGGCCCCGCCCGTGAGCCTGCCCTGCTGGAAGGCTCTAAAGCGTATGCCAAAGGTCTGATGCTCCGAGCAGGCATTCCCACCGCGCACTTTGCCGTGTTCACGTCTCGCGATGCCGCTTTGCATTATGCGCAAAACCACTTCGCGCACAATCCCCAGGCTCCCCTGGTCGTGAAAGCCGACGGCGAAGCGGCGGGCAAAGGCGTTTTTATCTGCCGTTCCGCCGCCGATGCGCAGGATGCGATTGACCAAATCATGGCCCAGCGCGTTTTTGGCGCGTCCGGGGACGTCGTGGTGCTGGAAGAGTTTTTGCAGGGCCGGGAAGCGTCCCTCATGGCGTTCACCGACGGTTTTTCCATTCTGCCCATGCTGCCGGTTCAGGATCACAAGCGCGCGGGCGACGGCGACAGCGGCCCCAATACAGGCGGCATGGGCTGCTATTCCCCGGCTTCTTTTATCACGCCGCAGATTTATGCGCAGGCCGTGGAGCAGATCTTCAAGCCTGCCGTGGAAGCCATCCGCGACACGGGCATTCCCTACAAAGGCGTTTTGTATGCCGGGATTATGATTACCCCCGACGGACAGCTCAAGACATTGGAGTTTAATTGCCGTTTTGGTGACCCGGAAACGCAGGTAATTCTGCCGCTTTTGGAGAACGACCTTTTGGAAATACTTCTGGGCGTCACCGATGCGCACCTGGACGAAGTGCAATTGCGATGGAAGCCGCAAAGCGCCGTCTGCGTCGTGCTGGCCTCGGGCGGCTACCCTGGCGCGTATGCGACGGGCCTGCCGATTGAGGGGCTGGACCAGGTCTCCCACCTGTCGGATGTCAATGTCTTTCATGCCGGGACAGCGTCAAACGATACGGGCCAAATTGTCACCAATGGCGGGCGCGTTCTGGGCGTAACCGCCTGCGGAGACGACTTTGCGCAGGCCCGCGCCCGCGCATATGCCGCTGTCCGCAGCGTTCATTTTGAGCACATGCACTTCCGCACCGACATTGGGGCACAAGCGGACGGTTAGTATTCCCATGCCTCAAAAACTACACATGACGTTTGATGAAGTCGCTGATTTGTACGATGCCGTCCGTCCTGCATATCCCGCTGAGATGGTGGAAGCAGTCAGTTCTGTTCTTCAAGGGACGCAGCGGCGTATCCTAGAGATTGGCTGCGGGACAGGTCAGGCAACCCTGCTGTTCGTCCGTCAAGACTGCCGTGTCACGGCACTTGAGCCGGGACGGAGATTGGCCGCGCTCGCCGCCAAAAACCTCGCCGCTTTCCCGCAGGTAAATATCCAAACGACCACGTTTGAAGATTGGCCTGTTGCCGAAGGCCAGTACGATTTGGTGATGTCGGCCACCGCCTTTCACTGGGTGTCACCGGAAATTGGATATGTCAAGGCCGCTCAATCACTTACCAAAGATGGCTGGCTGGCTTTGTTTTGGAACACGGAAGCCGACGACGAAAGCGTCTTGGGACAGCAGATACAAGCCATTTACGACAAACACATGCGGCCCAATCAGGCACATCCCTACGCCACCCATCACTCCACAAGCGGCAGCAAGACGCAAGACACCAAGGTTTTAAAATGGCAGCAGGAGATTGACCGATCCCGTCTTTTTGGTAAAGTGAGCGTCATGCAGTTCCCATGGACAGAGTGGTATGCCACGGAACAGTATCTACAGCTTTTGGAAACGTACTCCGATCACAGGACTTTGCCGCCGGAAGATAAACAAAAACTCTTTGATGGGATTGCTGAGGTGCTCGCTCATCATGGCGCCGGGCGCAGCAAGCCGTACCTCACGCTCTTGTATCTGGCACAGGTGCAAAAGGCGCTGTAGTGGAGCCGCAAACAAAAAGCATGGGAATGTTTTGCCTGGCAAAAAGCTTCTACAAACGCTTAAAGCGGGTAGATATTATGGGTGCGTTAGGCGTGTTCACGGCCTGCTTTAGCCGGAGTGAAGCCGTTCCAAGCCTGTGCCAACGACGGAAGAAATCGTTCCGTCGTTGGTTCGCGCTCCAAACGCCTTATAAAGTATCAAGGCAGCAGTTTGGCCCCCGCAGGGACAGATACGGAGAAACACAATGCGAGTTATCATGCTTTCCTGGGAATACCCTCCCAAAATCGTCGGCGGCATTTCCCGGCACCTGTACGACCTGGCCCATGCGCTCGCCGCACAGGGAACCGAAGTGCATGTCATCACCTGCGAACACCCCGGCGCAGACGCCGAAGCGGTGGAAGACGGCATCTTTTTGTACCGGGTCGCGCCGCAGGGACAGGCGAACGACTTTATCCACTGGGTGCAGCTTCTCAATGACGCCATGTACGCCCGTGCCGATACGCTTATTCCCGCCCTGCTGCAAGACGACGCGGACAGCCCTTTGCTGCTCCACGCCCACGACTGGCTTGCCCATTACGCGGGCGCGGCGCTGAAGCATAAATACCATTTGCCCCTTGTTGCCACCATCCATGCCACCGAATACGGGCGCAACAACGGCATCAACGGCCCCACCCAGGAGTATATCAACTCTGTCGAGTGGAACCTGCAAAACGAAGCGTGGCGCGTGATTGTCTGCACCGACTTTATGCGCCGTGAGTGCGAGCACGCCCTGGGCACGCCCTGGACCAAGATGGACGTAATTTACAACGGCGTCGACGTCGCCAAGTTCGCCCTGCCCGACTTTACATTGGAAGAAAAAGCCGCCTTCCGTGCCCGCTATGCCGCCCCGGACGAAAAGATCATTTTCTTCGTGGGCCGTATGGTGCGCGAAAAAGGTGTTCAGGTGCTGATTGAAGCCCTGCCCAAAGTGCGCTGGGGCTACCATGATGCCAAATTGCTGATTTGCGGCGGCGGCGCGCGCGACCATCAGGTCAATCTGGCGGCGTATTTGGGGATGGAGCGTCATGTTTACTTTGCGGGCTTTGTGCCCGATGAAGACCTGCTGAAGATCTATTCCATTATCGACATTGCCGCGTTCCCCTCGTTGTACGAGCCGTTCGGCATCGTCGCATTAGAAGCCATGGCCGCCCATGTGCCGGTTGTCGTGTCCGATGCGGGCGGCCTGCCGGAAGTTGTCCAAAACGGCGTGACCGGCCTGACCACATACGCGGGCAACCCCAACTCGCTCGCCGACGGCCTGCTCAATGTGCTGCATCATCCCGAAGCGGCCCGCGAACGTGCCGAAGCCGCGTTTGCGCTCCTGCAAACCGACTTCAGCTGGGACAACATTGCAGGTCAAACACGCGCCGTCTACGCCCGCGTGTGGGACGAATACCTGTCCACCGCTTGGAAGCCGACCGAGGCAGACCTCGCTCAATCGACGGAACCGATTTCTCTTGACACGGCGAAAGCAGGCTGATTTCCACTTTCTCCGACTAAACTCTCACAAAGGAAGAACGACATATGGCAAACGATTGGGATAGCGCCCTTATCGGAGGCGGCGGGGACGGGGCCGGGCACACCGGCAAACTTGTCAACATCGGCATCATTGGCACCGGCGGCATCGCGCAGGCTGTCCATCTGCCCGCCTACAAGAAGTTGCAGGATGAAGGCAAAGTGAAAATTGTCGCGTTGTGCGACATCAACCCGGCCAGGCTGGCCGAAGCCAACGCGAAGTTTGGCCCGGCCCAGACCTTTGACGACTACCACGCCCTGCTCGCCCTGCCCGAGATAGATGCGGTCAGCATCTGCACCCCCAACTACATGCATATGCCGCCCGCTGTTGCTGCGTTTGAAGCAGGCAAAGATGTCCTGTGCGAAAAACCCATCGCTATCGACAGCAAGCAAGGGGCATTGATGGTGGAAGCGGCGCAAAAAGCGGGCCGCAAGTTCCAGGTCGGCCTGAACATGCGCTTTGGCGGCGGGCCGCAGGCGATCAAGCGCATGGTGGACGCGGGCAAGCTGGGCGAGATTTACTACGCCCGCGCCCAAGCTTTGCGGCGCAGGGGCGTGCCTATGTGGGGTGTCTTCACCGAAAAAGACAAGCAGGGCGGCGGCCCGCTGATCGACATCGGCGTGCATATTCTGGACATGACGTTGTGGCTGATGGGCCACCCCAAACCCGTGTCGGTGAGCGGCAACGCCGTCACCAAGTACGGGCACCGGTCAGGCCACGTCAACTTGTTCGGCAAGCCATGGGACCCCAGCAACTTCACTGTGGAAGACTTCGCCTGCGGCTTCGTGCGCTTTGAGAATGGGGCAGTCTTGGTTTTAGAGTCTTCGTTTATCTTGAACAACGACAAAGAACGGTTTGAAACCAGCTTGTACGGCACGGAAGGCGGCGTGTTTCTCGACTTACACGACGATGACAACACGCGTTTGTTCCGCGAAGAAGATGGCACCTTGACCGACACCACGCCCGTGTTTATGCCCAAGGTGCAGTCGCACGAGCAGGAAATCCGCGCCTTTGTGCAGTCCGTTGCCGACGACAAACCCGTGCTTGTGCCGGGTGAGCAGGGCTTGATGGCCTCGCGTATCCTGGATGCCCTGTACGAATCCAGCGAAACCCGCCGCGAAGTGCTGCTGGATTAACTTCGCCTGCATCCCTTGTGCCGGAAGCTGTATCTCCGGCACGCGTCCTTTTTTCTCATTGCGCTTCCCGAGAAAGCCTTCCTCCATGAGCCAGCCTCTGCCGGTTGACCCTGCCGGTCTGCCTGATGCCGAAATCCCCGACCCCAAGATTAAAGGCTGGTTTGCCGCCGTGCTGCCGGTGGTGCTGATTGCCGCCTGCGGGGAACTGGGCATTTCCATTCTCGGCAATTCCGCCCTGCCGATTTATGTAACCAAAGGCTTGGGCGTCGGGGCGGGTGTCTATGGCTGGCTTTTGGGAGCGTTTTATGCCTCGGAAGCCCTGGCGAAAGCCCCCCTGGGCGCGCTGTCGGATAAGTTTGGACGCAAGCCGCTGATCTTGCTGGGAGCGCTGATTACCGTCTTCACGCCGATCTTTCTGATTTCCATCCGCTATGATCCCGCCTCGGCCACTGCCGTGACCGCCTTGATCGCGTTCGGCTTCTTGCGCGCCCTGGACGGCCTGGGCACGGCGGCGCTGTGGCCTGCCATCTATGCTTATGTCGGGGATGTCGTTGCCGAAGCCCGACGGGCGACGGCGATGGGCGCGCTCAACGTCGTTTATATGCTGGGCCTGGCTTTGAGTTTTCTCGCGGGCGGCTTTGTGGACGACACATTCGGCCCGCTGCTGACCCACGATGCGGGCGTGACTTTGGGCGGGCAGATGTCCGAGGTCACTCATCGCGTCCGGCACAACATCGCGCAGGCGGGCCATCATTTTGCCCATCTGGGGCGACATGGGCATCAGTTCGGCGCTGCCTCTCTTGATGCGCCGCCTGTTGTGGTCAATCCCGTGTATCAGCCGGGGCATTATTATCCTTCGTTTTATCTTGCCAGCTTTTTGTTTGCGCTGGCGGCGATTATCGCCATGGTCGGCCTGCGCAGCCGCCCGCACCGCACAGTCGTGCAGACAGCGGCTGATGCGCAGGAAGCCAGCTTAAGCTGGGCTCAATTTGTTTCGGCTTTGAAGTGCGTACCGCAGTTTTTGTGGATCGCTCTTGTGATGTTTCTGGGGATCGGCTGCATTGTGCCCCTGGTCAAATTGTTTGCCATTGACGAGTTTAGGATCACGGAAACACAGTTCGGCGTGCTGACTTTGGGGCCGTCGCTGGTGATTGCCGCTATCGCCGTGCCTGCGGGACGCTTGGGCGACACATGGGGCAAAACGCAGTCAGTGCGTTTGGGTTTTGTGCTGGCGACTTTGGGCTTGTGGGGCATCCCCATCATTCACCATCTGCACGGCGGCCAGAACGCCTTTATCGCGGCGGCCTCGCTGCTTGGCATCGGGTTTATCTTGGCGTTTCCGGCCTGGCTTGCCCTGCTGTCATCGCTGGGCGGCGAGCATCAGCGCGGCACGATTTTCGCGTCCGTCAGCACCGCTCAGGGCGTGGGCGCGGGCCTGGGCGCTCTTCTTGGGACGCACTTGTACGGGCATGCCGGTCATATCACGCCGTTTATCGTGTCGGCGTCTTTGGCGACATTGGGGTCTCTCCTCGCTTTGATTTATGTGCGGGACGCGGCTTTGCGGCGCGGCACGGCGGGGGGCGATTGCTGATCGACTCCCCATGCCCATTCGAGAATAGGGATTTAATTCTCGTGCCGTGCCTATCTTGATTTGCTTCTTTGCGCTTGTTGTTAGGGGTTACTCGGCTTTTCCAGCACGTTGCGACGACGGAACAAATCGTTCCGTCGTTGGCGTGCCGTGGAAACGCCGAATCTGCGCCTAAAAAAGCAGTGGACAGGCAGGGCGCTTGCCGTTTTTGTCACTTGTTCGTGAAGCCGGAATACTTTCAAACAGACTTTCGGCGTGACAATGCGATGTTCCGGCGGGGCGCGAACGTGCGCCAAAGTGCGGCAAGGCTGAAAATCAGCTTTCTGGCGACTTACATTCTTACTTGGAAAGGGTATTTTATGACAACAATGACAGACACGCGCATGCAGGACCTGCTTCAGCTTTCACATCAGCTCGGCAATCCTGAACGCAAATGGGCTATTCTGGGCGAGGGAAACACATCGACACGCCTGGATGCCGACACGTTCCTTGTCAAAGCCAGTGGATCGCGACTGGGCAGCCTCGGCGCCGCTCAAGTCGCCCATGTTCGTTTTGCGCCTGTTTTGGAAGCTTTAAAAGGTGGTGCGGCGCTGGATGACGCGCAGATCAAAGACCTGCTGGCGTCGGCGACAATCGGGCCGGCGGGATCGGTGCCCTCGACGGAAACTTTGATGCACGCTTACCTGCTGACTTTGCCCGGCATTGAGTTTATCGGCCACACGCATGTCACCAGCATCAACGGCCTGCTGTGCTCGGCGCGCGGCTGGGAGTTCATGCAGGCCGGGCACCGGCTATTCCCAGATGAGATTGTCGTGTGCGGCGTCGCCCCCTGCACCGTGCCGTATGTCGATCCGGGCGTGCCGCTGGCGCGTTCGGTGCAAAAGCAGGTGCAGTCTTATCACGACACGTACGGCGTGCCGCCCAAAACGATCTACCTCCAGAACCATGGCTTTATCGCACTGGGCCGTTCGGCGGCGGAAGTGGAAAACATCCATCAAATGGCAGACAAAGCGGCTTTGATATTAGCGGCGGCATTGGCGATTGGGGAGCCGTCGGTTTTGACGCCTGACAATGTCACCCGCATTTACACCTGGCCGTCCGAACATTTCCGCCAAAAAGCGCTGGGCCTGACGCCTGACCCGGCAGGCTAAAGGAACAATCAGCACAGGCTGGAAAAAACCATTGCTTTGTCCTTCTTGCAGCGGCTGACGGCTGCTCCGGCGAGACGCGAGACACAACAGCCCGGCACCAAAAGTGCCGGGCTGTTGTGCGTCAAGTTCGCCAAAGAAGGCCGCTTAAACGGCAGGAAAAACCGAAAAAAGAAAATGCTGCCGCAAAGCCTCCGTTTCTTCCCCCGTGTTTCTCGCGGCGTGGGTGAACAAGCGAGAGTGTTTGTGCTGCCCAATGTTAAGTCATAAACAGAAATTTACCGGCCAAGCGAGGCGAAGAGTAATCAGATGAAAATTAATGCTTGCGCATTGCCGTCCATTGTGTTATAATTTAACCGTTGCCAAGGAAGATCACATGGACAGGGGGGCGATCCTGCGGACGACAAAGGCAAAAAACACGCGGTGCCGCCCGTGTTTCTTTTGCTCTTGTGAGCCGGGACGACCCATCCTCTTTTTCCCGCCTTTTTGATTGATTCCCAAAGGAATACAATGAAAGTGCTGCATTGCTTTCGTTTGCACTTTCTCGCCGTGTCCACAAAAGCGCTGTGAATTAAGCGCTTTGTGATTTAATTATCGACTCTTGGCGTTTTCCCGTCCGCGCACTTTCCCTTCGGCCTAGCGCGCGTGACACGTGGAACCCAGGAGCGAGGAGGTTCGAGTTCTTGAAATCTCATTCTCAAATTCTGCGCGCATTGCTGCGCTTCACCGTATTTGCCATCGCCGTCTTGGGCGGCCTGCTGGCATTTCACTCTACATCTGTTTCCGCGGCTGCCGGGCATACCGGGCAGGCGCTGGCCTTGCGCGCGGCGCTTGATCCGAACGTGGCCCGATCCGCATTAGGATGCAGCCCGCTGCTGGGCTCTTCCGAACCCGCGACAGGCCGCTACGTTTACAATCGCAGCAACTGGAGCGGCACGGCGCGCACGTCCCGGACCCGGCTGCACGCGCATGTGGGCGGCATCAATGCCAACCCTAACAACATCAACGACCAGCCTGTTCAGACGTTTGATGCGCTTGCGCCGCCTGCCACGAACTTTCTGCCGGGCTCCCAGGGGATTTATGGCGCCAACAACCACAACCCCGTCTGGTCTGCCGACGAAAGCTATGTGGTCTTTTCTTCCGACCTGGCCGGGGATGGACACGACCACTTGTTTTACGTTCCAGCGGGCGGCGGCGTCCCGGTGCAGATCACCAAGGGCCCCGGCAATGAAGAGTTCCCATCCCTGAACTCGGCCAGCAACTCCCTGATTTTCACATCCACCGCGAACGCATCCGGCGTCGCCAACCTGTATTTGATCAGCAACTTCAGCGCAAACCCAAACCTGACGCAGACGGATGTATCCACATTGACATCCCTGACGATCCGTGGTGATCTCACCACCGGCTTCACCACTGTGCAGCGTCCGACGTTCAGCCCCGGCGGCGACCGAATCGCGTTTTCCGCGCTCAGCAGCAATGCTTCCGACCCAAACCGTGGGCATTTTCACATCTATTTTCTATACACTGCTTCCCTCGGATACCGGCAGACAGGCCAAACTTCCGACAACCCGCCCGCCAAGCTGACCGATGGCCCGGCGGATGACACCGACCCGGCCTGGTCTTTCGACAGCCGCTATATCGCTTTTGCCAGCACCGCGAACGCCGTCGCCAGAAACGCAAACTCCACGATTGACCCGGCCAACAACAACGCACCTGCCTTGACAAGTAACCCCACATCGAACGGCGGGCGCAGCTTGTTTTTGATCAGCGGCGGCAGCCCGCAGCAGGATCCCTTCGGCACCGTTGTGCAGACCGGCACCGACAACAACGGCAACCCGATCATGGGCAGGCTCACTCTGGCTGGGACGGACAACTTTGGCCCCGCGTGGAGCACCCAGGATAACAACCAATACCTTAACCCATTCAATCAAGACGCCAGCGGCAATCCACTAAAAGTGGAGTATCTCGCCTTTGCGCGCGGCGCGGCCCCTGGCAGCCCGCACGACATTTATTACCTGCGCACCGCGCAATTTTCCCCCAACGGGTCGGGAAATGTGACGCGGGAAGGCGCGACCATCAACTATCAGTACAATTATCCCTCCACTGATGCAAATGGAAATCCGACCACAGCAACTGCGAATCAGCCGTTCGCCAACAATGTGGTTCAGCTGAACACCAGCGACACCGGCAATGTTTACGATGATGTCTACCCGACCTTTGCCCCGCTTCAGGGGACGTTCCGCATTGCTTACGGCAGCAATCGTTCCGTCACCTACAACACGGCAAACGGTACGCCAACCGAAACCGCTATTTCCGAGCCTGAGGGGTCAAACGGCTTTGGGGGCAACTACCACGGCATCCTGGAATCGGAAGTCGTCAACGTCAACCCGCCGACCTTGCTGCGTTTCAGCGGAAGCGAAGTGATCCATGTCAATGCCGGCACGACTTCCATTCTGCCGTCGGCGGCAAACCTTTCCGGGAGCGCGACCAAATCCATTCAGCCTACTCAGTCCGTCACATTCACGGCTCGCCTGACCAATCGGGAAGCGGGCATTGACGACAGCAAAGTCTTTTTGCAGATCAAAGACCCAAGCAGTTCCACGCAGAACGTGCAGGGCCTGGAGCATAAAGTCTTCACCACGGATTTTCAGGGCCTGCAAAACCGGAGGAACTTCCAGGGACAGCAGTTTGGGGACAGCGGAAAGGCAACAAATGTCCTTTACAACGGCGGCTTTGGGGATGCCTTTAACTTGATTGGGATGGCGGCTTATACCGTGCGTGGCGCTGTCGGCGGCAGTGACGGCGCGGATTATCTCCCTGTCGGTAATTACAATTCCAACACCGACCGTGCCAACCCTGGCCCGGCGCTTTCCATAGGGCCGCCGAGCGGCCCTCTCCATACCTATGGCAACGCTCCTGAGATTGACAACAACTTCCAGCCTCTCGGGCAGGAATACGAGTGCCAATATGTCAACCCGCAGTATCAGCAGAAAGGCACCGGAGATACCACAGGGGGAGCAGGCGGCGACTACGGTACGCCTTTCTATCTTGCCGGTTTTGATGACAACGGCGCATTTGTCGGGTTCCGCCCGGCGCAGACAGGAATGCCGACCACGCCGCCTGCCGCCGATGGGACATCGCGTCCCACTCGTCCGACGCAGCCATCTCCGGGGCCGAATGGCACGACGCTGCCCGCTGAATGGCTGGCAATGACGCGCCTGCCGGATGCGCAGCAGGACGGTCAGGGCGGTGTTCTGTACACAGCCACGTTTGTGACGCCTCGCTCGGCGAGTGACTTCTTTCTCGACGTTATTGCGTACGACAAGGCTGTCTTCCCCAGCATTCCGCCGCCGACGGCTTCCAACTTTGCTTATGTCAACCAGAACGGGACGGCAAGCGCGAACTTCCGCATCAACGACAACACGGGCGGTTTTTCCACGGCCCCCTTTGATGGCAGCCATGACATCTTGGTCGTCAGCGACAATGCCTTGGGCCAGAAGTTCACTTTCAGCATCAACAATGGAAACAACCAGCCGGGTCAGCAGAACCTGGGTGCTCAAAATCTCAAGCCGAGCTTGTACGGAGCGGAGTCCTATTTCACGGATGTTGATCCCAGCTTAGTCCCCAATGCGATCTACCGCGTTGCATCGCGTATGGGGGGCACCGCAACAGCCGTCTCCACCGATGTGCAGGGGCTGGTGATTCCCGCGCATAATGGCCTTGGTCTTAACTCCTACAGCAACGCACGAGACCAGCAGTACAGCTTGTGGCGTACTCTTTCGCGCGGGCCTGTGCCCGAATCTGTCCTGAAAAGCTATGAAACCACGGCGGAAGCGCAGCCGGCGGTCACTGATCCGTCAACCGGATACAATGCGCCCGCCGCAGACGGCAAAGCATCGCCGCTGGTTCCGGTGGCGCAGCGGTGCGTTGTCTGGGTCGCTCCTTATACCGGCGATCTGCTGACGGATGCCGGTTCGCTGTCGGATGCTGCCACGCAGCAGGAATTGCGCCGCTTTGTGCTGGGCGATCCCAACCCCGCCAGCACATCCGTGCTGAAAGGCGGCGGAGGTCGCTTGTTTATCAGCGGGGCGGATGTTGCCGAAACGCTGACGCTTCAAGGCAACGCCAACAACGCCGCCGGGTCTTTCCTAACCGATGTGCTGAATGCGTCTTTCGCGTCCAGCAGCGGCGGTTCTTACAACCCGACCGTCACTGCGGCCACTGGCAATCGCATCCTGTATGATGCTTACTTCAACGCGAACCTTCCGCTTGGTATCGAACAGAATTTCCCGCTTTTCACTGGAACCGATGTTGTTTACCAGGCTCCCGGTAACAGTGCGCCGTTCGTATTTGGGAATGACCTGATCCTAAGACTGCCGGCGCGTAACGCAAATTTTCGCACCGACTCAAACTTGAACCAGCTCACTCCCTTCTTCACGTCTTTTGGAAGCGCTTTGACCTTTGGCTCTATCGATACAATTACCGCGCAGAACGGCGCCCACTCCGACCTCGCCTTCGGCGGCGCCAAGGGCCTGACCTACCTGGAAAACTTGAAAGATCCAAGCAACAACAACGCTATCGTTTACGGCAGCCGGACTGTCTTCACGTCATTCGGCCTGGAAGCGCTGGGCACCGAGTTTTATAGCTTCACGCAAAACACTATCAAGCTCTTTGCTCCGCGCAACCTGCGCTCCAATGTGCTGCACAACGTCGTTGACTACCTGCGCACAGGCACCTTTACGGGTTTTATCCGCACCCGTACGGGCACCGGCGTTCCTGGTGCGACCGTTTACCTTTCACCTAATGAAGGCAAGAACATCCCCGGCGCGACCCGCCAGCTTTACAGCGGGACGACCGATACGTCCGGGCAATACATCATTCATGGTGTTGAGCCAGGTGCGTACGTTGTGAATGCTTACAAGAGCGGTTTTACGCGGGCTTCTACCGACACGACGGGATCTGCGAACACCGTAGACGGCGATACGACTGCCAATGTCAACCTCAACATCAACCTGCTGCCACCAGGCGGAATTACAGGGCAGGTTGTCGACAATGCAACGCCACCCAACGGCGTGGCCGGGGCGACAGTCACGTTTACATCCGCGGACGGCGCGACCGTGTACACAGCGATCACCACGCAGGGAGGGTTTTACACCGTTTCCAACGTGGCCGCCGGCACCTACAAAGGTCAGGCCACAAAACCGCCTTTGTACGGCACTTCGAATGTGCAGACCGTGACCGTGACCGGCGGCCAAACGGCCACCGCAAACTTCACGCTGCCGCTGGCCGGAGCCGCCATTTCAGGCCGCATCTATGATTCGGCCACGGGGAACGATCTGCCCAATGCGCTTGTGGTGCTGACCGACCCCAACGGAAAAGAACTCGGCAGAACCAAAACATCCGCTCAAACGGATAAGACCCCAAACTACGCATTCACGAATATCCAGGTGCCTGCGGCAGGGGAAACACTGACGATTACAGCCAGCGCCACAGGCTATGGTAATGGTACGCGCACTATTGCTGCCGTTACGCCCGGCGCTGCGGCAACAGCCCAAGACATCGCGCTGACGATGACACCGCCCATTCCCAATGGAACACTGGGGGGATTGGTTCAATCATCGTTCAATAATCAGCCTATAGGCGGTGTCACTGTTAAAATCCTGCAAGGGACAACTGTGGTTCAAACCTTGACCACGAGCAGCACTGCCGACAATTCGGGCCTCAACTATGGGCCGGTCTCACTGCCGCCGGGAACCTATACCGTCACCATCACTGCGAGCGGCTATGGCATGCAAACGCAGTCCGGTCAGGTAGTCGTCTCATCGACGCTCACACAGGTGAACTTCACGCTTACGCCGATCCATGTGTTCAGCGCGGGCCTGAGCTTCTTCTCCGTGCCTTACAACTACGGCGGTGCCGGGGTCAGCTTTGATGATCTTCTTGGCACTCTCAGCGCCAACCGTTCGCACATCTACGTGTACGATCCGCGGCAGGTGCAGTATGTACTTGATCCCACGCCTCCCGCCGATATTCCTCGCCTCGGCCAAGGCTACTGGGTAAACTTGACTGCTGCGCATCCGGTCACATCGATTGCTCCCCCTTCAAGCACATCCACCATTGCGGAAGGCTTGAAAGCGGGGTGGAACATGATCGGGGTCCCCAGCACGAGTCCAATCCAGGTAGCAGGCTTATCCGGCCTGCAATTCCCCAATGGAACAGGCGGGGGATCCGTGGATTTTGCGGCGGCGGCGGGCAGCACGTACCGCTTGATCTCAGGGACGCTGTATGGGTACACTGCGTCAACGAACTCCTACTACCCTGTCATGGCTGGTGATACTTTGCAGCCCTGGCAGGCCTACTGGATCTATGCGTATGTCGATACCACGGTTCTGATCCCGACGCAATAAAACAAAAACTCCCGGAATGGCATCTGCTGCTCCGGGAGTTTTTATCCATTCCCCCAGTCACCAAAAATTATTCCTTGCGCAAAGCACATCGTTATGTTATAATCAAAACGCCCAGGGTGATTTGGCGTGATTTTTGCCGCCCCACGTTTCTGTCCGCTGCTGAAGCGTCCTTTGTTGGGCCTGTCCGGCTTGCGGTTTGTCCAACGCACCAAGGGGCCTTACGGCTGTCCTGATCCCGGCAAGATTTCAGCATGTGTCTATTTGAAACACTTTCTTAAAAGTGTCACTCCAGGAGGTATAGGATAGCGTGAAACAACTAAAGCAACATTGGAGCGCACGGCCGATAAGCTGGCTGCTTTCCGTGGCGATGATTTGGCCTTTGCTGCTTTTTGTGCTGAGCAGTGTGCCGGTGCAGGCGCAAACAAATGGCACTCCGACTTGGGCGGTCATGGACTTTGAAAACCGGTCCGGGTATGGCGGTGCGGAAGTCGGGCGCACTGCGTCTGATGCTTTTGTTGTCGAACTGGGCAAAAGCAACAAATATGAAGTGCTGTCGCGTCAAGAAACACAAAAAGGCGTTGCCGACATTGGCCTGACTGCGCCTTTGGATGCTATCGGCTTGCAGCGGCTGGGGCGCGGCTTGGGCGTTCCCGCCGTGGCGACCGGCGAAGTGGCCGCTATTTCCTTTAGCCGCAGTCCGCGCCAGGCGACCGCGAGCGTGATCATTCGCGTGATCGATACCAACACAGGTGAACTGGTCAATGGCGCTCTGGCGCAAGGGCGTTCCAACCCCCGTGCCGTTGGTACCAATGATGACGATGCCTTGGTCAATGAAGCCATTAACAACGCCGCATTTGCCGCCGTGCGCCAGATTACGCAGTTTAACCTGCCTAAAGCCACGGTTTTAATCAGCCGCGACCAGAACAGCGTTGTCCTCAACCGGGGAACGCGTGATGGCTTGTTTAATGGGCTGAACATGGTCGTTACGCGCAACAACTCGGAAGTGGGGCGCATTCAAGTCAGCGATGCGCAGGCCGACCAATCCAACGCTACCGTCACCCTGCGCGGGTTAGGTATTCAGCCGCAGGACCGGGCGACAGCGATTTATCAGCTGCCGGCCTATACTGTGCAGGGTGGGGTGCTGAACGCCCGCAATGAAGATGTGACATCCGACGGCGCGTCGTCTTCCGGCAGGCGCAGCATTTTCAGCGGCGTGACCGGCATCATTCTCGCAATCCTGGCTGGCGCCCTGCTGTTCTCGCTGATTAAACGCGGCAGCAGCAGCGGTTCTCTGGGCGGAGCGGAAGTCGGCAAACCGGTTGCTTTGGAAGGACGCGCAGACGTCCTGGGCGGTCAAGGCGCCTTTCCCGTAGCAACAAGCCTTGTCGGAATAACAACTGGTGGAACCGGCGGGACTGGCGGTACGGGTGGTGGCACAGGTGGCACAACAGTAGGTATATCCGGCTCTCACCCTACGCCGGCTTTGTATACACCTATTGTTGTGCGAGTCACAGCGACGACTGGAAATATCAGCATCACCAATTTCCAAGAATTTCATGTCTACCGGAGTGACTTCCCTCCTTTTTTACAGGATGGTGGAGCAGTCACAGCCACCACTGGTGGAGGCACAGGCGGCGGAGGTGGCGGTAACGGTAGTGTCGGCAACAGTTACGGGCAGATTCCTTTGTTTGCTTCCTCGGGGAAAAACTCCCTGCTCTTTTTTGATGATGGCGCTGACAAGTTATCCATCACCGCGAACAAACCATTAAGCGGCATAACCAGCGGTACTGGTGGTGGTACTGGTGGTGGTGGTACTACTACCGGCGTCCAATTGCTGTCCTTTTTTGGGGAGCTGCCTGGTACGGGAATTCAGCGCATCGGCGCACACCTTCAATACTTTATTGAAGGCTTGTACATCCAGCCGGGAACCAGCGGCGGCAGCACGCAGAATCCGGGCGCTCCCGGCAACACCGGCACATCTAATACAAGTGGAAGCGGCAATACCGGCGGGGGCGGCGGCACGACCGGCGGCACGACCGGCGGCAACACTACCGGCAATTCAGGACACGGCTCCACTTATCAACTGACTGGGCGTACGCCGACCAACTTTATCACGTATGTGGAGCCTGTTTATTTGAGCAACTTAGGCTCGCCTGTTTTGGCAATGAACAGTCCCGGCTCAGGCTACAATGCGTTTTCCAATTCCATGGGCCCGGACAACATTTCCATCAGTGTGCATTCCACCCCTGCCAGTGGGGCGGGCTTAGAATATGTGCTGGAGCTTGCCGATAACTTGGGGTTCAGCAACAAGAGAGTGCTGACGCCTCAGCAGACCAATGGATCCACAGGGCCCTATTTGGGAGCCCTGGAGTCAGATCCGCAAACCAGCGGGCCGCTCGTGACGTGGCTCCTGCGCAACAACGTTCCCAGTGGCGGGCAGGATTTCCGGGTCAACACGCTGTTCGGGGGCTTTTCGACAGGCCGCCAAGTGTTTGCACGGGTCGGTGCGCGCGACCCGCAGAATGGTGCCTCGCAGGATACCAACCCTTACATCTACTCAGACCCGGTTCAGGTTCAGGTGCCGACCACCCCCTAACGAATAACCTTCGCATTAATCCCCCGGCCGGATAGAATTCCATCCGGGGGACACCCTACCCAGAGAGAAACCATGATGTTTATACATAAAGTGCGTCCAGGCAGACGTTTGCTGTCCGGTGGACTGGCGCTGCTGATGTTGGGCAGCCCCGCAGGCGGCCTGCTGACAAGCGCGCATGCTGCCGACTCCGTCGCGTACACTACTTTGCCGTCAGCATCCAGCATTCTGGTGTTTCCGTTTGCCGACAATGCAGGCGCATCCGCTACGGCCATTGGCCCTCAGCTGGATGATGCCATCAAACTTCGGCTGAATGCCATCGGTGCGTACAAAGTCACAACTTATACCAAGTTTCTGCCGTCAGTGCAGCGCGCATCTTTGGACAATGTCCTTTCACAGGACGATCTCTCTAAAGCAGGTGCCGACCCGCAAGTTTCCGGCAAAATTGCGGCTCAAGTAGCCACCGATGATTATCTAACCGGGGCCGTGGAAACCTACACGGCGGATCCCGTCACACGCAAAGTAAAAATGGAAGTCAGCGCCGACCTCCGCAGCACACAGACAGGCGCTTCCCTGCGTACCATTGCTTTCACAGGAGAAGCCGCCCCTGTGTCTTCCGCAGACACTCTGCAATCAGTGACCCAGGAAGCCGTCAACATTGTCGCCGGCAAGATTGTGGCATCTATCAACAGCGGACAGCCCGCGCACTCGGTGATGGCATCCTCGCAGCGCGGACACAGCAGCGCCGGACAAAAATTCTTGCTTGGCGTACTGGCAAGTTCTTTGCTGATCGCTATTTTGAGCAACAGTCATGGCGGCGGAAACAACAACGGCTCTTCGTCCGGCGGCGGAGGCACTTCGACCGGTACCACAACCACGACTGTTGTGACAGTTCCCGGCCCGCCAGCGCCGCCCAAGTAAGAATTTGCCCTTTCCCGACACAAAAGACTGTTAGCGCTCTGTCCCACTTGCGGCACAACTGCCATGAACGACACTCGTCTGCATGCTCATCATCTGTCTTTGTTGCCCGCACTTGCCTTGGTCGTGCTTTTGCTCGCGTGGGGCTGCCTGCCTGCCTTTTCTTCGGGACGGGCAAGCCTTAGCCTCGCGCCCTCGCCGGAAGTGATCCTGGCCGACGGAAAAAGCGTTACAACTATCACTGCTACCGTCCGGGACGGCGAAGGCAACGTGGCTCCAGATGGAACTACAGTCCGGTTTACCACAAACCTGGGCACGTTAGACAAAGACACTGCGCAAACTACGGCAGGTACCGCGCGCGTATCTTTGACTAGCGCCGCCACTGCGGGCACCGCCCATTTGACTGCCACTGCGTTTCTCAGTTCCGCCGGGTCTTCCACCGGAGCAGCCCAAGTCGAGTTTACAGTTGATCGTGAAGAAGCATATTCCAATGGCGATGAGCATTGGATCCATATGGACTGCCCGGAATACTTGATCTACAGCGCCGACACCAAAACCCTGGAAGCTCAGGGCCGCAAAGGCTCCGCGCATCTCCAATACAAAGGGTTGACCGTGACCGGAGATGCGCTGCAGGTCAATCTCAATTCCAACGTTCTTTTGGGGCATAACGTTGTCCTGCAGCGCGGGCGCCACATACTGCGCGCCGCGGAAATACGCTATGATCTGTCCGGCAGCACCGGCTCCGCTGTTGTTTTAGGAACGGGCCGGCATGCCGCCCTCAGCGTGGATGTCAGCGGCCTAGGACTGCAAACGACGCCACAGCAAGTTGATAGCGCCAATACCGCCGTTCAAACTAATATCTACCGATTTGATGATCTGTCTGAAAGCAAAGTCATTGTTTCCGCGCGCGCTATCTCCGTCAACCCCGGCGACCGCGTCCAGTTCCGACGCGCTTCCATCTATTCTGGCGGCAAAAAAGTCTTGGCCGTACCGTTTCATCAAATGTCCCTCAACTCGGAGCAGTTGTTTGGACAGCAGCTGGTCGGCTTTGGCTCACAAGGACTGTTTGTCAATGTTCCCATTTACTACAATGTCAGCCCGCACAGCACCGGAACGTTGTTTCTGCGCAATTCGGCTTCTTCTTTTGTCAGCTCGAATGGGCTTTCCAATGGAAGCTCATATTTCGCACAGCACGGTTCACGTCCTGGACTAGCTTTAGACCTCCAGCATGACTATTCTTTTGGGCGCGGCGCGACGGGCTCTTTTGGTATCACGGGCATCACGCGCCCGGATTGGGGCATGCAGTGGAACCACACGCAGCGGCTGGACGATAAAACCAATTCGTTTCTTTATGTGGATTATCCGTCGCATCGGAGCTTGTACGCATCATCGAGCCTCAGCCATGAGTTTCAAGGCTTTGCCCTCAACTTGACCGCCACCGGCAACCGCGATCCCGGTTTTCAGGGCTATTCCTATGCCAATTCCACTGTGGGGGCTTCGCTTCAAACCACGCCACGTTCTCTCGCCGGAACGCCCGTCAATATGACCTTCGGCGTATCTGCCGTGCGCGGACAGGTGGCGCAAACCACGCCTGGCACGGGGAAGGTAATCACACCGATTGCCACGCAGTCCCTGGATATGCACCTTTATACGGCCCCGGCACATCCTGACCGGCACACAATACTGACCAATGGCCTGACGATAGGGCAAAGCTTCAGCAATGCGGGACAGCACTCCCTCACTTTGCTGGGCACTTTGGGCGCGTCTCGTACTACGTTCGGGCATGGCAATTTGAACCTTAATTATACCTATCGGTATGATCCGCTCCAAAGCCAGCTTAACACAACGCGCTTGACGGCCAACAACTTGGTAGGCAACTTTTACCGTGGGCCAAGCCAGCAGCGCATGACATTGAACTACACTGTCTCGCCGCGCCCGCGCATGAACCTGTCATTGATCAGTGGCTATGGCCTGCCGCTGCATGACAACAACTTATTTGCCAACTTTGATTACCGCGTTTCCGATAACTGGGGCATAGCTCTTGCTTCTTCCTGGGATCATTATGCTTCGGCAAGTTATCAGGAAACGCAGCTGTCTTTGACCCGGCGCTTTCTAGGACGCGACCTTGTCTTCACCTACTCCACAAAAACCAAGAAGGTGATTTTTGACCTGGCGGCCTCGGGTCTTTGACCGGCTTGTTTTTATGAGAACTACGACTGATCTTCAAGCCGCTCGCGACGGAAGTTCGCGGGCGGCTTTTGTTTTCCCGGCTTCCGCTTTGCCCTGGCTGCCTTACGTCACCCTGCTGGCATTTGCCTATGCTGTGTTTTGTGTTACGCCGGATGATCCCCATATTACTTACCGCTACGCGGCCAACCTGCTGGCGGGGCACGGGCCGGTGTTCAATATCGGCGAACGGGTGGAAGGCTTTTCCAGCCCTCTGCATTTGCTGCTGAGCGCGGTGCTGCTGCGTACCGCTCCCACCGTGGATATTCTGTTCAAGGCCAAGCTGATGGGATTGGTCTTTGCAGGGCTGGCCGTGTGGCAGACAGGATTGCTGGCGCGTGACGTCCGATTTGCGCCGGGTGATGTCCTGCTGGCGCAGCTTTTGGTGGCCGCCAATATTATGTTCGCCCAGGCCGCCGTGAACGGCCTGGAAACCACTTTGTACGCGTTTCTGCTTTTGGTTACTTTGCGCGCTTTTGTGCGCGAGGCCGAAGGCGCCAATGGTTTACGGTCTGGCTTTTGGCTGTTTGCTGCCCTGCTTGCCCGGCCTGAAGCGATCCTGCTGTTTCTGGCTTTGCTGCCACTGCGCTTTTTTGGGGCAGCGCGACAGGCAGCCTGTCAAAGACACTCTCGCGTGGGCGGCTTCGTTTTTATTATTAGCAGCAGTGCTGGTGTGTGGGCGATTATTTTACTACGGCGAGCCGGTACCGAACACGTATTTCGCCAAAAACATGCCCATTGCGATGGGTTTAGTCAGCGGGTTCCTTTATCTGCTGCACCCGGTTTCCCTCGCCCCTGTCCAGCGGAATGGGGCCTCCTGGCTGCATCCTAAGCAGCTGGCTGCCGTGCTCGGGATGCTGGTATTTTGGGCGCTTGCCATTTGGGGCTGGGTGCGGCAGCGAGACTCGCGACTTGTCTGGGTGTTGGGATCCGCCGTGCTGGCGCAGGTTGTGTTTGTGCTGCGCTCGGGCGGTGACTGGATGCCGGGCTGGCGCTTTTTTGCGCCTCTCATCCCCATTCTGGCAGTTTTGCAATGCGGCGGCCTGCGCAGTCTTGCCGTGCCGCACCCGATGCGTTTGCGTCCTTTGGCGGGCGCTGTTTTACTCTTATGGATTGCCTGCGCCGCCGCTTCTCCCCATGCGCCCTGGGCACGAGCGGGCTTTTCCACGCATGGGGATGTGCTGATGACTTGCGATACATCGCTGGGCCGCAAGTGGATAGCGACCGCCCATTTCATCCGGCATCTGCCGCCAGGAAGCAGCATCGCCTACTCGGAGCTGGGCCTGGCGGGGTATACAAACCTGGATAAAACATTTATCGACACGCGTGGGTTGACCGACCGTGAGATCGCCCGCATGCCCAAAAACACCAAGCATCCGTGGGGCGTGGATGGATCCCCACTGGACAACACCGGGTGATCCCCTGTACAGCATCTTAGTGCGCCGTCGCCCTGATACCATCATTGCCTTTACCCGCGACCTGCAAATGCCCCAGCGTGTCTTGAGCGACTATGTTTTGACAGACAGGGTTGGCGATGCGCGCGATCCGGCTGGGGAAATCCTCCCGGCGCTGATCTATCGCCGCGAGCAAGCTGGCGCGCTTCAGGTACAATCCCCCCATGGCTTTTCGTCCCTGCATCGATCTTAAAGACGGGCGCGTGGTGCAAATTGTCGGCGGAACGTTGACCCCAGAAGGGCAGGCCGCCGTCAACCACGTGTCCCCGCTGGCCGCCGCCGACTTTGCCGCCCTGTACCGGCGCGACGGTCTGCATGGCGGGCATCTCATCATGCTCGGTGCGGGATGTGAGGAAGCCGCCCTGTCGGCCCTGCGCGCTTATCCCGGCGGCTTGCAGATTGGCGGGGGGATTACGCCCGCCAATGCGTCCGGTTATCTAGATGCCGGGGCCAGCCACGTCATTGTGACTTCGTTTTTATTTGATGGGGAGCGCTTGTCTGAAACGCGGCTGGCGCAGATGGTGCGGGCCGTGGGACGTGAGCGTTTGGTAATTGACTTGAGCTGCCGCCGCGCCGCCGATGGCGACTACTTTGTCGCTGCCAATCGGTGGCAGACCGTAACTCAGTCGCGTATCACCCCAGATTTAATTCATTTCCTGGAAGATTTGTGTGCGGAATTTCTGGTGCATGCCGCCGACGTGGAAGGGCGGCAGGCGGGCATCGACGAAGACTTGGTGTGTTTGCTGGGCCAAGCCGTGTCCCGTCCCACAACCTATGCGGGCGGCGCACGGGCGTTGGAAGACATTGCCCGCGTGGAGCAGCTATCAGGCGGCAGGCTGGACTTGACCATCGGCAGCGCCCTGGACATCTTCGGCGGCTCTCATGTGCATTATGAGGATGCCGCGCGGCTTGGGCGGCATTCCCCTTTGCCTTCAGTTTCGTTTCTCTGATGCATGGCCTGGAACAATCATTCCTGCGTATAACATGCCTGCATTGAAAGAGATGTCCTAGTTGTCATAACGGAACTGTCTTGAAAACAGTCGGAGGGGCAGCTTCGCCATGGGTTCAACATCATTTGTGCATAAAACCCGGCGGCTGTTCTGGACGGGAATTGCTTTTGCCGCGCGGGGCGTACTTGGCATTGCCTTTTCGTGCTTTGTCGGATGGATATTTGCCGATGGGGAGGCAGGCGCATGCACTACCACAATGGCAGGGTTCCGCCGATGACGCTGGGCGATAAGCTGGGGCTGGCAACGGTCTGGGCAGTCGGAGGCTTCCCTTTTGACTTGGGGTTGCTGCTAGGCGTCCCATTGCTCTTGGCAGGCATCCGGCGGTGCCATCGTGCTGTGGCGAAAGCCAAAGCAGTAGGGGTGTATGTTGCTGCTGCATGAGCACCCGTCCCCTACGCGGGCAGGGCGTCTATTGCCTGGTCGATTTCTTCTTCCGTGTTGTAAAAGTGCGGCGAAAACCGCACCCTGCCGCCGCGCACTGCGGCCTGCACACCCGCCAAAGTCAGTGCCTCCAGCACCTGTTCATTTGGCAGGTGCGGCGCGCGAAACATCACCAATCCCGCCCTGTCCGCGTCTGCGCGCGGCGACTCGACAATGTATCCTGTTGCTTCCAACCCCCGCGCGGCGTGGGCCGTCAATTGCAGTACGCGCTCCGCGATACGGGCAATGCCCACTTCTTCAATCAAGCTGAGAGCCTCGTCCAGGCCGACAATGCCCAGCATGTTGGGTGTGCCTTCTTCGTACCGCTGGGCATTGGGCTTGGGCGTAAAGTCCAGCGGGTCGAACTTGATAACGTCCACGACGGCACCCGCCCCCATGTTCAGCAGACGCATTCGGTCCAGCACGTGCGGAGCGATGTACAGACCGCCTGTGCCGCCTGGCGCCAGCAGCCATTTGTGGACGCCGGTCGCCACGATGTCCAGCCCCAGGGCTTCGGTGTCCAGCGGCAGCACGCCCAGGCCCTGAATGACATCCACGATAAACAGGGCGTTGTGCGCATGGGCCAGCGCGGCAAAGGCGGCGAGGTCTGCCCGGTAACCTGTCCCAAACTGCACCCAGGACAGGGTCAGCGCCCGCGTGCGCGTGTCCATCTGCGCCGCCACATCGCCGGTCGTGAATGTCCCATCGGGACGGCAGGGCACGAGCCGCGTTTCCACACCCCGACACGCCTGCGCATACCAAGGATAGACGACGCTGGGGTATTCGCAATTGAGGGATACGACGTTGTCGGCCGGCTCCAAAATCAGGGCATCGGCGACCAGCGCCAGTCCTTGCCCCGTGTTCTTGGTGATGGCGATATGTTCCGGCGACGCCCCCAGCAGACGGCCCAGTCGTTGACGCGCCGATTCGCGCGCGGGCAGCACTCGTTCCATGATAAAACCCAACGGGTCGCGTGCGGGCAGGGCGGCGGCTTCCTGCACCGCCCGCACAACACGCGCGGGCGAAGGCGCAATTCCGGCATGGTTGAGATACGGCCCACGCGCGACGGCTTCGGCAAACTCCGTTTGTCTGTAATCATCCAGGTTCATAGCATCTCTTTCTCAAACCGGCGGGGCTTGCGTTCGCGCAAGGGCAGCTTGTCTGTGCGCGCCGATGTCCCCGGCCTCTTTGACAGGTATAATACCATGACGACGGGCTGCACAAAGGAAACACGCTATGACCTCAGAAGATGCCGAGATTATTCGCAACATCCGCCGTGAGTTAGGCCGCCGGCCCCTGGACCCGACGCGCACCGACATTCAGGTTGTTCATGGGCGTGTCACACTGGCAGGCATCATCACCACCCTGCGCGACAAGCCGGACACCAACTTGCAGCACGAGATGGACCTGCTGCAAAAACTCTTGATGCGTGACCGCATGATTAAAGACGTTTCCATCAATGTGCGCATTGTTCTCCCCGAAAAAGAAGACGAAACCACCAGCACGCGCGGACGCACACGCGGCGGCCATTAGCCTGTTGGCTGTGTGGTTCCCGCCCTGTGCGCCCAAGAAACAAGCCCCATGAGCGAACAAGTACAGGCGATGTTCGCCCGCATCGCCCCGCGCTACGACGATGCCAACGACATTTTGTCCTTTGGCCTGCACCGCGCGTGGCGGCGTCGCGTCGTGCAGCTGGCGCAGGCGCGCGCCGGTCAGCGCGTGCTGGACTGCGCGACCGGGACGGGCGACCTCGCGCTTGCCTTCAAGAAAATCGTGGGAGCAAGCGGCCAGGTGATCGGGACAGACTTTTGCGCCCCCATGCTTGCGTCCGCTCCGGCCAAAGCGCGCCGTGCCCATCTGGACGTGACTTTTGAAGTCGCCGATGTTTTGGCGCTGCCCTATGACGACAATTCGTTTGATATTGCCAGCATTGCCTTTGGCATCCGCAATGTCGATTCGCCCGCCCAATGCCTGCGCGAAATGGCCCGCGTCGTCCGTTCCGGCGGGCGTGTCGCTGTTTTGGAGTTCGGCCAGCCTTCGGGCTTGTTTCGCGTTCCCTATACTTTCTACAGTCGTTATGTCATGCCCGCCCTGGGCGGCCTGCTCACTGGCGACCGCTCCGCCTACGAGTACCTCCCCCGCACCGCCGCCGCCTTTCCCTGCCAGGGGCGCTTTCTCGCCTTGATGGACAGCGTAGGCGTGTTTGCTTCCGCGCGTTTTATCCCCTTCCTGTTCGGCATTGCTTATCTTTATCTGGGCGAAGTCCAATAACCACCAGTTCGCATCCCATGGCTGCTGTGCCGGGATACTCAAGGTGAAATATGGGCGTTTCCAGCGCGTTGCAACGACGGAACAATTTGTTCCGTCGTTGGCAGGCCTTGGGAAAGCGAGAAAAACGCGCAAACAATGCGTTCGCATCGTGTTCGGCTGAGCGGGGGAGTTATCGGGGAGGGGGCGGGATTGTCCCGAACCGGCGCAGCAGGACGTTGCCGACTGACAGCAGCCACTCGCGGTCGGCTTCGGTGGCATACTCGGCGACGACAAGCGCACGGCCTTGGCCGCGCACCGACAGGGTGCTCGCCACAAGACGCTGCGGATCGCGCGCCAGATGAAAGCCGCGCACATCGCGGCGCGGCAGCCGTCCTGCGCGCCGGTGACCCAAAAGATGATGCAGGCTGCTGACGCCGTCGGGGTCGATATGGATCATTTCCCGCATCAGGGCGGGACGCACCATCGACGCCAGTGCCATCACGCCCAAACTTTCCAGCCCCAGCCAGCCGACAACAAGCCAGCCCGTCCACCGATGCAGGGGCAGAGGAAGGTCGTGCGGCGCGATTTGCGTCATCAGCAGCACGCTCCGGTGCCAGACAAACAGCACAATGCCGGTGTAAAGCGTCACCAACAAATTAAGGGCAAGCACGACTACGGCAAGTTTCAGCGTCCACGGCAGCGGGCGTGGAGGGATGGTGATGGTCACCGCGCTCCCGTCATCGGTTTCGTACACCTGGATGGCGCAGCCGCCGGGCCGCTCAAACGCATTGGGGATTTCGTCCAGAAGCATGAGAAGCATCCTGTTTCCAAGTGAGGCAGCGTGGCGCTCACGGTGTTGTTATACCCACCTGCGCCAGATTTGCGCCGCCCAAAAGCGGGCGCGTTCGCCTCGCGCCCCAGGGCAGCCGCGCTCGCGCCCAAGGGCAGCCGCGCTCGCGCCCAGGGGCAGACTGGCTTTGGCACGGCGTAAAAAAAAGCGCAGGCGGGGAGCCTGCGCCGTGCTGCCGGGCTGTCATGTGTTTGCCGCTCCTGCGTCCAGGAAACGGCGCAGGGCGCGATAATCGTCCTCCTGGGCGGCGTGCGTCCGGCCTGTCGGGCTGACGGCAACCTGCGGCGAAGGATGATACAGCGGGAACACGACCATGCCATTCCAGGCAATCGGCATGGCCGCGTCCCGGCTCAAGATAATCGCATGCGGGGCGATCAGGCGCAGGGCCGCCAGCGCCTTCGTGCCCAGGGTGACAACAACGCGGGGACAGACAATCTCCAATGTCCGGCGCAGAAACGGCGAACACGTGCGCACTTCCCGCATGGACGGCGGGGCATTGGTGCCGCGCAGCGTGCGCGGGTTGCAAAGCGCGGCGTTTGTGACAAAGACATCTTCACGACGCAGGCCCGCCGCGTGCAGGTAACGCCCAAAATTGCGCCCGCTGGCGTCGCCGGTCAGGGGAATGCCGCCCCGGTCACCGCCCAATCGTCCCGGCGCTTCCGCCACAAAAACGACAGGGGTATGGAGCGGGCCGTTGTCCGGGGAAAGCACGCGCCGTCGTCCCTCCATGCGCGGACACTGGCGGCAGCCCTGTGCCTCCTGCACCAATTGGGCAAAGAAAATATCACGCATCGTTCTTATTTGCCTTCGTATAATTGAGTCAAAACAAAAGGCCCTTTCTCCACTGATGGAGAAAAGAGCCTTGACCCTGCCGATACTTGCCTAAAGTTCCAGTTTATCAAAGCGTCCCATACCCTCGTTCATGGACGTCCGCAGGAGCTGATGGGCTTCTTCCACCTTCGCCAGGATAAGCTGCGCCTCACTCTGCTCCTCGGAACCGGCGGGAAAGCGCACCGGGTCGCACCGGCGGCGCAGTTTGTCCACAGCCGACTGCACCGCAAGGTAATCCGAGCCGGGCGGCAGGCCGAGTATCTTGTATGCGGTCTGCACAGGGTCGGTGGATGGCTGCGAACCAGGGGGGGCGGGCATGGACGCCGAGGCGGGGGCCAGTTCGCGCCGCGCAACGGACTGCCCCTGCACGGCGGCGATTTTGGCGCGCGCCCGCTCCAGCGGGTCGGAAGAAGAAGCTGGCGCAGATACGCCGGGCAGGTCGTCATGGGTCAGCGCGTTGCTGAGTTCTTCCTGCGCCCGCGCATCCAGCGTATCCAGGCGCTCTTTGGCCGCGCCCAAATACGCCCGCGCCACGTTGTAAAGCCGTCCGGGAATGTCGCTCATGATGTTTTGTTATGTGCCCGATGTTCCGCTATTGCCGCCGACTTTTGCTTCCAGCTCCTGCAATTGACGGTCAACATCGCTCGTTCCCACCGTCGTGGCGTGCGGCGTGGTCGCCCCGGTCGCGGGTGCGGAGGCCAGGCCCATGCGCTGTTCCATGGCGGCCAGCTCGGCATCGGCGGCGCTGCTCGCCTGCACGTCATCCAGACCGGCCAGCCGGCCGCTCAGGCTTTCCTTGGCAAGCTCCGTCCGGGCCTGCCCCTCGGAGCGGGCGCTGGAGATCTTGGCCGCCGCTCGCTCAAAGGCATGATCCGTGCCTGCCGAAGTCATGCCTTCGAGGGCTTTATTCATAGACGTCTCAATTTGCGCCTGTTTCCACTGGGTTTTCAGCGCCATGGCTTCGGCTGTCTTGGCCCGGATGCGCTCTTCCTCGCGCCGCATGGCGACCTTGACCTGATCGGTCATTTCCAGGGCAGTCTGCAAAGACCCATTGATCGTTGTCAGCGTGCTGTCGTACTGGCCCTTTTCTACCAGCAATTGGCGCGCCAGGTCCCTGTCCCCGTTTTTAAGGGCAATCTCGGCTTTCGCCTGGAGGTTATTGACGATCTTCTGCGTCCGGTCCAGCTCGGCTTGCAGGTTGTTCTTTTGCGTGATGGCCTGGACAGCCCGTTCGCGGTTCTTGGCCTGCGCCTCGCGCATCTCGGTTTGCGCCTGCGACAGCAAAATCTCCGGGTCTTCCAATTGATCCAGCTTGAAGCCGAGCATCCCCTTCAAGTAGCGCAAGATACGGTCAAACATTTCTGATGTTCCTCTCAACACACGTTCGATAATCAAGCACGAGGCTGTCAATAATCAGACACGGACCAGGCCGAAAAGTCGCATGCCGCGCCGTTTTATTATACTGATGGCACAATTATAACAGACGCAGCCCGCTTTTTCAACCAAATGCCGCCGCGCGCCCTGCGCCAGGTACAATCCGGCTATGCTTGACGACCAGGACGACACTATCTGCGCGCTTGCCACGCCCTCCGGCGCGGGCGGTTTGGGCGTAATTCGTTTGAGCGGCCCGCGCGCGTTTGCAATCGCCGATGCCGTCACTCGTCGTCCCCGAAACATTCCCTGTGCGTCCCGCAAAGGCCATACCCTGCACCGCGCCACTGTCACTGACACGCAGGGCGGGCGCATCGACGATGTCCTGCTGGCTGTTTTTCATGCCCCTCGTTCTTATACGGGCGAAGACACGGTGGAAATCTCCGCGCATGGCGGGCCAGTGCCCTTGCGTCAAATTATCGGGCGGCTGCTGGAGCAGGGGGCGCGCCTTGCCCGGCCCGGCGAGTTTACGCAGCGGGCGTTTCTCTATGGCAAGATGGATCTGGCGCAGGCCGAAGCTGTCGGGGACATCATTGCCGCCCGCACCGACCAGGCCCACGCCCTCGCCCAGCGTCAGGGCGCAGGACGACTCAGCGAGGCCGTGTATGCTGTCCGGGACGTTCTCCTGGGCGTGCTGGCGCGCATTGAAGCTTCCATCGACTTTCCTGAAGATGTGGGCGAGCTAGACCTCGGCTTCTGCCTGGATGAAATCAATCGGGCCGATGCGCTGGTGCAGACCCTGCTCCAGACAGCCGGCAGCGGCATTTTGATGCGCGAAGGTCTGACCGTGGTCTTGCTGGGCCGGCCGAATGTGGGCAAGTCCAGCCTGCTGAACGCTTTACTGCGCACATCGCGCGCCATTGTCACCTCTCTCCCCGGCACGACCCGCGACACCCTGGAAGAAAGCCTCAACCTTCATGGCATCCCGCTGCGCCTGACAGACACGGCGGGCCTGCGCGAAACCACTGATCCCATCGAGCAGATCGGCGTCGCCCGCAGCCGGGATGCCCTGGCCCGCGCCGACTTTGCTCTGCTAATCTTGGATGCCCAAAAAGGCGAAACCGAGGAAGACGCCGCCCTGCGTCGCCTATTAGCGAGCCGCCCGCACCTTGTCGTCTGGAACAAATGGGACTTGGTCGCCGCTGACCCCGTCCGTTTGCCCGGCATCAATGGTAATGCCGTTGCCGTGTCTGCCGTGACCGGCTGGAACATGGATACGCTGGAAGACGCGCTTGCCCAGGCCATTGGGTACGGCGCGTCCCCGGTCACATCTGCCGATGATGCCGTGGTCACGCATGCCCGCCATCGCCGCGCCCTCCAGTCCGCTCGCGAGGGCATGAACGCCGCCCGCGCCACGCTCGCCGCCAATCTGCCCGCCGACTTCTTGTCTATTGACGTGCAGGGGGCGCTGTCCGCCCTGGGCCAGATTACGGGGGAAACTACTCCCGACGACATTATCCGTGAGATATTTTCGCGCTTCTGCATTGGAAAATAAGCGCATAAGCACAGCACTGGGCTGGTGTGCTTATGTGTTCGGCGGGGCGGCCTCTTCGGCCCCGTCTTGCGCCGGGGCAGGGGGTTCTTCTGGAAGCTTGGGAATAAGCTGCGCTTCGGCGTCGGCCACTTCTACGGGCCCATAGTATGCCACCGATTTCCCCTCGCGCAGTGCCCAGCCTTGATCGCCCCAGCTCCAGTGCCACCACTCGCCGACATAGTTGGTCAGGCCCGCCCCTTCCATCGCTCCGATAAGTAAAAGGCGGTTGGCTTGCGCCGTGTCCGACAGCTTGTGCCAGTACGTTGGGGCCGTGTCCCAGAACTCGCCCGGCGAGATGCAGTCCAAATCCGTGCCGTCCGGCCCGCGCAGGCCGACATCCAGCGCGCCGCCGGTCGTGTGGGGTGGGGGAGACACGTCATCGGGGGGCGCGACCATGCGGTTGAGCATGCGGTGCAGGGTGGCCCGTGACCATTCTGGGTGCTTTTCGGTCATATCGGCCTGCACGCGCGTACGAATCTCGCGCTGCATGGCGAGTGTCCGCAGAGCCGTGCCCACTGCCAGGGTATGGCCCGGCGGCAGCGACATTTGCACGGCGTTGACCTTGCGCGCCACGGTTTCGCGCAAAAACGGCAGGCAGCCCGGCCTGAGAACAACATCGGGGCAGAACGTGCGCAGGTCGACCAGGGGTTCGCCGCCGTCCTGAATGGTCACGGCGCGCAGCGCTTTGAGTGGCTCCCCAAATGACCGCATGTCAAAGCGTTTGCCAAAACTGGGCTTGCCCGGCGTGAGACTGTCAGCGGACTGCGTCAATACCAACTTCTCCCTCAAATACTACCTGCGCGGGCCCGGTCATGCGGATATTCTGTCCCGCGCCGGGCCAGTCGATGCACAGCGTACCGCCCTTGCTGACCACATCGATGGGACTGGCGGGCACCAGCATCAGGGCGCGGGCCGCCACGCCGACCGCGCATGCGCCCGTGCCGCACCCCCATGTTTCGCCCGCTCCGCGCTCCCAGATGCGCACCGTGATGCGGCTTTGTCCTGTGAGTGTCGCCCATAGTACGCTGGTTCGCTCTGGAAACAAAGGATGCGTTTCAATGCGGGGCGACACGCGCTGAAACGTTTCTTCGGATGGTGCATCGCCAAAGATCACTGTGTGCGTGCTGCCTGTACTCAATGATGCAATGGGAAATGTCCCGCCGTCTACTTCAAGGCTATATTGAAGAATTTGACTGTCGAAATTTGCTAAATCGCTCGCGCCCACGAACGGGATGTCTGCGGGGGCGAAGCGCGGCACGCCCATGTCCACGCGCAGCAGGCCCGGCGCATCGTCTGTGTCCAGCATTTCCACCCGGCGCGGGCCTTCTTTGGTCGCGACCGTGAAGCGCATCGTCTGTGTCCAGCCCGCCCGGTGCGCCCACAGGGCGGCGCAGCGCAGGCCGTTGCCGCACATGTCTTCCGAGCCGTCGGGGTTGAACATGCGCATGGACAGGTCGGCATCGGCGGCGGTGCGTCCTACCAGTAACAGCCCGTCCGCGCCGACACTGATATGCCGGGCGCACACCTGCCGCGCCATCTCGTTCCAATCGGTATGGGCGGGCGCATTGGCTTCATCGACCAAAACAAAATCGTTGCCGACGCCCTGCATCTTTGTGAATTGCATGGCCGTTCCAACACGATAAGCGGGCCTGCCGGTTCCCACGCCGACGGTGCGGCTAGGGGCGCGCGAGGCGACGTTTGGCACGCTTTGCCGCCGCGCCTTGCCCGCCTGCCGCAACTTGCTGGAACACGACCCGCGCCTGCGCCGCGTGCCCGGCGGTGTCTAGAGCTTCGCCCAGCGCCATTCGGATGTCCGGGGAGGACGGCTCCAGGGCCAATGCCCGGCGTATCTCGGGGATGGCTGCTGACGACTTGCCCAAACGCGTCAGGGCCAATCCTAGATTGTAATGGGCCAGGGCATAGTCGGGCTTGAGGGTGGCGGCCTGGGCAAACTCGGTGCGCGCCTGACCGAACAAGCCACGGTCGTACAGCGCCGCCCCCAGGGTGTTGTGCGCTTCGGCAATCGACGGGTCGATCTTGATGGCGGCCTTGAGCTGCCGGATCACTTCGTCGGCCTGTCCGCCCGCGCGCAGGGCCAGGCCGAGGTTTGCGTGCGCGGCGGCATTGGTCGGGTCCAAGGCAATCGCCGTTCGGTATTCGCCGATAGCGTCCGACAAGTCGCCCTGTTCGTACAGCGCAACCCCTTTGTTGTAGTGCATCACGGATTTCATCATGTCCGACGGGGGCGCAGCGTCGTCCGCGCGCGCCCCCATCGTTCCCCACAAAATCAATGCGCATGCCAGCGCCGCCCCCAATGTGTTTGTTTTCATGGCAACCCTTATTTCCAGTGTTCTACGCTTCCGGGTAAGACCCCAGCACGGTCACATAAATGGAATGCGAGCGCAATTCTTCCAGCGCCTCGGCCACGCCCGCTTCTTTTTCATGGCCCTGCAAATCCACAAACTGCACGTATTCCCACGCGGCATTCTTGGATGGACGCGAGGCGATCATGGTCAAATTCACCCCGTGCTTTTCAAACGATTGCAGCGCGCGTCCCAGGGAGCCGGGGCGGTTTTTGACCGCAAACAGCAGGCTGGTCTTGTCGCGTCCCGACGGCGGCGGCTCGTTGTTGCCGACCACCAAAAAGCGCGTCCGGTTGTGCGGGCTGTCTTCAATCTGCGTGTACAGCATGGGTACAGCGTACACTTCCGATGCCCGCTCGGGCGCGATGGCCGCTCCTTCGGGGTCGTGGGACGCGCGCTCGGCGGCCCGTGATGTCGGCTGCACTTCCACAATCTCGGCCTGGGGCAGGTGCGCATCCAGCCAGCCCCGGCACTGCGCCATCACAATCGGGGCCGAATACAGGCGCTTGATCTGCTTGAGGTCTTTGGCGTGCGTGAGCAAATTCTGCACGATGCCGACATACACCTCGGCGCACACTTTGAGCGATGTCGCGTGGAACATGTCCAACGTATAGTTGACCACGCCTTCGGTGGAGTTTTCCACGGGCACGACCCCATAGTCGGCGCGCCCGCGCTCCACTTCGCCAAACACGTCGGGAATGGTGGCGCAGTCGAAATAGCCCGCCGACGACCCAAAGCGCAGCCGTGCGGCCATCTCGGTAAACGTGCCGGGCGGCCCCCAATAAGCCACCGTCATCGGCTTTTGCAGGGCGATAGATGCCGAAATGATTTCGCGATAAATCGCCACCAAAGCGTCTTTGGGCAGGTCGCCCTGGCCTTGTTCCGCCAGCAAGCGGCTCAGGAGATCGCGCTCCCGCTCGGGCGCGAAATAACGGGCCTGGGGCGAGGATGCTTTTTGCCGTCCCACTTCCAGCGACAAGGTCGCACGCTGGTTCAGCAGCGATACCAGCTGGGCATCCAGCGCGTCAATTTGCTGCCGGAGATCATCCAAACTCATCATGGAGCGCAGTTTCCACGTGGGCACGGGGTTTTCCTGCGCACACTCCTTTGTTCAGACCTTGTTTCGCCGGGTTTTCTTCGGATTATCCACGGCGTTGCAAGCGATGAGCAACGACGGAACAAATCGTTCCGTCGTCGGTACACCGTACAAACCACCAAGAAACACCCAAAACACGCCTATTCAAGCCGCCTCCAGGGGCGTCGCTGCGGGTTGACAAAGCGCGGGCCGGAACGCTACAATGGAGCAACGACCCTGCCGAAGATTGTCCGCTTTCCCAAGCCGGCGCGGGCGGCGGGAGGGAGACAGGATTGGCCGCACACGACGACGACAACACGCACGCCGACCATGCCGCCGCGCTGCTGCGCCGTGTGGCCGCTCTGGTCGCGGAGCATAACCTCGCCGAGTTAACTGTTGAAGAAGACGGCCTGACCATCAGTGTCCGTGGAGCGCTGCCTGCGGTGGACAGAAGAGCCGCTGTCACGCTGCACCCGCACATGCTGCCGCCGGGGCAAACGCCGCTTTTTTCGCAGGCTCCCGTGTTAGCGCATCCCCTAGCCGCTCCTGCGCCTGCTGCTCCTGCGCCCGCCGCTCCAAGCGGGGGCGGGGTGCGTATCGCGCAGGAGTCGCCGATGGTCGGGGTGTATTATCGCTCGCCAAGCCCGGAAGACCCGCCGTTTGTTTCCGTCGGTGACCGGATCAGTGTCGGCCAGCCTATCGGCTTGATTGAAGCGATGAAGGTCTACAGCGAGCTGCCGTCGGAAGTGGCCGGGCGGGTAGTCGAGATCGCCGCTCAAAACGGCAAATTGGTGCAGCAGGGGCAGCCGATCTTATTTGTGGAACCGGATTAGTCCCCAAGAGTTTCCCCAGCCCTGAAGGGCCAGGCTAAACAGACAAAAGCCCCTTTGGGGCTGAAGTCAAGTATCCGGGAATTTATTTTTAGCCCTGAAGCGGGTTCTGTCCGTTTAGCCTGGCCCTTCAGGACCGGGGCGATTATTCCTGTGGCGGAGCCCAAGAGATTTATTATTAAGCCACAGATCAATATCGGAATACTCGGCCTGGGCGTGGTCGGCAGCGGAACGGTGCGCGTGCTGACGGAAAACGCCGACGGCATCGCCCGCAAGACCGGCTGTCCCCTGGTCGTCAAGAAGATTGCCGTGCGGAACCTGGGCAAACCCCGTGATGTTTCTGTCACGCCCGGCCTGCTGACCGCCGACCCCAGCGAAGTGCTTTTAGACCCCGACATCGACATTGTCTGCGAGCTGATCGGGGGCGTTCAGCCCGCGTATGACTATGTGATGCGGGCGATGGAGGGTGGCAAAAGCATCGTCACCGCCAACAAAGAAATGATGGCGAAGCGGGGCCATGAACTTTTGCAATTCGCCGAACGTCAGGGCCTGGATTTCAGTTTTGAAGGCAGTGTCGGGGGCGGCATTCCCATTATCAGCCCGCTCAAGCAGGCGCTGGCGGCCAATCGGTTCACCGAAGTGATGGGGATCGTCAACGGCACGACCAACTATATTCTGTCAAAGATGGCATCCGAAGATGCCGAATTCGCGGACGTGCTGGCCCAGGCGCAGGCATTGGGCTATGCGGAACCGGACCCCACCAACGACATTGCGGGCTATGACGCGCAGTTCAAGACGGCCATACTGGCGAGTATCGCGTTCTCGTCGCGCATTGACGTTTCGCAGGTGTCTGTCGAAGGCATTACCCAGGTTGGCAAGCGCGACATGGAAGTCGCCCGCGACCTAGGGTATGTCATCAAGCTCGTCGGTATCGGGCAGGAAGACGCCCAAGGGCGGCTGACGGTGCGTGTCCACCCCGCGCTTTTGCCCCAGGCCCATCCGCTGGCATCGGTCAACGATGTGTACAACGCCATCTATCTGCGCGGCGACGCTGTCGGCGACGTGATGTTTTACGGACGCGGCGCGGGCAGTCTGCCGACCGGCAGCGCAGTCGTGGGCGACATCATGGAAACCGCCCGCAACATCAACTTGGGCGCGACGGGACGGCTGGGCTACGCATCCTATGAGCAAAAGCCTGTGCGTAATATTGCCCGCCTATCGACCAAGTATTATGTGCGCATGCTGGCCCATGACCGGCCCAAAGTGCTGGCAAGCCTCGCCTCCGTGTTCGGTGATTTCGATGTCAGCATAGAAAGCGTCCTCCAGCGCGCCCTGCCGCCGCAAAGCGAAAGCGAAGAAGCCGATGCCGAGATTGTCTGGATCACCCACCGGTGTTTGGAAGCGAACCTGCGCTCCGCCCTAGATGTAATCGCGCGCCTGCACATTGTCCCCGCCATCCAAAACATGATCCGCGTAGAAGAATAATTAAGCCAAGATGCACTACAAAGCCAGCGAACTCGGGCGGGAACTCAATGGAAAACTCTGGGCATGCGTGATTGCGCCCCGCCCAATCGCCCTCATCTCCACGCAGGATGCCCACGGCCTGCCCAACATCGCCCCCTACAATTCCTACGCCGGGCTTGCGACTTATCCGCCAATGCTGGGCGTGTCTTTCAGCCAAAGCAAAGGGCACGACAAGCACACATTGGAAAATATCAAAGCGACCCAAGTGTTCGTCATCAACCTGGTGCCGCGCTTTCTGGCTGAAATTATGAACACAAGCGCCGAGGGCACGGATAAAGTCGATGACTTTGCCCGCCTGGGCCTGAGCAAAGCCGACGCCGACACGGTTGATTGTCCACGCATCGGCGAAAGCCCCGCCTCCCTGGAATGCTGCGTCATGGGTATCATGGCCCTGCCGCCGTCCGGGTGCGAGTTTGTAGCTGCGCAGATTGTGGGCGTCCATATCCGCGACGAGTTTATCAAAGAAGACGGGACATTCGACCCCGCAGCGGCAGACCTGCTGGCAAGTATCGGGGCGGAAGACTATGTGTCTCTGAACGGCGACACCATTCATTTGCCGAAAACATGGGGCTGACCCCAGAAACGCATAAGGCTGAGACACAATGGGCATGCGACAGGGAATCATCGAAACTTACCGGGCATTTCTGCCGGTCACGGACAGGACGCCAATTGTGTCGCTGTGCGAGGGCAGTACGCCCCTGCTGGAAGCGCCGCGACTGGCCGCCCACATTGCGCCCAACGTGCGTTTATGGCTCAAGTACGAAGGCATGAACCCCACGGGGTCGTTCAAAGACCGCGGCATGACCATGGCAGTGACTAAAGCCGTGGAAGACGGCGCGCAGGCGATCATGTGCGCCAGCACAGGCAATACCAGTGCGGCGGCGGCGGCGTATGCCGCCCGTGCGGGCCTGAAGTGCTTTGTGCTGCTCCCCAACACCGATGTCGCACTGGGCAAGCTTTCCCAGGCGTTAATTCACGGGGCGCAGGTGATTGCCATTGAAGGCACGTTTGACGATGCCCTGCGATTGGTGCGCGAAATCACGGCCAAGTATCCTATCACATTGGTAAATCATATCAACCCGTATCGTATTGAAGGCCAGAAAACAGCGGCGTTTGAAGTGTGCGACGCTTTGGGCGATGCGCCGGACTTTCATGCCCTGCCGGTCGGCAATGCGGGCAACATCACCGCCTATTGGAAGGGTTATCAAGAATATCAAGCTGGGGGCAAAAGCCAGTCGCTGCCCAAGATGCTGGGCTTTCAAGCGGCAGGGTCGGCGCCTATCGTGGACGGCGCGGTTGTGGAAAAGCCGCACACCATTGCCACTGCCATCCGTATCGGCAATCCTGCTTCGTGGCAGTCCGCCCTGGCCGCGCGGGATCAATCCGGCGGCGCGATTGATAAAGTGACGGATGACGAGATATTGGAAGCTTATCAAATGGTAGCCTCCCTGGAAGGCATCTTCGTGGAGCCGGCCTGCGCCGCGCCGATCGCGGGCCTGCGCAAGCTGGCGCAGGCGGGCTACTTTGGCAGCGAACCCGTGACTGTCGCCGTGACCCTGACCGGGCACGGCTTGAAAGACCCGGATCGTGCCATCAAAACCGTGCCGCACCCCGCCACTGTCCCCGCTACCATAGACGCGGCCCTGCGCGCTTTAGATTTATAACAAACCGCGTAGAAAGCCCTTTGGCATGGATGCACCCCTGGACCCGACCGCCCTGCCCTCCGCGCCGCGCACGACATCAGACAAAGAAGCCCGAATGCGTCTGCGGCGGCGCGAATGGGCGTTTTTGTCTGTGTTCTTGCTGATCGCTCTTGTCGCCTTGGTGAACGTCAAGCGGGTGGAAGTCAAAGGCGTTTCCATGGAGCCGGCCTTTCACAGCGGCGACTTGGTGATTGTCTGGAAAACCGTTCCCCGTGCTTCGCTGAAGCCGGGCGATGTTGTCGTCTTCAAAAGCGCGGACGGCGATGAGCTTATCAAGCGCATTGCCGCCATTCAAACCGGCCCCGCCCCCCAATTTCCCGACTGGCTGACGCTGTCCGATGGGCGGCGCGAGGCGGTGGCCGCTTTGTTCAGCCCGTACAACAGCCCATATTTCGCGGGCCAACTGATGGGCCGGGTTCCGCTTCCTGCGCCGGATCGTACGATTTATGTGCTGGGGGACAATCTGATGCACTCCAATGACAGCCGCGATTTTGGGCCCATCAGCTCGCGTCAGCTGCTGGGGAAAGTGATCCCCTAGGTATTTTATGCCCCTTGTTCTTTCCACGGATATTCCTAATCTGCCGCGTTTTACCCAAGGCAAAGTGCGGGATGTGTATGATCTGGGCGATGCGCTGCTTCTTGTGGCGACGGATCGTCTCTCGGCTTTCGATGTTGTCCTGCCAAGCGGCATTCCCGACAAAGGCCGTGTGCTGACTGCCCTGTCCGTGTTCTGGTTTGCGCAGACAGCAGGTCTTGTTCCCAATCATTTGCTGTCGTCCGATGTTGATGTCATTGGACAAAGGGTGCAGGATGCGGGCGGAACCTGGTCACCCGACCTGCGGGATACTTTGGGCGGGCGGTCGCTGCTGGTCAAAAAGTGCCGCGCCCTGCCGCTGGAATGTGTCGTGCGCGGGTATCTTGCCGGGTCGGCCTGGAGCGATTATCGCCAATTGTTTGGGCATGGCGGCGAGGTGAAGCTCTCCGGCATCCCCCTGCCTGTCGGCCTGCGCGAGTGCGACCCGCTGCCGCAGCCCCTGTTTACGCCCGCTACCAAGGCCGCCGTGGGCGCGCATGATGAGAATATCTCCCCCCAAACAGCAAAGAACTTGGTGGGTGCGGAGCAGTTTGCCGCCTTGGAACAGCGCAGCCTGGCTTTGTATGCGTTCGCCCGCGACCATGCAAAAGCGCGCGGCTTGATACTGGCCGATACCAAATTCGAGTTTGGCGTATTGGACGATCAAATTATTCTTATTGACGAGGCCCTGACGCCCGATTCATCACGCTTTTGGGACGCGCAAGGGTACAAGCCGGGCCGCGCGCAGCCTTCCTTTGACAAGCAGTTTGTGCGTGACTATTTGGAAACCCTGGATTGGGACAAGACCGCTCCCGGCCCGACCCTGCCGCCCGGCATTGTGGAACAAACAGCGGCCAAGTACCGCGATGCTTACCGCCTGCTCACCGGCCACGACCTTCCCCCCTTCAACGACACCCTATGAAATACATCTTTTTAGTGCCCGACGGCATGGCCGACCTGCCGCTGGCCGAACTCGACGGGCAAACGCCGATGCAGGCCGCCCGCACCCCCAATTTTGATGCGCTCGCCCAAACATCTCTGGTGGGCAGCGTCTTGACCGTGCCGCCCGGCATGTACCCCGGCTCGGATGCCGCCAATATGAGCCTGCTGGGCTACGACCCGCGCCGCTACTACACGGGCCGGGGGCCGATTGAAGCGGTCGCTATGGGCGTCCCCCTGGAAAAACGAGATGCCGCCTACCGCTGCTCCCTGGTGACCAGCGACGGCGACCTCATGCAGGATTATTCGTCGGGACATATCTCCACGGAAGAAGCCCGGCCCTTGATTGCGCTGATCGACAAAAAGCTGGGCGGGCGCGGCTTGTCGTTCTTTCCGGGCGTGGGTTACCGTCATATCCTGCGCTGGACGGACGGCCCGGTTGATGTCCAAACCACGCCGCCGCACGACATTCAAGACCAGTTGTTAAACGACTACTGGCCCCAGGGCGACGGCGCGGAGCGACTGCGCCAGATGATGTACGACTCGCTGGAAATATTGGACAGCCACCCTGTCAACCAGCGACGGCGCGAGGAAGGCAAGCCGCCCGGCAATATGATCTGGCTGTGGGGACAGGGTTATGCGCCTGCTTTGCCGAACTTTCTGGCGACCTTCGGCAAGCGCGGCGCGGTCATCACGGCTGTTGACGTGGTGCGGGGGTTAGCTCGCGCAACAGGGTTAGACATCATCCATGTGCCGGGCGCAACAGGCTACATCGACACGGATTACGAGGCGAAAGCGCGCTACGCCCTCGCCGCCCTAGACACGCACGACTTTGTTTATGTGCATATCGAGTCGCCTGACGAAAGCGGCCACGAAGGTGATTTAGAGCACAAGCTGCAAAGTATTGAAGACATCGACAAGAAGACCCTGGGCACCCTGCGCGCAGGCATGACGAAGCTTGGCCCGTACCGCCTGCTGATCGCCCCGGATCACAAAACCCCCCTCAGCCTTAAAACCCACGAGGAAGGCCCTGTGCCCTTTTTGTTATATGACTCGCAAACCCCGCACACCGCCTCGCATTTTCCTTTTGACGAGCGCGCCGTTCAGGAAGCCACCACGCAGATCGAGGACGGCACAGAGTTAATCCGCCTGCTGTTCGCCTGACGGGGGGCCTTTTCTATGCCTTTGTCCCTGCTGTCCCCCGACGTAGACAGCGTGTCCCAACGACGAAACAAATCGTTCCGTCGTTGCTCATCGCCTGGTACGCCATCGCTGCGGGTTATCAATGCAAAGGAAACGCTGCTACTCAGCCGTGGAAAGAGGGCCGGCGGCTTTGATCGTGTCCGAAACAGAAGCGAAGCGCCGGAAGTTGTCCGCGAAACGCTGGGCAAGAGCCTGCGCGGCGGCATCGTAGGCTTGGGGGTCGGCCCAGGTTTGACGCGGCTGCAAAAGCGCATCGGGCACGCCGTCGATATGCTGCGGAACGTGCAGGCCAAAGATGGGATCGGCCAATGTTGGGGTATCAGACAGGGTGCCGGACAGGGCCGCCTGCACCATGCGCCGCGTCAGGGCCAAATCCATGCGCTTGCCGACCCCATACGGCCCGCCGCTCCAGCCCGTATTGACCAGGTAGCAGACGGCGCTGTGCGCGGCTAACTTCTCGCCGAGCATTTGTGCGTAATGGGTGGGAGGCAGAGGCCAGAACGGTGCGCCGAAGCAGGCGCTGAAGTTGGGTTCCGGGGTGGTGACGCCGCGTTCCGTGCCTGCCAATTTGGAGGTGTAGCCGGATAAAAAGTGGTACATCGCCTGGTCTGGGGTCAGGCGTGACAGGGGCGGCAGGACACCGAATGCATCGGCGGTCAGAAAAATTATCGTGTCAGGGTGGCCGCCGATGCCTGGTATCAATGCGCCGGGGATGGCGTCGACAGGGTAAGCCGCGCGCGTGTTCTCGGTCAGCGAAGCATCATCATAGTCGGCGCGGCGCGTTTGAGGGTCGATCACCACGTTTTCCAGGACAGTGCCGAATTTGATCGCGTCCCAGATCTGCGGCTCACCTTGTTTGCTCAAATGGATGCATTTGGCGTAGCAGCCGCCTTCAAAGTTGAACACGCCCTGATCCGACCAGCCGTGCTCATCGTCCCCGATCAAGCGGCGCGCCGGGTCCGCCGACAGCGTTGTCTTTCCCGTGCCGGACAATCCAAAAAACAAGGCGCTTCGCCCGTTTGCCCCCACATTGGCGGAGCAGTGCATGGGAAACACACCGTCCAGGGGGAGCAGATAATTCATCACCGTGAAAACGCTTTTTTTAATCTCCCCCGCATACTCCGTCCCGCCGATCAGCCCGACGCGCTGCGACATATTCAGGGCGATTACGGTCTGGGAGCGCGTGCCGTCTAGGGCAGGGTCAGCGTGAAAACCCGGCAGATCTAAAATGGTAAACTCGGGCTGATGCGTTTTCAGTTCATCGGGCGTGGCCCGCACAAACAACTGATGGGCGAACAGGCTGTGCCAGGCATACTGGGTGATAATGCGAATGGGGAGCCGGTGAGTGGTGTCCGCGCCCGCGAAACCGTCAAACACAAACAAGTCCCGAGCGGAAGCATCAGCTGTCATGCGCTGCAATAAGCCGTCAAACTGCTGAGGGAAAAGCGGCTGATTGATCGGCCCCCAATCCACGCGCGCGTGGGTTTCGGCATCGTCCACCAGAAACTTATCCTTGGGAGAGCGTCCCGTAAACACCCCTGTGCGGGCGACCAGAGCGCCGGTGTCGGTCAAGCTCGCCTCGCCCCGGATCAAGGCGGCTTCGGTCAAAGCAGCGGGAGAAAGATGGAAAAAAAGACGCGTCGCGTCCGGCTGGCACGTTGAAAGAAGATCCGGCGAGGATTGGGGCATGGATTTGCTTCCAAAAGAAGGGGGCAGGACGAAGAAAGCGGCTACTGGGAAACAATCATCAGGCGCTTGAGCTGGCTGAGGGCACGATTTTGCAGGCGCGAAACATGCATCTGGGAGATATTGAGCTGTTTGGCGACTTCCGCCTGCGACATATCCTTGAAAAAGCGGTGGATGATAATGGCGCGCTCGCGCGGCTCCAGGGCTTCGATTGCCTGATCCAGGTCGCCAAACGCAGCCAGGCTTTGCAGGGATTCATCTTCCGCGCCCACGAATTCGGCCAGCGACAGTGGTGCGCTGTCCGAGTCGTGCATCATCTTGCTGTCCAGCGAAACCGTGTCATAGGCATTGCCCAGCTCGATAGCTTCCAGGGTTTCCTCTTCGCTGACCCCGATGCGGGCAGCGACTTCCTGAATGGTCGGCGGGCGGCCCAGTTTGCTGCTCAGGGCTTCCTGCGCTTTGGACGCGGTTTGATTGAGTTCTTGAAGTCGCCGGGGCACTTTGAGGCTCCACGCTTTGTCCCGGAAGTAGCGGCGTATCTCGCCGACGACTGTGGGCGTGGCATAGGTAGAGAACTTGGTGCCGCGCCCCGAATCAAAGCGGTCAATGGCGTTGATCAACCCGATGGTACCGACCTGGATAAGGTCTTCCAGCGGCTCGCCTCGGTTGACAAACTTGCCGGCCAGATAGCGCACCAGGTTTTGGTGCATGACGACAAGCCGGTCGCGCAGCTGCGTATCGCGCGTACGGGCATAGCGCGCAAACAGCGTTTCCGCATCGTCATGCGTCCAATCGGTAGCGGCCTTTTTCTGTGTCATGGATATGGCGGAACTCTTCCATTCGATAAAAACAGCGCTGCTCCCTGTTTGGAGCCGCAAACGAGGAGGAATTACTCTGGTGAAAACTTTGTCAAGCGGACGCGGGTGCCTGAAGGCGTGGCGTCAATCTGCACTTCGTCCACCAATATCTCCATGAGGAGCGCGCCCAAACCCTGCTGGTCCACGCCCGCCTCGGCCAGCATTTGCGTGTCTTCGTTGGGCTGGGCTGGGGCAGTGCCTGCGGGAATGTCATCCACCACATCAATGGTCAATGCGCCAGGCGTGATTTGACTGGTGATATGGATCTTCGCGGGGGCATCTCCCGCGCGCTCCACGGCGTGGGTGCAGGCTTCGCCGACCGCAAGGCGCACATCTTCCACTTCGTCATAAGAAAAGGGCATTCGGCTGGCGATACCCAGTACGGCCAACCTCGCCACACCTACATACTCGGGCCGACACGGCAGAATGAGTTCAACTTGGTCTGCCTGGGTGTCAATCACAAAGACACCCCTTCTTTCTCAGAAGCTTCCTGTTCGGTGGCGTAGATGTCAAAGATCTTGTCCAGGCCAGTAATCTCGAAGATACGGGAAATACGCATGCCCGGCCCGACCAGCACCATGTTACCGTCGTTTTCCCGCAGTCGTTTAAGCCCGCCAATCAGCACTCCCAACCCCGTGCTGTCTAGATACTCGACTTCGGACAGGTTGATAATCAGATGCTTGATGCCTTTTTCCGCAAGATCGATAATATCTTGTTTTAATTGAGGTGATGTATAAACATCCACTTCCCCTTCAATTGCCAAAACGCAAGTTGTCTCGTTAGGAGTTCGGCTATGCATCGTCAAGTTCAAGTTCAGATCTCCTTGCCCGCCCGCAGGCGGCGTGTTTCTATTCTTTAGGATATGTTATTTTGACGGACTTTGATTGCGCATCTGGGCGACGCTCTGCGACAATTCGCCCAGCACTTGCTGCGCTTTTGCTTTCAGGTCTTCCACGGTTTCCGCCATGGCCGCTTCCGAGGCATGCCCCGCCCGCCGCCCTAGCAGCAAGCCCACAGAGGCCCCTAAAATCGTGCCTGCCCCGACACCGGCTAAGACCAGCAAACCCAGGTTGTTGTGCGCGCGGTCGGTCATATGTCATTCACCTTGGTAAAGGCGGCGCTGGATTGTCGCGCCGCCGACTACTGCATCACCTTCGTACAGCACGACAGACTGCCCCGGCGTCACCGCGCGCTGCGGCGTATCAAACCGAACAGCAATCTGGCTGGGTAAGTCGCCTGCCGAAATGCGCGCGGGAACAGCGGCCATGTTATAGCGTATTTTCGCCATCACGAGCCGTGATTCCTCCTGCGTTGGTAAGCCCGGCCACCCAACCCAGTTGATGTCATCTGCGACCAATCCATCGGCCAGAAGATCTTCGTTGCTCCCGACCCGGATCGTGTTGGTGTCGGCCTCAATGCCGATGACATAAAGGGGAATAGGCGAGCCGACATTGAGCCGCTTGCGCTGCCCGATTGTGTAAAACGCAATGCCGTCATGACTGCCGCGCACCCGCCCTGCCGTGTCTACAATTTGTCCGGGCTGGACTGTTTCAGGGGCTGTTTGGGCTAAGAAGTCCGTGTAGGAGCCGCCCTGTACAAAGCAAATCTCCTGCGAGTCGGGCTTGTTTGCCACAGCGAGGCCCAGCTCTTCGGCGAGAGCCCGCGTTTCGGCCTTGTTGACAACCGACCCCAGGGGCATTAGTATGTGGGCAAGCTCGTTTTGCGTGAAATGATACAGCGCGTAAGTTTGGTCTTTGTCGCTGTCCAAGGCCCGGCGCAAAGCCCAGCGTCGTCGATCTTCATCAAACTCCGCGCGCGCGTAATGGCCGGTCGCCAGAAAGTCCGCTCCCAATGCCTGCGCTTTTGCTAAGAGAGCATCGAACTTGACATAGCGATTGCAGTTGACACAGGGGTTAGGCGTGCGGCCTTTCTTGTACTCGTCCACGAAGTTGCCGATGACTTTTTCAGCAAAGAACTCGCGAAAGTTGAGTACGTAATGGGGGATGTCCAGTTTAGCGGCGACGCGCCGGGCGTCTTCCACGGCTCCCAGAGAACAGCAGCCCGCACCCTTGGTCTGTGTGGCGCTTTCCTGCCAGATCTGCATGGTGACACCCAGCACGCGGTAGCCCTGCCGCTTGAGCAGGCCTGCGGCGACCGATGAGTCGACGCCGCCGCTCATGGCAACAACAACGGTGGGCAACGCGGGGGATGAAATTGTTTTTTGGTTATGCAAAAGTTTTACTGATTGCCAAGCCGGACGAGAGCTTTGGCGTAGATCTTGGTGGCGCGTATCAGGTCGGTGACTGCCCACGCTTCGTTCTTCTCATGCGGGCCGGGCGTGTTTGCGCCGGGAAAGCTTGCTCCAAACGCAACTCCCTTGGTCATGGCCCGCGCGTAAGTTCCGCCGCCCATGGTTAAAGGCACGCGCATGTCACTTGTCTCCGCGCGGTACACTTCGAGCAATGTCTGCGCGAGAAGGTCATCGGTCGGTACATACAATGGCGCTTGGTCTGTTAACTCCTGCAACGTCCAGCGGGTTCCCGCGATGCCTACTTGGAGCTTGTCTTCCAAAACGGCTTTGTTCCAGGTGACAGGGTAGCGAATATTGAATGTCAGCGTGACCTGTCCGCTCTTATATCCTGCCAGACCCAGGTTGCAGGTCAGCGGCCCGGCCATAGCGTCGGCTCCTGCGATACCTAGGCAGGCTCCCGTCGTGTCCTGCGCCAGGGTTTTCAGGTTCTCGATAAGATCGACCTGATCTTCATGATGGTCCAGTAAAAGCAGGGCATCACACAGTACGCTCAGGGCATTGACGCCTTTCTCCGGCGTACTGCCATGCGCGGACACGCCGCGCGCCGCCACCCGTACCTGCCCGCTGCTGCCTTTGGTTTCCATGGCCTCGATGCCCACGACCCCGTTCAGCCGGGCCAGAGATGCCTGCACGGTCTTGACGTTATCCAGCAGAGCTTCCGCGCTGTCGGGCACCATGTTGGGGCGCAGGCCACCCTCAAAGCGCACAATATGGATTTTCTGGCCTTCCGGCGGGGCCGGGCCGACTAGCACGGCGTTGGCGATGCCTTTTTCGGCGTGCACCAGGGGAAAGTCGGCATCAGGCGTGAAGCCTGTCACGGGCATTTCTTCATGCGCGAAGTAATACCTCACGCACCCGAACCCGCTTTCCTCGTCCGCTCCCAGTATCAGGCGCATACGGCGCGTCAAACTTGCCCCGCAATCCTTGAGGGCGGCGATGGCGAACAAACCGGCGATAGCAGGACCTTTGTCGTCAATCGCGCCGCGTGCGACAATGCGCCCGTTTACAATGTCGGCATCAAATGGCCCGCTTGTCCAGCCGTCGCCTGCGGGAACCACGTCTACATGGGCCAGTACGCCCACAATCGGCGCATCGGGGGCGACACCGGGCGCGGCCCATTCGGCATGAGCCACGTAGCCTTCCAGCATTTTGGTCGTCAGGCCCTGCGTCTCAGCCACTTGCAGCGCATAGTCTAACGCGCGGCGCGTCTCGGCCCCAAACGGCGCGTCAGGGGCAGGCTCGCCTTTGACGCTGGGGATACGCAGCAGACCCTGCGCGGCGGCGACGATTTCTTCTTGATGCGCACTCACCCAATCGTCTAGGTGGGCATCGACTTGTGTGTAATCCGTCAAAAGTGCTCCAATCCACCCACGCGCGGGTTTAGGCAGTTCGCTTGATGGCTTCGACAAGCGGATGGGGGGCAAACAACAGGCAGCGGCGGGCACGTCTGTTTCCCGTTTATTATCCACATAAACCTGCCGGGCGTCAATGCGCGATTGGTATGGGGGCAGGATAAGCCTGTCTGGGATAAATACCGTGTTTGCGAGGGTGGGTTCGGACGCCGAGGTTGGAATGTGGTGCTTGGCGGTGGCCTATCGGCAATGAGGAACCTTGCAGGCAGAGACAGCAACAGCCGCCCTTCTACTGGCTGGAAAGGCGGCTGTCACATTGAAACACTATTGCTGATTGCGCCAGCTTATGCCGCTACCGTATTTCCCTCTCAGCGGTGGCTTTGACATCGTTACTGCCTAGCGTGGCTGCTTTCTTGAAGGCGGCTTGAGCCTCCGCTCGGCGGCCCATTCGTTGCAAGGCATACCCATAATAGTAGTTTGCCAACGCGGAGTTTGGCTCCAGGGCCAACGCCTGCTTGTGCTCACTCATTGCCTTGTCATCCTGAGAATGCCCCCCCCAACTGGCCTCCGAGCCGTAGGTCAGGCCGAGAGCAATGTGAATAGCCGCTTCCAGGTCTTTGGGCTGCGGCACAGTACGGGCAAAGTGGTTGTTCGCGCTTATCAGAGTTCCGTTAGCGAACGGTTGCGCCTTGTTGTAGGCGGCGAGGGCCGGTGCCCACTGCCCCGCTTTGAGCAGAAGAAGGGCATAAGGGAGTAGATTGCGTGCCTGGTCTCCCCCCACACTTGCCATCTGCTGATACACTTCCAATGCTTCCTGAGTCTTGCCCTGTGCATTCAGTGCTGCCGCTAAGACTTCTTGGGCGATGCCGGAGTCTGGCCCAACCGACATGGACTGCCGCGCGTCGGCCTCCGCCTCGGTATACTGGCCCAAGTCGAGAGTGGTGGCGGCAGCGGCGTCTAGGCTGTTCTTCTCATTCTCCATTGCCTGTTCTGTCGGTGTCAACGTGATGGGCCTCGCGCCTAAAATTTGCCCAGCGTGAACGTGAGCCTGCCCCGCAGGTTTGTGCGGTGGCCCTGCGGGAGTGTGAGCCTGCCCTAGCGCGCTTCCTGCCGCGCACAGCAAAAAGCCTGAAGCCAAAAAGCCCAAGGCGGCATTTGTCAGTCCTTTGTTCTTAATCATCCTTTTGTTCCGGTTCATGGTTGTTTCCTTTCCTCGATTCTTGCCGGTCTTCTTCCTTCGGAGCCTGTCGGGGACAGCTCATCGTGGTGCGACGCATCCTCATACTAGAAGTGACGGCCAGCATCGCTCTGCGTCCACATGGGGAAAGAGTTGCCTTTCGTGAATGGCACCGGAGAGCCGCTTGGCTTGACCGGCCCCGCCGAGCCTGAGCCGAAAGCGGCCCAGCCGCCTGGGTTGGGCTGGGTTGCGTTCCCGCTTGTGCTCCAGTCAAACGTCGCCAGCGGAACCCATTGAGCAGAGCCGGGCGGCTGGTACATAAGGTAATCGTTAAACTGGTCTGCCGAATGTGCTGACAACATATCGCTCGTTAAATCAAAGCCAGGGGCGTCGCCGCCCGCGTATTGTGGTGGTTGTGGTCCTGGACTCCAAGGATAAGGAAAAGCATCCAGCCCTGTCTGCCCATTTTGTGATCCAGGGTAAGTTGTGGGAACTTGAAAGGCGTTGAGTGCTGTAAAACTACCATCAGGGGTGATGATCTGCGCTATCGCCAGACTTCCATCTTTGAACAAAACAGGATTGGGAGAGGTAACTGTGGCCCGCCAGATCATCCCGCCATTTCCGCCGGACCCAGACGTCGGCCCAGCATACAGCGCGATATTGCTGTCATTTGGAGCAGATGCGTTGACTTGCATGGTACCACCTGTTCCAGTACATGTCCACCCTGGCACCATCACATTCACCTGCTTTGTTGCATTTACAGTGAGGGGGGTGCCATCAGGGGCAATGACCATTGCCGTGCAGGAAACGGTTCGAGTGGTGGTCGTCGCCTCGTTCCAGTACCAATGCGCCGTGGACTGGTCGACCGGGCCAGGGCCGTCAACGTAGTACGAAGCGTTTGGGTTGACGGGGGTGGTTGGGGTGGCGGGTGTAGTCGCGCTCCACGTCTGGAACCTAGTACCGCCCACCGACCACTGATAGTTGGAGACGGTGCAATTGGAGGGGATGCCCGCCAAGCTGGCCGTGCCTCCCTGCCCAATCAGAATGTCATAGCCCCCGCTGCTGTCCTGAACCGTGCCGCTCAGGGTGATGGTCACGGGGCTGACGCTGCTGGAGTAGGCGACGCTGGCATAGGCACTGCCATGACCGGGGCTGACGTTGACTTTGGGCGTGCAGGTGAGTGGAATACTTGACCCACCCAGAACCATGTAGTGCGTCCCCGTGCTGATGCCGGTCACACGTGTGCCGGGTGTCACGGTCGGGGGGCTGTCGAGTGGGTACGTTATGGTCGTGATGTTAGGCGAGTCCTGCAGTCCGTCATCGCAGGTCGGAGTGCCGCCACCGGTTCCTGGTGGGCTGTTGAAGCTTTGGCAGCCGGCAGTGCAGGTCTGGGTCACGATTGCGCTTTGAGGGGCTGGGTCGGTGCCGTGCCACGTGTAGGTCTGGTTGATTGCCCCGGTGCAGGTGGCTGAAGCTGTCTGTCCTGAAGCGGCGGGAAGATAAACCCCATTATAAACCGATCCGCCGTAGCCGCCTGAAACGCTGCCGTAGCTTTTCGGCGGCGGGCCGGGCTGAGGGGTGGAGCTGGTCGTGCCGCCGCTGGGGCCGGGAGACGTGTAGGAGCCGGATTGGGCGCGGGCAGTTGAAAGCAGAAGGAGCGGAGCAAGAGTGGTGAGCGCCTTTACTAAGTAAAGGCGTTTGCGGGAACAAGACGCACAGCCGGTCGGAACAGGACACATACAGGCCTCCATTCGTCGTTGAGCAGTCGCAGCAGTGTGAGGGGCAACCCTATTCTATCACGGGATGGCCGTGGTGTCAAGAAAAAGTTTAGGACGGGATAAATCGGCCTCTGACACGCGCTCGCGCAAACCAAGTTCACTGTTCCGCACGGCGCGCCTGCATGCGCGCTTTGATTTGGGCTTCAAAGCCGTTGTCGGTCGGTTCGTAATAGGTCTGGGTTTGTGCGCCGTCGGGCAGGTGCGATTGCGGCACATAATTGCCCTCATAGTCGTGCGGGTTCAGGTACGGCGTGTCGCCTTTTGCCGCCCGGCCCGTGCCGCTGCGCCCGTCACGCAGGGGCTTGGGGATCGGGGTCGCTCGCCCGTTCTGCACATCGGCCAGTGCGCGCTTGAGCCCCATATACGAAGCGTTGGACTTCGGGGCGGCGGCCAGATATGTCACCGCCTGCGCGAGGTTTAATTGCGCTTCCGGCAGGCCGACATATTCCACGGCGTGCGCGGCGGCATTCGCTATTAAAAGCCCCATGGGGTCGGCATTGCCCACATCTTCCGATGCCAAAATCACCAATCGCCGCGCGATAAAGCGGGCGTCTTCCCCCGCCGTCAGCATCTGTGCCAGATAATACAGCCCCGCATCCGGGTCGCTGCCCCGAATGCTTTTGATGAAGGCGGAAACCGTGTCGTAGTGCGCGTCCCCGGTCTTGTCGTAGCGCAGGGCGCGCTGCTGCAAGGCTTCTTCGGCGATTTCGCGCGTCACGCGGCGCACGGCATCCGCTTTCCGTGACTCGGGGCGCGTGGCTGTCGCCGCCAGTTCTAGGGCGCTCAGGGCCGAGCGAGCGTCCCCATCGGCTTTGTCGATCATGTGCGCCCGCGCATCCGGGTCCAGCACGACCCGCAGTGCCCCCAGCCCGCGTTCCTCGTCACCCACGGCCCGGTCCAGGAGTTCGCCGATTTGCTCGTCGCTTAACGGCTCAAAGGTAAACACCCGTGCCCGCGAAAGCAGCGGCGCGTTCACCTCGAAATACGGGTTTTCCGTGGTCGCCCCGATCAGGACGGCAGTGCCGTTTTCCACATGGGGAAGCAGGGCGTCCTGCTGGCCTTTATTGAATCGGTGAATTTCGTCAATAAACAGCACCGTCTTGGCCCCGTACAAGCGGCGGCGGGTCGCAGCCGCCTCGATCACTTTGCGCAGGTCGGGCAAGCCCTGCGTCACCGCGCTGAAGTTTTCAAAATGCGCCTGGGTCGTCCCGGCGATAATGCCCGCCAGGGTCGATTTGCCCACGCCCGGCGGCCCGTAAAAGATGACGCTGGTGAGGGCGTCTTCTTCAATCGCCCGGCGCAGCAAGGAGGTCGGCCCGATAATCCGGGCCTGCCCGACAAACTCGTCCAATGTGCGCGGGCGCATGCGGGCGGCGAGCGGGGTGTGGGGCGGGGGCGCGGCGGGCGCGTGCGAACCGTCATCAAACAAATCCATAAAGCGATTGTAGCACATCGGCGGGAAGGGAGCCGCCCTAAAGTCGGGGCAAACAATCCCCCGGCACGAGAAAAGCCATCCCCTCACGGAGGTAAAAGCAGCGTTTGTGTCGGCTTCTTATGTCCGGCAAGACAGGCCCTGTTCCCTCCTGGCAGCTGCCTGCCCCCGGCATCTGCCCCGGCTTTGCACAGGGTTTTTCTCGGTGCTGCGCCCTCGTTCCCACGGCGTATCACTCGCATTGCGAGCCTGTACCCACGGCGTATCACTCGCATTGCGAGCCTGTACTGACGACGGAACAAAACCGTCCGTCGTCGGTATGCCCTGGCAGCGCAAAGGCAATGCCGAAGCCGCAAGCAAAGAACACGGCTACGCCCCTCTCAGAACCCGCTTCTTCTCGCCGGGCTTTGTCCCAATGCCCGGCGGCATGGTATAATGATGTCCATGAGCCGCGGCTTCCAGCCCGCGCAAGGAGCAAAGCACTTTTCCCGTGAGCGTTACCTACGTCAAGTTTTGTCCGACCTGCCAAACGTCCACGGCCCTGGATACGGCTATTTGCGCGCACTGCGGCCATCAGTTTCGGTCGCATTTGGTCGCCCCCATTTCGGAAAAGACTATTGCGATGACGCCGCGCGGCACGCCCGCCGGGTTTCAAGCGAGTGTCCCGTCCGCGCTCGGCGTTTCCCCTGGGCGCGTCCGGGTGCCGCGTCCGCTGCTGCTGCTGGTGTCAAGCGTGGCGCTGCTGGGCTTGCTGACCGAAACCCTGGTGCACCATGTCGTTTCGCATCGTCCAATTGTGCGGGATGGGGCACCGCTGATGTTTGTTCCTGATCGTCCGCCCTACGATGCCGTGTTCCACCCCGTGCGCGGCCAGCAGATGATCCCCGTGGCGACCCGCCGCACGTCCGACTTGCAGCGCTGGCTGGAATTGCAGCAGCCTCCGGGCACGAAAAACGCGGCATCGGGCGCAAAAAGCGACTACCCGGAAACGGTGCATTTGTATTTGTCGGGACGCATCTTGCTGATTGCTTCGGGAACGCCTGCGCGCGTGCTGGCGGAGCGTGGCGCGTGGCGTCAGGTGCGCATCCTGGGCGGCCTGCACCAGGGCACGACGGGCTATGCGCCGCGCGAGTCGCTGCTGCGTCCCGGCGTGGCCTTGTCGGACGCGCCCAAACAGACCCTGACCATTCCCTAGAAATATCCTTTCCATGCGGCTAGTGCTCCAGCCTGATGAAGACGCCGCGCACGCAGACCTGCTGCAAACCACGGTGGGCGCTTACGAGTGGTGGTACTTTGATGCCCTGTCCGAAGACGGCGCATGGGTGCTGACGATTATCTGGTTTCTCGGCAACCCCTTTTCCCCCTACTACCGGGAAAGCCTGCGGGGACGGCGGGCAGACCCTTACGCGCACAATGCCTTGTTTTTTGCGCTTTACAAGCACGGCAAGCTGCATGCGTACCATTTCACCCGCTTTCCCCGGCAGGAAATACACGCCGACACGGTGCGTCCTGCGTGCCTGCGCTTTGGCTCCAGCACGCTGGTTTGGGACGGGCAGACCTATCACTTAAGTATCTCCGATGAAAACGCCAACCGCCGTCATGTAGCCGCCGACTTGTGGTTTGACGCCCCGCCTTTAGCGCCCGCCGATGTGGCCGTGGGTGACGGGCGCGACACGCATTGCTGGCTGCCCGCCGCGCCCGCCTGCCGGGTGCAGGGCCGCATCACGCTGCGCGAACAGGCCAACGCAGGCGCAGAGCGTCTGCACTTTCAGGGCCTGGGCTACCACGATCACAACTGGGGGGTCCTGCCCTTTGACGACAAGATCAAAGACTGGTATTGGGGGCGGGCCAGCTTGGGAAAAAGCGGGGCAGTGCTGGTTTACCATGTGCGTTATCGAGATGCCGCCCCGGCAAGCCACTTGCTGCGCTTTGAAGAAGGGCGCTTGACGCTGCATGATCCTGCTGCCGAAGTGGATTTGCAGCGCGTGCGCGCCAATGGGTTTCTGATGCCCTACGCCACGCGTTTGGCGGTGCAAAGCGGGGATGTGTCCGCCCTATTTCACCTGGAAGCGCGCCTGGACAGCGCGCCGTTTTACGCGCGCACACTGTGCACGGCAGCCGTGCGCCGGGGAAAACAGACGGAGTCGGGCCGGGGGCTGGCCGAGTATTTCAAGCCGCGCCCGCTGGGCTTGCCGCTGGTCGCGTCCGCCACCAAGTCGCGTATTGTGGATCATTCCCAAGGCCCGCAACAGGGTTCCCATGACTAATCCCGTGTTTGGCATTGTGCTTGTGCGGACGGTGCAGGCGAGTGTTTTGGCGCTTTTCGGCCATTTTATTCTGCACTGGCCCTGGGCTGGGACGCACGCGCTGGGCTTGTTTCTGACGCCGGGGCTGTGTTTGTACTTTGTGTTTGTGTTTGTCGCGTCCTGGACCTGGGGGCTGCCTATCACCACTTGCCTGTCCGCCAAAGAACGCAGTGTCGCCCTGACCTTTGACGACGGCCCGGCTTCGGAAATCACGCCTCGTATTTTGGAAACGCTGGCGCAGCGGCAGATCCAGGCAACGTTCTTTGTTTTGGGCAGCCAAATCCAGGGCAACGAAGATATTCTGCGGCGCATCGCCGAAGAGGGGCACGCGATTGGCCTGCACGGACAAACGCACACGCCTCTGGTTTTGCCGCCGTGGGCGCTGATAAGCCGGATGCTGGCCGAAGCAAAGGCGAGCGTGGAACGCGTGTGCCCCGGTGTCGCTGTCCGGTGGCTGCGCCCGCCGCACGGCTTCAAGACCCTCGCCCTGCCGTTTCTAGCCCGCCGCGCAGGTCTGCGCTTGTGCGCGTGGAGCGTCAACTCCCGCGATTATCAGTTGTCCCGTCCCCATGAAATTGCGCAGATCGTGCTGGGGCGTATCCGGCCCGGCACGATTGTGCTGCTGCATGACGGCGCATCCAATGCGGCGACACTGGACGCGCTGCCGCTTATTTTAGACGGCCTGGCGCGCCTGGGTTATCGCTGCGTCACTTTGCCGCCCTAGGGCCAGGGAGTTTGTGAGGAAAAGAAGAATAGGCGGGGAAAACAACTACTTGCTGCCCAGGCAGCCTGAATGAGAAAACGCCTGGCGCGCGCGGACCATCGCCTGCACGCACACGCTGTCCCACTGTGTCCCCGCCCCGGCTTGCAGGATGGCAAGGGCCTCGGCTTCCGCCTTGGCCTCGCGGTACGGGCGATCCATGGTCATGGCCGAGTACGCGTCGGCGACCGCCATGATGCGGGCCGGCAGAGGGATGGCGTTTCCCGCAAGCCCGCCCGGATAGCCGCGCCCGTCCCACCGCTCATGGTGGTGGCGCACGCAGTCCAATGTGTGTTCCAGGCCCGCAACGGCGCCGACAATGGTCGCGCCCATCTGCGGGTGCTGCTGCACGGCCCCAAATTCCTCTTCGGACAGCGCGCCGGGCTTGCGCAGAATACGGTCGGGGACGCCGATCTTGCCCACATCATGCAATAATGCGGCGACGGTCAGGGTGTGGCGGCTGTCCGTGTCCAGGCCCATTTCGCGCGCCATCTGCACGCACAAGGTCATCACGTCTTCGCTATGGCGGCGGGTGTAGCGGTCTTTGTTGTCTACCGCCGCCACCAGGGCATCGAGCATGGAAAAGCCCGACAGCGAAGACCCCAGCGAGGCCCGCAATGTCGCTGCCATTTTGTCCTCGCCCGCCCCGGTTTTAGCCCGCAGCAGGCGCGCATCCGCCAGGCTCAGCGTTTCCAGCCGGGTCGGGGCATCGTCGGGAAACGTTGCCACGCCCACGGACAGGCCCAGAGGAATGGCGGTGTCGTAGCCCGGCGGACGATAGCCGATCCGCCCCAAGCTTTCCTGAAGCCGCCGGGCCAGCGCCGCTGCCTGGGATGCGCAGGTGTCGGGCATCAGCATCGCAAATTCATCGCCCCCAAACCGCGCCAACGTGTCATACGAGCGGCACACATGGGCCAGCGCCTGCGACACCTGGCGCAGCACTTCGTCTCCCACCACATGGCCGTAAGCGTCATTAAAGAACTTGAAATTGTCTAAATCCATGACGGCAACCGAAAGCGGCTGCCCCGCACGCTGGGCGCGGTCGGCTTCTTCTTCCAAACGCAGGTGGAATGCCCGGTGATTCAGCAGGCCGGTCAGCGGGTCACGGTCGGCCTGCGCGACAGCTTCCTGCAACAAGCGCTCGCGCTCCGCTTCCAAGGTCTTGCGGGCGGTAATGTCCTGCACCGTCCCTTCGTAATACAGCAATGTGCCCTGCGCATCACGGACGGCGCGGGCGTGCTGGGCAATCCAGATGGTTGTGCCGTCTTTGCGAACAACCTGCACCTCAAACCCGGACACGGTTCCCCCGGCGCGTATCAAACCTGTGAACCGATCCCGGTCGCGCGGGTCGGCATAAAGCTGGGTACGCACATCGGTCAGCTGCACCTTTAAGTCTTCGGGGCTGTCGTAGCCGTACATCGCGGCCAGGGCAGGGTTGACGGCCAAATATCGTCCGTCTTCCGTGGTTTGAAAGATGCCTTCCTGGGCGTGCTCGAAGATGGCGCGGTAGTTGTGCTGCGCGGCGTGCAGGGACGCCTCCACCTGCCGACGCTCGGTCACGTCGATGCCGGTCGCGATTACAAACTTTACGCGCCCGGCTTTGTCCAGCATCGCCGTGTTCGACCAGGACACTTGATGCCGGCTGCCGTCCCTCGCCACCCAGCAGTTTTCGTGCGTGCTGGGAAACATGCCCGCGCACAGCCGGTCAAACATTACTTTGACACCGGGGCGCTCTTCGGACAGCAGCAGCAGATCGCCTAAATCTTTGCCCAGCACTTCCGTTTCGGCGTACCCGGTCAAAGCTTCACACGCCTTGTTGAAGCGCACGATGTGGGCCTGGCGATCCACCACGGTCACCAATGCCCCGACCGTGTCCAGCACGGCGGCGCTGAACAAGCGCTCGTTGTGCAAAGTCGCTTCGGTTTGCAGCCGCTCGGTCAGGTCCTGCACGGCGATAAGGCGGGCTTCCCGTCGGGCAAAGATCGTATCGTGCCCGCTGATTTCCACCATGATACACGTGCCGTCTTTGCGCTGGTGCCGCCACGGCCCGCTGACCGATGTGCCCGGCGGGCGCTTTTTGAGGGCTTCTTGAAACGCAGGCCGATCATCGGCAGGATGCAGGTCGGGCACGGACAAAGTGAGAAACTCTTCCCGCGCGTAGCCGTAGAGTGTCAATGCCTCGTCGTTGACAGCCAAAAAGCGCAAAGTGCCCACTTCATACACCCATAAAGGCTGCGGGTGCGAAGCAAACAAAACCGTGTCCAGCGGGAGACAGGCCGTGTCGGAAACTTCACGCGAAAAATACTGCATAGGGGTTGACTGCTTTCGGCACATTGGAGGACATTCTTCCTCGCTTCGGCAAGACCGGCTTGTCCCTGCTGCTTGCCCATCGCTTCGGCGCTGCCCCGTCGTTGCCAGCGCGCCCCAAGCCCTGAGCAACGACGGAACAATTTCTTCCATCGTTGCTGCGCCGTGGAGAAGACGGGGAAACACCCAAACAAGGCGCACACAAAAACGCTTGCTTGCCGTTTGCGGCGCAGAACTTATTCCATGTTTACCCGCCGAATTCATCAAATCCTTCGGCAGGCAGGAAAATACGCCCGGTGCGGCGTATGGACACGCAGCCCGTGTTTGCAGCGAGCCGTACGCTGGCCTGCCCGTTTGTTTTTGCCGTCCTAGAAAGGAAATCGCCAACGTGCGTTTCTCTCTTTTCGCACTGGCGTCCTGCCTGATGCTAACCCCCTCCTTTGTTTCCGCCGACGCTCCGTCGCCTGCCGTTCCTGCCTCGGCGGGGGCGTATTTGCGCACATTGGCGCAGACCCAGAATTTCAGCCTGGGTGCGCCCCAGCAAGTGCAGCCCACACCCGACGGCCGCGCCGTTTTGTTTCTGCGCTCCGGCCCGCGCGACCGTGTTTTGCGCTTGTTTGAGATGAACGCGCAAACCCAGGCCGTGCGCGAAGTGCTGGCCCCGGAAGCCCTTTTGGGCGGCAAGGCGGAAACGCTGTCCGTGGCGGAGCGCGCGCGGCGCGAGCGGGCGCGGCAAGTCTTGCGCGGGTTTACATCGTTTGGGATGTCCGACGACGGCACGCTTTTGCTGCTGCCGTTTTCCGGGAAATTATATGTGGTGCGTCGCGCGGACGCCCATGTCACCCCCTTGCCAGGGGCAGGGTGGCTGGATGCCCGCCTGTCCCCCGACGGCACGCACGTAGCGGCTGTCAAAGACAACGAGCTGTTTGTCATCACTCTGGCCGACAGCCAAATGCGTCAGCTTACCCACGGCGCATCGGACACGCTGACGCATGGCCTGGCGGAGTTTGTCGCCCAAGAAGAGATGGATCGATTTGGCGGCTTTTGGTGGTCGCCGGACGGACAAAAGCTCGCCTACGAAGAGGCCGCTCTCTCGCCCGTGCAGACGCTGTATATTCCCGACCCTACCAATCCCGCTGATCCGCCCAATGCCTTTCGCTACCCGCGCGCGGGCACGCCCAATGCCCGCGTCCGATTGGGCGTTGTTCCCATTGCGGGCGGCCCGACAGCGTGGGCGCAGTGGGACACGGACAAGTACCCTTATCTCGCCCGCGTCGCGTGGAAAGAAGCCTCCGCGCCCCTGACAGTGCTGGTTTTAACTCGCCGCCAGCAGGATGCCCAAGTGTTAGCCGTGGATGCGCAAACGGGCGCGACCCGTACGCTCCTTGCCGAGCACGACCCGGCCTGGATTAACTTGGAGCGCAGCACGTTTTTGCCGCACTGGCTCGCGGGCGGGCAGCAATTTCTGTGGAGCACGGAACGAGGCGGCGACTGGCAATTGGAGCTGCATGACAAAAGCGGCGCACTCGTCCGCGCCCTGACGCCTGTCGGTTTCCATTACGCCGGCGTGGAAGAAGTGAACGAAACCGATGGCACGGTGACAATCGCGGGCGGCCCCGACGCCCGCGAGCGTCAGCTGTACCGTGTGCCGCTGGACGGGGGCGCGCCTGTGCCGGTCAGCACGGGGCGCGGCATCCATACGGCTGTTTTTTCCAAAAACCACGCGGTTTATGCCGAAGGGTTTTCCGGGCTGGACGGCAGCCGCACGGTCACGCTCAGACACGCGGATGGCACGCCGATTGCCGTTCTGCCCTCCATCGCCGAGCAGCCGACTGTTCTGCCCCGCCTGGAGCTCACGGAAGCCGTCACGCCCGCCCGCGTGTTTGACGCCGCTGTTTTGCGTCCGCACAGCTTCGACCCGCACAAACGTTACCTTGTGCTGGTCAGCGTCTACGCCGGCCCGACTGTGAAAGTGGTGCAAAGCGTGTCCCGCGCCTATCTGGAAGATCAATGGTTCGCGGATCAGGGGTTTATCGTGGTTTCCCTGGACGGACGCGGCACGCCGGGCAAGGGGCGCGACTGGGAACGCGCCGTGTCAGGCAATCTGATCGATATTGCCCTGGACGATCAGGTGGCGGGCTTGCAGGCCCTGGGGCGCAAGTATCCCGAAATGGACATGAGCCGCGTGGCGGTGAGCGGCTGGTCGTTCGGCGGCTACTTCGCGGCCATGGCGACTATCCGACGCCCCGATGTGTTCGCCTGCGGCATTGCCGGCGGGACAGTCACCGACTGGCGCGAGTATGATACGTGCTATACGGAGCGTTACTTGGGCCTGCCGTCCGAAAACCCTGCGGGCTACGACAAAAGCAGTGTGCTTACTTATGCCCGGAATTTGCAGCGTCCCCTCCTGCTTATCCACGGCATAACGGACGACAATGTTTACTTTGTCAACACGCTGAAGCTAGTGGAGAAACTCTACGAGGCGGGCCGCCCGTTTGAGCTGCTGCCGCTCACTGGAACGCATCTGGCGGGGGCGTCCGACCCGGAACAGAATGTGCTTTTGCACGAGCGAATGCTGCACTTTCTTCAGGCGCATCTGGCGCCTGCGCCTGCCGCTCGCCCCTAGATGGCGCAAAGAGGATTGCGTGAAAATGGGGCAGGGGCAGAAAGCGGCGATAAGGCATCAGCCTGCCCAGCACCCATTGCATGCCATATAAGAACAGCAAAAGAGCGATAAAAAAGCGCAATGCATACCAGGCGCACGAGTCGCGGCGGAACATCCTTGTCCCTCCCAAGCGAGTAGGATAACGGGATGTTCCGTATGCCGGGCCGAACTTCCTGCATTGCCTTTGCTTTGCCCCGTCTTATCAAGCGCGCAGCACTCGCCTTGCGAGCTTGTACCCAAGTCTTTGCGACGACGGAACGATTTGTTCCGTCGTTGCAAAGCCGTGTCAATACTATGGAAACGCCGATGCAAGCCGTCAACAAAGAAGACATCGCATCAGGTCGCCCCCGAAAGGCCAAACCGATAACACGAGCTCACTTTTGGGCGGTGTTCTTCGCTCACCTGGCTGTCACACTTGTGGCGGGGTTCCTGCTCCTGCCCATCGGCGGGTTCTTCTTTGAGGTGACGCCTCCAAACCTAGAAACTTACTTCTTTCTGAGCGTGTATGGACTGATCGGTTTTCCCCTGCTTGATTTCTTGCTGCTGCATATCAGCAAAAACGTAGAGCTATGTGACGCACTTGGGAACTATTGGCTTTTGTGAGCGCCCATCAACAGCGTCGCTTTTGCCCTTCTTCTGCTAGAAATACGACAGGTGTGGCGGAAGGCAGCTCGGCGGGTGACGGGAAAAGCGGCGAGGCAATAAACAACCCCGAATGGCTTCGTCACGGCTCCAAGCCACTTCCAGCGCTCAGGAACTCGGTGCGTTTTACGCGTGTTTGGGTCCTATACTTCGCATACGCTAATAATTTGTGTAGGCGTATAATAAAGGGAACGTTTACCCATGAACACCGCCAACAAAATAGATGACATCGAGCGCCTGTTGCTGGACGTAGTCAAGGCGCTGTACGCGCAGGACACGCAAATTGCGGGTTTGCTTGACCTGCCCGTGGCTCAATTGCGGGTTTTGAACGTGCTGGGACGCGAAGCATCCGACCGACGCCTGACCATGGGCGAGCTGGCCGAAGCCCTGGGCGTCGCCCTCAGCACGGCCACGCAGATTGTCGAGCGCATTGAAAAGCGCGGCCTGGTGCAGCGCGCGCACGGCGACCCTGACGACCGGCGTGTTGTCCGGCTGGCCCTGACCCAGCAAGGCCAAGACTTGCTGGACAACCGCCGCCGCCTGCGCCGCGCGCGCCTCGCCCTCGCCTTGGACGCGCTGGACAGCAGGCAGCAATCCGCGCTCGCGCAGGCCCTGCATCCGCTGGCGGAGGCCGCACGCGCCCTCGCCGTGGGCGCCAAAACCGAACACGAGCGGGCCGACGCTGTCCTGCCGCATTTCTTACGCGAAGTCGCTTAAAGAAAGAACTGAAATGGCAAGCACAGAAATTCAGGTGGAAGCGTTTGACGAAGAACGCCGCGAAGTGTGTCTCAATGAAACGCCGTCGTCGCCCGCCCCCATCCCTCAAAAGCAGGGCGCATTCCGGGCGCTGCATCACCGCAATTTCCGCATCTTCTGGATCGGCCAATTGATTTCGCTGATTGGGACATGGGCGCAGAACCTGGCGCAGGGGTGGCTGATTGTGCTGCTTGTAGACCCCGTCGCGCGGGAAATGCTGCGGCATGGGGGCGCGGCGGCGGGCGGGGGCGTACAAAATCCTTCCGCTGCGGTGGAAGCCCTCGCCAATGTCTACTCAGGCTGGGTGAATTTTGCGGGGGGATTGCCGATCTTCGCGTTTACCCTTGTCGCGGGCGTTGTGGCCGACCGGGTGGACAAGCGCAAAATGCTGCTGGTTACGCAAAGCGTTTTGATTTTGTGCGCGCTGGGCCTGGGCCTGCTGTGCGCGACAGGTCGAGTGGAAGTGTGGCACGTGATCTTCTTCGCGGCTTTATCCGGCATCGCCGCGTCGTTTGACATGCCCGTGCGCCAAAGCTTTATTGTGGAGCTGGTGGGCCGGGAAGATGTGCCCAGTGCGGTCGCGCTGAATTCGAGCATCTTCAATGCCGCCCGCGCCCTCGGTCCCGCCGTGGCGGGCCTGCTGCTGGCGGCGCGGGTCAGTATCGGGGCGGCATTTTTGGGGAACGCGTTTTTGTCCTGCGCCGTGATTATCGGGCTGCTGATGATCCGGGTGCCCGCGCGCACTCTTGCCGCAGTGAAAGCCCAAACCGACAACTCGCTGCGCGGCGTGTGGGACAATATGCACGAGGGTTTTCGCTTTGTCAAAGCCAGCCCTACGGTGCGGAGTTTGGTGCTGTTAGTCGGGTCGTTTGGGACGTTTGCGTTTTCGTTCAACGTGCTCATTCCCGTGTTTGTGCGCTACACCCTGCTGCCGCATGCGACCGATGCCGCGCAGGTAAAAGCGTTTGGGTTTATGGAAACGGTGCGCGGGGTGGGGGCGCTGGGCGGCGCGCTGACCGTGGCGATCCTGGGCAATGCCCGCCGTCAGCGCAGCATGCTGATTATCGGGTCGCTCCTGGCAACCGTCTTTTTGGTCGTGTTTGGCCTGTCGCGGGAATTGTGGGTGGCGGATGCGACGATGATAATCGTATCTTACGGCTTTGTGCTGTGCTTTGCGACCAGCAATACCCTCATGCAGCTCAGCGTCCCGGATCAACTGCGCGGGCGCGTGATGAGCATTTACACGCTGATGTTCATCGGGACGATGCCGTTTGGGTCACTGATGGCCGGATGGCTGGCGCGGTTTTTGGGTGCGCCGACCACCATTGTGCTCTGCGCCGTGGTATCGCTTGTGACCACCCTGGCGCTCGTGTTCCGTCCCAATGGGCTGCGTACGCTGAACATCCCTGAAAGCCGCGCCGCGCAGCCGGCTCGCGCCTGACATGGCGCTGTTATTCCCAGCCGAGCTTGTGCAGGACGACAAAAAGAGCGGCGGCTGCCGCGCCGCCCAGGACGAATGTTTTCCAAAATGAGCTGTTCATGGCGTGTGTTGTCTTTCTCTACGTTCCCATTGAGGATACACGTCCTGCGCGAAACCTAAACAGGGGACCCGCGTTCCGAAACCCGCATTCCGCGCAGTAACCACGCATTTCCCGTCTGCCATAATAAAAGTGTAGGCGCTGCAAACACAGGCCTACAGGGAACACCGGCGTATTTCCTGGATGGGAAGACACCGCCGGTTGATCTGTGCCCAGGCCGCCAGGCCGTCTGTGACCGCTGACCTTTCGCCCGAAACCGGCTCTGCTTTTCCGCTTGGAAGCTGTCGGTTTCGGGTGACCGGGTCGCTCGCCACTTGCTGTTATCCGCTGGAATAGAAAGAAAACACTTTGGTTCTTGAGCTGCCGTGTCCTGGCGCACGTTACTTGTTTGTCGCCAGCAATCTGCATGACCGTCATAAGGCGGAGCATGAAATTTTGCGCTGGGCGCAGCGGCATGGCTACCGGCCTCGCCCGGAAAGCCAGCCGTTTATCACCTTTCGTCCCGATCAAGCCCGGCGGGAATGGTGTTTGCTAGAGCGTGTGGTTCATTAGTTTTTGCCTTGGCGCTCTGCGGCAGGCAGGAAATCCGGCCCGTGCCGCCCAACACCCACTCGTGAGTTCCGTTCTTCAAGAGATTGTCCGCCGCGGCGCAAACGGCGTCTGGCAGATGAGCCTATCCGATCAGCAACTGGCGCAATTTGACCGCTACGGCGCATTGCTTGCCGAGTGGAATGCGACCCGCCTCAACTTGACCCGCATTGTCACGCCGGAAGGCATTGCCGTCAAGCACTTTTTAGACTCGCTGGCAGTGCTCCGCGCGGTCAGCATTTCCCCCCATGCGCGCGTTGTTGATGTCGGCACAGGTGCGGGCCTGCCCGGCCTGGCCTTGAAGATCGCCCGGCCTGATTTGGCACTGACCCTGCTGGATTCGACAGCTAAAAAGCTGGTCTTCTGCCGCGCTGTCGCGGACGATCTGGGGCTGGCCGATGTGCGGATTGTCCATGCGCGGGCGGAAGACGCACCCAAGCAGGCTGCGCTTGCCGGACAGTTTGATGTGGCGGTCGCGCGGGCGGTCGCTCCCCTGCAAACCTTGCTGCCATGGCTGATCCCTTTTGTGCGTCCGGGAGGGCTGATTGTGGCCCTGAAAAGCGCGCATGTGGATGACGAGCTGCCCGCCGCGCGCCCGGTCGCACGTCGTTTGGGCGTGGCGCTGTATCCCTCTGTTTCTGTGTTTCTGCCGGAAGCCGACGAGCCGACCGAGCGGCGGATCGTGCTGGGCGTGCGCGGGCCCATCAGCAAACAAACGCGCGGCTGATACGAAGCCGTGTTTTAGGAAAGCCTCCCCGCCCCAAGTTTGGGGAGCCAGATTAAGGCAGGGCACGGCCAACTTCCCTTGCGGCTCTGCTACAGCGGGGCAAGAGGGCACATCTCCTTCTTTTCTGGCTCCCCAAACTTGGGGCAGGGGGGCTTTCTTTGCCCTTAAACAGCTTCCCCGGCAATCTTCTTTGCGACATTCGTGCCGGACAGGGCGCACAGCGGCAGGCCGCCGCCCGGATGGGTGGAGCCGCCTACAAAGTACAAACCCTGCACGTCGGGTGAAACATTGGGCGGGCGCAGAAACCCCTGCCGCCATCCGTTGGATGACAACCCGTAAATCGCGCCCCGATACGCGCCGTAGCGCGCGCGCAGGTCGAGTGGCGTCCACATCTGCTCCACCAGAATGCGGTTTTGCAGGTTGGTCAATCCCATCCGTTCTAACTTATCCAGCACTTTGGCCCGGTAGACAGAAGCTTGGGATTGCCAGTCAAACCCGCTGTTGGCATCAAGGGCCGGGGGATTGGTCATCACAAACAAATTAGAGCAGCCCGGCGGCGCTTTGCTGGTGTCCGACACCGTTTGGCAGGCGACACCGATAGTCGGGTCATCGGCAGGGCGGTGATCGTCAAAGATGGAGGCAAACTCTGCATTTCCATCTTGTGCCAAGAATGAATTATGATGCGCGAGGCTGGGAAAGTCGCCGCGTACGCCCAGCAGCAGCAGAAACGCGGATGTGCTGGGTTCGATCTTATTCACGCGCGCGGGTGTCCAACGACGCCGGGCGGCAGGTGGAACCAATGTCTGGATGGCGGACAAAGCATCGGCGTTGCAGACTACGGCGTCGGCAAACACACGCTCGCCCGACTGGGTGACAACGCCCCGCGCGCGCCCGCCTTTGACAAGCACTTCTTGGACGGGTGTCCGGGTACGGATGCGGATACCCCTGTTTTCCGCCAGCGCGCGCAGGGCAAGGGCCAATGTGTAAAGGCCGCCCCGCACATAAAATGTCCCCTGCCGCCACTGCACATCGGCGACGGTGGCAAAGATGCCGCTGGAGCGGGCCGGGTGCGAGCCGCTGTACAGCGCATACAATTCAAACACTGCCCGCAGGCGCGGGTCGTGAAAGTGAGCCTGCACGACATCCCGCAATGTGCGCCAGGGCTTGAGGCGCAGAAACGCGCCCAGTTGCCGCCACTGCGCGGGTGAAGGCACGCCGCGCACGCTGGCCCCGAAGTCCTGGCGCAGAAAGGGGCCGGTTGTTGCTTCGGAGACCTGCCGGGCATACGCGAGGAACCGCCGAAACCCTTCTTCTTCGCCCGGTGCGAAGACGGCGACCGCGCGGGCAGCGTCGTCAGGGTCGGCGGGGGCATCCCACGTTTCGCCCCCAGGGAAATGGTAGCGGCAGACAGTGGGCAGAGGAACCAGGCTGACCAGGTCGTCCATGGTGCGCCCCGCAGATGCGAATACTTCATCTAAAGCCCAGCGCATGGTCAGGACATGGGGGCCGGTGTCAAACGTGAAGCCGTCCTGCTCCCACACGTTCAGCTTGCCGCCGACATGCGCGTTTTGCTCAAATACCGTGACTTGCGCCCCGCGCGCGGCCAGGCCGATGGCGCACGATAGCCCGCCCATGCCTGCGCCTATGATTGCAACATCCATGCTGTCAGTGTACCCGGCAAGGGGGAAGGTAAATAAAGAAAAGGCCGGAGGCAATTGCCCCCGGCCTTTTCTTGTGAATAGTTTACTGGCAGTTGGGATGCGCGCCGTCGGCATCCGTGGCCCAGTAGCAGACGTTGGAAATGAGCTGCTCGTAGCGAATGGCTTTGGCGTGCCCATCAACAAACTGGCAGTTGACAAAGCCGCTGTGACGAGCCTGCCCAAGCGGGACAGATGTGGGTCCTTGGTCGCTGGCTTGACCGCCGTTGTAGCTCCACATGGCGTTGCCGATGTTGGCCCAGTAGTGGGCATACTGCCCACCGGCAGCCGTGACATAGGCGACATCAGTGGCGTTCAGGTTTTGCGGGGCAATGCCGCTTTCTTGGTTGACATCGGGGGCCGCGCCGTAGTAGGTGCCTTCGGTCATCAAGACAATGCCTGCGGGCCGATTGACGGTGGCGTCGGTGACAGGGGCGGAAGGTGTGCCGGCGGGAGAGCCGTAAGGGGCCGCAGGCGACATCCAAACGTCGTTGTGTGAGTAGCTGTTCTGGCCGCCGTAATCTTTGCCCGCCGCGCCGGGTGCGGCATAAACATGGTCGGTGCCCGTTCCGTTCGCGGTAAAGGCGACCGCATTGTCCGGGCAGACAAACACTGCGTAGCTTTTGGTGTATGGCTGCAATTTATACATGAAGAAGTACTTGCCATTAGAAACATTGTCCAGGTGGCTGGCATCACCCTTAATGGTTCCGTCCGGGTTGAGATAGCCGGAGCAGGGGGCGGTGGCGCAGTTGTCGCGGTGCGAGTAATAGCTCTCATCGTAGTCCTGGACATACTGCAAAGTCGCCAGGCCGATTTGCTTCATGTTGCTCAGACACGCAGTCTGGCGGGCCTTTTCACGGGCTTTGGCAAAGACAGGGAACAGGATAGCGGCGAGAATCGCGATAATGGCGATGACGACGAGCAGTTCAATCAAGGTGAACCCGGCTCGCGTGCGGCGGGAAATGGTCATAAAAGCCTCCTCTAAGACATCATGCGGGCATACTTCCTAAACAGGCGCAAAACGCTTTTTCTGCGTTTGGGAAGATGTCTGTATGATGGCATGAGGATGTTAAGGCAAAATTAAACGGACATTAAGACAAGATTAAATAACGAACGGCGTTGTTGCATAAATGGCGTACCCCGCCTTGAAGAGCCGGGCCGAGCCTGAGTCCCATGCCCTCAAGGGCACGGCTTAACGGAGGAAAGCCCCTTCGGGGCTAAATGCCGACTGCCCGGAACGAGTCTTCAGCCCTGAAAGGGGTTCTGTCCGTTGAGCCATGCCCTTGAGGGCATGGTATGGATAAAAGCAAAGGAGATAGAAATTATGCAACAACGCCATAACGAACTATTCTTTTGAGCAAAAAGGGGAAGCCGCCATGGCCGGAGGTGCTTGCCCGTCTGGGCCAGGCAGGGGGATGCGCTTTACGCATATCCCAAACCTCGCCCTGAGCCTGCGCAGGAGCGTTTCCACGGCTTACCAACGACGGAACAATTTGTTCCGTCGTTGGTACGGGCCGGCAGCGCCACCGAAACGCTGAAAAGATGCCCTGAGAATGCCCAATATCGGGGAAGACGCCGGGTGAACTTGAGCCTAAGACGTGCCGGATTTGGCGAACTTGGCAAGGTGGCCGTCGGGCTGGCGCAGGTAAAGAATGCTGGCATCGGGGCCTGTGCTGAAGGTCAAGCGCTCTTCGGTTTTGCCGTTGAGCACCAGCTGGTTGTCGGTGACGACCCAGGTGAAATTGTCGCCTTTGTCGGGTTTAGCCGTGTTGCCGCGCGACCCGGAGCCGTCGGCATTGAACACGTAAAAGTCCATATTCTTTGCCTGCCACCGGCCCTGCAACGCTGCCGTGCCACTGCCGGAACCCGCTGCCGCATTGGAAGAAGAGCCGGTGCCGGCGGATAACTGCACCGGGGCGATGCTGCCACCGGCGGCAGGCAAGGGGGCGCTTGTGTCGCTGGAAGTGTCGGAGTGCGACGCCGCGCTTATGCTGGACGAAGCGGATGAAGCAGACATTGCGGCGGGCGAAGCGGGGGCAGCCGGCGCCGGGGTGCGGGTAAACGTATAAATGGCAAACAGGACGGCGGCGACAAGGAGGATGCCCAGGCCGGCAACCGCCGCCACAACCCGGCGGGAAGAAGTGTCATTGCCGCCGGGCAGCGAAAAGCCCGCATGGGCGGTCACATCCGCCGGCACGGAGCCCGCCGCGGGCACGGTCGCGTCGGGGGGAATGGCAGTTGCGAACTGCAAGCTGCATTTGGTGCAGGCCATCACGCCGGGCGGCAGGGGCGTTTTGCATTGCGGACATTCGTAAACCATAAGATAAAACCTCCTTCAAGGCATGCCGGCAGTGTCCCAGTAGTGTTCGTTGCGCGTAAGACGCTGTTTGAAAAGATCGGTGCAGACGGCGCTGGCATCCAAATCCCAAATGTTAAAACTTTGGCAGGTTTGTGTCGGCTTGAGCGCCTTCACATGGCCGTCCGCGAAAAGCCAGTTGCCGAAGCCGGAGTGACCGACAAACAGCTCGGCATGCGTGCCGGACATGGCGGGAAGGTGGCACTGGCTGCAATTGGAATCGCTGATCGGATCGTTGACCCACGGCGGCAGGGCAGGCGGCCCAAGCTGGGGCAAATAATGAAGCTCCCAGGCTGCGCTGTCGCTTTCACCAATCAGAAAAAGCTGCGTGGGGTTGTCAACCGCGGCCAAGGTGACGGCGCGGCGCGGCGAAGTGGGAGTAGCCAGGACTGTTTCATTGGCCCCATAAGAAACGCGGAATTGTCCATCGTCCCCGGCCGTGTTGGAAGTTCCCCCACCATAAGGGTTGGAGGGACAGGAGTACAAAGCGGCGCTTTTGGTATAAGGAAATGTCAAGCCGCGCCAGGTAGCATCCATCTGTGCGGGTAAAGAGTTGTAATACGCAAGAGGATAAGTGTCATCGTAGTCCTGCGTGTACTGCGCGATCGCCAGCCCGATTTGCTTGAGGTTGGACGCGCAGGTGGTCTGCCTGGCTTTTTCACGCACTTTCGCGAAGACAGGAAACAAAATCGCAGCAATAACGGCAATTACCGCAATGACAACAAGCAGCTCAATCAGCGTAAACCCACAGGCGAAGCTGAGGGATGCCGGCTTTTTGTAAAACCGGGGAGTGCGCGGCAGAACACGGCTGCTTTGGAAAGGAGCCGGCCCATCCACCCATCGCGTCAGCACTCTGCGCGCTTTGCTGCTTTCCCATGGAATTGCCACGAAAAACTATTCGCGGTGGTGTGCGTGTTTTCCTGCAAACCAGCTTTCAGTCCTGCGGCTGGCTTTGAAACGCGGTCAGCACCAGTTTTTGCCGCGTTTCAGGGGTAAGACGTCCCCGCTCGGAAGCCGCCAAACCAGCCACCCAAAGCAGGCCGTCCCGGTCTGCGACAATCGGCACGTGCGCGCGGCTCCCTTGGGGAACTTTGGCGTTAATGAAAACGTTTTGCAATTTCTGGGTGTGACCTCCCAGGCCGCGCGTCGCGATCCGGTCGCCGGGCCGCCAAAGCCGCACATGCAGCGAAGGCAGATGCACTTGCCGGGCATCAAAGCTCGCTTGAAGGCGTGCGGGCGGGAGCGCTGCGGGCACGGCGGACAATTCGGCCCTGACGCTCCAGTGTTCGCCCGGCATTTTTACACTATGGCCTAACGCAAGCGGGATAGAATAAGAACTTGTTGTTTCCGCAGGGCAGTCATCCTGCCATGTGACTGTGACAACATCGGCGCGCGCGTGGATACGGCAAATCGGCGCGGGCGTTGTCATCCCCCAACTGGTTTGGGCGGACGACAGCAGGGCATCGGCAATCTGCGCCAAGTGGCGGCTTGTCACGCCCTCCGTCGTTCCCCGGACAAAGGCCAGCGCCGCCCGGAGCACATGACGCAGCAGGGCGGGATGAAGCGCGCGCAGACCGGCGCGGCTCAGGGATAAACCCGGCGGAGAAACCTTTTGGTCGAGCGTGACTTCCCGCAGCGTCGCCTGGGCATGAAGGTGCAGAAAGTCGGCGTCTGCCCCGGCGATCTGCGACAAGCGCAGCAGGGAACCGCGCGCGCCTGCATGGTATTGGGCTTCCAGCAAAGGCAGGAGTTCATGGCGGACACGGTTGCGCGTGTAGTGGGACAGGTCGCTGTTGGAGCTGTCACGGCGTGGGGAAAGAGCGTGGGCGGCGCAGTATTCTTCCACCTGCGCGCGGGTGATACCCAGCATGGGGCGCACATAAATGCCGCGTCGGGCAGGGATGCCGCGCAGGCCGTCCAGGCCGGTGCCGCGCAGAATGTGCAGCAGGACAGTTTCTACCTGGTCGTCCTGCGTATGGGCAGTCGCGACTTTATCGGCCCCGCAGTGCTGCGCCGCCCGCGCGAGAAACGCATAACGGGCATCGCGGGCCGCCTGCTGAAGGGAGACATGCCTTTGCGCGGCAAGGGCAGCAATGTCGGCTTTCTCTGTGAAACAGGGAATGCCGCGCGCGGCGCAAAACTGAGCGACAAAGGCGGCATCGTCATCGGCCTCCTGCCCGCGCAGGCCATGATGGAAATGAGCCGCTCCCAGCCCGCGCAAGCCCAGCTCGCTGCGCAGCGCGTGCAGCGCGTGCAGCAGAGAAAGTGAATCCGGCCCGCCAGATACGGCAGCCAGGATATGGTCGCCGGATTGCAGCACAAAGTCCGGTGTGCGCAATGCCTCGCGCAGGCTGTCCAGCAAGTCCATTACTTGAGACGGGCATCAAGGATGCGGTTGACGACATCGGGGCGTGCCTGGCCGCGCATGGCTTTCATCACCTGCCCTGTTAAGAACCCCTTGCTTTTATCGTTGCCCGCTTTGATCTTGGCAACCACGTCGGGGTTGGCGGCCATCACTTTGTCCACTTCCGCTTCAATGGCGCCCTCATCGGAAACAACGGCCAGGCCGCGAGCCTCCACAATCTCCTGGGCGCTTTGCCCCGTACCAAACATCTCTTCCAGCACCGTTTTAGCGATTACATTGGTGATCTTGCCGCTGTCGCGCAGAGCCAAAAGAGCGCCTAAATGATCGGGCGTGATTTTGGTGTCGCCGATGTCCTGCCCCGAAGCGTTCAGCAAACGGGCCAGGTCGCCCGTCACGTAATTAGCCACGGCTTTGGGATCGGCCCCCGTTCGCGCGGCGGCTTCGTAATAGTCGGCCAGGGGGCGGGAACTTGTCAGAATGGCGGCATCATAGGGGCGCAGGCCGTACTGGGTCGTAAAACGCTCGCGCTTGGCATCCGGCAGCTCGGGCAGGGCGGCGCGGACAGCTTCAATATCCACGTCCTCAAAGTGCAGCGGCACCAGGTCGGGTTCCGGGAAGTAGCGATATTCCTGCTCTTCTTCCTTGAAGCGCATATGGTATGTTTCGCCGCGCAAGTCGTTCCAGCCCAATGTTTCCTGCCGGACAACGCCGCCCTCGTTGAGCAATGCAGACTGCCGCTGCACTTCATACTCCACGCCCTTGTAGACAGACTTGAATGAGTTGAGGTTTTTGATCTCGGTCTTGACCCCGACCCCGCCTTCTCCTAGGGGGCGCACAGACAAGTTCGGCTCGGCCCGCAGATGCCCTTCTTCCATTTTGCCGTCTGACACACCCAGATAGATCAAAATGGAGCGCAGCTTTTCTAGATATGCGCGCGCTTCGTCGGCGGAAAACAGATCCGGCGGGAACTCGGTGACAACTTCCATCAATGGCACGCCGCTTCGGTTGTAGTCCACTTCGCTTTCATTGCCGCCCGCGTGGATCAGCTTGCCGGTATCTTCTTCCAAATGGACACGCCGGATATGGATGCGCTTTGTCCCTCCGTCTTCCAGGGTGATGTCCAGGTAGCCGCCCGCCCCGATGGGGTCGTCGTACTGCGAGATTTGATAGCCTTTGGGCAGGTCGGGATAAAAGTAGTTTTTGCGCGCGAATAAACAGTCGCGCGAAATGGTGCAATTGAGCGCGAGGGCCGTGCGCAGGACAAGCTGGACAGCGTACTCGTTCATCACGGGCAGCGAGCCGGGCAGGCCCAGGCAGACAGGGCAGGTGCGCGTGTTGGGCGCGCCGCCGAATTCATTGGCGCAGCCGCAGAACATCTTGCTTTGGGTCAGCAATTCGGCATGGCACTCCATGCCGATGACGGGTTCATAAGTTGTCATATTTCTATCTTACCGGATCAGGCAGCCTTGCTGCAAACGTATTCAATACCGAGAGGGCGGCTGTCAATGCCACAGCCTCGCCCTGTCTTTGCCGGTGGGCAATGGAATTACGATAATCACGCACGGCATCCAGTTTTCGGCGAAGTTGCGGGCTTACGTCAAGTCGTTCCACAGAAATAAGGCGTTTAATCAGCCAGTCTACTTTCGGCCTGATAGGAACGACAACTTCGGGATGATTTATCGTCAAATGGCCTTGGAGCACGCCTTCAAACTCCGCAAACAGGCGAATAATATAGGTTGCTTCTACGTGACGACTCGCGGCGGCAAGGTCGCGCGGCGTCGTGCACCCCACTTCCCGGTAAATCGCCTGCCCCTGCCAGTGTCTTTCTACGTAAGCCGGCGCCTGACGCGCGGCGTCAAACTCCGCCTGCACCCCGGGCAAGCGCCCGATATAAACATCGCTCATGCTGCCGCAATCATGTCCTCTGCACGCACTAAATCACGAACCAGAGTAATAAAATGCTCACAATCCCAGGGCTGCCGCAGGAAGATGCCCGAGGCTGTCAGCACCCGCCATTCCCCTGCTTTTTGCTGAATAAGGCGGACACGATACGCCGTCGGCCACGCATACAATTCCACAATGCCCAGCCCTGGATAATTGCGCGCGATAGGTTCCACGCGCCGCTCGCCGTCGGGAGCGTGAATGGTCAGCATTGGGGCGGTGTACGCGCCCAGGGCATCTTCCTTGATCGTGTCGGTTTCGCCCTCGGTGACTGTCCAGCCTGGCTCCTGAGCAGCCCCTCCACTGATTGTTGTTTCCAGTTCATGGAGAGCGATCAGCCACTGGTCCAATAACGCAGTGTCAACAGGAGTTTTAATTGTCGTCTTCATAGTTTTGCATATTTGCTTGCGCGTCGCTTAAGCGTTTTATGGGATTTTACAGCCCATACCAACGACGGAAGAAATTGTTCCGTCGTTGCTCATGGCTTGCCATGCCCTATCAAGCCGCTTGCACTCAGCCGGGAACGACGCCGCCCTGACTGTTAATGGTGGAACAAGCGAATGCCCGCCATCGCCATCGCCATGCCGTAAGCGTCGCAGGCGGCGACCACGGCATCGTCCCGCAGAGACCCGCCCGGCTGGACCACAAACTCGACCCCGCTGCGGCTGGCCCGGTCAATGGTGTCGCGAAACGGAATAAAACCGTCCGAGCCTAACGTGACGCCGTGCAAATCGTCCAGCCATGCGCGTCGTTCTTCCCGCGTGAGCTTGACCGGCATGCTGTCAAACGCCGATGCTAATGCCTGGTCTTCGATGGGGGAAAGGTCTTCCTGCAAGAATTGGTCGATGGTGTTTTCGCGCTCCGGGCGCTTGACGCCCGCTTTGAACGGCAAGGCCAGCACGCGCGGATTTTGGCGCAGCCACCATTGATCGGCTTTAGATGAGGCCAAACGCGTACAATGCACGCGCGACTGCTGCCCTGCTCCCATGCCGATGATCTGCCCGTCACGCGCGAGGCAGACCGAGTTTGACTGCGTGTATTTGAGCGCGATCAGGGCCACCAGCATGTCCCGTTTGGCGCTGGAAGGCAGGTCGGCGCGCGCTGTGACTACTTGCCTCAGAAGTTCTTTTGTGATAGGAAGATCGTTGCGACGCTGGGTAAATGTCACGCCGAACACTTCGCGCGACTCGGTGTCATCCGGCGCATACTCGCGGTCAATCTCAATCGCCAGGTACTTGCCCTTTTGCTTCTTTTGTAACAACGCCAGGGCTTCAGAGGTAAAGCCGGGCGCAATAATGCCGTCCGACACTTCGCGGCTGAGCAAAGTCGCCGTGGACAGGTCAACAATGTCGCTGACCGCCACGAAGTCGCCAAACGACGACAGGCGATCCGCCCCGCGCGCCCGCGCATAGGCAGTCGCAAGAGGCGACAATTCCAGGTCGTCCACAAAATAAGCTTTGGCCGTCGGGGTGTCCAGGGGAACGCTGACGGCTGCACCGGCGGGGCTGACATGCTTAAATGACGCCGCTGCGGGCAAACCGAGGGCCAGCTTCATTTCGCGCACCAACTGCCAGGCGTTCAGGGCATCCAGCAGGTTGATATAGCCCGGCGCGCCGCTGCGGACGATAAAGGGCAGGCCGCCAGGCCGGGAAACTTTCGCAGGTGTCTGCTGCGGGTTGGTGCCGTAGCGCAGACCCAGTTCTTGTTCGCTCACAATGTTATCCTTGCGTGATAGGTCAAAGCGCGGCGCGCTGCGTGTGCCAATCGGTGGCCTGCTCATAGGCATGGGCGACACGCAAAAGCGTTTCTTCCCCAAACGCGGGCGTCATCAATTGCAGCCCAATCGGCAGGCCGCCCGAAAAGCCGCACGGAATGCTGATGGCGGGAACGCCCGCCATGTTGGCGGGGATAGTCAGCACGTCGTTAAGCTTCATGGCGAGAGGGTCAACGACAGCTCCGACTTGAAACGCAGTCGTGGGCGCAGTGGGGGAGATAATAGCATCGTATGTTTCAAACACGCGGTCGAAGTCGCGCTTGATTAATGTCCGCACCTGCTGCGCTTTCAGATAAAACGCATCGTAGTAGCCCGCAGAAAGAGCATAAGTGCCAATCATAATCCGCTGCTTGACTTCCGGGCCAAAGCCCTCTTCGCGCGTTTTTTCAAACAAGTCAATATGGGACAGGGCGCGCTGGGTGCGGTGCCCAAAGCGGACGCCGTCGTAGCGGGCCAGGTTGGAAGACGCTTCCGCAGGGGCAATGATATAATAGGCCGGCAGGGCGTACTCAGAGTGGGGCATGGACACTTCTTCGGCAATCGCGCCCTGGCCGACGAGAACATCAATGGCCGCGCGCACGGCACCGGCCACAGCAGGCTCCACCCCTTGCGCGAAGTATTGGGTTGGGACGGCAAGCTTGAGACCTTTGACATCGCCCGTCAACGCCTGGGTATAATCCGGCACGGCACGGTTGATGCTGGTGCTATCCATGGGGTCATGCCCGCTGAGTATGTTCATCAACAAAGCGGCATCGCGCACGTCCTTGGTGATCGGCCCGATTTGATCCAGGCTGGATGCGAATGCGATTAATCCATAGCGGCTGACCCGGCCATAAGTCGGCTTCAGGCCAACCACGCCGCAAAAGGCGGCAGGCTGACGGATAGAGCCGCCCGTATCCGACCCCAATGCCCAGAATGCTTCCCCCGCCGCCACCGCCGCCGTGGACCCGCCCGATGACCCGCCGGGCACGGCCCCCAAGTCCCACGGGTTGCGCGACGTAAAAAAAGCCGAGTTTTCCGTGCTGGACCCCATCGCAAACTCATCCAAGTTCGCTTTGCCCACAAACACGCTGCCTGACGAGGCCAGGCGTTCGACCACGGTCGCGCTATACGGCGGCTTGAACCCCCGGAGCATTTGCGACGAACACGTCGTTTCCACGCCCTGCGTACATAAGTTGTCTTTTAATGCAAGAGGAATACCCGCGAGTGGGGAAAGAGTTTCGCCTGCCGCGCGCCGCGCATCTACAGCATCCGCCTGCTCCCGCGCCTGCTCTGCTGTCACCGTGACATACGCTTTCACAGTTGCGTCTATGCTGTCAATACGTGCCAGAATGGCGTCAGTGGCTTCCCGCGCGGATAGGGCACCGCCCCGGATTTTATCGGCGATGGCATGCGCCGTGAGTTTGTAAAGTTCCACGGCTTACCCTTCCATAATCTGCGGCACAATGAAGTTGCCGTCACGTTTGTCGGTCGCATTGGCCGTTGCCTGCTCGCGCGGCAAGGAAGGTCGAACAGCATCTTCCCGCAGCACGTTTTGCAGTGGAAGTGAATGCGAGGTCGGCGGCACGCCTTGCGTGTCCAGTTCCTGCAAGCGCGTAAACTGCCCTAATATCCCGTTCAAGTCTGTCGTCAGCCGCGTTTTTTCGTCTCCCGAAAGCTCCAAACGGGCCAAAAACGCCACCCGTGAAACTTCGTCCAATGTCAATTGTTCTGCCATGGTGCCTGTTTCTAGCCGCACCAAGTGTTTTCCTTCTCCCAAACACAAGTCAAGGAGCAAGTATCGCTCCGGCGCAAAAAAACACGCCGAAAGATTTATTCCTTTCGGCGTGCATCAAAAAGCCAAGAGTAGCCGCTAGGACTGCGGCGTGGAGCGCGTTTTGCTGGCGCGCTTGGGCAGCGGAGCCGCTGCCAATGCTTTCAGGTCGCTCACGCCTTCTAGCTGGAAATGGAAATCAATCACTTCGTTGATGTCAATCGGCCCCTGCTGGGCAAACTGCTCTTTTTCCTCGGTGGAAACTTCCAAAGGCGCATCGCGCAGGATGCCTTCTTCCCACTCTTCCTGCTTCAAGAACTGCTCTCCCAGCTTTTTACAGCGCGAGCAGCGGAACTTCACGTACACATAGCTCGGGGTGAAAAGGCGTAAATAATAACCGTGCTGCACAACATCCTTGGCGAGTATGCGCTGGCCGCAGTTGCACTTGATCGAAGTTCGCATGTTGCTCATGGGTGCCACCTCCCGGAAATGGATTGGACGAGACTGAGTAATAAGAAAGGATAAAAGCCGATTGGCGAATAGGAACACGCTGGAAGTGCAGCAGAAAGCGGGTTTGTGGGTCTCATTCTTCCTTATTATAACACAATTATGGCTGACGAAGTTCAAATCTTCAGGATTTTGTCATCTTGGAATAGACGCTCCCGCTGCCGCGCGAGTTCCCGACGCAGGCGCAGCAGGGCCACATCCTTGGCTTTGGCTTCCAGCATAATATCAAACGGACGAACGGCATCGGCATCCACGGCATCCCAAAACAAGACAAACTCCAGGGGGTCGATAAAGTCCGCATGGGCTTTGTTTTTGGGCGAGCGCAGCTTGGTCACAGTCTTGGTCCGTCCGTTTTCGCCCTTTTGCTTTTCTATGATGGGGTCAAACGATGTGGACGGCGACGAATAATGAATTTTGGGCGTGATATGCGCGGGCCAGGTTTGCAATGCACTGTGCAGAGCGGCGCGCATAGACAGGCCGTCCGGGTTAAGGCAAAAATGGTGGAGGTTGTCGAACACGACCGGGCAGCCGGTTTCCTGATGGATACGCAGCACATCGGTGACCGGGTAAGACACGTCGTCGTTTTCCACAACCAGGCGCGCGCGCGTTTCTTCGGGGAGTTCTTTGTAGCGTGCGATAAAGCGGGCAATGCTAGCCTCGCGCTCGCCATACACGCCGCCGACATGCGTCACCACGACAGCTTCCGGCCCGCAGCCCATGGCATCCAGAATGCGCGCCTGCGCGTTCAGGTCAGTGACACTTTTGCGGGCCACGTCTTCGTCCTGCGCATTCAGCAAAATATATTGGGAGGGGTGGAGGCTCAGACGAATGTCGTATTCGCGGGCAAGTGCGCCCAAGGCCGTCAGTTCGTCTTTGGCTTCGTCCAGTTGGCTGTGGAACTGCGGCATATCGGGGTGAGTAAGATACGGGGCGAAGTCCGACGACATCCGGTACATATGAATATCGGTCTTGTGCAGATAGTGAAAGACTTCCCGCACGTATTCAATGGACTGCCGGACATGGGGGCCGGTTTGCCAGCGCCGCGCGTCCACCGATTTCATTTCCCCCGCGTCCGTGATGTGGGCAAGGTTCCCTTCCGCCCCGATGACTTTCACTGCAAACCCAAGCCGCATTCGTTCGTTCCCTGCTCTCTAGTGAGGATTATACCCGGAATGAGCGGCAGGGGAACAAGAAGCGGGGCCGTCCCTGTGTCCTGCACGGCCCGTGTCATAGGCGGCTACCCGGCATATCCTGCGCGTTCCCATAGCATACCAACGGCGGAACAATTTCTTCCGTCGTTGATAGCGGCTTGCAGCGCGCGGGGAAGACCGGGGTAGCGCGCGGGGAATCATGCCGCGCTTCAAACAAAGAGACGCGCCAAAACAGACAGTTTCCGACAGCAAGTCCGTTTTACCGTGTGCTGAAGGTTAAAGCATACTTGCCGTTTGCTGCGCCTGCCGCGTTTTGGTTCCCCTGGGCATGGCAGTCAGGCGGCTGGGCAGTGTCCGTGCCTTGCGCGCAGTCGGACGCCGCAGCATCGGCCCCGCCCGACACATGGTCAGGCGACAGCCAAAGAGCGTGCCCATCACAGGCAGCATAGTTTGCCCCGCCTGCATGTCGGGGCGTGCTGCCTGCGCCGCCGTTCAGGACGCGCCCGCCAATGTCGCCTGTGGCGTAGCGCGTTGCCTTGCCATCGTCACCGACCGGGAACTGACCGCCCCCTCCAAGCAGAAACGTGACGTTTTCCGTGCTGGGAATGCCGGGCCGGGTTGCGGTATTGCCGGAGGGCGAGTCAAAGTCAACCGGTGCGCCTGTTAGCGCTGATGTGACATAGCCCATCTGAGTAATGTTGTCGCTGGCTTCAAACAGCATCACGGTCTTGGCAGGAGCAGTCAAAACGCTGAGGGCTGCTGCGGGCAAAAAAACACTGCCCAGCTTGGGTGACGAGTAGCGCACGCCGCCGAGGTTGCAGTTGAAAGCATAAGAAACGACGAATGGAGCCGGGCTTGCTGCGGAGGCGTCTGCGCGTGTGCCGTCATCAGGACACTGAAACAAGCGCGTGTCCTTGATGTAGGGCAGGCAGGCTCCCGCCCAGCCAGTGCCGGCAGAAGGTGTGGGGCCAAAGGGGCATGCTTCTTCATTGTCTGCAACATATTGCAGCATCGCCATGCCAATCTGCCGCTCATTGGAAAGGCAGGCTGTGCGTCGTCCCCGCTCGCGGGCGGAAGCAAAGACGGGAAACAAGACGGCGGCGAGCAGGCAGAGAACGCCAATCACGACCAGCATCTCTATCAGTGTAAAGCCTGAAGTTTGATGCCGTTTTGCCAAACATTGAAACCTTTCGCGCATTGGCAAACCCTCTTTAGCAGTGTGCATAATACGGGAACGTTGAACCTGTGAGGCCGCCGCAAGCTCCGTTTAGGCGGCAAGGAAAAGGATATTTGGGTAGCCTTCTATTTCCATCAGATCAACAGTCCGGCGTGTGTCTGTCAGCCGAAAGGCGGAGTAGCCGAGCGAGGCCATATGGTCGGCCACGTCCTGGAGCGTATAGCCTAATGCTTGGGCGGCATCCGCGCCGACCTCGCAGACAATCGGCGGACGATAGGGTGTTGAGGCGAAATAGTCTTCCATGCCCCGGATGACCTGGTATTCAAAGCCTTCCACGTCGATCTTAATCAAGGAGGGCCGCTCAATGGCATGCCGGTTTAGATAATCCCCCAAACGGCGCACCGGCACGGTGCAGGTAGACGCTGTGTGTTCGGGCGAGATCTGACCAGGAACGAGCGAGTTGCCGCCGATATTGCCTTTGCCAAGCGTAATCACGGCCTCGCCGTCTTCGGCCCCCAGGGCATAATTATTGAGGGTGAAATTGTACGATGGGTTCAGCTCGGCCAGGCGCTGCAAACGCCGAAAGCACGCCGGCACAGGCTCGAAACTATGCACCTGGCCTGTTGTCCCCACGAGGCTCGCGCCCACGGCGGACACATAGCCGATATTGGCGCCGGCATCAATAAACGTGTCGCCCAGCTTCAGATGCCGCCACATCACCCGGCGCAGAGTGGGTTCGTAGGAACCATGACGCATGGCATGCATGGCGGGCCGGGAATGCTGGAAGCTGTCCAGAAAGGCTTTGTTTGCAAAGTCAAACTCGAATGTTATGTTGCCAATCCGCGTCTGCACCGGCTTGCGGGGAACCGGCAGCAGGACAACTTTGGCCCGCGCCAGCAAAATCTGCCCCAGAAACAACGGGTCACGCCTCAGCAGCGTCCTGACCATGCCCGCTTCACCTGTTTGCATTTGCGTGTTCCTTTTTTCAATCCCCCAACACTTCTAGATAAACGCTTTCCAAGCTTCGGCATCAAACGGCGCATTGTCCTGCACGCGCAGGGCGGACAAGTATGCTTCTGCCTGTGCCTGCAGCAAGGGCAGGGCGCGGACAGCAGGGTCAAGGGTGTCGCCAACCGTAAAAACCTGCGCGTCGGGCAGGTCACCCCGGCGGTTGCAGCGTCCCGCGCGGCGGATCAGGCTTTCAGGGGAACAAAGAGTAGAGAATAAGACAGTGGCGTCCAGGTCGCTGGTTTCCAGCGCGCCGCCTGTTGTGAGCAGAAGGTATCCTTCGCCTTCTTTTTCCAGCTCGCGCAGCTGGGCATAGATACGGCGGCGCGCTTCGGGTTCCTGCCCGGCATGGTACAGATACACGCTGTGAGGATAGGATGCAAAAAGGCGGGTGTGCAGCGTTTCGGCATCCGTTTCGGTTTCAGTGACGCCCAGGACGCGGGCGTTCTGGTAATACGCGCGCCGGATGCGCGCTTCCATGGTGCCCAATGGGTCATCTGACGGCAGATGCGTTAATGTCCGCTGCCCCACTTGGGCCGAAGCAGGAACGAGGATAGTTTCCAGAAAGCTGAGCTCTTCCTGAAACGGGGCGGGCATGGTGGTGGAGCCGACGACAACATCGGTATCTTCGGCAAACAAGAATTCCACAAGGCGGTGAAACTGGGAGAATGCCTCGGGGGCGTAACCGTGCGCCTCGTCAAAAAAGAACAAATCGCGCCGGATGGGTGCGCCGTCGCCTGTGGTCAGCGCTGACGGCAAGGCATTGATGCCGCCGCTGCCGAAAAACAATGCCCGAAAGCGCGAAAAGGTAGTCAGCACCAGGTCTACATCGGCTTCCAAAGGGTTGGTTTCAATACTGGGGTCTTCGGTGCCGTCGGGAAAGAAGCGGCGGCACAGGTTGGCCGTTGCATCGTCATCCGACACATCCAGGCACAGCGTGCGCGGCGTTTCGTCTCCTTGCACGGATGCCTTGAGGTACGGCACCAGGCGATACAGGTAATCGTCCAGAAGACCGTGGTCTGGCCCGATCAGAAACAAGCGGCGGGGCGCGCCGCCCCGGTGCGTGCCGAGGGCAGGAATGACAATGGCTTCGGTCTTGCCCGCCCCGGTCGGCGTCAGCAGCAGGCTGCCCGCGTCATGTTCCGGCGCGGATAGCTTTTCGTACAAGTCCGCCTGCCAGTCGGCTGCCCTGCCGAATGCCCCATCCGTCGTCAGCCGATACGCCGCATTCGCCACGCCCGTCATGTCAATGATCAATGTTGTATGTTTCCATCCCCGGTGATGGAACTATTATAACATGGTTTTTGCACGCCGGCGCGGCGGTGATGCGCTGTCCAATTGGTGCGACAGCCACGCGCTCACATCTCCCAAGCTTTCGGCGGATACCTGGTGCGCCATGTCGTATTCTTTGTAGGTCAAATCGACCGGCAGCGGGGAGAGGGCCTGGTTGATTTCCCGCCCGTCGGCAATCGGCAGCACGGCGTCGCGCGTGCCATGCACGACCAGCAGCGGCAGGCCACGCAATTTGTCCGGCGCAGCCACCAAAGGCAACACTTCCGGCAGCAGGCGACCGCTCATAATCACCGCTCCGGCAATGCTTTGGGGCGACAGCAAGGCAATGGACAGGCTGGTGATCGCACCCTGGCTGAACCCCGCCAGATACACCTGGTCTGCATCCAGGCCGTACGCGTCCACGGCTTCTTTGATAAATGCCGCCGCTGCTTCCCGTCCTGCTTGCGCTTCGGCAGGGTCATGGTGCGGCCCGCCTTCTGTCCACTGCACAGGGTACCACCCATACGCCCCCGGCCCCAGCACGACAGGGGCACGGGCGCTGATCACGAAAAAGCGCAGGTCGGCATACGATGCCAGCGCGAACAAGTCTTGTTCGTTGCTTCCCACGCCGTGCAGCAGAAGGAGCAGGGGCGGCTTGCCCACACTTGGCTGCGCGGGTTCCTGCACCAAATGTGTCAGCGAAAGAGGGCGTAATGTCATGGCATACTTTCCATCCAAGCCCCCCGGACTCCCGGCATCGGGGGAGCCTGGAAAGCTTTCTTGTCTTGCCTATGCGGGCGGCGTCGTGTTGATGCCCTTCAGCGCGCGGGCGACCAGGGCCACCCGCTTGCCCTGGAACCGGGCGACTTCCAAATCATCAGGGGTGGGCAGCGCGTTGTCCTGGCCGGACACGGACGATGCCCCATACGGCGTGCCTGCTTTGAACAGGGCGGGGTCGGCATAGCCCAAAGGCACGATAATCAGCCCCAGATGCGCCAGGGGGTTGTACAGCGACAAGATTGTGGACTCGTTGCCGCCGTGCGCGCTGGATGTGGACGTAAACGCGCTGCCGACTTTGCCGTTCAGCTTGCCCCCAAACCACAATCCGCCCAGGCTGTCGATATACGCCTTGAGCTCCGATGAGATGCCGCCGAACCGGGTCGGCGTGCCGAAGATGATCGCGTCCGCGCCTTCGGCATCGTCGGGCGTGGGAGCCTGATATTGCGCGTTCATGCGGTCGGCGTGTTCGATCCAGCCCTTGGCATGCGCCATGATGTCCCGGCTGACTACCTCGCGCGCCCGGCGCAGGGTCACTTCCGCGCCCTCGGCCCGCGCGCCCTCGGCAATCGCCTGCGCGAGGGCTTCGGTTGCGCCGTCGCGCGAATAAAAAGCGATCAGTATCTTTGCACTTGCCATAAGTGTTCCTTTCTTCCATTCCAATAAAAGACCATGCTCCGCCTTTGGCCCGGATATTTTGTCCGGTCAGCCAGCGGGCCTGACTGCCGACAACAAAGGCGACAATGTCGGCGATATCACCCGGCTGTCCAGACCGCCCTGGCAGAGCTTCCCGCTCCGTTTTTTGTTCACTCGCCCAATGCCCGCGAAGCGCCCATCACAATCGCCACTTTGTTGTTCCGCGTTCCGGCCACTGCAAACTCGCCCTACAGCTTGCGCAGAGCGCCCGGCAAAGCGGCCTGCACAGCGTAGCGGCCCGGCCCCGTAATCAGCAAAGCCACGCACATGGCGATGACCAAAAGGTGATACTCATAGCCTTCCCCGGATTGCTTGCCGAACCAGTTCATGAAAAATCCGTTTGCCAGGTGAACTTTGACAATGGCCCCCAGCATGATGACCGCAATCGCCGCCGCCGAGAACCGGGTCAAAACACCGACCACGATGCCCAGGCCGCCGAAAAACTCGCCAATCGCGACCAGGTAGCCCAGTGGCCCCATCGACTTGGCGATCCCGGCAAGCCCCGGCCCGCCGAACGCGCCAAACACAAGCTGCGCCCCGTGCATCATAAAAACGCCGCCTAAAACAATTCTTAAAACCAGCAGGGCCGAGTCCACATGCCGCTCTGCCGCTCCTTCTGTCCGATCTGCGTTGAACGCCGCTGTACTCATTTCTGTTCTCCTTTGTGCTACAATCACTGATGCGCTTTCAAATTAATAGCACCGTCTTCACGCATTACAATACCATCCCGCACCGATTGGTTCCAGCCTGAAACCTTTGCGGCGAAAAAATTGTTCAAGCGATATGCCGGGCCAAGAAACCATTCCCCCAAGCGACGAGTCTCAATCGCACGACACGCATGTGTTCTGCCCCGCCAATGCCGCCCTGAGTCTGCTCAGCGAGCGCTGGACACTGCACATCGTCCGCACCCTGCTGGAAGGCCGCAAGCGCTTCAATGAAATCAGCCGCGCCCTGGGCATCAGCCCGGCCACTCTGCGCGAGCGCCTGCGCGTGCTGGAAGCGCAGGAAGTCGTTGTCCGCACGGTTATCAGCGCCATGCCCCCCAATGTCGAATACGCCCTGACCGAAAAAGGCATGGCTCTCAACGGCATCTTCGAGGCTCTCGCCCAATGGGGCCGCGACTGGATGCATCCCAAAGGCGAAGAATTGCTTGCCGATGCGCTGCTTTCCGCCCTCGATGCGCCTTTGTCTTCTCGGCATTGAGTCGGCATGGCAGCCTTGTTGTTTAAGCGTTCCCCTCGCATACCAACGACGGAACGATTTGTTCCGTCGCTGCTCATCCGTAGAAAAGCCGAAGATTACCCTTGCGAATGCCGAAGGTAAAACTCTGCAGACAAAACAACGGCCCGCGCTTTCTGCCAGAAAGCGCGGGCCGTTTTGCTGCGCGGCGTCACTGCGCCAGCCAGGTGTCTAGGCGTGCGAGGGGCAGGCCAAACTGGTCGGCGACTTCCGCGAGAAACAGCTGGCCTTTGTCCACGCTCAGGCCTTTGGCAAGCCCCGCGTCGGCGCGCAGGGCGGGCGCAATGCCTTTGCTTGCCAGAGCCAGCAGATAAGGAAAAGTCGCATTCGTCAGGGCATAGGTGGACGTGGCGGGAACCGCGCCGGGGATGTTGGCGACCCCGTAGTGGATCACGTCGTCAACGGTGAAAATAGGCACCTGGTGGGTGGTGGGGTGCATGGTTTCAATGCATCCGCCCTGGTCTACGGCCACGTCGACGATGACCGCTCCTGGCTTCATGCGCTTGAGATCGGCCTGCGACACCAAAATGGGAGCGCGCGCCCCCTTAATCAAAACCGCCCCGATGACCACATCCGCCGTGGGCAAAACCTCGCGGATATGCAGCGGGTTGGAAAAGAACGTGGTCACGTTAGCGGGCAGCACATCGTCGAGGTAACGCAAACGCTCTAAATTGACATCCATAATGGTGACATTGGCCCCCATGCCCGACGCGATCTTGGCGGCATTGATGCCAACCACGCCGCCGCCCAAAATCACCACATGGGCGGCGGGCACGCCGGGCACGCCGCCCAGCAGGATGCCGCGCCCGCCCTGCGGCTTTTCCAGGTATTTGGCGGCTTCCTGCATCGCCATCTTGCCCGCAATCTCCGACATGGGGGTCAGCAGGGGCAGCGTATGGTCGGGCGCTTCCACGGTTTCATACGCGATACAGGTCGTGCCCCGCGCAAGACACGCTTCGGTCAGCGGGCGTGACGCGGCAAAGTGAAAGTAGGTAAACAAAGTCTGGTCGGCGCGCATGTGCAAAAGCTCATCCGGCTGCGGCTCTTTGACCTTGCAGACAATCTCGCTTTGCTCCCAAACAGCGCCGCTCGTGGGCAGTATCTGCCCCCCGGCAGCGACATAATCGGCATCCGATAAGCTGGTGCCTTCCCCTGCCTTTGTTTCGACAAAGACCGTGTGTCCCGCCCGTGTCAGCGTTTCCACCCCGGACGGGACGACTGCGACACGGTTTTCGTTGTTTTTGATTTCGCGAATAACTCCGATTTTCATGGGACAATTGTACCTCTTTGTTGTTTCAGTCACCTGGCTTGCTTCTCCCCGCTGCTCTAAATATCAAGGTTTCTTGTGCCGATAACTAGGAAGAAAGCCTGCATTTATTTGGGCCTGGCTTTTCTTTTTATCAGGAGCAGACACTTTTATGTTGTTACATAGAATGATATGGATTTTGGGCGTATTGCTTGTCAGCCTTTCCCTCGTGAACGGGGCGGCGCAGGCGCAGTCTTACACCATCACCGACCTGGGCGCTTTGCCCAACGGCGATAATTACCAGCCGATAAGCATTAACGCATCGGGTCAAACAGTCGGAGTCGCCGGCGTGCTTGGGAGTGATGGGGTCACCGAAAACAATCATGCCGTCGTGTTCGGCGGCGATCCCATCCTGGACATCGGCACATTGGGCGGCGACAACAGCGAAGCGGACGGCATCAACAGCGCGGGCCAAATCGTGGGACAGGCCGCCGTGTTCGGTGACATGTTCCATGCGTTCTCGTATGACGGCAGCACGATGACCGACCTTGGCGTGCTGGATGGCGATACGCAAAGCCAGGCGACGGGCATCAACGCACAAGGCCAGATTGTGGGGACTTCCTACCCCGATCAAGGTCCCTGGCACGGCGTTTTGTTCGACAACGGCGCACTTGTTCCCATCGGCCCTTTCCCCGATGGAACCTACAGCGAACTTGTCGGCATCAACGACAGCGGCCAGATCGCCGGCAACGCCGACCGCAATGGCAATCAGGGAGACGCATTCCTGTACATGAATGGTATAATGCAGGACTTGGGCACATTGCCGGGCGGCACGTACAGCACCGCATTTGCCATCAATGCTGGCGGGCAGGTGGTGGGGGTGGCCGACACCGCCGACAGCAGCACCCATGCGTTTTTGTACGACGGCAGCACAATGATCGCTCTTGGCACGCTGCCCAACGCGACCTCCAGCGATGCCGTCGCTATCAACGCAAGCGGACAGATAGTAGGCCACTGCGACTCCGGGCTGGGCACGGACGATGTGCCCGTGATTTACAGCCGCGGCCAGGCGACCGACCTCAATACCTTGCTGCCTGCGGGTTCTGGCTGGACACTGATCAGCGTGAGCGGCATCAACGACAAGGGCCAGATTACCGGCGCGGGCCTAAGCCCGCAAGGGTACAAGCGCGCATTTGTGCTGACGCCTCTCGCAACTGCCGCTGCTGCAACTGCCGTTTCCCTGTCTCAGACTGCTGTGACCGGCGGCGCGGCTATCCAGGGGACACTCACCTTCAGCGTGCCCGCCCCGTCCGGCGGCCTCACCGTCACCCTGGCAAGCAGCGACACCCGTGCGGCCACTGTTCCCGCTTCCGTGTTTGTTGCGGAAGGGGCGCTGACGGCTGGTTTCCAGGTCGCCACAAACCCTGTCGCTTCGGAGGACGCGGTGACTATCACGGCCACGACAGGCGGCGCGTCAGCCAAGGCGGACTTGTCTGTTAATCCGCAGATACTTGTCGTTACCGGCCTCACATTTTCTTCAGCCACGATTACCGGTGGCGCTCAGGTCACAGGCACCCTGACTTTGAGCGGCGCAGCCCCCCCCGAAGGAACGCAGATTACCTTGCTTTCCAGCAATGCGGCCCTCGCCAATGTGCCCGCTACGCTTACCGTCTCCGCAGGGGCACGCGGAACGCAGTTTACAGTTGCCACGGCTGGTGTCGCCCAAACAACGCCCCTTACGGTTGCCGCCCAAACTGTGTCCGCCTCTCCCCGCATAGTCAATGCCGTGCTGACGCTGACCCCGCCTGTTGTGACCTTTGTGCCGCAGAACGGGGGGGGCGGCGCAGCCACATGGACTGGCGGCGGCACACCGGGCGGGTTGAGCAGCGGCAGCGGAGGCGCGACAATGACAGGCGCGCCGAGTGACGGCGGCAGCATGGACCCTTCGTCTGCGCCCGCACCCGCGACCGGCACGAGCGCATGGCGCGCTGCCTTGACCTGCGTCGGGACGGACAACCGTCCGCGCGTGCTGTGGGTCAATGCCAGCGGCCAAATTGCCCTGTGGAGCGTGGGGCCCGGCGGCGTTGCCGCGTTCAATGTTTACGGGCCATTCGGGGGATGGACGCCCACGGCAATGGCATCCGGCCCGGACGGCACCATCCGCCTGCTGTGGACGCGCGGCGACGGAGCGATCATCGTGTGGAGCGTCAATCCCGGCGGCGCTTACGCGTTCCAGCAGTATGGCCCGTTTGGAGGATGGACTGCGCAGGGCATCACGGTCGGCCCCGACAATGTCCTGCATGTGCTGTGGACACACACCAGCGGGCAGGTGATTTTGTGGAACGTCAGCCCCGGCGGCGCGTACACCTTTCATCAGTATGGCCCGTTTGCCGGATGGACGCCCACGGCTTTGTCTGTCGGCCCGGATAACATCCTGCGCATACTTTGGGTTCGCTCCGATGGAGCCGTGATCCTCTGGGCAGTCAAGCCGGACGGCACGTATTCGTTCTTGGGCTACGGCCCGTTTGATGGATGGAAAGCCAGGGGAATAGCCGTCGGCCCGGACAACCACGTCCGCCTGCTGTGGACACACACCAGCGGGCTGACTATCTTGTGGAACGTGGGCGCGGACGGCTCTTACTTTTTCGCCCAGTACCGTACGTACACGGGCTGGACGCCGGTGGCTATCGCCGTAGGCGCGGACAACCAGCTTTGCCTCGCCTGCACCCAGCCCAGCGGCCAGTTGTGGCTGTGGAATGCCGCTCCGGACGGCACGTTCACATTTCACTACTACGGCCCCTATTGACAGGCTGTTTCCACAATTGACAGGCTGTTTCCACACGAAATGCCGACAGCCCCGTGCTTCTTTAAGAAGAAGCACGGGGCTGTTTTTGCCTGTGATCGCCCGCGTTGCCGCTGCGCTGCATTCGCATTCCCCGCGCGTACCAAGCCATAAGCAACGACGGAACAAATTGTTCCGTCGTTGGTACAGGTGGGTATAGCCGGGGGAACGGGGGTGAAAACCGCTTGGGCCGCGCTTGCTAAAGACCCTGATCGTTGGAGCGCAGCACGTCGATACGCGCCGCGTTGAAGTCGTCGCCGTCCGGTGTGCCGCGCACGCGGACCACATCGGTCTTTGCCAGGTCGTGGACGGAAATTGGGCGATCCGCGCGAAACACCTGGGCATCATGGGGGACATGCACGAGAACTTCGCGGTCCACGGCGACGCGCACCTTGATGTCGCGCGATCCATACCGGCTGCTTTGCTTGGTGACAGGGCCGATCAAGGTGTTAAGATCGGAAACTGGAGCCGAAACAGCGCGCGGGCCGGGCTGAAGACGGCGGCTGATGGTATCGGCCAAAATAGACCCATCCTGCTGAAACGCGCCCGCAACAGTGACCCGCTCGCCGGGCAGATAAGCGAGGTGATTGGGGTTATCGGCGCTGACGTCCTGCAAGTCGGTCTGGGAATTAATGTAGATGGTGCGCTCGTGATCGCGCACGCGCACCACAATCAAGTGATTGTGGCTGTCTACGCTTTCCACCGTGCCGCGCAGGGTGACCGTGCCGGTTTCGCGCTGCGCGGCAGGTCGTGCGGGAAGGGTGCGGGCCGCACGGAACGGCAGCACCTGCACGGTTTCCACTTCCACGATTTGGGCGGAAGCCAGCGTGCCCCGCACGCGCAGGCGCATGCCGGGAACAAGGTCGCCCGTGTGTCCGGGCTTGTCCGTGCCACGCAGCGTGATGGCGGCTTGATAAGTATCCAGCGTGTAGGAGCGACCGCTGTCATCCACGGCCTGCACGCGGTCACGGTCAATGTCCACACGCGTGACCGTGACGTTTGTTTGGAACGCTGCTCCCACGCTGACTGGGGGAACATCGCCGCGTGCCGGTGGCTGGGGAGATACGGCACAAAGCGCGAAAACTGCGCAAGTCAAAAGCAAAAAAGAAAAATGCCGCATGGGGATGTCTTTCGCAAAAAAGAGAATTTTGGGGAGGGAACGCTTGAGCAACCGTCCACCACACGGACGCCATGCGCTCAGGCAAGGTTCCCGGCGTCCCTGTTGATGGCCCGGGCGGCCTCGCCGGGGTCGGGGGCAGAAGTGATGGGACGTCCGACAACCAGGTAATCCGCGCCCGCCCGCACCGCCTCGCCGGGCGTCATAATGCGCTTTTGGTCGCCCGCATCGGCTCCTAGGGGGCGAACGCCCGGCGTCACAATCAAGAAGTCCGGCCCGCAGGCCGCGCGAATAGACGCGGTTTCCAGGGGGGACGCCACCACGCCGTCGCATCCGCTGTCCTGGGCCAGCCGGGCAAGATGCACGACATACTGGTCGAGGGGCTGGGAAACGCCCATCTCGGTTTGCAGGGCGTGGGCGTGGGTGCTGGTCAGGACAGTGACGGCAACAACCAGGGGGCAGGCTGCATGGGCAGCGTCGGCCCCTTCCCCGGCGGCGCGGCAGGCGGCGCGCATCATCTCGCCGCCGCCGACCGCGTGGACATTCAGCATCCACACATTTCGCCGGCTGGCCGCCCGCACGGCCCCGGCGACTGTGTTGGGAATGTCGTGAAACTTGCAGTCATAAAAGATCCTGGTCTCGGGGCCTACCTGGTCTTGCAGGCGGGCAAAGATGTCAAAGCCCGCCGCGTTGACAAGTTCCAGGCCAATCTTAAAGCCGGCCACGTCGTTGTGCGTCTGCGCGGCCATGGCGAGCGCGGCGTCGGCAGATGGAAAGTCCAGAGGCAAAAGGATCTTGCTGGTGTTGGGCATAGTAGGAAAGTATTCACTGCGCCCGGCCCTGTTTCCTTTAATTAAAAAAGCAGCCCCGGCCTTGCGAGGCCGGGGCTGCATAAAACTCAAGGGCTGCACAGGTCAGTTGCGGCGTGACCCGCCCCCGCCGGACAGCGACATCAATATCTGCAACAGAAACAGGAACAAATTGAGAAAATCCAAATACAAGCTCACTGTTGCCATGACATAATCGTTGGGCCCGAAGCGATGCTTGATATTGGAAAAGTCGTACAGCGTGAAGCCGACAAACAAGGCAGCGCCGACAATGGAATACAGCAAGTGCGCGCCCGCACTGAAATGGACAAAGATGCCCACCACGCCGACGACGATCAAGCCGATAATGCCGATCATCAGAAACTTGCCCAGGCTGCCGAAGTCTTTGCCTGAAATCCAGACATAGCTTCCTACGCCCGCCACGATCACGGCGGACAAAGTGGCCGCCTCGCCGATAATGCTCGCGCCATACGGGTAGCCACGGGCAATCGCGCCAAGCATCGGGCCAAGCAGCAAGCCCTCTAAGATGCTCAAGCCGTACAGCAATACTAGGCTAAGTAGGGGCCTAGTGCGGGTAAAGTTAATCCCAAACACGCAGGCGAATGTGCCAATGGCGAGCGGCAGGAACCATTGACGCCCCAGACCAACTTGCGCGGCGTAATAGGCCGCCGCCGCCGTCACCAAAAGCGTGGTGCAGAGCAGGTACGAGACACGCGAAATCAGGCTGGTTTCGCCCGCGCGCGTCATGCCCGCTGTGGGCCGGGCATAATAAGGATTGTTGTTCATGCGTATGCGCCTTTCACCCGAAATGGGCGGTGTGTGTGCTAAGATGCTTCTCTTACGAAAACAAGAAACGCGCTGTTCCCGTTCCCCTTTGCCAGGCAGAACACAAAGCAAAAGAACACAAAGCAAAAGAACACAATACCCGGCGGGCAAGCGCGGCAAACTATCTTTAGGTTTCTTCGATCAACAACCATGACAAACACGCACGCTGTTCGATTTCACTTTTTGGTCTGCACCAATACCCGCCCTCCCAATCACTCGCTGCCATCGTGCGGGCGGAATGGAAGCGGCGCTGTGCATGCGGCATTCGCGCGGGAACTCGCACGGCGCGGCGGGTCGCCGGGCGTGAAAGTAACCGGGACAGCCTGCCTGACGCCGTGTCAATGGGGGCCAACCGTGGTCGTGTACCCGGCGGGCGTGTGGTATGGGGCGGTTGCACCGGACGATGTGCCCGAAATTGTGGCCGCGCATCTGGACGAAAACCAGTGCGTCGCGCGCTTGCTGCTGCCGCCCGACGCGCAGCTTTGGTAACGGAAACGGAAAGCGGAGGGTGACGTGGATATCAGCGTAGTGGGAGCGGGCGGGGCGATTGGGCGCGGCATTGTGGCCCTGCTGGTGGCTGACCGGGTGCTGAAGCCCACGGAACGCCTGCAAATTATCGGGCGTGGCGGCGGGGCGTCCGAGCGGGCCTTGTACGGCTTGCGGTCTGATTTGACCGATGCTTATGTGGAAACCGCCCCCCAGATCGACATCGGGCTGGGACCGGAAGACCTGGTCGGCGATGTGGTGATTATGACGGCGGGGGTGACGCCCGGCGCGCGGGCGGGAGGCACCATGTCGCGAGACGACGTGGCCTCAGCGAACCTGGCCGTGTTTGACTCTTACGCGCGCGCCCTGGCAAAGCATGGGCAGGGTCAGGAAGTGGTGGTTGTGGTCACCAACCCCGTCGAATTGGGCGTAGCGATTTTCGCCGAGCATATCGGGGCGCGACGCGTGATCGGCATTGGGGCCTATTCCGACAGCCTGCGGTTTCGGCGCGAGATCGCCTCGGACCTGGGCGTGCCGCGCCAACTGGTGTCCGGCTATGTGGGCGGGGAGCATGGCGAGTATCTGGTGCCGCTGTGGAGCAGCGTGCGCGTGTTCGGCATGGAACCGGATGAAGCGCATCAGGCCCTCGCGCGGCTGCGTCCGACCGGGCAAGGAAGCTTTCGCGTCCAGGTCGCGCAGGCGCGGGACAGCATTGCGCACTTGCTGACCGGCGACACGCAGGCCGCTTACGAGGCTTTGGAAGCGATGCCCGCCGATGTGCGCGTCCGCCTGCGCCCCGAATTGACCCATTTGTCCGGCTCGAAGACCGTGATGGCGACCGCGAATGTGACCGTGGACATGGTGCGCCAGATTGTGGAAGGCCGCGAGATGAGCGTTGCGGGTCAGGTGGCCCTGGATGAAGCTGGCGGCCCCTACAACCTGCGCGGCGTACTAGGCCTGCCTCTGATTGTGAGCAACCAGGGCGTGGTGCGGGTGCATTCGCCGCCCCTGTGGGCCGACGAAGAAGATGCCCTGCGCCAGGCCGCACAGTCGATCCGCGCGAAAATCGCACATTGGAGGACACTTTTATGAGCGCCACACGGGACGAAAACGCCGTGCGCCGGTGGGTGTTCTTGCTGCGGCTCAGCAGCCGCGCGGGCGTGCTGAGCGCGCTCACCGCCGTTTTTGCCGACCGAGGCGTGTCTATTGAAACTCTGAGCGCCCACGATGCCAGCGTCGGCGGCCCCCTTGGCTCCGCCGTGCTGACGTTTGCTGCAACGGCGGCCAAAAAAGATTATCTTGCGCGCCTGCTGCGCCGCCTGTCCGTGGTCACCGAAGTGACTGAATATCGCTATGAAGATGCCGCCCATGCCCGCAAGTCCGTGACCGCGCGCGTCAGCATGAGCGGAGCCGACCTGCGCGCTTTGCTGCCGCCCATGGTCATCTGTGACGTGATTGCGGAAACGCCCGCAGAAACCGTGGCCTTGCTGCTTGGTCCACCGCCGTCGCTGGACCATGTGCTGGCCTCGCTCGATCAGCGTGGCCTGCTGCTGGCAAGCGATGCTTCTGTGGTTGTCGTGTAAGATCGCTCTGGAAACGTTATGCCGCCGTTGATCCAATGCGTGCCCAACTTTAGCGAAGGGCGCGACCCCCATGTTATCAAAGCGATTGTTGATGCCGTCCGCGCCGTTTCCTTTGTGCGCCTCGCGGATTACAGCAGCGACCTCGACCACAATCGCCTGGTTGTGACTTTTGTCGGGCCGCCCGCCCCTGTTCTGGACGCTTGCCGCGCGGCGTGTGCCGTCGCCGTGGAACGCCTCAATTTGACCCGTCAGGTCGGTGTTCACCCCCGCCTGGGCGTTCTGGATGTGCTCCCTCTGGTGCCGCTGGCGGATATTACCCTGGACGAGTGCGCGGTGTTGGCCCGCGAATTAGGCGCTGATCTGGCCCGCGCGCACCATCTGCCGATTTTTCTTTATGAAGCCGCGTCACCCGGTCATCATTCCTTGCCGTTTGTGCGAAAAGAAGCGTGGCACGCGCTGGCCCCCGACTTTGGGCCGCCTGCCCCGCACCCCACAGCAGGAAGCGCCGTTGTGGGGGCGCGCGAGCCGTTGATCGCGTTCAACGTCAACCTGGCTGCGCCTGACCCGCGCATTGCCCGCCGGATCGCGCGGGAAGTGCGGGAAGGGGGCGGAGCGGGCTTTCAGGGTGTCCGCGCTTTGGGCCTGACTCTCGCTTCGCGTGCCCAAACTCAGGTGTCCATGAATATCACTTTGCCCCGGCAAACTTCTTTGATTGGCTTGACAGCTTATATCCAGCGCCGCGCGGGGGAACTGGGAACCGAAACGACAGGCGCCGAAGTGATCGGCGCTTTGCCCGGCTTTGCCGCCGCTGACACTCTGGGCGAAGCCCTGCACACGAGGCTGCATCCCGGCCAGATCCTCTGGGAAACAAACGACGATACCCCCACAAACTTATGACAATGCCTTTCTGTGGACGAACCGCCGTCCTGCTGCTGCTTGCCCTGGCCGGGCAAAGTGCCTGGGCGCAGGCCCCGCTTATTCCTCCGGCTGCTCCTTTGTCTGCGCCCGCTACGCCGCCGCCCGTCCTGCCTGATGGACGAGGGCTGCTGCCGCCTGCGTCGGTCAGCCCGCCCCTGCCGGCCCCTGTGCCCGCGCCGGGCCTGCCGGATCTGCCCCTGGCCGCGCCGCCTGCGCCGCCCCTTGCGCCTGCCCCGACCCGCCTCCGGGCGCGCCTGCCGCTGCCTGCGCATCGGCTTGTTTTGCCCGCTGTTTCGCGTGTTGCCGAGCGGCAGGTTCTCTATGGCCGTTCTGCGCAGGGACGCGCGCTGACAATGTTTGTGCTGGACAACGGCGCGCCCGACACGGCCAATGTCACCCTGATCTTTGGCGGCTTTCACGGCAACGAGCGCAGCACGCCCGGCGTGATCGAGCGCCTGCGCCGCTTTTTAAAGCAGACCCCCGCGGCCTGGCCCCGCCGCCGCGTTTTGCTTGTCCCGTATGCCAACCCGGACGGCTGGGCATTGGGCACCCGCACCAATGGGCGCGACGTAGACATCAACCGCAACTTCCCTGCCGGGTGGCGGGAAGCGGCCCGCGCGGCGCGTTATTCGCCCGGCCCCCATGCCGCATCGGAACCCGAAACGCAGGCTATCATAGCCCTGCTGGCGCGGTATCATCCCGCCAAGATCGTCAGTCTGCATTCGCCGCTGCACTGCCTCAATTGGACAGGCGACCTGGGGCGTGCCATGGCGTACGCCATGACTGCCGACAATCATCTGCCCGTCAAAGGCGACATCGGCTACCCGACACCCGGCTCCCTGGGCGACTACTGCGGGGCGCATGGCATCGGCATCGTCACTTTGGAGTTCGCCGGGGAAAACGCCGACGACGCCTGGCAGGAAAACCGCGCCGCTTTTGTCGCCGTCATCAATCTGCGCCCGTTTGCCGAACCGCGCGAGGTGAGCAAAGAGTGACTTCGCGGACACGCGGCGGCCTTCACCCGGCATTGCCCTCGCCTTGCGAGCCTGTCCCCGAGGCTTTGCACTCGCCTTGCGAGCCTGTACTGACGACGGAACAAATCGTTCCGTCGTTGCTGCGCGCATCATCAGCCGTGGCAAAAAGTGGGGAACCCCGTCACAACCAATCCCAAACAACGTCACGGCGGCAGGGGGCGACCGCGCAGGCAGCGGGCAATCAGAGCGGCAAACCGGGGGCGTCGGCGCAGCAGAATGCGGCAGCGCGGCCTGTGTCCGTGCCGAGGGTCGGCATAAACAAGCTGCCATTGCGGGTCTTTGCCAAACGCGCGGGCCTGGCGCGCGCTGGTCGTCATCACGCAGTCCAGATCATACTTTTGGACAAGGGCGGCCCACTGCGGCGTACCGCCCGCGCGGGACAGAACAAGATTGTCGTCAAATGTCCGGCCCGCGTAAACGTCCAATCGCCCGTCGATAAAGACCGGCTGCCGGGGCAAGCGCCACATCAGAAAGCCGCCAATCTCGAAATTGTTCAGCAAACGCAGATTGGGCGGAAAGCCTTCGCTTTCGGTAAAGGCGCACGCGCTCGCGGGATAATCCGGTACGCGGGCGACCGCCTCGCCGATGCCTTCGGGGCCAAGGCCGCGCGGCCCCATGGCCCGCCGCAGGTTGACAGCCGTGACCAGCATAAACGTGACCGCGTAAACGATGGCAAACCCGCCCAGCAATGCGCCGCGCAGCGGGGACGCGGGCAGGTGACTCGTGCGCACGGGCAGCCGGGAACCAAGATCGGCGAAGTGGGGCGCGCCGACAATCACCGTGCCGATAGCGAAGAGAGGAACGCCGCGCGCGTGCAAAACTGCCTGTCCAACCAAAGACGCCAGCACAACGCTGTCTGAGAAATTCCGATGCCGGCTGAGGGCAAAAGCGCAGACAGACAAAAGCAGCAGGATCAAAAACGGCGTCATTTGGGGGAGCGGCAGAACCGTAATTGGCTTCCACTCGGTGACATTCGCCATCATCCGCCGGTCGCGCAGTGTGACCAGGACGTTTTCATACACGCGCCATCCGTAGGGAGTCGCCGTCGCGGCCAGGGCGCAGGCCAGAGCGGACAGCAGCATCTGCCGCGCGCGGCGGGCATGAAAGCGCGCGCTTGGGATGTTGGTTTGGGACGGGGCGGCGTTTGTGTGGGCGTGAGAGTAAGTCCAAAAAGCCAGGGCGGCATCGCCCGCGCCATACGCAAGCAGCAGGCCGATCAGGGAAAGCACGCCCTGGTGCAGGTTGGTCCAAAGAGCGCACAGCGGCAGCAGCGGCCACAAACCGCGTGCGCCGAGGTTTCTCGCGCGGCTTTGCGTGACGATGACCAGCGCAAGGGCCAAAAACAAATAAGTGAACACATACGGGCGCTCCTGAACAAAGTCGCTGAGGGCCAGCAGCACGAGGCAGGCAAGGCCGAATGCCGCGGCAAGCGGCAACGCGCGCGCGAGGCGACGCCAGATCACCCCTGCCGCCGCCAGAACCACCAATGTCATCAGCAGCCACGTCCCCCCAAAGCCGCCTGCATGAAAACACCCCGCGTACAAAACAAAGGCCAGCCATTCGGGAACCACCCAGGGCGTGCCATAATTTGTCCACGAGTACGTGTCGAAGTGGGGCAGATGCCGGGTGCGCAGGATGTCGGTGCCGATGCGCAGGATAAAAAACAAATCGTTTTCCGGCTTGGGGATAAGGCAAATCAAGACGGCAAACAATCCGAGCGCGCACGCCGCCCAAAGGCGTGCGTGGCGCGAAGACAAAGTTTCCTGCGGCAAGGGCAGGGCAGGGGACAGCATGGCAGGCGTCTTTCGGAGCGTCAAGATGCCCGTGAGTGTACCGCAAACCGGCCCGTCAAACAGAAAACAAAACAGCACCCGGCAGAAATACGGGTTTGTGGGCGTATAATAGGCAGCGGGAGAGTTTACGCTTCCACACACGCCTTTGTGAAAGACGAACGCCCGTGACCCCTCAAAACCGCCGCGCGTTTACGCTTGTTGAGCTGCTGGTCGTCATCGCCATTATCGGGATTATCGCGGCGCTGTTATTCCCCGTCTTCGTCCAAGCCCGCGAAAAGGCGCATCAAACAACGTGCGCGTCCAACCTGCGTCAAATCGGGCTAGCCGCGCACCTGTACCTGGAAGACTACGACGAGATCGTGTTCCCTAACACGACAGATGACGGCATGGGCGGCGGCGCGCAATGGTCTCAGAGCGAAGACGCAGAAAGCAACTGCGACCTCCAAGGCGGCCTGCTGCAGCCTTATTTGAGAAACACCGACGTGCTGTCCTGCCCCTCGGCGGCTGATACCCATGTGCCCTACCAGGCTACCTGCACCGTGCCCTACGGCCTCAACCTCACCTACCTGTATAATCCGCGCTACCAGGGAGATTGGCCGCACGGCATGGACAATGACAGCATCCCGATCAGCGCTGCCCAAGTAGACCTGCCCGCCGAAACGCTGCTGATTGCGGATGCGGCGGATTGGAACGATGGCAAGGTGTTTCGCTCGACCGACATCTACCCGCCTTCCAGCGGAGTGCCCAACGGGCACGCGCGGCACCAGGGATGGGCCAATGTGCTGTGGTTCGACGGCCATATCAAAGCCCTGCGCCCCGCCGTGCCCGACGGTTTCAGCATCGGCGTCATCAACCCGACGCCTCCCGCCGCCATGCTCCGCGCGGCGCGGCTCGGCGTGTTCCTGAAGTATCCCTACACCGGCAACGGGCGCATAGATGACTACTACTACCAGTTAAAGAAATATCGGCCCTGACTAAAGAACCGATACGGCGTAAGCCGCCCGCTCAAACCGATTGTTGCGATAACCTTCGCCCGTACGCAGCCATTGCCAGAGCGACTCCAGCCCATAAGCAGGCAGAAACAGCGGCCCCCACAGCCGTCCCTGGCGCACATGCACCATCTCGTGCGCCCGCAGGATCAGGGGAAGACTTTGATCGGCATACAAAACAACGTCGCCCAATGTGATGGCATCGGCCCAGCCCAAGCGCTGAAGCCCTGCGGTCAGCCACCCACCGGTCACCTCGCAGATTTGTTCGTCAGGCCGTCCTGTCCACTGCCCGCCCCACGCGCCCACGCACCCGAGCAAAGTGTTTAGGCTGTTCCATATGTGTTCGCACACGGTGCGCATCATCGAGGCCATTTGGTGTTCGTTCCTTTGCCCATTCTGGACAATTGCGGGCCAATCGGGTACCATGGTGAGCAGCCTGCCTTTGACTGCGTTTCCCTGTTGAGAAAGACACGTCCTGCTATGAACCTGCCCTTGTTTTTGCGCGCCACGCGCGCGTATTCTTTTCCCGCCAGCATTGTGCCCGTGCTGCTGGGAACGTCCCTCGCGGCGGGCATCCCCCATCACCCGCACCGCTTTGACATTGTCACGTTTCTACTGGTCTTGGTGGGCGGCGTGCTGTCGCAGGCGGGCGGCAACACGGTCAACGATTATTACGACTTCAAAAACGGTGTCGACACGCGCCCCGAGCATGGCAGCGGCGTCCTCACCGACGGCACACTGACCTCGGGGCAGATGCTGCGTTTGACCCTTGTTTTGCTGGGCAGCGCGGCGGCCTGCGGCCTGCTGGCTTTGGTACGCTCTTATGATGTCACCGGGCAAAGCGTGTGGGAGCCTGTCGTTGTCCTGGCCTTGATCGGGCTGGCCTGCGCCGTGTCTTATCCGACCCTGCTGAAGCGCTACGGCTTGGGCGACTTGCTGATTGTGATCACGTTCGGTGTCGGCCTGACTTTGGGCGCCTACATTCTGCAGGTCGGCGGACGCGATGCGGGCTGGGGGCTTGTCGTGGTGGCCTCGCTGCCGGTCGCGTTTCTCGTGGATGCCATTCTGCATGCCAACAACATGCGCGACCGCGAAGATGACCGGGCGGCCCACGTTCACACGGTCGCCTCGCTGCTGTCTGTGCCCAATAGCCGCCGACTGCTGGCCGGGCTGACATTCGGCCCCTTAGCGTTTGTGCTGGTGGGCACGGCGACCGGCCTGCTGTCCGTGTGGAGCCTGCTGACTTTGATCGCCATGCCGCTGATGCTGCGCGCGTACAAAGAAATCAATGTGCCGCTGCTCGCGCAGGCGCATTTGATCTTCGGGCTGCCGTATGCCTTGTCGTTTATTCTGCCCGGACGCGTGTAGGGTATAATCCGCCTGTTGCTCCCCATTTCCCTGCGTGAGGAAGAGATATTCCCGATGCGTTTCGCCCGCTCCCGCCGTTTGCTTCTGCCCGCCGCCGCCCTGCTGTCCCTGGCCCTTACGGTGCCTGGCTGCCATGGGCTGCATCACACCAACAAAGTCGCGGCTGTGCCCAAGCCGCTTCCGCCCGCCAAACCTCTGCCGCTTGATCTGACAAAAGTGCAGCCTAATGAGGCGGGGGTCGTGCCCATCCTGGAATATCACGACCTGGTCAAAGGCACCAAAGTCACGGGTTATCAATACCCGGCAGACGCTTTCCGCAAAGACATCGCGTGGCTGTACGCGCACAACTATCGCCCGGTGAGTTTATCGGATTATGTCAACGGCAAGATTGACTGCCCTGGGGGCACGTCTCCTGTCATTCTTACTTTTGATGATGCCCTGCGCGGCCAGTTTTCCTACATGCCGGACGGCAAAGTGGACCCCGACTGCGGCATCGGCATTTTAGAAGATTTTCATGCCCAGCATGCCGATTGGCCGCTTAAAGGCACGTTTTTCGTGCTGACGGACGGCGACCCTAAATTACCCCCGGCGTTCTATCAAAAAGCGTCTTCGCAGGCCAAAATGGAGCAGTTGGTACGCGACGGCTTTGAGATTGGCAACCACACGATCCATCACAAGCTCGGTATTCGTCACTGGCCCGATACTCAGGTGCAGGCCGAGTTTGCCGGGGCGGTTACGAATATTCACAAATTGCTGCCCACCTACAATGTCCAGACTCTGGCCCTGCCGTTTGGGATTTATCCGCGCAACCAAAAATTAGTGATTAGCGGGCAAAGCGGCGGCCAGAGTTATCACAATATCTGCGCGCTGCTGGCAGGTGCAGGCCCGGCCCCTTCTCCCATGGCTGTTGAATTCAAGCCGTATCGTTTGCCGCGCATTATTCCCGGCAATCAGAAGTTCGCGCTGCGCTACTGGATGGACTTTTTGCAGGCCAACAAAGAAGAAAAATACGTCAGTGACGGCGACCCGAACACGTTCACCGTGAGCCTTACCGAGAAGGGGGCCTTGAATGCCGCCCGCCTGCAAAAAGCCCATTTGTTTCTGCGCACCTACAGCGGGACGCAGATTGTGTCCGACGGCTTGCCCCATCCGTCTGCCCCGTCCGCCGCTCCCAAAAAATAATTTCTCGCACAGCATCTCCTTTTGTTCTGCTTGGCACGGTTCTTGCTGAGCTAGGCATTGCCTCGTGCAAGAGGCTGCCACCCAGGAGGTGCCGTTCGATGATCTTAGGTAAAGTCAAATGGTTCAGCGATTCCAAAGGCTACGGCTTTATTCAGCTTGAGCCGGGCAAGGACGTGTTCGTCCACTATTCTTCCATTGAGGCGTCCGGCTTTAGGTCGCTCCGCGAAGGGCAGCAAGTCCAGTTTTTGCTGGAACAAGGCCCCAAAGGCGACCATGCCGTTCAAGTGGTTGCTGCGCCTGCCGCCGCTTAGCTTGCCTTTTTTATTTTAATCCATTATATTTCCTTTTTTTCTCCTTGCCGGGCTGATCGCCCGGCTTTTTTGTCGCCCGCCCGGTATCATAACAGCGTGAGCAGGACCACCCATGAACGCGGCAGTGAGCATTGAAGGACAATTCGGGCGCATGACCGGCGTGCAGTTTTACGTAGACAGCCTGCTGGACTCGTTTGCCCAAAACAGCGGCGGCCACCAGGTTTCGGCATTTATGCCTCTGGTCTGGTCGCCCGCCCTGTGGGACGATGTCAGGCGTGACGGTCAGTTTGCGTGGCTCGGCAAACCCCAACTGCCTCTCGCCGTGGGGAGCAGCCCGTATCTCAGCCTGCGCGCCCCGTTTGCAAACTTTCTTGCCCTCAAATCTTTTGCCCTGGGGTGGGATACCAGGTTGGCTCGCCCTGTGCAGTCGCGCACCCGCAGTGTTTCCGAATGGCAGGCCCGGCGCGCGGCCCGGCGGTTTGACCTGCTGCACACGCCCGGCCTCGCCCGCCTGGAAAGCGCCGATTACGCGGCCCGACGCAATGTGGCGACAATCTACGACTTGACCACCCGCACCCATGCCTGGGCGCACCAGCCCGCCAACATCGCCATGTCGGAGCGTCATTATGCGTATGCTAAAGACAAATGCGACCGCGTTCTCACCATTTCCCACGCCACCAAAGCCGATATTATCGAGCATCTGCACATCCCCGCAGACCGCATTGATGTGACCCCCCTCGCCCCGCGCATCGGCACGCGCCGCCTGGACGACCCCGCTGTTTTGCATTCTCTGCTCGCGCCCCTGGGTGTGGCCGACACGCCGTTTGTCCTTTACGCGGGCACCTTGGAGCCGCGCAAAAACCTGGTGCGCCTCTTGTCCGCGTGGGCGCAATTGATTAAACAAGAACGCCTGACCGACTATCGTCTGGTGCTTGCGGGCGGCGCATGGCAGGGGCACGACCAGATTTTGCGTCAGCATGCCCAGGCCGAAGGCATCTTAGACCAAGTGATCTTCGCGGGCTACGTGTCCAACGAAATGATGAACGCCCTGATGTCCGCCTGCCGCGCGTTCGCCTATGTGTCCGAATACGAAGGCTTCGGCATCCCTCCCTTGGAAGCGATGGCCTGCGGCGCACCTGTCGTCGCGTCGAATGCCTCGTCCCTGCCCGAAGTGGTCGGCGACGCGGCCTTGTCTGTCGCCCCCCACGACACCGATGCGATTGCCGCCGCCCTGCACCTCTTGCTGACCGACGGCATGGAAAACACAGCCCGCCGCGCCCTGTCATTGGCCCGCGCCGCCCTGTTCACGTGGCAGCGCACCGCCGCTCTCACGCTGGCTTCTTACGAGGCCGCCGTGGCTTGAGGGCGCATTGCACGGGCTTGGCGCAGGTAGTTACCAGGTGTTCACCCGGCGTACCTAAAGCTTTGCAACGACGGACGGATTTGTTCCGTCGTTGGTACGAGCTTGGAACGGGCTGGCAACGAGTGGGCAAACGGCTTGCAATCCCTGGTTAAAACGGCTCTCACCCTGTTACCCCGTGCTTGTCTTTTTCCTGCGCTGCCTTGACAAACCTGCAAGGATGGCAAACCTGGCAGGTCGCGAGCGGACAAAGGCAAGGCAAAAAGAATTGTGTGTCCATGCACTTGCGGGCGAGATTAGATGTCGGATCATATAAGCGGTATATTATCAATGTCATCAAAAACCCCAAAGCCGGCTTATGAACTCAAAGCATCCACTTATAGCAAAATATGTGAATGAGGATTGGAGCGTCAACTGGCCTGCCGACCTCACAGAGCGGCGTGAACCGGCACGGCTTGTGCTGGGTGCCTGGCTGGTTGGTAAACAAGACACGTGGATAAAGACCGCGCAGGATTTAATGGAACATCCTAAGCCACGGCATCCTTATCCTCGCAATCACAAAGCTTCCGAAAAAGATAAAGCGTACCGAGATGTGCTTTCTACGCTGTTATCGGAGCAGAAGCAGACCTGCTTACGCCTGGTGCGGGAAGTGGCAAATAAAGTGCTGTTTTCCATGCTTGTGACTTTTGACCAAATCAAGTACGGCAGGGTTGCCTTGCAGATTGTTCTTGACTTTGACGATACTGGTCGCCAGGAAGTGATAGAAATCACGCAAACAGACAACGACCTGCATGAAGACCTATTCCATTGGGTTGAACTATTTAGCGGCTTTGCGGATGAATATAAACAAGATTTAGAAGCAGTGTTCGACCTGCCTGCATCCTGAAAGCAACAAGTAGCTTGCACTCCGGTTCTGACACGGAAACCAACAATGACCAGTTTGCAGGATAAATGGGACAAGGGACGGCGCGTGTGGCGTCAGAAGCGGCAGGCCCAACTGCTGCTGGCTGAGGCGCAACGAGCAGGGCGCAGCGGCCCCCGGTGCCTGGTTGTCAACACGGCGCAGATGGGGGATGTGGTGCTGAGTGCGGGCATAGTCGCCGCCCTGCGCGCGCGAATGCCGCAGGCCGCGCTGCTGTTTGCGGGCGCGAAGCAGTGGCTGCCCGTGCTCCAAGGCGACCCGAACATCGACGGGCTTTTTGCCGTCCAAAGCCTGTATGAAGTGCGTGCACTGGCGAAGTCGGGCTTGTTTGACACCGTTTATGTGCTGGACATTCCCATCCCGACATTGTTAAACTACTTGGACGGCATTCCTGCCGTGTTTCGGTACGCGCCGCCGACAACGGGGGATTGGTTCACGCACAACCGCAACTTGATGAGCTTTTACGAGGCCAACGCGGGGCTGGCTGACGGCGAAGCCCGTCCGCGTGTCTGGGTGGGGCCGGACGCCAAATCGCGCGCCGACGCTTTGCTCCATCAGCATGGCTTGCCGGACACGCAGGCCCCCCTTGTTGCGCTGCACACGCATTCCAGCATGGCGGCGAAAAACTGGCCGGGTGACTGCTTTGCCGAGCTGGCAGCGCGGTGGCACGACACGCACGGCGCGCGCTTTGTGGTTGTCGGCGGGCCGGGCGAGGGTCAGATGGTGGAACATATCCCCGGCGTGGTCAATCTGGCGGGGCCGCTCAGTGTCCAGGAAACAGCGGCAGTGATCGCGCGCTGCGACTTTTTCCTCGGACCGGACAGCGGGCTGGCATATGTCGCCGAAGCAATGGAAACGCCGGGACTGGTCATATTGGGCGCGACCGTGCCGGAAACATCGGGGCCGCGCGCGTCGTCGTTTTCGTTTGTGCGCGCGCCGGGCGCGTGTCTGCCCGCGTGCCACCGGGCCTGCGCGCGCGTACCGCTGTGTATCACCGCGCTCACGGTGGATAGAGTGGATGCGGCGCTCAGTGATGCCTGGCACAGGCACGGAAAGAAGGGGGCGCAGTGAGCATTTCTATCATCATTCCGACGCTGGACGGACTGGCATTGCTGCAAAAGCATCTGCCCGCCCTGCTTGGGGCCGATGGGGTAGGGCAGGCGGAAGTTCTCGTCGTGGATGACGGCGGCACGGACGACACTTGCGCGTGGCTGGCTGCCCATGCGCCCTCGGTACGCGTGATCCGGCTGGGCACCAACGGCGGGTTTTCGCGGGCGTGCAACGCGGGCATCCGGGCATCTGCGGGCGACACCATCGTCCTGCTTAACAACGATGTGCATGTCACGCCGGACTTTCTTGCGCCCCTTGTCCGTCCGCTGGAACTTGACCCCGATGTGTTTGCCGTCAACGCAGCCATTCTCATTCCCGGCAAAGGCATGCTGGACGAAGGGCAAAAACAGGGGGCATTCCATCACGGCTTGTTTTATGTGGATTGCATCCACGACTCCGCGCGTCGCGCCCGGCAGACAGCTCCAACGCTGTACGCGACCGCCTGCGCCGCCGCATATCGCCGCGCCATGCTGGACGAGTTGGGGGGCTTTGACGACTTGTTTTCCCCTGCCTACTGGGAAGACGTAGACCTATCGTACCGTGCCCTGAAACGCGGCTGGCGCGTGCTGTACGAGCCGTTGAGCATTGTGCACCATGAACATGAGTCCACGACGGCGCGCTTCGACCCGCGCTTTCTCGCCATGCTGCGGCAGCGCAACCATTTCTTTTTCGTGTGGAAGAATATCGACGACCTGCGCTGGCTGGGAGCCAACCTGCTGCTCGCGCCCTGGGTCGGCGTGTATCATGCGCTGCGGCGCGGTGACACATCGCTGCTGCGCGGGCTGGGAGCGGCCCTGCATGATGTGCGCCGCGTGAAAGTGCGTCGCCGGGCAGAGCAGGCGGCGGCGCGCGTGTCCGACCGGGAGATATTGGAGGGAGCGGCCCTCGTGTCCTGGCCCCCCCGCCCCAATTCTGGGGTGCTGGAACGAGAAAGACCCCCCACTTTTGCCGAGCCGAGGGAAGATGCGGCTTTTTCTACTCCCCCAGAATTGGGGATCGGGGGGCCTCCGCAGGACAGCCGCGTAACTTTGGGGTGAAGGCTTCTTCCCCGCCAACCGAACAAGACACATGAATATTTTAGTCGTTTCCGCGTGGTGTCCGTACCCCGCCGACAATGGCTCGCGTTTGCGGGCGTACCATCTGATCCGCGAATTATCTGCGCAGGGACACGCGCTGACCTTGATCGCATTGGGGCAGAACGACAGCGACTTGGCTTCTGCCCAGAAGCCGCTGGAAAGCCTCTGCGCCGGGGGCGTGACCTTGTTCCCATCACGCTTTTTCCAAAGCGGGACGTGGAAAGCAAAGCTGGGCTTCTTTTCGCCCAAGCCGCGCATGCTGCTGGACACGTTCCAGCCCGATGCGGCCCGTGCCATTCACCAGGAATGCCGGTCGTCCAAGTACGATGTTGTTCTCGTCCTGGAGCTGGGCATTGCGCATTACATCCCCGCCGATGCCGCTGCGCCGTGCGTGTTAGACCAGGTGGAAGTCAGCAGCTTTGTGCGTGAATTTCGCGAAACCAAATCCCTCAAAAAGCGCCTGCGCCTGGGACTGATGGTGGCGAAGTTTCGCGCCCATGTCAGGTCGCTTGCCCCACGCTTTGCCGGCTGGACAGCCGTGTCCGCCCCGGAACGCGATGCCATTATCCGCTTGGTCGGGCCGCGCGCCGTCCCTGGCATCGACATCCTGCCCAATGGCGTTGACCTGGAACACAATGCGCCCGATGGGAAGAACAATTATGACCCGGACGCCGTCATCTATAATGGCGCACTCTCGTTTTACGCCAACCGTCAGGCAGTGGAGCATTTCGTCCATGATATTCTGCCCCTTATTCAGCAAAAACGCCCCAAGACCTATCTGCTGGTGACAGGCCGCAGCGACACATTGCCGCCGGACGACCCGCTGCGGCGCCAAGGCAGCGTGACCCTGACCGGCTATGTGCAGGATATTCGGCCTGTCGTGCAGGGGGCAGCCGTGTGCGTTGTCCCGCTGCGTCAGGGTGGCGGCACACGTCTGAAGATACTGGAAGCCATGGCATTGGGTGTCCCTGTCGTGGCGACACCCAATGCCGCCGAAGGAATTGACGCGGTCAGCGGCGAACACATGGTCATTGCCGATGCGCCTTCGGATTTTGCCGATGCCGTTCTCGCGCTGATGGACACTTCCCAAGAGCGTATTCGCATTGCGCAGGGCGGGCGGCGTCTGGTGGAAGCGCAGTACGGCTGGCGCGCCTTGGGCGCGCAGTTGGCGCAAATCTTGCAGGGACACATAGCAAACACCCCCCATTAAGTAAATCCTATGTCTTTAGTGCCAAACGATACTTTCCAGCCCCTAGAAGCCACTGCCGAGCACAGTGCGCCCTGGACCCCGTCCCATGTCGGCGCGGGCCTGCGTGCCGAAGACGCGCTGCGTTTGGCGGTGGGCGGCCTGCTTGTCTTTCTGGGCGGGCTGGGGCTGGGCAGCTTTACGTTCCACGAGGTCGCAGGGCGGGGGACAGGCTATTTCGTGGTCGCCGCGTGCCTGGCTGTTGTCTTTACGGCTCTGGCGTATTATCAGTTTGAGGCATGCCTGCTTCTCTTTGTCGGCGTGGTGTGGATGAGCTTCGGGCAGACGCCATCGCTGGCGACCGGAGTCAGCTCTGGCACGGGTAAGACGCTGTATCCTGTGGAATTGTTCGCCCTGTTTTTGCTGTTTATCTGGGGCCTGCGCCGCTTTGGCAACGGACAGGGCCGCCTCGTTGCCACCCCGATGAACCGCCCTTTGGTTGTTTATCTCGCGTTCAGCGTGTGGACAGCGATCAATGGGGCGCTGTTTTGGGACCCCGCTGTGGCCCATTATTTCGCTGGCTTGCCCGGCGGCGGACGTACGCCGCCGCAGGTGGTTGTGCTGGAACTGGGTTTGCGCGTGTTATCCATCGGCACGTTTTGGATGCTGGCGAGCAACCTGACCAGCGGCACCTGGCTGCGGCGCATCTGCTTTGTGTTTTTCGTGCCGGGCCTGCTGACCTGCTTGTCGTTTTATCACCTGGCCCCGCATCTGGGCGGAGGCTGGCCGACTTTGCTGGAAGTGGGCCTGGACTGCGGGTTATGGGCCTGGCTGCTGGAACCCCATGGCCCCTGGCAAAAACTGCGCCCTTTCGCCATGGCGCTGTTTGCCGCCTCTGTCGTGCATGTCTTCTTTTTTAACATTACCTGGATCTCAGGGTGGATTGCGTTGTTTGTCGGTCTCGGCGCGATTGCCTGGCTGAAGTCGCGGCGCTTATTCACGGGCCTGCTGATTGGCGGCGTTTTCCTGGTGCTGGTTTCGCTGCCGTTTTTGCAGGCGCAGGTGGTGCATAAAGTGCAGACAAGCGGCGACCTGGACCGCGCTTCCATGGCGCGCGGGGATGTGCTGTATGCCCTGCACTTTCCATTAGGGGTCGGCGTGGGCAATTACCGTGCGTACAATATGTATTACGGACGCCCTTCGGTGTGGAACACGACCGGGTACACATCCGCGCACAACTTTTATGGGCAGTCGCTGTCGGAGATGGGCTTTGTGGGCCTGGCGCTGACTGTTTTCTGGGTCGTGGCAGGCACCCTGATGCTGGTGCGCTTTTATCGGCACTCGCCGCCGGGCTTTGAGCGCACCATGATTTTGGCGATTGGCGGCTTGTGGACAGGCCTCAGCGTGGCTGCGTGCGTGGGCGATTATTTTATTCCCGTTTACTATAATGGCGGCACCATGAACATGACCACGACTATCTATGGCTGGATGGGGCTGGGCATTGCGGTCGCCCTCGCGCGGCGTACCGGCGCGCTGGAAGCACAGGGAAAGCCTGCCCCCGCTGCGCCTGCCCTTCCTTCTGCATCGGCCTACTTTCCGCGCCGGATGACCCGATGAACATGCCCGCCCCCGATGTCGCAGTTCTGGTGGTCAGCTGGAACACGCGCGCTTTGCTGGCCGAGTGTTTGCAATCCATCCAGGACAGCGCGGCCCATCTTGCTGTCCAAACTTTGGTCGTGGATAATGCTTCGTCCGACGGCTCGGCGGAGATGGTGCGCGCGCAGTTTCCAGATGTGCATCTGCTGGCTCTGCAAGACAACCAGGGGTTTGTCGGCGGCAACAATCTGGCTTACAGCGCGCTGCAAGCCGCCCCGCGCTATGTGCTTTTGCTCAATCCCGACGCCCGCCTTTGCCCCCATTCGCTGGCGGCCATGGTTTCGTGGATGGATGCCAATCCCAATGCCGGAGCCTGCGGCCCGCTGACATTGAACCCCGACGGCACGCTGCAACTGTCCTGGACACGGTTTCCTACAGTCTGGAGCGAGATTCGGGGCCGTCACGACCGGCGCTTTGGGACAAACACCGCGCGCGTGGCTTTGACCGCCGATGCCCTGCGACGCCTGCCCGACGCGCAAATTGTGGACTGGGCATCCGGGGCGTGCCTGCTGGTGCGCGGGCACGCCCTGACACAAAACCTGGGCGGCGTGCTGTTTGACCCGGACTTTCAGATGTACAGCGAGGAAACGGATTTGTGTTATCGCCTGCGCCGGGCGGGGTATGGGACGTTCTTTTTGCCGCAGGCCGAAGCGATCCACCACTATGGCAAAAGCAGCGGGCAGGCGCAGGCCCGGACACTGCGCTTGCTTTATGGCAGCAAGTTTTTGTTTATGCGCAAGCACTATGGGCCGGGGCCGGAACGTCTGCTGAAATTCGGCGTCGCCCTGTCGTCGGGCTTGAAGTGGCTCGCGTTTGCGCTGCTGGGCAGTCTGCCGACATCTCGGCGTGATGTGCTTGCCGTGCAGCGCGACCGTCAGCGTGCCGTGCTGTCCGCTTTGCGCCCGTCCGTGCCCGCACCGTTTCCCGCGCCCGCCGCCCGCACGTGATGCCATCCAAGGGGAACGTCTCTCATTTCGCTGGGCATGTGCTTGCCTTGTTTCGGCGCGGCGGCAGCGCAGTGTGGGACTTTAGTGAGCGTGCCGAGCGCGCAGCACTCGCCTTGCGAGCCTGTACCCGAAGCTTTGCACTCGCATTGCGAGCCTGTACTGACGACGGAACAAATTCTTCCATCGTTGGTACAGGCTTGATAAGCGGGTGAAATGCTGCCGCGCCGCCTGGGGGAAAATTAAGCCAAATTGGACATGCTCTTATGCTGAACTCTTCGCCCGCCGCCCAAACCCTGACACTGCCGCCGCCTGCCGTACGCGAATTTGCGTGGCCGCAGTTTGCCCTGGGGCTGGCCGTGCTGATTTTAGTCATGTTCAGGCCGTTGCTGGGGGGCTTTTTCCAGTATGACGACTTTATCTTGCTGGGGCAGGCGCAGCAGGGATGGTCGATGGCGCATCCCCTGCTGTTTTTTACCATTTCGCAAAACGGGCTGTTTACGCCCCTGAACAACGTGTTGTTTTGGCTGGAGTTTCAGGCGTTCGGACTGCACCCCATCGGCTATGAATGCGTGTCCGTGCTGCTGCACTGGGCAAACAGCCTGCTGGTGGCCTGGATTGCCTGGCGGCTGACGCGCAGTCGCCCTGCCGCGTGGGCGGCGGGGATTGCGTTTGCCGTGGGCTTCGGCAAATTGGAAGCCGTCACCTGGATTGCCGCGTTTGTGCATCTGGTCACGACCGTGTGCTACCTTGCGTCGGCGGCGTGTTTTCTGCACTGGCTGGAAAATCCCAAGCGTCGCTTTTATGGCTTTGCGCTGGGCTTTTTCGTGCTGGGCATGCTCTCCAAAGAGCCGATTGTCACGCTGCCGCTGACAATTGCGGCGGCGTCTTGGTTGTATGGGGCAGGAAATATCAAGCGTCGCCTGCGGCTTGCGCTGCCCTTCTTTGTTTTGGGGGGGGTGTATGTGGCTGGCATGGTGGTGTGGCAGAAGTTCGGCCCGGCGGCTTCGTTTCTGCAAACGGGCGTGTACAAGCCGGGCGTGTCGAGCTTGGTCAATTTCAACGCCCTGGGCGGCGTGCTGCTGCCTCCGCCCTATGGCGGCATGCTGCGGTTTCTGGCCCGTGTGCCGCATCTGGACACGCTGTACCGAACCTTGACATCACTCATCGGCTTCTTGGTCGCGCCCTGTTTGATTTTGTGCTGGATGCGCGGCAGCCAGCCCGTGCGCTTCGGTGTGCTCTGGATATTTATCTCGTTTCTGCCGTTTGTGTTTGTCGCCGTGGGCATTGCGCCGCGCTATTTGTACCTGCCCTCGGTCGGCTTTTCGCTCGTTCTGGCCGGGCTGACACAGCAATGGCTGATGCGGGAAACCTGGGTGCGTACGCGCATTCTGGCCTGGGGCATGGCTGTGGTCGTTCTGGCGAACATGGGGCTGTTCGGCATCTGGCAGCGGCAGCAGAACCAGAACGGCGATATGCGGCGGGCATTGATCCGGCAGATGGCCGCCCAGCCCGCGCGCATGCCGCAAACAGCCGCGGTTTGCGCCGACGGGGTGTCCAGCAAGTTCCACGACATTGACCTGGCCTTGCCGCTGTGGATACCCCACGCCCCGCATTTCAGGCCCGCCGACGCCTGTCAAAACACGCCCGGCCCAGTCGTGCATTACACATTCCAGGACGGGCGGCTGATACCTTGACAACAAGTGCCGACAGCGGGCGTCGCCCCCTCGTGCTGGCGAGCAGCCGGGCCGACCCGCAGGCTTTGGAGGAAATCGCCCAAGGTCTGCGCCCGCGCCTGGATTATCTGTGCGTGGCCGAGCGATTGGGTGCGGAAGTGCTGGATACATCGGTGTCGCTGACATTGCCCCCGTGGCGTCGGCGGCTGGAGCGCGCTTTGGCAAGCGATCTGACCCAGGCATCGCAGGCATGGCATGCGCGCAAAACAGCGAGCGCATGGTTTTCGGCATCGGAAAAGGTCGGCTTGCCGCTGGCCCTGCGCGGGCGGGGCAGCCGGCCGCATGTCCTGCTGGCGCACAACTTAATCACCCGCAACAAGCGTGCCCTGCACAAATTGACCCGCGTGCTGAACCGGTTCGATGCCGTGCTCTGCTTGTCTGAAACGCAGGCGCGTTTTCTGCGCGACACAGTCGGCCTGCCTTTCCACCGTGTGCATCACGTGTGGGACAATGTGGACGAACAGTTCTTTGGCCCGCCTGCCTCCCAAACAACCGGGGGCGATTATGTCCTGGCTGTGGGGCGGGAAAATCGGGATTACGAAACTCTGGTGCGGGCGGCGCGCTTGCTGAACGTGCCGATGATTATCGCAGCATCCAGCTTGTGGTCGTCGCATGGGCTGTCGCTGGGGGAAGGTAACCTGTCCGCCAATGTGACGGTGCGGTCTGAGTTTGTGTCTTATCTCGAACTGCGCGCGCTGTACGCCGGGGCGCGGCTGGTTGTCGTGCCGCTGCATCCCGCGCCGTATGCTGCCGGGGTCAACGGCGTTTTGGAGGCGATGGCGATGGCCCGCGCGTCGGTTGTCACGCAGTCGCCTGGTTTGAGGGAGTATTTACAGGATGGCGTGACCAATCTAGTCGTGCCCCCCGGTGATGCGTCCGCGCTGGCTGGCGCTGTTTCAAAGCTGTGGGATAATGCCCCATTGCGCCACCAAATGGGACAAGCCGCCCGTGCCCGTGTCGAGGCCGAACTGGGCATGGATGCTTATGCGGAGCGTGTGGCCGAAGTTGTCCGCTCGGTCATGCCCTGATGTTTTACTGTGTAAAGGAATAACTTATGGACGCTGTTCGTCCGCGCCTCTTGTTTTTGGCGCACTTGCTGCCGTTTCCGCTTGATGGCGGGGCGAAGATCAAGTCTTATCACACGCTGCGCGCGCTGGCGTCGGCGTATGACGTGACCTTGCTTGCGTTTATCCGCACTGACGATGAGAACCAGTATCTCAAGGATTTGAAGCCGTTCTGCGCGGGCGGCATCCAGACTGTGCCGATTGCCCGCTCGTCCGTACGCAATGTAGCCGATGCCGCCGCTTCCCTGCTGATGCGTCAATCGTTTATTGTTTCCCGCGACCATGTGCTTGCGATGCAAAAGGCTGTGCGGGCGAGGCTGGATGGTCAGCGCTTCGCCGCCATCCATATCGATCATCTGCAAATGGCGCAGTATGTCCTGCCTCGCCGCACGGGCGCGCGGCTTATCTTAGACCATCACAACATTGAAAGCATGATTATCAAGCGCCTGGCGGAGACGACTCCGTCCCGCGCCATGCGTTTGTATGCCGCGCAGGAGTGGCCGAAACTAGAGCGTTATGAAGCCAATGTCTGCAAACAATGCGACGCTGTCCTGACTGTCACGGAAGAAGACGCCATCGCGGTGCGCCTCATGTCGCCCGAAACAAAGAGCGTGACGGCGATCCCCATCGGCGTGGACGGCGACTATTTTTGCCCGCTGCCGCGCGTCCAGGGTTCCAAAACGATGCTGTCCATTGGGACGATGTCCTGGCAGCCCAATATCGACTCTATCTTCTGGTTCACCGAAGCAATTTATCCTCTGATTAAAGCCCAGGAACCCGGCGCGAGGCTCAACGTTGTCGGGGCCAAGCCCACCGACAAAGTGCGCAGCCTTGCCCTCGCCGACCCCAGCATTTCCGTGCCGGGCTATGTGGATGACGTGCGGGAAACAGCCGAAGATTGCGCCGCTTTTATTGTCCCTTTATTGTCGGGCGGCGGCATGCGCGTGAAGATTGTCAACGCTCTGTCCATGGCCCTGCCGGTTGTTTCTACCCATGTCGGCGCGGAGGGTATTGCGGTTACCCATGAAAAAGACATCTTGATAGCCAACAATCCCGATAACTTCGCTCGCGCTTGCGTACGGCTGATCCGCGAGCCTGGTCTGCGCGATAAATTGGGCAATGCCGGGCGCGATCTCGTGGAAACGCGCTATGCCTGGAGCGCCATTGGGCGCCTGCTGCTGGATGTTTACCAAAGAACACTGGCTGAGTAAACAATTTTACCCCGCCCCTACTTCTGCTATGCGTATTTTGTTTGTCGCGCCTTATGTTCCGTCTTTGATCCGCGTGCGCCCATACCAGTGGGTCAAATCGTTGACTGCCCTCGGCCACACGGTGACGGTTGTGGCGCTGGGCACGGATGGCGCGGCGCGGGACGAAGAAGCCCACGCGGCCCTAAGCCCGATATGCGAGGCCGTCCATGTGGTTCCCCATTCCAGATTTCAAGCCGCCCTGCACTGCGCGCTGTCCCTGCCGACGCCCACGCCGCTTTGGGCCGCGTACTGCCGTTCAAAAGCCATGGGGCGCGCTTTGCGGGGCTTGCTGCGCGCCCAGACCTTTGATGTCGCCCATGTGGAGCATCTGCGCGCCGCCCACTTTGCCCGCGTTCTGACTGGCCGCCTGCCTCTGGTGTTTGATGCCGTGGATTGTCTGACCGATTTGCAGCGCCAGATGCGCCATGCACCGGGCCGCTCTTTTTTGCCGCGCCTTGTGTCGTGGGAAGAAGAATGCAAGCTGCGCCGCTATGAGCCGCGCCTTGCCGCGTTGTTTCACCAGACCTTGATTACGTCTGCCCACGATGCCGATGCTTTCCGTGCCCTGGCCCATGCCGCCGGCCTGACTTTGCCGCTCTCGGTTGTCCCCAACGGCGTTGATCTGGACTACTTCCAATCGCCCGCAGATGCTGTCCGCGCTCCCCGGAACATCCTCTTTTCGGGCAAGATGAGCTATGCCGCCAACCACGACGCCGCGCTGTATTTTGTCCGCGAAATTTGGCCCCTGGTCCGCAAGTCGTATCCCGACGCCACCCTCACTTTGGCCGGCAGCGGGCCGCGCGCCGATCTGCTTGCCCTGGGCGCATTGCCCGCATCGGGTATCCATGTCACCGGGCATGTGCCCGATTTGCGTCCCTTTTTGGCGCAGGCTTCGGTGGCCGTTTGCCCCCTGCGCATCGGGGTCGGCATCCAAAACAAAGCTCTGGAAGCCATGGCAATGGGCTTGCCGGTCGTGGCCACCCCCCTCGCCGCGCGCGCCCTGCCGCCGGATGCGCCGGGACGCCTGCTGCGCACGGCCCAAACGCCCGCCGAGTTCGCACACGCTATTGCTGACCTGCTGGCCCGCCCCGATGATGCGCGGCAGATGGGCCTTGCCGCGCGCCGCTACGTGGAAACGCACCACAACTGGCACATTCTCACCGAACAATTGACAATCCTCTACCAAAACGCCATAAAAGCATTTAGCGTGCAGAGGCAAGCCCAATAGCTTTTCCCCTGATGCTGTGCGCTTCTTCCTGTGATGCTGTGCGCTTCTTCCTGTATTTCCTCAGCCTTTTTTCTTTCTTTCCAAGCGATGAGCAACGACGGAACAAATTCTTCCGTCGTTGCTGTGGGCTTGGTATGCTGTGGATAAGAGTAGGCAGCGCCAGGAGAAAGCCAGGGCAGCAAAAAAGCCGGGGGTGGAAATCCCCCGGCTTTCAAGAACTGAACGACCCTGCCGCCTAAAGCGAGCGGTAGTTGACTGGCGTTTCGGCGGGAAAACGATAACGCCCATTGTAAGCCGCGATGCGCTGCTGCGTGGCCCGGATCCGGTCATTGGTCAGGGGGTGGTCAGACAGAAACGCCGGCATGCCGCCGCCGTTTCCCGCAACCTTGTTGAGTGTTTGGAACAGGTCGATCATGCCCTGCGGGTTGTAGCCCGCCGCCACCATGTTTTGCAGGCCCCCGGCATCGGCGGCGTCTTCCTCGCCGCGCGAGTATTTCAGACCCGTAAACTGGTTGTACAAGCCTGCTGCTGTTTGTGCGAACTGCCCGCCACCTTTGAAGACAAACAGCAGGGCGCTCAGGCCCAAGGCGCGCTTTTGCTCTGCCGCATAAGCTTTGGCCCAGTGCTGCATGCGCACATGGGTCATTTCATGGCCTGTCACCCCGGCCAGGGCATCGTCGCTGGTCAGCTTTTCATACAGGCCCGTAAACATGAACATGTTGCCGCCCGGCAGCGCAAATGCATTTACTTCTTTGCTGTCCAGCACATGGAACTTGTAATCCCACGTGTTGCGATCCTGAGCGGGCAGGGCGGCGACAAGCCGCTGGCCCAGTTGGTTGAAGTGACGCAGGCGTCCGTCAAACACTTCTTTGTACTTTTGGGTTACCTGCTGCGCGGCTTGCGCACCCATCTTTTTCTGGTCATCCACGCTGGGCATGAAATCCAGCAGGCCCGCGGCTTGCGCGGCTTGCGGTGTCAGCAGCAGCGGGGCCGCCAGCGCGCCCACCCCTGCAAAGGCGGCATGACGCAGAAAACGGCGGCGGGAGATGTTGGGGTCGGAGGTATCGAGAGGGGACATGCAAAATATTCCTTTCCTGCTTCTTGCTTCAAGGACGTTATACCCGCCTGCCATGTTCCCGCCAAGGTTCGTGCGCAAAAGCGCGGGGTACAATTATGGGGGAAAGCGAGGTTTGGCAATGGCGGTGACGGAAGATTGGAGCGACATGCCCGACTGGACTGCGGGCATTGCCGAGCGTAAAATCCAGGATGCGATTGATGAAGGCTTGTTTGACAACCTGCCGGGCCGAGGCAAGCCTCTCGACCTCAGCGTCAACCCCTTTGAGCCGCCCGGCATGGGGGCCATCAACCGCATGCTCCGGCACAACAAAGTGCTGCCGCCGTGGCTGCTGCTGGAAAAGGAAATTGAAGCGTCCCGCGCCCTGGCCCTCGCCACCCTGGCCCGGTGGCAGGCAGCGGAACCCGGCCTGCGGGGTACGCTTGACTACGCCCGCGCCCGCGATGCCGCCCGTGCCGCTTATGCCAGGCACTTGCAGCAAACCAACGACTTTGTGCTGAAATACAATTATTCCAACCCCTTTGCGTTCCGCTCCCCCCTGCCGATGGCGATGAAAACCCGCCTGCGCGAGTTTGATGCCGCTTATGGCACTTCAGACACCGACAGTTGAGATTTTGTATTGAGAAGTGATCATGACCCCGATTGGCTTTGAGCGCGGCGGCGCGCTGCTGGCGATTTTGTTCGGCAGCCGCATTTGGGCGCAGTGGCGCACGGCCCGCCGCTCGCGCGTCGCCCTGCTTACGCCCCTGGTGGATGCCGCCGTGCTGGAAGCTGTCTTTGCGGCCCGTCCCGATGATGACCCCGACATCTTGGCCGAAATGCGGGACACCCTGCTCCACCTCAACCGTCAAGCGTATGCCGAGGAGTTTTGGGGTCTGCACACGCAATTGACGGCTTTGTACCCGACACTGCGTCCCGGCCCGCAGGCAACCATGCGCCGCGCCCTCCTTCGCCTGCTCACCGCCAACGACCACTGGCTTCATCTGCTTGCCGCCCGCACCTGCGCCGACCTGGGGCTGACCGAAGCGGTTCCGCCGCTGCGCGCCCTGCTGGAAACAGGTGTCCCGCCGCGCGTGGCCCCCGGCGAAGCCGCTCCCGCCCGTGTCGGCCAAGTTGACACGCGCTACCATGCTGAACTGGAGCGCGCCCTGGCGGCATTAAGCTAGGCGGCAGGCATTCCCATGAAACACGCAAAAAAAGGCCCTGCCAATCAATGGCCGGGCCTTTTTTAATATGTTTCTCCCAAATACTGATTGAGTGGGTCTTATCCAATCGCAGGTTCGGTCGCGCTGACCGGTGTCAATTCAACAACGCGGGTCGCCAGAACAGCGGCGATCAGAAAGCAAATACCGCCCAAAACCAGCGTCGGCAATGCCTGGCCGTGGAAGACGTATTTGATGACAGGCGACATGCCCAGGGCGTAAACCGTCTGCGGCAAAACGATAAAGAAGTTGAAGATGCCCATGTAGACGCCGACCCGCTCCGGCGGCAGCGCGACAGACAGGATCGCGTAAGGCATGGCAAGGATTGATGCCCAAGCAATGCCATAAGCGACCATCGGCAGCAGCAGCAAGCCAGGAGTATGGATCAAGGTGATGCTCAGAAGAGCAACCCCGCCAAAGCCAAGCGAAAGCGCATGCAGTTTCGGCCTGCCCAAACGCGCCGCGACCCATGGCATCAGCGGAGCCACCAGAAAGCAGGCCACGGAGGATGCCGCCATGCAGACGCCGGACCATTCGGTTGCCCGGTCGAAGAGGGGTGATTTGCTGCTTGTTGCCCCAAAGACATTGCGGGCGATCGACAAAGTAAACAATCCCCAGAAGCAAGACAAGCCAAACCAAGTCGCGAACTGCACCCAGAAGAGCTGCCGCATTGTGGTCGGCATGAAGCGGACGGCATGGATAATTTCCTGCATTCCCGCCGCCGGCCCCCGCGTTTCGCGCCGATGCTGCTCAAACGCCGCCATGTTTTCAGGCGGGTTTTCGGGCGTACGCAGCACTGTCCACAGCACGGCGAGCAGGATCACGGCCGCCCCAACCCGAAACGAGTAATATACCGACAGCGGCACGCCGTTCGCCGCTTCAGCATGGATACCGGCGTGGTTCAAAATCCACGGCATCAAAGTAGCAATCGTCGACCCCAGGCCGATAAAGAAACTCTGCATCAAAAAGCCGACCGCGCGCTGGCTGGGCGGCAGCTTGTCGGCCACGAAAGCGCGGAACGGCTCCATGCTCACGTTGATACCGGCATCCAGCAGCCACAGCAGCGTTGCCGCCACCCACAATGCGGGTGAAGACGGCATAGCAAACAGGACAAGGGAAGCAACAACGGCACCGATTGTGAAATAAGGCCGCCGCCGCCCGAACCGCGGGCTCCAGGTGCGGTCGCTCATCGCGCCGATGATCGGCTGGATCAGCAGGCCGGTGACCGGCCCGGCCAGCCCAAGGAGCGGGATGTTCTCGGGGTGAGCGCCCAGTTTGGTGTAGATGGCAGCCATGTTCGCCATCTGTAGGCCCCAGCCGAACTGGATGCCCAGATACCCAAAGTTCATGTTCCACAGTTCTGAAAAGCGGAGCGGGCGCCTTTCAGAAAGCTGCTCGGCAACAGAGCCGGCGGTGTCGGGATGATTAGTTATTGCCATTCATAAACCTCACCGAGTAGACAGGGACGCTTTTCGATAGCGTTTGAAGATCGCGAACTCTTTGGGCTGTAGCGAGAGATGGGGCGGCATGATATGTGTCCTGCTTGCCTGTGTTCCGGCGAGCGGGACTTCTACCCAGCCTGCCCCGGCAGGAGCTGTGACGGTGCCCTGTGTCGCCGTGGACGACAAGTTGACCTCTATTAGAAACTCCGAAGTGCCGCTTGTCCGCTCATAGGTAAGAACCTGGGACGGCACGGAGTTTGTCAGCCATGTCATTGTACCCTGCTGCAAAGCCGGGTTGTTGCGGCGCAGCGCGATCAGCTGATGATAGAACTGAGGAAAGCGCGGGTTGCCGTTTGACCAGTTGATCGGCGCATGCGGATTGGTGACGCCTGCCGCGTTGCCGATCTCCATGCCGTTGTAAACCAGGGGAATTCCCGTATTGGTGAAGTTGAACACTGCCACTGCCTGCGCGCCTGCGGGCCCGCCAAACGTGTTGACGTCACGGGTGTAGTCCCAGTCGTCCTGGATCGACATGTGCTTCATGCCGGCTGGAAAGTCATTGACCTGGCTCTGCCACGTCGTCTGCACTTGGGCTGCATTGCCGCCGTTGGAAGCGTCTTTCAAAGGCCCATACATCCGCCAGGCGTAATCCAGCGAAAAGGGCTTGAACGCAAGGTCTGGGGTTTGGCACTCTCCCAGCAGGAGAACGTCCGGCTTGGACTGGCGCAGCTGCTGCCCCAGGTCCTGCCAGAAGTCGGCAGGGATCATGCGGGCCGGGCCGTCCGGGTCGTCTGCCGTATCGAAACGGAAGCCATCGACCCCGTACTGCGAGATCCAGAATTGCAGCATGTGGATCATATATGTTCGCAGATCAGGGTTGGCGTAATTGAGCTGGGCAACATCGCTGAAGTTGAATGCCTGCTGGATCGAGGCGGGGTTGTTCGGGTTGCCATCGCTGTGCACATAGTATTGCGGGTGCTGCGTGATAAGCGCATTGTCCCAGGCGGTGTGGTTAAGTACTTCATCCAAGATCACCCTGAGACCCAGCCGGTGGGCTGTCAAAATCAGTGTCCGTAAATCCGATGGCGACCCGTAGCTGGAGTTGACGGCAAAATAGTCATGCACGGCGTAGGGGCTGTCAAAAGCGGCATGGCCGCTGATTGTGTGTCCGATGGGCGTGACCGGCATCAGCCAGACATCGGTGATGCCCAGGTTCTTCAAGCGCCCCAGCTGGGCGGTCACGCCGGCAAAGTTGCCCGCGGGTGAAAAGATGCTGGGGTAGATGGTGTAAATCACCGAGTTGCCGGGCCATGGCGGCACATCTGCCGCTTTGGATGGGCCGGCGAGACTCAGTCCTGTTGTCAAGGCAAGCAGCGCCGCCGCGACCGCCTTGCGGATCCAGTTGGTCATTGGTGTTTTTCTTTCGGGCCTTGCGGCCATGTGGTTCTAGTCTTGCCGAAGGCCGGGCGCTTTTTAGGGCGCTCAGCCTTCAAGTGCTGCCTTCCAAGTTGGTTATTTTCCGGTGCTTGGTGTGACATGCTGCTGCTCCAACTATTACTTTCCACCGGGTGTCCTCGCCAGGGCATGCTGCATCTGGTCGAGCACAATTTGCTTCTGTGCTGGCGTCGCATGTGTGTCGGCTTTCACTTTGTCAATGTTAGCCTGGATGGACGCCGCTGATTGCGGCCCTGCTGATGTGTTCGCCGGTGCCGACCCTGCCGCGCCGGTCGCACTCGCGGCAGGCTGATTGGAGTGCGAGCACCCTGTGGCGAAGACAACTGGAACACAGGCCAGAACCGTTGCAGAAAGCAGGGCGGCAGTGCGTTTTGTATTCATATATTTCCTTTCCGACATGCCGTGCAGCGTCACACTACTAAGTGGGATTGGGGTTAAAGGACATCGCGTAGTCTGCTTTGCCGTTTTGCGCTTTGGTAAGATTATCTTGACCGACTGCGGCATACGCGTTGGAAGCAGCCGGATAATCCCCTACTGAAACGCTGCCGCCCTTATTGTCCCAAGAGGCATCCATGTTCTTCGCGTGGCCGTCCGCTGCAAGGAAGTTGAGGCGTCCGCTGTTCACGATCCCTGCGGCATCCGCGTTATCGGCTTGGTGGCGGTCAACCTGCACCGGAACCGAGTAATAATCTCCACTGCCGTCGCCGACTTTACTCTGGTTATCTAGGTCTGGAAAGGCTGCCGTCGGATATAGCCGAGTCCAGTTGGTAGGCTGTTGTTCCGCGCTGATTGGTGACCCCGGCCCGCTATAGCCTGCCCATGCCGCTTCCCCTTCATAAAGAAGCACGGTTGTAGAAGGAGCGACAAGCTGCGAGAGAGTCGCGGCGGTCGCTAATTGGTCACTGGATTTGTTAATGTCCAACAGGTGAACGTTTGCAGTGTACGAGAGCTTGTTGGGGTAGTATGCAGTTTCGTTCGCGCCAGGTGAACGAGGATCATCCGGGCATTGATAAACTTGGGTCGACTTGACGTAAGGATAGATTTCCTCCGCCCAGCCCTGGCCGTAGAAGTAGCTCCCCGTGAACTTCTCGTCGTAATCCTGGTTGTATTGGGTGAAGCCGAGACCAAGCTGCTTCATGTTCGACAAGCACGAGATTTGCCGCGCTTTTTCACGGGCCTTCGCAAAGACTGGGAACAAAATAGCGGCAAGAATTGCGATAATTGCTATGACCACAAGCAATTCGATAAGGGTGAACCCCTGTCTGCGTTCGTTCTTCACTGTACATTCTCCATTCGTGATCGTGAGTGTCTGAAAATACCCTGCTTGGTATCTGTCCTGTAACACCGAGGCATCATACGTTAGCTTTGCGCATCTAAGCTGGTTTTCCACACTCTGCGGCTGACTTTAACGCTGCACTGCGTCGCATGAACCATTTGGTAAACTAAGGACCATTTGACAGTATTATAACATAGCCGTGGCGGGATGTCAATCACTGTTTTGCAAAAACAAGAAGTAGACCCTGCCTTTTTGTTGACATTTGGTACCGTTTGCGATAATATATTCATAAGCAAAGCCGGGAATAAGGCGCAGAAGGTCGCCGCTTGGCAATTGCAGACCAAGCGCAAGCCCTTGTTCTGCCCTGTCCTGCGCGCACAGAAGTTTGGGCGGATAGGCGGCTTGTTTTTTGCTTTTCCCCGGCGTTTCGGGCGCGAACCAACGACGGAACAAATCGTTCCGTCGTTGGTACAGGCTCGCAATGCGAGTGATATGCGCTTACAATGCGAGTGGTACGGGCTCGCAAGGCGAGTGCAAAGCCGGAAAAACAAGCGGGAAACCCCGAAAAACCGCCCACAAAACACGGGTGAACTGGAAAGCGCTGCCGTACGGGTGGAACCCTCTTGCAGGTTCGCAGCCCCCGGTTTCAAGCTGATACGTTGGGTGAGAACGGGCCTGCCGCCTTTTCCTGCAGTCCTGGCAATCGCCTTTGGGTGGCGCACAGGGTGCGGGCGCACAGAACAAACAAGCGGCGCGGCGACAGGCAGCATGCTTGATGGATATTTATCATGAATTTGAGTACGGCAAACAAAGCAACCGCCAATTTTTCCTTTTCCGCAGTGGCGGCCTTGATTGAAGGGCGCATCAAGAACGGCTTTTACGCGCCCGGCGCCCGCATGCCCGCCGAACGCGCCTTGACCGAAGAACTGGGTGTCAGCCGACGCTTTGTGCGCATGGCGTATGCCGAATTGATCAAACAAGGGCTGCTGGAAAAAGCGCATTACCAAAGGCCGTTTGTGGCATTCTCAGGCAAAGCGCCGCTTGCCGACCGTTCGCGGGGACGATCTTCCGGCGAACCCGCCAAAACGGTTCAAACCATTGCCGCTGTTCTGCCTTCAAACCCGATGTTCCCCGGCGGCCTGTCTATTGTGTCCGGCATCCACAAGGTTCTGGCGGACACGGAAAGCCCCTGCCGTCTCACGTTTCTAGACACGTTCCACCAAGACAGGCCCCAGGTTTTCCAGCGCGAAACGCAGGCGATCCATTCGGCTCTGGAAGGGGGCGCAGTCGGGCTGATCTGGTGGCAGTATAGCGGCGAAGACAGGGTGCGCGAGATCCTTCGGGGGTATCCCGCAACGCCGGTCGTGTTTATCGACCGCTACCCACACGACATGCACTGCAATTTCGTGGGCATTGACGATGTTGAAAGCTCCCAAGCCGCCGTGGATTTCCTGATTGATCTGGGGCACACGCGCATTGCCCACCTGATGGACCCCGGCAGCTACTCGACGATCCTGGGGCGGGCGCAGGGCTACCGCAGGGCGCACCTTGTCCGTGGACTGCCGGTTTCAGAAGACCTAATCGTGCATTTGGACTGGGATGAGCACCGGATGGAACACGCGTTTGACCGGCTGTACTCGCTGCCCGCCCCGCCGACCGCCCTGTTTACCAGCAACGATTTCATTGCGCACGAGTTTATCAAAGTCGCGGAAGCCAGGGGTATTCGGGTGCCCCACGACCTGAGCGTCATAGGGCATGGCAACTTTGACCGCTATGCCTCCCGCGGGTTTTTGACTAGCATTGAGCAGCCGTTCGAAATGATCGGCAGGGCAGCCGCCCGGCTGATGCTCAAGTGCCTGGCGGGTCACGGCGAGGCGGCCAAAACTTACCAGCAGACAATCCTGCCGTCCCCCCTGGTCATCAGGACATCCTGCCGCAAACAAGCGCCCTAGCGCGCAGGCCCTGCTCAAAGAAAGCAAACGCCTGCCCCGGCGCGCCGAATGCGCCGGGCCGTCATATTTTCTCGTCAAAACAGCGCCGCCCGGCCTTGAAACCCAAGGCCGGGCGGCGCTGCTGATTTGTATTTGTCCCGATTACTTTTCTTTGAGCGATGCCATATCAACAACAAAGCGGTAGCGCACATCGCTTTTGAGCACGCGCTCGAACGCTGCGTTGATGCTTTGAATATCAATCATTTCCACGTCGCACGCGATGCCGCGCGCGGCGCAAAAGTCCAGCATTTCCTGCGTTTCCGCAATGCCGCCCGCGCCCGAACCGGCAATAGACTTGCGCCCCGCCATCAGTGATACGCCGGGAATAGACGGCTCCAGCGCGCCTAGCTGCCCGACAAGAACCAACGTGCCGTCGCGTTTCAGCGTCGCCAGGTACGGATTAAGATCGTGCGCGCTGGGCACCGTATCCAGGATAAAATCGAAGCGGCGCACGGCGGCCTGCATCTGCGCCGGGTCGGTGGAAACAATGACATGATCCGCCCCCAGGCGTTCCGCCTCGCTTTGCTTATCCGGGGTGCGCGTGAACAGCGACACGTCTGCCCCGAACGCCTTGGCAAATTTCAAGCCCATATGGCCCAGACCGCCCAGGCCGACAACGGCGACCTGGCTGCCCGCCCCGATCTTCCAGTGGCGCAGCGGCGAGTAGGTGGTGATACCCGCGCAAAGCAGCGGGCCGGCAGCCTTGGGGTCAAGCCCGTCCGGCAGGCGCAGCACGAACTTGTCGGACACGATAATGCATTCCGAGTAGCCGCCATACGTGGGCTGGCCGTCCTGCCGATCCTTGTCGTTGTAGGTCTGGGTGCAGTTGTTTTCGCAGTAAACTTCCAATCCGGCCAGGCACGCCGCGCAGTGCCCGCACGAGTCTACCATGGTGCCGACACCCACCATGTCACCGGGCTGAAACTTGGTCACAGCGCCGCCGACCTGCCTCACCCGCCCGATAATCTCGTGGCCCGGCACCATGGGATAAACGGCATTGCCCCACCCATTGCGTGTTTGATGAATGTCGGTGTGGCAGACACCGCAGTAAAGAATGTCGATCACCACGTCGTTTGGCCGGGGCGCGCGCCGCTCAAACTCCCACGGCGCAACCGGCGTGGTGGCGGACTGGGCCGCGTATGCGGAAACATTCATGCGTATGATCTCCTGTGTGTCGCAGGTTTATCTTACTCCTGTCGCCGCAGAAAGCGGTAGCCGAATACTGCAAGAATGTTGCCTAATCCTGCAAGCCGCCGTGTATTAGGACAAGGCCAAAAGGCGAAGCGGGTACACTTCAGGCATGGAAAACGCACTTTGCCGAATGCAGGCCGAGCTGGCCGTGCGCCTTGACCGGCTGACCGTCTCCGACGGCATCCACCCGACCCTGATTGTCCCCCTCACGTTGTACCGCATGTCGGCCCCTTCACCGCCGACCCATGGCGTTCAGAAACCAACCTTCTGCGTTGTCGCGCAGGGCTGTAAGCAGGCCGTGCTTGGGGAAGAAACGCATCTGCATGCCCCGTCCCACTACCTGCTGGTGTCGGTTGACCTGCCCCTGACCGCACGGGTAATAAAGGCGTCGCCCGATGCGCCATACCTGGGGTTTTGTCTTGACATCGAGCCGCGCCAGATTGGGGCATTGCTGCTGGAAATGGACATGCCGGAGAACACCTCCCGGAACCCCGCTGACGGAGCTTTGGCGCGCAGCCTGTCTCTCAGTCCAACGGATGCGCCGCTGCTGGATGCTGTCGTGCGCCTGCTCCGCCTGCTGGATACTCCCCGCGACATCCCCATGCTGGCCCCGCTGGTCCTGCGCGAGATTTTGTACCGCCTGCTGACCGGCGAACAAGGCGCGCGTCTGCGTCAGCTTGCGCTGCACGGCAGCCTGACCCAGCGTGTCGGCAGGGCGATTGACTGGCTCAAAACCCACTACGCCGAGCCGCTGCGCATTGAAACCATTGCGCAGGAAGCGTGCATGAGCGCATCGGGCCTGCACCATCACTTCAAGGCCGTCACTGCCCTCAGCCCATTACAGTATCAAAAGCACCTGCGCCTCCAGGAAGCGCGCCGCTTGATGCTCTACGATGCCCTGGACACCGCGACGGCGGGCTACCGCGTGGGCTACCAAAGCCCGTCCCAGTTCAGCCGTGAATACAGCCGCCTGTTTGGTGCCCCGCCCCTGCGCGACATCGCCCGGCTCCGAGGTGCTGCCTAGTTCCCGCATAAGTACGCAGGAGCTAAGTTCTGCCGCTCACACGACGCGAGCATGTGCCTTTTGCCGCACTTGCTCGCCTTTCGTGCCATAATCCCTCCATGCACACACGCTTTTTGTCTCTGCTGCAATCCCCTGATGATGGCAGCCCGCTTTCTCTTTCCACGGCCCGCGTCGATGGCGACGACGTTTTGGAAGGCACGCTGACCGACCAATCGGGCCGCAGGTATCCCATTGAAGACGGCATCCCACGACTTTTACCCGGCACATTGCTGGCCGCCCAAAAGTCCGAAATCGCCGCTCGCGACGCCCAGGTGGACGACTACGACAAGATGGCTTTTCTCCGGTTGTTCGGCAAGGTGGAAATTCCCCTGACACGGGCGGCCCTGGCCCCGCGCGCCAGTGACCTGCTGCTGGAAGCCGGGTGCGGCACGGGCCGCATGACCCCGACCTGGGCGCACGCGGCGGGCGAATTGGTGGCCGTGGACTTTTCGTTTGAAAGCGTGCGCGTCTGCCGCCGCAAGCTGCAAGCCCTGGGTATCAAGGGTGTCCATCTTGCCCAGGCTGACTTGTGCGCGCTGCCCCTGAAACCGCAAATCTTCGACCGGGTCGTTTCCTGCCAGGTGCTGGAGCATGTGCCCGGCGCGGATGCCCGGCGGCGGGCGGTTGAAAACCTCGCCCGCGTCGCCCGCCCCGGTGCGAACGTCGCCTTGTCCGCCTACAAGCACTCGCTTTTGACCCGCGCCTTCGCCCAAAAAGAAGGCGAGCATGACGGCGGCATTCCCTTTTTTCGGTTTACCCGGCAGGAACTGCGCGACACGCTGGCCGACTCGTTCCAGGTGCGCCGCATTTCGGGGGCGCTGGTTTATCTGTACCTGGCCGCGTGCATCAAGCCGAAAGGCTGACACTCTGTCGCCGCCGCTTGCGTTTTGCTAGGTGCTGCATCGGCGTTTGCGTGGCATTGCGCGGGATCAGCAGCGTCATTCCCAAGGCTTATCAACGACGGAACGATTTGTTCCGTCGTTGCTTATCGCTTGGTACGCCGTGCAAAAGCCTTTGATACGCTCGGGGAATGCTGCCGAAGCGCGCAGGCCACGCAGCTAAAACAAAGGCGCACGAGCCGCGCGCCCGCCTTCCGGCAGAGAGTAATAAGCTGAGAAGGGGATCAGGGACGCAGAAGGCGCAGGGCATCCCGGCGCAGAAGTTCCGGGTTCAGGCCCAGGTTTGCCAGGTCTGAAACGACGGGGGCCGGTGCGTCGCCGTTGATGTACGCTTGAAAGGCCAGCACCAGCACTTCCTCTTCTTCCTGCGCCCAGATGGGGGCGACATCGCCGGTTTGCCTATGCGCGACCGCCCACAAGGTGGGGGATGACCCAAAGCCGCATGCTTCGGCGAGGAACGTATGCAAAATCTCGTGCTCGCGACTCAGCGCGGCGGCATCGTCCCCATAGCCCAAAGTGCGGGCATGGGCGCGATACGCATCACTGTCTTCCGGCATGGCCGTGACGGATGTGCCGTCGGCAAAGACAGTTTCAGTGTAGCCGGGCGAAACATGCGCCCAGCAGTGCTTGAAGTGATAGGTGTGCTGCATAAAAGTGTGTGCCGACAATCGTTCACGGACTTCCAAAGAGCCTCGTGTCATCAACAAAAAGCTATTTTACCCGGACTGGGCTTCCTGGGTATACCGTTCCAGCTCCTGCGCCCGGTGCGCCGATGTGTGGCCGGCAAGAGCGCGGGCACGGGCGGCATGACCAACGGCACGGCGCTCGTCGTCAGGCAAGTCGCGCAAAAAGCGCAGTGTTTCCTGCGGGCCGTGCGAGATGAGTATTTCTTTGCCCGGCGTAAAGTACTCGTCCAATCCCTTCCACCAATCCGAGATAAGCGGCACGGCGCAGGCGGCGGCTTCAAATAAGCGCACGCTGGGCGACCAGCCCAGGGCAATCATGTCGGCGCGGGTGATGTTGAGCGCAAATCGCTGGCTGTTATAGAATGCCCGGTGCTCAGGCGGCGGCAGGTGCTCTGTGCGAGTGACATTGGCGGGCCAGGCAATGCCAGGCGGATACTGCGGCCCGGCCACGCAAAAACGTCCCTGCGGCCATGCCTGCGCCGCATCCAGCAGCAGATGGGTCAGGGCGGGCTGGCGGTCGGGGCTGTATGTTCCCAGATACCCCAAATCCCATACGGCTTCGGTCGGCGCGGGGTAGTAAATGTCCGGGTCGAACGCGCACAAAAACGGGCGCGCGCGGCGGGCGTGCCACTGCGCTTCTAACATGGTCAGGACTTGACCGCCTGCAAAGCTTAAGTACAGGTCATAACGGGGGATCAATGCAGGCGAAAGATAGGCGCATTCGCCGCGCGCAAGCTGCGCCAATGTCACCGGCGTGTCGATGTCATAAAACGCCGTAACGCCCTGTGCGGTGCGGATGGCCCACTCGCCCACCGCGATGCCGTCAGGAACATAGCTGCCGACAACGACCAGATCGGCTGTTTGGACACGGGACGCCCAGTGTTCCTCAAGCTCAGGGACGCCCCCGTACAGATGCGTTTCGCAAAAGGGTGGGACGGGCAAGTCGCAGTTGTCCGCATACCAGGGCGTGTCGCGCTCTAAAAACAAGATGTCGTGGCCGCGCGCCGCCAAAGCGCGCACCAAACCGCGATACGTGGTCGCATGGCCGTTGCCCCACGACGACGTGATGCTCAGGCCCAGAATGACAATCTTCATGGGTGTATCGTGTCCCCGCCTAATGCGTCGCCCAGCAGGGTGTGTTCCAGCGCGGCGGCGCGGTGGGCGTAGGTGTGCTGGGCCAGGGCGCGGGCATAAGCGGCCTGCCCAATCGCGCGGGCACGCTCGGGCGTCAGCTCGCGCAGCAACGCGGCCACTTCTGCACCGCTTTGGCCGACCAAAATCTCTTCGCCGGGCGCGAAAAACTGCTCAATGCCTTCCCAGTAGTCGGTGATGATGCACGCGCCTGCCCCCGCCGCTTCAAAAACGCGCGTGGCCGGCGAAAAGCCGCAGCGGGCCATCGACAAGCGGCTGACGTTGAGCACGGCCAGCGGCGAAGTATTCCAAGCATTGTGGTCGGCAGTGTAAACATGCCCGGCATAGCCGACATTGGCGGGCAGCGCTTTATCTTCCCAGCCGCTGCCGCCCAGCCCAAACGTCCGGCTGGGCAGGTCGCGCGCGGGGTAAAAGAAGAACTCATCAATGCGCGCTTCGCGGTCGGGCAGACGGTTTGCCAGCAGGGCTAGATCGCATTGAAAACGGGCTTCGGCGGGCACGGGATAGTGCGTGTCCGGGTCGAGGGCATTGTAGATAGGGACGCACCGGCGCGCGCCAAGTTCCTGGTAGGCATCCACCACAGGGCTGCCGCCGCCATAGGTAAGCACCAGGTCGTAGCGCGAAATCAGGGCATGGAACGGGTCGGCGGGGTTGGCGTGCAGTCTGTCCAGGGTGGCGGGCGCGTCCACGTCCCAAAAGGCGACGCGCGTGCTGTCCGATTGCAGGGAAAGCACGGCGGCTTCCAGGTACTCATCCCAGACGCCGACGCCGGACGCTTTGACAACCAAATCGGCCCCGCGCGCCTGCGCCAAAGCGTTGTCCACATCAGATTGACTGCGCGCCGGATACACAACCACGCGGGCATAATCGGGGTCGGCAATGTCCCGGTGCTGCTGGCGCTCAAAGGCATCGGGCTCATAAAACGTGATTGTGTGCCCGCGCGCATGGAACGCTTTCAAAATGCCGCGATAATAAGTCGCGGCCCCGTTCCAATACGCGGACACAAGGGAAGAGCCGAAAAAGGCGACATGGAGCGATGAGGGCATAGGAGGCGTCTTTCGCGGAACAAGAAATCAAGCGACAGGGCCAAGCTGCTCAGTGATTGCCACAAGCTCCCGCGCGCGATGGGCACAGGTGTGGCGCGCAAGGATCGTGTCCAGGCCATGACGGGCTATGGCCTGGGCGCGGGCCGGGCCGGACAGCAGAACGCGCAATGCTTGGGTCATCTCAGCGCCATTCTGCACCATCAGAAAGTCTTCGCCCATTGAAAACAAGCCCTCGGCATCATTCCAGGGCGCGGACAGAAGAGGGATGCCGCAGGCAAGCGCCTCGAAGACCCGGATGGTCGGGATGCCGGGCAGGGCGCGCACATACGGCCCGCGCGGCACATGGACAGTGACATGGTAGCGCGCAAACACGGCGGGGGCTTCAAAATTCGGTAGCCAGCCGCCGTACTCGATCCCGGCTTCGGCCAGTGCGCGGAGGGCATGGTCAGGGTAGCGCACGCCATACACTTTGGCGCGCAGCCCCAATGTTTTGACAGGCTGAAGCAGAAACTCGTGCAGCTCGGCTGTGCGCTCATCGTCGCCCCAATTGCCGATCCAAACCAGGTCGCCGTCTTTGCCCACATCGGGCAGCGGGTGAAAGACGCGCACATCGGCGGCTTCATGCCATGTCCATGCCCGTCGCGCCCAGCCTTCGGCCAGATACAAGTCGCGGATCACATTGCCAAAGCACAGCGCACCGTCATAATGGGCCAGTTCATACGCCGCCATTGCGCTTTGTTCGGTGACGCTGCGATGATGCGTGTCATGGAACAGCAAGCGATACCCGCCTCGTGCCTGGCGATGTTCACCAATGCGTTTGACTAAAGCGTGGTCATTCCATTCATGGACAAGCACCAGGTCGGCCCCGTGCAGGACTTCGTCAAGTGAAAGCGTGTCAGGGGGATAGGCAATGCTGGTCAAGCCGGGGTAGGCGAGACCGAATGCGCGCAGGGCTTCCTCGCCTCCCGGCTCGGCTTGCAGGTTTTGGAGGCTCCAATTACCCTGGGGCTCGTAAACCCGGACAGCATGCCCCTGCTCAAGAAGGGCCGTCACAACCCCGCGTAGAAAGTGGGCGTTGCCGTGGTTCCAATCGGAAACCAGGGAGTGATAAAACAAAACAATGCGCACGTAAAATTGTCCTTAACGGAGGAATTAGGAGAAAACGCCTGCTGTTTTGCACTGCAAGGCTTTGCTGTACAATGCCTGATACGAGGCCGCCATGCGGGCGGGGGAGTACAGCGCCGCCCGCGCCAACGCAAGTGCGGCCATGCTTTCCCGCAGTGCTTGATCCCGGCCTAAATCCAGCAGCGTTTGATGCAGCGCATGGGTGTCGTCCGGCGGAACATAAACAGCGGCATCCTCCCATACTTCCCGCAGCGATGCAATATCGCCCAGCACGAGGGCGCACCCGGACAGGGCAGCTTCCAAAATGCTCAGGCCAAATGGTTCATAGCGGGCAGGAAGGGCATAAATGGACGCGCGCGCCATCCAACCGGCTAGGTCAGGCGGCGTCAATCTGCCCAGCATATGGAGGGACGGCGTGTTTGTCGGGGATTGATTTGGCCCGGACACATCACCCGCGACATACACGGGCCACGGCAGACCGGGCGCGGCTTGGGCAAGAGCCGCCATGTTTTTCGCCTCATCCCACATGCGCCCGGCACTGAGGATAAACGGCTGCTTGGCACCGGGGGAAAACAAATCGGCGTCGCGCGCATTGGCAATCACCTCGGAAGGCGGCAGCGGCCCGTAGTGCGTCTCCAAAGCGCTCAACATAGCCTGGGTTGGGGCGGCAACATAATCCGAGGCCGCAAGGCCTGCGCGGACTGTTTGTGCATAACGTGCCCACTCAAGCGGGGCATCTTTCCCGCAGACGGCCTGAAACCAAGACAGCACACACGAATGCCCGACAGTGACAACCGGGACGGGCCAGGGCAGCGCGGCATGAACAAAGCCGTTGAGGTGAATAATATCGGGCCGTACGTCACGCTCCAGACCAAGCAGCCAGTGGCTGGCGCGGGTGATGTCGTCCCATGGGTCGGCCATCCATTCCAGGCGAAACGCGCTTTCATGGACAGTGACATTGGCAAGAGCACGAGCTTCGGCAGTCTGAGATAAAGAAAGGAGTGCGCCCATGGTCGCCAGGTGGAACTCGCACTCGGGCAGCGCCCGCACCAAATCCAGCGCATAAGTCCACACGCCGCCGACGGTGTCCGCGCTCATCAATACGCGCGTCACGACAGTGTCACCAGGGCCTTCATAAAGCCTTCAGGACGATCCCGCGTGGCGTCCAGGGCTTCGGCCAAACGCTCCAGCGGATAACTGTGCGTGTAAAGAGGGCTTGGGTCCAGCGCGCCGTCCGCGACCATGCTTGCCGCTTCCGCAATGCCGCCAGTGTACATTAGCGGGTCGCGCTCGTGGGCGTTGATTACGTCCAGGCCGCGCCAGTTCCACAACTGCATGTTGACCTGCCGCAGGCCGTCCTGATGGTAGCCGGCGATGACCAGACGCCCGCGCTCGCGCGTCAGTTCCGCCGCCAAATCCAGGGGCCATTGCTTGCCGACCGCTTCAATCACCACGTCGCAGAATGCCCCGCCGGTGAGCGCCCGCACCTGCTCGATAATCTCCCAATGATCCTGCATGGGCAGCACCTGGGCCGCGCCCATTGTGCGCGCCGTTTCTTGTGCAAACGGGCGGCGGGCAACAGCAATTACATTTGCCCCCACGTCTGCCGCCATCCGTGTCAGCAGCGCCCCCAAAAACCCCACGCCCACAATGGCGACTGTCTGCCCGCGCTGCACGATGCTGCGCCGAAAGATGTTGACGGCGCACCCCAGCGGCTCGCCGGGGAACGGCTGCCCGTCCCAAGAAGGCGGCAGCGTGACCAAAGAACCCACATCTGCCACATCATACTCCGCGTAAGCATGAAAAGACAGCATTGCCACCCGGTCGCCGACGGCAAAAGTATTGACACCTTCACCCAAGGCATCAATGCGTCCCCAGCCTTCGTGCCCCAAGGCGCCGGGTTCCATGGGGTACGTGAACCATTCGCGGCCTTCCCACGGCGGCAGGTTGGATGCGCACACGCCGCAGCCTTCCAGCTTCACGCGCGCTTGTCCCGGTGCGGGCGTGGGCAGAGGGACATTCTGGAAATCCATCTTGTTGGGGGCTTGAAGCACGGCAGCGCGCATGGTGTCTATCATTATCGTCTTGTTACCATCAGGCGGAAAGCGCGGCGGCGAGGGGGCGGGGGCTGATTCCGCGCGCTTCGCACAGCCAGCGCGACAGGCGGGCGATGCCGTCGTGGACACCGACACACGGACGCCAGCCCGTGGCGCTTTGGAATTTGCGTACGTCGGAAACGTAATAGCGCTGGTCGCCGGGACGCCAGTCTTCATAAGACACCGGGGGAGCGCCGCCCTGAAGCTCGCCCAGGATCGCCAGCAGGCCGCGCAAGCTGAGCGTGTTGGCCGGGCCGCCGCCGATGTTGAATACCTGCCCGGATAAACGCCCCATCTGCGCCTGCGCCAACAGCAATGCCTGCACTAAATCCTCAGCAAACAGCACGTCACGCACCTGCATGCCGTCGCCGTACACAACAACCGACTTGCCTTCAAGAGCGCGGATGACAAAGTGCGCCACCCAGCCCTGATCTTCCGTACCGAACTGGTGCGGGCCATAGATGCAGCTCATTCGGAAGACAATGGCGGGCAGACCAAATGTCCGGGCATAGTCTACCACATATTGATCCGCCGCGCCTTTGGAGCACCCATACGGACTATGAAAATCCAGAGGGCGCTGCTCACTGATGCCCTGCGCGCGCACCAGGGCTTCTTTGGGTTCGTAGCGCCCCTCGCGGCAGCGCAGGAGGACATCGTCCAATCCCCCATACACTTTGTTGGTGGATGTGAACACGGTCGGCGGCGGCACGTCCAACTGGCGCAGCGCTTCCAAAAGGTTGAGCGTGCCGCGCGCATTGACTTCGAAGTCAAACAAGGGGTCTTGGAGGCTGGACGTGACCGCGACCTGGGCCGCAAAGTGAAACACCTGCCCCGCCTGACGCACGGCCTGACGCAGCGCGTCGGCATCGCGCACGTCTTCCCGCGCAAGCCGCACCCGATCGCCGTGCGTTTCCCTCAGCCAGTCCCAGTTTTCTTCAACGCCGGCCCGCGAAAGGTTGTCGTACAGCAGGACGCTTTGGCCCGAAGAAAGCAGGGCATGGGCGAGGTTGGTGCCGACAAAGCCTGCGCCGCCTGTAATCAATGTTGTGTTCATACGGTCAGCCCCCGCGCGGCAAGCTCGGCCCCGGCTTCGGCGGCATGGTCGTGGGCGACCTGCCCTTCCAGCCACTGCGCAATTTCCAGCAAGCCTTCTTCTAGTGAGACCTGGGGGATGTAGCCCAAGATGCGCTTTGCTTTGGTGATGTCCGAAAAGCAGTGACGCACATCGCCCACCCGGTACTTGCCGGTCACGTCCGGCTCCAAATGCGTGCAGTTCAAGGTGCGCGCCATGCGCCGCGCAATATCTTCAATGCTGTAATCCCGCCCGCTGCCGATGTTGAACACGTGCCCTGCGGCATCGGGTGTTTCCAAAGCCAGGCGGCACGCCCGCGCCACATCCCGCACGCTGACAAAGTCGCGTTTTTGACGTCCATCTTCAAACAACAGCGGCGCGCGCCCGTTGAGAAAGCGCGACGCGAAAATTGCCAGCACGCCCGTGTACGGGTTGGACAATGCCTGGCACGTCCCAAACACATTGAAAAAGCGCAGGGCGACCGTGGGGATATGGTACGCCGCACCCGTGAGCAAACAAAGGCGCTCCTGGTCGTACTTGGACAACGCATACACGGACGCCAGGGAAGGCGTCTTGGTTTCCGGGGTGGCAACCGGCGACAAGGCTTCCCCGGACAATGCGCGCGTTTCCCAGTCGCCCTGTTTCAGCCGGGATAAATCACGCTCGGCATCGTTGACCAGTGTCCCGTTCGGCTTTTGGTACAAGCCTTCGCCGTAGATGCTCATGCTGCTGGCGACCACCAATCGCTCCACAGGCGTCTCAATCAAGGCTTCCAGCAGGGTCGCTGTGCCCATGTTGTTCACTTCGGTGTAGCGGGCGATCTGGTACATGCTTTGCCCCACCCCCACCATGGCGGCAAAGTGGAACACGGCGTCTATGCCTTTGAGGGCTTTTTTAACGGCTTCGGGGTCACGCACATCACCCAGCACTAGGTCGATGTCCGGGTGCAGATAGTCGGGACGGTGCTGCTCTTGCCCATGCACCTGCGGGGAAAGATTATCTAAAGCGCGCACTTTGTACCCGGCCTGCAAAAGCTCCCGGCCCAGGTGCGCTCCAATAAAGCCTGCCCCTCCCGTAATTAAAATCTGTTTGCTCATGTGTTCTCCTCCAATCCGCCGTCCGGGAAGGGCGGGACGGACAGGACGCTTTTTTCTGCCGGTCTGCGTTTTCTGTCGGTGTGCGCGGGATGCTGCTTCGGGGCAAAAGCGGCACCGGCTTCTTCTTCCCTTATTCTTTACGCTTTCAATCATTTCCTTTTGCGCAGCGCCGAATAAAAAAAGAAGCCGCGTTGAGAAATAAGAGCATACCAGGCAGACTGGCGTGTATAATCTTTCCGATAAACCCCGCGGGCCTCGCCCGCCGAGAAGAGAACCCGATGCTTTCAACTCGCCTGTTCCGACGCGTTGTCCCCATATGCGGCCTGCTGCTCAGCACAAGTCTGCTGTGCGGACTGGCCGCCCGACCTGCTCATGCCTGGAACGCCACCGGGCATATGACTGTCGCCCAGATCGCCTGGCGCAATCTTTCCCCCGCCGCCAAAACGCAGGTCACCGCCCTGCTCACCCACAATGTCAGCTACGCCTCATGGCTGCGCCAGATGCCCGCCAATTATCCCGACCGCGATTTGTACGTTTTTATGCGCGCCGCGACGTGGCCCGACGACATCCGCAAATCCCCTCTCGACCGTCCGGCATGGCATTATGTCGACCTGCCCCTGGTGCAAAAAAGCGCGAATTACAACCCGAATCCCGCTGGGCTCGCGCCGGTCGTGCCCAATGCCGAAACCGAGCTTGCCAATCAAACTTACGTGCTGGGATTGACCCACGCCGCCCCCGCCGACCGCGCCATAGCCTTGTGCTGGGTGGAACACCTGACCGGCGACATTCATCAGCCGCTGCACACCACATCCTCGTTTTCTTCTGTCTTTACCGACAGCGATAAAGGCGGCAACAGCATCCAGCTTGCCCAAGCCCCGCACCTGCCCGATGTCGCCGGAGTGGTCGCTTTTCCGCCGTCGGCTTACGCCCGCCATTCCGATACCCCCCCTGCCGAAACCCCGCCTGTTGACCCTGCCAACCTGCTGCCGGTAGAAGCTTCCCCGCGCGCGCCGCGCAACCTGCACGCATTATGGGACGACCTGCTGGGCGGCAGCCGCGACCCTGCCGACATCGACAAAATCTCGGCCTTTTTGCAGACGGCTCCCTATGCCCGCGCCGCCTTTCCGCAGATTGCCGCCCACACCAGCATTCATTCCTGGGTGGTGGAAGGCAACATTCTCGCTGTCAAATACGTCTACCTGGACGGCGCCCTTTCGCAGGCCCCGTCTACGCACGACCCTGCCAGCGGCCCCAAAGCCAAAACCTACGCGGCCCTGCCCGGCAGCTACATTCCCGCTGCCCAGGCCGTGGCCGAGCAGCAAGTCGCTTTGGCCGGACTTCGCCTCGCGGACACCTTGAACGCCGTTCTCGCATCGCCGTCCAAAACCCCGTAAGCTTCCCAGGGACAGGGCTGAGAGAATTATCTCTCGGCCCTGTTTTGCTTGGGCAGGCGCTGGAATATCCTCGGCGTTTCCCCCGTGTTTCCAGCGCGTACTGACGGCGGACGAAATTGTTCCGTCGTTGCTCAGGGCTTGGTACGAGATGGATCAGCCGGGGAAGCGCAGAAGCAAACCCAATGCGACACGGCACAACACCCGGTTATTTTGCTTGGGTTTCAATTGCCGCCGGGCGCTGCTGGATTGTGCGCAGGCGCTCCATGTCGAACTTGGGGCTGCGGTCAAACCCGTACAAACCGTTTTCTTCGGGGTAAATATCGGTCAATTGCGTGTAGCAGTAGCCGAAAATGTGCGGGTTGTCCAGCAGGGCATCGCATACATGGGCGAAGCGCTCCAGGAACTCGTCTTCCGTGGCGGGGTCGGCCCCGTAGCCCCAGCTTGTTTTGCGGCTTTCGGTGTTTTCCACTGCGGACTTCGGACTCATGCGGGGAGCCCAGCGGAAGCCGCCGATCTCACTGACAAAATACGGCTGACCTCGGTAGGGGATGGACCAGACCGGGGCGGCGGCTGCATTCACCCAGGGGACAGGCGAGTCGTTGGTTTCCCCGACAACAGCCGTGGGCTGGGGGTTGGTGTAGGCTTTGCCTTCGGGCATTCCCGCGTGGCGGGCGCGGAATTTCTGCATGCCGACCGCGAAGTCTTTTTCTTCAATGTAATCGTGGCTGTCGTAGATGTCGGACTCGATCACGCGGTGCGAGTAACCCGAAGTGTCCAGGACAGGCCGGGTCGTGTCCAGGGCTTTGCAGGCGAGAAACAACGCCCGCGTCGCGTCATCCAGGGTCGTAATACGGTCGCCATAAGCTTGGTGGGTTTCGTTGAGCGGACACCAGCCGACAATGCACGGGTGGGAATAATCGCGCTCAATGGCTTCCAGCCACTGGGCGGCATAGGTGATACCGGGCTGCTGGTGGTCGTGCTCGGGGCCAAGCCGGCTGCATCCCCAGTCGCCAAACTCCCCCCAAATGAGATAGCCGAGCCGGTCGGCATGGTATAAAAACCGCTCTTCAAAGACTTTCTGGTGCAGGCGCGCGCCGTTAAAGCCCGCTTCCATGCTCCGCGTGATGTCGGCGACCAGGGCCGCATCGGTGGGCGCGGTCATGACACCCTCGGGGTAGTAGCCTTGATCCAGCACCAAACGCTGAAAGATGGTCTCGCCATTCAGCTTGAACTGCTGCCCGCGCAGGGCAATGCCGCGCAGGCCAATGTACGAGAAAGCGCTGTCGATGATCGTCCCCTGCGCGTCTAAAAGCTCAATGTCCACGTCGTAAAGAAACGGGTCATGGAGGCGCCACACGCGGCGTCGCTCCGGGGGAATGGGCAATGTCAGGCGCGGGGAAAAGTCGGCATCGGCAGGGACGGATACCTCGCTGACCGCGCCTGCCGCGTCGCGCAGGCGGGCGCGCAGGGTCAGGCCGGGACGATGCGCGCCTGGCCCCCAGCCGGTAATCGGCTGTTCCAGGTGGATGGCGCTATTGCCCATATCGGGTGTCAGGCGGGGCCGGGACAAGGCAACCGCGGGGACAGGCTCCAGCCAAACAGTTTGCCAGATGCCGGTCGTGCGCGTGTAGTGGCAGGCATGGGGGGCATACGTCCCGGCCTGCTTGCCGCGCGGCTGCGAGACGAGGTCGGGGTCACGGGCGCGCAGCACGATGGTTGCCAGCTCGCCAGGCTGGGCGACGGTGCCCAGATCGCAGGAAAATCCGGTCCAGCCGCCTCGATGCCGCACCAGCTCAACGCCGTTGACCCAGACCGTGGCATCGTAATCGACCGCCCCGAAATGCAGCAGCACGCGCCGTCCGTGCCATTCCGGCGGCAGCATCACCGTGTGTCGGTACCAGACAGCATGCAGAAAATCCGTGTTGCCAATGCCCGACAGCGCAGACTCGGGGCAGAACGGAACCATGATGCGCTGCTGCAATTCGGCTATACATAAGCCGCGCTCTTTGCCGCTGTCTCCTTGATCCACTTCAAACTGCCATTCACCGTTCAAGCAAAGCCAATCAGGCCGGACAAACTGAGGCCGGGGATATTCAGAGCGGGGACAAGTCATCAATTTACCTTTGCTGCGGGGAAAACGAGTCAGGAGCTTTGTTCCGTGTGCCGTTTGCCATTTCCTGCCGCAGTAATGCCGGGCCAAAGAAAAAAGCGCGCGGTGAGCGCTGCACAGGAAAAAGCCGTAAAAAACCTGCCCTCATGCAGAAAGGCAGGTTTTCGTGGCGGGGAAAGCGCGGCTATGCTTCAAGTGCCGTAGGCATTATTGACAATGGCGGCAATGGCTTTTTCCGGCTTGCCGCCGATATAAAACCAAATCAGATACGCCAGATGGCCCAATGTCCACACGCCCAGCAGCGGCCAGAAAGCCAAAGTCGGCGCGAAATGGGCGGCGTATTCGGGGATCAGCTGGGCAGCCCGCCATGCCCCAATGACATACAGCGTGACGCCGCCAAACGTAAACGAAACCGTGCTCGCGCTGATAAAAGTCCATGGCTGGGTCAGATCAACAGCAACAAACTTCAAGCCGGGCGTTTTGTAAAAGTAAACGTCTTCCATCTCGTGCGCGACCAAAAGGCGCTCGCCGACCAGGGTATTGATGCGTTTTTCCAGGGTGGTAGAATAGATGCGCGCGAACAAGTTGTAGCACAGCAGATAGGCCGTAAAGAAGCCTGCATAGACGATAAAAAACGGCAGCAGGAAGATCAAGCCGCGCAGGGGATGGTATAAGCTCAGGCCGAACAAAGCGAGAGCGATTACCGTAAACAAATGCGTGGCCTGGAAAAACTGCGCGTAATAGCCGTAGTGCATGGAGCGCATCCGCTCCAATTGCTTTTCCAAAATGCGCAGCGCGGTTTCGCGGTCGGGAGTGGGGTCGGTGGGCATGAAGTCAAACTTACTATTTCAAGGTTTTCAGATAAGCGTAGATCGCGGTGCCGTCGGTGTTTTTAAAGTGGTACACGGGCATGGGCTTTTTGACATGGCCGCCGTCATTGGTGACACCTGTGTTCATAACGCGGGCAAATGTCACGGCATTGTATTCTTTCAATACGCCGGTTTGGTGCAGGCTGGGTGCGAAGCCCTGGCGTCCCGCGAGGTTTGCGGCGTGGCAGTTCGCGCATCCGTTGCCGCCGACCAGAGTCTTGCCATGGGCAATCTGCGCAGTTGTGCCCGCATGGGGCAGGGGTTTGGGTGCGGCTCCCCGGCTTGTCGTGGCAGCAGTGATCGTCAGTCCAAGGGCCAGGGTCAGGGGCAGAAGCTGGGAAGAAATTCGCATAATGTGTCTTTTCTAGAGGAAACGGGCGCACTTGCGCGTCGCCCCGACAAGCAGCAGCGGGACACGCTCATTTTCGCACATCGGCAGGCAGGCTGTCAAGTGCGAGGCCGAGTAAAAGACGCCTTGGGCGGGCAGAGAATTTTGATATTGCGCAAAAAAGGCGGGCAGGAAAATCAAGTTCCCCCGGCTAACAAACGTCCATGACAACCATATTCGCATTCCGCATTCCGGGGGCCGCCGGCAGCTTGCCCATCGCTGATCTGGCTGCGTGGGCCAAAGACAATGGGTTCGGGGCCATCGACATCGGGCGGCCCGACTCGCAAACCGTGCAGACGATCCGGCAGGCCGGGCTGGAAGTGGGGACATTCGACCTGCCGGGCCTGCACCTGCTGCTGTCGCCGGATGCCGCCCAGCGGGAACAAGGCGCGCAAACCATTGCAGGCGCGGCGGCGCAGGCGCACGATCTGGGGCTGACGCGCGCGTTTGGGGTTTTGATCCCGCCTGACTTGGGGCAAAGCCGCGCGGACAGCTTTCGTTATTGGGCGCAAGGCTGGCCCAAAGCAAGTGCGGCCCTGGCTTCCGCCAACATCGTGCTGGCTCTGGAAGGCTGGCCCGGCCCAGGGCCGCAGTACCCGGCCCTGGGCGTCGCCCCCGAAACCGTGCGCGCCCTGCTGGCCGTAGACAGCGCGCAGGGGTCGGGGGCGCTCAAGCTCAACTACGACCCGAGCCATCTGACACGCCTGGGCATTGACCCCCTGCGTTTTCTGGCGGAGTTTGGGACATCCGTAGTGCATGCGCATGGCAAGGATACGGCATTTGACATGACCAATCGCTATGAAACCGGGATTTTGGGTGCGTCTTTGGCCGCCGACATGCCCGGCTCGGCAGCGGCAAATTTATTAGACTCCGGCGAAGGCTGGTGGCGTTACTGCGTTCCCGGTGATGGGGTGGTGGACTGGGCGGGTGTCGCATCCGGTCTTTATGCGTGGGGCTATGCGGGCATGGTCAGCATGGAATTGGAAGACGCGCGCTTTAACGGCGACTGGGCAGGCGAGCAGCGCGGCTTGATGAAATCACGTGAGTATCTGGCGCGCATTTTCTAGGGCAGCGCAGCCGGGAGCAAAAAAGCTGGGCCGAGAAAACGCACGATGACCTATTTTCTGGGGCTGGACATCGGCACGAGCGGCGCTAGGGCGCTGCTCGTGGACGAACAAGGCACAAAGATCGCATCCGACACGCAGGAATACCCGCTGTCCACACCTCGCCCTTTGTGGGCCGAGCAGGACCCCGCCCTGTGGTGGGCCGGGTGCGTGGCGGCAATCCAGGCGGTGCTGCGCCGCGCGAGTATCAGCCCCAGCGCGATTGCAGGTATCGGACTGTCCGGGCAGATGCATGGGTCGGTCTTTTTAGACAAACACAACGCCGTTTTGCGCGCGGCTTTGCTGTGGTGTGACCAGCGCACGCAGGCCGAGTGCGACTGGATTACCAATCAGGTGGGGCGGGAAAATTTAGCGCCGCTCATCAGCAATCCCGTGCTTGCAGGCTTCACGGCCCCCAAGATTGTCTGGCTGCGCCGCCATGAGCCTGAAACATACGCTCAGGTCGCCAAGGTGCTGCTGCCTAAAGATTATATCCGTTTTCTGCTGACCTGCACATTTGCAACTGAAGTGTCGGATGCGAGCGGCACGGCCTTGTTTGACGTGGCCCAGAGGAAATGGTCGGCAGACATGCTGGCCGCAACCGACATTCCCGCCGCGTGGATGCCGGACTGCACGGAAAGCACCGAGATTACCAGTTATGTCAGCGCGTCGGCGGCAGCCCAGACGGGTCTAGCGGCGGGAACGCCCGTGGCGGGCGGGGGCGGCGATCAGGCGGCGGGGGCGGTGGGCTGCGGCATCGTGGAAATGGGCGCGGTTTCCAGCACGGTGGGGACAAGCGGCGTCGTGTCTGCGTTTGCCCAATCCCCTGCTGTAGACTCCTGCCTGCGTTTGCACACGTTTTGCCATGCCGTGCCCCATGCGTGGTGCGTGATGGGTGTGACGCTGTCGGCGGGCGGGTCGCTGCGCTGGCTGCGGGATACGTTTTATCAGCCGGAAGGCGTTGTCGCACGGACAACAGGAACTGACCCGTATGACCTCATGGCGCAGGGCGCGGCTCGTATCGTGCCCGGCTCGGAAGGCTTGCTCTTTTTGCCCTACTTAACCGGGGAGCGGACGCCTTATCCCGATGCCAACGCGCGGGGGGTCTTTTTCGGCATGACCCTGCGTCACACGCGGGCGCATTTCAGCCGCGCCGTATTGGAAGGCGTGGCGTATGCGCTGGATGACACGTTCCAGATATTGAGTGAACTGGGCATTCCTGTTTCCCAGGTGCGGGCGTCCGGGGGTGGGGCCAAGTCCGCCGTGTGGCGTCAGATCCAGGCCGACGTGACCGGCTACCCTCACACGTCTTTGGCCGTGGATGAAGGCCCGGCCCTCGGTGCGGCTATTCTCGCCATGGTCGGAATGGGGGCATATCCCACTGTTGCCAATGCCTGCCGATCCATTGTGCAAACCGTGGACACGTCCATGCCGCAGGCCGAGACGCACCGTGCGTACCAAAAGTTTTTGCCCATTTACCGTGCCCTGTATCCGGCCCTGAAAGACCAGTTTGCCGCCGTATCCCAGGCCGTGTCTTCGTAAGGAAAGCGCCATGACCCAGCTTGTTGATCTTCCTGCCAATGCCTGCGCCGACCCCGAACTTTGCCTGCTGCTGTCCTTGCTTTCCAATACCACCGACGAGTGGCGCGAAATGTTAGGGCCTGTGCCGCCCGACCTGATTGTTCGCCAGCTTCATGCGGGTGGGCACAGCATCGGCGCATTGCTGCTGCATATTGCCGATGTGGAAGGCTACTGGCTGCATGAAGCCATTGGGGGGCAGGTGCGACCCCCGGAAGTTGTCGCGGCGTTGCTGTCGGATGAAACAGATCAGGCCAATGTTCATTGGCCCACGCCCCCGGCTGAAATGCTGGAATGGTATTTTGCGCGCCTGGATGAAGTGCGCGCGCAAACCCTGACTTGGGCGCAGGCTTTGCACAGTGCCGACCAGGTTCTGACGCACCCAACCCGTCCCGACAAAGCCTACACCGTGCGGTGGCTGCTCGGCCATGTTATCGCCCACGAAGCGTATCATGGCGGGCAGGCTGTTTTGCTGTCCTTGATGCCCGTCCTGCACGACCCCGCCATTACCTAGAAAGCCCTGTTCCCATGCCTCGTTCTTTTGGCGAACCACTGACCAAGCTGCGCGCGGTGCTTATCCATGACAACGACGAGCCCTTGGTAGACCCATGCACACTTTCTTCGTGTATCCACTTTTTGGAAAAGCACCCTAAGTTTGCCGACATGCCGCGTACGCCCCGTGTTCGCCAATCGGTTGCCGAGATGCTGGCGCGCGCTGCCGAAAGTCTCCCGCACGGCACGGACATCACCATTATTGAAGGCTTCCGGCCCCTGCATCAGCAGCGCTTTATGTATGAGCATTTGAAAGCTGAGTTTGCCGCGCGTCACCCGAACTGGGGGCTTGCCACCCTGCATCGCATCACCAATACCATGTCCGCGCCGCCGGATGACCTGTGCCCGCCGCTGCACTCGACAGGCGGGGCCGCCGATTTGTCTCTGATCCATAGGGAAAGCCAGACGCTGCTGGATATGACATCGCCGTTTGAGATGGACGATAAAAGCGCGCCTTCTGATACGCCGGGCTTGACGACCGAAGCCCAGGCCAATCGGCATTTGCTGTTCCAGACATTAAAAAACGTCGGCCTGACCAATTACACCGGCGAATGGTGGCACTGGTCGTATGGCGATTCGGGCTGGGCTTTGCGCACCTATGCTCCCCAGGCCCTGTATGGCGGTCTGCCGGAAGCCGACCAAGAATAAAGGCCGTGGGCGTTTGCCCATGGCCTTTTCCCTCAGCCGCTCTAGCGCGGGATCAGCGTTTCGCCCGTTCCCGGTGCGCCATTTGCCGCGCCCCTGTCCCCGCCGTGTCGGGTCAAAATTGCGGCGGCTTCCTGACCGCGTCCACCAGGATGCACGGTCACCAGAACGCTGCCTTGCTGGAAGCCCGACGCGAAATAATGCGCTTCATGCTCTGTCAGCCCCAGGTGGACAAGCGCGCCGATGATGCCGCCGCCCACGACGCCCAATCCCGCCCCGACCGCGGTTGAGCCAAGCACGCTGGCGAACACCCCGCCTGCCACGACCGGCCCGACCCCTGGGATCGCCAATGCCCCCGCGCCCACCAGCAGTCCGATCAGGCCGCCCAGCAGCCCGCCGCTGGCCGCATCCTGGCCGATGTCGGCGGCGGCCTGTGCGCCTGTTTCCACGCGCAGCGCCCCCTGGGCATCGCGGTCACGCAGGGCCAAACCAATATCGTCCCCCACAAACCCGGCCTGCTTGAGGTCGTGGATCGCCTGCTGCGCCTGCGCGGGGTCGGAAAACAGGGCGGCCACCGTGCGCTTTTCGCCGTTTTGGAGTGTGTCATCCGTAGTCATATCTATCCCATCCTTTGGCTTTACTGTACCGTCGCGCGCTTTGTGTTAAACACCAATAGGGGCGCACGCAAAACAAGGGCGCACGGTTTCCCATGCGCCCTTGCGTGTGTATTCACCCCAAGATGAGCGAACTAGTTTTTGGTAGACCGGGTGTCGGCAGCCGCATTGCGCTCCAGAACATCCACCTGATTTGGGTTCTCGATATAGGCTTCTTCGCGGCGCACGGTATCGGTAACATGCTGCGTTTCCTGCACCTGGCGCTTGCCCAGCGAGATTTCCTCGGTGACAATAGGGGTCTTTTGGATTGTCACTTGCTCTTCCATGACAGGAACACGGATCACCTCTTCGGTGGAAGAGAAATCGGCATTGGTGGTGGCCCCGCCTGTCACGGCATGGCGCTCAATGACCACTTCTTCGCGCCGCACGGGCACGTCAATAGTCTTGGTTTCCGTAATGACTTCCTTGCGCAAAGAAACTTCGCCGGTCTGCACTTTGTCCGTATGGGCGCTGAGCACTTCTTCGTGCAGCGCGACAGTCTGCTCGCCCTGCGGCGTGGCGGCAGCGCGGTTGTAATCGCCTGCGCCCGCATAAGCTCCGGCGGGCATCACTTGCGTGGCTTCCGTGTCGTTATAGCTTAATGCAGCCGGGGAAGCATAATCCACGCCGGTGAGGTCGTTGGTTTGGGCAGTGTCATATGCCGATGCGCCCGTATCGCCGCCGTCGCGCTCCATGATTTCAACGGCTTCCGCGGCCCGTGGCCCGGCGTTCACCGTGACCAACGCCCCGCCTGCATTGAAGCCCGTTTCAAAGTGCTTTGCTTCATGCTCGGGAATGCCCAAACCGATCAAGGCCCCGACCACGCCGCCGCCGACCGCGCCGATCGCAACGCCCGCCGCGCCTGCCCCGATGGCATGCGCCAAAACGCCCGCCGTGATGACCGGCCCGATGCCGGGGATCGCCAATGCGCCGATGCCGACCAGCAGGCCGAGTACGCCGCCGACCACGCCGCCGGTCGCCGCACCGCTGCCGGCATGAGTGCCATGGACACCGCTGTCGTCGACTAGTTGGCCTTGTTCGTTTTTGTCGCGCATGGCGACCCCGATATGCTCTTCATCGAAGCCCGCCGCTTTCAGGTCTGCGATGGCCTGCTGTGCGTGGGAACGATCCGCAAACAAGCCTGCGACTGTGCTGCGGCCTGTGAAATCTCGTGTGTTGTTTGCTAATGCCATTGGAATGCTCCTTGCGTTGAGCGCGTCTTCCCTGCCTGTATTTTCCGCGAACGGAAACGTTTGGGCCGCGCCACTGTTTGCATTTTACCGCCAAGCCCAAACGGTTAAACCGAAAAGCCTTTGCCTGCTGAGCTCGCCGATGGAGCAAGCAGAAAAAAAGGTATTTATGCGGGTGTTTTGCCTTCGCACGGGCAGCGTTCGTCGGGCATTCCCTTTGAGTTTCCAGCGCGCAGCGACGACGGACAAATTTGTTCCGTCGTTGGTAAGCCCTGGGAACAAGTGTGCAACCCTTGAAAGATACAAAAAGAAGCCGCGCAGAAAGCCCTGTTGGTTCGGGCGTGCCGTGGGTATAAGGACTGTGACGCGGCGCGTAAAAATGCATCCCAACACACGCCGCTCGGCAGGAGACAAATTATGAAGTTCTTTATCGACACGGCAAACATTGACGAAATCAAGAAGGCCAAAGCCTGGGGCATTCTGGACGGGGTCACGACCAACCCGAGCCTGATCGCCAAAGAAGGCATCCCGCACAAAACGCGCGTGATGGAGATTATCGACCTGGTGGGCGACATCCCCGTGTCCGCCGAGTGCGTGGAAACGGAACCGGACAAGCTGATGGCGGAAGCGCAGGACATCGCCTCCTGGGCGCCCAACATCTATGTGAAAGTGCCGATGACGGCCAATGCCATGGAAGTGGTGTCGACGCTGTCGCCGCAGGGCATCAATTTCAATGTGACCCTGATCTTTTCTGTCCCGCAGGCGCTGATTGCCTGCAAAGCAGGCGGGTCGTTTATCTCGTTTTTTGTCGGGCGCATCGACGACATGGGCAGCCTGGAAGCGCCGCAAAACATCATCGACTCGGTAGACATGGTGGACACTTACAAGTTCCCCAAAGACCCGCAGATTTTAGTGGCCTCCATCCGCAGCCCCGTTCAGGTGCTGGAAAGCATCAAAGCCGGGGCGCACATCTGCACCATCCCCTACAAGACCATGGAGCAGTTGTTCCACCACCCGCTGACCGACATCGGCATCGCGCGCTTCAACGACGACTATCTCAAGGCGACCGGCGGCGACAAGAAAAACAGCGCCAAGGCCGCCGACAAGGGCGCCTCTCCCGAGTCTGCGTAGGCGAAAAGCTCATCTTCAGGCAAAACAAAACAGCCCCGCACAGATTATCTGTGCGGGGCTGAAGTTTTAAAACAAAATGGCTAGGCAGAGTCCTGGCGCAGGATCACCACGTCCACGCGGCGATTGAAGCCCCGGTGCTGCTCCGTGTCGTTGGGGGCGACCGGGTGACGGTCGGCGTAGCCCGCCGCTTCCAGGCGATCATCGGGCACGCCGTGGCCGGCAAAGTAGCGCAGGACAGTCGTCGCGCGCACCGCCGACAATTCCCAGTTGGACGGGTAACGCTCAGTATGAATGGGGAGATTGTCCGTGTGCCCTTCCACGCGGACGATGTTGGGAACCGTGTTGACCACGTGGCCGACTTCGGTCAGCAGGCCCGCTTCCTGGGGCCGCAGGTCGGCCTGCCCGCTGGCAAACAGCATCTTGTCGGTCAGGACGGTGATGATGACCCCGCGCTCGTCCTGCTTGACATGCATCTCGTTCTCCAAGTGGTGCTGCTTGATGTAGGTCTGCACGGTCGAGAACGCCTTGTCCAGACGGTGCGAGTCGCGGATCGCCTCGATCTGTTTATGCGAGACCGGCAGGGACGCATCGTCTTTGGCATTGTCTACGTTTTTGGACGATGACATGAACGAAGGAATGCCCTGTGTCGCGCCGCCGGACAGAATAGTCGGCGCGCCCGTTGTCATGCTGCCCCCGAAGCCCGACCGAACGGAGATGGCGAGCTGCTGGAACTTGGTGACGTTGACGACCGACATGGCATACAGCATGATGAAAAACGCCACCAGCAATGTCATCATGTCGGCGTAAGTCAAAAGCCAGCGCTCGCTGTTTTCGTGCTCCCCGCCGCCATGCCCGCCGCCGCGCCTTCCCCTGCCGTGTCCTTTTGCCGACATAAAACATCCTCCTTGATAAAGCGTCGGGCCATCCATGACCCGGCGTGTCCGTTCCAGGCGCGCTAGGCCGCCATTTCCACGGCCAAGTCAAAGGCTTTGCGCACTTTGGGGGCGAGAAACGCCTTGAGCTTTTCTTCCACGATGCGCGGGTTGTCGCCCGCCTGAATGGACAAAATGCCTTCCATGACAATTTCCTTGCCCAAGACTTCTTCACTGCTGACATGCTTGAGCTTGTTGCTCAGGGGCAGAAACAGCAGGTTCGCGCTGGACACTCCGTACAGGGTCGCGATAAACGCCGCGGCGATACTCGGCCCCATCGAGCCCGGATCAGACAAGTTGCCGAGCATATGCACCAGGCCCGCCACGGTTCCGATAACACCCAGGGTCGGGGAAAAGCCTGCCATGGTTGCATACAAAGTCGCCCCTGCCGCGTGGCGCGTGCCGATAAACGCGATGTCCGTTTGCAAAATCTCGCGCACCAGCTCCGGGTCGGTGCCGTCGATAGCAAGCTGAATGCCCTTTTTAAGAAACGGGTCGTCGATTTCCCGTGTTTGCTCTTCCAAAGCCAGCAGGCCTTCGCGGCGAGCGCGCTCGGCAAAGCCCACCAGCATCTTAATCACCGCCGCGTTGTCTTCTTTTTTACTGATAAAGGCGTTCTTGGTCACGCCTGCAATGCCCAGGATGCCCGAAAGGGGGACAGACATCATGGACGCCCCCAATGTCCCCCCGAATACGAGGACAAGGGCGGACGGGTTGACCATGGCCTTGAGGTCACCGCCTTCCATCAAAACAGAGCCGAAAAACGCGCCCCAGGCCAGCACAAAGCCGATTATCGTTGCCAGATCCATATGTTTCTTCTCCGCTTAGTAGGCTTCCTGGTGTTCCATGCCCAGCTCGCCCACGCGGGGGCGACTGAGCAGCGGGCCTGCCGCCTGACGCCAGGCCAGCACGCGGGCCACGATTTCAGCGCGGGCTTCGCGCACCAGCATCATTTTGCCTGTCACCAAGGTCAGGTGCGTGTCGGGCGAAGCTTCGACAAATTCAATCAAGTCGGCGTTGACGGCGATTTCGGTGCCGTCAAAGCGCGTGACCACGATCATGGTAATATTCTTTCTCATCCTCCTGCGCCCTCTTTCTTAACTAAAGAGGGCTGCGGGAAGATCAATTTATCATTGCTTGATGTTGATGACATCGTTGAGCAGTTGGTCAACCGTCGTGATGATCTTGGTATTGGCCTGAAAGCCACGCTGCGTGATAATCATATCGGTGAACTCTTTGGACAGGTCCACATTGGACTGCTCAAGGTAGCCCGTGCTTATCTTGCCCAAGCCCGACGCTTCCGCCGTGCCGGTCTGCGGCAGGCCCGAATTGATGGTACTGGAAAAGTTGTTGCTGCCGGCCCGTGCCAGGCCTTCGGGGTTGGCAAAGTTGCTCATGGCAATTTGGCCCAGGGTGCGGGTTTGGCCGTTATTAAAATCGCCCGTGATCGTGCCCGTTTCATCAATGGTGAAGTTGGACAGGGTGCCCGGCCCAAAGCCGTTTTGCGAGATTGGCGCGGCGCTGGACGAACCCGACACCTGCGTTATTCCCGTAAAGTCCGGCGTGATTGTCTGCGGCGTATGGGAGCCGTCGGCGGGATTGACCGTCATGGAGCCAACGGTGGAGTTGGCTTTGTCAAACTTGCCGCTGGTGTCAAAGGCGATGGTTCCGCCCGGCGTGGGCGTGGCGGGCTGCCCGTCAAATTGGTAGCTCCAGTCCCATTTGTTGGTGGGCTGGCCTGCCATCGGCCCGGCTGTGGCCGGAGCCTGGCGGTCAAACGTCAGGGTGGCGTTGTGCTTTTCGCCCAGGCTGTCATAAACGACGACGGTGCGGGAGTAGGGGAGGTCGGTGCTGGCGGCTTCTGCGCTCAGGTTGCCCCCAAACACGGCGGACGATGTGGGATACACCGAAGTCAGGCTGCCGACCGGAATAGACAGGTGCGAATTGGCATCGATCTGCTTGGTCGTGTCCGCCGTGCCCGTGGCGGGGTCTGCCTGCCACCCCAGCACATACTGGCCCGTGGAAGAATTGACCAGGTTGCCATTGTTGTCTACGGAAAACGAACCGTCCCGCGTGTACTGCACGTCATTGCCCAGGCCGAGCATGAAAAACCCGTTGCCCTGGATCGCGAGGTCCGTGGGACGCGACGTGCTTTGCAGGCCGCCCTGCTGCATCAGTGTATTGATACTCGACACCTGCACGCCCAGCCCGACCTGCTGCGGGTTGGTGCCGCCGACATTCTTGCCGTCGCCTTTGGAAGCTCCGGCCAGCGTTTCCGACAACTGATCTTCAAATGTCACCCGGCCTGCTTTGTAAGCGGTCGTGTTGACGTTGGCGATGTTGTTGCCGATTACGTCCATTTTTTCCTGGTGCGCCTGAATGGCGGCAACTCCGTTAAACATGGCTTGAAGCATTTTCGTGTCCTTTTCGTGCTCCGCGCTCAGTCATTCGCGCGGGGCGGGGTCGTCGGCGTCCTTGGGGAAAAGGTCCCGCCGTGTGGTTGATGTGGGCTGGTTAAGATTATAAAAGAACGGCGCTGTCGATGTTGGTAAAGATATTTTCTTTCATGTCGTCACGAGCAACGGCGGTAATCACCGTGCGGTTGGGTACCGACACCACGAGAGCGGCTTTGTCCATCAGCACCAGCGATTCGCGTGCGCCTTTGGCGGCGGCTTTTGTGATAGCAGCGCCCAATTTCGCTAAATCTTGGTCGGTCAATGTGATATGCCGCGACGCCAATCGTGTCTGCGCATGGCCGGAGAACTTGATGCTGGCATTGGCCGCCCCACTTGCGCTTGACGGAAGGGGCGCTTTGGCGCCGATGTCAGCCAGCACCTGGTCAAAGCGCGGCGCACCCGGCTGGGGACGCTGCGGTTTTGACGGCGGGACAGAAGGCGCTGTGCCTAAGATGCGGCTTTCAATGTCGACTGCGGACATTTAATTGATCCCTGTCACGGTGGACGCATCAATGTCCTGGTCGCCGACATGCAGAAAGGTTTTGCCGTTCTGCACGGCGACCGAGCTGACAATGCCGGAAACGGCGCTGTCACCTGCCCCGGAATGCACGGTTTTGCCGATCAGCGCGGCGCTTTGTGAAAGCTGGCCGAACTGCGACGATGCCGTGAGGGTCTGGTTGAGGTTCTGCATCTGTTCCAGGGACGAAAACTGTGCGAGCTGCGACAGTGTTTCTTTTTGGTCGGTGGGCGCTGTCGGGTCTTGATTTTTGAGTTCGGTAATCAGCAGGCTCAGGAATTGCGTTTTGTCTATGCTTCCGGTGTTTTGATTGACGGTGCCGTTGCTGCCGACATTTGTCGCCGTTCCAGATGCGTTTGTGTAGATGTTGGTTGGGTCGATAGCCATTAAAAGTCTCCGGTGCGTTTAAGCGCGTGTGTCGAGTCCGCCTGCCCTGCTGGGGGTCAAAGTGGCGCGCGAGGCTTGTTGTTCTTGTTCGTGTGCCTGGGCCGGTGTGGAAACTTGTGCTGCCGGGCGCTGCCTTGTGTGCGACTGGGTGTTTCCTCCGCCGAATGCTGTTCCTCCGTTTCCTGCGGGTGTGCCCGCTGCGCTTTCCCCGCGGCTGCCGGGGTGGCCTTTCCATTGCTCGTTCTGAAAAGCGCTTTGTTTGCCGTCTCCGCCGGGTCTGCCGCCCATGCTTTGCGCTTCGCTGCTTGCGGCTGCGGGACGCACTGTCACGGTCAAGCTTTCCAAATGCAGTCCGGCTTCGCGCAGCGTGCGCCGCAGGTCTGTGCTGTTGGCTTCCAGGGCCTGCTTGACGGATGCGCTGTCTGCGACCAGATGAGCGGTGACATTTGTGCCGCCCGCCGCCCCGCCGCTCGGCGTCATCGTGACCGACACTTGCAGCTTGCCCCAGTCCTGCGGGTGCAGTTGCAGGGTCATCTGCCCGTGCCCGCTTTTGAGGGCTTGTGCATGCAGCGCCTGCATGCCGTTTGACGCTTGCTGCATCAGGGCTTCCCGGTCGCTGGCAGGCAGTGGTGCGGAGGACACGGTCGCCGCTTTTGTTTCCGCCTGCTGGCTTGTCGTCGGCAGGAGCAGCTCAGGGGCCGCTTCTTTGCCCGAACCTGCGAACTTGTCTTTCTTTGTGTCGGCCTGGGTGTCATCCGTGACCACAAGTTCCAGCGCCGCCGGGCCAGCGGGGACGACTGGTGCGGAGGGCATTGTTTCCCCCTGATTGCTGCCCAGGCTGGATAAGCTTTTTCCGCCTTCCTGCTTGCCCTGAAGCGCTGGTCCGGGTTCCCCTCTGCCTGTATTATTGGCAGGGTCGGATGCGTTTTGCAGGGCAGTTTGCGCAAATTGCGCGTATCCTTGCAGGGCGATTTTTGTGGGCGGCATGGCGGCGGAAGCGGGCTGCGATGCGGCCTGCGCAGGATCATCTGCCGGGGACACCGGCATAGCCTGGGGCAGGGCAAACCCTGTCGGCGCGTGTTCTGCCACGGGCAAGACCTGTTGTGTTGGTTGGGGAAGCAACTCACCGCCGGAAAGCGGCTGCGCGCTGCCGCTGAGGGCTGGCGTGCTTGCCGGGCTGGTGTCCATCACTTCTGCTGCGTTTTCTCTGCTTGCAAGCGCCGTCGCCGCCGTGGGAGCATCAAGCGGCACTGCGGGGGCGGGAAGAACAAGTGCGGCTGCCGGGATAATCGTCTCAGGCGGCACGCTTTCTCCCGAAACAAGTGTCAGGCCGGGAGAGGCCGGGTCATTGGTGGCGTCCTTGTCGCCTTTTTTGTCAGTGCGGGAAGGATCATCCCACGTCTCATCGGCAGATTTCAGGCCCTTAGCGGGCGTGCGGCCTGTGGGCGGCGATGCCTGCTGCGCCAGCAGCGCGGCAAACGCTTGGGCGAGGCTGTCGGGCGTCGGCGGGCCCGCACCGGGTGGCCCGCCGGATGCCGGAATGGGAGAAACCGGCGCGGGCGGGGCAATGTCCAGGGACATAAGAACCTCCTTTGTTGAGTTGTCACTCCCAAGTATCGGCACAAGCGGGGCAGAACTTCAGGGCACGGGAAAAATAATTTGCACGGTTGCTGGGCGCAGTGGAAAAAACAAGATGTGTCGCGTGCGAAGTGAAGGCATCCCCTTAGCAGCTCCAGGACGTTTCCACGGCTTACCGACGGCGGAAGAAACCGTTCCGTCGTCGGTACAGGCTCGCAATGCGAGTGGTACAGGCTCGCAATGCGAGTGCAAAGCCATAGGTACGGGCTGGCAGCACGTTATCAACGGCGAAAGAATGCCGCAAGAACAGGGAGGGAAATCGCGGCGTTTCCGCCTGCGCATAAACCGGGTAAACCGAAACAGCGCCATGCCTGAACTTTACACCATCGGTTATGAGGGAATGAGCCAGGACGCCCTGTTTCAAACGCTGCTGTTCCACGACGTGCAAACCTTGCTGGACATCCGCGAGCGTCCGCAAAGCCGTAAAGCGGGCCTGTCCAAGACCGCCCTGCACCAAGCGGCGACGCGCTGCGGCATGCAGTATGCGCATATCCGCGCCCTGGGCACGCCGCGCGAAATCCGCTGCCGACGCAAGATCGACCACGACCAAAAAGCGTTTGAAGACGGCTTTTTAGAATACCTGGCGACCCAGGACGAAGCCGTCGATGCCCTCGTTGTGCGGGCGCGGGAAGAGCGCTGCTGCCTGCTGTGCTTTGAAGCCGACGTGCTGGAATGCCACCGCTTGTATGTCGCTGCGCGCGCCGCAGAGCGCAGCGGCGGCGTGTTGACACCTGTGCATCTGGCGGGGCAGGAAGCGCAGAAGCCCGGCTAACCCGGCAAAGGTGTCTTTTGGCCCATCGGCGGGCGGCAACGCATCCTCCGCGCGGGCGGGTACACTGAGGGAAAGGCAACGCCAATCTTATGCCCAAGAAACCACTTTTCCCCAAGCGATCCCACCCCGCTGCGCCGCCGAATGCCGCCGCAGCCCCCAAAAGCTTTCCCGCCAAGCCGAATGTGCCGTCCGCCGACAAGCCGTCCGCCGACTTCAAGCCCAAAGGCGGGGCGAAGCCGCGCGCCCGTTCGTTCAAAGAGCCCAAAAGCGGGGCTTCTCAAAAACCCATCTTCAAGCCCAGCCTGCCCCCCGCCGATGAACCTATGGAGCTGCCCGCCTTTGATGCCCTGGGGCTGGCGGAACCGATCTTTCGCGCTGTCCGTGACCTCGGCTTTGAAATGCCCACGGCGATCCAGGCGCGGTCTATTCCCCCTCTGCTGGCCGGGCGCGACTTGATCGGGCAGGCGCAGACAGGCACGGGCAAAACAGCCGCCTTTGCCCTGCCGTTATTGCAAAAGTGCGATGCGTCCCAAACTTACACGCAGGCTCTTGTGCTGGAACCGACCCGCGAGCTGGCTATTCAAGTCGCGGGCGGCATCCATGACCTGGCAAAGCACACAGGTTTGCGGGTCGTGCCGGTTTATGGCGGGCAGCCCCTGGACCGTCAGTTTCGCGCCCTGCGGGACGGCGCGCAGGTGGTTGTCGGCACGCCGGGCCGTGTCCTGGATCACCTGCGGCGCGGCACATTATCATTGGAACATGTCCAATTGTGCGTGCTGGACGAGGCCGATGAAATGCTGGCCCTCGGCTTTCTGGAAGACATGGAAACGATCCTGGCCCAATTGCCTCAGCCGCGCCAACTGGCCTTTTTTTCCGCCACCATGCCGCCGCGCATTGCCGCCCTCACGGGCCGGTTCTTGGACAATCCCGTGCATATCGCCATTCAAACCGGGCGTCGCACCGTGGAAACTACCAACCAGACCTACTACGAAGTCGCGCCCGGACACAAGCTGGAAGCCCTGGGCCGTGTGCTGGACATGGAAACGCCCGGCCCGACCATTGTCTTTTGCCGGACGCGCCAGGAAACCAACGACCTGGCCGACGCCCTGCGTTTGCGCGGCTACAGCGCGGAAGCGCTGCACGGCGATCTGGGGCAGGCGGATCGTGACCGGGTTATGCGCCGCTTTCGCGACGGCCTGGCCGACCTTTTAGTCGCCACGGATGTGGCCGCGCGCGGCTTGGACATCGACACGGTTACCCATGTCATCAATTACGACATTCCGTGGGACGTGGAGCAGTATATTCACCGTGTCGGGCGGACAGGCCGCGCGGGCCGAACGGGCGACGCGATCACCCTGGTGGAAGGCCGCGAGCGTCGTCAATTAAAAGCCATCGAGCAGATGATCGGGGCATCCATCAAGCCCGCCCGCATCCCCACCGCCGCCGATATTGCGGCCCGCCGCCGAGACCGGTTCCGCGACGCATTGCAGGAAACATTGCAGGCGCGCACGTTTGACGCGCACCTGGCGACAGTGGAGTTTTTGGCGGGCGAATATAGCGCGGCAGACATCGCCGCCGCCGCCCTGCACATGCTGTGGAGCCGCGACCACGGCGGGCCTGAAGAAGCGGCGGAAGAATTAAACGCCGATGCCGAGCAGCCGGAAGCGGGCATGACCCGCTTGTTTGTCGGCATGGGCCGGCGTGACGGCCTGCGCCCCGGCGACCTGGTCGGCGCGATCAGCAACGAAGCCGGCATTTCAGGCCGGTCACTGGGCGTGATCGACATTCTGGACCGCACCGCATTTGTGGAAGTGCCCAGCGCCGATGCGCAAAAGGTTGTCGCCGCACTCAGGCAGGCCACTCTGCGCGGACGCACCGTGAAAGTGGAAGCCGCCCAGCCTGCCCGCTGACCTGCACTGAGCGGGCAGGGGACGACAACTTATCGCTTTGCGGGTATAACTCGTACAGCAGTCACCCAAGGAGGATTATCAATGGAAGCTTATTGTGTCAAGTGCAAAGCCAAGCGCGAAGTGAAAGACCCCGTGGAAGTCACGATGAAAAACGGCAAACCCGCCACGCAGGGCACCTGTGCCACCTGCGGCACCAAGATCTTCAAGATCGGGGCCATGCCCAAGTAACCTGGCCGAACGCGAGAGTTTTTGCCATGACAGACCCACGCGCCGTCAAAAAGATCCTGCACACGCTGGATGAACAATTTGAAGCCTTGCAGGATGCAGGGCTTCAGCCACGGGTCGCCGTGCTGAGCTTGTCCCATTACCAGGGTTTAATGGCGTATCTAGCAGGGGAAGCGGGTCTGGATCACATGGAAGCGCACGCCGAATGGCGCAACTGCCGTCTGGTCGCGATTGCCACGGAAGGCGTCATTGACGTGGTGCCGGACGTGCAGGATTTATGGGAACAGCCCGAGTCGTTTCTGCGGGCGCGCGGCATGGACACGCCCGGCGATGCGTTCCCCGCTCCCAAACAAAACCGGGAAGAGGAAGTGCGTTTCACAGACGATCTTTAGCATCCCCGGCTTGCCGCCAAGCCGCCCCAAACCCCGCTTCGTGAACTATCCCATTCTTTTCCCCGCTTCTTCCCTAACCACGACAAAGGAATCGCCCGCGAACTGCCCGAACTGGGGCCTGCAATTTGCCGAACGAGGAGACACACAATGCAGTACACACATCTTGGACGAACCGGCCTCCAGGTCAGCCGTCTGTGCCTAGGCACCATGAACTTTGGGCCGGAAACGACCGAAGAAGATAGCTACAAGATCATGGACCATGCCCTGGAACTTGGCATCAACTTTTGGGACACGGCCAATGTTTACGGCTGGAAAGAGGGCGAAGCGGCGACAGAGCACATTATCGGCCGCTATTTCGCGCAGGGCGGCCTGCGGCGCGAGCGGGTCGTGATCGCTACCAAAGTGTATGGCGGCATGGGCAAAGGCCAGACCAAAGACTGGCCGAACTTCAATAAGCTGTCGGCGAAGCACATTATCGAAGCCTGCAACGCCAGCCTGCGCGCCCTGCAAACCGACTATATCGACCTGTACCAGATGCACCATGTCGACCGCGAATCGCCCTGGGAAGAGATCTATCAAGCATTTGAGACGTTGGTGCAGCAAGGCAAAGTGCTCTATTTCGGCACGTCCAACTTTGCCGGGTGGCACATTGCGCAGGGCAGCGAGATCGCTCGTCATCGCGGCTTTTTGGGGCTGGTCAGCGAGCAAAGCCTGTATAACCTCAATGCGCGCGCCATTGAAATGGAAGTCATTCCCGCCTGCAAAAACTACGGCCTGGGCTTGATCCCCTGGTCACCGCTGGCGGGCGGCCTGCTGGGCGGCGTGCTGCAAAAAGCCACCGAAGGACGGCGAGCTTCGGATCGTATCCAGGCTGAAGTTGAACAACACCGTTCTAAACTAGAGCGTTACGAAGCATTGTGCAAGGAATTAGGCGAAAAACCCGCCGATGTCGCTCTGGCCTGGCTGCTGGCAAACCCTGTCGTCACCGCGCCGATTATCGGCCCCCGCACCTTGGAGCAGCTAGACGGCTCGCTGCGCGCCCTGGAAATTACCCTGTCCGAAGACACGCACAAGCAATTGGACGACATCTTCCCCGGCCACAAAACCGCCCCCGAAGACTATGCCTGGTAAGAGCGTGCCGCAATCGTCATAAACAACCCACGCGGCTTTTCCCTCGTACCAAGCGTGGTGCGTGGGTGTTTTCGCCTCGCTGCTTTTGCGCACCCAAGGCTTTGCACTCGCAATGCGAGTTTGTACCACTCGCATTGCGAGTTTGTACCACTCGCATTGCGAGCTTGTACCAACGACGGAACAATTTGTTCCGTCGTTGCAAAGCCTTGGGTGCGCCATGGATAAGCCAGCGCTGTGCGTTGGCAGCGCTGAGGGAACAGAAAGAAAACAGGCGGCGGGAGGGCTGTCTGAGAGGCCCCTCGTCGCCGCCGGCAATACAAACGCAAAAAAAGCGCGGGGCGCACAGCTTCGCGCTTTTTCGCGCCCTACTCGAACAGCGTTTCTACATCCTGGCGTGTCAGGGACTTGAAAAAGCCGCTTTCGGTCGCTACAAGCTGGGTGACCAAGGCGCGCTTGCGGTCTTGCAGCACAAGGATTTTTTCTTCCACCGTCTCCTGCGCGATCAGCTTTTGCACGAAAACAGGTTTCTGCTGGCCGATACGATGCGCGCGGTCGGTGGCCTGCATTTCCACGGCGGGGTTCCACCAGGGGTCAATGTGTATGACATAATCGGCGGCAGTCAGGTTCAGGCCCACTCCGCCCGCTTTGAGACTGATGAGAAAGAACGGCAGGTCGGGATCGTTCTGGAACGTGTCCACGCGCTCCTGCCGGTTTTTGACTCTGCCGTCTAAATAGGCATAATGAATGCCGCGCATGTCGAGCGCTTCGCGGACAATCGTGAGCATCTGCACAAACTGCGAAAAGACAAGGGCCTTGTGACCTTCCGCGCGCAGCGTTTCCAGGGTATCCATGAGCGCTTCAAACTTGCCCGACCCGATGCGCGTGTGCGGCTCGGCCAGGCGCGGGTGGCAGCTGATCTGACGCAGGCGCAGCAGACCTTCCAATATCTTCATGCGGGCGTTATCCATGCCGTCTTTTTCAATCAGGCCCAGCACCTGCGCGCGGTAAAAGTCGCGCTTTTGCTCGTACAGCTTGCGCTGCGCAGGCTCCATCTCGGTATACACGATACGCTCGGTGCGCGGAGGCAGATCGGGGGCAACTTGATCCTTGGTGCGCCGCAGAATAAACGGATGCACCATCTTGCGCAAAAGAGCGGCTGCGGCTTCATCCCGGCGCTTTTCGATGGCGGCGGCAAATTCCGTCCCGAAGTACTCTAAAGTGCCCAGCAGTCCGGGGCTGAGAAACGCGAACTGCGACCACAGTTCCAGCGTGGAGTTTTCCACGGGCGTGCCGGTCAGGGTCAAGCGATGCTCTGCCTGGATTAGGCGAGCCGCGCGCCCCGTCTGCGACAGCGGGTTTTTGATCGCCTGCGCTTCATCCAGCACGGCATAATGGAACAGATACGCACGCAGGGCCTCAATGTCGCGCAATAACAGGCCATATGTCGTCAGCACCAGGTCATACTCGTCAAAAGAAGCCGGGTTTTTGGCGCGACCAACGTGTGCTTGATTGAGCAGGCGCAGACCGGGTGTCCAGCGCGCCGCTTCGCGCTCCCAGTTGAAGACCAGCGACCGGGGCAGCACCAAAAGGCTGGCATGCTGTGTTTCGCCGCGCTCCTTCAGGGCCTGCAAAAAGGCCAGTGTGGTAAATGTCTTGCCCGTGCCCATGTCGTCGGCTAAACAGCCGCCGAAGCCGTAATCGTGCAGGAAATGCAGCCAGTCATAGCCAGCCTTCTGGTACGGGCGCAGCACACCTCCAAGCTGCTGTGGCAATGTTTGGGGCGCAATCTGCGTAAACCCGCGCAGGCGCTCCCGCCTGTCGGCAAATAAGGCATCGGCCTGCACCGTGTCGCCCTGCGCTTCCAGTTGATCCAAAAGGGCAACTTGTCCCATGCCCACGCGCAGGCCCGTTTCGGTTTCTTCCGCCAGGCCAAACAGATGGCGGTAGCGCGCGAGCCAGTCTTCAGGAATAACGCCCAATGTGCCGTCGCTGAGCTTGACAAACCGCTCGCGCCGTCGCACCGCGTGCCGGATCTCCTGCAACGTGACTTCCAGGCCGCCGTAGTCCGCCACGGCTTCCACATCAAACCAGTCAATGCCAGACGAGACTTTGAACGACAGCGTGGGGCGGCTGCGGTTGATGCGGGCGGAGGCAAGGTCTCCTTCGCCATAGACTTCCACGCCTGCTTCGGTGAGTTTAGGGACATGGCGCACCAGAAAGTCCAGCACATCCACTTTGGCCCGCAGCACAAACACGCCCCATGCCGGGCCGCGCTTGAGGCCAAACTGGGACATCTGCTGCCCCCAGCGCTCCTCCTGCTCCGTTTGGCGCACGATACGCACCAGGGTCATGGTATCCGGCTTTTGGCGCAGGGCTGTTTCGGGCGTGTCGCGCTCAAACTCCAGCTCATACTCGCCGTAGCCGAAGTGCAGCGTGGCCTGCATTATGCCCTGGTCTTCCGTCAGGTACAATCGGGGGATGGGGTCGGCCTGCATGTCGTCCTGCGTGATAGTGATGCCGGTGATGGGGAAGCGCTCGGCCAGCGGCAGCAGGTAGCGGGTCAGGAAGGCATCTTTTTGCTCCGGCGGCACGGAAAGCTCGGGCGTCTGGGTGAAGATAGCAAATGTGCCGTCCATGTCGTTGACAGTGAGAAGACGAGAGCCGATACATAGCCATGTGGGGCCATCCGCAATGTGCTCGGTCGTGTCGGCATCCAGGGCAAGCACATCTTCGCCGACACGCACCTGCGCACGCAGATGCAGGCTGCCGTCCGGCCCGTCTGCAATGTGCAGTTCGGGCTGCCCTGCGTCCCGCAGCACGTCCAGCCGCGCCATGCAGGGGTTTTGTTCGGTGCCGCGAAACACAATGCTGCCGCCCAAACTGCCCAGCAAAGATGCCGTGTCGTCATCGCCGCCATAGGAAGAATAGGCATAGCGCTGCGCGGATACGGCCACCTGCACGGCCAAGCGGCTGCCGTCGGTCATGTTGACAAAGCGTTCTTTGACGCCGGGCGAACGCACTGGTTTGGCGTGCCGTCCCAGATGCTCTTTGGCAATGGCGTGCGCGGAGGCATCAGCATTGTCTATGTCGGTGTCCGGGGGGAAATGAGTGAGGGCAAGGGAGTAGGGCAGCACGGCCCAGTGTGAGTAAGTCTTTTGCAGGCTGAAGAAGAGCACCCGCTTTAGCCCTGTTTTGGACACTCCCACTCCGGGCGCGATGGCTTTGGACAGCACGGTTTCCCAGGTAACAGGCGGGTTACGGCGCAGGCAGGCGTTGAGCGCAAGAAGGGTCGCGATGCAGTGCTTGCAGGGGGCCGTTTCATCCCCTTCCAATGGGCAGTCGCATTCAATGCGGGCTTTGCCTTTGCTCAATGTCACGGCGACCCGGTAATCCTCGGTTCCCCGCACCTGATAAATGGCTTCCGTGGGTTCCAGATGCTCTAGGCGTGTTCGGCCCTGGGAAAAATACGTCCGTCCGCGCTGCACGGTGGCCGCATCAGCCCGCACGATAATCTTGTCTGCCGCCAGCGTTTCAGCGGTGAGTATGTCGGCCATTATCGTTTCTTTTGGGATGGCGATTGCTAAAACTTATGCTGCGCGGCAATCATGAGACAACTTTCAGTGCCTGTCCTGTTTCTGTGCGATCAGCGTAGAAGTGCCTGTCCAGGGTGAATACTCGCCGCTGTGTCAGGCTTTCGGCAGCCGCCACAACAGAGGCATCTGCTAAATCCATCAAGGCATCGCGATATTTATCCATCAGCAAAGGGAAACTCTCTTGTCTTGTTTCTTTCCGGCTCCCCAGAATTGGGGCAGGGGGACTTCCTCTGCGCATGCCTAGCCTTTGTCTTTCTCCGGCGGGCGCTTGACGGTGATGCCCAGTTCCCGCAGCGTCTTGTCGTCTACTGTGGAAGGCGCGTTCATCATGGGGTCGAAGCCGCTGCCGGCTTTGGGGAACGCGATCACTTCGCGGATGTTGTCATCGTCCGTCAGAAACATAATCAGGCGGTCGATGCCCGGCGCGATGCCGCCGTGGGGGGGCGCGCCAAAATCAAACGCATCCAGCATGTGCCCGAACTTGGCTTCTATCTGTTCGTCGGTATTGCCCAGCATGCGGAAGATGCGCTCCTGAATGTCGCGCTTGTGGATACGAATAGACCCCGAAGCCCATTCCACGCCGTTGCACGCGAGGTCATAGCAGTAGGCCCGGCAGCGCACCGGGTCGCTTTCCAGGTAGGGTAAATCTTCTTCATGGGGCATGGCAAAGGGGTTGTGCTGGAATGTCCAGCCCTTGTTGTCTTCGTCCCATTCAAATACGGGGAAATCCGTAATCCACACAAAGGAAAGCTCGTTCGGGTCGGCAAGCTTCAACCTTGACGCTATCTCGCGCCGCAATCTGTCCAGGACTTTTGCGACAACAGCGGGCGTGTCGGCGACAAAGCCGATCAAGTCGCCTGGCTCGCCTTCGGCCAGTTGCACCAATCCCGTAACTTCTTCGGGGGAAAGAAACTTGGCGATGGGGGACTTGACGCCGTCCTCTTGGACCAATAAATACGCCAGCCCTTTGGCCCCAAAGTCTTTGGCGATTTGGGTCAGGTCGTCAATTTCCTTGCGCGACAATGATGCGCCGCCGGGATAGCGGATGGCTTTCACCTGCCCGCCACTGCCCAGCGCGTTTTGGAACACGGAAAACTGCGTGTTTTGCAAAATGGGGGCGCAGTCTTTTAATTCTAACCCGTAGCGCAGGTCGGGCTTGTCGGAGCCGTAGCGGGCCATTGCCTCATCATAGGTCAGGCGGGCAAATGGGGCCGAAACGCGCTTTGTCGTGAGCTTGCCCAGGATGTCCAGGGTCAGACTTTCCACGAGTTCCAGCACGTCCTCCTGCGTCACAAACGACATTTCCAGGTCTAATTGCGTAAACTCCGGCTGCCGGTCGGCCCGCTGCGCCTCGTCGCGGAAGCATTTGGCGATCTGGAAGTAACGCTCTATCCCGCCGACCATTAAGAGTTGCTTGAACTGCTGCGGGGCCTGCGGCAGGGCATAAAACAGCCCCGGCTCCAGGCGATAAGGCACTAGATAGTCGCGCGCGCCTTCGGGCGAGCTTTTGGTCAGGACAGGCGTTTCTATTTCCAGAAAGCCCCGCCCATACATAAACTCGCGGATCAGGCGGATGGCTTCATGGCGCAGGCGCATTTTCTCGTACATCACGGGACGACGCAGGTCCAGATACCGATGCTTCAAGCGCAGCATCTCGTCCGCATTTTTGTCTTCATTGATGGGAAACGGCGGGGTTTTGGACGGGTTCAGCACTTCTATTGTATCAGCGGCGACTTCATAATATCCCGTCGGTATTTCGGGTTTTTCTTTACCCTCTGGGCGGCGGCGCACCGTTCCCTGCACCGACAGGCAGTATTCGGAGCGGACACGCTCGGCAATTGCTAAAGCGTCGGGCGCGTCGCTGCCGTCAATGGCAATCTGCACAATGCCGGTCCGGTCACGCAGATCAATAAAAGCAAGGCCGCCCTGGTCGCGGCTGCGATTGACCCAGCCGTTGAGGGTCACAGTCTGCCCCACCTGTGCGTCCGATACTCCTCCGCACGCGATTGTCCGTTTCCAGTCTGTCAACTTGTGTTCTCCTGCTGCTCGCAAAGACGTTCTTTGCAGTATACCCGATGGGTGATGCCGCGCAAAGCCGGAGCCTGTACGCCAGTCCCAAAGCTTTGTTTTCCTCTGCGCCTCGTTATTTTTGGGTTGCTGGGAACTTCTTTCTCCGGCTTGGCTGTTGGCACACACTGTTGAGCTTCTCGGTTCACCGGCGAACCCAACGCGTGTTTTAGGCGTTCCTGTCGCTTATTTACGGCATACCAAGCCAGGAGCAACGACGGAACAAATTGTTCCGTCGTTGGTACGAGGATGAAACGCCAGGGATACCAAGAAAAAAAGCCTTGAGAACTTCTTTGCCTCCCCGCCGGCGGGCGAGCGCGTCCGCTTGCTTTGCCGTTTTAAAGAAAGAAATTGCCATGCCCGCCTCTTCGCCTGATGCCGCCACGCTGGATGCGCCCGTGCCGCGTGCCCGCCGCGCGCCGCCCGGCAAAACCCCTCCCGCGAAGCCCGCCACTGCCGAGGGAGAAGCCAACCCTTATCGCTGGATTATTTTGATCGGCCTGATTTCCAGCGTCATCATGGAAGCGCTGGACTCCACCATCATCAATGTCGCCCTGCCGCGCATGGGCGGCAATTTGGGCGCGACCCCCAATGAGATCGGCTGGGTCAGCACGGGCTATATTTTGTCTGTCGTTGTGGTTTTGCCTTTGACGGCGTGGCTCGCTTCGCGCTTTGGGCGCAAGCGCTATTTGGTGGCTTCTATTACGCTGTTCACCATCGCGTCGCTGTTTTGCGGATTGTCTCACTCGCTTGGGCAGCTGATCTTTTGGCGGGTCATGCAAGGGGTGGGGGGCGGCGCGCTGCTATCGACGGCGCAGGCGACGCTGCTGGAGATTTTCCCGCAGTCGCAGCAGGGTATGGTGCAGGCCATCTTCGGCTTTGGCGTCGTGGTCGCGCCTGCCGTCGCGCCGATGCTGGGCGGGTGGCTGACCGACAATTATTCCTGGCCCTTTGTGTTTTTCGTCAACCTGCCCATCGGCATCGGCGCGACATTTCTGATTTCCACCTATTTACAAGACTCGGAATTCAAACAATCGTCGGCAGACTCGGTAGACTGGACAGGGATTATCCTGCTTGCGATGGGTCTGGTTTCGCTGCAATACGTGCTGGAAGAAGGGCAGCAGGACGATTGGTTCGGCAGCGTTTTGATTGTCCGCCTCGCCGTTGTCGCCGCCATTGCTTTGATAGGCTTTGTTGCGTGGGAACTGTCGCCCCGCAACACAAAACCCGCCGTAGACCTGCGCGTGCTGGCCGACCGCAATTTATTGGGCGGCGTTTTGATCGCGCTTGCCATGGGGTTCGGGCTGCTGGGCGGCTTGTTTATCTTTCCCCTCTTCGTGCAGGGTGTTTTGGGCTTCACGGCCACCGAGACGGGCATTGTGCTGCTGCCGGCGGGACTGGCGATTTTGGCCGCGATTGTGTTCTGCGGCAGTGTCATCCAGAAGGGCTTTGACCCGCGCATCCTCATTGGTATCGGCATCACGGTGTTTATTGCCGCCAACTGGGAACTGGGGCATCTCAGCCCGCAAAGCGACAGCCACAGCGTTTTGCTGGGCCAGATTTTGCGCGGTGCAGGAATCGGGTTTCTATTTATCCCCGTGTCTGTGTCTGCTTACCAATCCCTGAAAGGCGCGCAGATCGCGCAGGGGACGGCCTTGTGGAACCTTTCGCTTCAGATGGGCGGCAGCCTGGGGATTGCCGTGCTCAACACGTATGTCATCAGCATGACTCAGATGCACCGTGTTGATCTGGCCGGTCATTTGGGCGCAGGCAGCATCGCATTCAGCGACCGACAGGCGGGGCTGACGCAATCCCTCGTGGCGCACGGCTTCGGCCTGCCGCAGGCGACCCATGCGGCCCTGGGCTTGATAAACCAGACGGTGCAGACGCAGTCCGTGACCATGGCTTATAACGATGCCTTTTTGCTCATCGGGGGTGTGTATATGTTTGTGTTTCCCGTCATTCTGTTGCTGCAGAAGCCCAAGCCCGGCGCAGCCCCTGCACCCCTGCACTAGCCTGCGGTGTATTCGGCCTGTGGCTTCACTCACGAACCGCGCGCACGGCGCAGAACGATATAATTGTCAGCCCTAAAAAGACCGGCAGCGCGAGCAGCAAAAGAAAGCCGCCCACGCCGCCTTCGCTCGGCAAAGCCAGATCAAACAAGAGATAAGCTGTGCGAACCAGAAATGTCCAAAACAGGGCGCGCTGCGCTGCAATTTGCCAGGGTCGATTATTTGCTGCCAGAGCAATCAGGGCTGCAACAGCGCTCGTCATCATCACAAGGTAAATCCCCGAATGTGTCCAGGACAGTGTTTTTTGCTGAAGCAGTGTGTAATCGGTATCCGTGTCCGGTGTAAAGACGAATTGCTCTGGCAGGCTCAGCATGAGTACGCCTCCGACTGCTGCATCAAACACAGCGACCCAGCCTGGAAACGGACGCCGCACATTCGTTTTACCGTCGGGGTTGAGGTTTATCAATCTGCCGCGCCTGTTTTTTCGCGGCGGGCGTGATACGCAATCAGCCCCGCGCGGCGTCGGAACGGGCTGCGCCATGCTTCGGCCAGCAGGGGCAGACGCCCCAGTTCATACGCTAAAGCGGCATTGGTTTTGTCCACGTACATGGCGTGGTTGAGGCGGGCGATTGTCCACTCAGGCAAGGGACGCTCACGCAAGGTCAATGCGTCGCCCGCGCTGACTTCGCCCGGCTCCAGCACACGCAGGTACCATCCGGTCTGGCTGCGCGCGATCATTTCGCCCGGCAATTCTTCTTTATTCCACTTGCGTCCCATCTTCCAGCAGGGCATGCGCGGCTGGCTGACCTGCACGACTGCCTCGCCTATGCAGTAAATATCGCCAATGCAAACTTGGGCTTCGGTCAGGCTGTCCACCGTGAAGTTTTCGCCAAACGCGCCGTATGGGAATGTTTGTGCGGCCCGGCCCAGCAGCGCGTACCATCCGGGATAATGGGCGGCGGGGTAGCAGCAGACGGCTTTGTCCGGGCCGCCATGGTGCTTAAGGTCGGCCTGCCCATCGCCTGCGAGATGTGTCATGCCGAGGGCGATTTTTCCGGGCGCAGGCATTTTGCCGATGGCGCTTGTCCACTGGCGGGCCTGGCCGTCGTTTATGTCCGAGACAAGCGCCATCGGCAGGCCGATTTGCAGGCTGAGTATGTATGCGTCCATAAAGGGCTACTTGGCTTCGCATACGGGTTTTTCCTGCTCTCGACAATTTTGAGTTCACACACAAACAAGCCCGGCTTTCCCGTGGAAAAGCCGGGCTTGTTGCTCGCGCGCTACCGTCCAGGCTTGTGGCCTTCGGCACGGCATTGGGAACGACGGTTTGCTTACTGCGCAGTACTGGCCGGGCGGAAAATGTTGCTGGTGGCGCTTGCTCCGGTGGTGCCGCTTGTGTTTTGAGACAGCACGCTGCTGATGATGTCGCTCGCTTGCGTTCCTGCGTTTGACACGGAGGACGCGCCCAGGGCGCTCCCCTGCTGATAAGCCGCAGATGCCGCTGCGGCAGAGCCATGATGTCCGCCGTGATGATGGCGGGCGGGCTGCAGCGAAGAAGGGCTGCCTGTTTGGGCTGCCTGCTGGAACTGAGTGGCGAGGGTGGAAAAAGCATTGCCCGCGCTGCCGCCCGTCTGCTGGGCCGCCGCTTGAAGCTGGGTGGCGATGTCGGCAGTCACTTTCTTAAACGCGGCGGGGTCACTTTGAGAAAGCTGCTTAAGCTGATTGAGAAGCTTGGCTTTATCCGAAACAGACGTGGCGCTTGCACTGGGTGCAGAAGAAACTGCGCTGCTGCTGCCATCGCCGTCCGGGTCGGACGAGGGTGTGACGCCTGGCGTGGGCGTGATCGCGGTTGGTCTGCCAAGCCGGCTGAAATCGGCCGCGTTGACGGAAGGGATACTCATCGAGAGCCTCCTGTAAAGTAATAAGTCACACACGAATATGTGGTAATTTCTCTTCGGCATAAATACCGGAAAACAAGAGGGCGAAACTCAAAAAGAACACCTGCTCTTGTCGTTTGCGGAGGAACCACGGATTGAGTTTGCCGCATTCACGGCATTTTCACACCTGCTGGATAGGATGAACACGAAAGCGAGAAACACCCTCCGCGCTACGCAGTGCATTTGTGGTCCACGCGGCGGCTTTTCGCTGGTCGAGCGTCAGGGCTTCCCGCGCGGCGGCGGGCAGATAACGGGCCATGGTATCGCCGCGCCGCGCGGGCTTGCCGTTTTCGGTGCGTTATTCCTGCTCCGTCCATTCTTCCAAGGGTTCCTGGTGTGGGGTGCGCGTTTCGCGGGTATCGCCGCCCCCGGCGTGCTCGTACTGAGGGACAAGACGCTGCGATTTGCGCGCCGGCCATTCGCCGGACTTGCCGCCTTTGCCGCCCGCTTTGGTTTCTTCTTTAAGCCGCTCACGCAAGACCGGGGTGGTGTCGGTTTTGTCGTTTGTCATGGCTGTCTTCGTGTTGAAAAGCCGGGGCGTTTCTCGCTGAACACGCCCCGGTTGCCCCCTGTTGTGCCCCAAACGGCAGGACTGTATCCGTAAAAATACCAGTTTCCCGTGGATTGCGAAAACCCTGATAAGTTTAAGGGTAATGTTGAATCAAGTTGGCACGACTTGCGCCAGTGTTTGTGTTTCATAGACCACAGGCCGGGGAGCATTATCATCATGGTAAATCATTATTCGTCTTTTGCAAAGCCGCAAGCTTCATTTCGAACCCTGATCGGCTGGGAAAGCATCGTGCTGTTTTTGATCTGCACCGGCGACATGCTCAGCACCCTGTACTGGGTCCACACCCACGTCGCCACGGAAAGCAACCCCTGGATGGCCTTCTGGCTTCAGCATGGCGATGCGGCCTTTTGCGCGGTCAAGATGATGAGCTTTGTGCCGCTTCTGCTGGTCGCCGCGTATTACCGCCCCCGCCGCCCGCGCCTCATCCGCGTGTCCCTGCGGGGCACCATCGCTTTGTACGCCCTGGTGTATGCCGTTTCGGTCGGCAGCCAGTTTGTGACTTTGTGACATGCCCGCGTTCTTCGTGCCTTGCTTTTGATTATTCCCGGCTTTCCCCGCGCGCACCGACGACGGAAGAAACCGTTCCGTCGTCGGTACAGGCTCGCAATGCGAGTGCAAAGCCTCGGGTACAGGCTCACAATGCGAGCGCAAAGCTTTGGGTACGCGTTGGCAGCGCCGCCAAAACCCCCACATGCCCCCTTCGGCTCGATCAATCTCCCTGTGGTTTGGTTCTTGACGCGGCGGGCTAAAACCCTCTCATGGAACACACACCCGAAAACAGCGACATCGCGGCTGTCTTTGACCATATCGCCGAGCTTTTAGAAGCGCAGGGCGAAAACCCGTTTAAGATTCGCGCTTATCGCAATGCCGTCCGCACCCTGGATAGCTTGACTGAACCCGCATCCGCGATCGCGGCGCGCGGAGATTTGCGCAAAATCCCCGGCTTTGGCGAGGCGATTGCCGCCAAAACCCAGGAGATATTGTCCACGGGAACATGCGAGCTATACGAGCGTCTCAAGGCCGAACAAGGCGGCGCACCCCAAGAAACCAAAGAAGAAGAGCGTGCCATTGGGGCAGCGCTGGGCGCGCGCGACCCTGAGTCGCAGGTGACATTGGGGCAGGAAGAAGAAGACGAAGACGTGCCGTCGCCATGGTAACGGCCCTTGGTTCCGAGTTGCCCCTGCCGGCGAAGTTTTACCGGCAAGACACACGGGTTGTCGCCCGCGCTTTGCTGGGCCAAACACTTGTGCGGCAATTGCCGTCGGGTGAATTATTATCCGGGATGATTGTGGAAACGGAAGCGTACTTATGGGACGACCCCGCCTGCCATGCATTCCGGGGCGAAACGCCGCGCTGCCGGACGATGTTCGGGCCGGCAGGCAGGGCGTATGTCTACTTCACCTACGGTTTGCACACCATGCTGAACGTTGTTTGCGGGCCGCAGGGAGTGGGGGAAGCCGTGCTGATCCGTGCCTTGGAGCCGACGGGCGGCCTGGAAACCATGCAAACACTGCGCGGCGCATTGGTGCAAATGCGGGATGTGACCAATGGGCCGGGCAAGCTGGCGCAGGCATTGGCGCTGTCCCACAAACGCGACGACGGCCTGGATGTCACCGATCCGCAGAGTCCCCTGCAAATCCTCCCTTTCCCTGCCGGACACTGGGACATTGTGGCGACGACCCGCATCGGCATTTCGCAGGCAAAAGACCAGCCGTGGCGGTTTTACATTCGGGATAATAGATGGGTGTCCCGCCGCGAAAAAACACAAAAAAAGGAAGATTAAAAGGCGACCCGCCCTGACGACGAGAGGGGAAAATACCGACAATCGGGCTGTACTACGGGATGGAAAACCCTGATTTTATGCCCACTACCCCGATAACAAAAACTTTGCTTTGCGAAACCTCGTCCTCTGCCGCCGCGCCGCCGGGCGGCGAGCGGCTGGCGATATTGGAGTCGATCTTCGGCTGCATCACCGACTCGCTGCTGGTGATGGACAGCCGGCTGCGGGTAGTCGATGCCAACCAGGCGCTGCTGGCGCGGCTTGGCCGGAGCCGCGAGCAGGTGCAGGGCCAGATGTGGGCGGAGATGTTCCCACACCTCGCCTCCATGGGCCGGATGCAGGATTTGCAGACCGTTCTTTTGCAGGGCCGCCCGCACCGAGGGCGCATGCCGCTGCTGAACATGGCGGACGGCGAGTCCTTGTTGTTTGACGTGGCGACGTATCCTTTGCATGACCCGCAAACCGGGCAAGTGACACATCTGGTGGAATACGCCCACGAGGTCAGCGAAGAAGTCAAATTGCAGCTGCAAATCCTGGACGCCCACAGCGAACTGCTGGCGGCGCAAACGCAGCTTCAGGAAAAAACCGGGGAGATTGACCGCGCCAACCGGCTGCTCCAGGAAAAATGCGCGACTTTGGAAGACATGAACGAGTGCCTGGAGCGTCTGGCAGTCATGGATGCCATGACCGATTTGCCCAATCATCGGGCGTTTCAAGAACAGCTGGCCGGTCTGGTGCGGCAGACAAACCGCCACAAGCGCCCGTTTTCGCTGATCCTGTTTGATGTGGACAATTTCAAGCAATACAACGATCGCTTTGGGCATCCGCAGGGTGACATCCTGCTGGCAAGTCTGGCGCGTTTGTTCCGCGAAGTGGTGCGCGTCACCGATCTGCCGGCACGGTACGGCGGCGAAGAATTCGCGCTGCTGCTGCCGGAAACCGACAAATACGCCGCTGCTCTTGTCGCGGAGCGGTTGCGGGCTTCAATTGCCCAGCACACGTTTCCGAACCGGCAAGTGACAATCAGCATAGGGATTGCCGAGTTCCCCGGCGATGTTTCTGAGGCGAGCGGCCTGGTCACCTGCGCGGACAAGGCGATGTACCATGCCAAGTCATCGGGCAAGAATACGGTGAGTTTGTGGAGCAGCCGCTCGGGGCGGCCTGTTGTGGTGGATGACGCCGCACCGGAATGGATGCGCGAAAAAACCGGCGGGCCGTCCGCAGGCTGCCGGTCAGTGCCGACCTTGCCGACCCATCTGCGGGGCGGCTCGGCGAGCGGGCGCAGCTTGATGCTGATCGATCCCGATGACCTTTCACGCAGCACGCTGCGCGAGTCGCTGATGGGCGACGGCTATGCCGTAGCGATTGCGCCGTCAGGAAGGGACGCGCTGAGCCTGCTGGCCGACTCGCCCTCGGCGTTTGATTTGATCGTCTCCGATGTCGTGCTGCCTGATAAAACCGGGATGGACGTGCGCCAGGAAGCGCGTGTTCTGTGTCCGCACGTGCCGTTTCTGTTTTTTGCGTCACAGGCAGGGGATCAATCTTTGCTCCAGACCCAGGAGCCGCCCGAACCCCTGCTGCTGGTCAAGCCGTTTGCGCTGTATGAACTGCTCGCTTTGGTCGAACACACTCTTGCTCCGTTTCCGCCCGCCGCCCACGCTGTGGCGGCGTAATGCGCACTCGGCTCGCGGGCTTATCCCACGGGTGCGGGCTGACCTGTGTCCAGCGAGCGGTACGCCGCCAGGGCGACCTGCCCCGCGCGCAGGCCATCATCTCCCGTCGCGAGCGCAGGCGCTTGCTGGCCGCGCGCAAGGCGCAGGAAATCTTCCAGCATGGCGGCATCGAGATCGCTGCCCCAGGGTGTTCGCCGCACGCCCGAACTGTTTCCATCGTAATGCATAATGTCCTGCGCAAACAAGTCTAGGTCTAGGATACCCTCCGTGCCGACAATCTGCATCGTCACATCCCCCCAGGTCGGATAAGATTCGGGCCGCGACCAGCTGGTATCCAGCGTGGCAAAGACGCCGCCGTCATACTCAATCGTCAGCATTCCCGTGTCTTCCCATGTCTGATGATAAAAGCCGTGCCCGGCTTCCGCATGGACGGAAACCGCTTCGCGCCCCAGCAGCAGACGGTTCAAATCGGCGACATGCACGGAATGGTCGATAATGCACCCGCCGCCGGACAAGTGTGTCTGCACAAACCAGCCGCCGGGCATCTTGCCCCGATTGGTGCCGCGCAGGGCGAGGATGTCGCCGATTGCTCCGGCCCGCACCTGCGCCTGAGCGCGCCGGAACGCGGGCGAATAGCGGCAGGGAAACGCTGTGGCGAGACTGACATCGGAAGCTCGGCAGCATTTCATCATCGCCTGCGCATCGGCCTGCGTGGGCGCAAGAGGCTTTTCGCACAAGATCGCCCGGACACCTGACCGGGCAGCCTGCTCGACCAGGCGGCGATGGTGGACGTTTTCACTGGTCACAACAACGCCATCCAACCCCTGCGCCAGCAGCGCCTCTTCCCCTGGAAAGAACTCGATCCCCCATTGACGGCAGGCGTCCTGCCCGCGCGCCCTGTCCGGGTCAGCCGCGCCCACAAGGGTGGCATCGGGGTGGGCCGAAAGAATGCGCGCGTAAGACTGCGCGTGCATGTGGGCAAACGAGAGGATGCCGATCTTGAGACTGCCGGGCTGTGTCATGGAAACGCCTTGTTTTATGCGGGGAAAAATGCTTTGTACCCACGAAAATAAAAATTTACACCTACCCTGGCGTTTATATAAAATGTCCTGTATAATGGACTGCCCCGGCGCGCCGCCTGCGCATCATGACGTTTCACATAGAAAGCTTTAACAGCTCCATGATCCGACGTGTTCTTTTTGCCCTTGCTTTTTTCCTGCCGACGCTGATCTGTTTCCCCCGGCCCGCCGTGGCTCAAGTTTCGGATCCCTGTACGCCAAACTACGCGCGCGTATCCCGCATGCAGGGCCTGCTGCACTGGGAGCATTTTCCCCTGCGTGTCGCTTTTGCCCCGGTTCCTGATAATGTGCAAAACAAAGACGCCTGCCAGCAAGCGGTTTTGGCGGGCTTCACGCAGTGGGTGGAAGCCACGCACGGCCTGGTCCGCTACACGGTTGTGACACAGCCCAAGCGCGCCGACATCCTGGTGTCGTTTCTTTCCGACACGACTGTTCCCGGACAGGGAGCGGCTGTGGGCTATACCAGCATGACGTTTTGCGGCATGACCCTGCACTACGCCGAAATGCAGCTGGCGACCGGCGGCACCGCGCCGGGCGATTTGCAGGCGGTTGCCGCCCATGAATTCGGGCACGCCCTGGGCATTGACGGGCACAGCGACGACCCCAACGACATTATGTACCCGTCCACACTGCGCATGTCTGCCGAAGACGGCACCCCGCTTGCATCCCCGCAGCACCCAGTCACCGCCCGCGACCTCAACACGCTCAAAGTCTGCTACCTCGGCTTGTTTGCCCCGCACCTTGCCGCCCTGCCCGGCACCGCCCTTGGACATGGCCGGATCGGGGCCGCCCTGCTGGGAGCGCGGCGCGCGGCTCCGCATAGTTTGCCCGCCCGCAGCCACGCGCACGGCTGACACGCGGCAGGATTTTCTTTCCCTGACGGGGAAGGAAAAGCCATGACTGACTTTACACGCACTTATCCCCCCGCGCAGCCCGCACCAGGGCCTGCCGTTTGGCTTCCCTTTCTTGACACAGAATTGTTGGTGGAGGACGACCGCGACCATTCGCGTCTGCTGCGCGGCGTCACAAACGCCCCGCCGGCTCCTCCCGCGAGCGACATAATCTACCTGGGCACGCTGGGCACTGTCCCCTGCCTGGCTTACGCCGCGCAAAACGCAAACGACAACATCCCGGCAGGGCAAAGCGTACACAGCCTGCGCGCCCTGCTGGGCCGTCTTTCCCAGTCCGAAGCGTCCATTGCCGGCTATGGGGCGCAGATGCTTTACTGGGGCCGCACCAGCCGCTTTTGCCCTGTCTGCGGCACTGCCACGCAGCCGAAGCCCGGCGATTGGGGCGTGCAGTGCCCGCACTGCGGACATTCCGCCTACCCGCATATCAGCCCCGCCGTGCTGGCCCTGGTTTATGACGGCCCGCGCCTGCTGCTGGTGCATAAACCCGAATGGACAACGATGCACAGCATTGTGGCGGGCTTTGTCGAGCCCAACGAAAGCTTGGAAGACTGCGTGCGCCGCGAAGTGCGCGAAGAAACCGGCCTGGATGTCGGCGATGTCACGTACCAGGGCAGCCAGGCGTGGCCGTTTCCCCATCAGCTGATGGTCGGCTTTACGGCGAAATACCAGAGCGGCCAAATCGCGCATGAAGAAGCGGAACTGGACAGCGCGGCCTGGTTCACGTCGGATGCATTGCCCGACTTGCCCCCGGCGACCAGCTTATCTCGTCAGCTCATCAACGCCTGGCTGGAAACTCAGTAAGCGTTAGCGCCGCCGGTGCATCGGAAAAGCAAAGGCTTTGCCTGGGTATTTCCACCCCGCACCAACGACGGAAGAAAACCGTCCGTCGTTGGTACAGGCTTAAAAAGCCGCAGCAAAGCCGTGACAACGACGGCAGAGGGCCCCCCGCCCCCATTTTGGGGAGCCAGAAGAAGATAAGGTTCGGCCTTCTTTCCTGCCGGGTACAGACATGGCATGGACTGCTTTCCTTCGGGCCCCCCCCCGGCCCAATGCTGGGGGGCCTCACTCAGCCTTGGCTTTCGTGCCCTTCGGCGGCCCACAGCAGGCGCAGGACGGCTTCTTCTTCGTGCCGGTCGGCGGAAAGAGGAGTGTCTATGTTTTCGGCTGACCGTGACTGCAAAGCGTCCAGCAATGTCCCCGCCGTGTACGAGTCCAAGACGGCGGGATGCACGTAGCACTTGCGGCAGACAGTGGGCGTGTTGCCAAGCTGCGCGGCCACGAGTTTGATAGCCTGCGTGATGTTGCGCTTGCCGTGCGTTTCACCGGCGCACGGTTCGCAGGCGGCCAGGGTGCGCGCGGCGAGAATAGTCCCGGCCCAGGTGCGGAAGTCTTTGGCGGTGAAGTCCTGGCCGCTGGCCTCGTGCAGATACTCGTTTACGTCGCCTGAGCCGATCGTATGGGCCTGGCCGTCGGGCAGGAGGTATTCAAACAGCTCGTCGCCCGGCAGTTCCTGACACTTACGGATGATGCGCGCAAGCTTTGCATCGCGCAGGTCGATTGCATGATCCTTGCCGCTTTTGCCCCGAAAGTGGAAGTGCGAAGTCGCGCCTGTCACATCCACATGCGTGTTGTGCAGCGTGGTCAGGCCGAACGATTGGTTTTCCCGCGCGTATTCCTCGCTGCCGATGCGGATATGGGTTTCTTCCAGAAGCTTGACGACAGCGGCCAGCACTTTCTCGCGCGGCAGGCCATGACGCGCAAGGTCTGTGTCCAGGCGGGCACGAATGCGGGGCAGGGCTTCGCCGAACGCGATCATGCGGCCATATTTGGACTCGTCCCGAACCAAGCGCCACTGGGCATGGTAGCGGTATTGTTTGCGCCCGCGCGCATCGTGCCCGGTCGCCTGCAAGTGGCCGTTCGCCTGCGGGCAGATCCAAACGTCTTCGTAAGCAGGCGGAATGCCCAGCTTTTGGATGCGGGCCAATATCTTTTCGTCGGTGACGGGTTCGCCATGCGGCATCAAGTACGAAAAGCCATCGGATGTACGGCGGCGGGTGATGCCCGGCTTGTCGTCATTGGTATAACGCAGCCCGGCTTCTTTGGCGGACTCATGGGGATCAATCTTAGTCGCTGTTTCTAGAATAGGCATCATGGTTATGTGAGGAGCGGGCAGGCGAAAACTGCTGGCGGGCGGCTTCGGCGACTTTTTCTAAAGCCGACGTGCGAACGCGGCGGCGGAACACATCATAATCGGCGTCCTCGATCTTGTCGAGGATGCGCGAGTACAGGACGCGGGCCAGCCGGACGGGACGCTGCGCGGGCAGGGGCAATTGGGGAATGCCTTTGTCCGCCGACGCATAGCAGTCGCGGGCACGAGCGATTTCAAAAGCTAACAGGGCGCGAAACTGATGGTTGACAATGCCCTCTGCGAGCATTGCCTCGGTATAGCCGAACTGATCCATGTCTTCCCGTGGCAGGTAAATGCGTCCCCGCAGGTGGTAATCTTCGCCGATGTCGCGCCAGAAGTTGGTAAGCTGCATAGCCAGCCCGAGGTCGTAGGCGTGATGCAGCGTATCTTCGCCTTCTACGCCGAACAAGCAGCACATCATCAAACCCACCACGGACGCGCTGCCGTAGGTGTAGCACAGCAGGTCATCAAAAGTCTGGTAGCGGGTGCGCGTCAGGTCCATCGCCATGGCATCTAAAAAGGCCAGGGGATAATCGGCGGTCATGCCGACTTGCCGGGCCATGTCGGCGAACGCGCGCAGGACAGGCAGGTCGGACTGGCCGGTTTGCAGGGCATGCAGCGTGTCGGCGCGATAGTCGGCGAGCGCGCGCACAGGGTCGATGCCCAGGGCGGGGTTATCCACAAGTTCATCGGGATAACGCACAAAGCCATACAATGCATGCACCTGACGGCGCAAAAGTGGGGGAAAGAACAGCGTGCTGAAATAGTAAGTTTTACCGTGCTGCGCATTCAAGCGACGGCAAGCTTCATAATCGGCAGCCAGGCTTGCCGGGCGGAGGGTGGGAGTGCGTGTCGGCATAAAATCAGGGTTTCTAAGCGGCGTCCGCCGCGATGCGATCCACGACCAATTTCGCCCCTAGGCACACGAGCGGAACGCCCGTGCCGGGAACCGTGCTTGCGCCGACAAAGTACAGGTTGTCGATACCGGGAGCTTTGTTGGACGGGCGGAACCAGCCCACTTGCAGAATGCCGTGGGACAGGCCAAACGCGGCTCCGTACTTGAGGTTGTACTGTTCCTGCCAATCGTGCGGGGTGACAACTTGTTCCACCTGGACGTGTTTGCGCAGATCGGTCAGCCCCCAGCCTTCCAGCTTGTCGTATATCTTGTCCTTGAAGCGGGCGACCTGGCCGTCGTCCCAGCGCTGCTGGTCGGTGAGGTGGGGGATGGGGGCCAGGACAAAGATGTTGTCGCAGCCGGGTGGGGCGACAGACGGGTCGGTGCGTCCCGGACAGTTCACATACAAAGACGGGTCGCGCGGGGGGACTTTAGCGTGGAAAATCTCGTCAAAGTTGCGTTGATAGTCTGACGATAAGAAGAAATTGTGGTGGCGCAATTGGGGATAAATCGTGTCGGTGCCCAGATACAGCATAAACGCCGACGATGTAAACGGCTGCGTCTTCCATCGGGCTTCTTCGTACTGCGCGGGACGATGGGCCAGCAGATCCGTGTAGGAGTAGGGCAGGTCGGCATTGGACACGACGATGTCGGCGGGCAGCATATCGCCGTCCACGCAGACGCCATGCGCATGTCCGTCTTTGACCATGATCTGGGTGACGGTGCGATTGGTCTGGATGTCCACGCCCAGCTTGCGGGCGACATCGGCCATCGCCTGGGGCAGGCGATAAATGCCGCCCTGGGGGTAGTATAACCCGTCTTCGGCAAGCTCGGTGTAAGGGAGGAGGGTGTAAACGGCAGGCGCTTCATAAGGCGAGATGCCCAGGTACATGGACTGCATGGAAAACGCCTGGCGCAATCTATCATCCCGGAAGAACTTGGACACGTGGGCGTACATCTTGTCCAGGGCATTGAGCTTGCCCAGCAACAGAAGATTAGGAGCCGTGAAGAAGTCGCCCGCACGGGCAAAGTTCTTTTCCACGAACTGCTTGCGCCCGATGCGATACTTCTTGCCCGCGTCTTCCAGGAACCGATAATAGCCCGCCGTCACGCCCGGATCGATCTTCTCCAGGTTGGCGACCATTTTCACGAGGTCACTGGACATCTCAAGCTGGGTGCCGTCGCCGAAATGGACATTGTAGTTCGGCTCCATCTTGATGAGGGGGACAAGGGCATCGAAGTCTTCGCCGCAGGCTTGAAAAAGGTCGCGGTAGACATCGGTCATCAGCAGCAGGGACGGGCCGGTGTCAAAGCGAAAGCCGTCCACTTCACGTATGTTGGCCCGCCCGCCGATGGTGGGGTTCTTTTCCAGGATCGTGACCTGGCAGCCGCCCTGCGCCTGCAAACGCATGGCGGTCGCCAGTCCGCCGATGCCGCCGCCGACAATCATTACCTTCTTGACACGCTGCGTGGTCATGTGTGCTCAATTCTAATAGTGGGAGTATACCCATGTTGGGGGCGAGCGGCTATAATGGCGTATGACTTATGCTGTGTTTCTTTTGGTCTTTTTGGTTGTCCCCATTGCTGCCCTGGGTTTGCTGCTTTGGAAGCGGGTTTCGCGGCGTTTAGTCGTGTCGTGCGGGCTGGTGTGCTTGCTGGCGTATGTGTTTACGTCGCCGTGGGACAACTATGCCGCCAAGGTGGGATTGTGGTCGTATGACCCGCACTTCGCGCCGGCGTCGCACTTTATCTATTACTTGCCGTGGGAGGAATATGCGTTTTACGGCTTGCAGGGCGTCCTGGTGTGTGGGCTGACGGTCGGCTTGGCACGGGTGCTGAAGCCCAAGGACGGTGGCGAGTTATGAGCGGGCACGACGCGTATTTGCGCTATGAGTTGTGGTGGGCCGTGCCGGTGATTGCGGTTCAGTGGCTTTTTGCCGCGCGCGAATTGTGGCGGTGGCGCCGCCTTTTGGCGGTGGTGATTGTCGGTGCAACGGCGTATCTGGCAATGTGTGACGGGTTTGCTCTGGGGCACGGCATTTGGCGCGTGGATGCGGCGCGCGTGGTGGGCATCTACTGGGGGCCGCTGCCGCTGGAAGAATTAGTCTTTTACTTTGTGACCAACATCATGGCGGTGCAGGGGTTTGTGCTGATTTCGGGCTTTCTGCGGGAGCGGCGTGGGCAGAGCCATAGGCAGGACGGCTAACTCGGTGGGTGTGGGTGGGTACGGGTTTGGGCGAGGGCATCGGCGGCTTTGAGAAGGGCGCGGGTGGCGGGTGCATGGCGTGGGTTTCCTCCGGCGTTTGCGTGCGAGGGGCCAGGGAGTGCGGCCCTGGTATTGTTATCAGGTGGGGTGGGAGGAAACTTTAGGGGGAGTTTGGGGGCGTGGGTGCAACCAGAGCACGAGGTTTCAACCCCGTGATACCGGGGCAGACTTCCGATTGTAGTTGTTCTTAAACTTCAAGGGGTCTTCGTTGTGCAACTTTCCCTCAGCCAAACACAAATAGTTTTTGGTGGCTTTTGGCGTCATTGGAATTGACCTTTTGTTGCTTAGGGAAGAGAGCAGCCCAAAATAAGCCTCAAAGGTTGCATCTTCCAAAACTATGGCAATCCAAGCCGCCGTTGCATTCTTCGTTTCTTCTGCTTCCCTCGCGAATTCTATATCTCCACCTTTGATAAGGTTGTAAGAAGGATTAATCTTCCCGCTTGCTGTGTGCTTATTCCGGGCCTTGACACTGATAACGTAACGCTCCCCATCTTTTTCTGCATAGATGTCTGCGTACTTATGATTGAATTTGCTGTTGTTCAAGTTCTCTATGTTTGTAAATCCGTTAAGTTCTAAAACCTGTTCTGCAAGCTGCTCGCCAATTCTCCCGTTGCTGCGGCTTCTTGCGGCGGTTGATTTGTCTTGAACACAGTCGTATTCCCTTTTCACAGTTAAACCTTTCCGTAGTACGTTCACTGATGCGTAAGTGCGGGATGGCGCTGGGGGCAGTGGTTTATTAGGCCGCTTCCTTGAAATCCAAATGCCCAATCTTTTCATCTTGCCAACGGGAGTAGTCAACCATGTCATTGATAATGAGATGCTTTATGTCTCTCCGATAGCCGTCTTTAGTTTCTGACATGACGTGAGATGCAATTGACACCGGGAACATAACCAGATGAATGACGTTGTCGTCGGCTATGCTGCAAACATGAGCGAAGAGAGAGATCATACCAAACTGCGCGGAAAAAAACTCTAATTTATCTATGTCGTCTTGCTTCAGTAGGACGCCTTTAGTTTCCACTGATCCAGAGCGATACATCCGACTCTTGACTGAAATGGCATATCTTCGGCCTTCATGTTCCGCAATTAGGTCGGCTCCCACATGGTCAACTTTCGCCACCTCAAATCCCTTCCGAATGAGGGTGTAGGTAACAAGGCCCTCCCCAAAATCTCCGAACTGCTTAGGGGCGCGGGTCTGAACAGTGTTGAACGGCATTTCTTCTCCATTGGCGTAAATGCAGGTTACATGAAGCAACCTCACTTGTCTTTTTGCGAAAGTATACCTGGCGGGGAATGGATTGCTTTGAGGCAGGGTTTACTCTCGCGGGCTGTCTCCGCTTTAGTAGTTCTTTAGTGGGTGTTTAGTGGTTCTTTAGTCCCGCAGTGGTGGGGGTAGGGGCGGGCTGTCAAATGGCTGGTGGCGGGTATACTGGGGGGCAGTGCCTGTGCATGTTTGCCCTATTCCCCCGTTAGCAAAGAGTTGTCCCATGCCTGAACCTGATGTTGTTTCCACCGACCACCTGCGCAAAGTGTATGGCGGCGCGGGCGGCAAAAAGCCCTTTACAGCGGTGCAGGACCTTACTCTGCGAGTACCAAAAGGCCATGTGTTCGGCTTTCTCGGCCCGAACGGGGCGGGGAAGACGACCACCATCAACATGCTGCTGGGCAACATTTATCCCACGTCGGGCGAGGCGACTTTGCTGGGCTGCCCCATCGGACACCAGGAAGCGCGGCGCAAGCTGGGCTTTTTGCCCGAAAAGTTCCAATTTCATGATTTCCTGACAGCCGAAGAGTTTCTGCACCTGCACGGCAAATTGTACGGCATGAGCGCGAAAGCCCGCAATGCGCGTATCCCGGATGTGCTGGAAATTGTCGGCTTGACATCCCGTGCCAAAAGCCGCATCCGGGAGTTTTCCAAAGGCATGCAGCAGCGGGTCGGGCTGGCGCAGGCGATCCTCAACGACCCTGACCTGGTGATATTGGACGAGCCGACATCGGCCCTGGACCCGTTGGGGCGGCGCGAGGTGCGCGAGATTGTGTCACTGCTCAAGGCGCAGGGCAAGACTGTCATGCTCAATTCGCACTTGTTATCTGAGATTGAAATGACGTGCGACCAGGTGGCGATCCTCAAAAACGGCGTTGTCGTGCGGCAGGGCATCATTGAAGACCTGCTGGCCGCGCCGTCCATCGTGCAGATGCGCATTGGGAATGTCGGCCCGTCGCTGATTAAGGCATTGGAAAGTTTGTCCCGCACGGTGACGCAGGACGGCGAAGACATTTCGGCGACTATTACGGACGAAGCTGTTATTCCCGACCTGGTGGCCGTTGTTGTCGCCGAAGGGGGGCGCTTGATGTCCCTTGTGCCCATGCGCGAGTCGCTGGAAGACTTGTTTATTCGTACGGTGGAGACGCCCAGCTTATGAGTGCTGTTTGGACACTGGTGAGCGCTGTTTGGACACTGGCAGGCCTGACTATCAAGGAAGCCGTGCGGCGGCGCTTGTTTGTCGCCGGGCTTTTAATCGCGCTTTTAATGGCCGGGCTTGCCTTTGTGCATATCCCCCTGCGCCCCAGCACGTTTGCCGACGACCCGGCTTCCGAGCGTCTGCTGCTTTCCCAAAGCCTGGGCTGGCTCGGCTGCGGCATGCTCAAGTTCTTTTCATCTATTCTGGCCGTGACACTGGCGGCGGGGGCGATCAGCGCCGAAGTGGACCGGGGCGTGCTGTCTACCATTGTCCCCAAGCCGCTGCCGCGCATGGCGATTTATGTCGGCAAGTGGCTGGGGCTTTTGATGATCCTGGCCGTGTTTTTATTGGTGTGGGGTGTTCTTCTCGCATGGGCCATCTGGATTCAGACCCATTTGTTCCACCCTCGCCTGTTTGTCGGCTTGCTGTCGGTAGCGTTGTTTCCCCTGCTGTTTACGACATTGACTTTGTTTTTCTCGTCGTTTGCCACGTATGCGCTGTCGGCGGGGCTGGCGTTGATCGCCGCAGGCGTGGCTTTGGCCGAAGATACGCTTTTGCTGTTTTCGCGCATCTTTTCCGCCCATTCGCTCAGCGTCATGGCCCATGTCGTCAGTTATATCGTGCCGCTCAGCCGCATGAACCACTGGATCACCAAGGGTCTGGGCGGGGCCGGGTTTGACTGGAGTGCATTCAGCCCGCGCGGGCCGGGCGCATCCGCCGTGGCGACCACCAATGCCGACATGGTTTACATCGTCCTCTACATTGCCGTCTTTTTCGCGCTGGGGCTTGTCATCTTCCAGCGCCGCGACTTGTAGACGCTGATGCCAGAAGAGGCCCCCCTGCCCTGCTCCCCGCTAACGCACTGGCAGATGGGGAAGGCTGCACTGGCAGATGGGGAAGGCTGCACTGGCAGATGGGGAAGGCTGCACTGGCAGGCCCGGAGGGTGGGAGCTTTGCGATACGCAGTAATGCTTCAGCAGATACGCAGTAATGCTTCAGCAGATACGCAGTAATGCTTCAGCAGATACGCAGTAATGCTTCAGCAGATACGCAGTAATGCTTCAGCAGATACGCAGTAATGCTTCAGCATACGAGGGGCAATTCTGGGGAGCCAGATTAAGACAGGGCATGGCACAGTTCCTTTTGGCTGCAATTTATGCGGAGGATTACTTTCCTTGTGGCTCCCCAGTATTGGAGCAGGGGGGCCTTCTAAACGCCGGGGAAACGGCGTTTCTCCAAGATTGCTTGCGTGTTTCCCGCGTGTCGTAAGCTTGTACCAACGACGGAAGAAATTGTTCCGTCGTTGGTGCGAGGATGATAAGCCGGGGAAATGCCGAAACAACGCCGGGACAACGCCCAGGCAGCGGTTTGCTTTCCGCCCGGCTTGTCCGTGCGCGCCTGCCCATGGCAGGAACAACACGGTGCCGCACCGAATACACGGGCATGAAAGCCTTTCTCCAAAGCGCGCAAAGAATTGGGCTGCTGTGCCTGCTGAGTTTGGCGACTTCCCTGTCGCCGGCTTCGCGTGCGGACAGCGGGCCGCCCGCCCCCGCGCTGGCCGCAGCCATTTCTCAGCCGACATGGGCCGTGCTTGACCCGCTGACGCGCCTGCTGCCGATTGACGCCTATGCGGGGCCGATAGGCGGGACACTGGCTCTGGCCGGAGGGCGCAATGAGGTGGCGGACGGGCAGATCGCCCTGTTTGCCGCGGGTCGTCCCTGGCGCGCTGTCCGCGTGAGCTTCTCAAGCCTGCACGGGCCGGGGGGCGCTTTGATTGCCAATAGCGCCCTGCGCTGGCGTCGTATCGGCTCGGTGCGGACACAAATGCCGGGGTATCAAACTCGCTATGTGGGCTTGTGGCCCGACCTGCTGCTGGCTCCTGCGCCGTTTGACGTGGAGGCGCGCGGGCGGGCATTTGTGTGGATCGACCTGCACATCCCGGCCCAAAGCAAGCCCGGAACGTACCAAGGCATCCTGACACTGTCGTCAATGGGGAAGCCTGCGGCCCATGTGCCCGTTACCCTGCGCGTGTGGGGGTTTACGATGCCCCAGAAAAGCCACGTCCGCACCGCCTTCGGCCTGGGTTTTTCCGGCAGGCATGCAATGGACGGAGAGGCAGTCTCCGATGCCCTTCTGGCTCATCGCCTGTCTCCCATCAACTGCGTCGGCGGGCCGCGTGCCATTGCTCCGTCCCAGCCGGGCGGCGCGCAAACATGGGACTGGACGGACTTTGACCGAACGACGAGCAGGCGTCTGGCGCAGGGTTTGACCGGGTTCGCCCTGGATTTCCCCAACCAGACCCCCGACATGGCGCGTTTGTATCAGGAGCATCTGGTTAAAAAACATTGGCTCCCCTACGCGTATGTGTATGCGGCAGACGAGCCCGAACAAGGACAGCTGCCCGCGCTCAACGAGACTTTGGCCCAGTACAAGCGGGCTGCCCCCCGTATTCCGCTTCTCGTGACGGCACGGGGCTACCCGCAAGCCCTCACCCATGTGGATATTTGGTGCGCGGCCATCGTTGCCGAGCGTGACGATTACTTCCAGCCAGATGGGTCACGCGCGGAGCAGCAGCGCGGGCGGGCCTCTTGGTGGTATCCGGCGTATGTTTCGCACGCCCCGAGTATCAACCTGTGGACGGACTATCCCTTGCTGGACGCACGCATCTGGCCCTGGCTGACCTGGAAGCACGACATAGACGGCATGCTCTACTGGGCCGTCACCAATTGGGAGAATACGCCCGACCCTCTCACGGATGCCCGCACTTTCTTGGATGCCAACGGCGATGGTGAATTGTTCTACCCAGGCGCGCACGGCAAGCCCATTGACTCGCTGCGTATCGAGTGCCTGCGCGACGGCATGCAGGATTACGAAGTGCTGTGCGCGCTGGAAGCGGGCGCGCGCGAACTGAACGCCCAGGGCAAAGCGCCCGCCCTGGCAAAGCAAGGCGAGGCGCTATGCGCCATTGACAATGGGCTGATTACCGACTTTAAACACTTTAACACCGACCCGCGCGCCCTGCTGACGACGCGGGCGCGCATGAGCCTGGTCTTGGAGCAGATTGTCGCGCGATTAGGGCACGACCCCAAGATTATCGGTCGCCCCCGCTATCGCCCGGTCGTCGCAGATGCGCCCGTGCCGCAGCATCCCGGTGATTTGTCAAAGTGAATGACGTCGTTCCAGCCTGCCCAGCGCTTCTTCGGCGGCATCTCGTACATCGGCGCTTTCGTCGGATAATCTTTGTTTCAAGGCGTCTGCGGCGCACCGGTCGCCCAGTTTGCCCAATGTCCACGCCGCCGCACCGCGTACCTGCGGCACGTCGTCGGCCAGCAATGGGAGCACGTTTTCAACGGCCTGAACTTGTCCAATCTGGCCTAGGGCAACGCAGGCCGCGCCGCGCGCCGACCAGTCGCCCGCGCGGAGCGCGCCGATCAGGGCAGGAACGGCCTCCATGTCGCCGAGTTCTCCCAGTGCCAGGGCCGCACTGACTTGCACATGCGGCGCAAGGTCGGCCAGTGCGTGGGCGAGAGGCTCCGTTGCTCGCCGGTCGCCGATTTCCCCTAACACGTCGGCGGCATGCGCGCGCGTATTGGGCAGAGGGGCATCCAATGCGGCGATCAGGGGTTCCACCACGGCGGTTCCGGCATCGATCAGCGCGGCGACTGCCTTGTCTGCATCGTCGGCTCCGATTTGCGCCATCAGTTCATCAAAAGGTATCATGCCGGGTTCAACACGGAAGCCGGGCGCGCTGTTCCTTGCATTGGGGTAGGGGATAAGGGAAAGGAAAAAGTGAGCCTGGAGAGGATCGAACTCCCGACACTGGAGGTAGAAGCTCCATGCTCTGTCCACTGAGCTACAGGCCCACGAACCGGCAAAGAGGAAAGCCGAAAGGAAAAATGGAGCGGGCGACGAGGCTCGAACTCGCGACATTCTGCTTGGAAGGCAGACGCTCTACCACTGAGCTACACCCGCACTGTGTTGTCAAGTATACTCCGCAATCCGCAAAAAAGCAACTGCTATTTGCTGATAGGCCGCCGCCCTTTTGCCGTCGGCGCATTGCAAACTCTCTCCCCTTGTTTTGCCGCCGGTGTGCTGCAATGGCATATTCGTAACGCCCTGGAAAGCGCCCCCTGGCCCCATGACTCCTTTTCTGACCGCCCTCTGGACTGACCTGGCGCTGGCCTCCTATGCCGTCCCCGGCGATGTGCTGCTGCCCCTGCTGCCGCCTAGCCTGACCCTGGACAAGCGCGGCGGCAGCGCGTGGTGCTCTCTTGTTGGCTTTGACTTTTCCCAAATGCGCGTGCTTGGCTGGAGCGTGCCGCCATGCTTTGGCGTGTGCGATTTCCCCGAATTCAACCTGCGCTTTTACGTGCGCGAAGGCAGCCGGCGCGGCGTCGTCTTTGTGCGCGAGCTTGTCCCCAATCCCCTGATCGCTCTTGCTGCCCGTCTTACCTACAACGAAAAATATGCCCTCGCCCGCATGACTAGCCGCGTCACGCAAACCGACGACACCCGCCGCGTGCGCCACGACTTCCATGTGTCCGGTCAGCATCACAGCCTCGCCGTCACCGCGCATGGCCCGCCCCGTGACCCCGACCCGGACAGCCTCGACGACTGGATCAAAGAGCAGGGGTGGGGGTTCGGCCAGACGCGCGGCGGCAAGCTGATCCGCTACCGCGTTGTCCACCCGCACTGGCGCACGTATGCCGTCCAAGACTTCTTCTTATCCCTGGACTTTGCCGCGCTGTATGGCCCCGTCTGGCAGTTCTTGCAGGGCCGCGCGCCCGACGCCGTGACACCAAGAGCAAAAAGCTAGGCTCCCTGCCCAGCCTCCTCGCCCCCACCGACATCACCGCCCTCTACCTCGCCCACTACCGTGTCCCCGGCACCGGCTACAAAATCGCCATTGAAGCCATGGGCGTCGCGCCCGGCGGCTACCACACCAACGGCCTGTTCGTCTTCGGCGTCGTCAGCCCCTTCGCCGCCGAGAGCCTGCTTGCCGACCCCGCCGCCCAACACGCCGAGCCGCTCACGCTCAAAGCCGGCTGACAAACACGTCTCCCGCAAACGGGCGAGGGCGAGGCAGAACAACCCCCCAGCTCTGTTCCCCGCTAGGGAGGCTCTGCGAGTACGGCCAAGCTTGGGGAGCCGGAAACAAAGCAAGCCGTCGCAATCGGCTTATCCTATCCTCCTCATGCTCCCCAGAATTGGGGCGGGGAGGCACTTATTTGTAACCCTCGCACAACCCCCCTCAATCCGGGTATAAAACTGCCATGCCTACGGATTTAGAAATTGCCCACCAAGCCACGCCCCGCCCCATTGTTGACGTTGCCCAAGATTTGGGCCTCACCCCCGATGACCTGGAACCCTATGGACGCGACAAAGCTAAAATCAGTGCGCAAACCATAGAACGCCTGCTGACGCCGGGTGCCCCGCGCGGCAAGTTAGTGGTCGTCACGGCGATCACGCCGACACCGGCGGGTGAAGGCAAGACCACGGTCACGATTGGCCTTGCGCAAGGGTTATGCAAACTGGGCCGACGCGCCATTGCCGCCATCCGCGAACCGAGCATGGGGCCGGTCTTCGGCATGAAAGGCGGCGCGGCAGGCGGCGGCCATGCCCAGGTCTTGCCCATGGAAGACATCAACCTGCACTTCACGGGCGATATGCATGCCCTGACCTCGGCCAACAACCTGCTCGCCGCGCTTACCGACAATCACATCGCGCAGGGTAACGCCCTGGGCCTGGACGTGCGCACCATCACCCACCGCCGCTGCCTGGATGTCAACGACCGTGCCCTGCGCGATGTGGTCGTTGGCCTGGGCGGACGCGCCAACGGCTACCCCCGCGAGACCGGCTTTCAGATCACGGTCGCCTCTGAAGTCATGGCGATTTTGTGCCTGTCCGAGACTTTGGCCGAGCTCAAGCAGCGCCTGGGACGCATTGTTGTCGGCCAGAACAGCCGGGGAGAACCGGTCACGGCAAGCGATTTATCCGCGCATGGAGCCATGGCCGCTCTTTTGCGCGATGCCCTCAAGCCCAATTTAGTGCAGACTTTGGAAGGCACGCCCGCGTTTGTGCACGGCGGGCCGTTCGCCAACATTGCCCACGGCTGTTCCAGCGTGCTGGGCACGCGGCTTGCCCTGCGTTTGGGCGACATTGTCTGCACCGAAGCGGGTTTCGGGTCGGATTTGGGCTTTGAAAAGTTTGTGGACATCGTGGCCGCCCCGCGCCGTCCCCTGCTGTCGCCGGATGCCGTGGTTTTGATCGCCACCGTCCGTGCCCTCAAGATGCACAGCGGCGTGAGTAAAGCCAAATTGAACGGCGAGAATGTCGTCGCCGTCCGTCGCGGCCTGCCTAATCTCGACCGGCATGCCGCCAATGTCGGGCAGATCAATGTCCCCTTTGTCGTCACCATCAACAAATTCGCATCCGACACCGATGCCGAGGTAGAAACGGTCGTGTCCCATTGCCGCGGGCACGGGTGGCGCGTGGCTGTCAACGATGTTTGGGGACAGGGCGGCGCGGGCGGCGAAGAATTGGGCCAGGCTGTGCTGGAGGCTCTGGACGAAATCCCGCACTTTCAGCCGATTTATGACCCTGCCGCCCCCCTTTTGGAAAAGCTGCAAACCCTCGCCGTGAGCGTCTATGGCGCAGACACAATCACCCTCAGCCCGGAAGCGGGCAAACAGCTTGCCTGGCTCCAAACCCACGGCTGCAACACTTTGCCCGTGTGCGTCGCCAAAACGCAGTATTCGTTTACCGACGACCCGGCCCGCCGCAACGCCCCGACGGGCTTCGGTTTGACGGTGCGCTCGCTGTCGCTGTCGGCAGGGGCAGGCTTCGTGGTTGCCTTTCTGGGCGACATCCTGACCATGCCGGGCCTGCCCGCCCGTCCCGCCGCCCTGGACATTGATATCAGCGACAACGGCGTGATTTCGGGCTTGTTTTAGCGTGTGCGTCTTGGGGAAAGCAGGTCGTCCCCTTGGCATTTCCTGGGGCTTGCCTAGGGATATGAAGCGTGCTGCAACGACGGAACAATTTCTTCCGTCGTTGCAATGCCGTGCATAAGGGCAAGGAACGAAGAAGAGCAGAGATGGGAACGAGAAGGAAGCCCGTACCCTGCCTCTGCCGAAGGGCATACGGAGGACGGGGCGTGAGGTTCTCACTTGGGCAGCGTGAAGGTGAAAATGCTCCCGTGATTGTATTCACTTTCCACGCCCACCGTCCCGCCGTGCCCTTCCACAATGTGCTTGACGATGCTCAAACCCAGCCCCGTGCCGCCGGAAGCGCGGCTGCGCGCCCTGTCCGCGCGGTAGAAACGCTCAAACAAACGCGGAATGTCATGGGACAAAATGCCGATGCCCGTATCCGCGAGATGGATGGTCACCGCGTCGGGATGGTCTTCCGCAGACAGCAGGATGGCGCCGCCGTGCGGCGTGTACGCGATGGCATTATCCAGGAGGTTGACTAAGACCTGCGCCATTTCATCGCGGTCGGCGGAAACGACCAGGGGTGAGCGGACAGTGTTGGTCAGGGTCAACCCGGCTTTCAAGGCCTGCGGACTGAGGCGCGAGGCGACTTCCGCGACCAAAGCGCCCAGTTCCACCGGGACTTTTTTCACGCCCTGCGCTTCCACGCGCGAAAGGTCCAGCAGGTCGGAAGACAAGCGCACCAGACGGTCGGATTCGTGGATAATGGTCTGCAAAAAGCGCGGCGCGACGGCTTCATCCACGCGTGCGCCGTCCAGCAGGGTTTCAGCCATGGCTTTGATGCTCGTCAGCGGCGTGCGCAGCTCATGGGAAACGTTGGCGACAAAGTCCTGACGAACACGCTCCAAGCGGCGCAGCTCGGTCAAATCCCGCAGGACTATCAAAAATTCCTGCTCGGAAACAGGGGTGACGCGCACATGCAGGGTGCGGGGCAGGGGAAGCATCACCGACACTTCCGCTTCCAGGCTCGTGCCGCGACGCACGGCCTCGCGGAAGACATGATCCATGTCACTGCTGAGGGTATGGGTGAGGATATTGTGGGCGGGAGCAGAAGGGGCAGGTGCGCCGGGCGAAAGCGGCGGCACGGCGAAAAGCTGATCCGTGATTGTATTGCTCAGCAGGATACGTCCGCTCCGGTCGGCCAGCACGATGGCATCTTCGGTAGATTCTAACAAGGCATGCCAGCGCGCCAGATCGGAGTCGATGGGGACAGCGGGATCGGCCTCACTGCCTGCCAGGTCGGAACGCCGAGCCCAGGGGAAAACGCGCACGCCAAACGCCTTTCAGCCGCGAAACTTATACCCGACACCGCGTACGGTCAGCAGCATTTCAGGCCGTCCGGGTATGGGTTCCAGCTTTTCGCGCAGCCAGCGGATGTGCACATCCACGGTGCGGTCATCCACATAGCTGTCCTCACCCCAGACGCGCGACAGCAGGGTTTGGCGGTCGAACACGCGTCCTTGATGGGTGGCAAGCAGGGTCAGCAAGTCAAATTCCTTGCGGGATAAGCTGATGGGCTGGCCGTCTTTGAGCACTTCGCGGCGGTCATGATGGATTTGCAGGTGGGAAGCCGATGAGGGAATAAGAGGACGAGTGAGAGCGGGCAGCCCAGACGCCATTGTTTCGCGTCCGGCACGCCGGAGCAGGGCATGGACACGGGCGATAAGTTCGCGCATGCTGAAAGGCTTGACGACATAATCATCGGCCCCGGCTTCAAAGCCTTTGAGCCGGTCGCCCTCGGCGGCGCGCGCGGTCAGCAAAAGAACCGGCAGCCCTTTGTGATCGTGGTGAAGCCGCCGGCAGACATCCAGGCCGCTGCCGGACGGCAGCATCACATCCAGCACGACAAGGTCGGGGGATTGCTGCTGGACCTGGCGCAGGCATTCATCGGCATCCGAAGCGCCTTCCACGAGAAAGCCTTCTTTTTTGAGATTGTACGAAATGGCGTCAACAATAGGAGCTTCGTCGTCCACGACTAAAATCTTTGCCATATGCTCTCCTTGATCCGGTTCTTATAGGTGAGAACTCTCTTGCTGCGTATGCGCAGTATACCATGACTTCAGCTCAGTGTCTAGGGCGAGGCCATAAACAGCTATGTTTATGCTACAATACTCCAATATAAAAGGAGAACACTGTGGACAGCAAAATCAAAGATGCCCTCAAGCAGCTTCAAGCCGAAGTGCGGCAGCTGCAAGCATCATTGACCCAAAAACCCGCTTCTGCTGAGACGAATATCCCCGGCGAAGAAACTGCATCAAAGAAAGAACATGCATCAGCGCTTGTCCAATACACAGTGGCTCTGCCCGCATCGGGCGCAGACAGCAAAACTCCAAAACCATATCAAGCCCATTTTACAGAATTACAAATCAACGCAGTGACCGATGAAGCCGCTGCGGCTGTGGGATATGCCCTGGCTTCCCCGCAAAAGATTGCTTTGTTACGCGCTTTATGGGGCAAAGAGTCCGAGGGAGCGGCCGCGCTGGGCGAGGCGACCAGCCTCAGCACGGGCAGCCTTTATCACCATTTGCGCGAGCTGATGCGCGCCGATTTGGTGACACAAAGCGGGCGCAATCGCTATGTTCTTTCGCCGCGCGGCGCGCGCGTACTTTCGGTTGTGCTGGCCCTGGCAGCGGAGAATTAACGAAACATTCACTATGACACCTTCTTTTCTACTCACGGCGGAGCAGACGCCCGCCCACATTCCCTTTTTGAGACTTAAGCCCGGCGATAGCCCGCCCGACGCGCCTGTCGTGCTGGTGCTGCACGGGCTGGGCCGCTCCAAAGAGCACATGCTGCCGACTTTATACGCCTTCGCGCGGGCTGGTTACCAAGCTGTCGCATTTGATGCCCGCCTGCACGGCGAGCGCGCAAATGCCGGCCAGCGTGATACCCTGCTGCAATCCCAATATGTCCCCACGCTGTACGACATGATTGCCGGAACCGCTCAAGACATCCCGCCTTTCCTGGATGCCCTGGGCGTTTCGCAAGCCGCCGTGCATGGCGTTTCTTTGGGCGGCTATATCACCTTCGCGGCCCTGGTGCATGAGCCGCGCCTGTGTGTCGCAAGTGTCGCGATGGGCAGCCCGGACTGGCTGGAAGGCATGCGGATGCTCGGCATGGGGCCGGGACATCCCGTGTACGACCAAACCGCATTAGGCAACCCTCTGGGCCGTGCCCATGCCACCTACCCACCGCGCCCGCTGCTGATGCTGCATGGCGACCAGGACGATGTGGTCTCCGTGCAGGGGGTGCGTGACCTATATAACAACCTGTGCCCTGCCTATCAAGACGCCCCGGACACATTGGAACTGACTATCTATCCAGGCCACGGGCATCGCTACACGGATGAAATGGTGGAGCAAAGCGTCGCCTGGACATGTCGTTTTTTGCGGTGATATTTATTGGGGAACTCCCAGACCCATGTCTTTGTTGGGAACCATAGCAAGCGATTACTTTCAGGAGGAAACAAAACAATGAGTGCAGCCGCCGCCGTTTCAACGGCCGAATTCGATACACAGGTTCTGCAATCCGAGCAGCCTGTCTTGGTGGACTTTTGGGCGGTGTGGTGCGGCCCCTGCCGTGCTATCGCGCCCGCCGTGGATGCGGTCGCGCAGGAATACGACGGCAAAGCCAAGGTGTTCAAGCTGAACGTGGACGAAAACCCCGAAATTGCCGGGCGCTACGGTGTCATGAGCATCCCGACCTTGATGATTTTCAAGGGCGGCCAGAAGGTGGGCGAACTGGTCGGTGGACAGAACACCAAGCAGACTATCGGCGCGGCCCTCGCGCAGCACGTCTAGTCGTTTTTTACTTCTGAACACCAAGGGCCTGATGCAATATGCATCAGGCCCTTTGTTTTGTTTGTAGCTGAATTGGTGATTAGCGGCCATTAAGAGGCGGCTGTCCGAAGCCCGTGCTTTGCACGCGATTGCGGCTGTCCGCGTCGGAGCTGTTGCCGTTAAGAAACTTGAACGGGTAGGCGCTTTTGCCGTCTTCATAGCCGTAGACGCCGTAAACCGGGTAGTTGGTGCGGCTGACAGTGCGGGCTTCGGTCCACGCATCCGGGCCGTCCCGGTTTGGGTCCAGGGCCAGGCCCTTGAGGCTGCGGACATAGGCGACCAGTCCCCAGCGTTCCGAAGGCGTGGTCCAGTGGCGGAAGCCAGGCATTTTGCCCTGGCCCATGGTGATATGCCAGAACATCGCACCGTTTGTGATGTTCTGCACCAGCGGCCCCGCCAGGTCCGGCGGGTGGGGGACAAGATACTGGCCCACGGTGCCGTAGCCGTAGCCGCCCGGATTGTGGCACTGGATACACCGATTAAGAAACAAGACATGCCCGGCTTGAACAACGCGCGGGTCACTCGGCAGCGGGCTTTTCAAGGCGTCCACGCTCGCAGGCGCATGCTCGTAGCGCGCGTTGTCGGACAGATTGGGCGGCGGCAGGTCGGGTTCGCGGGTCGTGAACCCGGCATAGTTCTGCGCGATCGGAGCGGCGATACCCGCGCCGTAAGCAAGAGACTGCACGGCTCGCGCTTCAGTCGGAGCGGCAGTGGCCGGCACCTGCACCGACTCGAAAGGCGGGGCGCTGCGCGGCGTGTCCAGGGGGCTAAACGAAGGCTGACGCAGCATCTGGTTGCCGCATCCTGCCGACAGCACCATCAGGGCCGCGCCGCAAATTCTCAGTGTGCGTGTGAAAAGACTGTTCTCACCCTTCGGCCTCCGCCAAGGGAAGAAGCCCTCACCCCCCAACCCCCTCTCCCGCAAGCGGGCGAAGGGGAGTAAAACAAGATAGTTCCTCACCCTCGCCCGCCTGCGGGAGAACGACAGGTGCGCAGCGCCAGGGTGAGGGCCAACCGTGCCGCAATGAGCCGCACCGAGGCTTTTTCTCTTGCTCCCTGGCACGCAAACCCCAAGCAAAATACGCTTCATGAGAAACTCCGCGCGTCGCGGCGCATATCTACCGCCCCGGCCTCGCGGAAGAAGCCTTCGGCCTGCACTGCGTTGTCTTCGGTGTCACAGTAGGCCGCAATGCCGATCAAGCCCTCGGAAATGCGCGGATCATACACTTTGGCCCGCCATGCCGGGAGGCGCATCTCAAACAAAGCGGCGACAAATGCGGCTGTCAAAGCAAACAGCATCATAAGCTCATAGGCGATAATGCCGATGGGCGGCCCGGACATAATCGGCTTGCCGCCGGTCCGGATCACGTACAATGCCGCAGACCCGCCCGCCAGCAGCACGCCTGCCGCAATGCCCACCAGGGCAAAACACAAGGTGATAATCGGCAGCCGTATCTTGCTCTTGTCGGCTTCCAGCACGCCTTCCGGGAACGGCACCGACGACAGCACCATGATGTCTTCGGTGGAGCGCTTGCCCTCGTTCTGCAAAGCATTCAAGGCCGTCGCGGCGGTATCAATATCTTCAAACAAACCCAGCACGGTTGATGCCATGTTAAGCAATCGCCTCCTCGCGGATCGTTACCGGCATTTCGCCGTTGCCGACCCGCTCAATCCCCTCGGCATGATCGGCTTCTTTGTATTCCCACAGCGACACAATCGGGATAAACTTGGTGAGAAGCGTGTACAAAAAGCCGAACAGCCCGTAAGCCGCAGCCGTAAACGAGATGTCCACCCAGCCCGGCGTGTAGTTGCCCCAGGTCAGGATATTGCGTGATGTCGGGGGCACAACCACGGTGACACGCTCGGCAAACATCGCAATGTTGACGGACACGCCGACTATCAGCATCACCCACGGCGTGCGCCGCAGCTTGCCAAAACCAAGGATAGACAGGGGCACAGCCAGGCCGAAGAACAAAATAGTCGCCAGCACCCATTTGTACCCGTTGAACATGAGGTGCAGCCAGTTGAGGTGCGCAGGGTCACGGGTGAACCAGTCCGACCAGGCATCGCCCGCAAAGAAGTAGAACCAGAACAGGGAAATCGCAAATTGTATCTTGCCGATATTGTCAAAATGCAGCGGCTGGATGTATTCTTCCAGGTGGAACGCCCGCCGCACCAGGAACATGATAATCAGAACCGCGCCGCAGCCCGAATACAATGCCCCGCAGACAAAGTACGGCGCGAAGATCGTCTCGTGCCAGCCCGGAACAATGCTCATGCCGAAGTCCCAGCCGACAATGGTATGCAGGGACACGAAGACCGGGATAATCAAAACCGTCAAAATCCCGAACAAGACTTTTAATCGACGCCACTCACGATCCGACCCACGCCAGCCCAGCGACAATGGCCCAAAAAGCATCTTGCGGATACCCATCGTCCGGTCGCGCAGGGTTGCGAAATCCGGGATCAAGCCACCGTACCAAAACAGGGCGCTGGTAATCAAATACACGGAAATGGCCGAAGCGTCCCAAATCAACGGGCTTCTATAATTAGGCCAAAGCTGCAAGTTGTTGGGGTAGGGCAGCATCCAGTAAAACACCCAGTTCCGCCCGATATGCAGCAGGGGAAAGACGCCCGCAACGGCCAGGGCGCACAGGGTCAAAGTCTCCGTCATCCGTGTGAGTGATCGTCGCCAGCCTGCATGCAAGAGCCTCAGAATAGCCGAGATCATGGTTCCCGACAGGGCCACGCCCGCCCAAAAGATAAAGTTTGCAATGTCCAAAGCCCAGTAGTCGGGCCGGTTCATGCCCCACGCGCCCATGCCCTGATAGAGCTGCCAGATAAAGCACAGCACGCCCCACCCGAACAGCGTGGCAAACCCGCCCAGTACGGCCCACCACTTCCAGCCGGTTTGCAGCACACTGCGCATCAGGTCGCTGTTGACATGAGACGGCGAAGTTTCCTCGCCACGGATGGTGCTGATGCGCGTGTCCAGAGCGGACTGAGACTGCGTAATTTCTCGTTCAATGAGTGCCATTGCTGGGCTGCTTTCTATGGTCGCTCGGCCCGTGCGGGCTGTCGGTCTTTGCTCGGAGAGAAGATTGCTATCTTAGGGCTTTGCCCCTGTGTTTCTTCGGCGTTTCCCCCTCGTGCCGACGACGGAACAATTTCGTCCGTCGTTGGTATACGCTTGCAAAGCCAGGGAAATACCGAGGCAACGCCTAGGCTGCAACGCTCAAAGTCTAGGTTTCCCAGACCGGCGGGTCTTCCACCATCACGGTGACAGTCGTGTTGCCCATGCGGCGCGTCGCCGTACGCGACCTTTCCTTGCTGGTACCCCACCAGGACATAATTGGAAAGTAGCGCGCAGCAACTAAATACGTCAGGGCAAACATGGCAGCCAGGCCCAGAAACACCACAAAGCCAGGCACGGTAGGAACAAGCGCCTGCGGGCTGAACTTGGGCGCGAATGTCGGGACAGTGTCCAGGTAACGCTGCGCGGCCAGGCCCAGCAGCACAAAGACGCTGATCGCGCAGATGCCGAAAACCGACCGACGGATACGCAAAATCATATTGCCAAAAACGGGCGCGACAAAACACCCAAAGACCATCAGGCCCACCATGACAGGGAACACGCGCGTCCGGTCGTTTTGCAGCACCCACTCATCGGGAATATGGCCGTACCAGGCCGTGAGATAATCGCAAAACCGGAAGTAAAACCAGATCAAGCCCAGCCCAATCATCAGCTTGCCCAAATTGTCGTAGTGAAACTCTTTGATAAAGCCGTGCCCGCGCAGCAGTCGCGAAACAATAGTCATCACCAGAACAATCAGCGCCGTGCCGCCCAGCAGCGAGCCCAAAGTGAACAGTGGCGCAAAGATGCTGGAGTCCCAGTTGCGCGCGGCGGCCAATTGGAAGTCCCAGCCCAGCACGGTCTGCGAGCCGACATAGGATGCCAAAACGCCAATGACCAGCACGCCTTCCGCCCGGCGCAAAACCCGCCATTGATGCTCCGACCCGCGCCAAAACCAGGCAACGCGCCGGTAGAACCGCTGCTCTTTGGAGCCTTCGGGCGCGCGGTCGCGCAAAATGGCGAAGTCCGGCAGGGACGTGAGATACAGCAAAAGCCAGCCGGTCACAAAAGCCGTCCCGACGGCGACGGCATCCCAGGCGGTTGACCCGGCCACGCGCCAGACATTGTCTTTGTGCTCGGACGAACCGAGATTGTAAATCTGCTTGCGGGCATAGACAAACAAGGGAAGCAGCGCGCCAAACCAGACGCCAAACAGCGACCCCATGTCCAGCAAACGATTGAGCGGGTAGCGCCATGACGCATGGCAGATGCGCAAAACCGCGGACAGCGCCACCATCCCCTGCGAGACCGACAGCCAGAACAGCATGGACACCAGAGAAACCTGCCAAAAGCCGGGATTGTCCTTCTGGGTCGGGTAGCCCCACACCCACAGCACCAGCCCCGCGACAAGCACAAACAAAGCGCACAGGCCCGTGACAAGGCGCAGCTTGACCAGGCGCCCTTTGTGCGGGTCTTCCAGCACCAAACGGATCGGCTCGTTGACATTGATGTCGCGGGCCATGTCAATGGGAGACTTGAGAATGTTGTCTTTATCAAACATCGCAGGCAGTGCCTTGTCTATGCTTCGGCGGGAGCGTCTTCGTCCACGTTCTTGAGATACACGACGGCAGGGGATGTGCCCAGCTCTTCCAGCAGGCGAAAGCGCCGGGGATCGTTCCATAATTTGGACACGGACCAATTGTCATCGGCCACATTGCCCCACGTGATTGCTTTGGGCGGGCAGGCTTCGGCGCAGGCGGTGGTAAACTCATCGGGGGCCACGTCACGTCCCTCCGCCTCGGCCTTCTGCTCCGCGCGGCGCACGCGCTGGACACAAAACGTGCATTTTTCCATCACGCCCTTTTCGCGCACCGTCACGTCCGGGTTGAGCTGCTGATTAAGGGGCGTCTCCCAAATATGCTCGAACCAGTTGAACCTGCGCACGTCATACGGGCAGTTGTTGCCGCAGTAGCGCGTCCCGACGCACCTGTTATAAACCATCGCGTTCAGCCCTTCCGGGTTGTGGTACGTGGCATAGACCGGGCAGACCGGCTCGCATGGGGCATTGTCGCAGTGCTGGCAGGGAATAGGCATAAAGCGCGCCTTGACATTAGGATACGTGCCTTCCCAGTAGCGCTCCACGCGAATCCACGAGTGCCCGCGTCCCTCGTGCTGCTGCTTGTCGCCGACAACGGGGATATTGTTCTCGGCATAGCAGGCGGTTTCGCAGGCATGGCAGCCCGTGCATCTGTCCAGGTCAATCACCATGGCCCATTTGCGCTTGTAGGGCGTGGCGGCCTTTTCCAGTGGCCCTTCGCCGCTGCCGCTTGGCCCGGCTGATCGTTCGGCGGCTAATTCTTGCTGACTTGGCATGATATGTTTCTAATCCCCACCGGGGTCGTTGTAGCCTTTGTTCTCGACAGTCCCGCCCCGATGGAAGATAGAGCCTTCGGCCTGCGGCGCGCCCGTGACAGGCTTGGCTTGTTTCCATTCTTTGGCCGTGGTGTGTATCAAATCTTTCACGGCGTCGGGTTCCGCTCCGCCCGGCCTGTCCTGCACTAAAACCAGGGTTTCCTTGCCGTTGTAACCCGATTGGGCGCTTTTTACTTTCTCGATTCTCACATGGGCGGCGCCGTATGCCAGCGAACCCGTCTGCGCGTCCACCATAGGAGCGAGTATCGCCAGTGGGTTTGTCCCCCGGCCCGATGCATTGCGTCCCATGTCGCCGTGCCCCTGCCCGATAGGCATGGCAATGACCTGCGGGTGCAGGCCCGGCGTGGGGACAGCGGGCGCTTCCACCGACCCTTGCGGCCCGCTGATGCGCACAATATCTCCTGTGCGGATGCCAAGCCGCATGGCCTCCTGAAGGTTAATCTCCACCCACGAGTTCCACACAGCCATGGTCATGGGGTCGGGGATTTCTTGTGACCAGCCCAAATTCGCGTGACGACCGTCCTGCCAGTACGTTTGCGGGAACAAGTGCAGGGCATAGGCGCCGTTTGCCAACGCGGGGGCAGGGGAGGGGACCGAGGGCGCGGGCAGACGGCCCATGGCAGGCACGATAGCCCCTTGCTTCCAGAAACCGCCTCGGCCCAGGGCGTCAATCCAGGCGGGGTCGTTGTCCGTGCCGGATGCGAGGAGATTGGCCTGCTTCAGCCCTGCCCATGTGCGGCGTACGGCAGTGCGCGTGTCCGCATCCGGCAGGGGCTTGCCGATGCGCCGGGCCAGGTCAATCAATAAATCGCCCAGCGGGCGCGTGTCCATCCAGGGGATCAAATCGTGCTTGTATTCTTCGGGTGACAGGCCGGGCGAGTCGGTGACAAACTGCGGATCGATGATAGGCTGACGCAGGGTCGCCACGGTCGCACCGGCGGGCAGCACGGCGGGAATGTCGTCCCCCCAGTCTTCCATAAACGTGCGCGTCGGCATCAAAACGTTGGCAGATGCCGAGGTATCGTCCAGCATTGGCGTGAGGGCAGCCACGAACGGCACGCGCGCCAGGGCGTCGGCGAAACCGAATGACGGGGGCAGCGAGAACGCGGGGTTGGATTGCCCCAAGATAAGCAGTGCGCCGACCCGCCCGCCCTGCATGGCTTTCACAAGCGCCTGCGCCTGACGCGTGTGTGACGGCGCATTGGCGGCAAGCGGCAGGGCGGCTGTGCCAAACGAAACGCATTTGCTGCCCACCTGCACATTGAGGGCTTCAATCGCGGTCATCGCGGCTGTTGCGTTGGGCTGGGACAGGATGCTGCCGCCGCCTATCGCCACCGCGCGCGCTCCTGCCGCTGCGAACTCCTGCGCGGCTTGCGTGAGCTGCGCCTCAGTCAATCCCGACACCTGCGCGGCCTGGGCAAGGGAAACCCCAGGCAAAACCGTGGAACCATTGCCGGACACATCCGTAATGCCGTTAATTACCCCCTTTGGCACTAACGCCTGGGCGACAATGCTTTCTGTGCCCGGATTGCAGGGTAGCCACACGTCCGCCTTGGCTGCTGTCGCGTTCATGCGCGGGCCAACATAGACAAACTTGCCATGATTACCCTGCGTGCGGCGCGGCCCCTGCCGAAACTCCCCAAACAAACGGTTGTAATATACCTGCGACGGCCCGGCTTCCAGAAAGTCCGAGCCGAAGGCCAAAATGTAATCCGCCTGGTCCAATTGATAGGCGGGCAGCTGGTCACGCCCGTACACGGCTTTTGCCGCCGCCCGCCACGGGGCATCATCCAGGAGGGCATACGATGTGACCGATGCGCCGGACACTTTGGCGAACTGCCGGACGATGCCCATCAAAGTCGGCGAACGATCCATGCTTACGGCGTCCGTGATGATCGCCACCCGCCCGCGCGCCCCTTGAACAGCCTGCGCGGTCTGCGTCAGCGCCGTTTCCCAATCGGAAACAATCGGCTGCCCAGGGCGTTCCCCGCGCCGCGCGGGAAAGCGCAATCGGTCTGGCGAATACAGATGCTGGAGCGAGCCAATGCCGCGCGAACACACTTTGCCGCCGCTGACCGGGTGGGCTGGGTTGCCCTGCACCTGATGCGCCCGCCCGCCCATGGTCCGCACGAACAAGCCGCACCCGGCGGGACACATCTGGCAGACCGTGGCGAAGTATTGAGGTACGCCGTCTTGATAGCCGTCGGGCTGGTTGACATACGGCAGCACGCGGTTGTCGTAGCCGCCGTATTGCCCCGCCACTTCGGCTTTGTAGATGCGCGGATTGTAGCGGCTGAGGGCTTTAGGGTCGCACCCCGCCGCCGCCACCGCGCTGCCGAGCACGGTCAATTGAATGAATTTTCGCCGGCTTACATCTGTCATAGGAAAAGCTTATCTAAACTTGCGCCCAACAACGATTTAATAGTGGCACGTGTAGCAGTCCACGGCGGCCTGGGAATTGCCGCCGTTCTCGGCAAACTTCGCCTGGTATTGCCGATGGCACGTGATGCACCACGCCATGGTCATTTCAATGGGCTGATACACGACCGTCATCGAGCCGACATTGCCGTGACATGTTGCGCAGGCAATATGGGCGGCGACATGAGAGTTGTGCGCGAAATGCACATAATCAGGCATCTGGTTGACCCGCACCCACGGAACAGGCTGCTGTGCGAGGTAATACTGGCGTACGCGCGCAATCTGCGGGTGCGTAATGGAAATGTTCTTGTGGCAGCCCCAGCACACTTCCACGGGCGGGTAATTGGCGTAGCGCGAAACCGCCGCTGTCCAGTGGCAGTACGCGCACCCGATGTGCAGCTCTGACACATGGACACGGTGATAAAATGCGACCGGCTGGGTCGGGCCGGGGCTGCCCACCCAATTGACTTTGCGCTCGTGGGTGGTCTGCGGCCAAAAGAACGCCAGCACGAGGGCAGACACCAGCAAAATACTGGCTAGGCCTGCGAGTTTGATTAAAACAGGGCGGCTCACGAGCAGGCAGTCTCTCTTCTAAAGCGTGGAAAACGGAGCGAAAACGAGGCGCGGCCTGCCGTGTCCGGTGGGGCGCTGTGGGTCTATTCTACCCGTATTTGAGCGGTGTTGCCATGGCGAAACGGGTTCCGTAAAAAATAATTGTGAAAGTTTGCACAATCCTCGCGAGGGGGTATAATTGCGCCATGATGTCCCCAGAGTACAAAGCGGCGCTGCTCGGGCTGGCGTTCTCCATTTTAGCTGTGCCGTTTTTCGTGGCCGCCTGGCGCACGCGGCAGCTTCGGGCCAATGATGACGCGATGTACTCGGTCGTCAAAGGCGAAGACCCCCCCCTCGGTGTGCCGGTCGCAAGCGTTTCGCCCGCGCGCGCCCGCCTGGCCGGGGTCGCCTTGGCTGCGGCTTTGATCTTGATGGCGGGCATGATTGTTTTGACTGTCGTCAAATCTCTGGTTCCGGCTGCTCCGCTCGCTCCGCCCGTGCAGTCGGGCCCCCCGATCCCCTCATAAAACGTTTGGAAAGCAAATTCCCATGGTCTTGTTTCAAGGCGCAGACAATTATTTTTGGTTTTGGCTGGGTGTGGCCCTGACCATAGGCACATCACTTGCCATCTGGTATTGGACGATTGTCGGGCGCGACGTTTCCCCAACCCGCCAGCGGCGCGGCGAGGAAACCATTGAGCGCATCGCCGGCATTGAAGAAGACCGCGCGCCCACCCCCAAGTTTTTGATTTATACGTACTGGGGGGTCGGCATTTGGGCCATCGCCTATGCCATCTGGACCGGTGTCAACGGAATAGGAGTTTAACAGCATGCCCAACGATCTTGTCCGCTTGAACCTGCCTCCGCAGCCGCAAGGCCCCCTTATCCCGACTGCCGACGAAAACGGCGAGCCGTGGGACCTGCCGCCTGACTACGACCCCAGCGTGGCGCAGTATGCCCGGCCCCAGCTTGACGGCGAAAAGAGGACGTCCCGGCAAAAGCGCATCAACACCAACCATCAAGCCCAGCAGGATGCCCAGGAAGCCGAGGATCGCGGCGACCACGGCTTCGCCGTCATCCGCGAGACCGACGCCGCCGAGCACAAACAATCCCGCTACGACTGGGGCGACGCGCGCACGTGGCTGTGGATCGGCGCCATGTTTTTCGGCTTTTTACTTCTAGTCGCTTTTGTGTATTACATGCCATACGGACGCCACAACCAGGCTGACGGCGGCAACCGGGGCGGTCAGCCCACGCCCACCATACGCGTTTATTAGCCGTTTTCATGGCGTTGTCACGGCATACCAACGACGGAACAAAACCGTCCGTCGTCGATACGTCCCGGAAAAGCCTTGACAGTCCCAGGACAAGCCGTTTGCCGGTGCCTTTCACGCTAAAAGTTTTATGCCCATGACCAGACAAGACACGCTTTCGGGCAGCCGAAGCCGCCCGGATTATCGATACCGCATTCAGTTGTTCCCGGCTCTTGGCGCGGGCATTGTGGCCGGAACCGTGCTGCTGGCCTTGTATTACGCCACGTTGGCGCTGCTGCCGCCGGCAACGTCCTACCCCATGACCTTGTTCCCCGTCGCGGCATGGGCGCACCGCTTGGACTTGGCGCAATATATCGGCACCATCGCGGTTCCGCCGTACCCGACGCCGCTGACGTGGCTCCTTGGGTTCGCCATTTGGTTTGGGACATTGGCCGCTGTTGGATTAGTTTATGCGTTCCTGCTGGCATGGGTATTGCAGCCGTCCGACAGCTTCAAAGGCATGGGGCTGGGGTTTGCGCTGTTTTTCACCTGGGGATTGGCGTTGTCCGTGGCGCAGGGCAACACGCCCGCCGTGATGCGCAATGCCCTGCCTGACCCCGGTGTGATGCTGCTGGGCTGGAGTCCGTGGGCCACGCTCCAGCTGCTTGTCGTTTACCTCCTTTACGGGGCGATTTTGGGCGCGCTTTACAGGCGATGGACACTCGGTCGCCCGTAGCTTTCACCTTTGCCCGCAAAGAGAAAGAACTGTTCATGCTTTGCGTTTCAACCCGATTTGCTGCCGCTGTGCTTTTGCTGACGGTTCCGTTTGCAGCGAGGGCGGCTCGTCCTGAAAGTCCGCACTGGGAGCGTTTACCGGTGTCCCGCGCGCTGCCTTCGCAGGTCTTCGCACGGCTGGGGATCGGGCATATCACCCGGCGCGGCTACACGCGTGACGGGGCCAAAAAGACCGACCCCGACCCCACATTCCCGCCCGGCCTGACCGATGTCGTCCCTTTGGACGCCGAGCATCTGCTGCTGGTGCGTGGGACAGATGCGGGCCTGGCGGCTTTTAAAGTGCAGGTGGCCCAGGCTCAAACCCAGGTGACTGCGGTGCGCTGGCGCATTACCGCCCAGCTTGTCCGGGCGCAGGGGGGGGCGGCAGCTCCGGTCGGCCCTGCCGCGACCCAGGATGCGCCCGACAATGCGCCTGTTCTTTTCATGCTCGGCGCTGCGGGAGATCGCCCCTATCAAGTGCGGGTTTTGCCTGATGCTCAGGGTCTGCTTCAGCTTGTGTGGCAGCGAGGGCTGCTGTTATCCCGCCCCGCCGCTGCCGCCCATGTGCTTGCGCCCGATGTCGCGTGGTCGGCGGGCGTGTCTCGCACCATTCCGCAAGGCGGTACGGTGACATTTGACGACTTGGCCGCCGACCGCATGGCCGGGCTTCAGGCCCTGGGCCTGCCTGCCGATGCTTCCCGCGGCGACTATGGCGTCCGTCTTTCAGTCGTCCCGATTGCCCTGCCTGCGCCGGATGCGCCTTTGCCCCTCAGTCCCGCTCCCGCCGCGCCGTAACCTGGGGAGGACACAAAAAAAGGCGCAGGGTTCTTTGCCAAAGAGCCCTGCGCCTTGTCCGTCCAATCTTTTCTACTTGTCCAGCACAACACCCACCAGCAGGCACACATCATCGTGGAATGTGCCGTCAGCGTATTCTTTCACGCTGCTGATAATGTGCGACACCAGCGCATGCGCGTCGCCGTCCTGCCCTTGAAAGAAATCTGCCAGACTTTCCACGCCCAGCAGATGACGGCGGTCTGGCCCGGCTTCTGTCAGGCCATCGGTGTACAGGGCAAACGTATCCCCCGGCATGACGGCAATGGTATGCTGCTCGTACTGCGCGGTCTCGCTCATGCCTAAAATCGGGCCGGTAGGCGGCAGCTCACTCACATCGCCAAGCACGGTACGCCGCAGCAGGGCCGGTTCCTGGCCGCAGGACACATAAGTCAGCGTGCGCATTCCCAGATCAAACGTCACCACCACCAAAGTCGCAAACCCAGACAGCAGATTGTTGGCGACAAGGATATTGTTCAGCTGGGTCACGCCTTCCGAAAGGGTCGGTGCGGTATACAGGGCATAGCGCAGCATGTTGCGGACGGTCGCCACTTGCGCCGCCGCCGCCAGGCCTTTGCCGGACAGATCGCCCACGACCAAGGCATGGCAGCCTTTATCAAGAGCAAACACATCGCTGAAGTCGCCGCCGACATTGGCTTCGCCCAGTGCGGCGCAATAATACGAGGCCAGGTCCAGGCCGGGCACTCCTGCGGGCAGAAGAGGCTGGACAGTCCCTTGCAGCGCTTCGGCGATGGTGCGCTCGCGACGGCTGACCTGCTCCATTTCCAGTTCCGCGCGTTTCTGGTCATCAATATCCGTGCATGTCCCAAACCAGCGGGTAATTTGGCCTTCGGCATTGCGGATAGGCTCCGCCCGCCCGAGAAACCAGCGATAATCGCCATCAACCCCGCCCTGAAAACGATACTCGATTTCATACGACTCGCCCGTATCCAGTGAATGCTGCCAGCGCGTACGCGCGCGCGCGGCATCGTCCGGGTGCAGCAGATGCGCCCAGCCGTCGCCCGCCGTCTGCTCCGGCGTTTTGCCGGTATATTCGTACCAGCGCCGGTTATAATAATCGTGAAAACCATCGGGACGCGTGCTGAAAACCATCTGAGGCATGCTATCGGCAAGGAGACGCAGGACCGACTGCGAGTCATCCATAGCGGCGGCAGAAACAAGAAGGGGATTGATCATGACAAGCTTTCCAGGCACAGCGCGCGCCCGCACTCAGCGCATTATACCTATCTGTTCATCGAATAAACGGAGGAAAGAAGAGGGACCTCGCCTAAAGCGCCAAAACCCCAGACTTTCATGTGGTTTTCAGCACCACAACCGTGGCGCCCGCGCCGCCTTCGTCGGCATTGGCAGTCGCAAATGAGTCTACCAAGGGATGGTTGTGCAGATGCTCCTGCACGGCGCGGCGCAAAGCGCCTGTGCCTTTGCCATGCACCAGCCGGGCCTGGGTCAGCCCGGCCGCATAAGCGTCGTCCAGGTACTTTTCGACATTCTGTACGGCTTCATCCGTGCGCTGCCCGAGCAGGGTAATCTGCGGCGAAACGGCTGCCGCTTTTTGCAGACTGATGCTGGAACTGCCGGAAATCCCCGGCCTCGCTGTTGTTTGCCCCTGCGGGGCAGGAGACGCGGGCAGCGGAGACTTGGATGCTTCCCGTTTCTCGTCCCCACTGTCCCGGCGCAGGCGCGAGGAAGAACTTTGATTGTCTTCTTCTCCCACCAGGCGCAACGTGGATGCGGGAACACTGACACGGATCGAGCCGACCTGCACGGGCAGGGGGCTTTCATCGTCCGGGCCACGCATGCCTTCCAGCAGTTCTCCCACCATGCCCAGCGAAACAATGCGCACACGGTCGCCGCGCTGCAAAGGACGCCGCGTTTCTATGTCTCCCAGACGCGGAGAATGGTCGTCGCTTAACTGCTGCTGAATGCCGGCCTGCAGGTCGCTGCCGATGTTTTTAATTGCGGCGCGCGCGCGTTCAGTTTGGCGTCCTTCGGCATTGGCCCGGCGCAACTCGGCCAGGGTGTTGTCAAACTTATCCTGGGCGCGGCGGATCAAAATGCGGGCTTCATCCTGGGCGCGCTGGCGGGCCTCACGCCGCAATGCTTCCAGCGACTCCAATTGCTCCTGATAGCGGCGGCGCAGCAATTGAGATTCGACACGGGCCCGCTCGGCTTCACGGGCATCCTGCACGGCGGCCCGGCGGCTGTCTTCCAGGCCACGCAAAACATCGGAAGTCTGGTCGGAGCCGACAGCGAAGTCGCGGGCCGTGTTTAACAAATCAGCGGGCATGCCAATACGACCCGCAATGGCAAACGCATTGGACGAGCCGGGCACGCCCTGCAACAAACGATACGTGGGAGCCAATGTCGCTTCATCAAACTCCACGCTGGCGTTCTGCACATGATCGGTCGCAAAGGCATACGTTTTGAGCTCGCCATAATGCGTAGTGGCAATGACGCGGGTGCCGACAGTGGCGCGCAGTCGCTCCAGGATGGCGCGGGCCAGTGCCGCTCCTTCGCCGGGGTCGGTGCCTGCTCCCACTTCATCCATCAGCACTAAAGCGTTGCCGCGTATTTCGTTGAGGATGCGCGCAATGTTGGTGACGTGCCCACTGAATGTGGACAGCGACTGCTGCAAGCTTTGCTCATCGCCAATATCGGCAAAGACCTGCCCAAACACATTTATCTCGGCGCGCGATGCGGGCACGTGCAGCCCGCACTGGGCCATCAAGGTCAGCAATCCCGTTGTCTTGAGGCTGACTGTTTTACCGCCTGTGTTGGGGCCGGTGATGAGCAAAATGTGGTTTTGTTCGGCCCCAAGCTCAATATCCACGGGAACGACCACTTCGGGCTTAATAAGAGGGTGACGGGCTGAGAGAAGACGAGTCAAGCCCTGCTGATTAAGCGATGGCTCCACGCCGCCCTGCGCCTGCGCCAGCTTGGCGCGGGCGGCAATAAAATCCAATGTTCCCAGCACCTCGGTCGTGGACAGCAGGGCAACCCCAACACGGCGGACACTGTCGGTCAGGCGCAGCAAAATCTTGGCGACTTCCTGCTCTTCTTTGATAACCAATTCGCGGATCTCGTTGCCCAAGTCGACTACAGCCTGCGGCTCCATAAAAAGCGTCGCGCCCGAAGCCGACGTGTCATGGACAATGCCGCCAAACGCTCCCCGGTGATCGGCTTTGACGGGAACACAGTAGCGGTCGCCACGCTGGACAATGACCGCGTCCTGCAAAAGCGTACGCATCGGGCCGGACACAATCGCGCCCAATCGCTCGGTCATGCGGGACTGGGCCGTCTTTTGGCGGCTGCGAATGCGGGCAAGGTCGGGTGATGCGCTGTCCAGCACCTGCCCGCCCGGACTGAGCGTACCCGTGATCTCGCTTTCCAAAGCCGGAAACTGACCCAGACCCCCCGCAATACTTGCCAGCAATGGGTACGCATCGGCCATCTTTTGCAGGAACAGCTTTAGGCCGCGCGATGCTTGGGCAACCGATAAAACATCCAGCAGGGCGCGGGCGTCCAGGACAGACCCGATCTCGGCCTGACGCAGATGGGGGCGGATGTCGGTAATGCCGCCCAGCGGCAGGCTGCCTTTGGCTTCCAGCAAATTCCGGCATTCCGTTGTTTCATCCAAACGCGCCTGCACCTGCAAAAGATGGTCCGACGGCACGACAGCCAATGCCCGTTCCTGCCCCAATGTGCAGGAAGCGAGGGCGGCAAGCTGCTGCCGGATGGCGTCAAATTCTAAAACGCGAAGAGCGTGTGTATCCATGTTGTTTCAGTGTACCCGCACGTCGTTGGGGAACAATCCCCAATGCGCAGGGGTTATAGCAGCAGTAATCGTTTGGAGAACCTAATGACCGTGCGAAAGATTTTCGTTTTTATAACACCTGTTTTGCTGCTTTTGCTCCCCTCGCTTCATGCGCATGCTGCTCCCGACATCCGCAATTACACCTCCAACAATGTCAAGACACTGCAAATCAGCAGCCAGATTGTGACTGAAAACCATGGTGAACTGCAAAAGATCAGCGGTGATATTGCCCTCGCTTATCGCCTGCATCGCGGGTCCATGCAGTATGCCCAGCCCGGCAAGCTGCGCATCAATGCCACCGTTCCCATTTTCGGCTCCGGTCATTACACCATCAACGGCAATAAAAAAGCCACAGTCGCCCCGTTTTATCATCGCGTGCAGGATGTGACCGGGGCGCCTGGCAAGAAGCAGACTTTACTGGACTTTGGTCTGGTGCCCCCCGAATTGCTGGATGAATACGATGCGACTTATCTGGGGACACAAAGCGGCCTCGTGGAGTACCAGCTTCTGCCGAAGATAAAAAGCGAGCCGTTAAAGAATATTGTCTGGATCGACCCCAAGACAAAAATCACGGTTCAGCGGTACAATTACGACCGTCAGGGCAAATTGTCCAAGTGGTTTCTTTACAAAAACCCGGTGCTGGCTGCGCCCGGCGTTTATGTTCCGACGCGCGTTGAGCTTTACAACCCGCAGAACAAGCTTGCGGGCGTGACTGTCTACCAAAACATCAAAGTGAACCAGCCGCTCAGCGATTCCCTGTTTGATATTTAGGGTCGGACAGACGGATCAGTGGTCACCCTGGAACGTTACTTCTTTTGATACCGACTATTTCCCCACACTCTGCCCCCCACGCCCGCCGCACCGATTTTGCGGCGGGTTTGTTTCTGCTTGCTCTTGCCCTGTTCCATGTCTGGTACGCCGGTCGGCATGAGCTTTTGCAGGACGAAGCGTACTACTGGCAATGGGCGCGTCACCCGGATTGGGGCTTTTACGACAATACGCCATTAGCCGCATTAGTTATTCGGGTCTTTACCTCGCTGCTCGGCTCTACAGAAATGGGCGTCCGCATGGGAGCCATTGTCTCGGCTTTTGTCGCTTCGGTCTTTATTTATCTTCTCGCCAAGCGTCTGCTGGGGCCGACTGTCGCTCTGCTGTCTGTTGTCATCGCCAATGTCATGCCTCTTTTTGCTGCGGGCGCGGTGATTATGACGCATGACCCTGTTCAGCTTGCGCTGTGGGCGGCGGCGCTGTATGTGATCCAGCGCGCCCTGACCGACCGCCCTTCGTGGTGGCTTGGGGCGGGCATCCTGGCGGGGCTGGCGGCCCAGGCCAAGCTGAACGCCCTGCTGCTGCTGCCCGGCGTCTTTTTGTACATTCTGCTGTCGCCCACGGCCCGCGCGCGCTGGCTGCGCCGCCCCCAGCCTTATGTCGCGGGCCTGGTCGCGCTCCTCATCTTCGCCCCGTTTGTCTGGTGGAACCACACCCATGTCAACGCGTTCTGGATCCACATTCACGCGATGGGGTCGCGCGCGGGCAGGCACGACCCGCCGCTGAAATGGACACTGCGCTTTTTGGGCGACCAGGCTTTGGTGCTGTCTCCCCTGTTGTTTTTGACCTACTTATACGCGCTGTGGGACGCAGGCCGCCGCGCCCTCCAAGAGCGGGACGATGCCCTGCTGTTTTTGTGGTGCCCCTCCATTGTCGTGTTCGCCGCCGTGGTCGTGGTCACCCTGCGCTCTAAAGTGGAAGCGAACTGGGCCGTGGCCGCCTATGTTTCGGGCAGCATTCTGATCGCCGCCGTGCTGTTTCGCGCGTGGCAGTCGCGCCGCGCGGCCCCGCGCGCCTGGGTCGGTCTGAGCATGGCCGTGTCCGTGCTGCTGGCCCTCGCGGCCCTGTTCCCGGTGATTATCTACGGGCCTCTTATCGGGCATCAGTCTCCGCTGCGGGCCAAAGCGCCGCGCTGGGCCTTGAAAGCGATGCAGCGCACTAACGAATTGTACGGCTGGCGGACGATGGCCGGGCGCATCGCACGCGAGCAATCGGCCATGCGCCTGACCGACGGCAAAGACCCGTTCGTGTTCGGCATCAACTACCGCATGCCGTCCGAAGCCGCGTTCTATCTGCCCCATCAGCCGCAGACCTATTCTTTGTTCCTGCACGACCGCGCCAACGAGTACATGTTTTGGGAAGACCCGCGCGCTTTGACGGGCCGCGACGCCGTGTTTGTCAACGACACGGACACCCGCGACCATTTTGACGACCTGCGCGCGGTCTTTGAGCGTGTCGAGCCGCAGCCGCCGCTGCTGGTGTATCGCCGCCCCCCGTATGGCGACGCGCCCGTGCGAACGGTGCAGATCGTGCGCTGCTACGGGTTCAAGGGCTATGCTGTCAAGCAGTGGCAGCAGGGCTGGTAAGCCCTCCTGCCGTCTTCTTTCCTCAGGCGTTCCGTTCTCGTTTCCAGCCCATTCTTAGCCTGTACCAACGATGGAACAAATCGTTCCGCCGTTGGTCTGCCTTTGGGACGGGCTGGCAAACCTTGTACAAGCCTTGTGCAAACCCGGCGCTGGGGACTTGTGGCTGTCCCGCTCATTTTTGTGGGACATGGGGGCTGTCCTCTGGTACAATCAACAGGCGCTCGTTTTTCTTGGACGGCAAGGGCAACACTTTGCAAGGCTGGGCTGTTATGACATCACACTCGCTCCCAAACCCCGATCCCGCTCCCCAGGAGCCTGCCGTGCCCACCGCGCTGGACACGGGATCGCTTCAAGCACTCGCTTTGGAAGCGCTGGAAAACGTCTCCGATGCCTTTGTCGCCCTGGATGCCGAGTGGCGCATTGTCTACGTCAACCGCGAAGCGTGCCGCATCAACCAAAAGCCGCGCGAGGCGTTTATCGGCAGAAAGCATTGGGATGAATGGCCCGGTGCGGTAGGCACGGAGCTGGAGCGTCAATTCCGCAGGGCACGCGAGGAGCAGGTTGTGGTTCACTTCGAGCATCGCTATCAGCATGGCAGTTATGATGACTGGCTGGACATCCATGCGTACCCCACGGCGGGTGGGGGGCTGAACTTGTTTTACCGGGACATCAGCGCGCGCAAGGCCGCCGAGCAGACCCTGCGTCAGTTTCAGTTTCTGAGCGACAATGCCAGCGATGCTTTTTTTGTGCTGGACGCGTCCGGGTGTTTTGTGTATGTCAACCAGGCCGCGTGCCGCTCGCTGGGCTACACGCCGGAGCAATTCAACGCTTTGCGCGCTGTTGACATCAACCCTCATTATGACGACGCGCAGTATCGTGCCCTGTTTTTGCGGATCGAAGGCGAGTCGCTGCCACCGTTCGAAACGCGGCACCGCCGGGCGGACGGCGGGGTGTTCCCGGTGGAGGCGGGCGTCAGCCGCGTAGACATCGGGGGACGCGCTTTGCTGTTTTCCTCGTGCCGCGACATCACCGAGCGCAAGCGGGCCGAAGCCGAAGCGCGCCGTGCGGCGACTCGTCAGCGGGCGTTCCTGCGAGATGTGCTGGCGAGCGTCAGTGAAGGCCACCTTTTGCTTTGCCAAACTCCCCAAGACCTGCCCCGCGCGCTGGCCCCGTTTGGCGCGCCTATCGCCGTGTCCATGCAGGGGGGCCTGGCCGACCTGCGGGCGCGGTCGCTGGCGGCCTGCCGCGCGGCCGGCATCAGCGAGGAGCGCGGATACGACCTGCTCACGGCGGCGAGCGAGGCGGGCATGAACGCCGCCGTGCATGTCGGCCACGGCGTGGCCCAGGTATCCGTGGACAGCGAGCGCGGCCTGGTGCAGGTGCGCGTGGAAGACCAGGGCACGGGCATCGCTTTAGAGAACTTGCCCCATGCCACGCTGAAAAAAGGCTACACGACAGCAGGCACGCTGGGGCACGGCATGAAGATGATGCTTCAAACCGCCGACCGCCTGTTCCTGCTGACCGGCGGCGCGGGCACAACCGTGGTGCTGGAAATGGACCGCGTCGTCGCCCCGGCTGGCTTTTAGCCTGAGCCTGGCGGGAGCCGCGCCCGCGCGCCGCGAACGCCGGTTTGCGTTTAGGGTAAAAGTATCGTACA
>JAABUZ0100000046.1_pt1 | contig 267856 bp, 286 predicted proteins | sample 5562091 | NCBI WGS metagenome assembly JAABUZ01 (sample SAMN12813069, study PRJNA571459) | rock metagenome | isolation source: Antarctica rocks | place: Antarctica: Victoria Land, Linnaeus Terrace sud | collected 2015-12-21 | reverse complement strand
CCCCCGTCTTTTGCCTTGAGGGGAGGGGCGACGTGGGTGTCGACCCAGAACGGCCAGAGGGTGTAGTCGAGGTCAAAGACGAACATTTTTGGGAGGGGGAGGCCGTCGGTGAAGGTTTGGGGGACGAGCTGGGAGGGAGGGGCGGGTGAGGGAGTGGGTTGGGGTTGGGATTTCTTGGGCATGTTTGTGGGGATGGGAACGAGAAGGAGAGGGAGGATGATGAAGGGGAGTATGGCAAGAAGGAAGAAGGAAATGGTGTTTGTTGTTTGAAGGATAGCTGGTGAGAACAAAGTACAAAAACACGATGACGGTGTCTGGATTTCGGCCTTATCTTATCTTATCTAATCATCCTTCCAACTATGGTAATCACACGTTACCGGTAATGGCGGAGGGAAGGATGTGTGCTGTGGGTGATTATTGTTGTTGTCAATGGCTCTTTGAGCATATGGGTTATGCATGTGGCGAAGTACGATTACATTTCTGAATGTTGCTCCTAGATGACCACACCGATGCAAAACGCAACTCGAATGAAAAGTCGGCTTACGACCCCAAAACTTACAATCTCCTCCACCTCCGCGAGTTACTTTCTTCCCATCCCTGCCTTCACTACGTTCCTCCGAGGCCCCCCCTGACCCTCTTTCCCCTGCCTCCCTCTCCTTCGCTCCCATGCCCCTGGCTACCTTCCTCACCATCCTCCCTCGGTCTCTTGTTCCCCGGTACAAACTGCTTAGCTCCTCCACTCAACTGACTTCCCGTCGGACTCGCCCGTCCCTGCTGTCCTTGCTGTTGACTAGTGTTTGTCGGATTTGGAACTCCTCCACGGCCAGCCCCTCGGCCCCGACCGCGTGGATTCGGGCCACCGCGGCCGCCTCTGGCGATGGGGAGGCCAGAGTTCTGAAGACTTCGGAGGGTGGCTGGGCCGGATCCTGCGTTAGGCGCTTGGTTACTAGGGGTTGTTTGGGGTTTGGTTGGGATATTATTGGTGGGTTGCGGATTCACGCGTTGGATCCCGTTTAGAGATCCTTGAGATGGCTGAGAGGCGGATGAGTTTGAACGATTTTGAGAGTTTGGAGATGGTTGCGCTTGCGTTGGAGGGTTTGTTAACGTCGCAGTCGGTTGCTGGTTCCCATTCTGTGGAGGAAGCATTTGCCCCAGTCTAGGCGCCTGTTGGGGCTTCCCTTGCGCATCGAAAGGATTTATTTGGGTGGGTTGTGTAATTGGAACTGGTTGCCCAAAAGTGCCAGTTGTTCCTGCCGTCTGCTGTGTTTGACCCGCAGCATTTGGCGCAGTGAGGGTCGGTTGCCCAAAGGTGCCCGTAGATATAGGTATTTGCTGTAATTGACCTGTAGCATTTGGCGCAATGAGGGTCGGTTGTACAAAGGTGCCCGTCGACATAGGCGTCTGCTTTGGGTGTCCCGGAGAGTTTGATGAGGGTCGCTGACTAGCTTGAATAGCCGGAGTCGGCTGCCTGAAAGTGCCCGTTTGAGGCGTCTTTTGCTGAGGCTGTTGAGCACTGGCTTGAGGCAGTCTGGCGTCTTTCACTAATGCCCAAACCTCCACAACCGGCTTCTGAGGCGTTTCATCGGCGGCTTTCTGGACCAAGGTCAATTTGAAAGTCGCGACCCTAGCTCGGTTATCCGCCATACTGAGCTTCACAGAATTGCGCTTTTCTTCAGTCATGACCGCCTGCTCCTTCGCAGTATTTGCCTTGCCTTGTGCCTCTGCAAGCTTGACGGCCAACGCTTTTTCGTGTTCTTCCTTGAGCTGACCTGCTAGTATCTCTTTTGCTTTAGCCACTTTCTCTGTGATATTTCTCGACAGAATGCCCCTGATAGTGGCATTTGATATGACGAGTTCTCTGGCTTCGGCATCGGTTGGCTCTGATGGTTGATGCGAAGTCTGGCCTTCAGGTTTGACGGTTGATCCGCCAGCATTGTCCTGGGTTGACTGTTCAGCAAGCCAGGTCTGCTTTAGCTCTTCGAGTCTTGAAGCTTCATTGTCCTTGAGTCTGTCGAGATCGGCTTGATGTTTCACCTTTAAGTCCTCTAGAACTCGCTCGTGTTCTATTTTACGAGCGTGTAAAACCTTCTCATGCTCTGCTGTCAAATTTTGCCGGAGTTGATCCTTGATTTCGGGGACTTTCTTATTGAATTGAGTTTTCATCAAGTCGGTTCTCTTCTGGTAAGTTTCCTCGGCTTGCTTCACTCGCTCGTTATGCCGCGATTCTAGATCGGCACGGATCTGCTCGACACGCTCCATGACTTGCTCAGCAACGGATTTACTACCATCATCCGTCGGAGCACTTGCCAAGGACTCGTTGATCGATGCTGACGCTCTCAGGTTTTCGACTTCTTGGTGAGCTTCTGCAAGGTCTTGTCGGAATTTCTCGGCTTGTTTTTCTGATACAGCGTTTGGAGGAAGGCTTGATTGTTGCTGCTGTATTTGGCCCAGCTTTACAGTAGTGTCATCAAGGTCTCGCTGCTTCTGCGTCTACATGAAAAATCAGAAAACGACCTTAAAACGGCAGACATGCAAGAGACTCACTATCTGAAGCTCCAACTCTGAGATGCGCCCTTGCAGCTCCTGGATCTTTTCTTTATACGTAAGAGATTCACTCCCCAACCTATTACGCTCGGCTTCTGATTGGCTTAGCTCAAGCTGTGTATTGTTGAGTGTTTGCCTTAGAGCCTGGTTATCTGATTCTGTGGGCCTAGGGGTTTCATCTTCATCGACTTGACCCTCTTCAGCACCGCTTTGCTCGTTGGCCTCCGCTGTGTTCGACTGGGCAGAGGTAGCTCTGTCCACAGCCTGGTCCCTCTCTAGCTTCGTAGCCTCGGACTCCTTCAGCAGGTCTGCTACTCGCTGCTGAAGATCTTCTTTCTCTTTGTTCGCAGACTGTAATGCAGAATCCTTCTCTCTGATAACAGCCGATTGATTCTTTGACCTTGTCTTGAACTGCTCCGTAAGACGTTGTCGCAATTCCTCCGTTTTTTCACTGCCTTGGTCCTGGACCTTGGCGACTTCGCCTTCCATGCGACCTAGCCGTTCTTGTAAAGTCAGTTTCGCTGAAAGCAGTTCATCGCGTTCAGTCTCCAAGTTCTTAATATGCTCTTTCAGTGCCTCCAACTCAGCAGGGTCCACCCGGTCATACTTCTGAAGTATATTCTGCGTCCTCTGCTGCCATCGATCGCGATCTTCCTTCAGAAGCGTGACTTCGCCTTGTTGCGTTTCTTTCTCGTTCTTGAGCTCTAAGATCTCAGCTTGTAGCGGTTCAATCTTCAACAGAAGCTCTTCGACTTCTTTAGCCTTGAGCGCTAGAGCTGCCTGCGCCTGCCTGGTTTCGTTACGCAATGTGACGCTGCTCTCACGGAACGTATTGAGCTCATTGAGAGTTTCCATAAGCTTGTTGTGGGTCAATGCCGAACGTTCACTGTCTTCCTCTACATGCCTCTGCTGATTGAGTCTCAACCGGGTCTCATCTAGCTGACTTTGAGTGTAATCCAGCTGCTGCTTCAAGCGTTTCGCTTCTTGTGCGGATAATTCCAACTGAACGTCGACGATCTCTTTCTCACGTCGGAGGTACTTGATTACTTCTTGGAGATTCTCCAAACCTGAAGTTGGCGCATCAGCACTAGGGTTTTCTGTGTCGCTAGTTGTAGCACGTTTCTGAAGACTGGATATTTGGGCGCTAATATTTTCCAGTTGCTGGTGCAGACGATTGTTCTGGGCGTTGAGATCCTCTTTTCCAGTTCTTAGATCAGCCAGTTCCCTCTCATAGCGTTCTCTTGTGTCAGCCCAGCTCTCCTCGCTCTGAAGTAGTCTTGTCCGAGCCGACTCTGCCTCCGTCTTCATCTCAACGATTTCAACCTTAACCTGGTTATAGTCGGCTCGAACTTTCTGCAACGCCTTGGCCGCTTCAGCATGCTTCACCAGCTCGTTCTCGTAGTTTGACTGTGCTTGTTGGGCAATTTCTGCTTGGACTTTGAGATCCTCCTGGTGATACCTTGCGGCAGTAGCGTGACGCTCATCTTGATCTCTCAGTTGCGCCATCTCTGTCTCGAATGCCGATTTTTGTTCCTCCAGCCGTCGACCATTCTCAGCTTGGCGGTTACGTAGGTCCGTAAGCTCCGAAGTTGTAGAAGCGAGTTCAGAGGAAATATCATTAATACGTTCCTCAAGTTCCTGAACCTTGATGTTGCGCTCCTCAATAGTTTTGTCTGTTTCTTGGCGGTAAAGGTCGTGAGTCTCGTTCAGGCTTTGCAATTCTTCTTCGGAAGCTTGACTGATTGCTTTGTACTGCTTCACTTGAGTCTTGGCACTCACAAGTTCACCTTTGGTCAATTCAAGATCGCGCTTCAGCTCCGAAACCTCAATCGCAAGCTCTTGCTCTTTGCTTAGTCCTTCTCCGCCTTCGATTGATTCATGGAGCGCTTCTCCATCCTGGGCAGGCTCTGAACGGGCTCTGGGTGTTGGCTGCAGGACATGTACACGTTCTTCAGCACTCCGCAGTTCAATAGCCATTTCGTCTAATCGAGCTTGCAGATGGTCGCGAGTAGTTTTTGCAGCAACAAGTTCTTCGCGAGTGGACCCAAGACTAGAAACTAGATCATCGATCCTCTTTTGCGATTGCTGGTGGTCATATTCCCGACGAAGAGCAACTTTCTTGCTCTCCTCAGTCTCTTCTAAGAGCTTCGCCTTGGCTGCCCGCAGCTCACTTTCAAGACTCTCAATTTGTGATTGCAAGCGTCGTCGCGATTCCGTTTCCGAGTACTCGCGCTCGTTCAAGATGTTCTGAAGATTGGTATTCAAATTGTTTATCCGGGCCCGCTCCTCCAAAAACGTTTGATTCTCAGTGGTGAGCCTCTTTTCAACGCTCTTCCAGAACTCTTTCTCCACTTTGAGATTTGCAATTTCATTCCTCATGCTGTCCAAGAGCCCCTTAGCTTCTATCAGATCCTCCGCAACCTGCTGCGTTCGCAGGTCTTGCTTTGCGACATTGTCTGAGAAGAATTGGGATTTCTTCTGCAACTCAATATTTTCGTTCTTGAGCATAAGATAATTTGCTTGGAGCATCTGGTAACGCTCATGAGCGAGTGTGACTTGGCTATTGCTCCGCGCAACCTCGCTGCGGAGATCACTGTTGCTTCTGGAAAGGCTATCTACTTGTGTCTTCAGAGTTGAGCGGTCGGTTGCAGCTTCGTTTCGGTAAGCATCAAAGTGAGACTGCATGTCCTTCAGAAGCTTAGCATAATCAGCCATATCCTTTGAGCTTGGAGCTTGTTCCAAGCTGTCGAGAACACTTGCTTGCTTCGGCGTGGTCGGTGGCTGGCCGTCGTTGATGGACTCTCCGAACATGGAGTTCATATCGCTACCAGGCTGTAACTGACCCCGATGGAGAAGCAAGCGTCTGAACATATCGCGCTCCCGGATATAGCTTTGGGACTGTGTAACCAGCGACTTAATCTCATCCTTGCAATGTTCATAGTTTTGCCGCAATTCCTCTTGGTCTTGCGCGGTCTCTGACTGTTTCCGTAATGCTTCTTCATGTTCCATCCGCTCACCAACTTCCCGAGTAACCCTTATTAAATTGGTATTTTGTTCCTGAAGCTCGGCAATAGTCTTGAAGGTAACTAGGTTCTCGCTGATGAACCGATCTGTGTCTGTTGAATCGTCGGCAAGATCGTTGGCTTGTACTAGAGCCAGTCGCTCCAACTGAAGTTGTCTCTCTCCATTGAGATCCTCAACCCCTTGGTCTTTAAGGTGAGCTTCCATCAAGAGAACTTTGACTTGGGAGCTTAGGTCTCGAAGCTGCTGTCGAAGTACCTCGCCTTCTTTTATCTTGGCTTCAACCTGACCTTCCTTCTTTCTCATATCTTTCAAGGCTTGGTCTCGCTCCTTGCCTACGTCTTCGAGTAAAGAGGATACTTCTGCCAATTCGGATTGCAGTCGACCATTATCTGCGTAAACCTCCTCAATTTCGGGTTGTTTGATTTCTAGATCCTGTAACATGTTGTTCATTGCAGAGGCGAGCTTTTCGTTTCTGACATTTGCCGCGTTCAACTCTGCTCTGGAATCGTTGAGATCGCTGAGTAATTGCGTAACACTAAAGCCTCCTTTCAACCGCGAGGGACTAGGAGAGACCCCTGGAGCCGGAGAATCAACCTGACTAGGTGTGGTATGCCCATTAACGCCTTGATGTGGAGCACCATAGCTTTTCAATGTCAGTACGTCAGCCTCAAGACGCTCCACCTGGACCTCAAGCTCTGCAATTCTCCGTTCAGACGCTTCCGTGTTACGATGCTCTGTATCGATCTCTGCAGCCATCCGACCAATCTGCTCGGCTGCTTCTTCCTTCGTAGTCTCTAATTGATCGTGAAGGTCTTGCTGACGCTGTCTCTCGGTGTTTACGGAATTCTTCATCAGCTCAGTGAGACGATTTGCGGCAACGATCTCGACGTTGAAAGCTTCATCCTTTCTAGATGCCTCCTCTTGCATCTGTTGGATCCTTGATAGGCAATCGTCGGCCTTTTGACTCACTTCCTCATACCGTTTGCGTAAGTTGCTCTCCGTGCGACTGAGAGCATCTAGTTTGCTTGCAGCTTCATCATTTTGGCGTTGGAGCTCGGCAAGCCGAGCGCCCTTCTCTTTACGGTGCTTCGAATACTCTTCAGACTTTGTCTTGAGCTCTTTGTCTAGCCATTCATTGCTTCTCTTAAGATGTTCGATTTCCTGTTGAAGGCCTTGCTCGTGGTACGATGCGCTCGCTGAAGCGGCATTCGCGGATTGGATAGATTGTTCTAGAGTAGAGACCTCACGTCTAAGCTCCACCGTCTTCTGGTGCTGGACAGCAAGCTCTTCCGCTAGCTTGTCATGGGCCGTTGATTTCGACTCTAGAAGAGACAACGTGTCGCGATTAGACGACTCGAGTAGTTCGATACGTGCTTTAAAGGCAGACGTCTCTGAGGCCGATGATGAGTTAGAAGACTTGAATGCTTCGAATTCTTTTTCTAGTAAAAGCCTGGATTCTTCTGGAGTAAATCATATTAGCAAAACTGCCTCCCCAAACCCAAAATTCGCACGTGCCTGCTGCCTGAAGCTTTTCCTTCAAATCTGCAGCTTCCTTTAGGCCCTGGTTGATAGAACTTTTAAGAAAACGGCTTTTCGACTCTCCGCCTCGGACAGCATTCTCCAATTCAACGGCGAGCTTGAGCTTCTCCGACTTCACTTCATCGAATTCTTGAGCCCTCTCTGATATGTTGCTGAGGAGTGTCCGGACAAGGTCAATGGTTGGGGTGTCAAGTAGGCTTTCGATTGTGGTTGGAGGCAGAGAGCAAAACGCGGACAGGCGCGCAACATCGAGCCCCACAGCTGCCATGATAACGCAGGTTTAAGATGCGAATGACTTCATGTCGTTTGGAGGGTGGTTAGACCTGAGATCAAGTTTTAATTGCTGAATGACTGTGTGAAGGAGTGACGATGGGCAGTCGTATCTCAATCGGTCATTCCGGTCAAGCTTAGCCAGGAACCTAAGATATACATGGGAAATCACCGAGTATACCAACTGAGTTAACAGTTCGAGGCAACTTGGCATAGAAGATCTGTGCTGTTGGCTTTGTTCAATGAAGGTGCTTCACTTTCGCGTTTTGGCCCGAACCATTTTGTGCCGAAAACGGCTTAGCTTGCCAAGACTGATCACTTATTTGACTTTACCCTCAATCTCAGCCTTCCTTACTCGCAGTGTTTTCACAAGGCCGCCGTTGTACGCCTTGACAGGATCGCAGCTCGAGGCTCGAGTCGTAGCGTACAACAGGGTCACACCCGTCCAATCCTGTCTCTGTGGCTGTCAGCATCATGTCCTATCTCGACAAACAGATCAGTGGCTTCAAAGCCAACCTTGCGTCGGCCGCGAGCAAGATTTCAACTAAGCGGACTGTCGCTGCTCCTGCGAAACCATGTCCCTCCCCCGCGCCACCTCAAGCCTCGACATCAAATAAGCCAGACCTGAAACGGAAACGGCCTGAGCAGACCAATGTCGTCTTCTCTCAGCCAACAGATACTGGTACTGGGGAGAATATAATGACTAAAGTCACCTACGCCGTTGCATACCTCAAAGACAAAGATATTCCTCAAACACTTACGGACTTGCTCTTGTACTTATCGCTCCAATATCAGACCGAAGAATATAAGAAGATGATTTCTACAATTCTGATAAGTCATGAGAAGGTGGACTTCGATAGGAAAAATGCTACATATACATTTCGACCAATCCACAACATCCGCTCTGCAGAGCAACTTCTAGGCTACCTACAGTCTCAACCAACTGCTCAAGGCCTTAAAGTTCGTGAGCTTCGAGACGGTTGGCAAGATGCCGAGGAAGCCATCGACAAGCTCGAGGCAGAAGGGAAGCTACTAGTGACTCGTAATAAGAAGGATAATCATGCAACGATGGTTTGGCCGAATGATCCGTCCCTTGCCTTCAAGATTGACGAAGAATTCCAACAAATCTGGCATAAGATCAAGCTTCCTGAGGCCGGAGCGTTGGCAGACGAGCTGGAAAGGGAGGGCCTTAAGCCAGCAAATAAGAGTAGGGGCATGAAGATGAAGCCAAAGCAAGCGGAGAAGAAGACCAAAAAACCACGAAAGGGGGGCAAGACCACCAATACGCATATGATGGGTGTTTTGAGGGATTATTCGCATCTAAAGAAATGATGAGATCTCTCTCAGATGGGATGGGGAATGGCTGCATCTGAAGAACGGTGTTTGGAGTTTGGCTGGAAAAACTAGATACCAATTTGCTAAGGACTTAGGATGATATTCGGGATGAGGGAATGCATGAGCAGAAGCCACTTCAGAAAGTTCGGTTATGGCTACCTTTGGTAGGCTATTCTAGGGATTAGGATAAGCCTTCTTGTATTCAAAACTAAGGTCTTTTCCTCGTTAAGGGGTATAATAATGGTGTTTATCTGTTACTATGGCACAGCGTTCTTTCGAATCCCAAAGAAATAATTACCCCATTTCTCTCCCCCGTTAACCATATTCCAACCTAGCCCGGGGACAAACACGCATCCCACGGTTCTCACCCCTCCCTGCTCACCCCATCCCTTTTGTGCCCCGAAGAACTGCCTCAACTCTTGCTCATTGATATATTGATTCCAATCGTGCGTCCCCCTGGGGACTAACTTCGCTACATCCTCCGCCACAACCTTTGTCGTCAACCAGCTGGTCCACGTCCTCGTTATGGTACTGAGTACAAGCCATCCACCCGGCTTCACAAACGGAAGACACGAACTCAGAAAGGGCGCTGGATGGCTGATATGCTCGATGACCTCGAAAAGAGTGACTACGTCAAATTGGTCATCCCTTGTGCTTGGCAAAGTGAGGTCTTCAATGGACTGGTTCGAATAATCTAGCCGCCGCGGCTCCATTAACAGAGGATCGTGCCGGGCGTGCGCTTTTGCAATTGCGATGACCTCGCTACTCGGGTCAATCGCTGTGACACTCGCGGTGCTAGGAAGGCGAGCAGCGCTCTCAGCAAAGATTCCGCCCCCACAGCCGATGTCGAGATAGCGGATACCACTGGAAGGTGAAGGTTCGGATTGAGAAGCTTGGCAGGTTGAGATGAAATCATGGCGGAAAGGGTTCATGAGGTGGAGAAGCCGAGATGAGCCATGGGGGTCCCACCATGTTGACGCGAGAGCGTTGAAGTGGGAGATTTCGGTTGGATTGACGGAGGATGTGGAGTTGAAGCGGATCTGAGAGGTGTTGCGGGAGGCAAGGGAGAATTTGTGGAGGACGGCTGGGCGGAAAGCCATAGATGCGTGGACGGAAGAACTTTGAGAAAGTCTGCTAAGCAATTATTCAGAACGATGTTGAAGGCCTGAAAGGAATTTCCCGTAGATAATGGCATTGAACGTCAAATCATCTGCGGCCTGAAAAAGGTTCCCTCGAACAGCAATGCTGACAGCGTAGTAGAACGCTCATTTCCGCTTCAAGTACCGATACCTAGAGTCCGGAGCTTCGACTATGCCATCAACCGTCACTAATCTCCAACGCGACCAGGATGCGAAGAATCGTCAAGGCTCCAATTGTGAATTTGAGATATTCAATCTAAGCGCCATCATTGACGCAATAGGCGCGGGAAATATATCCCACGCTCATTTTCAAACCTTGATCTTCGCGACATGATCAGGCCATCATTAAGCAAAGCTCAAAGGCTTGTATCGGGAAGATGGTCGACCATAAGTCCCAGATCATGGTATTGTGACCAGGGCCGCCAGAAGCTCCTACAGCGCCGGTATCTGTCAACTGGTAACTCTTCACTATGTTAACGTATTCACCGTGATCATCTAATAGCGCTATAGAACCTCCTAGCTACCCTCGGCTTGAACTAGATGGCTCTTCTTACCCCACTGATTCCTGGACCAATGTTCCATCCTCTGTTATCTCCGCTCTTCCCCGCCGCTTACACCTTCAACCATCCCACCCGGTCTCCCTCACCCGCCAACTCATTGAATCGCTCTTCCCATCACCAATTTACAAGCACCATAACACATTATCACCCATCGTTAGCGTCGCCCAGAATTTTGATTCTTTAGGCTTTCCGCAAGACCACCCCGGTAGAAGTCGCACCGATACATACTACATAAATAAAGATACTGTTCTCCGGACACACACTAGCGCACATGAACTTGATATATTCCGTAAAAACGAGAGTGAAGGGTACACAATGAGTGCAGACGTGTACCGTAGAGATGCTATTGACAGGAGTCATTACCCCGTATTCCACCAGATGGAAGGGGCGAGAATGTGGGATCGACGAAAAGTGCCTGGAGGAGATGTGGCTAAAGCCGTACGGGGAGATTTGGAGAACTTACCGAAACATGATCTGAAGGTAGTGGACACAAATCCGACAATTCATCCGGAGAGAAACCCATTACAGATGGAACATCACAGCATAGAAGAGGTCGAAGCTATCGCCGCACACCTGAAAAGGTCTGTGGAACTGGTTGTTGTAGAGCTTTTTGCGAAAATCAGACAGGCAGCTCTGGCTGCTGGAGACGCGCATGTGGTGGAGCCCCGTAGGGTTCGATGGATCGAAGCATCCTTTCCTTGGACAAGCCCTTCCTGGGAGTTAGAGGTATTCTGGGAAGGCTCCTGGCTGGAACTACTCGGATGCGGTGTCGTAAAGCAAGAATTGCCTATCAGCGCAGGAGTGCCCGATCGCGTGGGCTGGGCATTCGGAATCGGTCTAGAGCGCGTTGCAATGCTCCTATTTACGATCCCAGATATTCGACTTTTTTGGTCGAAAGATCCTCGTTTTCTTTCTCAGTTTTCGTCCGTAGAATCGATCAATCGATTCGTACCGTTCTCGAGACATCCTGCATCTCACAAAGATGTAGCATTCTGGCTTCGAAGCTCGAGCAATAGTGCAGGTGGCGGATTGAGGAGCAACGCACAAGATTTCCACGAGAATGATATGATGGAGGTGGTGAGGGATGTTGGAGGCGATCTGGTTGAGGATGTGAAGCTGGTGGACGAGTTCTCGCACCCATCTTCGGGGCGCAAGAGTCTTTGTTATCGGATCAATTACCGGAGCTTGGAGCGAACGCTGCATAACAGAGAGACGAACTACTTGCACAACAACGTGAAGAAGCAACTTGCCGAAAAGCTAGGTGTTGAAATTAGGTGATCTCAAGCGGGAAGAAGACTTATACATAGTACTATTCAACTATGGATGATGTAAGAAAACAGCTTCCTAAAGCCACCGTAGAGAAGCAAGCTGCGAATTGTTGTGCTTATTCCATATGAGAATGATCTCAAACCCTAAATAGCCACTGTCGAGCGCTCGCTATTCACCAAGACCATTTGTTAAGAAGACACCAGTGCCCTCGAACAAAGCCATGTTGAGCTGGAACAAAATTCTTTAGCGGAGAAGGGTTTGCAGAGCCTCATCAAGAATGGGAAATCCCTTGCTCTCTCAGGTTGGGGGCTTCATTTCAGGTGACGAAGGTTTGTTATCGATTGTTTGGAGGTATATTAGCAATGTAGAGCTTAGTAGTCCTATATGTTGATAGAGTGGAAAGTCCTCAACCCATAGAAATGCCATGATATGCGATGAAGGTAGAGAAGGGAGTATGTTACAGAGAAATCATAACCTCCAATATTACGGAGATAATTTATCAACACAGCCCAGAAAAGTATCCACATGGAGAAATGGCTCAAACCCTTAAACTGATTCTTTTATGAATTCTTCACCACCCCTACCTTCGCCGCCCTCAACACCCTCCCATTGAGCACAAACCCCTTCTGCTGCGTAGTAAACACACTTCCATCCTCCTTCCCCTCCACCGGCGTCTGGAACGTCGCCTCGTGCAAATTCGGATTGAATTTTTCCTCCTCTACACTAGGATCAAATCTCTCCAAGCCATGTTTCTTCAGCGTCTGCATCAATATCGTCTCGGTCATTTTCAGACCCTCGTATAAATTAACAAGTTCTTGGTTTGTTTCTTTCTGAGATATTTTATCATGGGGAACGGTACTGAGGGCGCGGTCGAGGTTGTCGATGGATTCGACGAGGTCTTTGGCAAATTTGGTGATGGCGAAATCTTTGGCAGATTGAATGTCGCGTTTTGTACGATCCTGGAGATTGCGGAACTCGGCGACGGAGCGAAGGTATTTGTCCTACGTGGTACAAGGTTAGTTCATGGACGAAGCTTTCTGAAACGGGGGGTGAGGTGGCGGGCTCACTTTTAGCTCGATCACTTCTTTATGCTTGGCATCGAGCTCCTTTTTCGCCGGGTCCTCCTCTTCTTTTATTCCCGGCTGGCTTTGTTCAGCCGTTGAAGCTTCGGAGTTGGCGCTAGATTTCTCTTCCGTTGCAGTGGAATAGCATCTTAAAGCTATCCTTTGCCGCAGAGGCGGCGGAGTTATTCGTAATGATGTGAAGTAAGATGTCGAGGGGGAAAGATTAGAAGAGCATCGTAGTCTTGAGCTTACTTGTCGTGACTGTCTGAATAGAGACCGCCGAATCATGGTGGATTGTTGTTGTGATTTGGTGAAGCTCGGAAGACCAAATCGAAATCCTACAAGATCATCGTCATCCCGGCAAGCGTTAGTGCGGTAAAATTATTGTGCTAGCACCCCCTCGTCCTCGGACTCTACCTGAAAATCCTTTCATGTTCAACAAGATGACTACTTCGAAAAGCGATACGACTACAGGATCACTTCGCTCTTTGAAGTCTATCGATACTGGGAAACGCTCGAAGTCACCTTCTTCTTACCGCAAAAAGTGTGATCTTTGCCATACCCCTAGTGACGTACTCGTTCGCTGCCGCATCGACGACACCCTCAATTGGCACTTCGTATGTACATCAAAATGCTGGAAGGAAGTCTCAGGTGGAGTGGTCGATGGCCCGGACAAGCCCTACTACGTGTATGGTGGCATGTGGAAAAATAAGCATGCAGGCGTCAGTGCCAAAAAACCAAAAGGAAAGACGGGTGTACACATTGAAGACTGGAACGCCTATAACACTAGGTATGTTACGAATGATAAGGTAAGGTATAGTGGAAGAATTTGGGTATGTCGGAAAAGCCATCAAAGCAGCGAAACAAAATATCCAGGTGTAGATTACGCTTTATGGAAGGAAGACGAGCAGAGAAACAGAGTGATTTGATTGTAGAGCAGCCATACGACGATGATGGCAACGACAATGCTGAATGAACCAGCACGTCGGCTTAGATAAAGACACAACTTCTTCTAGGCTTTACGGTTTTCGTAATTACGGCCAAGCGGCAGGCAAACTGCAGATATTGCATGATACATTATTTCGTTATTCGGCTCTTACAGGAAACGACGTATAGCCCGAGACCATGTTTCAGTAGATAGAAAAAGCGCGATTTTGGCAAATCTGTCTCAAAATCCTACCGGCTTGGACGTGTCCTCCATCATGCCAATGTCCTGTTCTATTTCAGCGAGCAAGGCCGCCACTGCGGAATCGGCATAGACCTTGATTGACTGAACGTCGTGGCGTTCACTTTTGCAACCGTCTTCAAATTTGGGTGGATTTATTGACGATCTGATGTCATTAACGACCTGCTGCGACTCGGGGTTTCCAGTGGGTGTAAGAGTCAAGGCTGCTGCTATATGCTCCAGTAATCGCTGATGAACTTGCGCCCTACGATTCACTGCCTGTTCTAACTTCATTACCCAGTCGTCTATCGATTTGTCGAGTTCTGCAAGCGCCTCTTCTTGTCTAAGGATACTGTCATGGGAAAAAATCCCCATTCGTGGAGACTTGAGGTACGTTATTATACGAGTGTGTAGGCTTCTCCGGCCTTGGCGAAGACTGGCGTGTGTGTTCTGAAGGATCTCACAACGTTCCTCGAGAAATCGTAGCTCCTGTTATTGTCAGAGGACAACACTCCAACATTTCCTGATGATATACGCACTTTTGAAAGCTTCGAGACTTGCTTGATTGGCAGTACTTTAAAGACTTCTGCCTGCTCATCTGCCTGCTTTTTAAGATACCTTGACTCTTCATCAGGGACTTTACATGGTGCCTCGGTGGCTTTGAAGCCACTAGGAATATCCAGAAGCCCCTGACCAACAGAAGGACTTCTCAGCATTGGCCTGCTAAGGCTTCGAATCAGCGAGGTGTCTCCTCTCTTCATGGGCCTTCCTCGGTCGATGACAGATGCCTCCGAGATTCCCCTATGATGCCACAACTGGGCTTTGACTGCCGATGGGGGCCTCTTGCTTGATGTGCTCCATACAGGAAGCGGGTATGCGTTCCTCTGGTGGCTTGGTGGGCTCTTGACAAGAGACGCTTGGTCCCAAGGTGCAGTTGGAGCTGTTGATTTCTCGGCACTCGTAGTCTGTAGCAGACTCAACGAGCTATTGCTATCGTGAGCCATGCATAGTTGTCCTGCTGATGTATTGATGCTACTTGATGGAGAGGCTCCGGTATAGGTCGTTGACGTGGAACTACTGGCAGAATGTGGCAGCTTCTTCGAACGCGGAGATGCCCTGCTTTCAGTTCTGGGGGATTTCGGAGGAACTTGTGGCCGTGTATCATTTATTTCTTTACGGCTCAACGATGTCCAGGTATCCAAGGTCTCTTGCGGTAGAGTACTGGAAGGGATCACTAGCGGTGCTAGTTCTTCCCAAAGATTCCTCGAACCTACCCTTCGTATTGCCTTTTCCGGATGATCCGCGATGTGCAAGGCTTCCGAAACATTTCCGGCGCTGGCTTCTTGATAATTTGACTCTCGAAGCAATGTTCCTTTGCGTTCTGCCGATGTGCGCCGTAAGGTCCTTTCAGGCCCGCTTTTAGATCTCTCAAAGTTGGGCTTCATCGGATGGTGACCGGGTATTGTTGCTGTTGATGTTAGTCTTCGACAGCACAACTAGGTACCGGACTACTACATACGTGAGTCCAGTGAGCTTTCCTGGACAGTGGTCATAAAGCCCGGTACGCTGAGCTTTTTTCTCCTTGGAAGAGCTATTTCCCGCTTCTTTGGACTTCCGTCTGCACCCTGGATGGCGTGGTTCAGGCCATAATTTGGCGCAGTCGCTGGCCGCGGAATATTCTCCGACAGTAAATCCGCATCGAGCCTTTTGTTTTTTTTTGCCCGGGATTTGCTCCTTTCAAACATAGACCATGTTAAAAAGCCGCCTTCTACGCGTCTAGCTGGATGATCATATTCTCCTTTGCCCGAATGATTCTCCGCGTAATTTTCAAAGCCTCCGTGCTGGGGAGCTTTTAGCGAAGCTCAGCAAGGATAATGATCAAGGAAGTGCGACCTACACTGACTAGAGTCGGGGCTATCCAGAAGTTCAGGGTGTCGTTATCTGCATTCGTGGCGTTCGAGGACGTCTGTCGAGTAATCCAATTGCTCAGATTCTCCCCTCTCTTGGGGTAGATTATGTCCTTCATGCCGGCGAGTGTCCAAGGGCTAAATAGCCTGATACCTTTAGGCCTCGTGGCTTAGTGAGATGACAGTCGATGATATGTCTGTCAAACGAGGTAGTCGAGCTAAGACTTGGCTGACATGTTGAATCTTATACAGGTCTTTTTGTTCCAAATATGTACATACGGTGCCTTCCTTAACATCGGCAGGTTGGATGCCTAACATAGGAAGCCTGTGCTTATTTGCATTGAACGAACAAGGCCCCACTAGCTCAAATACCGTTATCAGACAAGATCCTCCGGGCTGCAGTTGTCTTGCAGCTAACGTCATGGATTCTATGTACATCCATGCAACCTTTTCACGACGCTGGCCGCAATCTCATGGACCCTGAAACGGCACCCGCGTCTTCAAGTCGTTTTGTATATGGGTATAGTATAATGCTACAATTACAAGTTACGTTTTCAACCCATAAACGAGCCCCGCAACATTATCACCGACGAATACTCTCGTACAGTCTTGGCCTTAGCACTACCTCCTGTCACAACAGGACGGAGAGCATTGCTCTCTTTTTCTAAAGGAGGTAGATCGATGATGTCGTTTACACATGAAGACTTGAATATTTTTTCTTCGAGTGAAGAGTTTAGGTGAAAGCTTCAGAAGACACGCTCTAAATCAACAAGGGTGAAGATAACCAAGAGCTTGATTCAATCACAGGAAGTGGGGCCGCAACGTGGTCCGTAAGCTATCATACCTTCGTTGGTTAGCAGTCTGCAGGCTTGAGGGTCATGGTTGAGACACAGAGCGGGACCAACCTACCTTACCTTCTCTGAAGACTGGTGGTGTCGATCATTGGTTTCAGTCTAACCTTCGATGCATGAAATTACTCCGCGCCGACTCGGTTGATTACATGAAATGTGGATGAGCACATCAGAGTTCGTGAAGCACCTGGAAGCTGCAGAGGTAAGACAAGATACTATCTGGCTTCTCTAATGACGGATTCGATTGATCCTTTAATAAAGGAGGAGCCTTGGCGTTTGGGCCACAATGTGATGCTCAGAATTTCGATTCGGAGTCCATCAATACAGCGGTTGTCTTCGTTAGCAATTATATCCTGAAGCACTCGACGTTCTTTTTACCTTAGAAGATTTTAAGAATCAATCCAAGGTTGGTTACTCAAGTATACTACTACTCCGGTCCACTTCAGTGCCAAGAGAGGCCGCATGGAATATGAATCACACTGGCCGGAGAGGCTCCTACGACAAAGTCTCAACCTCATTTTCGTTGTCTTTACTCGCTAGGGCATTGGCCAAAGATCGTGGCGTTCGACTCTCCCGGATCTTCCACGTGAGAGTCCTGTCTCACATTGGCCACGCAAATTTTCCCGAATCCTGCCCCAGCCAGTAGTTCAAGTGTGAATTGTCTGTCAATCCTTTGGGGCTGATAGCAGAACAAGCTTTACCAAGCTCCGGATACAGACTATACGATTATGCGCTCCAACCGTCTAGATCCCGAGCTATTAATTAACATCGCCTTCGAATCCGATTTCTTTGAAATTCTCCGAGAGGTCACGAATATGCAAGTCTTGCGGATGGCCCTACGCTGCCTCCAAGCTTATCGTTTGTCGCATTTGGTCTTATCATGTGCTGCACGAATGGAGGATTCGACTGCTGGCAGCCGTGATGTGTGGTTGGATTAATTCTGGTTGGTAAGGGTAATTGCATGTTTTGAACTTTTGTTCTACCTTCTTCTCTCCCAGTGTCGCTCACAGCCAAGGCTTCGCGAGGTTGGATACCGCGGGCACAACTGTTATCTAGAGCTGCTTTGAGCTCCAATACATATCACGAAGAGTTGCAGGTCTTGGAGATAATGCGCCCACCCGGGATGTTTTTGCACTGTGCGCTCACCGCTCTACTGCGCCGGTGAGACGCACAATATTGATAGTACGGCCACTGTGATACTCCTCCACCAACTTCCCCATTAGACTCAAGGCTCCGTGATTGGTCGTGTACAATTTTCCTGGATCAAGCAAGGCACTTGAAATACATCGATCGGACGATGCAATCTGCACGGCTGGAGTGGTTCAAGGTTCCGGCCAAAATGTGAAACTTGGGGTGGGGGTCGTTCGTTTCGTCCCGTGTTATGATGTTAGACGCATGAAAGAATAATGAAGCTTAGCGATGTTCCGCCTGTCACGTTGGGAACCCGTGAAGAGTACGAAAACCTCGTGGCAACAAGCCTAGTTACACGTTAGGATTAACTCGACCTTCAACTACCTTACGGTGCATGTTAGTAGTGGTGCTACGACTAACGAATCGGATCCTGTACCGACACGCCGCTCTCGCGCCTGTCTCCAATCCTCTGTCTTCTCTGTTACTCTACGTGATAGGCCATTAGAAGGATCAGCCTTTCACACCATTTCGAAACTGTGGCGTGAGGCCGATCAGATGACTCGGTTTGATAACCCTAACAGAAAGCTGCAGAACTGCTACAACAATCATCACAACTACAACAATAATAAGTCTAGAATTAAAACATCGCAATGGCCATGGGTGTTGGGGGCCTAAACAGCAGCTAAAGATTACACAATTAGTTTTGGATTTCCAGCAATGGCATGTTCTTTCAAACCAGAGTTGTTCAGCTACCAACCTTGGGTTTTTCAACGTCAAATTCCCTGTTGTTCGTTTCTCATCTTGAACTCCTTGGATTCTGGAATGGTCATGTCTTCCTGAGAACAAGCAATCATGTCTTCTGCCAGTCAAAAGAGTTGAGCGTCTTTGGTCTTCCCGCTGTCAATCTTACACTGTCATCGATCTGTCGAATCCCAGTATTCGATTAGCCTGGAAGAAGCGTAATACGTTTCCTAGTCCGGTCAAACATCAGCCAAAGCGCGTGGACTTGGCAAAGGTAAGTTCATCTTTGTCGATGATGCCTAGATCTCGTTTTTCGAAACATTTCAGATTCATGCTCATTGTTCAAGGACTCAGGCGTTTCCCGTAATATCCTGCAATTTTAGATTGGCGAACTTCTACCACCTTGATGAACATGAGAAGTGTACTAACCGAACACATCTTGAAACGGTGGTGTCAATCCTAAATAGACGGCATTGATGTGGAAATCAGCTTCACAGATGGCAACATCGTGAATTGGGTACTACTCGTGGTTCATACTTGCTGACGGGTGGAGAAATGTCACTAGGAAATTTTCAAACGCCCATCGAAAGATCTCTGCCTCGGCATTTCGATGAACTCCCCACAAGTTTGCCTGGCCGGACAAGCTACGTTTCTTCGCTTTTTGTCGCTAGAACGTTGGAATCTTATATCCAGTTTAAGTGCATACGGATTTTTGGTTGCTAGTCGAGCGAACTCCGACTTGTCTTGGGTAAAACAGCCTGGGGAGACTTGCAATCGAAGACTGAATTGCTCGAGCTTTGTTGCGTACGAATGAGAAGTCTTCTGCGTTGGAATTGTCTTTAGGTTCGAAATAATCTCTTCCAGAGACTTTGACGATGCGTTAACAAAGCTGTGGTCAAGCATATCCTGCGACGAAACAGGCGCATGCGATCCCTAAAAACAGCAGAATAGCAATTGCAGAAACAGGAAATGCTTTTTTTTCGCTCGTTCAAGAAACAAGGCTCGAGAACATCCGCGCGTCAATTGAGCATTGACCGTCCGTATCTAAAACATTTTGGCATTTTCTGTTCATATCACTACTGTCAGTCTCCAGAGAGCTTAGGATTGCTCTTTCGAATACGAATACTGAAAACATGTTACACACGTGATGCGTCCATAGGCTCCAAGCTTTCTGACTGACGAATTAGCCTCTGCTGAGCAAGGGCGATAACTCGTCCCACCATCTTCCATATGCCCCTAGACACGGCAATACCACATCTTTCAACTATCAACTGTCAACCACTTTACTCCTCAAATTCGAACACCATTCTATAAAACCACCATCTCTTCTATACTGCTCTAACCGCCGTACCCCCATTCTCATGACATTATTAAGCTCGTCATTGAGCTGTTCATCATTTTAATGCATACGGTTTGTATGATACATTTTTCTTACCTTTTCCTTACGATACCAGCCGTCCCAACCCAAATGTCGTATCCTCAAACACCTCAACATACAAATGAGTCAGACTAACCGACACAGACAACCACCAAGAAGACGACATGCTGTACAACACAGCTGATACTGACTTTTAATTGCCTGACACTGACGTGCCGCATGTGAGTGTAAAAGGCAAATGAAGAGATGTCATCATGCTTAAAGCAAGGCGTTGTGAAACACCTAAGGTTCCAGTGAGTAGTATCATTATGAACAACGTTAACTAAGTGATTTTGATTTACCCAACTCAAATTACTATCGTGGCCGATTCAGATGCAACACCACAATGCGGTGTCCACCTGTGGTCAGAGTGATGCTTGAGGTACTTCGCACAATGCGATAGATAATAACATTTCAAGCAGTGGGCACAAGGTAGCAAGAATCGCAGATGGAGACAGTGTTGGCTATTAGGCCTATCTACCGCAGAACTGTTCGAAGATGTCCATGAGATTTCACCACCTGATACGTTTGAAGATAATTATTGCGGCATTTTTACCGATATATTACCCGGGGTGGTCATTGCTTGCTACATTCGATCTAACACAGCCTCTCACCTCGAGCCCTCAGTTGAGAAGAGTAAGGCCTAGTTTGATCAAGCACTATCGTCGGCATGTAGAAGCGAATCCATGATTACGGCTCTTTTTGCTCTGAGAGGGTTGCAGTGTTTTTATTCGACCTCTTCAGATCAGCATCCTCCCTCTCAATAACAATGGTGCAACCACTTCTCTTATCACCAGATGCGTGAGCAGTAGTTGGATACGTACGTGTTTTCTGGTCGCAAGATGCAGGTACTCTTTAATCAACTCGGTACTGCTTTCAATCCACTCGGTCCAACAGGCTCAAGCACCGGTCTTGACAACGCCAGCATGTGGTCTCAACCCTGAGGGTATTTTGGGCACCCGCCTGAACACCATCTTTGCACGATTAGCTTCCTTTACCAAATCTGAATTCTTAGTTGATGACACCGAATTGAATATCACGAAGGGTAGCGTACGTTAATTTCATCCCGTTCAACATAACAATGAGACAAATACCCGTCCCCAAAGGCATCTTTGTCCTAATTGCATCGGCCTCTGTTCCCTCCTTTCAAGAGTCTGCCCATCTATTCCGGAGTAAACCACGCCGCCTCAGCCCCTAAAGGCTCCCTTGGCCATTATCGTATACCACAAAACCGACTGCACAACAAGCCCGTGTACCGATACAGCTCACGTGTGTGACATGGTCCCTTTCGATTCAAATGCTTTCATTGAATTTTCTTCATTCAGCCCCAGCATTGACGGGACAACACTTCTTGCTCTACATCTCATCATGAACTCCAGATAAGGGAGAAGTTGGTGAGTTGAAAGGTGATGACGAGGTAGACTTTTGGATTGATTGACACTTTGAGTATAGAAATCCAAGATGGATCGATTTCAAGTGTCCCTTTTGTCCATTTCTTCTGGTTCGCATCAGCTTTACAATGACCTTTCGAGTCAGTGCTTGTATTGTTTCCGGAACAAGATGTGTTCCACTGTCCGTTTCGAAGTCTCTACGATGAGCGGTTATTGCTCACTGACATTACACACCCCCTGTTGCATAAGACACCTAGTTCGTAGTTGATGACACGCTTCGGGAGTGTGTATAGGAAGTAATCAGATGGATTGATATGATTTGATTTGACATGCCTGTGGCATTAGAGTTGCCAAGTGCCAAGACTTACACAGCCCCATTAGAGTACGTAGCACCTTACCAGGATGATCACCGTCATCCCGTCGTGAATAATGATACTGAAGTAAGCCAATAGCATTGGATGTCTTGCCGACTGCCGTCCAAGAGAGTGCCTCCGCGGTCTCTCAGCATTGTGTACTCCACCGCACGCATACCATCAATCATCCTTCTCTACACAGGACCGAGGACGGAGGTATTCTACCCTCATAACAATTGATACTTACTCTCTGGTGGCCGACTTCAATTGATCGTTTGATACCGGTTGCAGTACGCAATATCCAATTAAGGATCCTTTGTTCCGCTGTCCGCAACCAAAACATCTCGCGTGCCAAGCGCATCTGCCCGCCTTTGTTCAACTGAAAGACTCTTGGTACTCTTGGTAATCTTGGTATTCTTGGCGATTATGTGTAAGTGCCTCAAACCTGTCTAGTTTGCCTCTTACTGCGCATGGACGATGTGATGGCCTTGGCGATTCACTACATCCTTCCCACATCCTGCACTTCCGAGAATCCATAAAGAACTACGCCACTGCCTGTTCTGTTCATGAATGCTAACTCTTCACTACGATGGAACAAATAGCTGCCTCGAAATTGCCCTCTCGTTTCAGACGGACTGCTTCTCATGACAGATCGCTCCGGATGCAGAGCAATGACGTGCACCGAGAGGACAGCAACGGCCGCTTAGAGCCAATCACAGAACACACTTCGCTCCTACGGCATCCGATCGAGCATTTCCAAAGACATCCTCTCCAAAAGGACGACAGGCCATGGGTCCGCTACCCGGCGAGCGCTGCATACAATGTCGGATCTGCCACCTACAGAATGCTAGTTTGCAGTTGGGCCAACGTGTTCTTGGTGTTTGTTCCGCTGGGTATAATATCTGGCGCGCTTGGATGGAATCCCACTGTGGTCTTCATCCTAAATTTTTTCGCCATTATCCCCTTGGCTGGACTACTGAGTTTTGCGACTGAAGAAATATCACGAAAAGTGGGACAGACACTAGGTGGACTGCTCAATGCAACTTTTGGGAATGCTGTGGAACTCATTGTGAGCTTAGCAAATTTTAATCCAGGAACATGACTGCTGACCAAGGGCACAGGTTAGTATTGTGGCATTGAAACAGGGACAGATTCGAATCGTGCAGGCTAGCATGCTAGGATCTATTCTATCGAACATCCTCTTGGTTCTTGGCTGCTGTTTCTTTGCCGGAGGCATCAAGTACCACGAGCAACATTTCAATTCCACGTAATAAGAAAAAATTGGTCTATTCTAAAAGAGCAGTGCTAACTCGAAGATCTGATAGTGTCGCGTCAACCATGTCCTCTCTTATGGCAGTATCATCGGCTTCCTTGATCATCCCAGCAACCCTATATGCAGCAATGAAGCAATCAGGTACCTCTGAGGACAAAGAAAAAAATGTTCTTGATCTTTCGCATGGCACCGCTGTCATCCTCTTAATCCTTTACGTTCTTTACCTCTTCTTTCAACTCAAAACTCACCAGGATCTCTTCGACGAGGAGCAAGGGGCTGAGAGCGAGGAGGACCAAGAGGAACCCACCTTAACTCCCTGGGCCGCTGGCGCAGCACTAGTGGTCATCACAATTGGGGTTGCGGTCTGTGCCGAGTTCCTCGTTGATAGTATCGACTCGATTGTCGAGACGGCCAGTATCAGCAAAACGTTTATCGGCCTAATTCTTCTCCCAATCGTCGGCAACGCGGCAGAGCACGTTACAGCGGTAGTAGTCTCGATGAGAAACAAGATGGATCTCGCTATCGGAGTCGCCATTGGAAGCAGCATGCAAATCGCGCTCCTTGTCACGCCTTTCCTAGTTATTCTTGGGTGGATTATTGGCAAGCCGATGACGTTGCGCTTTGAGGCTTTTGAGACGGTGGTCTTCTTCCTGAGCGTGCTCATTACGAACTACCTGATTGCCGTACGCTGATCCCCCTGACTCGCCGCATCTGTGACTAACAGGGACCTAGGATGGCAAATCGAATTACCTCGAAGGGGCAATGTTACTTGGCATGTACATCATCATTGCCCTGGCGTTTTACGTTTACCCAGATGATGCAGGAAGTGCTGGGGCAACTGTTTGGGATTTGTTCTCGAAAGGCTCGTGAACGGATTTCTTTGGTGGCGTTTCGGATTGGAACTCGAACCGCTTATGCACTTACGTGGCTCACACATAGCCCTTGTACAAAAGTTAGTTTTTCTCAGCGAAAAGGGTCAAAATTCGTCGTCGCGCTTGGTGGCCTGGTTGAAATTATGCTCCGAGGGTGTGAGCTTCTGTGTACATACTTCCGGCATAGGGCGTATGATGATTGAGGTTCTTGATTGCCTAAGAAATATGATATGGGTGGGCTTTCTTTTCTAATTGATAAGAACGGAGTCTTTTAGCATTGACAATGGTACTACATACAGCAAGAGGGTCCGACAAGCAGCACCGCCCCCATCCCAAGAGCGAAACATCCTACAGAATTTCTCCCCATCCCAGGCCCTACTATCCCCCCCATCGTCATCAACGGGTGTGAAAAGTCAGTGAACGACTGATCGGTCTTTGTAGAGATGTTCAGATGGACCAAGGGACGAGGTGTGTTCTATGGTGGTAATATCGCTATTGTAGCTGGTTCAATTCATTGTGCAGAGCGGAGTTGATCAATATGCATTATCCTGGTAGCTAAATTGCTACTCGATGTACGTAGTCTGAAAGCTGGTCGCTTCTAGCCTATCTGGCTTCCAGTGTTTACTGAGTATCGACATTCTGCATCCCCCCCCCCAAACAAAGTATCGACATCACCACTTCGGCACAAACATTGGCGTCTCCCGCTTCCACTTCTGGTAGTCCTTCCGCTCCCCGTACCGCTTGTCGTACTTGCCCTCGCTCATGGGCACGCCGCTGACTTTGAGGAGGAGGAACGTTACGAATGCGGGGCTGATTGCTGCCATTGAGAGGCCTAGGATGCGGCCACTTATGCCTCCGCTGAGACCCATGCCTACTTGGCCGACGTTTCGGACGAGAACGCCGCCGGCCACGACGGCCATGCCGGTCCAGAGGGTGGCTTCGCCGAAGTAGTTGGGGTGGCGGGATTTGCTCCAGAGGCCGCGGGTGAGGAAGTCTTCGTTGTGTTTCTTGGTTTTTTTCTCCTGCACCCATTTGTCTTTTTGTCGGTCGGCGATGACTTCGAAGCTGAGACCGCCAACGTAGAGTAGTATCCCCAGGATATCGGTCAGAGCGATTGAGGCCGGGAGGGTGCTGAGGAGGGTTGCGGGGATGGAGTTAAGGGCGAGGACGGGCATGAGGCAGAGAGTTACCCATGTTGCTTGCGCGAAAAAGGCGCCGCCGAATTTTAGGGGTGAGCTCCGAATCGAATCGAACCGCGAATCATGCCCGTCCTGCGAGATCCGCCGGAACAGATAGCTCCCCAGCCTTGTCGCCCATATGCTCACCGCCGCACTCAGCATCACCTGCCTCCAATTCACACCCGCGCCAGCCCTTCCCATCAGCGCCCCCAGGATACTCGGCCACGCGGGTTTTGCATGCCCGACAGCGGATGCGGCAGCGCGGGCGCGGAGGGTGGGCAGGTAGAGGGACAAAGCAGTGCAGGAGAGGTAGGTGAGAGAGCCGGAGAGGTCGTAGAAACGCTCGGATTGGGCCGCGATGGAGGGGAGGGCGGTGAGGCCTTGGAGGGTGTAAGCGAGGGTGATGGAGGGGAGGAGGGTGCTGAGGAAGGGGGTGCGGAAGGTGGTGGCGTGGAGGAGGGTGGAGAGGAGGGGCATGGTGGAAGTGAGGGGGTGGAGGTAGGTTGAGGGATTCAAGTAGTGGGTGAGCGGTGCAGTGAGCTTTATGATTGGGATGAGTGTTCACATGTTGGGAGAGCTGAGGGTTGGAGTGACGACATTGAACATTGATTTTCGGAGAGTCGGAGGGATGATTCCGCCGAGATCCTGGTGGCCCGTGCAGGCGTGCTCGATTTGGACTTTCCGCGTTTCAGGGTTCAGGGTTTGGCGCTTCGAAGAAATGGAAAACGTGTTGCTTTTTCATTTGGATGTGGCGACCTCGATGTTGATATCAGGCAATCAACCTCCGCTGAAGAAACAAGCGGATATCCAACCCCTGACTCCCAAAGCTGAACTGCTCTGAATCAGCAGCATTGGCTATCTAAGCTATGATCGAAACGATATTTGACCTCTAAAATGACTGCTACAACTATCCTCCCTGACAGCGAGGACGACTGGGACGTATCACGAGCCTGGGCCTGGAGTTGCTGGAGCCGTGATTTCTCCGATGTGACTGAGATTGGACCGCCTTCTTACGATTTCATTCGGATATGGCAGAATGATCCTGTAAGCCACTATTCGATTGATATCTTAGTAATCTGTTTGACACAATGTACAACTGGAAAATTGCTTACCTAGACAACTTTGGAGAGCGAAATCCCAAAGAAACGTCCGGCTCAGCCACCAGACTCTCTAGCGGTTCGGTGGGCTAGAGAATTATCGAGTGAGATTGCGTTGAAGAAGTTAAGAGATACGGAAGAGAGGGATCTGCTTCCTGGTCATGTCGTTTTGCTGTGAGATTGTCTTGATGGCTTCGGTGCACTCGTCGGAACGATAAAGTTGTTGATGCTTCGCAGCGTAGCAATGAAACCTGACGAAGAGCCTACTGAGCCTGAGAAGGTCCCTCTTACGTCAAGCGGCGGAGGGTCACCCTTTGGAAGGATTCTCGACTTCCTGAGCATTGATCGGAATTTCCGGTCTACTCTGTATAAGTCGCTTCCTGACTACCATGGCTATGAGTTTAATGATGGATTCTGTAAGATATAGCTCTTTTTTCGGGGCTAGGTAAACCCGAATCAGTACATGGGGTTTCTAATTAATATTCTGTCACAGGCTACCAGTTGAAATTTCCAAATCTCTACAGAGGGGAATTTGCACTTGCAGCCTGGTTCAAGGGCAAATTTGAAGACCTTCCTCAGTATCCTCACACTGGACAGATGAACGCCCTTGTCCTTGGGCTTTCAGAATCTCAACTTTCGGATGTTTTCGTCAAATTGACCAAGGCAGAGTCTACCGTTTTGAAGACGGAGAATGCAGCTCCCTCAATTGTCATCCACCCTTTCATGCTGATTGCAGCGATACTGGATCGCTTCTCGGAGGAAGATGGCATGTTCATCAACAAAAGCATCGAAAATCTGAAAGTGCTGCAGCAGAAGATCAGCACCAATGTTGCCTTGAGCATGGGAAACCTCAGTATTGAGTTGAACCAGCTTAGCTCGGATCTGCGTGCAATTCAGATGGGAAATGTCTACATGCAAAGCCTGGCAAGAGTGATTCTTGCTTCGTGCTGTACGGTTAACAATAACAATGGTAGTAAGAATCAATCAATGCGTGACCTGGTAGAGGGAATGAAAAATGCGGAGGCTGCTTCGGATCAGTACACGGATGACGGCGCAGAACAGCCCCTTACAACAGGCTTGAGCTCTGTGAAGCAGCCATGGTCACCCTTACTCGGACAATTCACTCACATCATAAGTGACCTAGAAGCTTTACAGACCCGATGCGAGGACCGAAAGTTCGATATAGAATGTCTTCAGAAACAGATTGATATCAATCTAAATGTGGTGAGTGACAATCTCAGTCCCCAGTTTGACTCGTAACTGATTTCTTCAAGGCATATAACCTTCTCTCGCAAGAAGAAAACAGGTGGAATCGAACAATTTCTCAGCAAATGGCAGCGGATAGCAGAGCTATGCATCATATAGCGATAGCGTCAAAGGATATTGCTGAGGCGAGCAAAAGGGATAGTTATGCTATGAAGACTATTGGTATATCTTTCTTACTTACTTCCCTCAAGATTCAATCATTTTGTCTCCACATCGAACCTAGCTTACAATTCTAGCGATCCTCACCACCATCTTCCTGCCCGGCACATTCGTCGCTTCCCTCTTTAGCACTACTATGTTTAACTTTCAATCCTCCCCAGTGCAGGTCTCCAGCGCCTTTTGGGTCTACTGGGCAGTCACAGTCCCCTTGACCCTTGTAGTCGTTGGGATGTGGCGGTTATGGTTGTATCTCCGCCATCAACATTTGCAGCTCGAGACAACACTGGGAGTGGATGAAGAGAAAACTATCAAGGGCGACTGAGCCATGAGGCTGCAATTTTTTTTCTACCAGGTAGTCTACAAAAGCAGGGGGGTGGTTCCCATGATGTCCTGAAACATTAGTCCTCTAGGATTGGCATCAACGGCTCCCAGGTTTTTGCTAGAGAGGTTTGGCCGTGAGACGCCTACATGACTGACCAGCGATGCGCGATCCCCAAGAAAGAACCCTCCTATCCACGACGCGGCCCTTCTGGGGCTAGCAGTCGAAGGGATCAGAGTTTCGTAACGAGGCAGTGTACAAAGCACCAGACGAGTGTCCGTCAGGATACTAACCGAACTGAACGGGCTCGGTCCAACGCAATCGCCGAACCAGCGCACCTGCTCAACCTTCCACAAGCGCTAGGGCTAAAAGACTCCCACCTGTTCTTCCCATGACCACAGATCCGTCCGGACCCTGTGAGTCAGAAAGCCTTTGCTGAAAATATTCATCCCAAGACCCATGTTAGCATTAATCGGGTATCAAGAATTGGGGATCCGCTGCGTGCTCCAGCGAGAGCCAACGCCCAATTACAGATGCTGATCAAGCTTTGAAGATCATGATAGCTACGCCCAGAGAAACGTCTTAGCGTCGATCTGCCCTCGAGATATGAGAACAAGGTGGCATTAACCAACGGCGAATAGTCGGGATGCCTCCACGCGACTGTCGTCCCCGGCCCCCCCTTCTTTGTCAGCATGCCGATAGCATGGCCGCTGATGGCGGGGGAGGCGAGCCCCGGGGCCATGCCAGGGGTGGGGGTTGATCGGGCGTTGACTGTTTGGGGGTAGGCGCTTGATTTCAGAGTTGTGGGTGATGTGGGGTTGGTGCTGGATTTTATAGTGGCGGTGGTGATGAGGTGGAAGGGGGGGGTGATGTCGGAGTCTGAGAGGGAGATGGTGGGAGTGGAGGCGCTCAGGGCGATGCGGATGGTTGCTAGGGGGTGGGTCTCGCTGGGGGTGGGAGGGTTGTGAGTGAGACGTGCTTGTGGGGTGGAGGGGGAAGGGGGAGTCTAACGGTGGGGTTTGCTCAGATGACGTTGTGGGTGGAGCGTCTGTCATGCCGTGGAATTTTCTGGTTTGGGGGACAAGATTGTTGGAGAGGGAGACACGACATGTGTACCATAATGGAATGAGTAGTGGCCTTCTTTCATAGAGCCTTTCTTGTTTTAGCCTATTGTGCAGCTGAATTTATCCGAAACTCGTTCTCGATGCTCTGATTGGGGGCGGAGTATGCCCCAAGACGAGGGATCAAAGCCTATGATGCATTTCTGGATAATGATAATAACAATAGCCAACATAGGGGGTTTGCACCTGAGAATGGTACTCGAGAGGGCGCGTGGCTGAGTGAGTGATACATATGTCAAGCTCATCCCCTTCCCTGCGCTCGCTTACAGCTGCAGCCAAACCTTTTAAGCGGTGTCAAGACCGCGGCGTTTAACGACAGTGCCAATATCTTTTGAAGCAGCCGAGAGGTTGAGTAGTCGAGTGTGTGTAACGCTGAAGTGGACACACTTGCTAACCACGCCGTTAACGATGGTCCTTGCTCTTTGTATGTCATTGCTGTACTAAAGGACTTCATTTCCCGACGCCTTCTTTCTTTGTTCAATTGTTGTCTGTCGATTCTGATATCTTGAGCTGTCGTATGAGCGTCGGAGCGAAGAGCCCATTGTTGCAGCATGCGGTCACTGTGTGGATCTGATCAGACGAGTTTGTATGATTCTTCAATTCAGTTCTGTTGGAGGGTTTCATTAGTTACATTCAGCAAGAGTTCGCTCCCTGCATGTAATTCATGCCCAAACACTCTTTCGCTCGAAGTCTGAGTACTGAAATGGATGCTGGGCACATGCTGAGCATTGCTGCTGCGCTGAATGGGGTTTTTTCGCGAATGAACAAAGCGCTCAGAGGATCGGAGGTCAACTTTAGATGACCATTTGTTCAACCACAGTGCCTATATCAACCTCTGATTCCGGAGAACGGTAAACATTTGCATCGTTTCTCCATTGAACGTCTTGACAGAACGTGTTCGCAACCCCTAGCCCCACGCTCATGCAACCCGTCCCAAATCATAATGCCGCTTAATCACAACGTACAAAAGACAAGAAAAGAGCTCGCTAACCGAAGAAGAGGAATATTAACCCGCCTTAGCTGAGATTGAATCCCGCTCCAGCATTGACACTGTACAATAGCCTATCCTTCAACGTCTCTACATTACTGTAAACCGGCAATTTCAGCAGATTTACGCACGTGCTCGTACTCGGCAAGCGTGTCTGATCATTCCCGCTGTCTCGGATACTGAATCGCGGGTTCAGCTGGTTGAAGCCCAGGAGTGGTGCGCGAGGCGTGGATGTTACAAATTTCAGCACCTTCCTTTTGTCGACGTCGGAGAAGGATTGCATCGCTCGCCAGAAAAGTCGCACGCTCGGGTGCTCCAGCCCGTCGTCGCCAATGGCGTAGACGCCGCCGTACTGCGTGTTCTTACGCAAATCTGCAATATCGATTTCGGAGCTGTCGCCGCCAATAAGGGTTTGAAGTTCGTTCTGGTTGAACATGGAGAGCCAGGAGGGGGAGATTATTTTGCCGAGGCCTTGCATGAAAGCGTGTGTCTGCTTCCAGGGCTGGATTTGCAGGCGATGACGGGCGAGATCTGAGATGTAGATAAGGCGATTTGCGTTTGTGACGGAGAGTTGGGCGCCGTTGGGGCGGAGGTTATGGGTGATGGTTTTGGTTGGGGTGGTGGAGGAGAGGGTGTCGGTGACGGTGAAGTCGAGGGAGAAGTCTTCGACGTTGCCGGGATAGTTCTTGAGTTGGAGCTGTAATGTTGTTAGGGGGTGCTTGTCGGGTAGTGGGGTTTTGTACTTACAAGTCCTTGGAATAGGCTTTCGTCAAGATCACGAATGTCGTTAAGATTGGCACGATACCCTGATTCCTTGGTTGCTGACCCATTACCTCCAGTTAGAGCCCATTTGAGTAGAAAGAATCCAGCAAAATGTATGTCGACTAGTATGCCTTCGTATAAGCATTTTCCAACGATTCGTCCAAGGAACTCATATCTCTGCAACAGATCTCTGATAGATTGATTCCATTCTGCCGAGCCTCTTTTGACTCCTGCTTGCTGGAGCAGATCTTCTCGCTCTTCTATAGCTGACGGGTTAGGGTAGAGTAAATGCTGATCGTTCTCAACGAACAAGTTCAAACCATTATTGGGACTGAAGGCTTCACTTGTCACACTTGTTAGAAACTCTTTCGTAACACCACCACCGTCTATACCTTCCTCAACCGTATCGAATTTGTCCACAAATTTAATCTGAATAGGCTCCTTGAGCCCTTCACCGAGCTGGAAAAATTGCTCATACGCGTCATCGAAGATGTTCTCTCGTCGAACTTTGGCACGATGCCTGCTCATATCTCCACCCGAAGGACCAGAGTTCATCATTCGAAATCTCCACTCATCAGCATCTGCAGAGCCCCTCCTTCGTATCTGGTCCAGCCGTACAAATTCGCGAAAGATCTGCACACGGGTCGCAAAAGGGATGAAGAAAGGCATGTTCTGTAGGATTTCAAGACGAGGTGTAACAGATTCAAGGTATTTCCGCCTTGATGCTTTTCGTTGCCGTCTTTTTAAACGCTCAATGTTCCTGACTTGCTGTGTCCGTGAGGTTCCAACGAGATTGACGTTGTTTGTCTCCTCTTCTTCATCTTTATCCATTTGGCTCTCTTCTGCACCATCACCGTAAGATTCCTCGATTCTATGCTTCTGTTCCTCTTCAGCTACCACAGCAGAGATAAACTTGTCCATTTCGAACCACTTGGTCATGAGCCAATGATCACTGGGAAGGAACTTTCGCCGCGAACTAGATTCGAGTCAGCATTACAGTTCGCGACTATTACATACAAGATTACTTACTCCCGTTCGTAAATCATTCGCAGTAGACCAGTCACTATGCCTTTGGTATAACTTAATGTCATACCACTTACGCCACCTATGACCGTTCCCTCAATCTTCGTTGAAAGCTGGTCTTGACGGCTCTCAGCTGCTGCTCCATTTTTCCCGCTAAAATATTCGGCGAGGCTGTTCTGGGTCTCTGGTTCCTCAACGCTAGCTATCTCTGTAGTGTTCCAGTACATCGTGAAAGTTAGATTTTTGAGGAATACTGTAAGGTCTTTGACTTGATCGAGGGGTAAAGCACTCTGTCGCGTCCATGACTGCATAGTATTGGAAGGAGAATCACCAGAAAGAAATTCTTCGTCGTCCATAAGCCTCAAAATGACCGTGTAAAGCTCCAAAAAAAGGAGAATAACACGCCATTGCTGGTTCCTTGACTCGGATGGTAATGATTGCAATGTTAGCTGTGGCCCAAACCTACTTGAAGGCTTTCTAGCCGTGTCTGCTCTTAGTAGGGCTATCGCTTCCCGAGGGTCTTTCTTGATCAAGCTGTAGATCTTAGTCGCACTGGAGGCCTGGTAAAAGTATTTTATAGCCGGAAGCTTATCTCCAGATTGTCTGAAGGTAGACCCTCGATACAGCCACATACATATTTCGTCACGTTTGGTAGGAAATGTCCTAAGTAAAGTCAAGGCGTAACTAGCAAGGGAAGATGCTTGACTCGAAGCATCTGATACCTTATCCACGGTGGCAGGAGCAATTTCCAAGTGAGCCAGAAGGCTACTGACGCTCTTTTGGCTAACTAATGTAAGAATTTCGTTGCGTACAAAGTTGGGTAAGGGTGTAATAGGACGGTGTGTCGATTCAGGGGCGTCGTGCTCTACCAAGGACGACACTTTAGACGTATCCACGCGCGTCCCAATATCGTCCGCCAAGTACGATATAAGCTTTGACACTACATTAATGTATAGACTGTCCGGTGTCTCGGTCGAAGTACCATCAAGGTTATGCGCGCACCGACGGAAGTGAATGAAGTATGCTAGCAGCCAGAGAAGCTCCTCTCGGTTTCTGAGTTCTACAAGACTCTTCCCTGAAATGGGATAAAGTAGGTCGTTAAGTGCAGTTGCCAACAACTTATAGTTAAGACCATCTTCAAGGATTTTCAGGTTGCCGAAAACCATGGGGAGGTCTGGTAAAATAAGGAACTCGCGAGCAAAACTCTCGTATACAGTGATGGTTCTTGCTGTGATGGACTGCACCAGACCAAGAGTGGCTGACCCCAACAAACCTTGATCGTATTGTTTGTTCGAAGCCAGACCATGGGAGGTGACTAAAGCCGTCAGAGCTTGGTAGTACTGCACAGAGTAGGAAGATAATTGTTCTGGTATAGCACCAGTTAGCGACACTAACAGTTTTAAAAGATCACTGGAAATCGTTGGAGATAATGCGGAGATCTTGCTTTGCTTCAGAGTGGCAATGACAAACTTAGCAAGGCGTAAAAGAGGATATGTCCAGACATCTGCTGAGCATGCTGAGGGTAAGGTCCGTAATGACTCAAAATACCGGATCGCAAACAAGTGCAGTCTTCCTATGTCTTCCTGGTCCTTCGGAGAAGCAAACTGTACAAGTAGTCGAAGTTGGCCCAGACAGTGCTGCTCGGATTTGTATGGATTTGGTAACAGGCCTGGCCCTGACCCACCAGGGCCGTTCTCTTGATCCTGCGCTTCCATAAAATCCCATTCTCGTCTCCAGCGGTTCCTAGCTTCTTCGCGAGCTTTATGTCCTCTCCAGATTCTTTGGATTGCCGTCGCCGCAGGCGGTCGTTCCCTCTCTTGCTGCCTCATTAGCCGCTCGTGCTGCGCTTGTGTAAGAGCATTTTGTGCACTTTGAGATGAGCTTGGCAGTCGAGAACCGGAAACCGCAGCGAAAGGATTGGCATTCCGGCCCGAGAGGTTTACTTGTCGACGCGGCCGGGCACTGCCAGTGAAGGATGGAAACATTGTTGGTGCAATCCGCGAGAGGCGATGGGTAGATATAACTTAGGTGAGTTGATCGCCCGGTAAATACATACTGAAGTGCGAAAAGGAGCGAGGCGAATGAGTAAGTGACGAGGATGGCGAAATGTTGAAGAAGCTTCGACGGATGGCTATCAGATCTCGCCTATCGGGGAAACGTCAAAATAAGTTCGCCGCTCTCCCGCTTTGCAGGGGGAAGGGGGTGGTCGGTACGACACTGTATGACCGATTTTTGAAGATTGGTGCAGCGAATATGATGGTCTCATATAAAGCAAACGGATACACTGCAATTGTTGCGTATGAAATATGGTATGATTTCTTAAAAGGGTATAATTATCCAACCCAAATCTCATCCACAGAGTGAAGAATATATCAGTTTAACTCCGGAATGAATCCTTTCATGACGGAGGCTTGCCTCTACTACTATATTACATCTCCCCACGTATATAGCTGGCTAGACATGATTGAATAATGCCTTAGTCGATGCAGGAAGACGAGGAGTCTCCGGGGATGATCTGTAATTCAAGTCCAGTAAAAGTCATCGAACGATCTATGACTCCTGCGCGCCGTCCCTATGCCGCTACTTCGCATTGGTGCAGGATATTCAGTGCCATCAATCCCATAATCGTACAGTGAGTGTACATAGTGTTCGAAACAGCCAGTTCGACAGCCGGCCAAAAACTCGATGGTGGTACAAGAACCCAGATCCGCGAAATCCAACTCTTCAATCTGTTCCATTCTTCTCCTTCCATTGATCTAGATATCTATTTCCACTAAATCCTCCCTCCGGATACCCTGCAAAATCTCCTCGTAACCGTGCCATGTTCTGAGTGACAAAGGGTGTGAGCTACGAGTCAACATTAGCATCCACCCTATTTGGTATGTATGAGGATCCAGTCCAAATACTTTGAACTTCTCCAAGTTTTCGGGGACAACGTATGTCCGGACCTTGCGCCAGTCAATTATATAGCCTCCATGCTTGGTATGCCAACCCATTGAGCCGGAGCCAGTGCCTTTGTAGTACCCGCCATTGACTTGTTTTGTAGTGAGTGCTAGGCGACGAAGACGACGGAAGAGTGGTTGAGTAGGCTTGAACATAGCTAGAAGTTTGGTATCACTCTGTGTGCAGAGATTGGAAGCGATTTGAACGGAATTGAAGTCAAAGGCCCGAAGGAGCGGATAGACTAGCGTCAAAGGATCCCTACCGGTAATCTCAAAGGTTTTCGATAGCCGAACAAACACACATTGTAGTTGAAAGCTGCGCTTTCGGGCGTTTCTTGGTTGCTCGGCTACTTAATTGCGTATCTCATGTCCACATAACAGTATGGCGGGTAGACAGTCGACCACAGTGCGACCAATTAAGCAATCAAAGAGCAAAAAGAGCGCACAAAAGGCGGGCAAGCGTTCTTTAAATGCTCTGGCCATTGCTGAGCAACAGCATCCCCAGCGAACAAAGCACCGACAGGGTCGGCTTGGTGAGATTGAACCAAGCTCTGTCAAGCGCAAGAGAGCAGTTCCGCAAGAAGACGCGGAACAAGAGGATGGCCCCAAAAGGCCTAAGAAGCCACGAGATGGTGATAAGGACCGCTTTGGCAACGAGGTCGAACGTGGAAGTGACAGTGACGGCAATGAGTGGGTACTAGGACAGGTTGGTAGCGAGGATGACAGTGATCTAGACAGCGATGAGGCGATGGGCGATAGTGATGGAGAAAAGTTCGACGCCTTTACTTTCCGTGGAAGCACAGCTGAAAAGCCGCTGCAAAAGCCTCGCAAAACAGTCGCGGACGAACGCCCAGAGTATGATGAGCCACATGAGATCGATATGCATGAGGACATCGATGGGAATAATGATTCGGCCGAGGGAAATGGTGACTGTGGAGACGGAGCCGTCGATCTTGCGACCATGCTTGATGCTAGCGATGAGGATGCAAAAGAATCTTGGAGATCAAAAGGTCTAGGACAGAAGCGACGTGAAGCTCGTCTGTCCGACAGCGAAGATCGTGGTACGGACGTCGAGTCCTCAGTAGAAGAAGATTCTGTACTTTCTTTCTCAGAAGATGAGGATAACATTGCGAACGCTGCGAGATTGGCGTCCCTACAACAACTCGTGTCTACTATGAACGAGCAAGACTCATATCACACATCTCGTCATAAGCCCGCTCCTAATGCCCAGGAGACCACTACTCCATCTGAGTATGGATTAAACTCAAAACAAAAACTAACAATCGCAGATCTTCTTCCATCTGTCACAGACCCGCAACTCAAGAAATCATTGAAACTGCTTGCTAACAATGATCCGACAACCCCTGGCAAACGCATCGGCATACCAAAGAAGCTTGGAGTCCCCCTAGCTAAAAGGCAACAAGATCGATTGGACCGAACAGCGGCTTACGAGAAAAGTAAAGAAACCCTGAATCGCTGGATCGATACTGTGAAGCACAATAGAAGAGCCGCACATCTTTCTTTCCCACTCCAAGACTCAGAAGCACTTGCGGCTCAAGGAACCCAGCGTTTACTGCCTACTTCTCGTTCGCAGCCAATAACAGATCTGGAAAGTACCATACAAGATATTCTACAACAAAGCGGGCTTGCACCTAATAACAATAAATCCGAGGAAGATCAGCTACGAGCGTTTGAAGAGCTAGAAGCTAAGAAAATGCCAATCGAAGAGGTGCAAGCACGAAGAGCAGAATTGCGACAAGCTCGAGAACTCTTGTTTCGGGAGGAAATCCGAGCTAAGAGGATTAAGAAGATTAAGAGCAAATCTTACCGTCGTGTACACCGTAAAGAAAGGGAGAAGACTGCCCAGCAAGAGAAGGATGCGTTTGCTGCCGCTGGCATGGATAACTCTGAGAGTGAACAGGAAAAGCAAGATAGGCGTCGAGCAGAGGAAAGAATGGGCGCTCGGCATCGGGAGAGCAAATGGGCAAAGAGTGTCAAAGATAGTGGAAGGGCAACCTGGGATGAGGATGCACGAAGTGGAGTGACTGAGATGGCGAGAAGGGGAGAAGAGCTCAGACAAAGAATCGAGGGAAAGGAGGTGGCTGGCGAGGAAGACAGCTCTTTATCATCTGAGACGGACTCTGAGGAAGAGGTCGCGGAATATGGATTTGAAGATGGAGATCGAAGGAATGCGCAAAAGCTTGACAAACATCTAAAGCAGCTTAGCGAGAACGGGTTAAATCCGGGTTTCGATGCGGAAGGCCCTGGATCGTCTCTTACTTCAATGAAATTCATGAGAAACGCTGAAGCCAAACGTAAGAGTGTGAATGATACCGAAGTGGAGAATATGCGTAGAGAACTTGCTGGCGAGGGAACCCCAAGCGAAGAAGATTTGATAAACGGCTCAGGACGGAGAAGTTATGGGCCATTGAGAAAGAAGCCATCGCAAGCGAAAGTTGTACAGCCTGAAGGAAGGAGTGAGTTCGAGGAGAACGATTCGGATAATGAGAACATGATAGCTCTCGGGGATCCAGAGGAGGAAGACTCCGAAATCGTGGTTGACACTGCAAATACAAGAGGCAAAAGCATTCCCGTGAAAAAGCCTTCTGTCAGCCGAAACTCCGCTAAGAAGTCTTTGGCACCGGTAAACGAGGCCATTTCAGCAGCCGGCGAGAACCCCTGGCTGTCCAGCAGCACCAAGAGGAGTAACAACCGCGACCGCAAGGCGCAAGACTCCCAAGCACCTGCGATCATTACCAACACTCTCCCAGCAAGCTCCACGAATACCATCGTCACTGAACTCAAGCCACGCTCAGTACTCAGAGGCGCCAGAAACGAGGAGAGAGCCCGGAAAGGCCTTCAGATGTCCGAGACGAAGGAGAGTCTTGACGCCGATAACAGCGAAGCAGAAGAAGAAAAGGGTCGGCTACCATTTGTTTTACGCAATCAAGACCTCGTCCGCAAAGCCTTCGCTGGCGACGAAGTAGTGGCTGACTTCGAAAAAGAAAAGGCAGAAATCATGCGCGATGAAGACGAGAAAATCATCGATGTCACGCTCCCAGGGTGGGGTAACTGGACCGGAGAAGGTGTGAGCAAGAAAGTACTAAAGCGTAATAAAGGTCGCTTACTAAAGAAAGAGGAGGGTATCCCTCAGGGAAGGCGAAAGGATGCGAAATTGGAGAGAGTCATTATCAACGAGAAGAGGGTAAAGAAGAACGCGAAGTATTTGGCTTCGAATCTGCCGCATCCGTATGAGAACAGACAGCAGTATGAACGAAGTTTAAGGCTGCCGGTAGGGCCGGAGTGGACTACAAAGGAGACTTTCCAGTCTGCAACTAAGCCTAGAATACTCATGAAACAAGGCATCATCGCGCCGATGGTTAAGCCGATTGTTTAAATGGTTTAGGGAAAGTCTACAAACGTAAGGCAAATCTGGCGGTTGATGCTAGAAAATCGTATACCGGGGACTAGAATAGGGAGTAGCCAGCTTTGCTCCTTTTGTCCTACGATTTACTATTTAGATGTACTCAACCATGTCATAGATCATGAGTGGCAGATAGTCGGTAAACATTGATCGACAACCAGACACGCCAGGCCCAACTACCAGACTAAGTGGTAGTTTGGGTATGGAATATTAAAACTAATCATCTCGACTATCGCACAAGCTTTGCAGCCAAACCGAGTCCTCAAAGCTTCTTCCATGTGGATTTGGGATGGCTTCGCGCCTTATCAAAGGGCTAGCCTTACGAACTTACAAAACTGCTGTCTGCATTATAGATGTATCGACAAAGGCCTAAAGGAGGCTCGATTACTGAAGAACTTCAATGGACATTATAGGACGCTCATGAACCGTACGGCGAGCACCCAGGCACGCCAGGGTCAAACTACATTCCACGGTCGTTGCTACGAGTCACTCCATCCCATAGACCCGGAATGTGGGTTTTACCCTTTATCTGGGTTGGAAACCTATATCCATATGGTCTCCGTTGCCTTAGCTGCTATAGGAATGATGTTCATAACTATATATTTCTTGAGCGTCTTGTCATCTCCTCAGAATAACACCTACTATCTGCCACTCTCCGCTGCTGTCTACAATTTCACACATGAACAGGTTTCCAGAAATTATATATATCTAAAGACTATACTGCTGAAGCTCTTTTAATCCTGCAATCCTACAGAAGTTCCCTAAATTTTTCATCTTAGATTTGCTGAAGCTTGACCTCGAGACCTGTCAAAGATTACTGTTCTTTCTTGAAAATTCTCCTTAATCTATTATAATATGATTTATCTGCAGATGCAGCTTGCTATTTCTGTGATGATGCTAACCTCTATAGAGTCTAGTCCGGCTCAAGCCATACCTCGAGGTCAATCAAGACCTAGCCTTCTCAGGTTCCACTCGACAGGGAAATTCTATGATTTCTTGCCAAAAAACAGCACCTATACTCAAGTGTCACCACAAAGCGCAACTACGACAACGGAGCCAGGTACAAAAGGGGTCAGTACAGAATCTGCTTTCACTCGTATCTTGATCTGCGAACGCATTATTGATACTGATCCCGTCATACAGGTTTTCCCTACTATTCTTGAAACGCAAGGACGGCCATCACTACCACCATTTCCTACGTCGTTTATTGCACCGTCAGTATCATTGACGTCCCCTCTATCAACTCAAACGGCAGGGTTACCGAGTGTACCAGCGAATGCTTCGAATGAGACTAACATAGCGACGCTACTCAAGGTAAGATCTCCACTGCTAATCAAAATGGGAGTGACAGATATCTTTCAACCCGTTGCCAGTGGTGCACCTCCTCGCCAAATTCCATCCAGAGGAGATCATCCAGCACCTAGGCTTGGTATTGTACGTGAAGAGTCTATAATTATCGTCGTCTTGCTCACGAAGATACGAGTAGGCCCCTCAAAGAAATCCAATATCTACGAATAAGTTCTATGCAAATCTTTTCCTCGGTTCCCAAAGCCAAGGCGTCTGGACACACCCATATTCTATCACGTGGAGTAAGGGCAGCGGCATTGCTCGAAGTTGGGGCATGGCCATATCCCATGTCGATGCTGACCAGAGGGCATACGGGCCGCAGAGTGAGGCAATATCTGGACGGCCGGCCCAGTACTTCATAAATCCTATCGGCATACAATCCATTATGCTTTCCGCGATTGAGCTAGGGCCCGCCACAGTCTTAAATACAGACAATTTGCAAGCATCATCCGCCAACGCTAATTTGTCACCTCAAGCTGGATCATCCGCCAGGATAACTTTCCCACTGGTTCAGGGCATGGGGTTTGTCACTGGAGTGTATACGAATCTACAGCCTGCGGTACAGAGTAGTGTGTTGTTTCGGAGCGTGGTTCCAACGCCTTTTTCCCGCGCAGGCATCTTCAAATACCGCATTACGCTGGAAGATGGCAAGATCTGGCTCCTCTACGCACTGCCAAGTAGTGGGCAAAACCCTCAGTTATCCCTCGTATCAAACACATTGCTACAAGGCCTACCTGGTTGGAGGGGCATAATCCAGATTGCGAAGAATCCAGCCGGTTCTGCTGGTGAGATGAGCTACGACAGATCCGCTGGGATTTACGCTACTACTGCTGTCATTACTGGTTCTACACTTGGATCGACTGGCACGTATAACATTCAGTGGACCAAGGCCGGTATGACGTCTGGTCCAAATCGACTCCTCATGTACGCCTTACCGCATCACGTACAATCTTTCAGTACAGGAATACCAATCATCAAAACATCGATTCATCTGCAGACTACCACAAAAGGTATGGCAACCGCAATAATCGCAGATAGCTGGACTCTAGTGGAACCAAATCTACCAACAGATATAGGCTTCGCGCCATGGTCGCCAGCCAGACGGAGTGTGAGAAGGCTCTCTGCTGCAGCACTAAACACCATCAACCAGACAGCCCACTCGGAAATAAATCAAGATATGGACGCTCAAACAAACCTCGACAGCATGTACTTCAGCGGAAAAGCTCTCAGTAAATTTGCTACAGTAATTTACACAGTCCATGAGCTTTGCCAGCAACCCGATCTTGCCCTTCAAGGCCTGGGCGAGCTGAAAGGAGCTTTTGCTCGGTTCGTAACCAACAGGCAGAAGTTTCCTCTGGTCTATGACAGTGCCTGGAAAGGCGTCGTTTCTTCTGGCACATACATCACAGGCGACTCCGGGCAAGACTTTGGTAATACCTACTACAATGACCATCACTTCCACTACGGTTATTTCATACACGCTGCGGCGATCATAGCCTATCTTGATCCCAATTGGTTGTTACTCAACAAAGAATGGGTTCAGATCCTTGTCCGAGATGCCGCCAATCCCGTCCAAGACGACTATTTCCCATTCTCAAGAGCCTTTGACTGGTACCATGGCCATTCATGGGCCAAGGGCTTGTTCGAGTCCGCGGATTCGAAAGACGAAGAGTCGTCCTCTGAAGATGCTTTCTTCGCTTACGCACTCAAGATGTGGGGGCATGTTATTGGCGATGCTTCGATGGAGGCACGAGGGAATCTAATGCTCGCGATCCTAGCGAGAAGTCTTAACAATTACTTTCTGCTGTCGAGCGATAACGTCAACCAGCCAGCCAATTTTATCGGGAACAAGATCACTGGTATTGTAAGCGACTATCTATCCTACTATCATAGGCGTGCTAATCTCGGCTTAGTTGTTTGAAAACAAGATTGATCACGCAACCTACTTCGGCGCCAGCCCTGAATACATCCAAGGGTACCTTGCCCCCTCTTCTCTTCTTCTTCTCCCTCTCCACTCCTCCCCCTACAATCATCTACCCAGATCACCCCACTCTCTTTGCTAAAATCTGCAATAGAATCCACATGCTCCCCCTTAACCCCTCAACCCCCTACACCCGCCCCCAAAAATTCGTCGCCGAAGAATGGAACACCTACTTCAGCCCCTCATCTCCCTATCCCGCTAGCACCATCCAGGGGGGCTGGAAGGGTATCCTGTACGCAAACCTGGCGTTGATTGATGCGAAAAGCAGTTGGGATTTCTTTGCTCAGGCCGGGTTTGATGGGAGCTGGATCGATGGAGGGGCGAGCAGGACTTGGTATTTGGCATTTGCTGCTGGTAAGTTGGATTTTCTTGCGTCTTTAGATTTCTCGTTCTTGTTTTCTGTTTCCCCGCTTTCAGTTGGGACTGAGAAGTGCTGACAATGGCATCAGCTCTAGGAGGGGCCTAATACCAGGGGGTGCGGAAAGTCAGTAAACAATCACATGTTTGTCGATAGAGATATTCAGTTATATTTTTCATCTCCTCTCGAGATAGTAGTACTCTCATTTCGAGTCCACCCTCAAAGCTTATGCGGCGTAAAGAATCGACCAAAACACCACATGGAATTGGCCAACCTTGCCTTGTCCATACCCAAACTGCCACTTAGTCTAGTTACTCACTTATGATATCTAGCTATCGGTTATTGTTCACCATCACTCTCCCCCAATCCTTAACCAGCTCTACCAGAGAGACAAATACGCATCCCCATAACGATCTCAAATCATCATCTCCTAAACCAAGAGCATTAAAGTCCACGCGTTCAAATCATCCAAAGCTTTCAATTCTCAAACTCCATCCGTTAATTTCTTGTTTCCTTATTCCCCCCTTTGATTATTCTCAGTAGAGCTCAAAATATCTCAACTCTATCATCAGCGCTAAGAAAAGAACATCAGAGGCCATGAGAGACGTACGTGTAGGCTGGTAGAGAGCGGTATCAATATACATACAACGCAAGACCAAGAGAATCTGCAGCTTCAGAGCTTTCGAGCCGCGCAAAACTTACATCTATTTTCCAAGGATCGAAATACAGTATTCCCTCTTCCCCCCCCCGTCTTGAATGTTTCAAAGACATTAAAAACCATCGCACCTTTGCTCACAGTAGATTCTCAACCCCTCACCGCCACCACCACCACCACCCCTCTCCAGCACTCATCCCTCCCCCCCGCGCCCCTCATCCTATACTTCCCAACAATAAACTTTCCCGCAATCCACGATCAAAGACACACAGAAAACTCATGTAGGCGACGGTATGAGGAATCCCGGATGACGGACGCCGCACCCAAGAATTAAAACCCAAACCTAAAGAATTACCGAGCCCAGACACTTCGGAACAGGAACAGTTTTGTGAGCAAGTAGGGGAAAGGAGAGAAAGAAAAAAATTCTGGCAGGGTTTCTGCTTTGTTGGCGGGAGGATGGTGGGATGGGTGGGGATGGGGACGGGGATGTCTGGGTTTGGGTAAGAAAAGGGGGAGGGGTAAGATGATAGCTGGGTAGGAGGGAGGGGCTTGAGCGAAGAAGAGGGGGTTTTGGGGGTGTGGGGAAAAGAGCTACAGTAGGTGAAATGACATGGGGATGTAGATAGTAAATTCGTGAGGAGGTATCTAAGCTTAACAATTCCTTTCGACGAAAACCAGCCGACTGATAGCTAACGAAACCAAAAACGCCGATTTTCCTCCACCGGAATAACTCCCAACTGACTCCGCACACAGAACAACCGTCAAATCCAGGAGAACACCCGCCCACCCAAAATGAGATTTCACACATCATCCCCCTCCTCATCCCACCCCCCCTCCTCCAACAAAACCCCCCTAACCCTCTCCCTCACCTCCCTCATCTCCTCCCCCAACGCCTCCCCCCACAGCCTCTCCACCACCCCAACCTTCTCCTTCAAATCCTCATCTAGCCTGCCCTCATCCTCTCGCCTACTTCCCTCATCCCCATTAACCATACACCTAGCCTTTAGTTCCGCATTCTTGATCTCGTGCAAGAGACACAAGAGGTTGATTTGGGATTCGATAAACTGATACGATGATTTTTCGGCATGGGAGAGGAGGCTGTAGAGGTATTGCAGGGGGTGCGTGTGGTAAGAAGGGTTTTCGGCGTATTCGGTCGCTGGGATTTGGATTTGGAACGTGGGGAGTGAGTCCTGGGATGGAATTTTCTGGAGGAGGTGCAGCAATGACGGTGCAATGTCCCAGAATGCGCTTAGCTGGACTTCGACGCCGCGGACCACGTTGCCCTCAATGACTTGTAAGAACGCGCGAGTGCGTTCCACGATGGCGCGATCAAAGGATACTTGGCGGTCTTGAGCATCTTGCGCGAAAAATGATTCTGCTTCTGCGAGCTTGGTGGGGTTCTTGGATTGCTTGTAAGGTAACAAGACGATGGCTTTGTATTTGTCATTTCGTTCGGTGAGAAGGTCGTAGGTAAAGCGGTGGAGGGACTCGCGAGCTTCAAAGAGCCATTTTAGTTGCGTCAGTTTTTCTAGCAACTCAGGCTGTTCGTCGCCTTCTTCTTGAGGGAGATTAGGGCTGTGGTCCTGGGCGTCAGAGAAGAGACGGCTGCCGAGTTTGTCGATGGACGATGTGGCTATGGTAATAAGACTGGCGAAAACGGCGTGTAGCGGGGTGACGACGACATTTTGGAAGAGGTCGAAGTCGGTTTGGGTAATGTCTTTTTCTGATTGAGCCATTTTGATCTTGAGCTCGGACTCTGCTTGATCGTACTGCTCTTGAGAGATCTCTCCGTGTTCCATTCGGAATTGAATATCTTGATCATGGAGAGACTGTTGATGCGCGCACCACGAATTTGCACGTTTGCGTTTTTCTAGCATTTGCGATTGATAGGTCTCCCTGATACCCTCGGCTTCATCCTTGTCATGAAGTGAGCGTACAACGGCCCTCTCATTCGCTAGATCAGGATGATTGTTGTTGACCGCCGGATGATGCCGTGGATATGGTGGTGGCAAAGTTACGAGGCGTGAGATATCCAATTTCCGCGGATCTGGAGTATACGGAGCCGATTGAGGTGTTGGTGGATGAGCTGGTGGCGGTGTAAGTGTCGAGGCTTCTTCGTGCCAGCCAATCTTTTCAGGAGGATACTCATTCGGTCTATACATTGGTTGTTGGCTTGCTTCGCCAACCAGTCGCCCTGAGCGGTTCGAAGACGCAGAATATCCGCTCTCGTAAAGCGCAGGCGAGTTACGAGCTTCTTTGGGAACTCCCATATACTTTGACTCTCGTTTGGATCTTTCAAGGACTTTGAATGCATCTCCATGAACAGACTCGCCTGAATGATCTTCCCACCAGCGACTAGGCGCTCGTCCTCGAGAGTCCATCTCGTCTTGGCCCGTGATAATACTCATGCTTGCAATTGGTGAGAGGCTTGGGATGTAGTCCTTCCACCAGGTCGTCTCTGGCCGGTTATGCGGACTACTGTCACAACTGCTAGTGAAAGAAGATTGCTGGTTTAGGCTTGTTGTGGGTGAGTCAGTTCGCCATATTGATCCTCGTGCTGATACGTTGGATGTAGCCTTGTTTCTAGTGGAGCCTGTGTCCTCTAGTTTAGGTCTCTGTTGATCTTCAAAAGCCTGGGGGCCCTTTGGTTTTGCGAATAGGCCCTGCATGAGATCTTTGACATCAATATTATCCTCTACAAAGACGGCAGCATATTGCTCTCTCCGGATCCGAGACTCGGCGAGCATGAACTGCGTAAAAAGCTCTAGTCTCTCAGAGTTATTGGCAGCGGCTGCTTCCCGTTCTGCAAAGTTTCGATGACGCTCAATCGCACGTTGGGCGAAAGCTTTGGGGCTTTCAGGGCCTAACAAACCCGCCACTGGCTGCAAGGAGGCCTTCGTCAAAGGCGTCAACGGTACTTGCATTGGCTCATCGGAGTTTGGCATGTGCAAGAGATGAGATATCGGACGCTCCTCGGGCGTAGGTGGTACACCTAAATTAGATGGATACTGTGCTTCGGCAAGCTGTTGTGGAGGTGGTGTAGGAAGCGATTTCTGCAGGTTTGCAGGGACCCTTGACGAAGTATTCGAAAAGTTATCTCTACCTGGTGAAAACGGAGGTGTTGGTGTCGTAGTCTTGAAATTCGATGTGCGAGTCGATTCAGGTCGAGGTGTAGAGTTCGAGGTTCCGAAAGATGAGGCTTGACCAGACGAGAGGCGAGTATCTGTACTATGCAGAGCATCATCTAAGCTCATGATATTCTTCGCACTTCTCGGTGAGGGTTTAGTGGCAAGCCTCCGCCTCGCCAAGCCATCTGCGCTTCGTGGTAGAATCAAGTCTGTCGGTCTTACCGAGTTGTCGTCGTCTGGCCACATGCTTGTACTACCTGACGTGACAGCACTAGGCTCGTCTACCTCTCTCCCTTTTCCGTTCCGACTTTCACTTCGCCGCTCTCGGATGCCCTTTGAACTACGATTCCTGACTGCCGGGCTACGGAATAACGCCCCGGTGGAGGAGTCTCGTCTATGGTGTAACGATTGGGGAGTGGCGGATATCGCTGTTAATGGATCTGTAATAGCTGAGCGGCCTTTCCGCAAGATACTGCCAGTATCTATATGTAGCGGAGCCGGTCCATTTGGTAAATTGGAATTTACAGGACGTGGGGCGGGACTTTCTTCTCTCCAGTCGGCTGGCGTTGGTGGTACTGTATCGAGAGTAGTTCCATGACCCGGCGGACGTCTCGACCGCAAAGGAAGAACAGGCGGCGACTCGGATAAAGGAGACTCCGATGTCCTGTTCAAACTCTGCGATCGAGCACATGCTGGTGGTGGGCCTGGTGGAGGTGGGGGCAGAGGCATTCCAGGTTCCCAACCACTCTGACTGGGTGAACGAGTGGCTGAGCGCACTGAAGGCCCGCTTAATCCGATGCCTCCTGTCGAGGCTGCTCTTCGAGAGGCTGGCGGTTTGACTGCGGGATCGGTATTTGAGGCCTCGGGAGCAAGCGCAAGAGCTTGGGCAGTAGACTCCTGTAACGCATCAATAGCATTGACAGGGGACACGATGTTTGTACCCTTTGCTCTGGACGCCAGGGAAGATAGCAGCCTATCTGCATGATGTTTCGATGTGGAACGGATACGATAGCCAGGACCGTTTGTGGGGGGCGGAGGGGGGAAGATTGGTGCTGCTGAAAGATTCGGAGAATCGTTCGGAAACGACTGTTGCGAAGGCAGTGGAGATGCAACGCCAAAATGCCTCGAAGAGAAGTCGGGAGATATGGTGGTAGCGGCGCTGACGGGGGTGTTGTAGTGAGAAGGTTCTGTATCAGGCGATACTGTCTCGGACGGCGAAACCGCATCGACACGGCGTGGTGAGTCTCCGCTTGCTTGGCCACGGCGAGGAGAATAAGGTGGTGGTGGAGAGGCAACAGGCTCTATAGCAATGTGTAAGAAGAAAACCCCATTGAGTCAATAAGTGCCAAAGCATACCATCCGGTCCGACAGGACGAGCCGCCAATGACTCAATTCTCGTCGTTTGTCTTTGCCTTGTACCCGATGCCGTGGACGTTGAGCTGGAAGACGGGTTGGTAGTCCCCCATCGCTGAGGATTATACGGGGCATTGTAGGCAGCCAGAGTCCGAGTAGCCATAGGTGAATTCCCTCTCATTGCTCCACCGGGCGATGCAGGGTATGGTGAAGGTTGGTAGACGGAGAAGGGACTACTCAATGACGTTGCCGAGAGAGGTGTCTGAGTACTGCCTCCAACTCCAAGACCGGTGTGGCGCGCGTTACCAAGGGAGGCCGTTAGAAGATTCGGCGGCTGGATGGCATGTTGGCGACGACGAGGAGACGATGGCCCTTCCTGCGCGGATGCAGGAGCGTAAGGGTAAGGGACACTCATCCTCAAGGAGTCGAAGCAAGGCCTCCAAATGGGCCCCGAAGCTGTTGCTTACAACATTAACGCTGCGAGGTAGCAATGCAGGAGAACGAAACACAATGCAGAGGTTTGCGACAGGTTGGTGATCAACCAGTATCGATCAAAGCGACGTGCTGAAGTGTGATTCCCAACGCACGTCGAGTAGAACCTGCAGGGCTTCGACGACTGGAAGGTGCCAGCGGTAGCATCTCATTGGTGCTCAGATATATCTGTAGGTGATTGCTAGCGATGGAATCTATTTATTCGCATCCAACATAGATGACTAGAGCGAATGGGTCGTGGGGTCGAGACTTTCAGGAGAAAAGGCTGTGAGGGCAGCGAATCACGACAACAGTCACGTTTGGGCCGGCGCTTACAGGAGTCCGCTCCAGCGGGAGGTCTAGCCTTGTTCGACCGGGACGTTCATGCGTTAAAATGCCCCTGCTCGAGTATGGTCACGGGACGTGATTAGTAACTAGTAAAGGGCGATGAGACTCATCATACACCTAGGTAGAGATTTGTTGCACGAGCTTGAGCAAATCAGAAAGAACTTTCTGGGACTCTATTGGTAGCTACCTTGTCGTACAACATAATGCGCCCATGCCTTTGCTCCGCCCAGAGACACGCCAGGAAAACCTGCTATCTGTGAAAAAGTAAACGGGATGAGCCACTATGAGCAAAAGCACCCTCTATGGTACAAGAATCCCTATCTCGAAAACGAAAAGAATGGTAAAGATGCGCGTCTCATCATGTCCCTAAAGATATCAATCAAGCTCCATGCTGTGTGAGGGCAAACTGATAAGAGCCAGTAAGCACTTCCATAACATGTTGTAGCTGGAGCTCTGAGAAATACTTTTTTAATGGAGGAATAGGTGAATCCGAGAGCACAAGCCATGAAGACAGTGTGTAGTAGCCGGTTGGTCGTATCTGGGTAGCACACTCTTAAGCTTTCGTTTCTTCGGTCTCACCGTCGGCAGGTGCATTGTTGGATTGAGAAGTCTCTTGTGGGCCCGTAGCGTCGCCTTGCTGTTGTTTCTTTTGGTAGTCGTTGAAAACAGCAAGCGCTTCGTTGACCTTCTCACTCAGTTTGTCGTTGTCGCTAATGCTACGTCTGTTAGTGTCGACTATATTTGAACTGGGGAGTAAGATACTTACAGTCCCATCAACTCCGAGTTGTCCATCTCCAAGAGCATACCAGTGATCTTACCGGCCAAATCTGGCTGGAGGACCTGGATTTTGGGGTACAGGGCCTCGCCGAGTAGCTGTTTCTGCTGGTTGGACGGTGCTGAAGAAAGTGCCTCCACGCTCGTAGGTACGGCACCGGGTGCGGTAGGTGGCATCATGCTAGGCTGACCCATACCAGGAATCATGCCACGGCCTTGTTGAGGCAATCCGCCCATCTGGCCTTGCTGCATACCCACCCCCATACCCATTCCCACTGCCATGTTCATGCCCCCCCGGCCCGGCTGCGTTGGGAATTGCTGTGGCCGTCCATCTCTTCCACGCATGCCCTGAAGTCCCATCATCTGCTGTGGAATACCCGGCATGCCCTGGACTCCCGGCATTTGCCCGCGACCTCCTTGTCCGCCCCGACCCAGCTGAGCTTGTACTTGAGCGAGAGCTTGAGGATAGCCCATTCCGTTGGGAAAGCCACCAGGACCACCTTGAGGCATGGCACCAAAGGGCGGTATTCCAAAAGCGTTCGGCGGTACCTGCTGTGCCCCATTGAGAGCGCCCCTACCACCTTGCTGAGGCTGCAAGCCAGCAAATTGTCCAGCGCGGCCGCCTGGCATTCCAGGTAGCATCATGCCTTGCTGGGGTACAAATGGCATGGCACGTCCCGCAGCAGCATTTGGCGCAACCATACCTGGTTGCTGACCGGGACCATAGAACATTGCAGGCTGCATGAATTGTTGTTGCGGCATTCCCGCCGCAGCGGCAGCTTGCTGCATACGGATCTGGTTACGAGCTTGAATGCTTGCTTCTAGCTGATTCTTGCGAACCTCCTTGCGCTGGGCCAAAGCCACATATAGCGGCTTACTGTTGACCATCTTCTGGTTAAAGTCGGTGACGGCTTTTGTGGCTTCGTCAGGGTTGCTAAAGCATACAAATCCGAATCCCTTGCTCTTACCGAGCGGCTTCTTTGTAGGCTTGGTGTTGTCTTTCTTGGCGCTGTCGTCTGTTTCTTCCTCTTTCCTCTCGGTATCTTCATCTCCACCTTCCTTTTCGGTCGTTGTTGTCTTCTTGTTCTCCTTATCCTTCTCGCTATCTGGAGATTCGCTCTGCTCTACAGCAGGATCACGCATGACTTTTGCCGACGTGATCGTTCCAGCACCGGTGAAAATATCGCGAAGTTTATCGTCATCGACATCATCGTCCAGATTCTTGACGTACAGGTTCACTCCTTGGTATTTTGATGCCTTCTCAACACGAGCTGCCTCGTGCTGCTTACGGAGTTCCTCCTCACGCTCATGCTTCTTCTGCGCACGACCAACATAGAGATTCTGACCCTTGAAATCCTTGTCGTGCAAGTTCTCCACAGCAGTTGAAGCATCCTCGTGCTTGATATAGTTGACAAAACCAAAGCCACGGCTCTTTCCCGTGTCATCCCGAGCGATCGAAGCCGACGTGATATCGCCATATTTTTCAAACAGTGCGCGAAAATCATCATCTGTAACCTCGGGTTCAATGTTCTTAACGTAAATGTTGGTAAAATTGGCCTTCATCTCGTCGAATTTGCTATCACGATCTTTCCTAGGAATATGATGCCCAACGAATACCTTCTTTTCATTCAGCAACATGCCATTCACATGCTTGATAGCATTCGTAGCTGCCTCGCCCGTCTCGTAGTGCACAAATCCGTACCCTTTGGAATTCCCGAATTCATCCTGTGCAACCTTGCAGCTCAGGATGTTGCCAAAAGCTGCGAAAGTGTCATGTAGAGCCTTGTTGTCAATAGCAGTATCCAGATTCTTGATGAAGACATTGCCCTGTCCGGTCTTACGTAAAGCAGGATCCCGCTGAGACCACATGATACGACAGGGACGACCTTTGATTATAGTATAATTGAGCTCCTCCAATGCTCGTTCCCCATCAGCTGTAATGTTGTAATTGACGTAGGCGTAGCCCAGAGAGCGACGGGTGACCGCATCACGACAAACACGAATCGACGCAACTTGGCCGATGGACGAGAAAAGCTCGAAGAGCATAGCTTCGGTGACCGCCGGATCAAGTTCGCCAACATACAGTGAAGCCGAGTGAGGCTGATTTGCCCCTCCTGGAACGGCAGAGCTCGGGGTTTGAAGGGCATCAGGGTCGGTCGGAGACTGAACAGCACCAACGCTGGTATCGATGGTAGTGCCATTACTAGCTACACCGTTGGAAGCAGAATTCGACTTGTCCTCGATGGACAGGTTCTCCAATGATGGAGGGGCCGCACTCGTAGCACCCTCAGCAGACATAATGGCAAGCTATGGTAGAGGAAGGAATTAGCAAAACGAGAACACAGCAACGGAATAGGGCTGTTTTGGGTGTCAAAGAAACTTTTTAACAAAGAAGTAATGCTGTAAACGTACCTAGCTCGGTTGGGATGAGTTCGAATAGGTTGGTGATCAAGTTGATTGTGGGTCCTAGGTCGACTGTTGATATTAGCTGAGCCTCTCTTCTAGATCAACAAAGTGCTGGTGTAGTCGGCCAGCAGCTCCGCGACAGTATCGTGTGCCTTGCTAGGTGAAGCACGCGGTATGCCTTACTAATATTGTAATTCTGGTTTTCCTGGGTTTTCAACTTTTTTTGAGGTTTTACGAGGGTTTTCTGGTAGGGGAAGGTGCAAAGGTACAAGGAGGAATCAAAAAGATGGTGGGCAGGTTGTGTTGATGTAGGCGGTTGAGCTTAAGAAAAGTGAAGAAAGTTTGGTGAAAGAGAAATTCTACTAGCGCAGAATCACTACGGCAGACATGAAAGACGCAAAACGACAGCTGCATCACCGGATGCATCTTCTGATGGATCTCCCAGATCACAACGCATCCCTTTGGCAGCAACTGCGACGGCGTATGGCTCTTTCCTTATCAACACGTACCACCTTGAACACGCCGACTCTTTTGTAACTGAAGCTGTTTCTCTGAGGGCATTGTACCAAGTGTTCTATCCCAGCACAGAATTTACTGTAGCAGTTAGATCTGCCGTACAAGAAGAGGTCACAAGAATCTTCCTTCCACACTTCCTGTGATTTATTTTGCTCGAACTTTTGCTTGATGTCTTTCAACCTTTGAACGATGCGAGATCACGTTACACAAGAATCCCTTGGCGTGCATCCATCCTTACCAGCAAGCCATCGATCGTTCGATGCTGCGAATACCGTGCAGATAGCATTGGGCAATCTATTCCCCGCTTTTGCGTGAGCGTTGTTTATATACTCTTCGATGATGGGTCGACTTTGGTTGTCATGGACAATCTCAGATTTCTTTTCCTACAAATACAAAATGATTCCAACAAAAGATAACGATGCCATCCAAAACACTGGTGCGATACATGACTCTACTACCGTGGAGACTCGACGTGGCACTTCAAGAGCCAAGTCATTGACCACGTCAATCTCCAAACAGTTGAGTCGACAAACGTGGGTTTCGCTCTTTAGGCTCACTCCAACGAACCAACCCCATTTTGAACAGCATTGACTGAGCAATTTTCCGAAACAGATACCAAGGATCTTTGGTTTTCAACTTCTGTGCATTTCTGCTTCCAGCTCTTTATGGAACTCTCAGTAAACTCTGGGTCGCAGAAATTGACTCGAGCCAAGTGGTCACTACAGACATCTATACCTACATTGGTGTCGTGGTAGAAGTCTTGAACGAGGGCCTACCAAGAGCGGCCTACCTTATCATTGGGGATCGGTCCACTCGGACCCTATGTTCTCGAATTGGTTTGTCCTATACATTGATCATTTTCCAAATCATCCTTGGGGCCATCATGACTGTGGTCTTTGTTGCTGCGTCTGAGCACCTTGCTGGCGCTTTCGTCCCTGAGCAGGTCAGGCAGAGTTCTCTCACCTACGTACGAATATCTTCGGTGCTAGCACTTTCTTCCACAATGGAAACGGCAGTGTCGTCGTGTACTCGGGCCTTGGACCATCCAGATGTTCCACTCATAATCAGCTCTACGAAGTTTGTGGTGAATATCTTATTCGATATGCTTGTCGTGTCAAAATTCCACGTTGGCTCGTTTAAACCAACAGTCAACACCCAAGCAATCGTCCGGCTGGGTTGCGACATGACTTCCTCGTTATGCGGGCTAGTCTACTTTCTCTACCTCTCCCTCAAAATGAAGAGTGAGTCTCAAGTAGAAGGTCCACAAGAATCTGCTGCGCCCTCGTTACGGGCCCTCAAAGTCCTCGCACGGCCATCCGTCTACACTTTTATTGAGTCTGCACTCCGGAATGCCCTCTATCTCTGGCTCGTTGCCGGAATAATCTCGATGAGCGCAGACTATGCCACTGCGTGGGGCATCTTCAACACGATCAGGTGGGGCCTCGTCATGGTGCCTGTACAGGCTCTACAGGCGTCCACGCTGACCTTTGTTGGTCACAACTGGGGGCAGTGGAGGTCACAGACAGGTGCTGATCGAAGGAGGCCAAAGGCTTCCAAGAAGGACATATACGGTATGTTTCCAGTATACCTATGGGCAATCGTAACTGCTAACCAACATCAAAAGCCATTTCCCAACCTGCACTCTTCTCTTGCATCATCTCCCTCATCGTCGAAATCCCAATCTGCATTTTCTTATCGCTATGGGGCATCGAGGGCTTCGCATACTACCTCTCTCTCTCATCCGGCGTCGCTCATATCACGCAGAGAATGTGGAAGGTCAGTCAATCCCTCCATTCCGTTCCCTCCCTCGATTAACTCTCAACCTTTTTCCACATAGACCATAGACTGGTGCTACATCTTCTACGCCCTCGCCTACCAGCTCTCCGCCATTCTCCTCGCAACCACCCCTCGCTGGTACCTCTACCAAGCCCTCGGCTCGAACCTCCTCTGGGTTCTTCCCTGGGCTATTACGGTTTCGAAGATTAACATCAATGTTAATAATGCGTGGAAGTATCATTCTGTTATCTTCGGTGGGTCTTTGGTGTTTGATTTCTTTGTTGTGATTCCGGTGTTGGGCGTTTGGGGGTGGCGGTTGATGAGGGGAGAAATTAGGACACAGCCGGTGCGGGGGAGGGTTTAGGGAGGTGGGGGTGGTATTTTGGGGGGAAAGGAGGGGGGGGGTTTAGTATATAGTGCACAAGTCTTCGGTTCTCAAATATACCCACATTCGTCTCTATTCTAGCAGTCTTCACCACTACAACTCCCCGCAACAACTTTCACTCTCTGCAAATCTCATGTCTCATCCTCCACGAAATCTCACACGTCCCCAACATCCACCCACCCCCCCAGATCCTGCTCATCTAAATAAACCACACAAGGCGCCGCACCCCCTCTTCCAGAGCGGCCATGCACCACCAAGATCGAGCGATCCCCTTCTCCGCCCTCCCCGGGGAAGAACTGCACCGTCCTATCCTCCGCGGACTTGGGAAGCACCACCGCTTTCCCTGGGACGCAAACAGAAACCTCAGCCGCGATTTGTTTCTGCGCGTCTCCATCCGCCGCACTTGACGGATTTTCTTCCGACGCAGCAACCAGTGGGATCTTGTAAAGCTTCAGCACCCCCGCGTCGGTAAACGCAACGAAAACGTCTGTGGCCGTCCAGGTCACGGCGAAGAGCATGCGGGCGACTGCGAGCTGGCTGCAGGGGCCGATGCTGAAGGTTTTTGTGTGGAGGAGGGTGGGTGGGGTTTTTAGTTTCTTGGGGCCCTGCGGGAGGCGGTAGGTGGAGGTGCGGATGGAGAGGGGGATTTTGCGGGTGGTTTCTGGGGTGTGGGGGAGGCATTTGCGGCGTTTTTGGGCTTCGAGGGTGGGGGTTTCGAGGGTGAGGAGGTGGAGGTGGTGGGGGTTGGGGGGGAGGTGGAGGTGTGTGGAGAGGGTGTAGGCTGTGCGTGGGGGTTAGATGCTTGGGGTGTGGGTCTTGGAGGGTTAGGTTTGGGGGGGGGCTTACTCCTAGCGGATGATGGACGTATGTTGTGGACGAAGGAGGAGTTGTCGACAAGGTTGGCGAATAAGAGCTGCCCTTGGGTCAAGGGCCAGATTACCAGTGGTTCGAAGGGATGGATGACGGGCGGTGATTTGTGCATGAGTGTCTCCGACTTGCGGTGGAAGCGGAAGATGGGCGTTTTTTCGCTGGAGGAGTGGTCAAAAGCTACAAGTTCTTGAGCGAGCGTGAGATCGTCATGGTAGACGCTCTCGCCATCTTCTTGGACCCAATCCTCGTATCCGATCAATTCGTGCTTGGTATCAAAGCACCATTTTCCTGCTTTGAAGCATGCGTTGCAGATGTCAAAATTGCCGTTGTTGCACTCGGGGCAACGGTAGTGGAACACTATGTCCTTGGAGCAGAGGTCACAGTAGCCGGCTGCACCGGAGTTATTCGAGTCGTTGTCGGAATCCGAGTCCTCCCCTTCAAAAGATAAGTCGTCATCTGATGGCTGTCCGGATGCTTCGTCTTCGAATGACGGGTTCTCCGATTTTCCGGCTTCGCTTTTACAAGCTTCGTCGTCCGAGAAGATACTGGCGTTGGAACTCTGGTCTGTCGTTGATAGCGCAACGTGGCTCATTTCTGAGAGGTTGTCCTCGTCGGAGAAAGCAAGGCTCCCTTCCGCTGCACTTGCACTATCATCGAAATCGATGGAAGTCTGGCTTTGGGCATCTTCTGCTTTGGACGACTGGCTTAAAGCTATCTCGCTTCCGTCAACGCTGCTGAGTTTGTCCAATTCATCATCCAAGAAAATGTCTTCTGGTTTCACAGATTCTACATTTCCGTGGTACTTGGACTCCTTTCTTGGGGTTCTCCGACAACTCAGTACTACGTACTGCCCACGGCATGCCATTTCCTCCCAGTACGGGCCTATTTCCTGAGCACTAGCTGTACGGTCATTGGAAACTGTACTGGATTCAGGAAGACCAGTTGACAAAACATGAGAGCCAATACGCAGACATTGCAAGTTATTGGAAATAGCAACTGGATCTGCTCGTTCAAAGAAATGAGGCGATGATAAATCAGCGAACTTATGCAAGGACGGCGTTGAATATGTGGCACGGTCCGGTATAGAGAAAGTACAATTTCTACTGCGTTGCGCTTTCAAGCTGGGTTTGTTCCTTGGATCCAAAGACCATTCTTCAAGGTGAAGAGCAGCGACATCCTTGGTTTCCTCGGCCGGAGTGCTAGAAAACTCATCAACTTAGAACCCCAGTCACATAAAAGTAGAATAAGCCGTAGGGTTTCTAGAAATACGAACAAGCTACACGACGGTTGATCACTTGAGCGACGCATTACTGACGTATATGGACATTGTAGAGAGGCATAAAACGTGCTCCAGTCGAAGGAAACGCTCTCTAGTCTAATAGATGTAATGACATACCTATCTCCCTTGAATTTTGTCAGAATTAATCTGGTTCCATCTGAGGACGTTCCGTAGAGAATTTCTCGGTCCTCTGAACCAACTTGGAGCTCATGAATTGCTGCTTCATCTATGCTAGTGATCTTTCCTTTGTCTCCCATTTCGGACCTGGGATCATTAGGCTGTTGGTGGGGATTTTCATCCTTTGCTGTACTGGCGTTGGTCTGAACTGTAGGCATCCTGCTATTTCGCTCGAGTCAAAGATAACCGTGGTTGTTGATGTTTATGAAACTACGCTGCTTGCATCTGATATGTCTGAAGAATTCAAGAAACTAGTTCACGCAGAACTTTCGTAGGCTTTCAATGATAGGTACTCGTACCGAGGCAGCCGAGACTGCACTCACAAACGTACAAGGCAACTGCTTTGGACAGCGGTGAGTCACTGGGGATTTCAAAGCTGCGATCTCTACTGCAGATCTGTAGGATCTGGCAGCATTACTAGTACACCACGACTGCCTGCTCATTCCAATGGAAGACTGAGCCAACAGGGTTTGAGCATTAGTTAGGCGCCGAAGCCCACAAGGCGCAGCCTTGTCGAATTGCCAACAGCAGGCTGCAGATAGGCAACAGCGGTGTGACGGCACAAGGGCAGTATTCTCGACTCCCCCCTGCATCGAGGCTTAGGACCTTTGGAAACAATAAGAGCTTTATTCGTCCGCATGTTTGGTTTTATCATAGAAAAGGAAAACGGAAGGCAAGGAAAACTTATCTACTCTCTATCTCAGGTGGTCCCTATTCAAACGTGGAGCAAGCGCGGCACCTTAGTCATGGATCCTCAGCCAGAGAACCCAGGGGTGGAGGCGAATTCAGAGCCCAATGATTCTAACAAGAAGGAAAAGGTAGAGGATACGTCGAGGACTTCAATTCTACGAGTGGATCAGATGTAAGATATGATCAAATCGGTCACGTTGTAGACAATGGTCATTCCCGTGCTAATTTCGATATAGCTACAACAAGTCTGTCCCCAAACTTACAGATAGCACGAGTTCTACTGCCTAACATTATATAATCTAAATAGGAAAGACCGAAAGTTTGTGCTTGTCAAGACCGTCCGGTCCACGCCGAAGCAAATTTCCAGCAAATATGTCTTGGTCGTACGGCGCAACATCGACCAGAAGGGAATGTGTACCAGCGTTCTCCTAGAGATACGAGGGAAATCTCTTCGTAGTGAACTGGCAGCGATTTACAAGGATGCAGAGGGCCCGCGACTGAATGAGAGCCCACCAGTTGTAGGGTCTCCCTTCACCGTACCTCTGAACATGTAATAACCATGCATGGAATACTAGCTAGAGCCCCGCCTACTCTATCATGCTGCCGAAAAACTTCAAGTCCGTTGTCAAAAAGAGGAGACTAAACCGTGGCGTGACGAGGAACTGGTCTACGAGCTCCATGCGGCTTTGAAATATTTTCACGAGGAGTTCCAATTCGAGAGTGAAAATATCAAAAAGCTGACCCAGAAACGGGAAATCACCTTCAGCACTCTCTGGGCAATCTTGCCACCAAACGAGTTGGTGTTTACCCTTGACACGCTCGGAGAGCCGAGGGTCTATCGCGCAATCAGCCATGAAGTAAGACAGAACCAAGATTGTTCGTTTTATCTTGCTATCGTCTGCGGTTTTGTCGATGACGACGGCGACCGCATTGGAAACGCAACGTCGAAAGAAATCAGCTTGCAAGGGTTTGCTGCATCGAAAAAAATCGCCGACCTACCAATCTTCCCATTGCGTTTCCACCCCGAAAAAGATCGCATCATCAATGAGCTAACCACCAGAGGTAAGAAGAGGCTGCAGCTGAGGGGTAGACAATTTGTCGAGTATCACGGTCATGGGCTTCACGAGAAAATGCTTCCATCTGGGCACACGAGGGTTCAGAGATTCAATGTGAGACAGCTTCCTACAACGTTTTCTCCTGCTTACATTGTTCCACAGTCGCATGGACGGGTAATCATCGATCCTGTAGTCTTTAGCCAGCTGCATCCCCAGAACAGCTTTATTCCGTATATCGAAAAGGGAATCCCTGCGGAAGATCTTACTAGGGACCAGATCCTGACTTTGCCATCCACTCTGTACGGATTCAGCCTGGGAGACAAAATCTGGGGTTTGGCTTCAGTCCATTTTGTATCAGTAATATTGCAAGGTATACTGACATGTCTGTAGGTGGTTTCGCATTGAAACGCATTGCCGACATTGAATGGAATGCCTCCATATTCGACTATCTCGTACTATCAGAAGAACGAAAACACCTCATCCGCACCCTAGTACAGGCCCACGTTGCTCAGACTAGCACTTTCGACGACTTTGTCAAAGACAAGGGCAAAGGCATCATCGGCCTTCTCACCGGCCCACCAGGCGTTGGTCAGTAGAAATACTCCCTTTTAAGATTATTGCACACTAAAATTCCTCATAGGTAAAACCCTCACCGCCGAAGCGGTAGCCGAGATCGTAGAAAGGCCGCTATACATGCTCAGCTCAGGCGAGCTCGGCGACGAACCACACACCATGGAGAAAAACCTCACCGAGGTCCTCGAGCTAACTCAAACCTGGGGCTGCGTCCTCCTACTCGACGAAGCCGACGTCTTCCTAACTAGACGAGACGACACCAACCTGACCAGAAACGCCGTCGTTTCCATTTTCTTGCGGCAGCTCGAGTACTACCAAGGAATCCTGATCTTGACGACCAATCGTGTCGAGAGTATTGATCCAGCCTTCCAAAGTAACTCACTCCTATTCTTAACCTGACAGTCATAGTCTTGAGATCTACCAGGTAGCTAACATATTCCCATTCCCCACAGGCCGCATCCACTTCTGCCACAACTACCCGGAGCTCAACCACGCCGCCCGCCGCACCATCTGGGCCGAATTCACCCAGCGCGCGGCCCAGACCTCGAATCTCGAGATTGCGATCAGCGAGAGAGGCAAGGACGAGCTGGCCGAGTTGCCGATGAATGGGCGCCAGGTATATCTATCTACTTTCTTTTCCTTTTCGATGCTTGGGAGTCGCATATGGCCGACGATGGATCTTCGAGTCGATGCTGACGATTTTTTTAAATTTGGTAGATTAAAAATACGATGAAAATGGCCCAGTCGATGGCGATGGAGGAGGGCAAGGCGCTGACGGTCAAGGGTATCAAATTGGTTTCGGATTCGTTGCAGGGGTTTGCGTTCAAGGATGGTTCGTCAGCTTAGTCTTGGTTGCATGATCTTAGAAGATACGGGGGGGGGAGAAGATAGATGCGGGGATAGGTGAGGGTGGTGGTGGTGGTGGCGGCGGTGGCTCTTTGCTAGAATGAAAAACAACTCGCTGCAACACCCATAGACTCATGGAAACAGAAACGCAGCCTTGCGATTCCCACGTTTTGGGCTTTTGGATACATATATACAGCACACTCCCCCTTAGCTCCCCTCCCCCCCCCCCCCCCTTCTTCGCTCACCACCGTACCCCCAACACCCCCCCAAGACTCCAGCAAATCACAACAACCCCACTAAACCGAATACACCACCAGCAGCAGGACCCAAAAAAAAAGGGGGGGGATACCTCGAATGAGCAGATATCAAGAGATTGTGCATAGAAGATAACTACAGTAACCCCAAGTTGCGGAGTGCGAAAATTTTTATGAAATGTATGGTAGGATCAGCACTTGGTAAGTGCGACGGGGTTGGTTTGGAGGGGTAGAGATGGTTTGGAGGGGCGGAGATGGTGGTGGTTGGTTGGTTGGTTGGTTGGCTGGTTGGTTGGTGGTGAGGTATGTATTTATGGGGAGGGGGGGCTTGGAGATTGAGGATCGTTGGGGTTGTTTTGGTTTTTGGTATGGTGAGGTTGGTGAGGTTGTATGGGGTTGAGGTTGGGGGTTGTATGGGTGTCAAGGAGGGAGTCGTTGTTGTTGCTGTCGACTTTGAATGCTCTTCGTTGCGTGGGGAGAAGTGGATGCGAAAAGCCTTGGGGTACAAATATCAGCGGTTTCCGTTTACCGGCAAGGTTTATTTGGTTTAGATGTTGGTTGGCAGTAGCTTGTGGTTTTTCGCTCCAAGGAAATTCTCAAAATCTTTCTGTCAGAGCTTTTGGTTCTCCACTACATAGGTATCTTTGCTCATCAGCATCTTCACTAGACGATGTTACTTGTCGTCTAGCTAGTCTGCTTCGCAGAAGGATTTCCTCCCCTCCTCTCCGCATCTGTACCGGGAGTGCGCGTTGCAGAAATAGCACTTATGAGACATCAAGTCTGAACCTGGAACGTGTTTCTGATAAAGGATATACATAATGTGATTGTAGCCATCATTCCGCTCAATCATACACCACATCTATGGCAGCTTTTCCACCCGTTCTTCCGGGCTATATTGAAAATTGCGTTTTAACCTTGTCCTAGAGGCAGTTCTCCCCGGGGTGTTGGGCTTTCTTGCAGGTGGTGCATTTGTTCCGCATGCATCACAACGAGCGAATTGACCTCGTAGCGCGGGATAAGGAACGATGAAAGCACCGCACGTAGGTTGAAAAACAGTAGGTACGGTCAGTCGCGGAATGTTCTTTTTCCATTCCTGTGTATCTTTTGATAATATCCTCCTGGATCTCAGGTGCGAAGCTTGTCCAAACGAATCGTTTGTCCGCAACAGCTCGGAGGGTAGGAAGACTCTTGTTCGATGGCCATCATCAGCAAGCGACAGCAGAAACACTCTTGGCACACCATATCTTCACACGGTAAGCGATAGCCATGGTAGTAATCGGTGGACTCTCGACAAGCTACACGTTCTTCGCTGATGTTTTATTTCCCACCCCAAGCACACTTGAGAGTGATGTACTTTCTGATACGCCCTTCTAGAAGTACCGTTTCATGACTCAAAAAAATACATGGTCCGAGAAATTCGTTGGTGAAATCGGTAATATCTTAAGCGAATCTACGTCCAAAGGCTGAATCAATCGAGCCCAGATATCGGAGAAATCTCGATTCGGTAATGGATTCAGAGCTCCTCATGCGATATTCTTCGCAACCGAGCCAGATAGAGTCTCATCACTTGTACGACCGAGATCTGCCGTACACAAACAACCTTCTTTCTGTCGAGCTCGTTGCATAACTCCCGACCGTCCTGATTCCTGTTTCGGTTCTATGGCCCCATGATCTAATTTGGTTCCATTTATACCAGCAGATGAAGGGGTGCTATCTGGATTTCTGGGTCGTGGGGCGAACTCAATCTCCATCTCGATGAATGAGATACATATCCAGTATCGGTATTTCCCAGGATGTACTCCTAAACAAAGAGCAAATGTAGTGACAGAAAAATTTGAAAGAAGAGAGCATCAACGTACGTCAGCTATAGGTAATGTAGGGCTAATAAAGTCACATCAGCACTCCTATGGGTCTACACATGCAAGCCTTCATAACCGGCTCATTTTAGTGAAATATCCATTCATACACCATTGCAGCTCAATGGACCGATACTCGAGCCTACGAATGATGAATGTGAATGATTTTTAGAAAGAGGAATGAATACATAACGGAGATAGAGTCGATCCGCGTTTGTTCAAGATACAAGAACGAAGAGATTGGAAACGGTGTCAAATGACACTCATACAGAGACTTGATCTCGTGCTCTCTAATTTTATAGATCTTGTGATATTGAGACGCAATTGTTCCACACTCAGCCAGCCGCGGCTTCGTGTCGATAGTGTACGAATACAGTTCCACAAGCAAAGTGGTCAATATCGAAATATATTTTGATACCTACCTAGGCTCTCTCGCACTAGAGCGTTTGGGGGATTTTCAAGATCGAGAAGGAAACGGAACAGCGAGCAAAACGGTATCGCTGCAGTCTGACAGATCCTAGGGAGGCATTCGCAGCCATCAACTACGCACTATTATGACTGATTTGTTGCTTTTCTATGCTGTGGAGTTGAGGATTCCAGTATTGTATCTAGCCGCAGTCCAAGAGAATGGGTAAACACTAATATCATGAAGCTCTAGCGTTTTTCTTACCTAATTCGAGAGCGTTGATTGTCCATCCAAACGTGTAAACGTGCAGTGGACATCCATGCGGGAGGACGGGACGTAGTGCATGCCAGGGCCGTAAATAGAAGAGTGATGTGGCGTGTGTTGTCGTGGTTAATCGAAACCCCAACGAGAGAATCTACCACCGCGTCTGGCTTTACCTTTTGATTATATAGTGGCAATGACAATGAACGTGTAACTTAAGTAGAACCTATCCTTTTTCGTCCAGACGTTCGGAGAGCCTCAAAGATTGTTTTCGTGAAACCCACAAAACCGCAAGATGTCATCACCAGCATCTCGACGATTGCTAAGGTCATTTATGACATGAAACAAAGGCGATTCCCTGTTCCCTGTGATACTCCAGGCGCATATTTCAGTGGTATCCCGAGACAAGCCGAAAATGCTCGTTGTGATACAGAGCCAAGGAGTAGGACTAGTTTGGTGTTTGCCATGACAAGGACATGTCTTTCATCGGTCAAACGATGCGCCTCAGAGTACCTGAAACTCTTGGCGATTGATACGAAGAACGTAATGCAGTATTGCGTCTTCATCGAAGCCGTTAATTTTCACAAGTCCAATCTTCACATCCCCATGTCGCAGAGTACCGCGTTACGAGGGTTTAGGGACCAATGTGCCAAGTTGCCAAGTTGCCAAGTTCTCTCCTCGGTGATGGTGCGCGTCAAAAGCGAACAATGGCCTTCATATTGGGGTAGGTCAAGGAACCATGGTAACCAACATGTAGGCATCCATCTGCTCCATATGACCCCACGTCTGACATCAATATCGAATCGTGTGATGCACCTCCTTTAGGAATTGAGTTGGTAGATAAGCGCTCGCTCGGTGCGCATCAGTATTGGACCGCTTTAAGGGAGTGTTTCTTGTCAAGATGCGCTCTGTTGGGGGGGGGGGGGGAGGTTCAAAAATGTTGAACAAGGATTCTCGCAGCCCGTGTCATGTGCGGCCGAATAAGGCCATCTTTGGGAGGACGAGGCGACTACCTTATTGTGTAACGGACGCAGTACCTCCGTCTACCAATGCATCATCCGCCGGTTGATGAGTTGCCATGGGTACTTGTGTAGATACTTGGATCAGAGGAATGGATCGTCAGAGAAAAGTAAGTTTATGTGAGTTACTCTATTGGCAGGACTTGGACCACGAATGCAACTGGCACTCTGGCAGCAGATTGGATCCGTCGTTCAAGGGCTCACGTATGGCTCTCCTTTTCCCGCTCCTGCATCACCAGCATCAACGAGTTGCGCTAAGTCTGTGCAGCCATGCTGCCGGCAAGGATGGCTGGTTGATTTCCCTGGTACTTCCAGTGATAAAAAGGACCGGGCAATTCTAAGATGATCAACAGTGCATGGGATGGGAGAGAGTGTGTGGACGCTTTAGAAGCTTTGGAAGCTGTGGAAGCACGCTCTGGAAGCCTTCTACGCTTCTTCTGCTTCTTCGTGTCTTCGATGAACCAAACAATCATCATTTACATACCTTCTTGCCCGCGCCCCACCATCATATGTACTTACGGTACTTCTATCTACTACTGCCAGTTAATTATAGACAAGACAATGATACAATCGTCAATCTCACCGACTACTGGTTACATTGTTGTTATTGCTCTGACTTTCTGATCGGACTTGGACCAGTCAGCAGTAGTAGCATGTAGTCTCTGCATCTGCACTCCACACTCCACACTCCCGCCAACTGGGACTGCCCTATCGATTCCATCAAATTGAGCGTCGGCTGCCAGGCTGCCTCGCACAAATCTCCCGCTAGTCAAGCACGAGGGAATCACCCACTACCTACCTACCTTAACGTACATGACTTACCGCCACTTACCCTCGACTTTCGACAACAAAGTGCCTCATCAATGCCCAATTGCAATTAAAACCTCGGGATACAAGTTGGACTGTTCGATTCATCGTTGCAGGAATCTCGGCGGTACTGATATAAGAACACACCGACTTGTGCGTGAGTGAATACTCACAGCCCCACTCGTTGACGAATACTGATCGGACCGGAACAGGAAGTCGCGACACAACAATCGATCCTTCCTTGAACGCTCAACCAAGCCAGAGGCACACGCCCAACCTGCAACCTCCTACTTCCAAGAGCTGAGACTGCATACAAGACTGGATGCGGTGAAGAACAGCGCGCATACCGTGGGAGTCAACCCGGACAAACTGGTGGAACGAGCACCGGTTTCTGCACCTGTCCGTGATACCTTATCCAAAGACGCTGCTTCAGACACCGAAACCGTGGTTCACCGGCGGGAAGCGGCGCTGGCGTCATCGTTTGAGACAGTTTCCAAGCACCACCGCATTTTAGGAATCACTACAGCAAGATTACTCGGAGACGACGACGGGGCTTGGACGACGGTTATCTTACGGTGCTCGAGGATTCACTCTATCCAAGTCGAGCATAAGCAAAGCCATATCGGCGAATTGTCCTAGGTAAAGAATCCACCAGTTGCTATCACGCACCTGTAAGTCTGTAATGCACGATCTGCTACAACACAGCATGCTGAACCATCTGCTAGTCATAGCAGAGTCAGACGACAACCTGAAAGCAATATCCCGGTGTGAGTACCAGGTTTGTTAAGCCCCGCGCCATTTGTACGTCAAGTTTCTCTTCGTCAAATGATCACATAAAAGTAATGGTGGACCTACCCTACTTTCTAGCAATAATTTGCCACTTCTCGTTTTGTTTCTTTTGATTTCCTAGCCATTTCCATAAGGCTATTGGTTCATGTAATCTTAACCACTCGCATGTTCTGACTTGGTTCGCATTTACTAATTTATCAATGGGCGTCCAGCTCTGCACGAAATCTGAGCAGTCAGGAAGTCCAGCATTCTTATGCCAGTAGAAACCCGAGTTGAGACCCAAAATCAACTCCTTGCATCTTGGACCCGCTACGAAGGCTTGACCGTGCACAGCCTTTTTGTACGATCAAAAAGCTGCTGTACGCAGATTTATTCTCTCGCCCCCACTATCGTTCCAATTCGTCATCTTTCCAAACCACCATGGATATCACCGGCATGCTGAATACCAAAGGGCCTTCTGCTGTGGCAGCCGCAGAACAGCAACTCCAACTGCATCTTGCTCAAGCTGCACAGACTCGTGGCCGAACCGCATCAGAAGCTGGCTCCGAGATTGACAATAATTCCGAACATTCTTCTGGTTATTCATCAAGATCCGCGCAGCCATTGCAAGCCATGCCCAACATCCCAAATGGCATGCACTATTCTTCATCGTCTCACATGCAACAGCCAATGCCAATGCTTACAAACACCTACACACCGCAAGGCCTGGGTATTGAGAACGGATACCCTCATCAACAACACCAGGAAGGCCATTCCCATGAGTCAGAGTCAAATCACGAGATGGATCGTTCTGCTGGCAACTGCGACACCGTGAAGGCTTTTGCTTGCACCAATTGTAAAAAGGGATTTGCACGGCGGAGTGATCTTGCTCGCCATGGTAAGCATTGCCTGTTTTGACTCTGCGATGTTGTAGGCTAATAATACCCAACATAGAACGTATCCACAGTGGCGTGCGACCCCATCAGTGCGATTATCCTGGATGCGGCAAGCAATTCATCCAGAGATCTGCTTTAACCGTGCATGCTCGAGTTCACACAGGCGAGAAGCCTCACATGTGCGAGCGCTGCTCAAAGGTGAGTGCCCTGCTTTTACACAGATTCAATACGATACTAATAACGAGAACAGCCTTTCAGTGATTCAAGCTCCCTCGCAAGACACCGTCGCATCCATTCTGGAAAGCGACCTTACAAATGTCCATTTGCAGACTGTCAAAAGACGTTTACTCGACGAACGACCTTGACCCGACATCAGAACCACCATACTGGTACCGTGGAAGAAGCAGCAGCTGCAACCGCGGCGGTCCTTGCGTCGCGAAGTTCTGGAAGCGGTCAAAAGACAGGATCCGACGGCGGCACTTACTCCGATACTGCCTCAGCCCAATCTACACCTTCACCAAGCCTACGTACCGTCTCGATGTCGCCTTCGAATGGGATTCCACGAATGCCAACGCTAAATCGTCAGACTAGCGACTTCTCTTTCATGCCTAATGGCTCCCTACCGCATCACATACGCGGCGACCTACAACAACCGAGCCCTCGATCTTCACCTTCTGCCCCATCGCCATCCTATTCATCATTCGGCAGCAATCAGCATCGGCCATCACTAACTTCATATCCTTCAATGTACTGTCCGCCGCAAATCTTGGAGCCACCTACACACCACGAGAACCGACGAGGGGGAAGTGCTGGTGACAGTCCACATTTGGGCAGTGTGGGTTGGCAATCACCAGTACATCCTGGTATGGGCTCACCGAGCCACGGTGAGCCGTACATGTACCCCGAGCCTCCGTATGGTGCACCAGCCCATCATCTCTACTATCCGAACTCGAATCTCCGACGGCCCCAGAGTTCAGAACCAGATCACTACGAGACAAAGCCGCGCCTAGTTGGTGGTGAGGTCTGGGCACCACATGTATGACGGCTTGTGCATTGTTTATTGCGGATCCTGATATGTTCTTGCTGTCTTTAGATTTATACCCCTCACAGCTAAATTTCTCAAGTCGATCTTTGTACCACCAGATGTGCTTCTATTCCTGTCATTTCGCTGAGCGGAATCCTGATGTGGTCTTGGCAAAAGGGATTGCCATTAATTTTGTACGCTATACGCAGTGCACGATATTTTAAAGTTAGACATACAACATTTTGCGCAGCGAATTATACATCAAAAAGCCCGTGCTCGCTCCAGCTAAATGAAGCAGCCTCCCGGGTACACGCTCCTAACTCTCCGTCCAGCGCCCCTTACATCACAAGGGACGTAACAATGCAAAGACGACAACAGTCGCTCCACCAGATCGTGTACTCATCAGCCCCTTTCCAGTCCAAGAACCCCATCAGCCCAGCCCAGCCCCCCTCTCCCAACACGCTAAATCAGAAAACTCCCCCCCTCCCCCCACCTCCCCCAGTGCTCCATCATATTTATCCCCTGGGCCCCCTTCGAATAAGGGTTTGGCGGGGGAGGGGGGGGTGGGGAGGGAGATAGAGGGGCGGAGAAGTGGTGGGAGGGGTGGGGAATTGAGGGGGAAGTGATTGGTCGACGGTTTGCACTAAGGGATTACTCAGCCTTGCGTCGTGTTCATCAAGGCTGCGAAGCCTGCGATAGTATTTGAAGACCTTACTGGAGAATTGTCTTTCGAGTATGAGTATAACAGGCTGTCGCAATCAATGTGTCTCTGGACAACAAGATACCTTCTTGTCTTACTCTTTTCGTGGACGCTTACCTATCCAAGATCCGTGGGTAACTCGTCGATGGGCACTCTCGGTTGGCTGCCTTGAATTGCCTTGAAATCCTGCCGCCTAGCATGTTACCCAAAGTAGGATAAAAGAAACATCTTCCGTATCGTTGCTGAACATTTATCTTCCTTTCTTCGTGGTGTTTTGCTTGTGCTTTTTCAAAGGAGTCGCGACTTGCTGCAGGGATAGTTCTCTTGTTTTGAATCTTGGAAAGTTGCTTGACTCTTGCGAAAGAAAACGTGCTTCCGCGAGGCTGCTCGATTTTGATCAAAGAAATCTCTTGTAATCAGCCATTACAATTTGTGATCGAGGCACGTTTGTGAAAAGCAATATGGCCGAAGGAAACGTTTACAAGCAGGAGTTCTCGATTCGTAACCTGTCGACCAGGTCTGTGACTTTGTACCCTGCGCGAGCTCATGTGATTAGAGATGTCAACGAAATCGTTCTAAAGGTATGTTCATTCATCTCAGTAATAGCATAATTGAACGCATGCTAAACGGATACGATAGCCTGGTGCCAATGAAATCACCATCTATGGGCTCACTCCAACTGCAGATGAGAGCTCCATCAAGGTTGACGGTAAAGGATCAGCCACCATTACCGACATGACTGTTGATCTCATTACAAATCGGGACATTTTCGAGGATGTCTATCCATCCGATTGCGAGGAATCGGACGAGTCGGAAAACGACGCCAGCGGATCGGAGAAAGAATCGGAAGCTGTAAAGGCCTTGGACGAAGAACTCAGATCGATCATAGCCGAACACAGAAAAGCTTGTGAAGAAAAAAACTCTGCGTCCGGTCGTCTTACTATTCTCGAGAATTATGGACTCAGTGTAACGACGTCACGTCCAGATAATCTCGAGAACTGCGTTAGCGCCTACAGCACCGAGCGCAAGAAGGCTGCTGGCGACTACACTTCCAGCGAAATCATGATTGAGAAGCTTGACAAGAAACTAGCCCAGGTGATCAAGCAGAGCAATAAAATTCGCAAGGCTGCAGCCAAGGACGAAGTAAAAGCCATGAAGGCCAGACTCAAGCAAAAGGAGAAGAGAGAAAGAGCGGCCAAGGAAAAGAAAGAGGCAAAGAAGCGTCTTCAAATGGAACGTATTCAGTTCTGGCCGAAAAAGGTGTATAGAGTCGTTCTCAGCCTCGATACCAATTCCGACTTGACGCCTGCGTCTTCACGCCGGGGATCGACTGACAGCCTAGTAAAGCCTGCTGTGTCGCCCCTCAAAGCCTCAAGTGGTTCTGGCCCGGAAACAGCTTCAGATTCTTGCCGGATTTCTCTGTCCATGTCCTACATTACCTACTCAGCTTCCTGGTCTCCTCGATACGATCTCAATCTAACAACAACGACCAGCTCCGGCCTGATCATCTATCGCGCAGAGTTCTACAATGCCACCTCCGAGACGTGGCGCGACGCAAAGGTCATCCTCTCTACGTCTCAGACCTCCTTCCAAGGTCTTGGCGAACCGATCCCAAGCATGCAGCCATGGCATATTCGGCTGGAGAAGAACGTTAGTAAAACCGAAAACGCCGGTAAAGGCGACCTTTCGCAGGCGCTTTACAGTCGTAACGAACAAGAATACAAGCACAAAGCCCAGGATGAGTTTGCGAGTAATCCCAGCCAGCATCGTAATGAGCTGTTTGGTCTAAATAGCCACGATCGAGTCAAAATACATTCAAACCCCAACCAGGATTTCCCACTGCAGTTGCAGTTTCTCGAAAACCAGAATCTGAAAAGGCTAGCGTTGGCTCGCAACGAGCAAATGCAGGCTCCACATCAAGTGCCTCAAATGATGCCGCCAGCACAAATGTCGCAAATAAAAGCGCCGCACCAACAACAACAACAACACCAACATTCATTGCAATATCAAACACAAACACAGATGCAATCAGCTCCGGCTTCCAAGAAGAAAACGGTCGCCAGCAACTCATTTACACAAGCCCCTCAAACCTGCAGCTTCCCCCCTGCTGGAGACTTCAACAGATACAGAAGCAGCAACGCCGAAATAGAGGCCGAAATCGACGACCTCGACGAAGAAGTCGCTACCCTCGCTGTCCCAGACCCAATACTGTCCTTTCAGGAATCCTCCTGGGAAGAAGCCGGGCTAACAGCTACTTACGACGTCCCCGGCACACGCACAATCCCGCCCAGCCCCACGACCCGAAGGCATAGAATCGCATCGATTGCAGTCAAAGATATCCAGCTATCATACGTGCTAGTGCCCAAGCTCCGCGCAGCCGCCTTTTTAAAAGCAAGACTTCGAAATACCTCAGCCATCACCCTTCTCAAAGGCGCCACCGGCCTCACCCTCGACGGCACCTTCCTCGGCAACACCTCCCTCCCCCGCTGCAGCGCCGGCGAGAGCTTCAACCTCAGCCTCGGCGTCGACCCCGCCGTCAACGTCGTCTACGCTAAACCAATCGTCCGCCGCAGCGAGTCCGGGCTTTTCCAAAAGGAAGGGTCATGCGTCTATACGCGCACTATCACGGTAACCAACACCAAAGCCAACGCCGCCGTCGAGGGGCTCGTGCTCGATCAAGTGCCCGTTAGCGAGGACGAGCGCCTCAAAGTCGATATTCTTCACCCCAAGGGCCTTGTCGCTGAAGGAAACAGCGCCAAGACTGGTGCCGCCGTCGTCCGGGGCGAGGATTTGGCGAAGAGCGCGAGGGTGGATGGGAAGGGTGGGGAGTGGGGCAAGGCGACGGCGACATTGAGGAAAGGAGGTGAAGTCGCGTGGGAGGTGAAGCTGAATCCCGGGATGGGGGTGAGGTTGGCGTTGGAGTATGAAGCGAGGTTTCCGGGGCATGAAGTTGTTGTTGGGGGGCGGTAGGTGCGAAGCAGCAAGCAATAGGGCAATCGCGGTTGTTGGGGAAATAGATTTCTTAGAGGGTTCAACCGACAAGATCGGCCGCAAAAAGCTCAGAGGTTTTTTTTTTCTCAAGTGGAAGAAGTGTCCAATTCGACGGAGATTTCTCGCACTTGTTGTTTGTATCACTTCCATTTCCATTTTGCCGGCACCATTATTTTTAAGCCATAAGAAATCCTCCTTTTAACTGAACCGAACTGCACCTTTCCCTTTCCCTTTCCCATACACTTCCAAGAAGAAAAAAGCAAAAAGCTTAACTGCCAGATATATGTAAGATCCCCAAAACAAATCCCCCCCACACATACACACGGAGCCAAAAACAGCTAGCAAGTAAGCAAAAACACGCCCAGTTTCAAGACCTACATAGCAAACCATACCCACTAAAACTAAATCCCAAGCCACAGCTACTTATCATCATCGTCATCAAGACGTAACCTTTTCTTTCTTTCGGGGTCTTCGATTATTTATGGATAGATAGATTCCACCCCAGATAAAAAAAATCATCGCAGAAACACTTGAAGCATTTTTTGTTGGGGGGGGGGAGGGAAGAGAGGCTAAGTAAGTAAACAGAATCCTTTCCCCCGATTTAAAAACTTCCTACGATTTCCCATCTTTTGTAGCGGGGGGGATGGTTGATTGGTTGGTTGATTGGAAAAAAATGGGGATGGCGATGTTTACAGTAGTGGTGGTGGTGGTGGGGGTGGGGGATCATGGAAATTGACACCGAAATTAACATCGGAACAAGCACTGGAACAGATACAGATCACTTAATAAAACACTTCCTGTGCAAGGTCACTTGAAGGTCCCCAGCTCGGTCACCAGTTTGGATTTGAAATGAAGTTCAATGGGTAGCACAGGAGTATCGAATATCCGTACCCCGCACTAAGCTCATTCTAAGCGAAGAATGAGCTTAGTGCGGGGTACGGATAGAACTAAAGCTCTGCGGAACTAAATAGTGGTGGGGGGGGGCTGACTAATTCAGCCCCCACCCCGGAAGGAACAAGCGACCTCGATCCACACCCTTCTTACTTACATTCACTCTCATGCTCCGCAGAACATTGCGACACCTAGATGCCATATGCCCGAGGCGCAACTCTCCAACCTGGGCAAGCGCCGCAATTCAGAGCGGCTCACGCCTCAGCACAGCGGAACTCTACAACACGCCTCCAAGAGGCAAAAGCACGGTCATCCTGACGGAACCCAAATTCCACCAGCTTTCTGGGACAACCTGTCGAAGATTGACTTGACCAAACGTGCTTTACAAGAGTTAGATCGGAGGAACACTCAAGCGGCTCTAGATTCCCGTCCGCCCTACTCACGACCGCACCGACCAGTTCCTCGACGTGTGCTCGCTGAGCTGAAGAAGAGCTGCCGGCCTATCATACCAGCCGTTGAGTACATTCACGGTTGTGGAGCGAAGGACTTGAAGAATATAAAGCAGACTACGAGACACGGCGGTCCAGATCTATCGGACCTTCGAGGTGTACGTGGATGATATAGTCGCTATGCTCAATGCTGACCAATTTCTAGCTTCCAGAACCTTCAAATCCTCTAAACCCAGCGATGAGCTCCCCATCTAATTCCCGCGTTTCGAGACTGAACTCGAGATCCGCTTCGAATAACAGACCCACCACAAACACCACCAAAAGCACTGGACCGTACAATCGAAATTTCCAACAGAATCTCGTTGATGGTAGTGTCTTCCCACATGCGTATAGGCACCCAGATGGTCGGGTGCCAGCAAAGCCAAATAACTGGGAAGAGATCAATCGACGACTCTTACAACCGCGGGCTTCTCTTTCGCCATCCAAGTTCTCAGAAGAAAGGCATGCGGAATTTGTACAAGCAGATGCAGATGCAGTGAAGGAGAAGCAAGTGACAACATCAGTAATTCCAATCATCGAAGGAGATATCAGGGACGCCAAATGCGTTTCGGGAGGGATCCCATTCACAAACCTCGACCATCTTACGGATGGCACGCTTGTACCTGGCAATCCAGATATATACTACGGCGCGCGTCCCGAACAGCTTGATCGGCGGGTGCGTGATGAGCTCAGTGGTCATATCATCCCATCAACACAAGACGATCTTCCCATAGCGCCGAACTTCTTCATGGCAGCAAAGGGACCGGATGGATCTTTACCGGTGGCTGGCAGGCAAGCGAGCTATGACGGTACACTAGGAGCGAGAGGTATGCATAGCCTACAGTCATACGGCCAAGAGGAACATACCTTTGACAATAATGCTTCTACCATTTCGTCCATTTACCATGGCGGCACCCTCAAGATGTTTACCATCCACCCTTCTCTGCCGACTGATCCTTCAAATCGACCTGAATATTACATGCATCAGCTCAACACTTGGGGCATGACTGGTAACACTGAACAATTCCGACAAGGTGCTGCCGCCTACCGAAACGCTAGGGACTGGGCAAAGATGCAGAGGGATGAGGCAATCAGGCGCGCAAACGAGAGAGTCGATATACATCATACCGCTGCCGATCCAGGGTTCCCACAAGCCTCCAGCCCCGCCAGTGATGCAATATCAGATGGTACCTATACAATCGAAGCGCCTACCGAAGAGTGTCGAACATCACTAACCGAGGATTCTAACACAACTACCCACCTTCAGGATCTTGAGGCATCCTTAGTGGACCATGGGGCCCAAGTCAAGCGCTCTAGGGAGCATGCGAGGGGATCTCCTCAGTCCAGACGGAAGCGACGCAATGCCGGTGACTCTAATTACGACCTCCGCTCTCAGCAGTCTGAGCCACAATTATCAACGCACTCTGGACTCTCACAGCGATTTGAGGATCAAGTCTTAGCGCAGGGACCTAGCAGTCAGTCAAGCAGCGATGAATTACACCAATGACCCTGGAGATGTCAACGACAACAGAGAAGCCAGCTTCCAAAAGGAATTAAAAACAGAAGAAGAAGGAGGAGGAGGAGGAGGTTGAGGTCTGATGTCGGCTAGAAGTTTGTTGGCATAAGGAAAACCACAGAGGACAACTCAAGCGAGGGCTTATGGATTGAAGGTATTGGCAGATAGACTAGTACATATATCCTAGAATCTCTAAAGACGTTCCCTGTCGATGCTGCCTTCTATGTTGTCGTCGCCCGGATTCTGGCGTCTCACAGTCTCCAACGGCGCAGTCTTCATGCCCCAATACATTTACGATGCAAGAATGGGTTCGCACAACCTTTGACAATTATGTCCATGGACTTGAAGATGGCCAGTCAACATCAGATGCTACTATCCTTCGGGTAGGAAAAGGTACCACCGTCCATGGTCTCCTAGCTATCAGCTCTGAAATGAGTCCGACGAGGTTTCCCAGACACGCCTATACCCAGGGAGGGAGGGCATTGACTCTAATTTCGCGACCGTTCATCCCGATTCTCACAATTCAGCCATCCATCCCGTCCAACCAACCAAAATTCATGGCAGGTACAATACCGACTCATTACGATGAACGCGCGGACCAGATACAGATCTGAACGAACCTTCTGAGCGAGTTCTACCGACACCATGCTACCTTTCGCCGATGCGGAGGAATGGATGGATAGGGGGCAATACTCAGTCCTTGTTTGATCAATTCCGCAACCGCGTCTTTGTGGATGATGGCAAGCTTCGCTCGGGCTTTCGCCATCAGCGTTGGCCTTTTCAGAAAGATTCGCTAAGCTAAGACCTTTGCAGCTACGGCTGCGAGCGCTGCGATACTCGTGGTTGTTGGAAGTGGGAACTTAGGTAACGCTGGATCTAGGTTTTAGCGTTTCACGTTCGCATGCTCCAATTCAGTAGGACATGGACAGATGCACTGCGATGTATTTCTTAGGGGAAGGGCACCAGGACGAGCTATCCCAACATAATTCCACATCGACCAGCCAGCTTGCAGAGCTTTCTGGGGCTTCGATCCAGTTTCTGCTCGGCGACATGCCCAAAGTCCCGGTTTCGTACCCCCTAAGGAACGACTATTCACCTTTGCGAGCCAGTCCCTGTAGCCAACGGCTAATCACTATGTAAGCATCTAGCTCACCACATGAGGAAGGAATTGAAGAAATCATTTTTCTGCTGACAACATTTGTCTTTGCGTTTCAGCGTTCATATTCGACTCAATCTCGTATTCTGCGACCTCGCCATTTTTGTGATTTCGCGGCCAATATCTGAGCCTGTAGCATATAGAAGGACGCCAATGCTTCGTCTCGTACCTTTTTGATTAAGCATGGTCAACGAAGCGTCCCAAGACGTCCGAGATGTAGAACGTTGATAAGAATGCTCCATATCTTACCACTCTGAAACCAGCCCACCAATCTGTCATCTCCAAGGCACCGAGCAGATACAAATGCTGCAGCGTCAAAAAGTTCTGAGAAAGAAGCGATGTCGGTTTTGTGGAAACTCGCACGACCTCCCGGAATATAAGTAGGAAGGTCACCCAACATCACAATTGCTATAGTGCATGTTTCTATGATATTTGCACACGACTTAGTATTAGCGGAACTTGCTATAAGAAAAAGCAGAAAGGTTCTCCTGTGGCCCTTCACTCACCAGACACATATGTTCGAGGGGTCTGCATAAGGGGAAGTCCAGGCAGTGAAGTGGCGCCTTGAGCCATGAACTTGAACTTCTCTTTGTCATGTAGCACAACCTCGGTTACGAACATGCGAACAGTAGCATCCTGACAATCTTCTCTAACGAACCCCGGGATCGTCCAGCTTGCAGAGTCGGTACAGTAACATTCAGAATGCCCTGGATTCGGTTGACAGAGAGACGTCAAACCGAGTGGATTCGAAGACTCCACTGGTAAGTTGACTGCAGCACTTGTTGCTAGGCGTGTGGAGAAAATCAAGATGAGTACATTGGACAGCTGAAACATGGTTTTTTGAAGATGTGATAAGTCAAGTAGGCACTATTTCAATAGCATTCAGCACAATAAAATAACGAAGCATTCGAAAGCTGGCTTGGGTACTTAATCAAAACAGGTACAGCCGCCACAATAATTCGCATAAGCGCAATGCACTACATTGCCAGTTACCGCAGGCGTCTGTCAGACTCTGCAGGGCACAGGTCCGCCTGGCTCAGAGCCACCGATGATGCCACTCTGTTTATCTTTGACATAATTGATGTGATCATAAACGTCTAAGCGGGCCTCTGCCAAGGTACTGGATTGGCACTTGGAATGAGAAGACCCACGAAAGCACGAGTCGTTGTACTTGATGCTCATGAGCCATCCCTAACTACAGCAGTTGTGTAGGTGAGATTACATCAGGAGTGCCCAACAGCACCAGTGAGTGCAGAAAGTCGTGGTAGAAAAATCGGCTTTGCCGAGACAACAATTCGCCGCTTGTTGTAACCCGACTTTTTACACTCACTGGTACAGGGAAATTGTGATGACACGCCTACCATCATTCCACTCTTATTTTCCATGTAAAGCATTGACTTTCACGCGAAGTATCTTTCAGTCCAAGTCCTGCAGAGCTAGACACCCTGATGGTAGATCACACTCAGCGGAGACGTGAGTAGCTTGTGACAGTCCAATACGTATTGCCATTTGCAGGAGTCCACTTCTTAACTCTACCCACGTGTAGTAGATCACCCACTCGACTGTTCTGGGGCACGTCGGTGCTAAGATTCAAACAGCTTGCATAGGTGATTGTCTACCATAGGTCATTGATCCGAGGATTGGCTCATAGATTGATGTTGCCATAGAGAATCGAATGGTCGGAAGGTCAACAGATATTCTACCCCGTTGGCAATTCTTCCAGTAGTAGGATTTACCGCTTGAGCATGTATTTGACTCCTAGACCACGTGTCCTGGACTCCTACTTGTGCCTCGTTCGACGCCTCCCCCTTTCCGGCGGCATTGCGCCGCGTATCAGCCAGCTGATGTAGCTCGGTAAAGCCCTTCTCCTTGTTGCCATATCCAAGACGCTTAGCACCTTGGTAGACAACGTAACCTGTGGCAATTTCCGATAAGTGATTGAACGGGGACAATAATTCTTTCTTCAAGTCCCGCCAAAATCCCCGCAAACAGCGCGGGGAAAGCCGAGGAGGCATGGTGCCAGGTTCGGTAGCAATCCCGAACAGTTAGGACTCTGAGAGGACCGATGTGCAGGACCGCCAAATACTACAGTACGTACCAAGTAAGTTGATGCGTGTGTACCGTGCAAGTCATGGAGATGGAGATGGAGATGGAGTTTTACGGGCAAAGGTTTCGCCGAGTTAGAATACTGTCAGTGTACGGAATAGCCGCATCACCGACGATTACGAAGGCTGTTCACCTTAAACGTCACATGTGTAACTCAAGTATTGCGCAACCTACGCACGCAAACTCCAAAGCCATTCACTACTCCAGACAAATTTACCCGCCTTACCGTGTCATTCATTAATGAGAAGACACGAAAGAAGCCATATGAACTGCTATATAGGCGCAATCTCATCACCTGCCAATACTCGCGTTCAATGCACTCCCGATAATAAGGCTTCTTCTCTTGTCTGAAGTACCACGTCCGACACTCTTTTCTTCGCCTCCAGCTCTGCGTATACTAAGAGTTTGTTAGAGAAGGAAACAGTCCAAACAGCGCTAGGATGTCGAAGGTCGTCCGTGGGGTGAAGAATATCACCAAGGGGTACTCTCAAGTGCAGATCAAGGTCCGAAATGGTATGGACAGCGGATTGCTAGGGTATTGGAGCTTTGGCTGATCCAATTCAAGCAACCAGCAATGATCCCTGGGGTCCTACTGGCACCGATATGAGCGAGATCGCACAGTTAACTTTCAATGGGTAGGTTTCTTGGGTGACATTGATGGTCAATCTACTGATAATTGAAAAGCTCCAATGACTTCTATGAGATCATGGACATGTTAGATAAGCGAATGAACGACAAAGGCAAGAACTGGCGCCATGTTCTCAAATCACTGAAAGTTTTAGACTACTGTCTTCATGAGGGATCAGAGCTTGTGGTTACTTGGGCGCGAAAAAACGTCTACCTTATCAAGACCCTCCGAGAATTCCAGTATGTCGATGACGATAGCAAGGATGTTGGGCAAAATGGTCTGTTCGACCATCAAGTTAGGATTGTAGGAAGCTGACAAAAGGCAGTACGTGTGTCGGCCAAAGAGCTTACCTCACTTGTACTCGACGAAGAGCGCCTACGCACGGAGAGATCAGATCGAAAGACCTGGAAATCAAGAGTCACTGGTATTGAGGAATATGGTCCCCAAGGATCTGGCTACACAGGCGGCAGCGACCCTCCAACCCCACGACGCCAGCGACCTGACCGACGCAAGCAGGGTACAGATGAGGAGGATGCAGAGTATAGGCTTGCGCTCGAGGCCAGCAAGTACGAAGCCGAAGAAGACAAGAAGCGAAGAGCGAAGGGTAACGCGGCGCCTGTTGATGACGATGACTTAGCCAAGGCGATCAAATTAAGTAAAGAAGAGGAGGAACTGCGGCGACGAGAGCTAGAAGAAAGCAACGCTTCTTCCTTGTTTGATGATACTCCAGCGCCTGCTGCTCAACCACAGTTCACAGGCTACAACCAAGGATACCAGCAGCAAGGCGCTGTAGATTGGTTTGGGAACCCGGTCGATCAGCAACCTCAGCAACATCAGACTACCGGTTTTCTCAACAACGCATACTCGCAGCCGACAGGCTCTCAGTATCAAAATGGCTTCCAACCCCAACAAACAGGCTTTGACCAGTCTCAATTTCAACAGCCACAAGCAAACTATGTGCAGCCGCAGTCGACAATGCAGCCTCAACAAACCGCTTTCAACAATATGAACAACCCGTACGCACAGCAGCCGAATGACTTTGGTTCTCAAATCCAACAGCAGCCACAGCAGCCGCTCAGCTCTCCTGTCGCTGGCAGTCACAATCCTTGGGCTACTAATCAGCAAGCGCAAGCAGACGCACTCAAACCTGCTCCTACTGGTTCTAACAATCCATTTGCTTCGTCCTTTAACCGTCCTCAACCACAACAGCAGCAGCTGCCACCGTCTCTCAACTCTCTTGCGGAGCAAAACACTACTACAAACTTCGGTCAATCATCATTCAATCCCATTTCCTCGTACTCGGCACCACAAGCACCTCCAACGCCACAGAAGGATCTAAACCCACAGCATGCCCGTCTTAACGCTTTACTTGCATCGGGTGAAGGTATGGATACTTTTGGCAACACAGGAGACCTCCGAATCCCGTCTCAGCATACCGCGCCTGGGACCTTTGTCAACAGCTCTGGTCAAGGTTTGAATAGATTGCACGCAGCACAGACAGGCAACAACCCGTTTTTCAGTCAGCAATTTACGGGCGGGCCACAGCCACAAGCTTCAGCTGGGGCTTTCGGGCAGCAGAATCGGATGGCACCTGCACAAACAGGACCCGCTGGTATCAATGGCTTCGGAGGGAGTCCTTTCGGGCAAACAAGCAATAATCCCTTTGGTAGCCAGCAACCACATCAGAACCAGAACCAGGCGACTGGTAGCTTGATTGATTTGTAGACTAGTGCAAGTCAACGTTAGGTAGGAGTTGAAGGCGTGGAGGGCGACAGTGGTACTACTTTTATTGATTAAATTATTGGGTGCGACTCGTTCTGGACGGGACCTTGTCTTCGGTTTCTATGCGGTCCGTATTGCAAACAGCAATACTTTGATAGGATTCCATCCCTTTCCAAGCACCTACTACTTTTGGCATGCGCATTAACTAATGAGGCCTTGCACTTTGTGCTTCTACCCATTCTGTGATTTCAATGCTCGTCGAGAAAGTATGTGCATCCGAGTACTCTTTTCTGGAAGACCAGGGATCCAAGCACTTACTTTTTCATGGCAGATGGTAGTCACTCGTCTATTATATGTGCAGCCTGATTGCTCCCAAAACATATGTTCAATTACTCCTGTCCTATAGACCGCTATCGATTCGTGCAGCCAAATCTTGGAATGCTGAAATCAACGAACGGAAGGTTTGCCGTTGTGGAGGACACCTTTGCTTCTGGCATAGAGTAACCTCTGAGTAATGAATGAAGAAATATAGATCACGCTTTTCTTCTGCAACCGACACATGTTCATATTCACAGTTCCTACCTTATTCGCTCGACGCTTTTAATGATTCACAGCTCCTTCCCTATTGGCTTTCTTTCGCAACACATCCTTCTCGCTTCTCGCATATTCACATAACCCCTTTATCATTCTTCTTGCAATTATCAAACACACCTTGCTCTCAGCTCCATACTCTAAAGATCATACAACTTTGTGTCTTGAACATTGCTACGGTATCAATTACTTTTCCGCATCTAGTATTAGAAACAACTCGCTCTTAAGGGCTCAACACTCAAAGCTTTTACCTCTAGCTACAATCTTCCTATCTATCTTTCGTGCTGTTAAAGATATCGCTGCAACACAAAGAATACCTTTCGCGGAAATTGCTCAACAACCCAAAATGGCATCCCCATCCACCGACCCCGATGACGCTACCGCAGCTCTGATCGCTCAAATGATTGCGGCCGACTTGGATGCTGAAGACGCCGCTCTATCCTACCATAGTAACTACTTTGGCAATTACGACGATGATCACGGCGGCCATGGCGACGGGGACTATGACAACCATACGGACGCTCCGTACGAGGCTGAGCATGAGTCTGCCCCAGTCCATCCTGCAGACAGCACCTGGGAGCAGTACTACAACAACCCCGAAGACCCCGCACACCCAGACGAGCCATCAACAGCGCAAGTCCCTGACGGCACCTGGGACTCCTCCGAAGCGCCCCTTCCCGTGAAGCGCTCGAAGAAAAAGCAAGCAGCCGCCGGGGACCAGCAGCACGACGACCTAGCCCAGGCCGATGAGTCCCCGACCGCAGCCGGTTCAAATCGCCCACCGATCGAGGACGCGGACGGACCACCGAATCCAATCCCAAACCCCCTAACCGTCAACCGCGTCGCCATCGCCCACGAAGACTTACACCCCCACCCCCCTCCACAGCCCCCTTCCAACGCACCCGGCAAACGCCGCGCCGACTCCGCCCCAGCCTACCGCCTTCCCCACCGCCCCCACCCCGCCACCCTTTCTCCACCCCACCCACCAACCCCCTGCCAACCCACTGAACCCGTCTCCAAACTCCGCGAACTCGACAGCACCATCCCCTCCAACGGCTGGGGCGAACCCGCCCCCGGAAGCGAAGACTGGGAGCTCCTGGAGATCAAGATCCCGTGGCCGGGGTCCGAGCGAGGGTTTGGGGCGAGGCGGGTGGCGGAGATGGAAGAGGAGATGAGGAGGAGGGAGGATGCGGCGGTGGTGGAGGTGAGGGTGGGGGAGGGGGAGGATTTGTGGAGTTTGCTGGGGGAGTTGTGTCTTGGGGAGGAGAATGGGGAGGGGGAGGGTGAGGGTGGTGATGATGGTGGGGAGGGGGATATGGACGGGGAGGGCATGGATGATTTTAGAGGGTTAAGGAGGTGGGGATTGGAAGGGTGGGTGGTTGGGGGGGTGCGGTGAAGTGCATGGTGGTTGCGTAGGAGGAGGACGGTTTTTGCGGGGTTGAATACCAGCATATATAGCTTTTCCCTGGGCATGTTTAGTTTAAGCTTGTTGGAAAAACATCGAGTACTACACTTGTCACAAACCCTACAGCCAACCGTGCCAACTCAGAACCCCTCGCTGTCGAGCAATCAGAATAAAATATGTAGTTTAGCGCAAATACAACCTTATCGGACCTTCTTTATCTTTTCTTTCGTGAGGCGGATTTCTGGGGGGGGGTTTGGTGCTGCGGATGTTTGTAGGACAGTGGTTCGCGGAGTGCGGTAGAGAGAAGATGGGGTCGTTTGTGATGGTGGGGATTTTGTGGGGTTGTGGGTGGTGGTAGTGATGGTGGTGGTGGTGGTTGTGGTAGTGGTGGTGGTGGTGATGGTGATAGGATTGGTGGTGGTGGTGGTGGGATTGGTTAACTGGGGAATATATATGGGGTTCGAACGGTTCTTAGATATGGCGGGGGTATTCCGAATTTTGGTTTTTGGGGTTTTTTTTGGTATTGGGGTTTTTTGGGAATGGGGTTTTTTTGGGGAATGGGATATGGCTTGACTTGGCTTGGCTTGGATTTTGGTTGAAAAAAGGTGGCGATGTGTTGTTTTTTTTCTGGGTATACTGTACTATCTTTGTTTGGAGGAGCGTGCGCGGTGTTGTGGGCGATAGATTGGTGGGGGGGGAGGACTTGGGTTGTGTGATAAGGGGTTTTCTAAATGGGATGGGATGATGCTGTGGATATGGAAAGGTGGTAAGGCTTTTTGACATTTGTTTTATAGGATTATCTGATCATCTTTCTCGGGGTGGTCGCTTTTCTTTGTGTTGGATATTGAATATTGAATATCATGCTTGAGACTGTTTAGAATCTCTTTCGGTGCTAGCTTTTAAGGTATACGTACTATTTATGTGGACGGACGTTTCTGGTATGAGAGGAGAGGTGTGTATAGAGTAAGAGAGGGAGGGTGAGTGAAGGGGGGAACGATGTATGGTTGATTTGATATGAGAGCGAGATCGGATTGTTGAACGCTTGGTGGGAAGTAATATAAGGGGTTAAGAGTAGGGGGGAACAAAGGGAAGAGGTAGTGAGGGGAGTGAAGACGGAATGGTTATGTATAGAGGATGAAGCTGTGAACTTGTTGAAATTGAGATTGAGATTGACTGAGTTGCCAAGGAGGAGGTCGATACAGGTCAGTGAAATGTGCCTTTTGTCTGTTGGGATGAACGATGGGATTGACAGCCTCTCCAAGTGGAAAGTTCATCAACTAATTGAGATGGTCCAAAATATTGATTGATTCGGTTCATGGAGTTGGGTTAGTCGTTCATCGAGTATGTTAGATCGCCATTTAGAAGCGCGTGAGCAAACGATTCGTCCATTGCTTGTGGTTGGGAGTTAGGAATATAAGTGAAAATCTTCTGTTCGCTTAGTCTGGGGGAGGGTCAGACGGTGCGAGATGATATTTGTGCAACAACTGGAGAAACAGGTTGTCCTTGGCTTCGCGAAGGAAAGGTTCAGATTCGAATGTTTTTCAAGCGATGTCACCCAAGGTAGTAGGCTGGCACTCTGGTCTCATCTGTGAAACGCCAAAATAGTTTGGTCCAAGGAACCGCCATGCAGAAATCCGTCATTTAGATAAACATTCATCTCGTTTTCAATTTCCATCAACTAATTCCACTCCTATTGGCTTGGTGCTGCTATTCAAAAATGTCTCTATGCTGTTAGCGTAGTCATTGTTCATGGCGAGATCCCAGACCGTGTGATGTAGATAGCTCTACTTCTATATCCGTACTCTCCTCTAGCAATCATGAAATGGGCGAACTGGAATTTCATGCCGTTGCTAGGTGCAGCGGTACATTCTGATATTTTGGCTTCATGTTGTCTTTGGTTCCTTGCTCTAGCAACAATTGTTTGACGTAGACAAGTCCATACGATACCACCACACAAATACATGTCTTCTAACCTCTCTTCTTGGCTTATTTACGTCGACGTCATTGCATATCAAGTTCACCAACGTGATCTGTAAATCGAAACATACGGCCAGCCGAAGGCGAGAGATATGCTTATTGCCATGAAGCTTGACGCGTATAAAAAAACGCTTCCAGCTTGTCTTAAAGAGATTTCATTGACGGCTTCGTATAGGTCTGACGCAAAGTCCGAAAGATTATTCCCTATAGATCCCCGTACAACAACGCCCCCATTCCGAGCGGTGTGTTGAAGAAAAGCATAGGCTGACAGCAAACTTTCGGGGATTTTCAGGGCTCGGGCAGAGCCAAAACTCGAACGTCCGGGGTTTGTATGATGTGAGAGATAAGTAAGATAGGTTGTCGTAATATTTCTGTGAGCATCAGGGAAATAGTCCGGTCCCTTTCGCTCGAAGTATTCCTGAGTTGTATGATGTATCAGCCGAACTATCCTGCGATCGCGATCAACCGTAAGAAGTCCCAGGCACACAGATGTGAGGAGGTCTTCATCGATTAGGACGTCATCGCCAACGTATGTCAGCTCAGGCTCAACAGCCAAGGTATGCTGAACCTCTCTAATATTCAACGGTCGATTGGCATAGACTATCCAGGACAAGACTCCATGTGCTATATTAGCATCATCGATGTATTGGTTCTCAATCCTCTGCATAGCTTCGTCGTAAGTGCTGTCCAACTTTCTGGGTAAATTTTCGAGGGCCAGGCGGATTGCTCTTCGTTAGACTTTTTGGCTAGCGAGTCGATATGAAGCTGGGCGAGTAGAAACCTGGCTTTCTCCAAGCAAAGCTCCGCGAAGCATTGTTTGCGACTGGACATACATGCCTTGACAACGTTCAATAATCGTATAGACAATAGTTTCTTGCAATCCTTCGTCCTCATTAACATAACGTCGCAGCCTAGTCGCCTCGAAGATTCGCGCTTCGAGATAATGTTTAGTATTGTCGTCTTCAGCACGAATTTCCAGTTGTAGAGATCTGAATTCTTGTTGGATGTTTGGCACAATCTAGAGGTTACCAACAAATACACGTCCGGCTGCAATGCTTGAATTTCTCGGATCAAGATTTCTCTGGTGCCGTTCTGCTCAATATATTCGTCCAGGGCGTCGATAATGATAAAACCCTTTGAGAAGCCACGTACAACCTTTTAGCAACATAGATGAGTATTCAGCCAGTGATGGTCGAGTTTGCTTGCTACTGTGGCTATTATGCATGTCTCTAACATCTTTCATCATGATAGAGCGGCGTTCCATGATTTGTTTTAGCAAACTAGCAAGCAAATTCACTGGCGTTTAATCTCGTTCGTTATGATTGCAATAGATGTAAGCGATACCGACATCTTGGGATCTGAATTTATGCTCAAGATGATTGATGATAGAGGACCTGGGCACGTCCACACTTTAGTCTTGTCAGCGAAAAATCAGTGGTGATGAGTCTTTGTACGCAAGAGTGGTTTTACCAGCGCCGGCTTCAGCTTGTCAGCACGATGTGAGTACAATAAATTTCAGGGAGCAACACTACACATTCCAGGACACCAGAGGGTCTCATCAGAAGAACATATCCATCTTTTGAATTCATCGGCGTCCAACAGCCACCTCCCTGTTCCCCCGTAAATTCTATCGAAAGTATCAGTTTGCTTGCTCCAGGAGCTTAGGGAAGAAAGCCAGCATAGGGTTTCGCGGTCCTCTTGCGCTAGATTACATTAGCTTCTTATCAACAGTGGGAGTAGTATCCGGTTCGAATTACAAGTATAGTCTAATTGCAATTTTGCAACATTATCTCTGACCGACAAAACAGTGTCTCCCACCTTGGTGAGATCGTCTTTGACTGCATGTGATAAATCGCTGTAACTAATCAGCAAATGTGACGCTTGTGTAGACAGAATCTTCTAGGACGATCGAAACGGCAAGAACATAGAATGGTGAACAGGTAGAGTTAGATAACCGAGACCAACAATATGGTATCATGCAGACGACAATGACGAACAACGAAAACCCACAGATTATCCCTTTGCAAAGCAAGTCCAACAAGCGACTTTATACAATCTATGCGAGACAAAATATCAACAATCTCTTTCTGATCAAGCGTCCAAAGCAACTTCGACCCAAATTTCTTTAAACCAGATTGCGGTTTCAGCTTCTCTGCCAGAAGTTCCATAGCCTCTTTGAATTGATCAAGTGGCCCATTGTCCACACCTAGCGACCGAACGCCCAAAAGCCAGGGGTCACTCGAAGTCGATTCTTCTACTCTGTATCTCAGAGAAGTGAAAACGGTTGCAAGGCTGGCTATTCCTATTGCAAGCCTAGCCCGATCATTCGGCGCATCTTTGATATCATTGATGTAGCCAACAACCCGCGTGGTGGCAGTGATTATTTGAGCGACACCAGCAGCAAGACCTACTGTAGTGGCTGGGTTCATCGTATTGGTGGCCTAGAGGAACGAGAGTTTGGGAGTACTCTCTCTCTTTTCGCAGATTGGAGCGATGCCAAATTCTTCTGAGTGCCCAAGGACGTTCGAAGAGGATGTATGGCATCTTTTACTATGCATCGAACGTAGACGCTGATTCGATCCACTAAAATCATAACACAGCAGCCTGTGACCTGGCTCATGCAAGAGGCTCGTACAGCAGCCGATTAGATACAGGCCCCACGCTTGTCTCACCTCAAGAGGCCACAGAACGTGACTTCTAGTGATTGTTCTGAGAAAGATGGAACCAATTAGTGTATTTGTGTCCCCACGTGAGTAGACTAGTTTAGGCCCTTTCGTCCTGAGCCTAACGAAGACCTATCGATATCCAATCTAAGGACAACACATCAGGTATGCATGGACAAGGTATCCAGAGTACAATATGCGAGATGTAGAAAGAATCGATTGTTCCAACAAAAAGTGTTTCTTGACAGAAAGAAGAATATATAGGCTCGTTACCACACTGATAGCATCAAGGACTGTTCCGCAGTAAGATAGTCCTCGTCAGCACAGCACTTGTACTCAGAAGAAGTCATCCAAATGTTGAAGACCTTCTGGATCACTTTCCCATGTGCTCTAAACCCCACCAACTCGCTGCTTGATCACTCAAAAATCGCCCAAACATCTTCCACGTCTTCCACGTCTTCCATGAATCTCTCTAGACCTGCAGTGAAGAAAAAATTGACAGATTCCGTAGTCTCGGCCCTAGGACCGAGTTCTCCACCCTTATGCCCACGAGTTCAAAACGTTCCGTTGGGACTCCATTACCTTTCGAAACATTGCATGTTAGTGATCCCATAAACTTTCCCTCTTGTCAGACTTGGGCTTGGTGGCCGCCGTAAATCTCTCTTGAAGGGTTCAAGTCGCCATCCTCAGTGTTTGGGCTCGAGCAAGGCTTGGAGATGCTCCTTAAAAACTTTTTCTTTGGCGTACTAGACACTCTCTTCCAAGATGCATGTTGAAATCTCGCATGGTAACAGAGCGATCGGATATGGCAGTTTTCCAACACGCCCGTATATTATCACACTCAATGATAAAACTTATAACCACGCTACAATCAAAAACCAGAACGGGCTCATAAGTCTTCCAGGTAATCATTCCTTCAAGCCGTTCTCCGACCTGTCAATGCACAGCCAGCACCATATGCAATAGTAATGTCTCGTTCGTGATTGTTCCTCTGCTCTGTGTTGATATATCGACGTCGTATGGGACATATTGTATATTGGTTGTTGTGGTTGTTGGGTGAGAGCTCGTTACCCCGGACTCCGGAGGAAGAAAAGGTAATAAATCTACTAGCGGTGGTCAGCCCTATGAGGCCAAGATTATTAATCCCCCCTCGTCCCTACTTCCAATACACCAGGCGTTCTTCAGCAGCCGTATCATCAACATGAATTGACTACGAAAGGAGCTGTGACAGAGACTGCCTGCTGTGTGGCTGAGGAAGAACTCCATTCTTGTGGCTACTGGGTTTTGGTGTGGTCAACGTTTCAGCTTTTTGATGTTTTGCAGTAGTCATTAACCTCGCTCTTATTAGACGCCCAGTATCGCATTGCTGCAGCTGTCGTGATCGGAATGATATCTGAAGGTTTTAACTCGGCAGGCGCGCCTGTAGAGCTCCGTCTATTAAAAGTCTATCCCAATCTCTACATCTGTATCTCCCAATCAAATCTCCTCAATGCTAATTTCCCAGCCATCTTCTCGCTTCCCCACCAACTCCACACTCCTCAGGTCCTTCACCACCCAATCCGCGCCAGCATCCTTTAATCTGCCACTGTCGTGCGTAGTCGCAAGCCCCAAAACCATACAGCCCGCAGCCTTCCCTGCCCTCACGCCTGCCGGCGCATCTTCAAACACCAGCACCTCTTGCTCCTCCGCTAAGCCGATGCGCTCGCGCCCAAGCCTGTAGCATGCAGGGTCCGGCTTCCCTGCGGATACATCTTCTGCCGCAACAGAGACGGGAGGTCGCGATAGCGACATTCGGTCAAGCCAGCCACACATGAGGGTGTGGGTGCACGAAGTGACAATGGCCCATAGGGCCGAGGCCTTATCCAGAGAGTTCAAGAACTGGCGAGCACCTGGGATTTCCCCGGCATAGGAGCCGTATTCTTTTGGAATGAGGCCTTCGACGTAGTTCACGTCTGTGCTAGGTTAGTAGCAGACTAAGGGATAACCAAGAGCAATGAGGCTGACATTCCCAACTAGCTTTCGAGGGATCATACAACCGCAGCGTGTCGATAGATCGTCGGCCACGCGAGCTCTGAATAATAACGTTGGGATCGACGCCAAGTTCGTCACCTAATCTGTACTGTGCCGTAAGTACGAATACGGCGCATAATAGTGGTATGGACCATCGAGATTGAAGTTTCTCCTCGTGGTGACGAGACGGGAAAGGTATTCCTGACGAAGCTATCACTCACTTGTGCCAGTGTTTCACCACTGCCTCTGTAGAGTCTATAATAGTACCATCCAAGTCGATAAGGAAGCCGGCAAAGGTGTGCCTTGTTGATCGAGCAGGATGAGAGTTTTTGTTGGCGTGAGAAGACTCCATCATGGAGATAGGGTAATCACAGGATGATTCCTACTTTTCACCCTCCAATAGGGTAGAAACTTCTCATCAAAAGCTTTCGCATTATTTCCGACTGCTCGTACTGTGGTACTACTAGTTAGTAGTAGTACGGTACGGAGATACGTAAGAAAGATCCTTTCCAGAAACGCGCCGCAGCCCCATGCGTCATGTGTCATGCGTCGGGACGGACTGTTATATACCTTAAGGTACATAGTTGAGCACGATTGGCTTCCGGGAGCGGGGTAATACCTTAGTGCATTCTCAACACGTGGACCATGGTGGTGTAAGGGAAGTTCCGTACAATTTCGAGGCTAATGTACCTACCACGTGTGATGCGGGCAACCTTAGCCTGGTAGCTGGAACCTCGAACCCTCAAATCTTCATACTCTCAAACCTAAGTGATAAGGTAGGTAGGCAACAACTGTCTAGATACATTCCGTTCATACAATCCCGTCATGTTCTAGGTATTGCATTTCCAGTAAGTCATGCTGAATCGCCAAGACCTCAAGTTCTATCTACTCGTATGCCGGGTAGGTGCTTCAGCGGAATATTGCGCTCAGCGTTCCGGCCCACGCCACCCGGTGTCCAGACTGAGTCCTCTCCTGTCTGCCCCAGGATGTGTTCGTTAGATCGCAACGACTCGGCCCCAGTGGCAGCATAACCGCCTGAGCGAGGAACCGATCTATTCTTCGAGGGCCATAATCGCTCTTTGAGGGTCTTGCTTGAGCCACTTCCAGAATAATACTGTCCTGGCAATGCAACGTGGGTCCTCTCCGATCTGTCACGGATGATTTTCCCAACGAGAGGTCGCAACGACGGGATTGAAGCGACAAATACCCAAAGGTTCAGTTCAATAATGGCCCACAGTGCCGCGTCCACTTCGTCAACTGGGCGATGCGAATTAGCTCAAAGTACAGATAGCCATACACGTGAAAACTCACACGTAGGATCGAATCCAGGTAATCTTTGGGCAAGAACGAGACGCCATAGCCGTACCGCTGAGACCACAGTCACACTGCACCAGGATCAACACGGATTCTATTAGGAAGTGATGGTACCTACACAAGGCCGAGAAGAAAGGTACTACTTATAGAAAGTCTTTGGGAGAGAGATCTCTGAATATTTGATATAAAATAGACGGGTATAAGTATGACTATTAGGTCTAGCGTAATTGTAAAAACCTCATTGGAGGTGAAAAAGATGTTGTAATTAATGCATCGGCTTGGGACATTTAGGTCCCAGAATCCTCGAACAGGTGTACAGCTGAAAAATCCGACAAAGACCTACAACGGCAGTCAGAATAGCACTAACTAGTGTTAAAGATCCGATACATACTGCAGCAATCATCCAGGCAATGTTCAGCCCCGCCGCTATCTGTATTGGAAGCTTTCCCTTTGTCCCACGGAAAATCCGCCAGTACAAGGCCAAGAGGGAGAGTTTGCTGAGAGTAAGGGCAATTGGATAGGTAATCGCTAAGCCGTACAATCCCTTGAAAAACTCCTCGACATGAAATGGGTCCGACTTGCTTATATGCTGCCCGTAGTAATTAAGCTCCACTTCCGCAATCACTGTAGCAGTATAGCCCCAAGAGAAGATCTGAAGATCGAGCTATTAGATGAAAGCAAGGGGAACGGGATCAAGAGCCATACTGCAGCGCCTAACAAAAGCCAATCATCTTTGCCAATCTCGATCTTCGTATAAGCACGTGAAAAGAAACGGAACACAACCGTAGCAAATGACAGGCACATAAAGAAAATGGCCACAGCATTGATCTGAGGTCCATAGTCGGCGTTGATATCGAGGCCCGGAACTATAGGCGTTTTGAAAGACATGTTCATGTGTATAACGGAAGCAGCAGTAGTCCAAGGTGGCACTGGTGGTTCATATAATCAAGAGCCGTAAGCAGCGCTTTATGTAGATTGGGGGCGGTATGCCAAGCCCTTTCGGACATTGCAAAGCGTACCTTATGAGGGGGGGAGACAGATCTAGCTGCACACGGATCGACGAGAAATGCATAAGGGTACTTCCTTATCAGCAAGTTGAGCTATAAACCGAGATCCGGCACCAGTGGGTGCAGAAGTCGTGCGACTAGGTATGAGCGGCAAAGTCCGAGTAGGATTTAAGCCCCAATGGTTGCCCCACTAGTGCGGTTCCGAGCGTTATTCCCTGGATGACGGGATCAATATATAGCGTACCTTACCAGGGCATGAAACAAATAACGTGCCCACTCAGGGCGGTTTTTGATAATGGGAAAGACACTAGAATGCAGAAGCCCAGATCAACCAATCGCCCGAAGTAGGTATCGTTCCACTAGAACCGTCCTGAGTACGGATTGGAAGTGCTTGAAACACAAACTGACAGTCTACTACGAATCCTTGGTGGTAAGACAGATGTTGCAATTCTGTAGAGGAAGAAGAATATCAATGCAAGCAATCTTGGTTTGATTCCTAAATACTAGGTATTCTTAGTCTGTTCGTCCGCGAGAGCTTAGGTATTTCTTGCGGATATCATTAGCTTCAGTCTCCTCGCTGCGATTCAAAGCCGCCCATTTTGGCTCAGTCTGGAACAAACGGGCAGCATTGATGTACTGAATGGAGGCTTAGTTAGCACTGTCGCATTGCACCAGTAGTCGTTAGATACATACATTGTCCTCATCTACAGTGAACCGATGGTATATACCAGCTGGAAGCACAAGCAGGTCACCCGGTTCCGCTTTGATTCGAATCCACTTGTCATCTGCGTCGCGGACGTCGAAATATCCGTTCCCCTTCAGTATGTATCGGATCTCTTCGTCCTCGTGCATGTGCTCATCAAAGAACATCTTGATCTTATCCTCGTACGCCGAACCCATGGCGCTTGGCGAAACAGTAATCTCATCGCGGTTGGCGTAGTTGCGAGTTTTGGCGAGATTCTCGAGGTTGGAAGAAGACGAAGGAGATGAAGGTGGAAAGCAATGGTAGAGCACTCCGATGGCCGAAAGATCTTTTGGGGAAAGCCCAACCCCAGAATCGTGAGGAAGGCGGCAGTCGCCCTGGAAGAATCAGTGTTACTTCTTGAGATATCCATGGGAGCTTACAGCTTGGTTGTCGTGATAGTAAAGTCTCATCTTTGTATACTATAGTCTTTGTATGAAGATGTACTCGAGGTTATGATTTTCAGAAATCCATCAAGCTCTGGTCTAAAGACATGTGAAACATTACAAATGAAGCGAGATAAAATACGTGACAGGTGAATACCAAAAGGGCATCTACTAAGGTACGTATACGCTATAACCTCTAAGACCCAACTGGTAGTGATAATCTACCCTAATAAAATACAGAGAACATCTCCATTTTCCGATAATCAAGCCTGATCGTTAAAACCTCCATACTCGATTACTTACCTCGAGTATCGAATTTGCAGGTGGGCTGAGCTTATCCCGATCTGAAATAACCAGAACAGTGATAACTGCATATCATGGCGTTGCCGTCTCGATTAGCTTCCATCGAATGAAAGATTACCAAGACGAGCGAACGTGCATCCGGTGCAAGCTCGTTTCGGTCATGTTCCGCGCTCCATATATCTCCTAAGTCTTGCGCCAGGCTCAGAGTTGCTCGATTTATTCACAGGTGCGAATCCTGCGTGCTCCATGGAGCCCCACCCTCTTCGACAAGACAGCTTTTGCGGGCATCGCAGCATTGTCAATGGATATGATGCATAATCGGCAAAACCGTGTGATTGCCTTATCATCCTCGCTCCATTTCCGTTCTCAAATCCATGACAGGATTCAGAGAATTTCAGGGCGAAACCTTTTCATCGTCGTGTTGATCTGCAATTCCTGGAATTCATTCGACATGCCGGGCTTCATCGAGTTGGTTAGTGCCAAATTGAAGTGGTCAACAGGGCTTTTTTAGCAGTCTGTCCCCGTGTTCATAGCAGCAGTCTAGGTAGCATCCTAGGCAACGCGTACCAGCCATCTCGAATGGGTTTGAAAATTACTGATCAATACATTCGTACGAAGTACTGTTAGGCCATTTCCACATTCCATACGCTAGAGATAAGGTACTCAAGTGAGACCAGACGCGTTTCGTTTCCCCCCTTTCTCCCCGCTCCTCCCCTCACTATTGCTCGAGGACGTCGATAATCCTAGTAAGTACGCTTCCGGGTTGCAGTTCGTGGGGGGTTGAAAAAGTTGAGCCGGGGTTGGAAAAAATTCTTGGCGTCGGGTTGGACTTTAAAAATTGCATATGCCCCGCACATTCAAGACTTGACGTCGGGTTGGAAAAGCTCCGGAGCCTAAGGTAAGGTATGTATGCGAAGCATAGGTATGCCAAGAGCATTATCCGTGCCCCCCACTTTCGCTCAGTTCTTCGCTTAATGTAGAAGAATCTTCGCTCGTCTTGCTATTCATGATATATGCGTGGTCTGTGATTGTGCTGTTTTCTCGATGTTTCGTTCAAGCTGTGCATATGCTCGGCTTCAATACTTCGCTCTTGCTGTTTGTCTTCTAGCTATTTTAGCTAAATAATATCAATTCTTGAGCTCATGATTAGCATATGCAGAAAGCTGAGCCGGGGTTGGAATAATTTTGAACTCATGGTTAGCATATGCAGAAAGTTGAGCGGGGGCCGAAACCAAAAAAAAAGTTCCGGCCCTGGCTCAACTTTTCCAACCCCCCACGTGCCCCCCACAACTGTAACCCCGTATTCCGTAAGCTTCTACAGATGTATTCGACATTATGCGAGCTGATCTCGACCACATGCATTAGATGATTCTTAGTACTGCCATTTGCATCGAAAATTTCTCAGATACTGAATTGATTCCACGTCACCTTGTTCGTGCGATGGTTTGTGGACAAAGAAGATTGCGTCAGGATAATAAAATCCCCTGGCAATAACCATCTCAAGCGGTTGCCTCTGGTAGCCATTTTGGGCCCAGGTTAGTTCATGAACTCGAAGAGTCCTTGACAAATGAAAGAGACAGTCGGTCTCACAGGTCAATGCTTTGAGTGACTTTTTCCTTTGTCCAAAAGCATATTTGGCCTTGTGTCAAAAGCAATCGTTTGTTACTGTCATCCTCGTAAACAATGGCATTGTCCATGACAGCCCTTCAGGCTTGCCACAAGCCATCAATATCTGCTAACGATCCTGCAAAACTGACGTATAACATCTTACTCTGACCAATATTGCTGCACCACGCAATTACTTGCATTTTTCAACGAAATTCAAGTCCTTTGAGCCGGTGGTTTCAACTTAGATATCATGACCATCTATTATACATGTCCGAAGTGTGGTTTGGACGTTGGAGTAGGCAAGGAACCAAACATGGCACCATCTATTCATTCAGGGAAAACAAAAATCCGATTAACGTGTCAGAATTGCGACTACACTGGTCCAGAGCAATATCACAACCCTGGCTCAAGGCCTCGGAAAAGAACGTCTTCCTCACGCAAGCCAGTCCCACCTTTCTTCGGCAACGCGAAGCTTTCAAAGGAAGCGGATCAACTCGCCCAAAACTCATACGACCTTCAGGAGCCTCTCAATACCCGGCAACGCGGAAGCCGACCAGCCATATCAGCCGCTCAAGAACAAACGCTTCTGTCCAATTCGACCTCAGGCAGCATATCAAATAGTGCTCGCAGCCTAGCTCCGGTAGAGCAGGTGGATAGTGTTGGTCAAACAGAAAGCCAAGCCAAGGAATTCACTGATACGCGGTCGTTCAAAGAGCGCATATTCAGCCTCAGCCTTGAAGAGCAAAGACGTTTTGGATACAATGCCATCGGATCAGGCATGTTGACCCCCTTCGACAATGAATCGCTGACACAATCGATAGACGATACTATTCAAATCCCTGAGCTCTTCTCTTGGGAAAACTCGCCGTCAACAACGGTAAAGAATTCCACTCATCTAGGAGAACGAACGTTCGATACCAAGCAAATCAACAATGATCGCCTCACGGCCCAAAATCTAGAGCGGCTCCAAAAATCCTGCTCGGACGACCAGAATTTGGTCCCCGAAGTCCTCAAGTTTCGGTCTAAGACCAACGCGCTGTCTCCCTCGATACCGCCAGTGGGCCCCAAGCGAGTCCGGAGCACCAGACTCGAACGTCACCCCACGCCGGAGACTGAACCCCTCTACCTCCCGCATCCGTCAGGTCCTTACCTCAACCCAAGACGAAACACGTCTATCCAACAAGCAGCCCAGAGATCCCATACCCCGCGAGCAGGCAGACGACCGACCGTCCAAATTGAGCAGCTGCGCGCCTTCTCCACCTCAAACCCCGGCTCCGCAGCCGCCCAAATGCAGGCACTTGAAGCTTTCGAAGCTTCCGCAGCAATGAAGCACGTCCAGAGCTCGAAGCCTTCAGTTGCTGATTCCTATGTCCCAGAACCCACAGTCGCAACAACAGAATCTATAATCGCAACCGCTCTAATCCAAACCGTTCCCCCCTCTCAAGAATTGGTGCAACTCTCCAGCGTCCCCCGAGGCCCTTACCAAGCTTCAAATTGCCCCATCACCCAGCCCCACCCCGAAGGCGTCTACGGCGTTGAGGGTAGACATTTCTACTCCGCCGATACCACCAAGGTGGTGCCGCCGGAAGTCGTGGCAGCGAAGACGAGGATCGCGTTGCTAGAGTCTGGAGAGGAGTTTGGGCGATATCTGGAGGATGTTGGGCTGGTTAGGGCGTTTGAGAATGTCCAAGTGAGTGGGTCGAGCAGGCAGGGGTGAGATAGTTGCGGAGTGGTTTGGCTAGGTTGCGCGGGGGATCTCGGATTAGGTGGGCAGGTGAGGCCTTTCTTTTCCGATAAGCTCGCAAATGGAACCCATGGCTTTTTAGGGAGGAGGATTATCCGAAGGTTTTGGGGCTATGGTGTGAATATGTAAGTCTTTTCTTCTCTTTCCCCCCAAGATCGTCAGACGTCATTACTACAAGTAGGCGGGTTTCTCATTTGCTTCTTGTCTGCCTGGAATATTCTCAAGTAATATTGTGCGGCTTATCGAATCTTCCACAAATTCTTCTTTAGGCGCAAGACACTGACCCAGATTTCATGTGACTATCTTAAAACATTTATCCAAGCCACAATAAGAAGAGCCTATATACCTGTTGCACGACTCGATTTTTGTAGAAAGCTACGAACCTTTCAAATCTAGAAAATTTAGTATATCTATCCATATACTGTTTCACTCTGACGTGATCTTTAAACACTTGATCACCAAGTCACAAAACCTACCGACCACGAACACTTTTCTGAGTTTTGCAAACAAAACAAAGCACATGAATAACTAATGCTGCAGCTTTTCCTACAGTATTGAAACTCTCAACAAAAGATTTTGGAAATACAACTCTTCTAAGATAACATTCATCATACCTCTTCTTCTTCTTCTTCTTCTTCTTCTCCTTCTCCTTCTCCTTCTCCATCTCCTTCTCCTTCTCCTTCCCCTCCTCACTCCCATCCCTTCCCCTCTCATCTAATATTTCCACCGCAAACACATCAAAACCAACCACCATTCCAATCCCACCCCCACGCAAAACCCCAAAGCAACACCGCTCACGTCCGCGCCAAAAAGGCAGCCGAAGAGCCATTACTAAAGTAAATAAAATTTAAAACGTAAATACATTAGTGAAGTAGTGAGTGACATGGCGCACAGATCGTTCCCACTCGCCCAAATCTTAAAACAAGAGTACTGGTGCTAGTGGTGGTGGTGAAGGGCATGAGATCTGTAATGGGTTTTGTTCGTTAGATGTCGTGGTGGGGATGGGGTGGTGTTGCAGTACTGTAGGTAGTATATACATCAAAGTGGCGCGCAAAACCCACACCTTTCCATGGCGGAGTTGGCGGTGTCTGGAGAGTTAGTTGATGGCTGGGATGGTCTGGTGTTCTTGAATCTTTGCTCTTTTTCTTCTCATGCGCTTTGCTGAATTTTCCTTTCGATAAAGATATCTTGGAAATGGGTAATGAGGGAAATGGTAAATGGGGAGGAGATATTTCCCGTAAAGTTGGTTTCCCTTCTCTACATTTGTGATGCTAGCGACTAAACAAACTTGTAGCCAAAAAAAAGGGGGAACACGGGGTGGTTTCTTGGGATAATGGGTAAAATTTTCCAAGCATACTGATCTGCATTCCTTGCCGTTGATTGTTCGAGTAGTTCTAGGTTCTGCGATGAGCAATCCTCCCTTCAGGTGTTTTTTTAGGAGACCTCGCACTTCTGTCCCAACCACAGAACACAACGAAAGATTCGGTTGAGAATTCGAAACCTCACACCTCAACGCCATCTATTACCCCATCCCCTCCCGGCATCCCCCAGCGCTTCCTCAAGCAAAACCCCCGAATCAAACGCCCTGCCTCTCTCTCTCCCCACTCTTGCTCTCCATCTCCTCCTCCCCACTCCTCCGTCCCTCGGTCTCGTATGCCTGTAACTGCTGCTGCCTCGCGGTAGCGGATGACTGTGGTGACTGTTGTGTTGGTTGCGTTTGTTGGCTTTGGTGGAAAGATGAATTACGAGGGACTTCTTCAGGGGATTGTCCTGGTTCCGAGAGACGGGCGAGGCGTTTTTTCTCCTGGTGCTTTTTGTAGGCTTTGTAGCCCCAGGTGGCGAGCATGGTTGCGGAGCCGAGGGGGGGTTTTGGAAGAACAGGTGGAGCTGGGGATGGTTGGGTATGAGGGTGTGAGATGTAGTTTAGATAATGGGTGGATGTGTGATTCGGGTTGATTCGACTAGGTAATTTTGGTACGGAGGAGGAGGAGGAGAAGGAAGGGGCTTGAGGAGGTATAGGGTGGATGGGGAGAAAGAAGAGATGGGAAAGCGCACTTATATATCCAAATATATCACCAGACGTTCCAGATTTCCCTGAGCTGAGCTCAAAGCTCCAACGTCACATAAGACCACCCTGCTTATCTTGAATTAGCACAGCGACCATTTCAGGAGCAAATGCCAGAGTAACCAAAAAAGATGTATCTTTGATATCGCAAGGTTGGAAATTTACATGTAACCGATGCGATGCGATGCGACTGCTGAGGTTGGGGCTGATGTGTCCAGATTAGGTTAGCCTTGTGAGATTGTTCAGCCTCAGGACAATGCCACGCAAAGTGTTACACGTGGAGACAGGTACGCGGTAAGGGAAAAAGGGCGACGTTGCAGTCTGAACAAGACCACAGAGAGCCTGGGGCCTGGAAATTGCGGATAAGTGTTGTGATTGCTAAAGATGACGCCGAGTCAGGGTTGGACGGTATGGGACGATCAAGGGTAGTAGGTAGTGCAGAGAGGCCATAATGAGTCCTGGATTTACTTTTCTGATGTTTCTGGACGTTGAGGCTTCTAAGGAAATTGTTTCTGGAAGTGTAGATTAGATATCGTGTAAGTTGGCGGTTTAATGTGGATACAATACCGACAACAAGAAAAGCTATATCAGGGAATAGCTCGGCAGTCTCTCCTATTGCAATTAATGGCTTCTTGGAGCCTGCAAAGCTTCGACATATATACAAGACCTTTTACTCCCCAGCCATAAGCAGACAGTCTCCTTTTCTAGTACCTTTTCATGCCTAGCATCACTCGGTGGGATATTATTCCAGCACTTGGGCCTTCATGGATCGATCCTCCTAGATAAAAGTCACAAGCGAACGCTCGCTTGACAATAATCATAGTCTAAGCTCGATTGTCATTCTTAAGATCCGCTCTCGCCTCGAGACTTATCCTCTGGTACCTGCGAATTCTCTTGTTTGGCTTCAAGGCATTGACGCTTCGTATTATGTCCATCCTTGTCCTCAGCGTTTGGTTCCCGCTTAAGAACAAAATGTTTAACGTCTTCCTTGATACTACTGACAACCTTATTGTCTTCATAAAATGTCTGCACTTGATTCCACACGACTCGTCTCGGCTGACGCTTGGAAATGTGTTCATCCTCCTGAATATCGGAATCTCTTTGCCTCTTGAGAACGGGCTTTCGACTCTCTGTCTTGACGCAAGTGACAATCTCATCGGCTTTACACGATATCTGCAGGTTCTCCCACCCGAGTTGTTTTCGCTGACGCTTTGCATCATGTTGCTCCTCCCCGATATCTCTTCGCCTTTTAATGCCAGCGCCTTCTTGGCCGTTGGTCAGCGTTTCTGTTTTCAGCTTCACGTACTGCTCAGCAGAGCTTTTCAATATATTGGCTGAGGTTTTTTCGATGCGTACAATGGTTATCTCGGAATCGCAGGACAAATACTCGATTTTGAGATGTAGATCCTGCGGCTCCTCAGTTTCTGTTTCACCATTTGCGCTGCTTTCTGTATCTGCCTTTGGCTCTTTTCGGGTGTATACTGGTAGAATGATCTCATCCTTAGCCTCATGTGCTGCATTGGCGTCGAGCCTATCACAACTGCTTGGTTCTCCGTATTCGAGGACGGGCCATGGATCACCAATTGGTTTGTCGGATGCCCCACCTCCATTATATTTCCGATACGCCTTGGCCGCTTTTGACTTCCGAAGATTCTGTACTTGGTTGGAAGGTAAAGTTGACGATGCAGATGGGGCAGAAGGAGTCAAAGATACTGTGGGAAATGGAATTCGGAACTGAAAAGTAACTGTAGAAGAAGAACGGACCAATGTTCGAGCAACGCTGCAAGGTCTTACAGTTCTTCAGGGATGCCATTCAAAGATGGCCTTCCCAGTTTCATCGACGAATTCGACATCTGCTTTTCCCTTGATGGTCCATAGTCCTGTATGCTGAATGAAGCGTGTTATGGAAATCTTTGCGTCTGGGCCGAAGGTGGTCGCTGAGATCGGGCCTGGGGTGACAGCACATTCTTAGGTGATTTCCTCGTCTATCATAAAGGACTGTGTCAGTGTAGGTCTGTAAGATTGTATTAACGGGCCTGCGTCGCCAGACGCTATCAGGTTCTGAGTGTAGAACTTAGCGTCAAGTCTTGCTTCGCGCAGGTTTGCAATGGACTGTTTACACCATTATCCCAGTACCTCGTAACGGTACCTGTATGGATGATCATAGATGCGTCATGATCTTGTAGGCCTCCAAAAATAGCTCCTAGATCATAAACTGTGTGGTGTAGCATGATATCCACCCAAGCCCATTGAGGAATGGAGTCTAGCGGTATCATGAACAAAGCTCGGTGGATACACGAAGAAGAGTGGATGAGCCTTGTGTCACCACAAATCTCCGTTAAGTGGATATGTTACGATGAGACAAATAGTCTGTACATTGAGGGAGCTGTTCCTGTTACCACACCTTACGCGGACTACAGCCGGCGTCATCTACACGGAAAGAAAACGCAGTAGAACTGTAGGCTCAAGCGTTTCCACATATCAATTCTTGTTCTTAATGAGAGATAGTACCTTACCTGCAGGCGAAGGAAATGATATTGAGTTCCTGTCACCTCTGGGCACAGATCGTCGTCACATTAGTAGCGTCTTTAACATATCAACCAGTGCCTTGCTCCATTGTTGGCTTGCTTATCTTACAAGATACCCCCCATGAACCCAGTTTACTCCCTGACCCATAGAGCTGCCATTCCCATACCTGTGCCGACGCACATACTTGTTACACCAACTTTCTTGCCAGTTCGGCCTAGCTCGTTAAGCAATGTAGATACTTGCCTGGCTCCGGTACAACCCAGAGGATGACCAAAGGCAATAGCACCTCCGTTTGGATTAACCTGTTCAAGATGTCAACCATTGCAACCCATCCTTGAAGAGTATAACATACCTTCTTCTCGTCCAGTCCCAATTCCTTAACACACCAAACACACTGACTAGCAAAAGCCTCGTTAATCTCGTAGACATCTACTTCATCCTTCGAGATCCCGGCCTTTTGTAGTGCAACTGGAATCGCTTTCCATGGCCCAATGCCCATGAGCAGAGGCTTCACGCCAACAACAGCACTCGTGACAAACTTGCCTATGACCTTCTGACCAAGTGTCTCTGCTGTACTTCTCCTCATCAATAAAACCGCGGCAGCGCCATCGGAAATCTGACTAGCATTTCCAGCGTGTATGCTTCCATCCTTTGCAAAGGCAGGCTTGATCTTGGCCAGGCTCTCTGCTGTAATACCAGGCCTGATACCGTCGTCTTTGTCCACTGTAATCGTCTTTTCCTCGTCTGTTTTTGGATCAACGAACTTGACCGTCATTGGCGCGATCTCTTCATTGAATTTTCCCGCTTGTTGCGCCTTGAGGGCCTTTTGGTAAGAGGAAGCGGCAAAGGCATCTTGATCCTGCCGTGGGATCTTTCGGTCCTTGGCCATCTGTTCGCTTAGCGCACCCATGGGTACTTTGCAGTTCTTGGATTCTGGGTGTGACTCTAAGAGCTCGGAAAATTCCGTCACAGCCCCAGGACCATACTGAGAAGACATTGACTCCACGCCAGCGCCGACGCCAATGTCAATCATGCCGGAGCGAATGGCGTTCGCAATGTCTGCACATGCTTGTAGCCCACTTGAACATTGTCTATTCAACGACTTTACTGCGGTGCTCTCTGGAAACCCGGCAACGAGGGCTGCAGCACGGTATTCGGTAGCTCCGCCACCGGGTGCAAGAACGTTTCCAACGGCGATATCTTCCACCAGAGCCGGGTCTATCTTGGAGCGTGCTATTAGGGATTGGAAAGCGTGGACGAGCAGATCAGCAGCAGCAGTATCTTTAAGACCACCTTTGCCGCCACGGGTGAAAGGCGTACGAAGAGCGCAGGTAACGACTACGTCGTGAGGTGATTTGGCAAGTATACTCTCACGACCTCGAGGAATATCAATCTCCGAGGAGGCGAGGTGGGACTGCACTTGAGAAAGGCGTTGTTGTGCTATGGGCAGTCTGTCAGTGTAGTCTAGGAAAAGGACTTCTTGGAGGGTATTACCGTGAGACATGTTTGGTGACTGTGAATTTTGTTGATGCCTGAGTGCCTTCAGGATTTAATGCGGGTGATGGCTACATATTTATTCGTGAGTCCATGCCGAAGTGATATTATAAGAAGCCTCGGCTGAAATCATCCCTGCGCATAAGCTTCAGGTCACGTGGTAAACCACCCATCTTCTTTTCACATGCAAATTCCGGTGCTTTAGGGCTTGCAGTTTGGACACATACACATACATTGTAATGCCTTTCCGTGTGCCTCGTACACAAGGTCATACTCGGAACAATCAAAGAGTCGTACTGACTGAATAATGTAAGGCATTGCCCGACTTCCCAAACGATGGCGGGAAGCGTGGTAGCCGCCATCTTAGCCCCTGCCAGGCCCAATACTTTCTCTCGTTAGATCTCTCCAGTGGTTTGTATCCGACATGGTTTCTTCGCTTGTAGACCAGGCACTCGAAACGCCATCTGTTGACATCCAGTCCACAGCTTGCCCGGGCTCTGCCTTAGCGTCAACGGGCGTAAGATTGATGTCAAAGTCTTCTTCGTCCGCGGCATCTCTCATGTTGATGCAATTTGCCTTTCGCAATATTGCCTCATCAAGATGCTGACCTCGGTGCTGGGAGACGTGCTCCATCAAGGCCTTGGCATTTCGAAACACTAGTGATTCGTGACTTTGCGAAACACAGAAAACGCATCGATAGTCGTATATACCATGTTTGACCTTGGATAACGCAACATGAGACTTTGCGAGGAATGTCCAACGATACCGAACGCCGTGAGATTCGCGGATTGCGTCATCGAAAGCCCACTCTTTGTCCTTTTTGCAAGCGCGACCTTCAAAGGCGCATTTCGAGCTTCCGCATGCCCAGTAGTATCCCTCACCCTGAAAAGAGCCCGATTGATTCCGTAGCTTTAGGCCGTCTCTGAGTCCAACCTGCAGTTTGTATGCCCCCTTGCAAAAGCCCCCGTAGACATCCCCCGATGCGAGTTTCGATTCATGTGTGGATTGCCTTTGTAAACCACCAGATGGCTCTGTTTGCGATCTTTGCCGTGCGTGAAGACTCGTTGTTAGAGTCTCGTTTGGTGATCTCGAGAGCTCTGAAGCCCATGGATTGTTCTCATCCAAAAGCTCCTGAGACGAAATCGTCATCGCCGAGGAACGATTACTATTCGGCGCGCTTTTATGTGGCGGCATGCTGTCATTCGAATCACCTCTTGGGTAGCCAAGCTCTCCTCCGTGTGATTCCCTTGTTCCAAATGTTGGTATGTGCGAGAATATTCCACGGAACTTGCGTTTGGCAGAGCTGGAAGAAATCTCGGGCCTTTCTGTATGTTTGTAGCGCAAAGGTGGTTGGGAAGGGTACTTGGGAACGTTTCCCACCTCATTATCCCATGGGGTAACAATGGATCTTATATAATTTCCTGTGTCAGGTTGCGGCGCTCTGCCATCAATTTGACCTTCACCATTGACATTGTTGGAAGGCAAAGGTATACAAGGTAGGATTTGAGGTATGTTTGGTGATACAGATATCGTCCTTGCCTTTCGCAGATAAAGATCGTTGAGTACGCTCACGGCCTTGATTCTCCCTTCATCTGAGGCGTCTACAAGGATTGAAAAATCGGTCATGCCATCATCCTCGGATGCTTGCCGCAAATGTTTGATCAATGATCCTTGGAGCTCAATTATGACATCCTTGAGGGCGTCGGTAGCGATTCCTATGAATTCCTCAGTTGGCGAAATCAGAGCAGAATCGGGCATCACTCACTGTCTCCAATCGCAAACTCGGGTCCAAAGCGCTTCACCCCACTCTCCTTCGCTTCTTCCACTGCTTGCGATCCTTTTTGGAGTGATTCTTCTAGTAATATTGTTGGCGGGAGCGCCTTACGAGCTCGACGTTTGTCCTTGATTCGTTGAACAATCACTTGTCCATCTCTGTAGGCAGATACAACGGCAGCTACGCAACTGATAATCGCGACGACCTCCATCGTTTGATCTAGTCATGAGTGTATAGACTTAATGAACGTAGAGCACAATGTTCCTGCCAAGCCGTAGAAAGGCTTGGGGAGTGGAGAGAAGTATGCTTAAGAAACGCGTATGCGCTTCCCTGTAGAAGGCTTCAAATGGAGGATGTCCTACAGGATTCATGCTGAGGCTGAGCGGGATGTCCATTTGGAGGGGTGATGATAGGTCAAGGTTAGACGCCTACCCGAAGGCTGCAAGGCTAAGTGATCCCTCGAATCAATTTCAGAAGGATGAGGATCGAAGCATATACTGAGCAGAAGTGCAGTATGAGTACAAAGTCATTCCAATGAATAGTCCGTGTCAAACGACCAATGAATTTAAAGCCGCAAATGTCTGTTGTCGTCCTGAGTTGGATTACATAATCCCGCCGATAGGGTTTTCCCGCCGCAGCCACCTCACCAAATCCTCTTACTGCTTATTCTCTTCCCCTAATGGCTTCTCCCCCTGTCGTTCTACATGCTTCCTCTTCTCCTTCGCGGGCTCGCTCGGATCTCTCTTGACCTCATCGTGGCTGGGTGTGCTCTCATCTTGCTCCGCAGGAATCTTCGACTGGTTTGACACTGGCGTCTGGATGCTTGCCGTATCTGGAGACCCGCCATCTGTAGCACGCGAGGTTTTGATGCTTGATTGCTCGTTGCTGACGGACTGAGGGTTGCCCAAGTCGCCTGATTTGCCTTGAGGAGAATCGTCGTGGCTAGAGGAGGTTGCGTTGCGTTGCGATGGGTGGTAGTGTGCAGAACTGGGAGAGGTTAGTCGAATCTTTCAGTTGGTGGACTCGTTTGTGTGAAGGGAGAGCAAGGATTGGGTATTCTACTTATGGCTGGGTTCTGGCTGCGGCGGAGGGTGGAATGGAAGAGACCAGGAGCGAGGCGAACAGGAAGCTTCCGTACAATTTTAAAGGCCATTATTGAGGTATTAGGACCGAGGGGTCCGAAATTGTGGTCCAATACGGCGAGGTGAGCGTACTGTGCCTTGAAGCCCTCTGCTGTGCTATTACCATGATACAACTGAATATAGCTTCCCCGGCGATCGTCCGTCTGCATGTCACTGATGTACGGGAGATTTCCCTAAACCAGATGAAAGATCAGGACGGGAAGCGTCCCAGACAGGGAGACACCTTTAGGATAAACCGAGAGCGGATAATGCACGTACAGCCAAACGCGGCTCTTCGCTGAAACTATTCAGGAAATAGAGCTTGAGCGATGGCAGAACTGTTGGGTATCGACAATGATGAAAATCGCAGCATTGGAATAATGATCGACTCTATGGTACAGTATGTTTCTGTTCGAACCGAGTTAAGGCGTCGTCCCTCATGTAGGAATGGACATCAGGCAATTCTTATCAAGCGCTATCACTCTATTATCTGCGAGCGTAGCGCTATTTGTGATCCCTGACGTTGCCGAGCAGCGCCGGCGGTCACTTCAGGAACGGGAGCTTGTGTATAAAGCGTATTAGACTCGTGATAAGCACTGATATTATATACGAAGAAAGACAAGTCTGAGAAAAAGGACTGAGCATATCGTACGGCTATCCCTGAGATATCATAACTGTGACAAACTCCCAATACTGGAACCTCGACCTCACCAAAGTCCACATCCGTTTTGAGACCTGAGCGTACGTGAGCTAAGGGCAGTCGTCCATGGATACGAGCCTGACGAGAAGGTTGATCCGAAGAGCCTAGATGATCGAGCTATATAGCTTGGGGACATTTCCCCTCGACTGCCCAGCCTAGTGGTTGTAATTATCGAGAGGCGCATCATTCTCAATCACCTTCCAGATCTCGTCAATCTCGGTCTTGGCCTCCTCGCCGACCGAGCCCTTATTCAGCCAAGCTAGCGTCTCCTTGACCTGAGACAGCTTGCTGGCGCCGAAGATGACGGCATCGCCATATTTGGGGTCAAGCGGCGAGTCGAAAGCGACCCAACGATATGCAAGCTCCGCCTTGCTGCAGCCAGCAGCCTGAGCAGCCACTCCCCACAGATCTAGGGCCTTGTGGTACGAGGGCTTGTTATATAGATCAGCGTACAGGCTACCCAGCCAATGGCCTTTACCGAAACGTCCAGCGTCCTTGCTGCCTGCGATGATTTGCTCCTTGGTCTTGGTCAGGAGGCCGCCAGCGATCGGGCTGTATACGTAGAAAGCGATGTTGAGCTTGCGCAGCGTGGGGAACAGCTCTGTTTCCTGCCTTCTAGCGACGGGGCTGTAGTTGCCCTGGTAGACGGTCGGCAGCGGGTAACCCTTCTCCTTGCAAAGGGCGTAGATACGCTCCACGTCATCTGCCTTGAAGTTACTCAAACCAAAGCGCTTGAAGTAACCAGCCTTATAAGCATCGTTGATGCCTTTGAGCATGTCCGCGAGATCGAGAGAAGGGTCCGGACAGTGGATGTAGTACACGTCGACCTGCACTCCCCATCAGATCTGGCTCGCGGCCTATTCGCCAATCACTTACATTCTTCACACCTAGCCTCTCGACCGTCTCCTTGGCGTGTTGTAAGATGCCCGCAGAATTGCTACCGCCAGCGATGAAGCCGCCGGGGGTCTTGCTGTCGATAATGAATTGGTCTCCGCCGTGAGTCTTGCCAATCCACTCCTCAGAGTTGCTATACAGGCGGGACGTGTCGATGATGTCGCAGCCGCCCTCTCTTAGGAGCTTGTACAGCTCCTCAATTATGGGCATGTCGGGAAAGTCCTTGCCCTCGCCGATGGGGCCGCCGCCAAAGACAGGCTTGAGTCCTCTGCTGGCCATGGTGTTAATGGTCCTGTCTTGCAAGTTGATGTGTTGCAGGCGGGGTGATGGTTGGAGAGTTGAATTTTCTGCAATAATGCTGTCGACTTCTTCTCTCCCCTTTATATCTGACTTGCTCTTGCAATCGGCGCGGAGTTGGCCATCTGACCCCGCTTTACAAATACAGTTCTTCACCGGGCCGTGGTCGAAAATCGCTCGACGGATGGAACACAACGCCTCGCAGGCGCCATTGTCCTGACATACTTCATAGGCGTTTCCCTTTCTCGGCTGCGTGAACCATGCCGCTTGATTCGTGCAAAGCCCCAGCTAGTCGCCGTCGACGACGCCACCTTGACGGGAATGGGGCTGCCTACCTTCATTGGGGACAAGTTGAGGCTGTGAACTCGGCGGCGGCGACTATCCCAAACCGGATAGCCTCCGCAGACTGAGGTAGCGGATGTACATGTTAATACTGGTACAGCCTGCCCCTGCGGAATCTTATGATTTGATACTTATTCTCAGCAAAACCAGGTCTCGTACAAATGCTATATTTACCGGAAATTCCACACGACGTTGAAAAATATGTGCCGCTGCCAAGTGGAGTTGCGATCTTGCGGGAAAACTCAAATTCAGCGGCGGTGGGCGGTGACTATCCCAAAGCCGATAGCTCCCGCCGAGCACCGGGTACTTACAGATACAATCTGAATAATCCAATCGTGACAATCTCGCAAGAAGTTGATCAATCTTCCTCCACAGACTGTGAAAGCCACCACCTACAAACATGGCCACAACCCTGGAAACGAAAGCATGTGAGGCCTGCGCTACAGCAAAGCGGAGGTGCGGAAAGGAGATGCCGCACTGCCTGAGGTGCAGGAGACGGGGCACCGAATGCACGTATCCCCCAACGAAACCGACCTGCTTCGTCCTTTGCGGAGGAGACGACACATTCCCGGTCGAGCACGACATCTTCCCTTCCAGCACTTTACAATCATCTACATACTCTCCGGGCCTCCAGACTGGAGGAGTTGATTATTCCAAGCTGTCTCTGGGTCTAGATCTTCCCGGACTCTCTAGTGATCTCGTTGATAACCGACCATATTCAAGCTGGTTTGCTTCCCCAGAGACCTGGAAGATCGATCGTTTCCTACAGGTAGAGTACAACTCATTCACTATCATAGGCCTGAAGCGCCTTATGATAAAGATTCATCGGTGGCTTACCGAATGGCTCGAGAAAGGCAGCAATCCCTTTATCCACTCTCGGCTGTATCGGACTCGATTTCCGCGGTGTGTCCAGGATGCATATACCGCTCTGTCATGCTACATTCACAAAACGGCATCAAATGAGCAAACTATTTTTCAAGTCATCGAGGACCGAGCGAAGCAGTTATTAGCAGAACACAGCATTCCCTCGGCAGACTCATTATTAGACAACGTAAACTCGAGTTCGGTCACTCTTGACTCCCTTGAACACATAGCTCGGGTTCAGGCCTTACTGGTCTACCAGGTCCTCTGTCTCTACGACGGCGACATTCGGCTGCGTCATATCGCAGAGAGCCACATTCCCGTGCTAAACAGCTGGATGGAACAGATGGTTGAACACGCCAGCCATGCGGTATGCTTAGGTGGCTCCGTCATCTCATCGGCTCATGAACAAACGACCGTCGGTTCTAGTCTGTCCAATATTGCGCATTGCGGGAATCTTCTTTGGTACTCCTGGATACTTGCCGAAAGCATTCGACGCACGTGGCTCGTTGCCTCTGGCATCCAAGGAGCATATTTGGCAGCTCAGCAGGGCCGGGCGATTCCTTGCCAGGGCGGCATGATGTTCACAACCCGCCAAGGAGTCTGGGAAGCGCAGTCAGCTAGGGCTTGGGAGAAGCTGTGTTCAGAGGTAAACGTAGGATTGATGCAGGTGGCGGAGACCGATAAGTTATTCATAGAAGTCGCGCCGGAAGATGTCGACGACTTTACGACGTTAATCCTTCAGGCTACATTCGGTGAAGAGAGGATGGAGAGATGGGGAATCCAAATACAAGACTGACGATCGTAATCAAGAGTATGGCTTCTCGCTTTGGGCTCTCTCTGTTTCCAGTGCTAGGCCTTGGCATCGAATTTGCTTAACGTTGTAACTGTTGGAAATATCAGCGCTGAGGGATGTGGGTCAGTGGCTATAAGAAATCAGGCATCTCAGTAGCTCTCAAGGAGGAAAGATCCCATTTCGAATGTGCACCGAGGGCGAAGGCGTGACCTCGTCTTTGCGTGTATGTGTGGCTTTGGAGGGTTCCAGTCTTTGGGACCCAGGGGTCCCAAAACTAGACGCCCACGCCTCGCTGTCTAAAGTTAACCAAAAAGACACCACAGGCCAACAGATCAAAGGCTGCTTGATTGGTGCTTCGGAGGACGAGAGGGAAGGCGCCTGAGCAGAGAGTGAATAGCACGAGGGGGTGGGTGAGTGGAGGTTAATTCTTACCTGAGCAAAAGCGGCGTGGCTGATTAACTGCAGCGGGACTCAAAAAAAAAATCTTGTATTCTACTGTCAAATCCAGGTAACTTTCTCTACTCCCTGGCAGGCAATCTTTCTCATATGGCGCCCATTTTCTAATTCTGCAGGTGTACTGTAGCTTCGTACTTGGAGCATTAAAGAGGTAGAAAGGATGTCCAGATTTAGCGGCCCCAGACCTTCGTGGTTGGAGGCAGCTGGCCCGCACCATGGTCTTCATATTACATCCCTGATTACTTGCACTCATCTTTCGCGCAAGCGCGCTCAACTCTGCCCACAGACTTGTTCCATCAATCCAGTCTCTACAGTAACTTCAAGAGCAAGTCTTTCGCCAATGCACCAGGCTCTTGCAACATTCGCTCAAAATTATCGTCCTCGGCGATTACCTCGAGATGACACACTACATAATCTATCACAAGGCTTCTCATTCTGTCGATGCCTTGGTCATGGATCATGGTATGTTTGTATATGTATTTGACCAGCTCGACGATATCCGGCACTCTGTCTTCGAATAAATAAAACCGCGACAGGGTAAGCCGAAGCTTCTGCCGAATTAGCTGCTGCAGCGGCTCAATACCGTATCGGTCGGAGAAGACGTAGAGGTAGGCGTGGCAGAGAAAGATATGGGCGTAGCTTGCGCTTGATTCTTTATTCTGACGTGGCTCCCACGACTCACGATGTCTCACGATCACAGTCGACCTTTCTTGCAGTAACGTCGGCTCTAGGCCTCCCTATATGAATTGTATCCAAATCCGTGCTGTTGATATAACTCCGGCTCCTCTACTAAAGGCTCTGGCAGCGTCTCTAGCTCCTCGCGCCAGAGGTTGCTCTTTAGATTCTTCTTGTTCTTATTTTTTTCATCGTAGAACTCCAGCTAGCCTCCTCCCCTGCCGCAGATTCGGTCTGCTCTTGGCCATTAACTCCGCTCAGCTGAGTCATTAGTCCTATTTCCGAATTTGTATCTTTTGTCTTATCCTCCGAAGCAATAGCCGACTGCTTCAGCACGATTTCTGGGTCTGGCACGGAGTATTTATCCGCGTATACTCGTAGTGGGCAGAACTGGGAGAGGTTAGTCGAATCTTTCAGTTGATGGACTTGTTTGTGTGAAGGGAGAGCAAGGATTGGGTATTCTACTTATGGCTGGGTTCTGAGTGCGGCGGACGGTGGAATGGAAGAGACCGGGAGCGAGGCGAACAGGAAGCTTCCGTACAGATTTCAAAGGTCATTATTGAGGTATTCCGTATTCTTTGACTGCAATCCAAAAAATTTCCACTGCAGACAGAATGGCAAGGTAACAGAATATTGAGGTCGATATCCGATGTATGTAGCTGGGGAAATCGGTGTTTACGTTGTAGGTACGATGATGAAATGGGCCACGGCCCATAGGGCTGCGTGCGGCTCTAACTTGCTGTTATCTGTCAATCAAGTCAAATGTCTGGGTTCAGAGTGTTACAGACGAAAGGAAGTACGATGGGGAAGGAAAAGACTTCATGGTATCGGGTCATCTTGTATCATAAATTCATTACGGCCCCGCACACGAATGCCTATCAGTCTTGCCTGCTTTGACACCCTACAGTTTGTACCATTCCTCCTATGCTTTGTAGAGTGTGTCCAAGAACCCGCTTGCCAACTGCACCATGACGCTCTTGTTTGGCAGGCTCCCTGCAACGCCGTACAACGCAGCCGAATCTCCTTTAGCACCACCCCTTGCTCCCTTGCCCTCCACAATTCGCACCCTTTCCTTCTCCTTCTCTTCCTCTACAACGGCCACCAAGTCCACTATCAATCGATCCACCACTGCCACAATCGGCAGAGTTACAGCCACATGGATCGCCGGTGGATCCTGTAGCGAGTTTAGATGCCATCCCTTGGCTGACATAGCGTCCGCTAGGTCGTAAACATTCAGTGTTTTTGGTGTGAAGGCAACGACGCTGACCAGAGGTTTTCCAATCACTGACAAATCGCCGTTCAAGGATTGATTGTCAACAATAGCTAATTCGATTTTTTTCGCAGCACCCACTATCGAATGGCATGAAGAGATGTAGCCGCTCTCACCCTGGGACATGAGACTGGCCCAGCAAGTAGCAATTAGTGCGCCCGGCCGTGATCCAGCGATACTCGGGGAGGCATAGACTCCGCCCGACCAGTCGGGAGAGACGAAGTACTGATATGTTCGTAGCGCTTGATTACGATATAGGAGGGTAGAGTTGCCTTTTGGGGCGAAGCCATATTTATGAGTGTCGCAGCTGATGCTCGTAACACCCTTGACAGAGAAATCGAATGGTTGGGAGGGAAAGCCTGCGCGAGCGAGGAACGGGACAAGAAACGAACCAAGGCAGCAATCGACATGTAGCGGAAGACGACCCTTCTTACGAAGGGCTAAGCGGGAAAGTGCCGAGATATCATCAATGATGCCGTGCGGAAAGTTGGGAGCAGAACCGACGAGTAAAATAGTATTACTATTAATGAGCCGGGAGACACTTGGGATACTGACGGTGTAGGAGGGGGCAGGGCAGGCGACTAGATGGACTTTTATATTGAAATAGAAGCCTGCCTTTCGAAAGGCGACGTGTGCAGTTTCCGGCACGATCCTGAAATAGAACAGTCAGCAGAAGCTCATGTAGAATGGAGCGCTACGTTTACATTTCGGGTTCCGTAATGCCTCGTTCAGCGTACCCTTTTTGTCTTGCACTCAGGCAAGCCATCAAGATGGACTCAGTGCCTCCGCCGGTCGTCACACCAGCTCCTCCAGTTGGTGCATTGAACATAGCGAGCACCATGGCAACGATCTCGGCCTCCATTTTGCGCACGCCAGGGAAGACATCCGGATGTATAGGATTTGCTACGCTGAATTTCTCGAACGCATCTGCTTGTAGCTTGATCAAGTCGTGTCCACCATGGTAAACCGCTCCACTGACCAAGCCATCTTCCCAGCGAGTGTGCTCCATTTCTCCTAGTTTTTCCAATTCTGCTCGGACTTGTGACTCCGTCCATCCTTCTTTCGGCAGCGTAAGGTATCGACTAATACCAGGCCCTTGGGGCACGAGTTTTCCTTCAAGCTTGGTAATGGCCTCGGAAACTTGCTTCTGTACTTGTGATCGTACGCCAGGGGCTCTCAGAAATAAGCCATAGAGGGTTCGCCGAACGGAAATGTATGTGTCTATCACATTTCCGAAGATGCCGCGACCTCTTAATTTCAAGGCGACCTTGCGTGTCCATCTTAGCAGAAACAAAAAGAAGATGAGATTGCGCAGCCTGAGAAAATAGTCAGTATCAGCAAGTCGAATGGTGTGTATCTCTGCGAAAAAACAGTGCGCTCACGAATCAATGCCTAATGCTAGTAGAGTGCTTTTCGAGGTTGGTCTCTGAGCTGCAAGGCCATTTCGAAGACTGACTGGCATGCGGGAACTCCCCATGTTCTTTACTGCATTAGACCCAATATCATGGCTCAACTACGTTAAGCAAAACACATATTGCTGTCCTTGCATTACAATGGTAATGGTGCTTGTAATGCCGAGCGCCGGACTTCCGCTCCACTTCGAAGCTGTCAAAAGGCTTGGCATGAAGTAGGAATTCAAAGCACTTTGATTATGAATTCGGAGCGCTCTTGCAATAGTAGTATGTGCATTGTTGCTCTTAGGGGATTATCTAATACCTGCTGTACATAGGTACAAGACGTTCTCAGATAGGTAGATCTAGACAACTCTGATTCTTGCGCATTTTCCTTTCCACTCGAACATTTGAGAATACCATAGCCTCCAATGGCCGTGTCAACCACTCCTTGTATCTTTCCCATGCCTGAGAGCCCAACCAACTCCTTGATGTTTTCCACGATTCCAACGCCAGACCCCGTTATATCACGCCATATCGGGCACCCTCTAGTGCTACCTCTGATCCAATTCATGCTATCCTCTGCACCCACAATGTGTGCTATGAGCAACCTTTTCTGCTCACTTGTCGAGGGGGCCACTCTGTTGCTGCCTGATTACCACACGTGCCATGATCTGATTTCCCTCTCCCTTGCAATCCATTACATTGGAGATAGGGTTTCAATGTAGTACCCTGGATCTGGTTTCCTCATCTCCCGCATTTCAGCATTAGTCATAGCCTGTTCGACTTCTGATACTGCCACTAGCTCTTTGACCTTCATAATCTGTCCAGCGACCTGAGGACTGACAGGGTGAAAGACCGTTCGCATTCTTTTCCGTAGACCAAGCGCTGCAAGTACACCTTGTGTCTTTCTTGGCAAGCCAATGGATGACCGGATTAGAGTGATTCGAAAAAAGGACATGGTTATGAGGATGTAGGATTTCTCGACCGCAGCCGTTTGTCCGCACCCTTGAGTCTTTATAAGTACACGAAAGCCAGTTAATAGCAGAGACGGGGCTTACAGGCTAGGTTGGAATGTGGATTGAAGTAGTTCGTCCCTACGAATGGCAGATGGTCTAGTTATGGTTTGACTCTGAGTGTGAAAATGGTAGTAGAGTTTACTTCTCGGTTAAGCCAAATTTAATAGATCCAAGGGGTGGTCCGTGCAGCGATCCTTGTCGCAACACTACTACATACGTACCTTACGTGCTCACCTAATGACACAGCACAAGGGCTCGCACACCACAGTCGGCATGTAGTGCTTGCACATACAGAGCGCTTGAGCTATGACCGATCTTGACGGCACAACAGTCCGGCTTGCGGACTTGCTGCGACACCCGGAGGATCTCGACAAGATTTCTTTTCTGAAGTCGGAATTCTTCCGCAAAAAAGCTGCCGTAGATAGCCAGCTCAAGGTCGGACTGAAAGAGCAACTAGAGATTACGCAGTCAGGAATGAACTCGATTGGAGATGGACAGCGGACAGCCAACCAGATCAAAGAGGAAATGATGAAGATTGACAAGCTCTGTGCCGAAGCCCAAAACATGATTCGAGACTTCCCCAACATCAACCTGGTCTCTCAGGTCCACCGGAATTTCTCACAGGTCGAGAGCATGAAGTCAAACATAGAGACTTTCGACTTCAGGCTCAATGAGCTTGAGCAATTGCTGCGGGAAGATGACCAGGACCTCGAGAACCAACCGAACCTCCTTAATATCCATCACGGTCTTACCCGACTACGAGATATCAGGGACGAAGCCATGTACCAAATCAAAAAAGCTTCTGATACATCACTAGAAGGTACGCTGCAGGATCATTTCACGCGACTGGATGATGTGGTTGACTGGTTCGACGATCATGTCGGCACTGCTTGTATGAACCTGATACCCCTGGTGCGGGCTGATAACAATGCAATGGTAGTACGTCTAGCGCTAATCATAGATGAGGAAGAGAAGAGCGACAAGAAGGTCAAGGCACTACAAGATGCGCAGCGCGAATATAAGGAACTTGCATCAAGATTTAAGTCAATCACAAGTGGACCTAAGCAGCTGCGCGGCTATAAGGAGAAGTTTCTGAAAGCTATTGAGTACTACGCACAAACACAGTTCGAGGCTGCAAAGCAGAGCTTTCTTGAACAGCCTGAAAAATTGCCGAGTCTCATGAAATGGTATTTCAATGACCTCCACGTGGTTAAAGTCGGAATGGTAAACCTAATGCCTAAAAAATGGAAGATCTTCAAGACATATACCAACATATATCACAACCTTATGCATGACTGGCTGATAAAGCTGATCGACGATCCAAGCCTCAGCCCCCAGCATATGCTAAGTATCATCGATTGGAGTGAGAAATACTACGCGAAGATGAGTAAACTTGGCTGGAGTCAAGCAGTTCTAAAGCCTCATATTCTAGATGATAGAGAAGGCGAACTAGTTCGAGAATATCGACAGCTTATCGTCAAATCCGTCGATGAATGGATGGATCGCATGTTTACCACGGATAGGAGGGCTTTCACAGATCGTAAACCAGAAACGCTTGACACCGACGAGCACGGCTACTTCCGTACAAAAACTTTGGGTGACATGTGGCGAATGCTAAGAGAGCAGACTTTGGTGGCGGGCAATTCAGGCCGAACAGATGTTGCAGAGGGCGTCATTGATGCCATGTTTCGTGCCTTGAAGACTCGACAAAACATGTGGCAGAAGATGATTGATGATGAGTCAATGAGGTACAAAGATCCATTGAGCGAACAGGAAGGCCTGCAAATTCTCCAGGATTGGCTGGTTGCGGTAGCTAATGACCAGATCGCTTGCATTGATGACAATGAGGATGCTGGCCAAATCAGCTATTTAACACGCTTCCAGCGGGACTTTGAGTCTCTGGTCACGCCTCGATTTCTGGCCCATTCTAAAGCGGAGCTTGACGGTCTACGCGATGGCTTTGTGGATCTCAGTACTCACTGCATTACCACCTTTGTGACTTTGATCTTCAGGGTCGACTTCCGATCCACTATGCCCGAGTTCTTCACCTATAAATGGTACACAGGCCCTCAAATGAAACTTATTACCATCACTTTCAACGACTACATCAATGATTATGCTAAGATGCTTCACCACAGTCTACTCGACATCTTTGTCGAGGAACTCTCTGACGAGCTCCTCGTCCATTACCTTTCCGCTGTGCGTAACAAAGGCGCCAAATTCCGTCGCTCCGATCCTTTTACAGAAAGATTCAAGGACGACGTCATTACAAGCTTTGACTTCTTCCGGGGGTTGAATACCAAGGAGGAGCTTTCGAACCTAGTCTCGGTGGATTTCGCATCCATCAAGCAGAAATGGAAGGTTGTGGATTACCTAGTGCGGTTACTTGAAGCGGACAAGGCAGGTGTGGTCGGCATCTATGAAGCATTTAAGAGAGAATACTGGGACGTGCAGATGACGTGGGTGGAAAGTGTTCTGAGATCGCGAGATGACTATGACCGAGGCATGCTCAGCAATGTGAAGACGAAGGCAAGCGAGGTCTATGTGGAACGAGGCCCGGAGACCATCATGAGCAAAGTCAAGTGAGCATAGGTTGGAGATTATTCCTTCCATCCCTGTGGGGACAAATATACCCGGACCAGAACAGCTTGATCTATTGAAATCCTCGAACACCGGCGTTATATTTGAAACAATCCATCGAAGCCGCCATACCATGCAGTAGGTAATACTGAAGGTTGCGAAGCTCCATTTGTGGGAAGTGCACAGATGGGCTATGCAACTTTCGGCCCTGGCACTATCACCATTGGGGTTTTCAAGCGGAATGCCTGCTACTCGCAATCGAAGATTAGCAGCTGTACCTTCCAACAATTGGGAAATTCCATCTTCACTAGAATGAACTATGCGATTCAAGCGGGCCGTGCCATTTTGACAGGTTTCTCTACATTGCCGCAAAAGCCGCATTATGCGACATTCTCACAGGGTGGCCCTTGACGTACAAGCGCCAGGTGATAAGAAGCTTCCGTTCGCACAGAACGTTCAGGTCGTCTTTTGCCTATTGTTGCATTGGAACTTTTGTCCTGCACAATACAATCACCGGAGCCAACCATGTTGTCCTCAGCTCTTAGTTTATCGACCATCTCACATCTACTTCTCACAACCCTCGCCCTCCCATCAAACCACCGCCACAGCTCCGTACCCGACAACCTCGTCGACCGCGGCAATCAATTCGCCCCCCGTTCCGCCGACTCCTTGGAATCCTCCGCCTTCCCCCCCAACATTTCCATAACCGACCATCTCTCAACCAACCCTTCTTCCGAAGCCAACCTCACCATCGACGCACTCACCTGCTACCGTCCACGCCCCCACGGCCCACAACGCCCCATCCCGAGCGCCTTCGACTGCTACAGTGCCGAGCAACTCATCCTCCTCGACCCCGACCTCTTCACTGCCCGGGTCTGGTCCGGCACCCGGGGTTTGATTGTCGCAGAGTGGCGGTCGGGCACCTGCAGCATCAGCCTCGCGGCCCAGACGCCCTTTTCCGAGGATCGGTTCGCACCGGTTTTGGCGGCGTGGGCCGCGTCGCATCTGATCAGGACGTGCGTGATTGGACCCTATGAATCTGGTGGGTCGATGCTGCTGGGGCATGGAACGACGTTTGGGACGATAGTGAAAGGGACGGAGGCGGTGGGTACGGCAGGGGGCGCGGTTGGTGGAGGAACGGCAACATCCTAAAAAGGGGTCTGCTCAAGCGGCGGAGGAGTTTGGGCCAGGCTAGTATGTATTTGACGGGAATGGGGCGGCACGCTTACGGAGATATTCTTCGAGGAGATCTTGACCCGTCTTGCGTAGAGTATGTATGTATGTAGGACATGTGGAACCTTACATAGCCGCAGAATCTCCCATACCTCCTACGTAATCCACGCGCGCGTGTGAATAACGCTGCACGGATCCACGACCCATCCATCGTATGCATCTGACTTTCGTTTCCGGCACAAGACGAGACTTGATCTGCTCAAATTGTTTTCGTTATAGGATTATGTATCTCCCCACCACCACCCCTCTTTACTTTTTTTTTTTATTACCGATGATGGTGGGCTCGATTTCGCTCTCTTCGGTGACAAAGTTGGCATTCTGTATCGCAGGATCTTACTGGACGCAGACAGGCAGTGTAGGAGTGCATGAAGCTACCGCCTCTAGTTGCTAACGGCCCGCCGTCTCATCTCACAGCTCAACGCCACCCTCCCCTCCCTCCCCTGCCACCTCCTTCACCCCTCCCACTCTTCTTCCCCACTCCCCCGCCCCTAATTTTCAGCACCCCCAACCCCCTCCTCTGCGTCTTGAACCCACCCCTCCCATTCCCACCCTCCCTTCCTCTTCCGAAACTTCCTTTCCCAGCTCTTCCATCTTTGCCCCTCATAGGCCCCCTTCCACCGCTGCCCCTAAGCGCCTTTCCATTCGGTCGCTCTCGGTCGCTCCTGCTCGCTTGCGGCTCCTCCTCATCGACCTCCATCTCCCCCTGGTTCTTCTCGCGTTTGTTGGAGTACTTCAGACGGCCGCCGCGGCCGCGCTGTACGGCGTCGCGACCGCGTATGGCGTCGACGTAAGCGCCTACACCAGCTTCCAGAGAAATGTCTTTTCCACCGTCTCCGCCTAAGTCCATAAGGATGTCGTCTTCGTCGTCAGTATCGCCACCATTGCCATTACCGAATATCAATTTACCGTCCGCGTCAGTTTTGCCTCGCTTTTTGCTAGGCACCGGTTTGATAGTCACGGGCTTACGGGAGGATATATTCCCCATTGAAGAGCGGGAGAGCAGGTCTAGAGGCTCGTCGACATCTTCGACAATGTAGGATTTCGAGGGCCCGCCGGTGTCGCTATCGGCAGCATCAGAGCCGGACGAAGCGTCAGAGTCGCTGCCGTAGACGGCTTCATCGTATTCGCTTTCGAAGCGGGACTTCCGTCTTGCGGACTTTTCGTTCCCGTCGGCTCCCTCATCATCGCCGGCCTCTTTCTTCCTCTTGCGGCGCTCGCGTGCCTTGCGAATATTGGCAAGGAATTTCCTATCCCCCTCCGGGCACCACCTCTCCACCGCATCACTCCCAAATCGCCTTACCATACGCTCAAAAATATGTTTCACCTTCGCGCGAAAATGTGCTTTGTGCTCGCGGGACCAGGACATTAGCCCCGGTACTAGGGTTTCGAGACGGGGTTTCACGATCTTTTCTGGCAAGCTGATAACAGTGACTTTGACAAAGCCGAGGACGCTGCGGACGATTTCGCGGTTGGCGGATGTGAGAAAGAGGTCCATTGTAGACACTAGATCTTCGATGACGGGTTCGGGAAGCTGCGAGCGGAACTCGTAGAGAATACGTGTGAGGGCTGTTATGCTTGCTGAGACCATGTGAGGAGTGGAGCCGACAAGACCGGCGGAAACCATGGTGAAGAATTCTTCTAGGGAGGCATCCGCGTTGGGGGCATCGGCGGGCATATGCGGGATCTTGGACTGGGCAATTGTGCCACCTAGCTGCATTTTGCAGGCCATAGCAACAAGAAGGTCAAAGGAGGCAGTGCGAGCTTTTTCGTTAACTTCTTTAGCAGAGATAACGACTTCTGAGAGAATGGAGGGGATGAAGTGAAGATCTAAGGGCGGGAGGTGTTCGATTACGACAGCGATGGCGGCGAGGCGGTCACGGCGAGAGGGGCCGGAGGCCGTCGACGCAGAATTCAGGAGGAGAGTCTGGAGTTCGGTGTTGCGGTCTTGGAGAGCGAGGATGCCAGCTGCGGAAGTGGCAAGGCGGGGGAGTAGCTTGTAAGCTTTCTTTTGGAGTTGGGGATCGGAGGCCTGTGGTAAGATAAGAGCGACGAGGGAGAAGAGTGTTTGGAAAGTAGACCTGGGAAGGTAGATTGACAGCGTGATAATTAGGTCCATGAGGGTGTGGCTTGTAGGGGGCATACTATCCGTAGATTGCTTTTGCTTTTGCTTGTCAGCCTGGGTCTGAGATGTGGCTTCTGCCAAAGCGCCTTCAAGCATGGTAGTAACACGCGTGAAGGTCTCAAGCAACTCCTATAAATATGTCAGTAAGACACTGATTGTGTTATTATCAGATCTAAATTACCTTCTCAGGGGTGATGCTTAGATAGGCATTGATACATTGCAATATATGACCTCTAAATTGTGGGAGTGTTTGACTGTAAACGTTGAACAGAACCGCTAAGAGATTGCCTGCAAAGCTGGAAAGATGACCTAGATTCCTTTGTGCATCTTGCTTCGTCATTCGTGCCCCCAAAAGCAAGTCTTTCTCAGACGCGTCAAGGGCAATAATCTCTTGGTTTGATTCTACAAGCATTTGGAAAGCTCTGCATACATCCGCACGTAATTCGGTCTGCTTGTAAAGCAAATTGGCCAGCAGTTCTGCGAAGCTCTGATCAAATGCTTCAGTCAAATCACGAGGGAGATTGCAGTATCCTGGTAAAAGTGCCCAGGTTTGTTGTACGATAGTTTCAAATATCTTGGTTTCCATTGTCTTTTCCGCGACTCCGTTGTCAATAACTTTCTGGAACATTGCTTCGCTCAGAGGAACAAATTCCAGCCTGAAGTGGGTAAGATACGTATTTGTTACATGATCTCTGAGGATCGGTAGGAGCCATGCTCTGCCAGGCTGTCTAGGCTGGGGTTTTAGAAGGTTTAGTGGCAGTATGCTAAGAATTGCTTCTGGTCCCATAACTTCGATCGCTTTTCCAAGGACGGCATCGGCCTCCTTTTTCCCATTGAAAGAATCGTTGCCTCGCAATTCCCCCACACCGTGGACAATATCGTTGGCTAAGGGGCTAGATTTCCATTTCAGTGCTCCAAAGAGAGCAGATAAAACACTGAAGACCTCCATCCAAGCAGCCTGGTATTTGACGCTAAGCAGAGACGTTACCGATTTAGCCACCTTTTCGAGCACCTTCTCATCGTATATTGACGGCTCGAGAATGACACTATCCGGGATGCAGTTCACTAGAAAAGAGATCAGACATTCTGACGCGGATAATCGAATGTTATGCGAGGATGAAGCAAGAAATCCGGAGATCGATTCCATCAGTTCGGGAAGTTTCTGAAAGGTATCCTCTGGGTCCATCTGCGCAGAGACATCGTAGCCTCTAGACATGACAGCAATCCACGGGGGCAGCAGTTGCGAGTCATTCTGAGATGGACGTAGCTCCGAAATTGCTTCCATTAGCCTTGGAAGCTTCGATGAAGAGGATTCGTCCGCCATTCCTTCGAATATAATCTCAAATACTTCAAAAGCAGCCATCGTAAGATATTCGTTATTTGATTTGGATATGTTCATCAAGACCTCGCACAACGGTTCGATTTTCTTACTCGGCCATCCGCCTGACGCTGACGCTATTGTTTTGACAAGTTGCAGAGCATGCATCATGCCTGGCTGGTGTTGATCTTGTGCATGGCCTTTGCTCTTCTTCCTTTGCTTTCCACTAATCGCCACGGCATCGCTGAGATTATGCAGTGCTGTTTCTGCGCACATATCCGCAGCGGGGTGGTCCAATGAAGGACTGGGTGGAGGGCTTTTCAAAACCAATGTAATCGCATCTTGCGCCCGTTTCCGTACCTTTGGCCTGTGATCTGCAGCGAGCACTAAAAGCCCGGCAACTGCCCTTCGAGGACCGATCTGTGTTTGGGGTAGCGCCCAAGCCGCAGCGTCTTGGGAGACGAGCAACGACTCGAGGCACCCAATTGAGGAGCGCAAGAACGGTGCATCGACATCGTGGTGGGTCAGTGCAGGCGCAAGACTTGTAAGGATCTGTGAGAATTTGGACCGCAGGAGGGGCGCCGGGACATGGGGCGTGACGAGATCAAGAAGATACACAACAGAAGTTGCCAGCTCTTTGTTCACAATGCCGCTCAATGGAGAGATGGATTGACCTAATAAAGCCAGAAGGGCAGCAAAATATGCAGTTGGCGAAGCGCCTACTTTCTGGTCCTTAAGAGTGTCCTCGACAGCAGACAAAACAATAGCAGTCTGTTTAAATTGTTTAGCGACAAGCTCCAATAGAAAAGGTAGGAGGCCGCATCATTGCAGTACCTCACGCTGATTCTGTAGCCTTGGTGACCTTATCTTGTCCAATTTCTCGGCCAGAGACATCTTGCTGACCCACAACTCAAGCGTACCCATGAGTTTTCAGAATCTCGGAATTTTATGATACAGTTAGTACAGTACGAGCTTAGGGCTCTGTAGGCGGGTGTTATCGATAACGCTACGGAGTAATTGCGGCCCGGATCTTCCTAGCTCGAAGGTGAGAGGTTGCCTCAGGTAACGAGGTTAGTGGCACGTCTGAGAACCTGAGGCAAGTGGGAGGGACAGACTTTGTCGCAGTTATGAATAAAGTACCTACTGAACCCCGAGTAGCATCAAGGTAGTTTTTCTGTCATTTCCATCATACAGCTCAGCCTCTAAGTTACAGGTATCCTCCGCTTAAGCCCTAGGCTCCTGATTGCCCCAATCATAGTACCGCCATGCCAGATTCATCTAAGAAGTCCCTCCAGTAGCAGATCCACCTTTACGTCCAGCCTCCTTAGCAGCCTCACTGCCTTTCTCGAAGGAACCGCTGGAAACCTTGCCGCCCTGGGAAGCGATTTCTTGCTACAGTGTCACATGTGTCAGCAACATGATGCGCTCGTCCTCTACGCAAGGTGAGAATAGGGAAGTAGATACGTACCACTTTCTCGGTAGGCATGCTCGCGAAGCCACCGGTATTGGAGGATTCTCCACCCTTTTTCGCGGCCGCTTGGACCTCCTCCTGAGGGCGGTTAGCGAAGTTGCCGGGGTTGCTGTTGCCGGACATGGTGCTTGTGGTTTTTGGTTTGTTGGTTGATAGATTTGAAGTACTTTGTGTCCGAAAGTGTGGCTCGGGTTCAGGATGATGGTGGTTCAAAAGAAAGTTTGGAAAGAAGAGGGAGCGAAGTTAATATATCTTACTACCAAGGTACATATGTTGACGTAATATGTGTGAGCAAATGATGATGTAAACCTTTACCCCATGTAAGGTACCTTTAAAGTAATGAGGGGTTGCTGTGAAGGAGATGCTGAGCCTTGAGATCGGAGCATTTTCCTTCTGCCACCTTGGTTGGCAAGACCGGTGGAATGGGGGTGAGAATGCATGTGATGATATAAGTAGCTGGGCGTCTTAGTGGTGGATCTATATGGGTACCTGGACGGACGAGAAGAGATTTCGATAGTACTCTGTGAAGGGCACAACTTAGGGCACAACTTCTGACCGTTGTTGGGAATGCAACGCTAGAGATTGCAGGCCTTTTCTATGGCTGGCTATCCTCTACTGGAGGCTCGCTGCTGGGAGGAACGGCTTCCACTATACTAGGGCCTGACGTTGGGACCGAAGCAGGCTGCTGCTTGTTCGCAGTTGCAGCGTGCAGTCGTTGATCTAGTGCCTTGAGCGCCAGTGCCCGCCTGCGTTCAGCTTCTTCCCTCTTCCCTGCCCCTCCTTGTCGCCCTCCGTGATTCAAGAGACTTGGCAGCCCGCCCTCACTTCTCGATGTGGCTTGTTCGTTGCTAGACTCAACGTCTTCAGCTGAGAATGGAGTGCATATCCGCAGGGAAACCAGCGCATTGTAGACACCATCCGCAACAGCCGCTATATGAGGTTGTACAACATCTGGCCAGAAGTAGGCGAATGCAAAAGTCTCGGATGCATCACCCTTAATACCACTGCCTCCGGTACTGGCGCTTGACAATTCTGGCTGCCTTTTGTAGAACCTTAGATATATCCAGCTAATGAAAAACCCTAACCAAGCCAGTACGAGCGCCGTATCCGTTCCCAGGATAACGCCCGACAGTGTGTTCGCGACGAGGAAAATTGAAACAAAGTGTTTGACCCGGATCTTAACGATTCCCTTTAAGATAGTAACAGTATGTTCTGGTACGAGCTGTTTGAATGCCACAAGGAGGGCGCCTTGCAGAGCGACCGAGCCTTGGATTCTTGCCCAACTAGAATTGACGTCAATCAACTTTGAGTACCACTGGCTGCAAGGATTCCAACTCACGAATGTGCATCTGTCCGAGCGATGACAAACCAGAGTAAATAGACGATTGCTGCTGCGATGTACGGAATCACCGTTACAACAAGAACGAACTTCCCAAACTCGGTGGTGCCCCACGCACGCTCGAGGTATTTCCCACCATACAGAATGGTCGCAGCGGTGACCAGTAAGGTAAGGATGTTCTGCTCCGCGAAGGTGGCGGTAAAGTAAACCCAAGGGTAGAGTAGAGACAGTTGTGGTATGAGCGCAAGGAATTCCGGATGCCTGGCGCGTGTGACTTGATAGGTAACGAAGATGGCCAGCAGTAGGGCGAGTAGAACGCGGGTCAGTGGAGGGATATTGATACGTAGCTGCATTTCCGAAAGGATACCGTAGTACCAGTGCCTAGGTAGAACGTGCAAGGTCACTTTCACACAAATGAATACCTTTAACAACGTTGAAGTTATCCACTTTCCAGGTTCTCTGTACGGACAAGTAGCTTGTCCGACTTCCGTCGTGCCAGCCCTGGGGGGGGAAACTTCTATACCTCAGTGGGTCTAAAGATTTAGTGTCAAGGCTAGGCAAGGGAATCCCGCCGCCTAACTGACAGCTAACCACATATCATCTAATGTCGCAAAGCAATAAAAACGAAGTGACAAACGTGTACAATGCTTTGTACTGTTCATGACTCATCATAAACATGAACATCATGCACTAAAAGACTTGAAGATAATCAGTCTTGTCATGCAAATTCTGTACCTTAAATAATGAAGAGAATTGCAAGCCCTGATATCATGCGAAGGTGACTAGGTACGGAGTACTCCGTACCTTACTGCGGTATTTGTTAGTTTTTGAACTAAGACTTTAGACCCACTGAGGTATAGAAGCTCCCTGCCCTGGGAGGGGGGGGGTGCAACCTCCGTGAGCTGCGGGGCTAACCGAGGAGCTAAGGGCAAAGCGTTCCCGCAAGATCTCTCTCCATGTCAGCGATTCCTTGCAGGTGGATCATGTATGGATGGTACTCACGTCTCACAGTCTGAAAAGGAAAAAGGCTGCTGGTACTCCGTAGACGAGCTGAACACTTTTCGCCTTGCTCAAGCCCCTCTCAGACCAAGCTCGTCCGACGAGCAATAAATAGTAAGACCTGCCAGTTCAAAGTCCTATCCGGACCCCTGGCGTTCTTGTCTTGTCCCAGCCTACCAGGGCTAAGACGAAACGCTGAATTCGATAGGACGCCATCCGCGCATCATCTGTCGGCCACTAATGTAGTCTCTGGCCTTCTCCAAAACTCCCCCAACTTGAAAGACCCAAGTCTTTAACGCTTCCCATGTCGAGATTCCAGTGGTCCACATGATTGAAGCTACTGATTTGCAGACACCCAAAGCTGTAACCCGCAATTCTTAATTCTCAATTCACCTTTCCTTCCACACTTCCAACTTCATCCAACTATCCGATCGTCTTCTACCATCACACCAAAGTCACGACCGTTGCTCACGTCGCATGTGTACCATTGATGCTTGGCCGGATTCACCATGTCTGCTGTACCTCTGAATTCCGACCATGTCAATTATTTGATATGGAGGTGAGTCGTGATACCTGTTCGGAACAGGCTCTGTCAGGTACCGAGGAGTTTATCGCTAACCGTTTGATCGGACAAAGATATCTTCAAGAATCAGGTAAGATCACAAGACCTGGCGACCGTCACATCGTACGAAAAAAGACAAGCTGTATGAATTAATTGCGTGTGCAGGTCATGGCGAAGCCGCTGTCAAACTCGAGCGTGACTGGAACGTAGATCCGCGATCACTGCCATTTGCGCAATACATCAGAACTCACGCCTTGGTGTTGTTGGTACAGAAAGGGCTGCAGTATTACGAAATTGAGCAGTCATTAAATCAGGTATGTCACAAAGCGCCACTTGTGATTTAGCATCTCAGATGTGTTAGCATGGCGATGAAAACCCATCGTTATCATCGCCTGTACCATTTTTTGGACCTATTTCTGGACGGAACACATCATCAGCAAACGGGGAGGCAAGTGAAGACGAAACCGCTTACAAGTCACGCAACTCCCCACGAACTCGCAAACACGGTCGAGAAAACACAGCAAACGGCCTTGGGCTAGAGGTGCCAAATGCAGGTCCGGCGGCTAAGCGAAGTCGCAAAAGCAATGGCATTGAAATTACGACGACTCCATCTACAATTAATCTTACAAGCAATGGCAACATTAACCATGACAGCAGAGGAGGCAGCGACAGCATGGACATCGACCAGAACGGATATTCACGACTGGATGCGCCAGAGCCAACCTCAGCCAGTAATTCCCCGGCAGCAGAGATCCCAAACGCATTGACTGGTGCAGTAGCGGAAGGGGCTGGAAACGGCATGGATATGGATGAGGATGAGGATGGGGATGGGGAAGGGGTTGATGATGATGATGATGATGATGATGATGATGATGCGCGTGCGCCCGATCAGCAGCAGCAGCATGCGAGCAGCAGCATTCAGACTAGGACGCACACACTAACCCTGACGAATGGAGAGAGCGTGGGTGTGCAGAGCGACAAGGTTCGCGAGCTAGGGCCCGAAACAAGCCTGCTGTGTGTGCCGGATAAAAACGTGATGCACACCGCCTGGAATCCCCAAGATCCCCAAATCTTGGCCACTGGAGGCGAAGCGCTATGCCGCATTTGGACCGTCTCGACCAAAACCATCCTGTCTCCCGAGGGCACATGCCCTGAGCGTCAGCAACAGCAGCAGTTTGTCGATACACTGGGTCCGTCGGATGGTTCTTCGGTAACGGCAATGGCATGGAGTTCCGACGGTGAAATCCTCGCTGTCGCAACTCGGAGCGATACTCTAGGCCGGACTGGCGACGTGTCTTTGTGGGATAAAACCGGCAGATCACTAGATGAGCTAAGGACAGTACCGGATATGATCCTGATGTTCCGTTGGAACCCTTCTGGAACCCACCTGCTGGGTATTACATCCTCTAGGAGGGGGGGGAGTGCCTTGATGGTCTGGGATACACGATCATCAGATGCTCTGTGCCCTCTTGAGTTACATGACGTTGTAATGGATGCAGCATGGTCTGATGATCAGAATTTTACTATATGTGGTCAAAATTGCATTGTACAGATGTCCATCGAGACTCAACGGATTGTTGCCCTCCATAGTCGCACCGATGAAGAAAAATACCAAAGTTGGACACACATTCGTTTCGACACTGCAAGCAAAACGACTGCCATAGCGGCCGAAGAATCCGCAGTACTCGGAATCATCGATGCCACGGGTAATCTGAAAACCACCACAGCTCACGATGCCGAGATTACCGCCCTTGCCTACCAACCAATTTCCAATCCTTCATCCTACACTTGTACTTCTCCCCGACTACTCGCAACCTCATCCCTCGACGGCAACATAAGGATCTGGGATGCTAACCAACCATTCACCACAGTCCATGTTCTCAGCCTCGGCCACAGTACACCTCCTATGGCCATTAGTTTCACGCCAGACGGCTACCTTGTCGCAGCAGCGAGCTGGGACCGGGTCCTGATATGGAACGCTGACGTAGGTGGAATGCCAAAAGCAGGCTGGAAAGGCGAACCTGGAAAATGGCAGAGCCCTGTGGTCAATGGAATAGATCAAGATAGCGGTATCGGAGAGGAAGAAGAGGGACCAACACACTCGTTGAGTTGGGATGCCGACGGTGGGAAACTCGCTTACGGGCTGGGCAGTCAGGTATGTCGATTTCCTGTTCGGGTACAAGCTATCTCAAGAGCGAAGACTAATTTTGGAAGATTGCGATTATCAACTTTCGACCTTAGTCCGAGCGTGGCGAAATGTCAACGTTCAAGTTGGACTTTTCACCCAGATTTCTACCTGACGGACCAAGTTGAACGCGATGCGTTCGATGGCACTCCGAAGACGAAAGTAACTTCTGAGCGCCACCGAGCATAAAATGATGCAACATGCCTTGTGTAAGAACGCTTTCGCCAGCTTTGACCTCACTATGGCCAAACCCACAACCGCCAATTACAATCTCAGCCCGCGTCATACAAGCATTCGCGGTACACAATCTCGCATCCCATCAAAGCTACAGGATCTGAGCATTGCCGCGCCATTAAACATTGGATAGACTGCTCGTTATAGTTCCTCATGCGCCGCAAAGCGACCCCACCGTACACCTTCGAACAGCGTTCATTGTATCAAAGACCGGAAACAGTTGGAAGATTCCCCTTTTTTGTTCCATGATACCAGACTCAGCGAGCCATGTCTCTCAGGCTATCGTACATGTAACCCTACGATTTTTCTTCTCGTTTTCGCAGGCGTAGGCGTAGCCATGGACGAGAATCATTCAACGACGGCGGCTGATTCTAGGATTCCTGTATCGATGTGTATCATATGTAGCGTAGGATGAGGGAATGTAGGAGATACACGGGAGAGTTGGTTCTGGATGTGTAATTGAGTCGTGAGAATGGGAAATCGGTGGTTGTGTGTCGGTAGAATTCCGGTGTAACCCTCGCTTAAAGGGGCAACTTCCGACCATACCTGCCTTTCATCTGGCACCTCTCCACTACATCACCATCAACCATCCCTTACCTTAATCCTAAGCACCACTCCACCAAACCCGCAGCCATCCCCTTCCAGCATCACCCGCAAAAACACATCGCGCAGGATCGTAAAGTACGTACCCACCCGGCCCTCGTCTTCTTTTACCCGTAGTATGTACATGAACCCTTCACCCCAGCCGGCACTGTCTCACACCATTGCTTTCAAAGATTCCAGACAACTGCACGCCCGTTGCGTCTTTTCTTTGCACTTGTTGGTCTATCTAGAAAGCAAAAGGACGTTGCGGTTTCCCGAATTCGCGTTCAAGATTTGTTTGTTGAATCCTTGACATCCATTTTGATTCCCCCGGCGTGTGGTGTTTGGCAGTAGAACCGCCGTAATTGGAATGTTTTTCCTTCCTCCTCCTCCTCCACTCGCTCGTTCGTGCAGAGCGATCCATCATCCCCCAGTCTCGATTCCCTTCTCTTTATTTCAGCGCGAATCGCCCTTCTGCTACGGGCCGGGCCTTTCCATCTATCGTCTTACGCACCTCACCTCTCGCATCAACCCCCCAAATATCACCCCCCCTAAACCAACCAACCCCCTATCCCCCCCTCAAATCCCACCAAGAAACCCCCCCCCAAATCTAACCCCCACCCCCCAAGCAGTTCCCCTCCCCACCCACACCACACACAACAACAACCATGCCCCCCCACCCCCACCCCCACCCCCGCGCCAACCCCACCCCTTCCGCAGCTCTAACCCGCGACCGCCTCGCCCGCGGCCACCCCCCAAAACCCCACCCCACCCCCACCACCACCACCACCGACGCAGGCGCCGCCAGATCCGAGCTCTGGGAAACCCAAGAGCGCAAACGGCGCGCGGCGGAGGTGCTGGCGAGCTGGGAGATGCTGGCCTGGTTCGCGGGGAGCAGGGGCGAGGTTTGTGTTTTCTTTCTTCTTTTTCTTCTTCTTCTTCTTCTTCTTCTTCTTTTCCAAAAATCCCTTCCTTGGCAATGTCTAACAAAGCCCGCGAGATGTAGAGTATACCGCAGACGCGGCTGCGGTTCCAGAAACTGATGGTTGGGCTCGAGGAGCGCGGGGCGGGGGAGGAGTGGGTGGATGAGGGGGAGGGGGGGGATGGTGGGGAGGGGGGGAAGGGAGGCAGTAGAGGTGGGAGGGGGGGGAGGAAGAGGTGAGGTGAGGTGGGGTGGGGTGGGGTGGGGTGGGGGATGGATGGATTAATGATATGATTTGTATGAGTTGATGATTCGTTACGGTATGCTAAGTTTATGTTTTCCGCTCCCACCGTTTCCAATGTTCGTATATACTATCTACAACCTCCCCTCCATCCCTGCCCCACCTCTCTCCCTTCTTCCACACGGTTCCCCCGTCCCCATCTCTCCCGTACTCTTACTCACACCTCCGCCGCTCTCCCGGCCCCCTCCTCATTAACCATACTCTCTGCATCCCCAACCTGCCTCCTCACACTCACCTCCCTCCCCTTCAGCCTCGAGCGAATCATCGCCGTCATTGTCAATCCTTGGGGTCGCTGCTCGCCCCTCATGACGCTTAGTTGCTATTGCAGCGGTTCCGAGGATGATGAGAGTCGGTTCAGGTGTAGGTAGACGTCTGTGCCGTAGCTGGATGTGTAGAGGGGTGGTTAGTTTCTTTGAGAATGATTGGAGGTAAAAGACTGGGGAGAGGGGGAAAGATGCGGAGGGAGGCGGGATGGACGCGGAATAGACTTACCCTTCCATGCTGATTAATTTCAGGTCGCCGCCAAAGTACCGGGCATAGAGTCGACTGATAGGGAGACCATATCCGAATCCAGCCATGGGAGCTTTGAAATCGCTCTTGTTGAAATCCGGATCCAGATTAGGTGTCGTTTCCACCGTCGTGTACATGTACGTCCAGACCAGCGGAATAGTACTCCTCGGTATGCCACCCCCCTCATCGCTGATCTTGATTGTAATATCCTCTTTTCCTTCTGCTATGATGACTTTTGTAACCGGGAACTCCTGTTTGTCCTGCCCGTGTGTTTCCACCACCGCTCGTAACGAGTTTTTGAGCGTTTCGAACAGCATGTGCGAGAGATGACCAGGGACGTACATGAAATGCAGGTCGGATTTGCAGACAAGCTGGACCTTTGGGGCGTCGAATAGACCGTAGTGGTCCTCACAGACGAAGCGGGCGTTTTCAATGGCTTCTTGCGCGAGTTCGCGGACGTTGGTTGCGGTGCAGATGATGCCGACGTAATTCGGGTCCGATGTTTGTTTCCGGTCCGTGAGAGCGATATGCTGCCCGATCAGCATACGTATGCCGATACGGGACATGTAGAAGCGGTCGAGGAACGCTTGGATATTCGAGTCGATTTGCATGCGTTGTTTTTTGCGTTTGTATTCGAGGATTCCCTGAGCTACGGTTGTGACGACGCTGTCGTGCCGTCTTTTGATGCCTTCAAGGGTTTTAGCAAAGCGTTTGTTGTAGTCGTTGAGTTCAGGAGGCCAGTCGCCGCCGTCGTCCGCAGCGGCGAAATAGCGTCTTGAGGAGGATTTGACGCCGTTGCCGTTGCCATTCTCTTTGCCGTTACCTTTCGGTAGGGAGCGGTATTGCCCTTGTCTAACGCTTGGATTTTGGGTGGTTTCGCTCAGGATTTTGTGTTCCCGTGCGCTTGGCTTTGAGGGCCGTAGAAGACGTTCTCGTAGGTCTTTGGGTAGAGTGGGTCGGGGGAGCGCTGTGATATCCTCAAACGATTGTGCATACCAATCCTGCACCCTTTTGATGGAAGGCATCTCGTTCAATCCATCGGGTAGATCCCCAAGCTCTTGGACTCGGTGTGCTAATCGGATTGGAAGTTCCTCTGACAGAAATTGAGAAGCGCGGAACAGTGTGCCTGCAAGCAGCCTCGTCAGCTTTCGTCCCCTACAGGTCCCACAAGAGACGAATCTCACCTATCGAGGGTTTCTCCCCAAATTGAACCATCTGCCGCAGACTCACACCTGTGGCTGGGAAATGGGAGTAATGCTTGATGGTCTCCATCAGCGCCTCGGACTTTTTCCATGACATGTTGCTCTTTCTAGGTCCAAAGCCTAATTGTTTCTATAAGCCTCTAATCCCCTTCAGCCTTTCAAGGCCCTTCGCTCAAGGACTCTCAATCCAGGATTTATACAACGTTGCCGAGGCTATTGACTGGGGAGTGGTGAATGTGCCCCTCACTGAACTTCAATGGATGTATAATATAATGATAAGCTGAAGTACAATCGATGGACGGAGAATTGATAGAGCTTTGTATCACGCTTGGGAGTGTTTTAAGGGATATTAAATAGGTATGAATAGGTATGAATAGGTTAAGATCCAGTTGAAATATAATCGAGTCATGGCTGCTGGCGGAAGCTCTACTCTACTGTACCGTAGAGCCTCTGGTCCGGTAACTTTCCCTTTCCCCCACATCTCCGGCTGTATTCCGTACATTGTACCATACTCGCGTAAATCCCTGCTACTGTATCTAGTTCAGCGTCACATGTGATCTCACGGGCCATTATTCCATTTCAACTCCTCGCCATTAGGTACCGAAGGATTTCATTATCGAGCTGCTACCTCCATCTGCCTCCTCTACTCTAGCAGCGATCCATCTTGAGCTGTCTGTATCGACAGTACACTCTGCAGCAATGTCGAAAACAATGGGTTGAACCTCCTCCGCCTGTCCGACTAGGTTCCTCATGTTTCCGCGGATGCGCCCTGCCATCCTAATAGTCCCGGGGTAGAAGTAGAACTCGGGCTAAGGTCATGATATGCTTGACGTCTAGCTTGTCCGAGCTGTAGACTTTGAACGCCTTGAACCGACCATTCAACTCTATAAGGAGCAATCCCCCGCAACCATGGTGTTGTATTCCCCCAATGGGCGACTGGAGGATCTGGAAAAAGCTGTCGGATTAAATGTCCATCATCACCAAAAGTCGTGTCATTGTCTCCATCGAACAATTAAGTGCTGTATTTCAATTGTTGTAGACTATCAAAGCCTACTTAATGGCTCCATTAAACTCCAATCACTTTGAACGTCGCAGAAAAATGAATGATTTCCTTTTTGCCCCTTCCCAATCTCATCAGCATCAGAACTGCAACCAGTCAACCGAAAGCTCCACGAACAATCCACCACAAAGTCACCCACAACCGTCATGGCCTACCCTTTTCCACGCTTTGCGAGTGCGCCTCAGACTCCCCAACACATCCAAGGAATGGAAAGCCCTCGAGACGTGATGCCTCGCAGCGGTAAACCTGTTGGGGGTTACAAGAGGACTGGAGTGATCCTGATCCTCGTAGCTATTACCTTGCTCTGGATGATGACCTCCTTTCGTGCTTCGTCCAACCGGATAGATAGGATACCTCTTTCCCGTGATGCTATCGAAGAGCAGGTAACCTACTTCTTTCGTGCTTGTCCATGTGCTCACGATCTTCAAGCTACTTCAACCACTTCGAAGGACATCAAGAATGTGGCCTTACTTCAAGAGATCTGTACGATCCGCCAGTCGTTTCTACCGTAGATGGAAAGAAGCAGTCTTCCTACTGCCATAACCGTGCAAGCCTTCTGACTGCCATGAACGGCGGTGGCCGCCATGGATTTGATGCACCCTTCTTCCCGGCAGGATGCCACTACCGCTGGTACTCGACCCCAGAGATCTGCATGATCCTTGAACGCTTTGACGCCGTTGTGTTTGTTGGCGACGACATGCTTCAACATATTTATGCCGCCTTTAACATGCTCCTCCGCGAAAATATTGCAATGGGGAGTCTTAAGCAATGGGAGATGAAGGAAAGCGAACAGGACGTCTGCAGATGTGACGGCCAATTCACCAATACTGGCTGCTCTAAGTTTGTCGTCACTTCTAGCCAGGACGTGATTGACAACGACGGAGGAAGCGGGCATAAGAGTCCCTATTACTGCGACCGTGAGTGATGTCAACACCTCTCAAAGCATTGACATCGATCTGACAACCACAGGCACGCCCCACATCTTCCTCCCCATCACCGGATCCCCCGCCTCCCCGGACCTGCATACCGCCCTCGCCGGCGTCCTCTCGAAAGACCCCGACTCCTACAAACCCGTCCCACTAATCCACTCCCTCTCCCTCAGCACCGCCCTCTCCTGGCCCCTCGCCACAGCCTCCATGGACGAGTGGATTACACTCGCCGATGCCTCTGCCCGTAACGTACCCATCATCTGGGTCGGTCCCACCGCTGCCGGCCACCTCAAACCACCCGGGCAGATTCTAAGTCAGGGCAATAATGCGCTGTGGCATTACACGGTGGAGATGGCCAAGGAGGCCAGGGCGAGGGAGGTGGAGACTTTGGGGATGTATAACTTGACGTTGCAGGCGGGGAGTTGGGATGGGAGTAATTATGGGATGAGGGTGGGGTTGGTGCAGGCTATGATGGTGAGTTTTTCTTTCTTTTGCACTGGGTGAGCGGCGAAGTGATGATGAAGCTGACGATGCTGTGTATCGTAGATTGTCAACTGGCTTTCCAGGCTAGAGTCTACATGAAGTTCTGCAGCGTTGCAAGGCGTTGATTTGAACATCGTCTAGACTCGGAACAGCGGGGCATGTTCGTTACAGGTTGCCACATTCGTTTTCTTCAGCGCAACATCTCGCTTCGTATAAGCTTAAACATTAATATGTATGTTCCCCCGTACACTGCCATCCAGGCCAGCATACCCCTTGCTATCCCTCACCCAATCCCAATCCTGCCTCCCGCCTCACCTTCTAAACCACAACTCTACGCGCCTACCTCACCCATCCAACCCGCCCTGCCCCCATAATCACACACCCTCACAACCATACCCTCCCCCAATCTGCCTCACCCCAACCTCAACCCACCCACCTCTCCCCTCTCTTCATCAATACCCTAGCATCCTCTCACCCCCATCCTAACCACCTCGCAAACCCCCACAACAAGGGCAACTATCGCCTTACCTCAACGACCTACATAAATCTGATTCTGCCGCCCCCGGGTTGGGGGGGGGAAAGGGGAGGAGGGGTACTGTAGTAGGGTTGGGTAAAATAAACGGGGTTGGCGGGTTTTTTTTCTTTTCTTTTGGGAAGGTGGATCTATAGATAGATTAGAATGCAAACTCAAAGAGCGAGTTGGAAGAGGGAGGGGCGTTGGGACAGGGCGTGGAGGATTCGCAGTCAGCAGGGGGGGGTTGGGTTGGTGGTTTCGGGGGACCTGGAAAAAGAGAGGCTGTTACGGGTATCGATCGCGAGTGCGAGTTCGAGTGCGAGTGCGAGTGCGAGAAGAAGTGGGTTGTGGGTAGTGGGTTGTGGGTAGTGGGTTGTGGGTTGTTGGGATGGGGGAATTAAGGGGTTTGGGGTTTGAGTTTTGGGTTTTGGGTTTTGGTTAGGAGGGGGGTGGGGGGAGGGGGGAGGAGAGGAAGTGGAAGTGGAAGTGGAAGTGGAAGTGGAAGGGCTGCGTTGTTGGTTTGGACGAGGGTAAATGAGGGATGGTTGTGGGGGGATGGCAGTTGGGTTAGTGGATGAGGTAGGGGAAGTGCGGGAAATGGTGGACGGGGGAATTTTTCCTCCCGGGGGATGGGGAAGAGGAAGGATGCTTCTTGCCCGAGACTCGGATTCAGTCTGTGTGCAAAATGAGTTGTCAGAAGAGAAGTATTTTTGTTTTAAAAAAGGTCAACAAAACGCTGGGCAACGTTGCTTTTATCTCTTAGCTATATACATACCCTATACTTTATAATCTAGATGTCGTGCTCTAGTTTACCTCCCTGATCATTACAACTTTTTCTTTTTAACAGTTCATTCCTTGTTGAAAGAGTAAAGATTGATTTCTGACATCCAGCAAAGCTGTGCCTAGGCGTTCTGCTCGCTGTTCGTTATACCGACTGTCGTCAATGTTCGAGCTGCACGGTTAATAGCAATAATGCTTCATGACAAGCTTCTAGTAGACGTGATTAATATGTTGGAAAGTGCTTGAATAGGCTCTTCAGTACGTACGGAGGAGGTAGAGCAATTGGAACCACTTCCTCGTTCTAAGCAACCTAGGTATGTAGATGGTAACCAAAACACCTACCCATATCTAGGCCGAGCTTCCGGGGGCCTGCTGCTGAAGTTAGATAGATGGAGTCTTGCCGGGCAGGAAAGCTCGTTATGGTGATAATTTGCGTATAATATGCATCTGCGTGCTTCAATTCCCACTCTGCGGTCTCCGCCAAAGCGCAGCGGAGCGGAACCATGGGAAGGACGCCAGGCCAAGTTCTCCGGGTCACAGGAGCAATGTAGCGGCTTGCAGTCGACACTTTCGAAGAGACTCAGAGCCGTGGAACAACCCCAATCGAGTGGATCGTGCGTTAGTTAGCAAGCATGGTGGATACATCAAGCCTCAGCTGATGCTAAGCATTGAGTTGTTCTTTGAACACGCTTGGTTTGCGCTTGTCGGATTGACTCGACTCCGCCATTGGCCCCTAAACAACTCATGAGGTCGCCTCCATATCAAAGAACGGTCTCGTCGTGCATGGCGCGAGTGCACCGTTACCTTACCTGATCTTTTCACAGTACGCCCGTATGCCCTCTACGAAGCCGCCTTGTTGACAAGCTCACTACGAGTTCCGACACCAAGCTCGATACCAAGCTCGACACCAAGCTCAATCCGCCATTCACGCCATCCTCGATCCAGGAATAAGCAGAAAAGCGTAATAAGGCGCTTCAACGCTTGATATCTCATTCGCTTAGAAAAACGCCCTTGAAATGCTCTCGATCAATCGCTACCAGTGAGACCGTTTCCCAGGGCTGAATTGATTCTTCGAGGGTGTCCAGATTAGCGAATAAGTCTGGGGCTGCAGAGCCAGAACCAGTGCTGTAATGCTCGACCACATGTCTAAAGTAGCTTCCAGCCCTAACCACGCGGGGCTGAGATATATGAGGTAAAGGGCCGACTCGATGTTTTTGTGTATCCCGTTTTGCGCTTTCTTCGTTGAAATTCCGCTTCCTCTGATAAGAAGAATCCTCCTTTCCACAGTTTCCATCCTTCATCATGTCGCGCCCACTACATCCTGCAAAGGAGCCCCTCATCAGTGAGTATGCTTTACAGGCGTCGCCGGGCTTTGGCAAGAATGAAGCGCAAGTTGACGTGGTTGCGATGCGGAGCCGTGACCTGGTAAGCTCATTCCATGCCCAGCAGCTCTATACTTTCGTTTTCCCTTCTTTCAATCAAGTCTCCCTGTCAAAGTATTTTTACGGCAAAAGCAAATACCATTGACCGCTTGATCTATCCTGTTTCTATCTTCCCCTGCCTGATCTTTGGGAGTTCCGACCCCGTAGCAAAAGAGACCATGGCCAAAAAGCTGAATACAACAGCGAATCAAACGACGTATACGAGTATTCCGAGTTATTCAGAGAACCCTGAGCACCTTACTATCAATCCTCATCGCCGGCACCATGACCTACGCCCTGGTCAAATATTATACAACCAAGAACCACACCGCCCACGGCACATCGATATGGGCAAGTCCAACGATGCTCTGGCCCACCTTCATGCTTCTAGCTGTATCACTGGTCACCGTCGTCCTCAACATCTTCACCATCTGCGCCTACTTCCGGGGCGTAGAAAAGGCCAACACGACGAGCAGCGTGGCGGGCTATATCGGGTACGCTCTGCTCGCTGTGCATGTGCTGGTTATGGGCCGTTAGTATGGGACTGTTCAAGATGGCGAACACTGGCAAAGACCTCTGGGGCTACAGTTGTGGGTCTCAGGCAGACGCCATTCAGGAAGAAGTCCAAAGCTTTGTGGATTTTGGGAAGCTGTGTACCACCCAGGTGAGCCTTGTTCTATGGCTGTTCGCTCTGAATGTTACACTGCAACTAACATCGACATACAGACTGGAGCCTTCTACACCACGATCGTCCAGGCCATGATATACGTTCTCACATTCATCATTTACGTCTGGAGCATGCAGCGGATGATGGCGAAGAAGAAGCCTGAGAAACTTGGCAGGCTCGAGGCTGGACATGGGAATATCTCGACGACGTATTGAATTTCCTTTTTTCTTTTTTTGAATATCGGTACACTACTTTTTCTTGGTACGGAGTAAACTTGGATTAACGGCCTTTTAACGCACTTGCAAAGTCCTGCTGGGAATATCGAATGAGAGGGCACTTTATCTGTGTATATTTCACTCTAGGGTTTCAAATTAGGGTCTGCATCTGCAACATGGTATATCCATCCATCCAATCCCATTGCACAGCGTAGTCTCTCATATGGCTTTTTTGCCGTCAAAATAACTGCGCTACACCTCCCACCCCTCTGTCGCCCATGCACGGTTCCTGCAACAGATATGTAGAAGAAATATTGGATTATAAATTATTTTCGTTTTAAAAAGTCATTTTCTGCAAAAAGATTACTCAACTTTCAGTGACCTGCATAACGATCATTGGTTAATACCTACCTTACCGAACCGCAATTCTGTTATATGCATGCATGACCAATCCTCTTCGTTCAACTCCTGGTGTTGAGGAACCTCATCTACATGATGGTAATTAGTTGGCGATTGATTAAATGCATGTCCGTGACAAAGCTCCTTCCCTTTCACTCTATTTCAACCTCACTATTAAAATATCTCTCCATCGGCCTCAAGCAGCTACATACTCACCAGCTATCACCCGCAATGTCCGGATAGAATAAAAACGACAGATAGTTTCCCGTCATGTCTCAGACTCAAATCAAATTACCCTTGAACATCTACCATGGCTCCGAGTCTGGCAAGATCACAGTCCGCGAGCCGATAACCCGAGAGCTCAGTCCTTCGGAGGTAGCGGTTAGGATCACGCATTCGGGTATCTGCTTTACCGACGTCCATCATCGTAGGCAAGGAGCGTGCGGTCTCGGGCATGAAGGCGTTGGCATTGTGGAACAAGTCGGTTCGGCGACGAGGTATATCAAAGTTGGGGATAGAGTGGTTGTTGGGTAAGGCCAGCATTCGTGGCTGGTTTGATAAAACAAATGTTGGGTGCTTACGCGTAATAGATATGTATACAGCGTAAAGCCTCCGTTGGCTCCTTTGGTTGGACGTGCAGTCTTTAAAAAGGTTAACGAGAAGAACTGATAGACTTGTGGACATTGCATTCCATGTATGACGGGCTATCGTCAGTACTGCAATGAAGCAAAGAACTTCGGCCTTGATGAGCTCGATCAAGGAACTCTTGGAGATTATGCTATTCGTGAAGAGCAGCAAGCCTTCAAGGTTCCTGACGAGATGGACTCGAAATATGCTGGTCCTTTCGTTTGTGCTGGGGTAAGCTGAGATCTTTGACAACTCAACCGTCAACGGAAGCTCCGGATACGACTGATGAACCGATTTTCTAGCCTACCGTCTATCAAGCCCTGGTAACGGCGGACCTCGCCGCCAACGCAATCGTGGGTGTAGTAGGCGTAGGCGGTTTAGGTCACCTCGCCATTCAATTTGCCAAGGCCATGGGCTATACCGTTATAGTGTACTCGTCGACAGACTCCAAAAGAGAAGATGCCTTCAAGCTCGGGGCGGATGAGTTTTATACCACCAAAGGCGTGGAAAAGCTGGAACTTCCTGGGGTTGCAGAGGGAAAAAGGGAGGGTGTGAATTGCATGATCTTTACGACGACTGAGGTGCCAGATTTGAAGACGTTCTTTCTTGCTTTGGCGCCGCAGGCGTGGGTTATTCCTCTGACGGTGCAGATGAAAGATCTAGCTATACCGTACGTACCTCTAAGCTTTTACATTTTGGAGTGTCCTTGAGAACAACTCTTGACGGTCCTGATCTTACAGTTATATCCCCTTCCTTGTCGGCGGCTACAAACTCACGTAAGTCAATTTATCGCCCTGTGATATTTTGTTCCTCAACAAGGCTTCAATTGACCGGTTTCTCAACAATCCAGGTTCGGAGCCGGTGCAGCTCGTCAAAATACCGTCAGAATGCTTGAATTTGCGGCAAAGCACAACATCCACCCTTGGGTCGAGGAGTTCCCAATGACTGAGGAAGGTTTGAACAAGGCTTTTGACCGTCTTGAGAGCGGCAAAATGAGGTACCGTGCCATTGCTGTTGCTCAGTAGAGCACTATCATAATTAGTAAAGAGGTGCCATCTTAAGCTTTTCCCCATTCATTAGCTGTGCATTTGCGAAGAACATGATGTCAAAACTATATGAGTGTCACAGATCACCACGAGGTCAAGTCCGCAAACAATGACCAGTCTTCGTAGAGAGGACTGTCTACCAACATAAATGACAGCCTTGCCATATCGCTGCGAAAGATCATGTATCAGTCCCTCAAAATGGCGGAATCAACAAATAGTTGCATTAAATGTTTTGGAGAAAAAAAAAGAACGTTATCTTGAATTTTGATCAATCTTCGAATCTTGAATGATTCAGGCTAAAAAGAGCCAGGAAATTTTGAACTGATAGTAGTTCTACATAGCACGGCATTTAAGTACTCTATGTTTTTTTAACAGCTCTTACTGAGAGTGTGGACAGAAATGGACGAAGAATTCGTTAATCCGGACGCAGAGGTGCACGTGAGGCAACAATCGGTTTCTTCCGTATTACTAAGCCAAAACGCAGCGACGGGAGGATGGTTGCCTCAGGATTTCAGACGTGCGGGGCTAAGCCCCTCAGGGTTAGCGCTTTGCTTACTACTTTACGGAGGCTGCACTGAAAAGTAACCAGAGCTAACCCGAAGGGGCTTAGCCCCCCACGTCTGAGGTCCCGAGGCGAGGAGGATATGTAATTCAGAAATAGACAGTCATACGGGCACGAGGCGGTCCATATAACTGTGTCTTACTGTTACGGCGAGATGCCATGGAGGCGATCCGCTACTCCCTGTGCAATGAGCAAAGCGTGTAACCTCTTAACGGACCGCTCTTCCTCCTAAAAGCCACTGAGCTCACCAACAACTATCTCTCGCAATGAACGGCCACGGGCGACAATTCTCGTATTCGTCCCAGAGCGACTCCCGATATGGTGCTGGGCCTATTTCTCAGGTGCAGCCCTCATCGGCGGTACTCCTGGATGGATATCGGGGCTCACTCGAAAGCTCGAACGAAGATCACCCGCGTTTCAACCCTGTGAGTGCACCACTTACAAAAGACCTGGGTACTTCTGACTATCTACGTAGCTCAACAAAGTGCATCCGCGAAGTTCACCGCTGCTCGACTCGAACGACCCTGTCTCGATGCACCTGCTTATGGAAACGGCAATGGGTGACAGCCAGCAGTATGAAGTCCTGTCCTTTGAGGAAATAGACGACCTTAAAAAGGAGCTTTCACTTCTTGATACTCGGATTGATGCGACCAAGCGCAAGCTAGTCCTCGAAAGCAAGCTCCGCGATGCAGCGCAGTCTCTCAACCGGCTGTACTCACCCAATGCTAGCCGGGAGAGTACGGCGAACGGAACCAAGGACTCCCCCAAAAGGCATCGAAGAAGCATAATGGGTAGTAGAGGTGGTAGTGTTGATCTTTTGAATAAGACGGACGATGAAATGGCTTCCAGCGCGAGGAAGTGCGAAGCTCTGGCCCAAGAGCTGTGGAAGCTGGAGAAACGGGCACAGGATCTACAGAAGCGATTACTGGAACACACCGCTGGGGTTCTACAGATGACCCACAAGGGTTTCTTGAAGAACGACATGCCACCTCACACACCTGAAAGCTTACCGGATTTCCTCAACGGCCGTGACGGTTCTCGTCAAATCAATCTAGCTCATGATTTCGATGATCTCAGTTTCTACCGGACTCTTGACGGTATGCTAGAAATTGGAGATGCTCAGACTAACGGCCGGAGCGACACTTTTGCACAGCAGACGCAAACGATTCTGGAGACGGAAAGAAAACTTGAGGAGCTCAATCAGCACTTGAGAGAATCAATCGCCCAATCCGCAACACTACGTCAGCCAATGCCAGCCCCTCCAGTCCGAACTCACGAAGACGAGGGGGCAGAACTTGCGCTTCAAGACCAATTGAGTTACCTCGAGAAGGGTCTCGAGGCCATCCAGCAGGATCGGAATGTCATATCGCAAAATGCTAAGCAATCGGCATATGCTATAGAGGAGAGACTAGAGGACCTCAACAGTCAGCTTCATGGTATCATATCCCGGAGTGGCAAGGAACAGAATGCAGGATATCCTTTGCCTCCTCAAGTCTCAGGCCAAAGCACAAAAGAACAAATAGGCTACCTTGAGAACGGGCTGGATACCTTAGAGCAGAGTGTTCAACGTTTTATGGAAGATGGACAAGCCATGTCATCTAGAGCCGTTGGTCACGAAGAAAAAGCAGAGCAATTCGAAACTACCCTTTTAGGGTTGTGGGACATATTGATTGCAGGGGAAGAAGACTCCAGGCGAAGAACCCAGCAAAACGGCGAAGTCCAGCAAGCCGTACCTCACGAAAAATTTTCCTTGCAATCCTTTTCTGCTAAGGTTCAATCTCTTCACATCCGAGTCACCGAGCTGCAGGATCAAAAGGAGATTCTGAAACGGCAGGTCCAGCAGCAAAGAGACCTGAATAGCAAATCTGATGCCCAGAAGGATGCGCAGGTTTCGGAGCAGACCATGGCTCTTGAGCAGGCAAAGAAGGAGTTTGAAGCGAAAGACAAAGAAGTTAACGAGACCAAGGACGAGTTGGCGCTTCTTACGGAGCGGTTTGACGCGTCAAGGCAGGAAGCTGCTTTGCAAGAACATCACGTCCTCAAAGAGGCGGAGGAGCGTTTTCATGCCGAGCTGCGAGCCAAGCAACAAGAAATTGAGAAACTTGAGGCTGAAATTGCAGGTCTAGGTGCAGATCATAAAGGCAGATTAGAAGAATCTGATCAGCGGATTCAGGATCTTTTTGCCGATATAGCAGTACTTAAAGAAGCCAAAGCACATCAAGAAGTGAACGAGGAGAGTCTTAGGCAAGCTATCGAGGCCAAGACTCAAGAAGCCGAGAAAGCCCAGAACGAAATGAAAGATTTGGAGGGTGAGATGGTTCGCCTGCAAACAGAGGTCACCATTGCAAGAGCTGAGCTTGACGGAGCTTACGGCACAAGGGCCCAACGAGCGGCTGAGGGGATACCAAACCCTGCCATGCAAAAAGAACTTGAAGAGCTTAATGAACGTAACACATCTTTACTTAGTGAACTATCAGCACTCAAGGCGCAGAACGACACAGTCAGCGGCAAGCATGCGGAGATGGCACAGAGAGTGCAAGCTCTACAACGCGAGCTTTTTGAGACCATTAGCGAATATGAGGTGATGACTAAGGCCAGCATTGAGTTTGAGAAAGAACGAGACCAGCTTGAGAGCTACGTTGACAACTTACGAGATCGATGTGAGGCCCTCGAAGGTCAGCTGAGTGAGGAGAAGCTGCGCTGGCTTGGCACGCAAAGTCCAGGTTCTGCTGGCAGAGAAGTAATGGTTCCAGGAACTACAAGCACGAGTGTACTGAAGAACGAATTCAAAAAGATGATGAGAGAGACCAGGGCGGAGAACATGAAGGCTTTAAGGGTGAGTAGCGTCATTGTATGCTGCATCATGGAGAGGCTAACGGCAGAATTAGGCTGAGCAAGACGAACGCCGAAAGTTGGAAGCGCTCGTTCGCACCTTAAAACGAGACCAGTCTACAGGGAAATCTTCTTTGAGCCAGAGTATGACCGCACACTGAGATTATATGAGCCACCGAGATGCTGCGATGGTCTTTTCGGAAGGCTTTCGAAACAGCCGTTAAAGCTTTTATCACGACGCTTGTTACTTGCCGGGCATGTGCTGGTATCAGATTTTGCATTTCGATTGGAGTCTGCGGGGAGCTTCAGAGGTTCTGTTACACTAATTCTGCGTAGTAGAGTACACCATGTCTGACTGGATAGAAAGGGGAACATGCCAGCCTTTCTGTATACTACTCACGAATTGGAAGTACATATTGACATTAGTGGGGTGTAACGAGTACCAAACGAAAACGGCACGCCATAACTACTTGCTAGACTGAAAATGGGATTGGAGTGTACATTATATTCAACGAAGATTACGGAAAAGAACATGAAAAGCCTCTACTGGGACAGGAGGTCTGTTAGCCCTAAAGACAAAGAAAGTCTAGTGCATGATCGGTTTTCTCCATTGTATCGATTAGTCATTCATAAAACTTTTCTTACGGAAGTTGTCGTCGTCGACTAGTTCCGTCACTCAGTGCAACTTCCAGATCAGGAATCAACGAGCCACATGCTTTCAACTCACTCGCATCACCTAAGGTACTGTACTCTCGCTTACGTCTGGCCCCATGAGCTTCCACGCCTTACGGCATTAGCATTGCTACCATAAAACGCTGTAGGATTACTTCGAGCATCATTTCCCACGCATCTCAATGAATCGATCACGGACAACACCGCCTCGCTCCCGCCCTCCCCTCGAAGACACCACCAATTCCCCCCATAGCCGCACTCCTTCTCCACCATCACCACCTTACGTGGACGCCAGATCCTACCTCCCTAAGCTCCGCCGCAAAGTCTCCCTTCGCGCCTTTCATCCCCATGTCGACTCCTCGGAAGAAATCCCTAGTACCCACAGCTCCATCTACGAAGCCTCCCTCGTCCCATCCAACGAGTGGATCCCTCCCACCAACATTGAAACCATCGCCGCAACTGGCGACTGGGATTCCTCCTGTGTGGAGCTCAAGAAACCTCCCAAACGCCGTCTCCTTCCCAGAAAGACGCACTTGGCTCCGCCTTCGGCTACAACATCAACCACGAGAAAGATTCTGAATGTCCACTACCCGCACTATTTGGAGACAATCACGGAACAACGCTCCTTCGCTACCCTCCGCTCTTCCCTCTCCCTCAAATCCATTCGCAAGCAATCTTTTTCGCTCCCCACCCATCACTTACCCACCCTCCCCTCACCAACAACCTCCCGATCTCCCTCGCCCACACCTCTCACCACTATACCTCGCACAAATCATCCAGTGAACCCAGCACCCCACCGCTCCCCCACACCTATTGGCCTACCCACGTTCAACACGCCTGAAGCAGCAAACTACCGCTTACCCGCTCCAAGACTAAGATTCCGAGACTGTTTCAGGCCGATGGGGGAAGGAGAGATAGAGTGGAGGCGGCAGACGATGGGGCTGCCGAGAGGGGTTGTTATGAGAGGGGAAGGCGGGGTATTGGTCTGTGGCCGGTTCAGGCCCAACGTGGGAAGGGTGTGGGAGAGGCATCCGTGGGTTAGAGGCGAGGGAGGGGGCCTGGGTGGGAAGGGGCAGAGAGGAGCCGAGGTGGCGCAGCAGCAGACTACGCAGACTTCGCCGGACGAGATACAGGGAGGAGTAGAGGCAGAGCGACAGGCAGCAGAGGGCGCAGACAGCAAGTGGAAGAAGTTCTGGGAGGTTACGTGTTTCGTTTGCTGTGGGATTGAGGAGGCAGATTGCGGTGAGGAACGAGTGCGGATGGTCAATCATCGGGAGGCGCAGGCGGTGAATGCGAGACCGGTGGTTTGCGGTCCAATCTTCTAAACCGTCCATGGGGGCTAAAGATGTCGTGGGAGCTCTGGAACGGCGTTAGGTGGCTGTATGAAATTGCGTTGGGAATACTGGCCTGGATTAGTCTTCTGAAGCGTAGACGGCAGTGGCTCGGTGCACTGTGTCTCTTGAGGCATGGAGGGCTTGGGGGCCCTCGTCCGGAAAGCTTAGATTCATTAGGGGGGGCATGGGTGTTCTGTGCTTGTTGGTTAGATTGCTGTCAGGAGCAGCTGGATTGGCTTACGATTCGAATATGGGAAAATTAGCGATCGTGAAGCCACCTTGTGCTTCAGTTGTCAGGACATAGATGACTATACTCTCAACCCTAACCCAATCCCATACCTCAAAATCTCAGAACGTTGCAAGATCTACATATAACTTCCCTATTACTGACGCCGGCGCTATGCCAAAATGGTGCAGACTGATCGCCTAATGGAGCCTCCCTCAAACGTTACTTTCAACCCCCATCTCTCTCCCCCCCCTCCCCCAACGCCTTCCGATACTCCCCGATCGCCACCTCAATCGCCCTCACCGTCGGCCCCAGCAGCTGCTGCACCACTTTTGCCCCACCCCCAATACTTTCGAAATCATACCGCACCTTCCTGCCCGTCTTCTCATACCGCTCTTTGATCTGCCGCTTCACCCTCTCCACCTCCTTCGCTCTCTCCGCCTCGGCGTCCTCAGCAACCGCGTTGATGCGGTCCATGGCTCGGTTGAGGGTCTCAACGAGGTTGAATACGGAGTCAGCGCGGGAGGGCGCGCCGGAGAGGAAGGCGGACCAGAAGTGGGAGAGGAATTCGGTGGTGGTGGCGTGGGTGAGGGTGAGGCGGTCGTGGATTTGGGGGGGGAGGGGCGTGGTGCTGGAGATCGTGGTGGAGGTGGAGGAGGTTTGGTGTTGCTGGAGGGAGATCGCGGTGAGGATTTGGGATGTTGCGGCTGAGAGGGCGGAGTGCGCGCCGATGTGGGGGGGTTTGCTGGGGTGGGATTCCGAGTCGGAGTCGTCGGAGTCGCTGTCGGGGTCGAAGCCGATGGCGGTTTCGAGGTTGAGGTCTGGGCTGTTTGCGTCCGAGAGGTTGCTCTGGAGGAGGTGGAGAACTTGGGCGGGGTCTTGGCGGGCGTAGAGGAGGGCGTCAGCAGAGACGCCGTTTTGTTTGTCCAAAGAGAAAAAGCGGGATTGGTCCCTGATGTTGAGGATGATGCGGTTTTCTTCGGCGTCGCCGCGGAGATCTTGCAGCGCGAGGGAATTGTACGTTTCTTCGTCGACGCCGATGGGGAGAGAGGGGTCGATGTCGTTGGGGGCGACGTGGGACATGATTTTCTCACTTAGGGCATTGAGGGTGCGAATTATGGGAACGCGATCTATGGAGGTGGGGCGCATGGTGAGGTCTGGGGCGTTGCCTTTGCGCTGGCTGTGGTTTTCTTCGTTGCCTTCAATGTCGATGATGTGGGGGACATGGGAGGCCATGAGGCGTTTGGCTCGCTCGGTGTCTTCGTCATCCTGGAGGTATTTGTCGAGAGTTGGGTCTGTGGGATCACTTTCGGTGATTTTTTCGCCTTTCAGCTTCTTGAATAGTCTGCTTTGGAAGAATCTCTCCCAAAACGAGCTTTCGCTGAGCTTGGGGACGTTTTCGTCATAGACACGTTTGACCAGAGAATGTTGGTTGAAGATTAATTGAATTTGTTCTTTTGATATTGTAAGTCTCATGGTGCCATCTACAGTCACCGGCTTTACACTCGAAAGTACGTTGTAAGCACCTCTGGTTTGGTTCTTCTCAATGGCGTGTGCACGTAGTAGATGGATTCTTGTAGACCAAAATTGTGCTGTAAATTGAGAACTCCTGATTGCTTCTGGCTTTGTCCGTATAGATTCCATGAACGTTTTCGAAAGCGAAGGACTCGCCTTCAGTAGAGAGTGCTGTAGTTCAACGTCTAACTTGAGTCTCTCATCATCATAGAAGGCGGTGATATCTCCACCAGCTTGGGGCGTGGATGATACTGCACTGGCAATAGCCATAGCAGCTGAGGAGGCCCCTCCACCTGGGGCAGCCAGTGGAGCACCTCCAGCTTTTGCCGACTGTATGATTCTGCTAAGAGCATCTTTGATGGCATCTGCCTCAGCCCTTGCAGTCGTGGGCGATGTAAACGAAAAGACATGTGTTTCTGGTTCGGAACTCCCCGGGGCCAAAGCAAGAATCTTGAGCATTACCTTGGGACTACTGGCAGGCGTCTGCTGGAGATCTGACAATCACTCAATTCTGAGCAATATACAAGTTTATGTGACCTCATAACTCACTGGTAATACTGGACACAGACAGCGTCAAGGCAGGCTTGGACCCCGGCGGAGCCACTGGGGTCCAAGAAACAGAGTGACTGTCCTTGGAAAGAGCGAGGGTGCCATCTTTTTTCTTATAGGCGGCAGAGCCTCGTGGTGGTGCCATGAGAGAGCAGTCAGTCGCAAAGAATCCCAGCAGGGTACATATGGACGAATGTGGATTAGCGCGGATTATCTAGCGGCAGCGGAACACGGAATAAGCGGAGCGGAATCCGGGGTTGGCGGTGCGGCTTTTTACATCCAAGCTTGTCAGTTAGAGTAACCTCAAAGCAAACGGTCACAAGCGTCAGCTTTGACTGAAGTTCTCGTAGATGTTACTCTTTACCCACCTAGGTTCTCTTTGAGCTAAGTTCTCCCCCCTCGGGATGCTCAGGACATCTGTTCGTGGCTCGAGCAGCCGCCTCTTACGAGGTAGCTGCTCTCAATACCGTTCAGCATGTACAGCTGGTGCTCTCAAAACCTCTACCCTCACACCAACGCGTTTTACTAAGCCTCCGGTGGCTTTGCAACGGTTTCAGCAGCGATCCTACGCCGCGGCTGCGGAAGACACCAATAAAGGAGTGGTAGGCGCCCTACGATCCAAACCTGGCAAAGTTTACATCTGAGCTAAGATTCGCGCATGTAGGACCCAAATGACTCCTTCCTGCAAGGTAATACAGCGAACTACATAGATGAAATGTACATGGAGTGGAAACATGACCCAACGAGCGTACACATCTCATGGCAGGTCTACTTTCGAAACATGGAGAGTGGCAATATGCCCATGTCACAAGCGTTTCAACCTCCACCTACAATTGTCCCAACTCCTGCTGGTGGTGTGCCTCAGCACATGCCTGGCGTTGGTTATGCTACGGGTCAGGGCCATGACGTCACAAACCATTTGAAGGTCCAGCTTTTGGTGAGGGCATATCAAGCACGTGGGCACCACAAGGCCAAGACAGATCCGCTGGGTATTCGTGGGGAAGCAGAACATTTTGGATATCACAAGCCTAAGGAGTTGGAACTTGACCATTATCAGTTCTCGGAAAAGGATCTTGACACGGAATACAGCCTTGGGCCTGGAATTCTCCCCCGCTTCAAGACCGAAGGACGAGAGAAGATGACTCTGCGTGAGATCATCGGTGTTTGCGAGAGACTGTACTGTGGAGCATACGGCGTGGAGTACATCCATATCCCGGACAAGGCGCAATGTGATTGGATCCGCAATCGCATCGAAGTCCCCAATCCATACAGATACTCCGTGGATGATAAACGTAGGATATTAGATCGCCTAATTTGGAGCTCAAGTTTTGAATCATTCCTCGCAACCAAGTACCCTAATGACAAAAGATTTGGGCTTGAAGGTGCTGAGACGTTGATTCCTGGAATGAAATCTCTCATCGATCGAAGTGTAGACTACGGGGTCAAAGACATTGTCATTGGAATGCCCCATCGTGGGAGACTCAACGTACTTAGCAACGTCGTACGAAAGCCGAACGAATCTATTTTCAGCGAATTTGGAGGTTCTGCGGAACCGTCCGATGAAGGATCTGGAGATGTCAAATATCATTTGGGCATGAACTTCGAGCGTCCCACTCCTTCGGGCAAACGTGTACAACTTTCCCTTGTTGCAAACCCATCTCATCTTGAGGCGGAGGATCCTGTTGTGCTGGGTAAAACAAGAGCTATTCAGCATTACAACCATGATGAAAAGGAGTTCACTTCGGCGATGGGAGTCTTGCTGCATGGCGATGCTGCCTTCGCCGCTCAAGGTATCGTATACGAGACGATGGGATTTCATGCGCTGCCAGCGTACTCCACCGGCGGAACTATCCACCTTATTGTAAACAATCAGGTCGGGTTCACGACGGATCCACGTTTCGCTCGGTCAACTCCCTACTGTTCGGATATTGCAAAAGCTATTGATGCCCCTGTCTTTCATGTCAATGGTGACGATGTAGAAGCTGTAAATTTTGTGTGCCAAGTCGCCGCCGATTGGCGTGCCGAATTCAAGAAGGATGTTGTTATAGACATCGTATGCTATAGGAAGCAGGGACACAATGAGACTGACCAACCTTCATTTACCCAGCCACTAATGTATAAGCGCATCGCTCAACAGGAGTCGGCTCTCAAGAAGTATGAAGACAGACTTCTAAAGGACGAGTCATTCACAAAAGATGATATTGAGGAGCACAAGAAATGGGTCTGGGGCATGTTGACTAGAAGTTTTGATTCAAGCAAGGACTATCAGCCGACCTCCAAAGAATGGTTGACATCGGCATGGAATGGGTTCAAATCGCCTAAAGAACTCGCCACCGAGGTCTTGCCACATTTGCCCACTGGCGTTTCTTCAGAGAGACTTAAGCACATTGGCAGTGTGATAGGTGGCGCACCGGAGGGCTTCCACGTACATAAAAACCTTACGCGAATTCTAGCCAACAGGAAGAAGGCTGTAGATGAGGGCAAGTCGATCGATTGGTCTACTGCTGAAGCACTTGCATTCGGTACACTCTGCGAAGAGGGCCACCATGTTAGAGTATCAGGGCAAGATGTGGAGAGAGGCACATTTTCTCAGCGTCATGCCGTGGTGCATGACCAGGAGAATGAAGAAACTTACACACCTTTGAAGCATATTTCCGACAATCAGGCGAGCTTCGTCATCACCAATTCGTCATTGAGCGAATTCGGAGTGTAAGTAGTATATTGTGAAAGTGATTCATTGCTTCATTGCTTCCTGCTAATATAATTTCATAGTCTGGGCTTTGAATACGGCTACTCGCTCTCGTCGCCAAATGCACTTGTGATATGGGAAGCCCAGTTTGGAGATTTTGCCAACAACGCCCAATGCATCATCGATCAATTCATAGCCTCCGGAGAGGTGAAATGGCTCCAGCGAAGCGGTCTCGTTCTGTCGCTTCCCCACGGTTACGATGGCCAGGGCCCAGAGCACTCCTCTGGCAGAATGGAGCGGTACTTGCAACTTTGTAATGAAGATCCTAGGATCTTCCCGTCACCGGACAAGCTTGAACGCCAACATCAAGACTGCAACATGCAAATAGCATACTTGACCACACCATCCAATCTTTTCCATATACTCCGTCGGCAAATGAACCGCCAGTTCAGAAAACGTAAGGCCCCGCCGCTCGCTCACCTACCCCAACAACACTAATACCCTTCTCCCTCTACAGCACTCATCCTCTTCTTCTCTAAATCCCTCCTCCGTCACCCCCTCGCCCGCTCCCCCATCGAAGACTTCACCGGCGACTCCCACTTCGAATGGATCCTCCCCGACCCAGAACACCACAACAATACCATCGCCCCTCCGGAAGAAATCGACCGCGTCATCCTCTGCACCGGCCAAGCCTATGTGCAGCTCCACAAACATCGCGCCCAGCACAAACTCAACAACGTCGCCATCACCCGCATCGAGCAGCTCAACCCCTTCCCCTGGGCCCAGCTAAAAGAAAACTTGGATATGTACAAGAACGCCAAGACGATCGTTTGGTGCCAGGAGGAGCCGCTGAATGCGGGCGCGTGGAGCTTCACGCAACCGCGGATTGAGACGCTGTTGAATGAGACCGTGCATCATAGCAGGAAGCATGTTATGTATGCGGGCAGGAACCCGAGTGCGAGTGTGGCGACAGGGTTGAAGGCGAGTCATATGAAGGAGGAGATGGATTTGTTGGAGGATGCGTTTAGTGTTATGCAGGGGAAGCTGAAGGGTGAGTGAGTGAGTGGGGGTGGGGAGGTAGGTAGGTGGGTTGGATTAAAGGGGGGTTAAAGCGGAGGTTGAGTGAAGGGGAATGGAAGAGGAAGGAGGGGTTGGGAAAATGTATATACATAAGACATGAGGGGTGTACTTTTATGCTTAGCAAAACGCGGCTTTTTCGGTTTCACCAACGTTCTCATCAATGGGTGTTTGGAGTAGGTAGAGAAGCAGTAATTACTTTCTTGATATATTTGCTAATCAGACATCTAACACGGCATTCTCCATCTATTGTCAACCTAAAGACAGAATCGGGTTTTCAATCAATACTCCCTCCACTCGCTCTCCCACCCCAACCTCTTCCATCACTTCTTTCATCCCTCCATTCTCAAAAACCCCCCATCCCTCTCCCACCATGATTCCAGACCCATCCCCTCCCTACTAAAGATTTCCCAGTTGGCCCGGATCTGGGAGAGGAATTGCTGATGTGAGTGTTGTTTTTTGCTGGGATGGTGAAGTCTGTGGGGGTCCGAGGGAATCTATAGCCCGTGCTGGACGTTGCTCTCAAGTGGATTTTTAAAGTAGGCATGATGTGTATCGGATGAGAAGGATTGTTGGCGTTTCTGATATTTCTGGGAGGGGCGGGCGTGGGTTTTCTGGAGCCTGTCGTTCCTTCCCCTGGTGTGAGGGTCTCCGGCAGATTGCTCGTTGCTCTTGGATTACGATTCCAGTGGCTTTGACCGTATCCCCGGTTTTCCCTCGTTGCGGTCCTTTTGAGTAGGGCTAGAGGTGTCTGGGGATTCGTGGGTTTATCCTCCCCGCGACTGTGGATATCGTTGTAGGCGGGTGATGAGGAAGTAAAGTAAGAGGGAGGGTTGAGATATTGTATCCGAGATTCCGAATTTCTGATCCGGTCCTGTTGGAGGTATTTCAGGTTGAAAATCCACCCATGGTGAGACCACCGGATTTGGCTGGTGTGTGATGTGCCAGGCCATACTTGATCAGTACGGTACACCGCCTATGACGGGTGGACGTAGTATCTGGAACGTCAAGCTCCGGACTTATATCCAAATTCTTCAGAGACCCTCAACCAAGCCTTCTACTTCTTGCGCTAATTCTGGGAACTTTGCAGCTAGCTCTGTAATACTCTCAGCTGCTCTTCCCAGCCTCTGCTGGCTGCTTGACTCAATCCTCTCCACCTCCTCCGCCGCAACCCTGATTCGATCACTCCACCTCGCCTCCCAAATATCCTCGATTGCATTTCTCGCCTTTACAATCGCTTTCTCGTGCTCCTCCCTCAACGCCGCGGCCTCTGTCGCAGCCGCCTCCCGGCTCTTCTCCACTTCGCGCCTTACAGCTTTGTACTCTTTACGATAGGTGTGGTCGATTTCATTGCGGGTAGCCGCGAGCTGTTGTTCGTGTTCTTTTTGCAGGAGCTCGATACGTTCTTGTGCGTCATTGAGAGAGGTACGCAGTGCGGACATTCCTTGGGAATAAGATTGAGTGAGGAGGGAGAGTTCGCGGGCATGGGATTCATCGAGGGAGCGGATGATGCGGGTGTAATGGTCACTTAAGGCGTTTTCAGAGTCGGAGGGCGGTGTGGTCGTTGGAAGTACATTCTCTTCGGCGACTGGGGTGGATGACCGTGTCCGTGAGAGATTTCCGTCCTCAGCGCTAGGAGGCTGCGAAATGTCCATTCCTTCTCGATCATCGTAGGGAGGCGCAGGTTCTTCGCATGAAAGGATTGATCCTGGGCGAGCCCTACTAGCAACCGAGTTGAGCCTGCCGAGAACTCCATCGATGTTGGGGTGCTCTTCGTGGGCCGAGGTGGAGAAGCTGAATTTCGTCCCTGTAGAAATCACACTGGAGGCGCGCGAGCGAAGGGATCCAGCTTCAGCTTCCCAGTGCTGGTCTAAGACCATGCGATAATTAGCCATCTCTAGCAGTCCTAGGTAGAGGGGTTAATGGCCAATGTGGTTTTAGTTGAAAGCTTCTCACATCGGACTCCGTCGATCAGCAGCATTGGCGCTTTCTGAGTCTTAGACGAAGAAGCGGAAGCCTCTTTCTCTTTCACCTGATGCCGTACCGAACGAAGTATCAATGAGTCACCGTCACTTTGTTGACAGCGCAAGGCTGTGCGAAGGTGGTCCAACTCGAAATGGACGATAGGCAGCAGGTCTGTAAGCGAGTGGCCGATCTCTTTCCATGTTTGGCCGTCGTATATCTTCGTATTCTGTAACAGTACACGGAGACTTGAATATGTGTAGCAAATAGACATACTTTATGGTTGGATGTGTCTCATCTCGGGTTCTTTTGTGAACCAAAGTAATTATCGCCTGTTTCTGCAAGCATAATTTACCTAAAGCCTCCCAATTTTAAAGAGCTAGCTAAGTACGAAGTAGCCGAATCAGCTAACTCGCTGAGGCAGATCCAGTACCTTTCTGTGTGATACATGCTCTGTCCAACCATAGGACCTCAATTCATCCCACTCATGACCAGTCCATCTTGTCTTCACCCTCAACCTTACCCACCCATCCACTATTGCCAGGCTTTCCATAGCCATGAAGCTCACTACTGCCTCCGCGACTTCCACGACCTCCGCGACCTTCATACCCTCTATGACTCCCGCCGTATTCTTCATTCCCACTAGATTCACGTCTTTCGCCATAACCTCCTCTGCCCCTTCCTCCGCGGCCTCTATATCCATCGTACGTATGCCCGCCCCCGTACCCCTCATGTCCACCATGCTCTCCCCGCCCCGCATATCCCCAAGCCCCTGGCTCCCGGCCTTCCTGAGCGTCCACCTTCGCCTCCTCATCGATCAACTCACAAAGGTCTCGTCCGCAGCTTGGTTCGATTTCCTGTCCATCTTTGCCCACTAGAACTGCCTGTTCCTCGTTCAGCGCGTTCTTCAGGTGCCCAGTGCGGTTGAACGGCGTGTCGTTGATTATGATCCACCGGATGTGGAAGGGTGGCGAAGCTTTCCAGATGAGGGGTTTAGACCAGCTGGGTGGAGGGTTGTCTTCGCTCGGGGCTGAAGTCATTCGTGCCTGCTTGGTAGAAGAAGTATGAGGAGAGCTGCTTGAAAGGACAGAACGATATATTGGTGTTATAGAGAAACTCGAAGAGGATTTGCCATATCGAACGATGTTTGCAGGGGGAGAATATGAAATAAAGTCTCTTGATAATGTGGTCTAGTATAGTGTGAAGTAGGGGACAAAGACTTACGTAGCCCTGAAACGCCTTGCTCAGGTTGATCGAGAAGAACAAGATAACGTTGCGACAGGTATTGTACGCTTCGGTGAGAATGGCGGTGTTCTTTGGTTGAGTTGCCCAGATGCACTATAATAACAATACAAGGTAATATTAATCATCAAGAACAGCATGTGATGGATGAAGTCAGGAGTAACCTAAATTGCCTCAACTTACATCACGTTGTGCGGTCTCTACGTTATCAGAAGTCCAGCTTTTAATCATAAAGTACCTCGAATCTGTGGTTATAAACTCTGGTCAGCAAGGAAATCGAGCAAGTAGGAGAAAGGGACGAATCTTGGTCCAGCGGCGAGACTGACCACCTGCTTGGAGGTTCAAAGAGGCACTGCCAAATTCCTCTACACCATGATTTCCTTCACTGTACCTATACGGCTTGTGACCGCCACGAGTGTTGTTATAATACCCACCCCGGCCACCCCTACCACGTCCTCGATAATTGCTGTTAGGAGCGCTTTGATGGTAATTTGCATTTGGTCGATAGCTATTCCAGCGTGGGTTGTATTCGGTACTGAAATTACCCCGTTCGTCCTGAGATTGTGTCTCGTATCCCCTCGGATTTTTATTGTTCTCATGGAACTCTTGCTCAGATCTCGTGTTTGCTATCTCAAATCGGGTGGGTGAGGTAGGATGCTCTCTGTGTCGAGGTACAGGTGTCAAGCTCCTACGCCGAGCCTGTGGCGATCGGCTTCTCTCACGAAAGTCTGTTGGATATTGTCTATCATCTGCCGAGATTCGATCTTCCAAAGCATTTGGTCCTCTTCTGAGGATGGCAGGGCTCAGCTGTTGTTCAGATTGACTGGAAACTCCACTGGAGTCAAGCCGTGGCATTTTAGGCTGAGCATGCCTCGACGCCAGATCATCGTCTGCATGAGCTCTTTTTGATTTTCGTGGTGACGATAAGGTTTCACGATTGGCGGAGTTCTTGATCTTTATACCTAGATCATCATGACCTCCCCGCTGGGGAGCAGGTGGGGGTGGCATGGCAATAGTGGACGAGATGCGAAGATTCTTGGGAGACGCGATGCTCCGAGACGCGGTCGCTTCACTGCTCTCCTGAGATAGAACTGATGGTGTCCGGATACCAAGCTGTTCAGCTTGGCGTTGGAGCTCCGCTCGGTGAGCATCAGTAGCTTTCATTTCTCTAAAAAGGGTAAGACGTTGATTGCGCAGTTGAAGGTCATAATAATTAGTTAGTTCAAGCCAGTCTTTTAGATCTTCGGTGCTCTCCACAGCATGTTTGCCACTTTCGGCTTTTAATTCACGTCGTGTCTCTTTTCTGGGCTGTCTATTGTCCAAAGTCTGATTAGGATGGTGATAATCAGCTGCTAAGGGCTTTTCCGCGGGTATTGTTGCTTTAGGCATCAATGCTGGCCGCTTTCGAACTTCTCTTGTGTCAGTTGAGGCGTCTGACTCAACATTTCCCATTTTTGTTCGTGATGAATCCTGTTGACGAGCCTTATCTTCCAATTCTTTCTTGTACACAGCAGCTGCTCGGGCATTTCTCTCAATGTACTCCCTGGATGCTTGAAAGTCGTGTTCATAGTGTCTGTGACGACCGGCAGAAACACGCTCGGATTCATATACTGGCGCACGAGATGGTTCTTGGCCAGCTGCAAGGCTATCTTTTGCTCGTTGAACTGGCTGACTGGTAAGGTCACGCATTTGCTCATGTCGTAAGTCTTGATTTGACTGTGGTCGCTCGGTTCTTTCTTGGCGATGTTCAGCATGTGGAGTCTGGTGGCTGTTTCGATGTTGGGGAACCAACGGACTACCAGGCGATTGATGAGTGGTCAAACCACCTTGGGGCTGCGTAGAATTCCCGCCTGCTCTGCTCTTCGGACCGCCGGACGAAATTGTATTGAGCTTCTCTACTGCCTGACCTTTTGAAGCATTGTCGGCTGAGGTCTGAACTATTGGCTTTTCATTTGAGACACGGTTTTTATGACCTGAGTTCGTGGATTTTAAAGGCTCAGGGTAGGGTGCGCGTGCTTGGTTAGGTTTGTCATCACGGATTTCCCCAAGCTCAGAGCCATCGGATGAAACCATGGTTTTGTTCAGCGACAAACGACTCTTACTGGTAGCAACTTCTGATTGAAGATGAGGTTTGGTGGTAGTTTGTTTGTTACTAGGTTTGAGCTTTCTGTCGATGTGATCTTCTTCCCCGGATTCTTGTGTTGATATTACCCCGGCTGCACTAGCTGCGTTTGCAGCCCTGGCCTCAGCAAAGAGTGCTTCAATATCGTGGCTACCGTCTACCTGCGTCGAAGACGTGCGGTGTGCTTCGTCTGTTTTATTTATCACAGGTAGAGATCTTCTAGCAGAGACATCGAGGTCATTCTGACGGTCTGAAGTGAAGTGTTCGGTGAGACTACTTTTGATTGGTTCATTGGAGTCGTCAGATCCACTATAGCCTTTGGAACCATATCCGGATGTCTTCTTGAGGTGACTAGATGGGGTCCCAGGCGTTGACCCACGCTTTGTGGCCAGCAATTTAGCTCTCAACTCGGCTGCTCTATCATTGAGAGCAGCTGTATCTGGTTTGGGAGTTGCAATTCCAGGTCGGACACTATACAATTGCGGCTGCTTGTCCGTTCGAACTTTGGTAGACGCTGCATCGTGAAGCATAGCGGTATTACAGCCTCTGGTAAAGGTACTACCATCAATTCCGTTAGACATTTGATTACCTTGTTCGATTCCCCTGACCGTATCTGGATCTTCATTGTCATAGAAGTCATCACCTTCATCGTAAGGAATGTGTTCTTGATGGCCAAAAGATTTCCCGCCATTATTTGTCGGCGACCCTTGGTAATGCATTTCATAGTTATTGCCTTTTTGAACGTAGTTTGGCCAGCTCTCTTCACCTGACCATGTACGTGGATAGCTCTGTTGTATTGGTGTCCGATGATCAGAATATATCAGCGAACCTGTCAAGCTTTCGAAGGCACTACTCTCTTGCGAATTAGGTGGACCCCTTGATGAAGCAACGCTATAGTTGTTGTAATTGTGTGACATTCTTGAATGGCATTGTTGGTGCCGCTTGATAACGGGTTATGTTGCCAGCCCACAGATGCAAGCGACCGCGTGTCAGATGTCCGTTTGCTCAAGGTAATTGTTTGACTTTGCAACTTTTGAGGGTTTTGATTGAGGTCTGCGTAGTGAGATTCAGCGGTAAGCTTGGAACTTGACCTTCTGCTCTGCCGTGAAGATTCTGGCTGGGTCACTGTTGTAGAGCAAGAGTGGAGTAGGTCGAACCTGTTCGCTATCCAATCTTAACCGCTTTTATACATCACACAGTGAACAAGTACTTTTAGAAGCTGATGTTATTGACAGTTGCTTTAATAACAGATGAGGTGAGGTTGAAAGCTACAAAGGCGGATATTTTTGTGTGCAGAACGCGTCCGATTTTGCGGATTACGGCGGTCTCAATGCCGTTTTACGCCTTCTCACTTGTATTGATCGATACTTGTAATTTTTCAGGACTATCATGTAAGTTGGCTGCTGGACCCCGCCGTTACAATCTCTATCGTTGAGCAGTACCTAGTTCTGTTTTTCTTTCATATCTTACTATCTCTTGGTAAGTAAGTTTACAGTGCTGTTCTCAGGCACTAAACGCTTCCAATTACCATCAACCCAACAAATAAGTAGCATTCTCTTGAATCAAAACTTGATGAGCTTACCACCATGTTTAACTAGGTAGCTGTTCGCATCGCCTGAACATTGGTAGATAGATCAGTAATAGACATGTTGCTTACTCCCTTGCCCCCCTTGGGTGAAAGCATCGGTTTTGCACTTATTGATGCTTTCCATAACGAGAAGTGCGAAGATATCTGGAAGAACGTAGCACTGTTCTGGACTGGGAATTTAAGAGCACAGAAATGCGAAATGTCAAAGCCAGGGTAATTGCTGTCAAAGGCTGGATTAGGTCTGTCTATAAGACCGGTTTACTGGGTTTAGATGTGGAAGTATCACGTGAATAGTGAGGTCTGATCTATTCTTCCCATTCGGCGTATAGAAATAATAGATAGACATAGGAGGCTTTGTAGGTAAGATGTGAGCAATAAATCTGTAAGTAGTAGAAGCCCCAGCTTCATAACGGTATAGGCTGACGATAACTAACCCAAAGTCAGATTGTCGCCATGACCCACAAACCCCTGGGCATTTGCCCATGTCTCCTTTCAAAACAAAGCGTCGACGACGTTGCTCCTGTTGGCGAAGATTGAACCAGTAGACCTCCCCACTGAGACTTATTTATGAGCACCACTTGTTCTTCGAATAAAGCCAAATAATCTGTTCAGCCTCCCAGGCTTGCCTCCATTCCTATCCATTAAAGTAGCGGAACCTTCAGAGCTTTGCAAATCGTTGATGGTGGTAAGCGAGCTACGATGACTCGATTCCTTGTTGGCACCCATACTCGTATGCCGTTGTCGTAACTTTGGAGAGGCAGTCGGATATTCGAATGGAAAGTTCCGTTCAATAGGCTGACTTGCCAGGTTCTCCAGATTCATCCCTTCATGAGATGGTACCGGACTGGGAAAGCCAATAGGACTTTGGGCGCTCGGGACAACCGCTGACGAGCCACTTCGCTTATTGACTCGATTCATGAAGGCTGTACCAGCAGATGTAGTTCTGCGGGGCGTCTCACGTGCGCTAGTTGGCGATGCTAATGTTGAGGCCACTGAAGCTGAAGAAGACGTTATAATCTCCGGCCTGGTTTGTGCCCCTCTCTTCTGTTTTCCACTGTCGCTATTACCCGCGCGACCATTGGCAAGGTTTCCTATATTGATGGATAAACTCCGGCGATGATGAGACTTCTGAGTCTGTTGCTGGGCCCTGGCTGCAGCTACCGAAGAAAAAATCGGATCATTATACTTAAAATTTGGTGAATACCCCTCTCGAAAAGCAACCCATAACCCAGTGATAACAATCAGAGTCCTCAGATGATCGTCAGTTTCGATTATTGTCCTTAGTGGAGTCTCAGTCTCATCACAGTCTACATCTTGAGCATCAATATCGCTGAATAGTGATCCACTTGGCGATGCTGAAGTCTGCGGAAACGTGGGGGTAGACGGAACAGAGTATCGGTCGCAAATGCCGAGTGATTGGCGTGTTAAAGTGGCAATGACAGGGTGGCGTCGAAAATTGGGATTGATGATGCTAAAATTGAACTTTTCAATTCCAGAAGGCGACGTTGTAGCGGAGCGCTCTTGTATTTTTCCAGAACGCCGGCGACCAGGAAGCAATCTTGGCACCCATCTTGCAACAGTCTTTTGGCCTTCTCCGTCGGTAGATACGAACTCGTAGGCACCATTCGCCATTGAAATTGCTTCCCAGCAAGGCCCATGATTCAAGCATATCTCTGTGTTTCCGAGTACGGCCCCTTCGCCTACTCGCATCTGACAGAATGCTGCCACGAAGTCCCGCGTGTTCCAGTCGTCGTCATCCGAAGATTTTCCTACTTGACTTTCCGGTGCACCTGACCTATCATAGGTCTGGCTTCGGACAACCACTAAGTCATCTGCGCGGAGACCGTCTTTGCCTTTGAATATTCGAGGGAATTTCTTTGCGAGTCTAGGTGCGAAAGTAATGGACGGTAGGACATCGAGGACAGGTACCGGACGAGTAGAGTCCGACGTTTGCTGCAATTGTAGCAGTAGCCGTGGGCGGATGCTAAACCGCTGCCTGTGCTTGACGGCCGGAGGTGGATGGGCAAGCTGGAAGGATGTCTTAGACTTCGAGGCCGACCGCTTTATGTTCTTTGTACGCAATGCAGAGCCAGTAGAGGAGACCGCTTGCGTTGAAGCTTCGTCTCCAAGTCTTCCTTCCTGCATTGCCAGTTTACTGCTTCCCAGAGACCCATTGGAACGTCCGGATGCTGGAGTCGAGGTCGTGGAGCCCGTAAGGCTTGTGTGGCTTGTGGTGTAAGAAGTAAGAAAGTACGGAAGGGTTGGTAGGAATTGGTTTTGCCGTCCATTGGTGACTTTAAGCAGCGGACAAAACTCATGGCGGTGAGCTGCTGCTACGTCGACTGCCATGCCAAGACAGAGAAGCATCTTGCTATCGCATATAAAAGGTGTTTTGATTTGATTTGATGCAAACTCACATCCACCAGGCAGGAAGTCTGATTCAAGGAAGGTACAAACATTGAGCCGACCCGGACAACGGCGCGAAGAGTCAGCCGTGTCAGCACAAGCATGGTGAAAGAGAAGGGGCAGTATTATTAAACCCCTCGCAAACCTTTCCTATAACATCACGCTTATTCATCATGCCACCAAGGAGCCAAAGCCTTGTTCGCTTGTTTGATCTACTGCGGGTTTCCAGATACCGGCTTGCGGCTGAGGCTTTGTTCAGCCCCATAAGGGCGGATGGAAGGACGGAATGGATTAGAAGTACTCCGTATTCCGTATTGAATCTACAAATGAAGTGAGCACAGCTGTGGCTTTCCCTACCTGTCGTTACATACAACATAACGGGATTATCCCCGTTCCATTGATGACTGAGTAGGTAAGGTAGGTAGTCGTTGCGAAACCGGATTACGCTTTCTTTTGCGACTCTCGAATGCTTTTTTCGCTCAGCCCCGCGTAGCTCGCATAAATTGCAGACAGACCCTGGCACGTCTGGCATGCCTTGGGAAGCGGGGTACTCGGACTCGGATGTTTCGAACAAAACCCGATCACCAACAACGCCATCAAACACCTCACTCGTCTATGTACTGTAGTCTGTACACCTTCGAATCCCAACACCAGAGAAGGATTTGATGACTTGTACATCCTACGCTTGGCTTTAGTGTCTTTTCCCCCAACACGGAGACCGAAACTGATTCCCTGGCCGCAAGCTACCTATCCGTGCCCCTCACTAAGCTCATCCTAAGCGAAGGATGAGCTTAGTGAGGGGCACGGATACTTGGTACTTACTTCCTTAGACTTGCCTCGGTCTAGTGAAGAGGAATAATGACGCGTCTGTCATCATGATTGTTTTACCCGCGGTATTTTATTGATGTGTTCTGAATTAAGGTACTCCCCGTGATACCGAATGAGAATGCGATCGGTCATGTGTACGGCTCGGATCTCAAGAAAGTGGACGAAATTTGCATAAAAGGCTCGTTATTCACCCGTGACTTTCCGAAGCGAGTGAAATCCGTCGGCGCTTCGGCGCTTAATTTAGCGGCGTTTCCGAGTTGGGTGGAAGAGATGTTATTCGCTCCTTCGTTACGAAGTTCGTTGATCAACTATGGCCTTGAATAACCGATATATGACTACAATGACGGTTGGTGGTAAAACGGCTTAACATCTACGAGAGTTTCGGCAGCTATTGCCATGCGGGTGAAATGTTCAGGAAGGGCGGTGTTTAGTGGCACATTTGGATGGTCAAGTTTGAGGATAAGAGATTGTCTGGTACTGGGGGCGGTGAGCCCAAAACAGCATACAACAGTCCCATAGAGGCGGGGCCTATGCTTCTTAGCGACATGTCGTTTCTGTCCTATCGATTTTGCGTTGCAATTTCTTGTTGAGATTTTGACATGTCACGTTATCCATATTTATATTCCTTGGGGCTACGAATACGAAACCTGGATTCTTGAGCTGTTGTGCCAAGGAAAGGACAACCAAGAAGTAAAGGAGCACAGAGGGAGAGAAAGAGAAGGAAAGATGATGCCAACTAATGGCATAATATAAGAAGCTCTCAGAGGGGAAGGAGGACAATCCCAAAAAGAGGAGTCTACGAAAGAGATACGCCCGGTTTCTATTTTAGAGGTTATTAAAATGCGGATGGAGGCTGAGAAGGCTTGTAGGACGAAAAACTGGTCAAAATGAGGAGGGGAAGAGAACGAACCACCACACAAGCTACCATGTCACAAGACCAGATGGCCTTCTAGATCATGGAGCAAAGAAGCATAGGGGTACACCGAAATAGAGATCTGTTCTGAAGTCCGGGAGATGGGTATGTCCATAGTCAGCTTGAACTGATCCTTTCCCAATCGCTAAATTACGTTTTCGTGTCAATCTGAGGTCGTCGGAAAGCAAGGGGGATCTGGTTCACACCAGCCATATCTCTCGCTAACAACATACTCGTCCGGTACATCTTGCAACGTCCCGAGTCGGAAACGGTGAATAAGTCTTCGTCAGATGTTACATCTCCCGTGGCCCTTGCTCGTCGACCTGCTGGTCCTTGGTGCTGGATTCATGATATTTGTTGAACCTCATTGCCATGGGTCGAAGCAATGTATGAGATTCATGATCGAAGTAGCTATACATTGCCAACCGCTTCAGGCCACTCTAAGCTTTTCGAAGCGGGGGCCATTAAGAATGGGGCCGTAGAATGGATGGAAGCTTCAAAGATGGCCAACCAGCCGAGAAGTCTCTGCGTCGGTCTTGCGCGTCCAATTGCGACGGCTAGTGTAGCAACTTCAACGATGTCTAACTCGGACCTTGGCTTGTGCCTATGATTGGTTGCGCGTGACGTTGCTTAGGGTAAAATCCGGTATTTGTAATGTATACGACTGGAGAAGAATGCGAAATAGGAGGAGCGGAGTTTAGCGCCGGCGATAGCCTGACTAAATCCGTGTGCTCCGTGATAATAATCGACTGAAATATTGAGGTAGTCTTCGATTATCGCCTATATAAAGGTCAAGTCGTGTCAATTGCCCTTCTAGTAACTTACAGGAATTGTAGCATCTGCATAGCACCCGAATATCAACGGAAAACTATACATCAATATGGAGTACACCCGGTGGGCTGTCCTTACTGCATTCTTCTCTTCTTCCTCTCATGCTAAGTCGTCAACAGCCTCGGCAAGTCCGGTCTCAAGATCTCGAAGGTCATCCTTGGTGCCATGAGCTATGGCAGTCCTGACTGGCAAGAGTGGGTCCTGGATGAAGAGAAAGCCCTACCCTTACTCGAGCACGCTTACAAAGTTGGATTAAATACTTGGGATACCGTAATTCCCCCCTACAATATCTAGTGGTATCCGAGCTGACGGTATTGCTGCGTAGGCCGACGTATACTCGAATGGCGTGTCGGAAGAAATTATTGGCAAAGCCCTAAAGAAATTTAGTATTCCTCGCTCCAAGGTTGTTCTTCTCAGCAAATGCTTCTTCGGCGTCGACTACGGCTCCCAGCCGCCTCTCAGCAAAGTAACTGTCAATGACGGACCGTTTGTCAACCGGGCCGGACTTTCAAGAAAGCACATTTTCGATGCGGTTGACGCAAGTGTCGAAAGATTGGGAACATATATCGATGTATTACAAATCCATCGACTAGACCGTGAGACGCCAAGAGAAGAGATAATGAAGGCATTGAACGATGTTGTGGACAGCGGCAAAGTCAGATACATCGGAGCGAGCTCGGTATACAAACTATATCACCAAAGTCAGTGGAATATTGAAGAAGTTACTGACGACTCACTCAGATGGCAGCCTGGGAATTCCAATCCCTCCAAAACATCGCGGACAAACACGGCTGGCACAAATTCATCTCCATGCAAAACTTCCACAACTTAATCTACAGGGAAGAAGAACGCGAAATGATCCCCTACTGCCTCGACACCGGCGTCGGCATGATTCCCTGGTCCCCTATTGCGCGCGGCGTGCTCACTCACCCCTGGGACGACCGCTCCTCCAAGCGCGAGAAGTCCGACAGGTTCCTAATGAGCATGATGCGCACCCGGGAGACGGATGTTGACAAGGAGATTGTGGGCAGGGTGGAGAAGGTCGCAAAAGACAGAGGGGTGGGGATGGCGATGGTGGCGACGGCATGGGTGTTGAGGCAGAAGATGGAGAATCCGATTATTGGGCTAAACAGCATTGAGAGGATCGATCAGGCGGTTGAGGCGATTAAGTTCAAGTTGACGGATGAAGAGGCGAAATTCCTCGAGGAGCCGTATCTGTCGAAGCAGATTCAGGGGTACTAGATTGCCCGAATTGAAACAAACGCCGTGTTACAGCTGGTCCGCTGATGTTTTAGAGTCGCTTCTGTCCTCATCCGCCAGTTCAAAGAGCCCAGGTGAGTACTTATCTCCATATGTTGCCGAAAGATCCTGGCAAGTGTGTTGATTCTTTCCAATTTGCTAACCGTGTTCCTCATCTCACCCAAAAGAGCTGGACGTAGTTCGAAGCCACCATGAATCCCTCCCCTCTCTTCCACCCCACCTCCATCCCCACCGCCGCCACCCTCTCCCTCAGCCCCTTTCCCTTATCCTTCCCTCCCACCAACGCTACCCCCCGGCCCCGCCACCATCAACACCATCTCCGCCTCCCCCACCATCCTATACCCCAAACCTAGTCTCTGCAACAATTCATACAAGCCATCCCCGCCAACAGGACCTCGCTCTCCTGCGCCATCGAGCTGCTCACCTCGGGGAACATGGCCGAGGACACGTTTAGCTTGCGTGCGGTTGCTGGTGGCGGAGCGGGGATGGGAGGCTTGTTGGGGGGCGGGGAGGTGGTTGGTGGAAGGGGAAGGGGGAAGGGGGAAGGGGGAAGGGGGAAGGGGGAAGGGGGGAGTGTGGCATAAAGGATACGAGTCGCTGTAACCACTGGGGGTGGGTGGTGGTGTGTTGTGAGTGGAGGATATGGGGCGGGATGCTCGTGTGGGTCTTGATGCTTGTCATTTTTTTCGAGGGAATGGCTGGGAGGTTGGGCGATTCGGAATCTTATGTTGTGGTAATTTACACTTGTTTACCCGATCCGGAGTATAACTTTCAAGGTAGAAATGATTCGTGTCATGTTATGGTGTCTGGGTGCACCATCTACTGGTGGAGGATATCACGACCTTTCTAAAAGGAGGTTTGAGCGGGTGAAATTCTTTGGAGAATTTCAAAAATGTATTAAAAAGTAAGGTGTATATAAACAACAGCAACGGTAATATTCATAGACAAGAATCGCAGGGCAGTTGTGTTATGTGCGCGATCAAATATATTGGTCGCTCGTGTTTCTGCAATCAACAGCTGAATTTGTCTTTTTGATTTTTGTTGAACTTTTTAACACGATGATGCTCAGAGTTCGAATCTGAGTGATGCTTGAGGAGTTAGAATGGCCTTTTTGGAATGCATTTGGTAATTCTCATGTATGCATTTGCTTGCAGGTTTGAGAGAGACCGGGGTTTTACCACGAGGTTGTAAGTTTGGTTTTATATTAGAATGAGAAGACGAGTGAGATTTAAAGAGATTAGCAGGTATATTAGTAGACGAAAAGTGCTCGTGTTCTATGTACTTAGATGGAGAAGTGATGGTTTTTTTGTGCGAGCGACGAGAGTCTCTTCTTTGTTTGATCTCATTCTCTCGCTCCGAAGAAAAGCTTTCGGTCAAAGTTTTAGTTTTCTCTAAGCGAAGTGAGACGAGAGGCATGAATGATAGGAAGGGGAAGGGTTTGATTGAGTTGATGTGCTTGAATAGACTCTGCTAAGTTATTTTTTGAGGATGTGGGGTTTGAATGTACGAAAAGGGGGGTGTATCAAATAAGCCAGTCTCGAATTATTTCCTGTTCTAACTTTTATATAATCATTTCTTCCATACTAATGTACCCCGAGCATGTTCCCTCATAGCCGACTAACGGGGTTGTTGCAAGCAATAATACGCTCGAAAGTCCTTTCGGTTAGGATTTTCAGGATATTGAACCCACAGAAATTTTCGAAAGGAATATGATCTTGTTCTGTCTCGGAACGTAGCAATGTTCTTTTCGCCGGGAGGCATTAGCGACAACCCGCATCGAGTGGACTCATTGTAGTCTCTCACCGGGGTGCAAGGAGGCAGTAAATAGTGATTGGTTTTCGTAGAGAAATCTTAATGGACAAGTAGGCTCATTATCTTCTTTGAAGTAGCTCTGTTGTTGACACAGTTTTGAAATCAGAGCTTGTGTGGCAAGAAGAATGGAGCAAATAAATAAACCAAATTCATAGGCTTGAGTTTTCACATTGAAACGCCTACTTAGTCTGATAGCTAACCTGGCATGCTCGACTATCGATTGTTATTAAAACATAGGTAAAGAGTCTGGTCGTCTTCTGGATCTGGTAACATGGCGATGTAGAGGAAGCTTCGACTACTGTACATACAGTAGCTTCGGAGATAATTAGATAGCTGGACTAAATCCACGCGCTAACAGCAACATTGTTTGAACCTTTCTCCATGATGGACCGGAATCCACTACTAAACAACTGGTATTTACCTTAAAGATGCCTGATCACTACCAGGACAAGTGACGGTCTGGACGAAGAGGATATAGGCAGTGGAAGTCGAAACACGCGAGGCGTTTCCAGTGGATAACGCAGCTCAATTCCGCCTTTTCATACATTTTGATGGGCTCTGATTTTCTTTTCTACACCAAATTTTTGTGTTACTGGCATGTAAAGATGAAGTTGAGCACAGCTTACCAGGCGAGCCTCTATACATAAGGGGTGTCTATTAATCCACATCCTTACAAGTGATCAAGGTAAAGGCAGTTCCCAAAAGGACATTGGTAGCCAGCAGCCTCGTTTGTTTCACATGTTATCAAACTCGTAAGATTCATGATTCCTGTGCGTAAAGCTTCAGAGAGAATCACTTCAAGACGTCGAAAAAGATGGTGAGAACTTAGAAGGTCTCGCTTTTTGAGTCCTCAAATGGTAGGGCGGTCGTTCCCAGGTGAAGACTTTCCATCGCATTTTCAAATACCTCGCTACCGGAATCGCTGGCATCGGAGTGCGCCAAACTGAAAAGGCATCAGCCATAAGGGACACCGCCAGACTCGACCCATTGTTACATCGAGCTTTGTAAGCAGGGAGGAATGGAAGCTTGCTAGCCTTGTCGTGCAGGCTCATCGACGGCATTGCATCAATGTCTCTCTTGGCGCTTCCTCTCGAGTTGAGGCAGCTGATTTGGGATGAGCTGGTAGGCCGACCATTTATCCACATTCATCAACCTTCGCGTCCACAAGTCGGTCATGATAGCTCCAGACAAATGTTGCACCACAGGCTTTGCATCGCCCCATCGTTGGGCGTTCATGCCCATGGACCCTCCAGCATCTCTGGTGCCATTGTCTTGGCAAGCAACGGTGACTCAGAATGTCTGTCATTCTGTTCTTTCCGGCATGCTGGTTGTCTGGAAAACAACCGTCGCCATTTATCAACCGCCTTTCTGCGAACATGTCGGCAGATACATTACGAAGCTGAAAGCCTCGTCTACTCGTCCAGCACTTTCTCCTTTGCTGACGATCGAGCATTGGCCGATTTCGAGGCTAGCCTGAACGAACATCAGAAATCGTACCTTACTTCGGTCCACCTAAGTATTGTCACTGGACTGCGTCCAGAGAGCCAATGTTTGTGGGACCCGGAAACCGGGACACTGGTGCAGCCATTTTCTACCGTTGGCAGGTGGCATCTAACACATATCCATCAGTTGCCGGCGCCCATGGCGAAGTTCAAACTACTCAAATATCTACATATATGCCTCAATCAGCAATGGCCCTTTCATGTCGATTATACATGGCTCCGTGACCTACTGGAGTCGACTTCCGCCAGCGAAAATGTGACAGTCGTTCTTGAACACCACCTCAGAGAAGCCACCTTTGGAGATGGCGAAATTTCCCCATTTCACCGCCCTTCTTACCGTGCGGATTGGCCTGCTGATAAGCAGGCGAAGTACGCTGAGACTGTTCATGTGAGCCTTACAAGCTTTTGGGAAGAGCAGCAAATGATCACACTGTGTCGCATGAACGCATCTGCGCAACATGATAGCGCCGCTTCCAAATATACATTTTATTTTCCAGGTGACAACCCGATCTTAGAAATTGACGACAGCTAAAGCTATGGACCACCTTAGGCTCTCATTTCTCGATATGCATGGTTACACACCGTAGCCAGCCTTGACATAAAGCTCGCTATTTCTTGTATTCTACACAGTTTTGCTCTAAAATTTCTATTTATCTATTCATGAAAATAACCCGAGGATACTTAGTCGTATGGACGCCCTTTACTTAAGGCCGCTTCATCTGATCTTCCTTCCTCTCAGAAAAGGATGCCTTGCCTCATCCAGCGCCGAGACTACCATGCGTCTCTGTCCAGGGCAAACTCGATCAGACTCTCTCCGAAAATAGCAATCACCTCGTTAAGTCAAGGGTTATCAGCTTGGCACTCTCCCCACTCCCACAATGTGGTCACAGTATCAATTAAACGCTCACAACGGCGCAACGCATCCAGCGAGGTCTATCACCGATCGTCGGCAATTTTCGATGTGTTAAATGCGAAGCGGATCCACTACCAGCGGCAAGAGAGAAGGAGAGCGACCACTGCACCATTGGATCTGCCACCAACAGGCATTCGTGGTACCCTTGATATAGCCGGACTATATTTCCTTCAATTAAAATCCTTTTATTAAGCCCCAACTAAAACGATTGGTCCATCAGAGATGATAGCGACATACGTGGCAGTTATAGGCAACCGTGCTTCCGGTATACATCGGATGTCGTGTGCGAAAAACACTGTCCATTTTCGACCAGGTGAAGCACTTTACAGTCCCAAAGTTGCAGTATGTGTCACAATTTGTACTTGTGTCGTCGGAATATACCGTTAGAATATTGGATCTGCCTCTCTACAGGATTGCTTGTAGGAAGGGCTTTGGACTTTCACCTTTGTCACTCATGCTATGCAGATTCCAGCCCCAGAGCTCGGCCCCATGCATTCGTATTGCAGAACCTTACTTGTCCGCTTGTTCCGAAGACTTCTATGTGCAAAAAGCGGATATCTCAATATAAAACCTCACTGCCATCAAAAAGCCCCCCGGAACTGATCCAGAATGCCCCTCCCCAGTCCCCTCCTCCTCGTCCCCTCCCCTTCTCCTCCTTCCCTCCCACTCGCCCTCCCACTTTCCCCCTCCAACCTCGCCCTCAAACCCTCAATGCCCTCCCCCCTCCTACCCCCAGCCTCCCCAACAACCCACCCCGGACACCTCCACCTCGCCCACCAAGCCGGCCCCACCTCTGCCCTCCACGCCACGCCCACAGCCCATCCAACAACGGCGCCTATCACACTTCCCGGTAAGGAGGAGAGCGCAAGTTGAGCTGCAAGGAGATAGATGAGGGATTTATCGGTGAGGGTTATAGAGGATGAGGGTGGCTGGGTAGTCGAAGAGGACGTGACGAGGCGGTATTTGTAGATTGTAGGTATAGCTGCGTGGTATTGCGCCAGCAGCGCGAAGAGGAGGGGCGTAGGCCCCGAGGGCAGAATGTTGACACGGTTGAAAGTGAGCGGGCGCAGGAGAATAAGGGCCAAAGGCGGGAGAAGCAGCGTCGGCGGTAGACACGCCATCAAAAACGACTACCACCCCATTAGAAAAAACCCAATTAGCTCACACCCACACCCACGACAGGCCAAAAAAAAAAAAAGACCCCTACGCACAGCAAACTTCCTCGACCCCCACAACCGCTCCACAACCCTGAGATGATACATCGTCATCACGGCAAACAAGACCTCGGAGCTGTTTGCGTAGCAGCACTGCCAGATCAGCAGGCGCCAGAGTTGGAGGTGGCGGAATAGGTGCGGGTATAGTTGGATGTGGAAGAGATATTTGGTGTCGGTGATGCTGGCGAGGAGGGAGGAGGCGAGGGTGATGAAGAGGAGGAGGGAGGAGATGGGGGCGGAGGTGAAGCCGGAGGTTTGCATTCTTGGGGGTGGGGATGTTAGGAGGTGGTGGGGAGGGAGGGGGGGATGCGTGGCATTTTGGGTCGAATTGGTGGTTTGGGATCTTGGATACGAGGCAAAACAAGTTCAGCTGGCTGTGGGGAATTTATATTCCGCAGGACGGAATTCTACTTTTTAGCGGAAGATCCTCCGGAATCGCTATAAATAGATATACACGTTACGGAAATCCTCAAGGCTGTCCGAGTGACACTCATAAGGTTAAGATTTCCAACTGTACACCTCGAAGGAAGAGCAAGAGCAATAGCAATCTAGACCTTGGCCAAATCTATCTGAACACCGGTTTTTTTACGCGATTTTCCAACTCTCACCCCGGTAGGGAGGGAAAATCGTCACAGTCTACAGCAACATGGTATGAACTACGACAGATATTGCAAGAGAGCAGCCGTGAATAAGCAACAAAGTCTTTTGTTGCCAAAGGATAACGTTCAAGAGACGACGCTTGATGTCAATCAGCAAGGAAATTACGGCTCTAGTGAGGTTTCCATGATGATGCGAAAATAAGAGATGTGTATGAGAACACATATGTTAATGACCAGCAGACGGTACTGGAGGGGGAAGCTGGACTCAGCAGAACCAAGGATAATCTATACAATGCTATAATAGGCCTGGGGATTGATGACTACGAATGGAGATGACCACTGGGCCGCCTCGACCAATTCCCAATACAGGAGACTGTTAGCCATGGAAGCCTAGATCGTGGGAGCCACGGCCTACCAGATCTTGCACATGTATTTCCTCATCTCCACTTTCAATATAACTTGAGCGGCTTAGCAAAAGTCAGGCAGTGCAGGACTAGATGGCCAAGCGATTAAAGCAGCGTATTCAAGCCCTAGCTGATTGCTCCACGATGTCAAAACATCGCTCGTCACCATCAACTTGATTGTTATCAGCGCCTTTCCACCCGAGACCAAACCCGTCTACGATGGTAGCATTTCGGAAAGCCCTTGTTAACCCGTTTTATCATGCGTTCTAATCTATATTATGTTCAAGTTATAATCACATTCTGAATCTATCGATCAATGGCCAAATCAAATAATTCATATTCAGCAAGAGCGGTCGCAGCGCTAGGATAAAGGAGCATGGCGGCCACCAATGCGGATCTCGTCCAACCCTTTTAGATTAAGATAGTAAGGGCTTGTCAGATAGCCGTACAGGCAGAATTATGTATGGATAAAAGGATGTTCTATTGATATCCTCTTTAGTGACTATACATGCTACACAGTAGTTTATGGAAAGAGAAGCGGTCTTTGAATACGCCCGGAAGTGTTCTTTGGGCAGGAACCATGACAGTCCCCCCTTTTGAAACGAAAACGTGGGCGACCTCGTCGCCAAGAAACAGGGGATTTAGAGAAGAAAAGGCCTCCGGAAACTCTCTGCGAAATCGTCTGCCAACTCGTGGGATGGTTCAAGGTTTTTCTGATCTGTCCTCAATGGAGAACGACCTGGCTCCCGGTCAATTTCTTCACAACGGCCGTAGAGTTTCTTGCGAGGTTTTGGATTTGTCTTGCAAGAATTGTGAATACCGAAATTGGTAAAGGTATTTGTATTTGTTTGTATTTGTAATTCATACGCCCTTGTGACATCGGTTTAAATCCGACCCATGGGGGAAACTATGCTATGTGTATCGAACGGACAAAACCCTCTGGGGGAGAAAACCGCTCGCCGACTACACGACGACTTCGCGCCGCCGAAACAGTGAGTTTTGAGGCTATGTATCAAATAATGAACCTATAGCTTCTATTCAGCGCGTGACGCTCGAGTAAACTCTTACGAGTGCCTGTGCTGTTTGTTGTAACGCATCGTCTTTGCTCTGCTCTTCATTGACGATATTCTATACAACGATGTTCCGGTTTTCGATCCTCGATCGCGAAGACGAAAGACGATTCCTTTGCATTCGTGATGCTCGTGATTGTAATGCCGAAAACTGTGTTCTCTTGCTCAATGATTGTCATTCATTGAGCAAAGAAATATGTGATGAAAGAGAGACGCGCACGATGGGGAGATAGAGTGTAATTGTACTGAATAACTCTATTCTGCTCTTGACTTGTGTCACGTAGACGTTGAATAGATTGTTGGTATAGACGTGCGATCGCAGTCGTTCGATGCTTAGCTCTGATCGATAGTAGAGAATGCGTTCTGATCGTTCTTCTGCGCTCTCGATTTTTCACGTAGATAGATGTATGACTTGACGTCAAGTAAAGAAGGTGGGCTCAAGCCTTCTCAGTATATCAGCGTGATCGACGGGTCACTACTCCTTCGGGCACATGTAGTCACGAACTCGAGGCTCATCACCTGAATCGACTATTCTACCTGATATCTTTTCATCAATTACTCGGCAGCACTGTCGATGTGATGAAGACGTTCCAGTATACCGACGCAGTCGACGGGTCATCAATCCTTCGACCACTTGTAGTCACAATCTCAGGCTCATCACCTGGATCGACTTTCCTACTAGTAGTATCTTTCCATCTCTTACTGACTTCGACATGTCATTAATCTCCTTCGTAGATCAGTTGTGGCTGTTAGGGAGGGTGTTGTCGCGTAGGTGAAAACTCTGCACGGCAGCTTTCTTGGCCACGCAACGTCCTAACATCGTTCGAACTGCGTCGGATTGAGATCTCTTGGCTCTTCTGACTTCTATTCGGACACAGAATAGAATCAAAAGGTTCGTAGCCGGCACCACGTACAGGTGGATCTCGTTGCCGGCCATTGGTAAAGGTATTTAAGATTGTTTATTTAAGCCTGTTAATAAATTGTACGCCATTCGTTGAAAGAATTCGCCGTTCTCGACCAGTCCATTGTTTTGGCGAGAAACATTTATTGGGCCCCGTTGACGCGTCTCTATCTGGCTGGAGCATAGAATGAGTTTAATCGTCGAACGTTGGGCTCGATCTTCCTTTCAACCAGCCTGTATATCGCCAATGAAGCTGCCTTGGAAGCTTTGCTATTATTCGCGCCGGTGAAGGTTTTGAACGAAACGTTCGTGGCCACGAAATTGCCGGCGAGAGGACTTTCTTTCTTTCCAAACCGTCACGATTGTATATTTAATGCCAAGATAGTCGGGAGGCATTGAGACAATGCCAAGATGTATGCGTTCTTTGTCAAGCAGGTTCATGACATCGGAAATCTTATTCTCGTACGCTTGAATCGCCGCACGATCGATTGAAAGAACACGTTTCCTTCTCAGCATCGCACTGAAGGATGTGAGACCCGTCGAGACGGCTGCCATCGTCGCCGTAAAGCTCAGTTTTAATCATAGAGGTAAATATGGGCTTCGGACCACATCAATGCTTCTTGCTTTGTTTGCTATGCTGATTCTGGGGCAAAGGATCGAGCTATGTGCTAGGAATAAGTCTGACATCCTAATTTAAAGTGCAATAATGTTTCTGTCATCAAGATTCGCAGTTCAGTTATGAGAGGGTTCAACGACTTTAAAGTCAACAGTCAAAACTCGAGTGAGTGTTAGATCATTTAAACGAACGCTCGCTGACACTTGATCTTCATGAATAGAGAATAATGATCATATTTATTGAAGATGAAATCATCGTTCTTTGAAACAATTGACAGCTTGTGATGAATATGCAAATCATATTGCTGATAGTGAGAAGTATTGTATTTGATATTGAGAGAGACGCGTGCCTCTTTTATGACTTTAGACTGCATGACATCACTCATCTTCAACGTCATCTTCGAAGATTTCTCACGCTTTGCAGACATGTCCAAACGCTCTGGCGCGATTGTGGCTCAGTCGGCTTTTAGGCGCAGACTCCGCTGTATTGGCTCGTGTCTGTCGTTATGTTTCTGGGTCTTTGCGTATACATAGCTGATTAACGATGCTAGACTCGATGTCGAAAGACTCCCCGATACTTGTTGTACTCACCGAAGTAGAAATTGAGACAAGGACTCTTTTCAGCGTCAGTCAATAATCGTAATGATATATAGTGATGAAGTCATTTAACTGTTGGAAATATAATGAACCATAAGTTGGGGGGGCTGAGGAGGAAACAATGTGCCTCCAAATCCATCACGATACCCGGACATGCTCACCCTCGAGACGGACCTCTTCTAGATCAACTTCCTTGACGGCGAGGCTCTCGAAGCTATTCTTACTGTTTTCTTTCGACATTCTTTCCCTGACGGTCTACTCTTTCCTATTCTCATTGATTGGGCTACTTGTACAGGAGACAGTTTCATCTTTCTTGCTGTTCCGGTACCCGCCACCAAGGCTAGCTAAAGGGAAGACAGGAACAGTGGAGAGGCCAGAAGACGACCCACTGGCAATTGAAGCCGCACTTCCAGCTCCTGACAATCCAGCAGGGTTATCCCCGACGTTATTGGAAAAATATTGGCCGCTTGACCACAGCTTTCGGGGGCGGGGATGGAGATGGCGAAGCAAAGAGGCTTCCTTGACTGGAAGCGCCATCCGGGGTTCCAGATCCCGAAGGTATTTTAGATGACGGACTTAAAGTGGATGGCCCTGTGCCTACCTTTTCCATTTCGTGTTCTTTGACAGGGAAGAATATGGTAGCGTAGAAGGGGTTCTGCTTCCTTGGGCAGATATTGCTCCGTGGTTTCTACTCCCTCTTTCAGTTTCGGACTTGCGCAGAGCGATATATACGCTTTTGTGATGTCTAGACATCTGCAAGAATGCTAATAAGGTAGGAGTGTGCTCAGGTACTCTTCTCGAGGTGAATTTGATTGACAAGTCAGGTAGCACATCGGTCTCTTGCTGTAACTCTTCGACATAGCGAAAGTATATTCGTAGGACCCTTCAAATACTGCGGGAGTTCATTCTTTCATAGGTTCACGCATACTATGCTGACTCCCATCTTTTCGCCCGCTTTAGTTATTTTGTTACTGGCAGCCAGGAGCCACAGCCTCGCCACGACGACCACACTGATGCTTGGCCGGTCGTTCTGGCTTCGATTGTTGATCATCATCGTCGTCTTCGAGTAATTGTTGAATGCCTCATCTTCTTATAATGCTTTGCTTTGACTACATGTGATTCTGAGCATTGAACTACCTTTGAACTTCGTAGTTGCTGCTTCAAATGTCTCGTTGTGAGTTGGCGAGGGTTTAACAGTTTCTGTTCTGGGATGTTGATTGAAGGCTGAGACGCAGTAGTCGATTTCTTTGCGTCTTCGATATCAACAGCATCAGAACTACTGGCTAAATGGGTGGTAATAGTGGGGTTCTGTGATGCTTTGGTGGTTACAGCAGCGCCGCCGGGGTGCCTTTGTTGACTTTGGGATAGTCGTTGCCTCGACTCGTGGCCGCTTTGATTCGCATTGCACTTGCTTTCTCAGTTGCACTTTTCATTTCAACGTGACCGGTACCGCATCTTCTTCCTTGGTACCCATATCATTTCCTGATCATACTTCGCTCTGGCTCCGAGTAGCCCTAGACTTCGTGCCTGGGACGGGAATCAAGAAGACTCTTTGCTGAAATCAATTGTAAGGGCCTCTTGGGTGTTGACGACAGCAGCATCCATCTGAGAGTGAACTGTGTTTGTTTGCCCAAAGTGATACTTGCTGGTTGCGCTGCCGAGAGCTCGGATTCTGTTTAAAGAGTAGAGCAGGCGGTGAGATCACCAGGGACTTGTTGGGCGGCCATGTTGGCTAATGCATCTTCTTCCGTTTTGTTAATCTTCTAGTGGAGCTTACTTGAAGCGGTGTAACAATGAGCTTCGGGGGCTGCAATAACTATGTAGGAGCATCCCATAGGCTCACATGCATCAATGGTCCTTCGGTAGCCTCGTGGGTGACATCTCGAAGAGTCCATGTCTTCGGAAGCCCATGAACCTCTACAACACGTCGCTGTTTTTCTTCAATCTCGTTCCATATTGGTTTTTCTGGGGCCCTTGCATTCGCTTTCATCACATCCTTGAGGTCATAGTCCAATATCAGCTGTGCCGCGCAGCGGAAGCGTAACAGTCCCATTTGCTATTCCAGTAAAGAGCTTATATATTCTTCGGCGCATTCGTTCTCTTGTAGGATGACTTGCTTTCCGTATGCTGAATTCCAGGACTCTGCTTTTCTGACCAGGCGAATATACCACCGATATTCCAGATGTTGGGACCCGAAAAAGCGTCTACCTCTGACGCCAGTTGCGCCCAAAAATTTCTGGGTGAATGTCTTGCAAATTTCTCATACAGAGCCAAGCTCATTCAATTTCCGTTATACTTCGCGGGTGTATCTCCATCCTCTCGACAGATGCTGCTACTAAAGTATACCTGCAGCATACTATGTAGGATGCTCCAGTTCTTGAAGGGTGCATCCGCGAAAATTGACTGAAATGATTTGGGGGCATAGCAATAGAGATAGACGGTAAGAATTTGCGGAAAAGTTATACTGATAAGCATATAATCCGGTTGGTTGAAGAGCAAACATGCAGAAAAGTGAACACGATACTGTTCTGTGTAGTATAAAGTATGGTTATCCCATCAAGAAACGAAATCTGCTCGTTATATCATTCTGCAAGAAGACGGAGAAGAAGAAAGAGAAAGAGAAGAAAAGAAGCCATAAAGCATAAACTGATCGTCATATCTGGTCTCGAGGATATAAAAATCTCCGCTGACATCATCGGGGTCCATTTATATTGGTAGGTAGCCCGGCCTCGACTCGCTCATCGATTCTTGCAACAAGTACATGGTGAGGTTCGACTCCCCTTTGGTTTCGAGCGAGCTTCGTAGTGCGTTGAGAAAATATGATGGATTTATGAAGTATATTAAGTGTTGACGGAAGCAACACGAGTCCATGCTGTCAAAAGAGCAAGAAAGCAAGGGTAAACTAATGTGGCAGCTGAACTTATCGTAGCTGGATATGTTCCACAGGACTATGCGGAAAGCAGGGAAAGCCTCGCGGGTATCGAAAGCCACGGAGTGATTCGAAAATGAGCGGCGTGCTTTTCCCAGACTGACTGGTGTCGAGAAGAGTGCTGTTCGACCCTTGGACGTGGTATAGTTCCTTTCTAGCTTTGAAAGCTTGTGATTCGGTAGGAGTAGCTATATTAAGCCAAAGTAATGTCGTGACGCTTGGTCTGCAGCACTTTCACTCCTGGATATGTCCTTTACTTTGTGAGTGCGACGGGTCTCGGACTTCAGCCTCCAACAATGAATTAGTAAAGCTCTTACTTCGTAGTAGACGATCTATAAAGGTAGGGGATCTTGCCGCTTGCTTGCAGCTTTTTCCTTATCCAACCATACCATTGATCTTTTGAAGGCCCTTAACCCTTGGATCAAAAGCCTTGGGTGCTTTTCCCGAGGGTTTTAGGCCTTCCAGCTCTTTGAGCTTGGTTTTTTCGTGGTGGCTGAAGATGAGTTCCTTGGCGTTCCGCAAGTGAAAGGGAATGCAATAAGGTCTGCGACAGTGCCAAATGCACCCATCCCATAAGACTTCTTATGGCATCTGTGTATGGGCAGAGATCTGGTAAGATTGTATTGATGGTTCCTTGAGCGGAAACCCTATTTAGAAAATTGGGACTCGTCTTCTGTATATATTAAACCGTAATGTAGATATATAAAGTATATTGAAAGACCAATGTTTCTACAGAGGGGAAGTAGGCTTTATATATCCACAGGAGAAAGAAAACATGAACACACTATCGATAGTGAAGGGGGCACGTAGCACATGATTGCATCTTAGGTGAAGCGACTATCCATAGAGAAAGTTCCATGTCAAGTGCAAACCAGAGTGATTTACTTTGTATGAGGCGCTGTGCGAGATGAATTAAGGGAATTGAAGCAGAGGGTGAAGCAAATACGAAGGAAAAGAAATAAAGGCTATGGGTGCCTCTACATTTCTCATCTTTTCCCTGCAACGTGTATCCCCCCACAAAAGATCTTCCGCCCACCACATGCTATAGACTTTTATGATTAGGATTCTGCTGTCTGGCTGCGGTTTGCGTGTAAAGCCCGTGGAAACCTCAAAACCGCCAAAGAACGGGATACTGAACGAATGCAATGAAGCACGGCAGCCTGTGTTGAGGAAGGGGCGTGCAAGATCGGTGAATGCATGATCTGCGTCCTGTTTGGATGGAAGAAGTTGCGGGAGGAAGATTTCGCGACTGGATACTTAGCAGTTGGTGTTGGATTAGATGATGTAGGAAGATGGGGTTGTGGTAGTGAGAGTCCTAAGGTTTGTTGACTAAGGGGTCGTGCATGTTCTGGGATACAGATAGTGTTGGAATACGAGGTCATATGAGGGTATATTGATATTTTGGTTGTTGCTCTTAGGAAGCTAGGAGGCTATCTACGGTGGAAGGTGAAAACTCTACTAGCGGGCCCCAGCCCTACCAGCCCTATGAAGCGGAGGTTACCAACTCCCCTATTTCCAACAAAATTAGGATATAATATATATTTGTAGTTCAAATGGAGTTGAGGCCCGATAGGTTGATGTTTCGCGGGCTTAGAATCGTATATATCTCGCGAAACGTGCAGATACGTATATTGCGCCCACTATCATTTTCATACTTGAAATTGAAGAAGAGCAGGTAAATGGTTTGAAGACGGCGTAAGGCGTTGGGTTCTCGAGGATGTGAGTCACGGCTGTCTTTGTCACGCAGATTTGTGAGAATCATTTCATGCACACACGTTAAGTCATCGCGACAGATGTTACTCATTCAAAGCACTTAAATATCATGTTCTGTCCACGACTTCGCACATTGTCGTCAACCGGGGCGTTCTACATACATAACCCCATGTCACCCATGAAACAGTGGTTGGGGGGGCCAAGGGCTCGAGCCTTATGAGGCTGACAAAGCTGCAGGAAGATATTCGACATCCTTGGGCCCAAGAAGATCGACTACTTATGTCGGTAAGATAGGCAATCGCGCAAGCTCACCGAGGCCATGCAGCCCTTGAAGCCCTTGAAGCTCTGGCCGCATCCGAAACTCTTTGGCGATTGTGCATTTCGGTGGGGGCTGCTGTTCCGATGACGTTAAAGATGGGCCATAGGTAGCGATGGACTTTCGACGCAGGGAACGACATGCTTGGCGATTTCATCTTGAAGTCGGTCTGGATGCAACGTTCGCACCATCGTGGCTTCTCATCTCATTTCCAATTTGCCCAATTCCCATGGCCCCATATCTTGCCCGGGTGCCGGGTGTGCATCTCGTCTTCCGTCTCCCTTGTATGTCGGGACATCGTTGACGGCTGAAGAAGACATACGCGAGTGACTTCCTCATCCACGTTCAGTGCGCGGTATCACGTTTGCAGGCTTAGAGAGCCTGCTCTCTACTAGGTCCAGCGTGTATAAAGCCGCATCCTCTCGCATGTCAAACGCTTTACCAATGACAACATCCTGACCCTTCAGTATTCTTTCTGGTTTCGTCTTTGAACCACCCTTCGGTCTCTACCGCCATTTCGTCGAATCAAAAGTAGATATCTCGACACTACATCGCATCATGCATTCTTCTGTCCCAATACTCTTGGCCTGTGCCATCGCGCTCATTTCTCCTTCAACGGCGGAGGTGACTGTCCACCATACCACTACAAAGACCGTCTTCAGGCATGCTTGTCCCAACACCACGCTTCACACTAGCGGCTACCCTTCGGCTTCTACAAACAGGCCGGCAACCACATCGTTCAACTCCACCACAAGGGACTTATGTCCGTTAACCAGGAATACAAATTTGTTCGTGAACGAAACCATGCCATCTCCCACCGGTACCGCGGCCTGTACTCTTCCAAGCGGCTTGGGCGCAAACTGCATGGAGACCCTAGAGTGCTGTTGGCCTCTGTGGTGCGACGTATCGCTGGGTGTTTGTGGGTGCCCGGGCGAGGGAAGTGCTATCCCACCTCCTTTCCCAACCACATCGATTACTTCGATATCCTCCAAGGCCCCGCCCTCTCCCATCGGTAATTGCACTCTACCAAGCACCGTTGGCGCGGACTGCGGCCACACCGGCCAGTGCTGTAGCCCTTTGTGGTGCGATAAATCTACGTACCTTTGCGCCTCTCCAGGTTGGGGAAGTGGCCTTCTTCCTCCCCCAGGCGGATCGAGTATTTCTACATTCTCCACGGCCCTGTCCGCTCGCAGCGGTGGCTGCATTTTCCCAAGTACCGTGGGTGCAGACTGTAGTGGTACTCTGGCATGTTGCAGCCCTTTGGAGTGCGACTTAACAACGAAGCTTTGCGTGCCTTCTCGGATCGCATCTCCAGTTGCGAGCTCCTCTTCAAGTCCACCCTCTCCCACTGCTTGCAGCGATCCAAACACCGTCGGTGCCAGCTGCAACGTCACCGGAGCCTGCTGTGCCCCGCTTTTCTGCCAGTGGAGCGACTACACATGCGTAGATCCCACCGCTTGCAGCAATCCAAGCACCGAACCGATGACCATCGGTGCCAACTGCAGCAGCACAGGATACTGCTGTAGCCCGCTCGAATGCTCCTACTCCCGTGGCAACACTTGCATAGACCCCAACGTTTGCAGCGATCCAAACACTGTCGGTGCCGACTGCAGCAGCAACTACCACTGCTGTAGTCCGCTCGTCTGCGATGGGTTGACCAGCACTTGCAGAGAGCCCGACGGCTGCAGCTACCCAAATGCCATCGGTGCCGACTGCACCAACACCCAACGCTGCTGTAGTCCGCTCGTCTGCGATCGATTTACCAACACTTGCAAAGACCCTAACGTCTGTACGGATCCAAGCATCGTCGGTGCCGACTGCGGCCTCTCTGGTCACTGCTGTCCCCCGCTTGTATGTGCCGGGCCAGAAATCAGTTGCATTGACCCCAGCTGCACCGACCCAAGGACTCTCGGTGCCAGCTGCAGAGCTACTGGAAGATGCTGTCCCCCGTATGTTTGCGATGCTGGTCAAACTTGCGTACCAGCATAGATGACGACGTCGCTTACAGTCGTTGTGATGGGATTAGAAAACAATTATTTCAACAAGTGTTCGAGATTCACAAGACGCATCATGCACAATATCGTTGAAGGCAAAAGATTAACCAGCACGTTCAGAATTTGTCGAGAGCCACATCAAGATTAGCTGTAAAGTCTCAAATAACATAGAATATTTACCAATCAGTCGCGTTTCATCTTGTCTGCCTTCTCATGTCTAATTTAATAGAACTAAAGCTGCCAGTACAGACTCGAAATAGATTAATATACTGTAACGATTGTGTCTATGACAACACAAGATATAAACAGAAATGATTAATGATCTACTATCACTAGACTGAGGTCTGATTCTAGACTCGGCTCAGCGGATCCTGTTGTGCAGGGGTCATGGCGACCTTGCAGCCGTTCTTGCTGTCAGAGGTAATTCTATACTGCTCCACGAATTCGAGCACCGGGTCGCGATTTTGGACGCTGCGAAAATTCTGCACAATCCTGGCAACAGTATACCTTACCTGCATCAAAGCCATCTGCTGCGCTGGGCAGACACGCGGCCCACCTATAAATGGCAGGAAGTCCCACGAGCCAACATGAAGCGCCTCCCATCTTTCAGGACGAAATGTCCCGGCGTCTTGTCCGTAGATATCAGGGCGCCTGTGTAGCGCAAAATAATTGAGTTGAACCGAGGTACCTTTCCGGACGTAGATCGGTGAAATCCCTGACTGGCCGCCACCAGTAGGAAGGACTGTGTCATGGAGAGCAATCCTGGCACTCTGTCCCACAACTGGAGTCAGTCGAGAGGTTTCCAACACGACGTTACAGAGGTATTGAAGGCTCTTCAACTCCTCGCAGCTCGCTTCTTTCAAGTTGACTTGAAGGATCTCCTGACGAAGCTTGGCGTAGACCTTTGGGTTGCGAGCAAGATTGAAAAACACATTGGTTAGGAGCACAGCCGTGGTATCATGAGCGGCAAGGAAAGTGTTCAATAACTGATTTCGGATGTCTTGCTTGTCTTTGGTTTGTTTGACGAGCTCGTCGGCCAAGATGTATCTACGGCGCTTGTCAGTACCTTGGGAATCGCGGCGATGGATGGCCCGATTGACGTATCCATCGACGAAATCGCGTGTGATTTTAGCCGCCTGCCAAAACTTCTTGTCGTGGGTGAAAACCATCCAGTAGGGGAGCTGCGTCCTTTTGCCAATACCTGCTTGGCCATAGTGAAAGGCCTCGAGGAAAGCCATGGCAGCTTGGTTCGGAGCAGGTGTAAGACATTCGACGGACTCGCCGAACAAGAATTCAGTGGTGAAGTCTAAGATAAGACGAGCAAACAGGGGCTGCAGATCCACCGTGGATTCGTCGTTGGGTATCAAGTCGAGAAATCTAATCACATGAACGTCGAATGAAACAAGATCTGAGATCTGCTCTCTTTTGAATAAAGGTTGAACCATATCTCTCGAGTGTCTCCAGAATGCACCATCGGTGTCCATGACTCCTTTGCCTAGGAATGGTTCCCAAGAGGGTAGTCTTAGCGGCTGAACGCCCCAGTTCTTGAAATCAGTGGCGAAAATGGCGCGAAGGTTGTTAGGGTCGATAGTAAATATACGGGTTTTACCTAGAGCCATAGACTGAAAGGTGGATCCAAAGGCTTCATGCTGCTCTTTGAACTGCGCGCTGCGTTGCCCTCCCGCGTATGATTTGAACATTCGAAAGGCGACATCAAGTCCAAATAGTGGATCTTTCTGTGGAAGAGAGCGAGGGGGCTGGCAGCCACGCTCATGAATAGTTTTCTGCCGAATGAGATATCGTCTAGCTGCTGCAAACCCGTAGAGGGTGAGAACGAGAGATAGGCTCAGGGCAATTGTGGAGTATTCTAACATGGCTGCAAACAAAGATCGCTGGGGAGTTCGTTATCGACTTGTCTGAAAATGAGTTATACCGAATACTAGGAAAGCTATCTGAGCGTCGAGATTTCTGTACGACGGTAGAGCAGTGACATTGACAGCTCAACCATCGCATTTTGCCAACTTAACTTCTGTCGGTCGAATGTCATACGGATGTAATTATGGTGTGAATTCAAGCTGACTAAGTATCGATAAATACCTTCTACTCCAGTGGGTATGTACGTTACGCTACTTTCTAAATATTACACATGTAAATACATACGATAGGTCTTCTCGATGGCGTGGTCGAGCAGTCGTTCCTTGACTTCACTAATCCTGAGCGTTACAGCCAATATGCATGAACCAACAAGGACGCAGATGAAATGCAGGTCGTGGCCCTAACGTGGACCCCGGATCGATGATCCTTTCCTAAAACGCAACCTCTTCCGTATCAAGGGCAACATACCAAAATACGTGTCGTTGAAATCAAGAGATTTATTTGATATACAGGTTCTTCCTGCAGCGGGCTGAACATTGCATTAGCGTTTGAACCAGCGGTAGCCCGAAATGGTAAGATCACCAGCATATCAGAATATTGAACATCAGAGGGTGTGTACAGGGTGTTTGCACTGCGGGTCGAACATTGCATTAGCCCAGCCACAGTTTCAAGGACCCCCCAGTATCAATTTCCACCAATCATAAGGCCATCGATGAAGCTGAATAAGCTTCCATATTAGGCAATAACTAACGTTTGATGCAGATTAGCTGAAAGGCCTGGATCTACCAAATAACCTCTCAAATCATCTTCGAAATCATCTTTCTTCACCAACGCTACTTTTCACCAAAATCTACTTCCTACATCGTCGACGACCTTTACATAGACACGCCTTCAACAACTGACAATGCTTATAAGCTTATTCTCGCTGTCGCTGCGCTCAACGATGAAGATTGAAGAAGCTCTCGGCCTGAAATGACTATCTCGACACTGTCGTGAAATTGCATGCGCATCCTCAAGCAGATTAGTTGATCAAGAGCAGAGATCGAAATCAGGTGATGATGAGAGAGTCGAGAGAGATCTTGACTACATATAGATTCTCTTCGGCAGGTAGATAGAACGCACACGCATCTACAGTATCATTCTACTAGTACGATCATTGCACGTGCTCATTGTTTGCTCATGAAAGGTGTTTGGTAGAGAATCATGAAGAATGTTTGATAGAGAGTCATGAAGAAAATCATAAAGATAGTCATAAAGAATGTTCAATAGAGAATCATGAAGAGTGCTTCTATTGATCTAGTCAGCATGTGTTATGAAACATGTAGCATACTATAAAGTAGATCGTGAAGTAGATCATGAAGCGAATGACGCGTGTTTGAACACGTTGCATGATGCATGTTTTGAAGCGAGTAAATAAATAAGTAGTCTACGAACGAGTCTGAGATAGCTGAGTTGATAGCTGAAAAAGTAGATAGAATGACGAGTTGATATCTGAACATGTAGATAGACGAATAAATAGAGTGATGAGTAGAGCGATGACTGAGTCGACTGCAGAATGAACGCATCAAGCTACGTTCAAAGTCATATACATATCTATCTCTTTGATCATCACAAGATTGATCATTCTCTTTGATCAACAGCTAGGTCAAATTTGATAGCAGTCTGATCAGATGAGATATAAATGCTTAATAAAACTCGCTGTCATCGACTCGTTAAATTCAAATAAATGTTCGTATGCTTAGTTATTGATGAGATTTCTCTACTAACATTGTAGATAATAGAGATGATCGATCTTGTGACGATCAAAGAAATATCTCTGCTTTCTGTATTGCTTTGAATTCGCCTGATTAAACCTAGGTTTATATGATATTCTTGTACGCTAAGCAAATTAATATTCTTGCGTATCTATCATTTTCGATTATCGTTGATGTAAAACTAATGCAATGTTCGACTTGCAGTGCAAACACTCTGTAGAAGAGTGTGCAAGAATATTATATAAAACTAGGTTTAATTGAGCGATCTATGAAGAAGAAAATGAGAAAACAAGAAAACATTCAACTATATCTGAAATTCTAAAAGCGAGTAGATCTTCTCTCAGCGTTGAAAATTCTTCTAATTCTCGTCGTTCAAAGTCATAACAGTGATATTTCGATGATATTCATATTAAGAAGATTATCAACGAGCTCAGCTGTAGAAATTCAATAAACTAGTAGAGTAGTGAGATTGATGACGATGAGAAGTAATAGAATATGAGAGTCTGATGAGATTACAGTTGACGAGAGGTTGAAAAAGTTAAGTCAGAGTTGAAACCTTTTTAGCTTTGCTTTCTTTCTTTCTTTCTTTTCTTCTTGTTTCATCTCAGCATACTCTTTCATAAATACTGCTTTTTTGAACTGACAAAGCATGAGATCTGCTATGCATATCTTGCATAGCTTGCAGCTCATGATATGAGCTTTTTTCATTGCAGCATTATTGTGATGCAAGTCAACTTATGAGTTAACATGAGTGACATAGCAGTATCAACATCATCATTATCATGATAAGTAGCAGCATTCACGCTCATTGAGATTATGCTAACATGCTCGCGAAATCTGCTCATTTTCTTGAGATGTACATTTCTCTTCACGTTGTCATCGCTGCAACATTTATCACATCTGCTTCTTTTACTTCTTCTGCTTCTTTTGCATTTGCTGTGTTGATGATTGAGTTCATGATTTCTGATAAACATATTTATTTTTGCATGTTTTAATAAATGCTGATGTATGTTAAATTATCATGATCAGAAGATCTGATGCTGTCGCTGCGTTCATCATCTGAGCATAGTGATGATTTACATGTGTCGTGCTTTCATTGAGCGTGCTCGCAAATGCAAGCATTGCTTCGAAGAAAAGCATGATTACGTGATGAATTTAGTCTCGCGCTCTCTTCAACTGACGATGCATCACGTTGCATAAATGATGACTCAACATTTCATTGCTCATGCTTGAAATCATCTTGCTCTTCATCTTCGACAATGAGAAAGTGAGTATAATTTTCTTCTCAGCATGTGAGATTGTATTTAACAGTTGAGTAGAGACTTTCATCTTTTTCATTCTCATCACTTCTTGTCATCATCATGTCACTTCATCTTTGTCTTGTAAGTATTGATTGAAGCAAGTAATGCATGACGAGATTCGCTGACAAATAAATAACTTTCTTCTTCACTTCAACATTCTTATTCGCGATCATTGATCATTTCTTTTCTTCATTCTTTTGTGATGTTCATCATCTTCTTTTTTAAAAAACATATGTTGCGTGAAATTTTATAATTGTAGTTTAGTATTAACTTTTTAAACTCGCGTCTTTGCGCTTTTGATACTCTCTCAATCATGATTCTTACGTGATTTATCTTTCTTTTTTCTCTTTGACTTCTTTGCAGTCAACTGATGTACTTGTCTTTCTGTCTCATAGTTTTCAATGATCTTCTTTGCATTGCTAAGATTTTTCATTGATTCTCAGAAGTTTTCATAAAAAGATGAATCAGCTCATTGAACTAGATACTTAATCTTTTCTTTCTTGATTCACTGATCAAGCATCTTTTTTATCTTTCATTTCTCTTTCTCTTTTACAATAATAATCTGCGACTTCAAATTTTCATCACGCAAGTGTCAGAATTTCAATAAAAAAACATGAAAGATCAAGTGAATTACATTATATCTTTCAGATAGTTCAAGCTTATATGCTTGCATGTCAATTTTCTTTAATATTCTGAATGATTTCAATTGTCTGTGATCAATCTTCTTCTTTGATCAAAGCATACAAATGTTTATACTTTGCAAAAGCACTTTGTCTTTCATTTGAAAACTTGCAGCTTTATGATGAGTGTTATAATACTTTGCTTGCTGCTCTGCTACTCATTTTCATAGTTTTATTAAATATTCTCTGATACTTCGTAGTTATTCTGCTTACTTCGTAGTCAAGAATGTCTCTCTTTTTAAAGCTTTATTCTCAGATGTCTCTGCAAAGTTTGCAATGTATTTCTTTAGAAGTTCATATGAAGTTCTTTTAATACTAGCGTGTATGCTGTTGTTATATGCAAACGTCGTCATTGACAAAAGCTCTGATCAGTTATTCATCTTGTAATTGAAATACATTTGCAAATAATGTTCAAGTATCTGATTCTGTCTTTCTGTTTAATTGTTGATTTGCGAATGAAACGCAATGCTTAGCTTTCACTTTGTTTCAAGATGTCAACATAAAGTGATTCAAAAATGATTGATAAACAATGAGTCTCGATTCAATATAATGCTTCGCATCATTTCATGCTGAGATATGAATTTTTATCATAGCAGATTTACAAGTCTCTTGACATTCAAATCTTTAATCATCGAAATATAAATTGCATGCTTGATCAATTTATTTATTATTATCAATATAACATCGCTTGTTTTTTCGATGTACAAATTCTTCGCAAAAAGCATGTCTATTATGAAATTCATGATCATCATGTGAAATGAATTCACGCTCTCTGAAAATATAAACGTCAGCTTCTCATAGAGTTTATGATGATGCACTCGCACTCACTGACAATCTGAACAGATGCAAACATATTTCATTATCTCTTTGAGCATTTTCAATCAGTAATATTTTCTTCTTATCACAGTCTTGATATGAATGCATGCAAAATGATCTGCTTCAAGATTATCATAATTCATACGCAGAATCTCATTTCTTATAGCAGAGTCATTGAATACATAGACTGCAAGATCACGACGTAGCAGTTCATCATCTTTCATACTTCATTTCAAAAGCTCATTCTTTCTAAATGCAAATCATTGACGTCACTTCTCATTCATAATAAAGACGTTTCTTTGTTGTAACTTCAGCAATCATGCAGTCATTAATTCATTCATTTTCAAATAGAATCTTTTCAACTTCATAATTTGATGAATCAGAAGTTGAAACGACGCAGTGTCTAAAATTCTACAAGATCTAGCAAGTACTTTCTTATTCAAACACATGACTTGAGTATCTGCAATGATTATATCATTCAGTTGCATCATCAATGCTGCAAGTTTGATCATAGTTGAAACTTCTTCATTCTTTAGCAGCTCTGTTAAAGATTGACATAAAGCGAGTCATATGAATGTCATTTAACTAATAGATAAATGCTAAGAAAGAAAAGTATCTACAGAAAAGAACTCGATTCTTATATGTGTGTTTCTCAGTCCTGTGCTAGACTCGATTGAATTAACGTCTTACACATATGATGCAGAGTTTCAATGACATCATCTCTAGCTCGAATGCTCACTAGGCTCGATTAGAATGAAATCAAGACGAAGACGAGAAAGAGTAGACGAAGGCTAGAATCGTAACATTACTTTCTTTCTTTGACTATTCATGTTCGCATAAATGTTGTTTCTTAGTGCGCTTTTCTCGAATATTTGATATGAAAGTCGTCAATCATCTCTTGAGCGTTCATAAATTCGTCGCCGTCAGCGTTATATCAGTTGAGATCGTTGTCATAGCTCTTTCATTTAACTCGATATTGAAGTCGTCTTTGATATCGTCAAAAGTTCAATATATCGTCGATCTTTCATTCGTTCTCATCGTTTACCACTATTGACTTCGAAGATTCATTCTTCTGACCAGGCAGAGAATCATCGACGGCAGAACGAAGAAGTTCTGAATGAAATACATCGTGTATATGCATAGTGTCTGATAGTTTCAATTTATAGAAGAAGTCAACAGAATCTGTGACCTTGAATGAATCGAGCATCTTGTCATCTAGCTTTTTGAAGAATCTCGCTGTAACGATGTTTCTTTCGTTCAGAAACATCTTTGATTCGATCTTGTAATTGATCTTCTTTCTATGCTTGTTAGCTTGTTTCATCATTCGTTCTCGTGTTTTGATCAGAGCTTCGCGAGCGAAGATCAATGTCTTGTTCATGTGATCGAATATATCTTCGACTCTGATGATCTGCAAGCGCTCGCGAATGCTTTCATACTCGATGATGTCAGAATCAAAGCTCATACGAGAATGAAAGCTCTTATTCATGAAGAAGAGAATCAAGAAGATGACTGAAGACAAGACGTTATTGTCGACAAACTCGATCATGAGCAATCACTTGAATCAGTCATTCTGCATGTATGAACAGAAGAAACGAAGATATCTTTCGACGTTCTGATTGACTCGTTCGCTTTGATCGTCGATCTGAGAATGATAGACGATGAACAATCGAAGGAAAATGCTCAGTCATTTGCAAAGAAACTTTCAGAGAATGAAGATGAACTGAGAATCTCGATCGAACACAATGAAGTTTGATAAATCGTGAGATCAATATACTCATTGAAGCAACATTTCAGCTGTTTTTTCGACTGTGATATCTTCATCATCAGTGATGCAAGAGATATAATGCCTTTCTTTTGACAATCTGCAGATGACAGTCAGAATAGCGTTATAGTCGTACGAATCAGATAGATCGATAATGAAGTTCATGACTATGTTCTGTCATCGCTGTTCAGATATCAATAGAGATTGAAGCAAGTCATTTGATTTATTTCTAGATGTCTTTGAACGTTGACAAATATAGCAGTTTCGAATATATCGATCTATCGTTTTCCGCATGAATGATCAATAGTAATTTCGTTTTATGATCTTCACAGTTCTAAGAATATCAGAATTACTCATCGATGACTGATCATGTACTCCACGAATCAGATTCATTTGTAGAAGTTCATTGAACGAAACTTATAACTGATTATCATGATACAAGATTTCATTCTGAGTTCGACAATTCTTCAATTTGATATCTTCATATTGTGTCTCGTCTCTTGCTATTGCTTCGCGAAGTAGCGTACAATTCTCGTCGATTTCATTAGTCTCAAGAATCTGTTTATAGATTGATTCACTGATGTTCTTCTCTAGATCAGCAATTTTCATTCGATTTGAAGTCAGAATAGTGATTTATTGATAGCGAACGCGCTCATCTTCTGAATCTCTGAGCACGACGTCAGCTTGACTAGTTAATGCATCGATCTTGATGTTCTGTTTGTCAGATCAATACATTATTCTGAAGTTGAAGTCAGCGAACTTCTGAACTCAGCGCATCTGACGTCTGCTCAGCTCTTTATCTTTCATCAACGAAGTGAGCGCTTGATGATCGATGAACATCTTGATAGAAATGTCAGTTAGCTTCAGTTCGAATCGTCAGTGTTCAAATGCTCAAATGATGATCAGAAGTTTTTTATCATATATCTTGTAGTTGCATTCAGCAGAAGACATGTTCTTGCTATAGAAGATAATCAAATGTAGTACTTCTTCGTCATCATATTGAGAGAGAACTTCATCGTTGACGTAGTCGAATGAGTCGATTTCGAGAATAGTCTTACGAGTTTGATCAAAGTGACGTAGTATAGAAGTCTCGATCATACGTCTCTTCATATGATTGAAGATGATCTGACAGACTTCATTTCATTCAAATATGATCTTTTTTTGAATGAGTTGAATCATTGAATGAACAATCTTCGAAAAGTTCTTGATGAAGCGTCAATAGAAATTGCAGAAGTCAATGAAAAACTGCATCTGAGTGAGATTATTGAGTGTAGATCAATCAACGACTGCTTGCATCTTTCGTGAATTCATCTTCAGTTCTTCGATTGACATCAAAAGTTCTAGAAAGATGATTTTCTGCACATGAAACTCGCATTTGTTTATGTCTATCTGTAGATCAATCTCTCGTAGTCGATGCAAGATCAATCATACATGTCATCTGTGTTTCTTCAAAGTCTTGCTGTAGATGATAATGTCATTTAGATAGATCTGACAAAACTGATGTAGATATTCAAACAACATGTCGTTCATATAATGTTGATAGAACGTCGATTCGTTTGTTAATTCAAAGAGCATTACATGATATTTGTATGAGTCGAAAAAGATAATAAAGATAGTCAAATCTTCGCTATCTGAATGCATACGTAGTTTGTTGAACGCGACAATGATGTTCAATTGAGTCAGATACTTGCTTTCTTGTATACGAGCGAGAGTCTCGTCTATCAATGGCAAAGAATAACGATTTCGTTTGATCAAAGCATTGAGCTTTCTGTAATCAACGCAGAAACGCAGACTTTCGTCTTTCTTTTCAATGAACAAGATGAGCGAGACGTATGATGCAAAGCTGAAGAAAATAAATTCTTTGTTTAGATGATTGATCAGATACTTCTTTACCTTCTGAAGTTTGTGATCGTACATCTGGTAAAGTCTGCTTCGAAAGAGCATTTCTTCGTCGATCAACTCAATTTTGTGATCGTAGAAACGATGAGATGATAGCTGATCAATCATAGCTCGATCGAACACGTCTAAATAGTCATGATACTCGAAGAGAAGCTTGACTTTGATCTCTTCAAGAATCTCGACGTGTGAAAGCTCATGCAGATTCACTTCTTCAAACTTATTTTCGACTGTAATTATGAGTCGATCAATTTTCAAGATGATAACAGCAAAAGTCTTCACGTCTGATCGTTTGACTAACATTCTATAAGTCGCAGTCTCTATCATTGCAATGTTCATTGAATCTGACGTCGATTTAGAAATTTTGACGTTAGTTAAGGTCGCGTCACGCGATTTTAACTGTTCGATTGAACTCTTCTTTTGACTGAAAGAGAGTGATTTCTGACTGAATTGAGATGTAATCGAAGTGAAAGATCTCTTTAGTATATGAGTAGAAGTCAAGCTCTTCTGTTTCGTGATTGATTTATTGCTTGAGAGTAGAGTAATCGACTTCTGACTAGTAGAGTTGAAATTCGAAAACCGAAGAAAATCAATTCGCATATCAATTACTAGGTCGATTTTGTTCATTCATGTTTTTTCAAGAATCATTTGATGTTGATCTAATCGAGTGATTAACATAGAAGCGATGTCAATCGTATGATCTTGAACTGTCAGATTCGAATAAATGACATGAATAATGAGTTTTTTTGCATAATGATTGTCGAATTCTCGTATTGACTTTGCTTTGATCAAAGTCAGAGACTCGATTTGCAACTGATCACTAACAATCTGCGCAATCACTTCATCAATGAACGAATAGTCAGCAGCTTTGATGTCAATCAATGACTTCAATGAGTAACTAATTTCATTGCTAGAAAGTACACATTCAGTAGTCAAAGATTCAGAAGCAAAAGAATCATTTGACATGCTCATCGTTGAAGAAATTAACACATCTTTCATCGCGTCTTTGATGAAAGTCACTAGTTTTTTGCCTCGCTATTCTCGAAAGAATACATTTCCTCATTCTCTTTATCTTTCAAAATGACGATTTCATGTAAATGAGAGATGAAAGCTCGAGATGCAAAGATGTCAATCTTGTTCAGCTGAGAGCAATTCTTGAACAAGTGACTCGAAATCTTGCAGATGTAGCAGATGATTGATGATCTCGCTGACTCAGAGATAGAAAAGATAGTCGACTTAACATAATCGATTATCAAAGTCGTCACTGCTGACAAGAAAGTAGTAGCGCGTTTGTCAGATACGACAGTGACTTTGACGATGACAGTGCAACGTTCGCTGCAAAGCTGATAATTGACTCGTTGTTTACTATTCACATCTTGAAGAAAGATCTTTAGTCGATGAAGTGAAGTGAAATCTTCGAAACAGACTGATAGAGCGTTCTGCAAGTGATTATTGATTTTATTCTGAAGATCGTTCATCAGAGTGTGATCATCATATTCGAGATAGCTGAATAGCTTTATAAAGTCGAAGTAGAAGACATTGAAGAACTTGTCTGCTTGTCTCAGAGTGTTGTATTCGCGACGACACTTTTGATTCTTATTCACTTCATCGTATATTTCTTTCAGATGTTCGAATAGCTCGTAGATTGAGTAGTATGAACGAGAAGAATCATGACGACGTCAAACGTAGATGTGCTCAGCAGCGTCATCTTCTAGTCTAAACAACATATAGACAATGCAGATAGTCTCATTATCGAACTGATTGACATTGACAATCAGCTTGTCGTTCATCTTGTTTCTTCAATCTTTTCAAGTCGATTCATCTTCATCAGTGAATATAGAGAGATTCGAAAATTTGTAGAATCGATGATGTTCATTTTCGAATGAGATGAACTTAGTAGACGTTTCTCGTCGAGTATGATTCTCGATAGAAGCATGCAACTCGATATCTTGTTGAAATAGATGATTCGTAGTAGATCGAGACTCAATAGACTGTCAAGATCGAAGCTGATCAGCTGAACGCTGTTTCTCTTTGAGTTTCAACATTGTCTTTCGTAGTCAAGTGTTAATCTCTTCTAAAGTGTTCATTGTTGTGCAATTGATCTCTAGCTGTTTCAGTCTTCGAGTATGTTTGACTTGTAGAACGATTCAGTGCTCATTGCATTTCAGAGTCATGTCTCGTTGATCTCTTAGCTCGTCTAACATCTTGATGATCTCGTTCGACTGATCAAGAACTCACTGACGTAGTTGTTCTTCGATCTTGATGTTTCATGAGATTGCGACATTCTGAGATTCAGCTGAAGCATCGAAAGAAAGAAGAGAAACTCGTCTATTTGCAGTGCTTCTAAGCAGACGAGTCGTTCGAGATTCGACTGATTCAAAGTCGCGTGTCATGATGAGAGATTGAAGATGAAGATACAGATAGATATGTGAGTGTGTAGTGAGTGATTTGATAAATTTGAATAAATTTGATGAAAGTAATTCAAAGAATTTCTTGCGAATTTTCTGAATAAACGAAGTAGATTATTTCGTATCATCTACACGTCGATAGCAGAATAGTTGATTAGCATTTATCTACTGTTAGAAGTCGACATAGAGCGAGTCATATGAATGTCATTTAACTAATAGATAAATGCTAAGAAAGAAAAGTATTTACAGAAAAGAACTCGATTCTTATATGTGTGTTTCTCAGCTCTGTGCTAGACTCGATTGAGTTGACATCTTACACATATGATGCAGAGTTTCAATGACATCATCTTTAGCTCGAATGCTCACTAGACTCGATTAGAATGAAATCAAGGCGAAGGCGAGAAAGAGTAGACGAAGACTAGAATCATAACAAGCTCAGATTGACATTTCTGATTACGAAGTTTGTTTCGCAGAGTAGATAGAAAATAATCATTATTCTTCTCACTATCATTTGATTTCATAATGTTGAGTTTTCTTGACGATGCATTCGCAGAGTTTAATTTGTCTCTGCAATATTCTATATGAAAGTCAAACGCAGCTAATTTCTCAGCTCAACGCATCTGTCATACATTGAGCTTCTTCATCATCATAAAGTAACGAAGATTATTGTGATCTGTTATCACACATATAAATCGCTTGCTACTTTAAAGATAATGTTATCAATTCTTAAAATCAAGAACTATAGCATACAGCTTTTTGTTGTGCATGTCTCATCATACTTCAGCTTCTTTGAACTTATAACTAGAGTACATAATGAGATATCATTGATCAGTCTTGTTCTTCTGACTAAGCATGTCTTCAACTTCGTGATTTGATGCATTGATCTTCATGCAAAGATCTGCATCTCAATCGTAGTGTTTCAAAATGAAAGCATTGACAAAAACTGCTTTCAATCTTTCAAAAGCTTTTCTTGCTTTCAATGTCATTATGAAAAGTGAATGCATCATTTTCTTCTTCGCACTCTTGATTAAATCTGTTAAAAGCGTGATGATTCGAAAGAATTCTTTTATAAATTGTTGATAAAATCTCATAAATTTCAAGAATACAAGAATGTTCTTTGCAGACTCAAGCTCAGATCAGCTAGTGATTATGTCAATATGAGATTGTTTCATCTGAATATTTTTTTGCTTTATCATGAATTTCAGAAAAATAACTTCGCTACGATTGAAAATGCATTTTAACAGCTTGACATACAGTCAATATTTCAGTAGCGTGCGAAGAATTTTACGCACATGCTCTCAATGCTGTTCTTTCGTCTCAAAGTATACTAAAACATCATTCAGATATATCATGCAGCAAATATTCATGAATAACTTAAGCGCATGATTTACATAGAACTGAAAGATCGCAGAAGCATTTATCAGTTCAAAGAGCATCATCTGATACTCAAATTGATCATAGCATGTATAAAAAGTCATTTTTCATTCATCGTTTTTGTGAATTTGAATGCAATGATAAACGTTGCAAATATCAATTTTGATAAAGTGTCTTGCATGAGTAAAGTGATTCAACGTCTCAGACAGTAGAGACAATGAGTAATTGTTCTTTACTGTTATTTTATTGAGATCATAATAGTTTACACATAAATAAAGACTTTCATTCAACTTCTTTACAAACAACACAGATGTTTTTGCAAAATTACTTGATGAATGAATTCATTTCTTCTCTAGCGCGCTGTCTAAATAGTCTCGTATCACAGTGAGCTCATCTTGTGTCATCTTATAAATAGACTCGATGCAAGACATTTTGCTCTTCATCAAATCAATGAAATGTTTCATCTGATTATGTGTATTCAGACTATCAGAAAAAATCTCAGAAAACACTTTCTTGAAATCTTGAATAACAAAAAGTATCTTTGATTCTTTCACTTGAAGCGCATTGCATCTTGCAGTCTGACAATTTACATTCTGTGATAAGTTATTTGTAGATAGCAACTGATAGAACAGAGCTACATAAATTTCTTTTCTTCTCTTAACTGCAAGCATTGTCAGCTTGACAAATTTTGATGTTTCACACAGACTAACTTGTATTTATCTTGCACGCTGAGTGCTGTTATGATTCTAGTCTTTGTTTATTCTTTCTAATCTTCATCTTGATTTCATTCTAATCGAGTCTAGTGTCATGATGCCAGATCATCAACTCGATTTAGAACATAGATCGTCAATGTCTTAGATAATCTCGATTCATTGAACCTGTTTCGCAGTTCAATGAACCAAGTCATCAATCTAGTCATCGTCATCTTAATCTAGTCTCAGCAATTCTGTTTTGATTATCTCAGTCGTGTACGCGAATCTCTGCAATCTTAAGTCATAGAACTACTGTCTAGCCTTGATTTTGCTCGATTCATGTATATAGAAGTCGAGCTCTCGTTCTTTTCTTTCGCTCTTTGTCTTTCGTCTTGTACATTATCTGATGTATTGTCTTGTACCTAGATTCTATCAAAGTAATAATAATAATACCAGTCTTCTATATTGATAGTATCTCTAGCCTAGCTCAGTCTCTGACATCTAGTGAGCATTCAAGCTAGAGATGATGTCATTGAGACTCTGCATCATATGTGTAAGACGTCAACTCAATCGAGTCTAGCACAGAGCTGAGAAACACACATATAAGAATCGAGTTCTTTTCTGTAGATACTTTTCTTTCTTAGCATTTATCTATTAGTTAAATGACATTCATATAACTCGCTCTTTGCTGATCTCTAACAGTAGATAAATGCTAATCAATTACTCTGCTATCAACGTGTAAATGATACGAAATAATCTACTTCGTTCATTCAGAAATTCGCAAGAAATTCTTCGAATATTGTATTCACTTGTTTATCAGAAAATTCACAAGAACTTCTTTGAATTACATTTATCAAATTTATCATAATTTACCTATCTTTATCTTCAATTTCTCATCATGACATGCAACTTTGAATCAGTCGAACTTTGAATGACTTGTCTGCTTAGAAGCACTGCAAATAAACGAGTTTCTCTTCTTTCTTTCGATGTCTCAGCTGAATCTCAGAATGTCGCGATCTCATAAAACATTAAGATCGAAGAACAACTTCGTCAGTGAGCTATTGATCACTTGAACGAGATCATCAAGATGTTAAACGAACTAAGAGATCAGCGAGACATGACTTTGAAATGCAATGAGCACTGAATCGTTCTACAAATCGAACATATCAAGAGATTGAAGCAGCTAAAGATTAATCACGCGTCAATGAACACTCTAGAAAAGACAAACACTCGACTACGAGAGAAGATGTTGAGTCTCAAAGATAGACTCAAAGAAGTACAACGTTCAGTGAATCAGTCTCGATCTTGATCTCGACAGTCTATTGAGTCTCGATTTACTACGAATCATTTATCTCAACAAGATATCGAGTCGCATGCTTCTATCGAGAATCATACTCGACGAGAGACATCTACTAAGTTCATCTCATTCAAAAATGAACATCATCGATTTTACAAATTTTCGAATTCATCTATATTCATTGATGAAGATGAATCAACTTGAGAAGACTGAAGAAACAAAATGAACGACAAGCTGATTGTCAATGTCAATCAATTCGATGATGAGACTATCTGTATTGTTTACATGATGTTTAGGCTAGAAAATGACGCTGCAAAGCACATCTTCGCTTAACGTTGTTTTGATTCTTTGAATTCATTCACTTCAATCTATGAGCTATTCGATCATTTGAAAGAAATATACAATGAACTGAATAAGAATCGAAAGTCTCGACGCGAATATCACGCTCTGAGACAAGCAGACAAGTCTTTCAACATCTTCTACTTCGACTTTATAAAGCTATTCAACTATCTCGATTATGATGATTGCACTCTGATGAACAATCTTCAGAATAAAATCAACAATCGCTTGCAGAACGCTTTATCAATCTGTTCAGAGAATTTTACTTCGCTTTCTCGTCTAAAGAAATTTCTTCAAGATGTGAATAATAAACAGTGAGTCAACTATCAGCTACGTAGCGAACGTTGCACTGTCATCGTCAAAGTCACTGTTGTATCTGACAAACGCGCTACTCTCTTGTCAGCAGTGATGACTTCAATAATCAATTATGTTAGATTGATCATCTCTTTTATCTCTGAGTCAGCGAAATCATCAATCATCTGCTACATCTGCAAGATTTCAAGTCACTTGTTCAAGAATTGCTCTCAGAACAAAATTGACATCTCAACTTCTCAAGCTTTCATCTCTCGCCTACATGAGATTGTCATTTCGAAGAATAAAGAGAATGAGAAAATGTCTTTCGAGAATAGCGAGGCAAAAAACTAGAGACTTTCATCAAAGACGCGATGAAAGATGTGTTAATTTCTTCAACGATGAACATGTCAAATGATTCTTTTGCTTCTGAATCTTTGACTACTGAATGTGTACTTTCTAGCAATGAAATTAGTTACTCATTGAAGTCATTGATTGATATTGAAGCTGCTGACTATTCGTTTATTGATGAAGTGATCGCGCAGATTGTTTGTGACCAGTTGCAAATCAAGTCTCTGACTTTGATCAAAGCGAAGTCAATTCGAGAATTCAATGATCATTATGCTAAGAAACTCATTACTCATGTCATTTATTTGAATCTGACTGTTCAAGATCATACGATTAACACAGCTTTTATGTTGATCACTCGATTAAATCAACATCAAATGATTCTTGAAAAAACATAAATAAACAAAATCGACCTAGTAATTGATATGCAAATCAATTCTCTTCGATTTTCGAATTTCAACTCTACTAGTCAGAAATCGATTGCTCTACTCTCAAGCAATAAATCAATCACGAAACGAAAGAGCTTGACTTCTACTCATATACTGAAGAGATTTTTCACTTTCGTTACATCTCAATTCAGTCAAAACAAGAAGTTCATTGAACAGTTAAAACAGCGCGACGCGACTTTGACTAGCGTCAATTCTAAATCAACGTTCAGTTTGAAATCATTCTCTTTCAGTTTAATGAACATAGCAATGATAGAAACAGCAACATATAGACTGTTAATCAAACATTCAGATGTCAAGATCTTTGCTGTTATTATCTTGAAAATCGATTGACTTATAACTACAGCTGAAAACAAGTCTGAAGAAGTGAATCTGCATGAGTTTTCTCACGCTGAAGCTCTCAAGCAAGTCAAGATCAAGCTCTTCTCTGAATATCACGACTATCTAGACATCTTCGATCGAGCAATGATTGATCAACTATCATTGCATCGTTTCTATGATCACAAAATTGAGTTGATCGATGAAGAAATGCTCTCTCGAAGCAAACTATATCAGATGTTCAATCACAAGCTTCAGAAGATAAAGAAATATCTGATCAATCATTTAAACAAAGAGTTCATTTTCTTCAGCTTCACATCATACGTCTCGCTCATCTTGTTCATTGAAAAGAAAGACGAAAGTCTGCGTTTCTGCGTCGATTACAAAAAGCTCAATGCTTTGATCAAACGAAATCATTATTCTCTGTCATTGATAGACGAGACTCTTGCTCATATACAAGAAAGCAAGTATCTGACTCGATTGAACATCATTGTCATGTTCAATAAACTACATATGCACTCAGATAGCGAGAATTTGACTATCTTTATTATCTTCTTTGACTCATACAAATATCATGTAATGCTCTTTGAATTAACAAACGAATCAACGTTCTATCAACATTATATGAACGACGTATTGTTCAAATATTTACATCAGTTTTGTCAGATCTATCTAGATGACATTATCATTTACAGCAAGATCTTGAAGAAACACAAGCGACATGTATGATTGATCTTGAATGAACTACAAGAAGCTGATCTACAGATAGACATTAACAAGTGCGAGTTTCATGTTCAGAAAACTATCTTTCTAAAACTCTTGATATCAATTGAAGAATTGAAGATGAATTCGCGAAAGATGCAAGCAGTCGTTGATTGATTTACACTCAATAATCTCACTCAGATGCAGTTCTTCATTGACTTCTGCAATTTCTATCGACGCTTCATCAAGAACTTTTCGAAGATTGTTCATTCAATGATTCAACTCATTCAAAAAAAGATCATATTTGAATGAAATGAAGTCTATCAGATCGTCTTCGATCATATGAAGAGACGTATGATCAAGACTTTTATACTACGTCACTTTAATCAAACTCGTGAGACTATTCTTGAAATTGACTCATTCAACTACGTCAACGATGAAGTTCTCTTTCAATATGATGATGAAGAAGTACTACATTTAATTGTCTTCTATAGCAAGAACATGTTTTCTGCTGAATGCAATTACAAGATATATGATAAAGAACTTCTGATCATCATTTGAGCATTTGAACACTGATGACTTGAACTGAAGCTAACTGACATTTCTGTCAAGATATTCATCGATCATCAAGCACTCATCTTGTTGATGAAAGATAAAGAGCTGAGCAGACGTCAGATGCACTGAGTTCAGAAGCTCGCTGATTTCAACTTCAGAATAATGTATTGATCTGACAAACAGAACATCAAGATTGATGCATTAACTCATCAAGCTGACGTCATGCTCAGAGATTCAGAAGATGAGCGCATTCGCTATCAATGAATCACTATTCTGACTTCGAATTGAATGAAAATTGCTGATCTAAAGAAGAACATCAGTGAATCAATCTATAAACAGATTCTTAAGACTAATGAGATCGACGAGAATTGTACGCTACTTTGCGAAGCAATAGCAAGAGATGAGACACAATATGAAGATATCAAATTGAAGAATTGTCGAACTCAGAATGAAATCTTGTATCATGATAGTTAGCTATGAGTCTCGTTCAACGAGCTTCTACAAATGAATCTGATTCGTGAGATGCATGATCAATCATCAGTTGATCATTCTGATATTCTTAGAACTGTGAAAGTCATAAAGCGAAACTACTATTGATCATTCATGCGAAAAATGATAGATCAATATATTCAAAACTGCTATATTTGTCAACGTTCAAAGACATTTAGAAATAAATCAAATGACTTGCTTCAATTTCTATCGATATCTGAACAGCGATGACAAGACATATCAATAAACTTCATTATCAATCTATTTGATTCAAGCGAATACAACGCTATTCTGACGATCATCTGCAGATTGTCAAAAGAAAGACATTATATTTCTTACATCATTGATGATGAAGATATCACTGTTGAAAAGACAGCTGAAATGCTGATTCAATAGGTATATTAAACTCATGATCTATCAAGCTTCATAGTATCTGATCGAGGTTCGCAATTCATCTCTATATCATGAAAGTCTCTTTGCAAATGACTGAGCATTTTTCTTTGATTGTTCATCGTCTATCATTCTCAGATTGATGATCAAAGCGAATGAGTCAATCAGAACGTTGAGCGATATCTTTGATTCTTCTGTTCATATATGCAGAATGACTGATTTAAGTGACTACTCATGATCGAGTTTGTTAACAATAACGTCTTGTTCTCAGTCATCTTCTTGATTCTCTTCTTCATGAACAAGAACTTTCATTCTCATATGAGCTTCGACTCTGACATCATTGAGTATGAAAGCATTCGCGAACGCTTGCAGATTGATCGAGTCAAGAATATATCTGAACAAATGAACAAGACATTGATCTTCGCTCGTGAAGCTCTGATCAAAACATGAGAACAAATGATGAATCAAGCTAACAAGCATAGAAAGAAAATCAATTATAAGTTTGAATCAAGAGTGTTTCTGAACGAACGAAACATCATTACAGCGAGACTCTTCAAAAAATTGAATGACAAGATGCTCGATTCTTTTCAAATCATTGATCTCGTTGACTCATTTTATAAATTGAAACTACTTGAAACTATGCATATACATGATGTATTTCATTGAGAGCTTCTTCGTTTCGTCGTCAATGACTTTCTGTCTGATCAGAAGAATGAACTCTCGAGATCAATAGTAATAAACGATGAAGACGAATGAAAAATCGACGATATATTGAACTTTCGATGATATCGAAGATGACTTCAATATCGAGTCAAATGAAAGAGTTATGACAACAATCTCAACTGATATAACGCTGACGACGACGAATTTATAAACGCTCAAGAGATGATCGATGACTTTCATATCAAATATTCAAGAAAAGCGCACTAAGAAACAACATTTATGCGAACATGAATATTCAAGAGAGAGAAATAATGTTATGATTTTAGTCTTCGTTTATTCTTTCTAATCTTCATCTTGATTTCATTCTAATCGAGTCTAGTGAGCATTCAAGCTAGAGATGATATCATTGAAACTCTGCATTATATGTGTAAGATGTCAACTCAATCGAGTCTAGCACAGAGCTGAGAAACACACATATAAGAATCGAGTTCTTTTCTGTAGATACTTTTCTTTCTTAGCATTTATCTATTAGTTAAATGACACTCATATGACTCGCTCTATGCTGATCTTTAACAAGTGCTGTTTTCTCAATATGATCAGCAATTCTCACGTCAATGAATATTCAAGTCAATCTCATCTAATCATGAATAATCAAGAATCATATCATATTCTTGCATGTTCACAGCATGAAACTCAATGTTTCAACTTTTGCAAACTTTCTCATGATCAATCAATTTGATATTGATCTGATGCATATCATAGCAGAAAATTCAATGATCATCAATCATCTGAATCTGTTTCAGAATTGCATAATTCTTTGATAACTCATGCTCTTTTACTCATGATTGCAATATAAAGTTTCGCTCGATTTCAGAATCAATAAGACAGTGAGCTTTGTGCATCTTCTCAGAGACATTTATCAATACTGATATCATCAGTGCATGTGACAATCATCTTTTCGTAGTTATATTTAATAATTCAATAATGAACATCAGACTTTCTCTTTTCTCATTTCTTCATCATGATTACAAGTCTCTTGTCTGAATGCGTAGTTGAAATACATCAAATATCCAATCTTGTGTTTTATTTTCTTGCATGATCAGCATGTAAAATTGAATGAAGCAGCATTTTGCTTGAACTCACTGAACTTGAGTGTTGCATCATCTTTAAACTGCATGCTTGAAGCAAAGAACTTTGAATTCTTCATTGCAACGACAAACTTTGTCTTTTCATGCAAGAATCAAGAACTCTTCTGAGATGCTGCATTCTCACTTTGCTGCGAATGTAACTTCAACAATGCATCAGTGTCTTGCAAATGCAAGTCAATATTTATAAAATGCTTTAGCAGATTCACATAATTGATAAAGATGTATGAAATGTGAAGAGATTTATTCATGATAATTTCATTAATCTTCATTCGCAAGTACATCATGCAAGTTTCATCAAATATATGATAGTTCAGATCTGCATACAGTCTAATAAAATATTACTTGAAATTCGTGATGCTTTGATCAGCTCACTGCTTTGCAGTCTCAAATCAACATTCTGTTTAAAAGTTACGAATTCCAGAATTGCTAAGTTTAGCATGCAAGTATTCAATATAGTACTTTCAATTAAGTATCTCATCATGATTATGCATGCTTATCACATGATCTTGTCACTGATTGCAAGACTTCTCTGACAAGTATGATGCAGATTATTGCAGCTTCTCTTCTTTCATGATGAAATCAGATGATGTTGCAACTATGAAGTCTTTGCAGTCTTACAGTCAGAACATCAAGAAGTCATAGTTCATGATGCTTTGCTCTTTAGACTCGCAAGATTGATTAGCATGCTTACATGCATTACTTCAGTAGTGATCATCACTATGTTGATATCAATGATCAGAAATTGATCAAGTCTCTCGCTTAAGTTTTGATACATGAAGTTGCAAGACAAGCAGTACATTCTGCATCTTTAAATTCTTTAACTGCTTGCATACTTCGCTTGTTGATCATCAAGAAATATAATCTGTCTGTTCATTAAATTCTTGCAACTTGAACTTCTCATTTGCATATTTGAATGCATAATTCTCAGATCTGTTCTGATAAGACGATAAATTCTCAGTGTGAAAGAAGTTATTACTTCTTTCAATCATGCAACTTTTAGTGAGTCATTGCACATTTGACATCTTTTACTGAACAGCTTCATGCAAATGAAGTAATTAAAACTGTGAGACAACGAGATTTTTTTACATGAAACTGCGTAGTAGAAGATAATAAGATAGCATTTTATCAATGATAGAACTAATTGCTAAGAAACGAAAGTGAAAGCTTGCAGAGTTTTCATCTTCTGTCAAGTCATTATCTTTATTCACTCGTTAACTTCTTTGATCTAATCTTGTAAGCTAGTCTTGCAGACATGCATCATTCATAATTGATGAGATGCATTCTCACAATAAGACTCTGATCATTTCTGAAATCAAGAAAATCTGCAACAAGTGAAAGCTATGCTACTACTGCAAATTGCAACATTCAAGCAAAATTGTTAAAAAATGCTCAAATAAAAAGTTCTTCATTCTGCATATCATGAACATTTACAACAATGACATCATCAATATAGATGAAGAAGTTTCGCTGTTCATAAGAAAAGTTTAGTCTTTGAGTTAAGTCATGTTCAGAAATCTGTATACATATCATCTTGTTTACTAGTTTCAATCTTTTCACTTTCACTTCAATCATATAGAAAGTTTTTTGCTAAATTTATCTTGAAACTCTTTGAATTCAATTTGACATTCAAAGATAATCACATGATAGTATTCTGTATTTTACATCAAGCTTAATCTAAAGTTCTCACTCTCATTCTGATTGATAGTGAAATCTTTGTTTATGTCTTTATGAATAAATTTTTTGTACAACAACATCATCTTTTCTTGCATCAATTAATTTATTCTTGCAGACTTCAAAAATTTGATGATCAAGTCACTTTAATCAATAACATTATTCATGTCATTGAAATCACAATGATTCTTGATGAACACATTGAAAGACTATTCTTTTATATCATTGAATTAAGTCAGTATCTCATCATCATGAGTCTATCATGACTTCATCATCACGTCATTGATGTCAATTTTGAACATAATATTTTTATCTTGTCTTTCTTCTTCTGTCTTAATCATTGTTGCTCATTTTTCGTCAAGATCTATGATCTTAATCAACAAGAAGAAAATTTCTCGTTCAAAGTTCATGTCAAAATCATGTCTAAATGATACAATTAATGAAGATCAGAATTGATAGTGCTTGATCTTTAGAAATAGCTATAACTGAATATTAAGAATACAGAAAAAGATTGATACAAAAGCTTCTATTTATGTAATGTTCAAAGACTGCGTTAGACTTGAAAGAAATGTGTTTGTGACATGAAAAGAATGTGATGTAGATGAACAAGATGTTGATGAAAGAAAAGAGTGTTGAGAAAGAAAAAAGAGATTGAGTCATATTTAAGTCAAATCTGAGTCAAATCTGACTAGCTCGCTGATTAGCTCTAATTATTACGCAGAGAACTCGCTAGCGTTCACTGCGAATTGATTAAAGCTTCAGTCTTGTTCAGTCTTATCAGTCTTGATACAAATGACGTTTCATCTATGTTTATTTATCTGAACTTTGATGATCAGCTTCGTCTTTTTCAATTGTTGATGATTGAAGTTCAGTAGTTCTTTCATTTAAATGACAATATTATCTGCTTTTCTAGCTTCAAGTCGTTCATGAGTTATTTCGTAGTCAGTCATATCTGAATCAAAACTCATTCGAAGATGAAATTCTTTATTGAAGTAAAAGAGAATCATTGAAGTGATTGAGAAGATATTGAAATTGTCGCTGAATTTCATCATAGATATTCATTTGACTCAGTCGTTCTGCATGTAATTGCAGTAGATTCTAAGTTCGCGTTCAACGTCTTGATTAACTTGTTTCAATTGATCATTGATCTTAGAATGATAAACTATGAATAGACTAGCTGTGATTCTCAGTCGCTTGCAAAGACTTTTTCACATAGTTGATATAAACTGAAAGTCTCTGTTCGAAACAATAGAACTGAGTAGATCATGCAGTTGATAGACGTTTCATAGCATGATTTAAATCATTTCTTCGACTGAGATGTCATCATCTTCTCAATAACAGAAAACATAGTGACGTTCTTTGATGAGACAATATATGATTGTGCAAATGACGTTATAGCTTTCTGACAAAGATAGTTCAGTGATGAAGTTCATAGCTATATCTTTTCAGCGTTTCTGTGAAATCAAGAGAGAATGATGAAGTTCATTGATGCTATTTCTAAAGACTTTGCTTCGCTGACAAGCATGACAGTTTTGAATGTATCATTGAATAGTAGCTCGATGATCTGATTAATAGTAGAAACGTTGAACTAGATTAATGATTCATTTATTGTCAAGATGAGAGATTGTGTTATGAGTCTACATAGAGCGAATCATATGAGTGTATTTTAACTAGAAGTTCAAAGCTAAAGAAGAAAGAAGATGAAACACGTCAAGAGTTTTATACTCACGAAGGCGCGCTAGATCACTAGCGTGTCAACATCAGCTCTGTACTAGTCTATGATTCATGTTAGACTAACTCAGAGTAACGAGACACGCTCGCAACATTACTTTCTCTCTTCATCTAGCAATGTTCTCATTGCTGCAGTTCAGTCGACATTTTCTGAGTCAATTTCTATCTTGACTTGTTCAAATAACGTTCATGAAAGTCATTTATGATCTTCGAGCATTCTTTGAATTCACTTTCATTGACGTTGTATCAATGTAGATTGACGTCGTATTCTTTTCAATTGACATGATATTGTAGTCATTTATCTCGTTCGCAGTGTCTGAAGTTCAATATGTTCTTCACTTTTCATTCATCTTCATCTTCAATCATTATAGAATCAGACGACTCATTTCATTGTTCTTTCAAAGAGTTCTTTAAATTCAGTTGCAGCAGATTCAATGCAAACTTCAAATGAATCTTCATTGTCGATGATAGTTTCAGTTGATATGCATGTTCGATCTCGATCAGAATCTTGAAGAATTCTAGCATTTTATCGTTCAGCTTCTTTGATGATCTTGAGATCGTAATGTTTCTAGAATTCAGAAACATCATGTCATCTATCTTGTAAATCATTTTCTTTCAATGCTTGTTAATCTGTTTCTTCATTGTGATTCTGACTCTTGCTAATGCTTGCTTGATCAATGCTAGTGATCATTTCATGTGTTCGAATATATTCTCTGCTTTGCTCGCTTCGATTCTAGCTCGAGTGATTTCATATTCAGTTGAGTTCAAATTGAAGCTCATACGAGAATGAAAGCTCTTATTCAGAAAGAACGTTGACTGTTTAATTGACGATGAAATAGCATTGTTATTAATGAATTCAGTCATAAATATTCAGACGAATCAATTATCTTGCATATATGAGCAGTAGCTTTGTAGATATCATTTCACATTCTGATTCACTCTTTCTGTTTGATAATCGATCTGCGAATGATAGTTGATAGATAGTTTCATCTTGATGTTGAGTCTCAGGCAAAGAGATGTTCAGACAATCGATATGAATTGAGAATCACGATTAAACACTATTGATCTCGATAGTTCATGAATTCTAAAGACTCATATCAACAGCAGCTTAACTGTTTGTTCTGCAAAGATTTCTTCGTCATCTGATCAACATGATATATAATGTCGTTTCTTAGACAATCGATCTATGACTGTCAGAATCGCGTTGCTTTCATCACTTTCTGATAAATCAATAATGAAGTTCAAGAATATGTTCTATCATCATTGTTCAAGTATGAGCAATGACTTCAGCAGTTCATTGATTCGATCTCTTAATGCTTTTGACCTACGACAAACATAATAGTTTCAAATGTAGCGTTTGATTATCATTCTCATCTTCGATCAGCAATATGATCGTTTCAACAAGTCTAATGTTCAATTTATGTCAGAATGATCACTGATCAAAAGATCATGTGCTTCTCTTATTAATTGAGTGATCATTGACTGAGAAACTCATAGTCTATCATCTTTTCAGAGTACTTCATCAAGTACTCTGCAGTTGTTCAGATCAATATCTTGATAAGTTCTTCTGTTCTGTTTCATGACTATTTGAATATTGAAGCACAGTTGATTCATTCAATTTGTGACTATAATCTGATTCTGAATAGAAATCACATCTTCGATCGAATTTTGATTAACTTTCGATTTGAGTTTCAAATCTGAGTCAGATTCTGAGTCAGATCTGAGCAAGATTTGAGTCAGATCTTGATCAACTTTCTGATTATCTTCTTGATCAGTTTCTATTGACTGCAGTTCAAATTTGCCTTCTGACAATAGCATCTAATGCTGATATAGCTTTCGATCATCATTTGCTTCAACTGACTTGACGTCTGACATTCTGATCAGCGCGTCAACTTTCAGATTCTGTTTTCCCGACTGATATATGATCTTGAAGTTATATTCAGATAACTTCTCAGCTCATTTAGCTTGTCATCTAGTCAGTTTCTTGATGAACATGAAGTACTTTAAATTTAGATGATCGATGAAGATTAAACTGATCACGTCAAGTCGAGTACTTGACTTGAAAAGTGTCGAGTCAAATTGAAATTTTTTGAAAAAGTGTTGAGTCGAGTTGAGAAGTTGAATTCAAGCACTTGAGTCGAGTTGAGAAGCTTGACTCAACAATTCGATTCGAAAACTCGATTTGATTCGACAAGATATTAGATAGATGTAAATAGCTTGATTGAACAGTCTACATGATTTTCCTTCATGACTTTCTACCATGTTTTCCCGTCATGACTCTCTATCAAAGTCAAACGATCTTCATGTTTTCTCATCATGTTTCTCGTCATGTTTCCCTTCATGTTTCTCTTTATGTTTCTCTTTATGTTTCTCTTTATGTTTCTCTTTATGTTTCTCGTCATGACTTTCTATCAAATCTTTCTATCAAACAGTCTTCATGATTTTCCGTCATGACTTTCTATCATGACTTCTCTTCATGACTTTTCTTCATAGCTTTTCTTCATGACTCTTCTATCATGACTTCTCTATCATGACTCTTCTTCATGATTCTCTATCATATAGTCTTCATGTTTTTCGTCATGACTTCTATCAAAAAGATAATGCAAAAGCAAAAAACCGAAAAAATTTCTATATTTAACTCTCTTGACGTCAAGCTTGAATTCTTGACGAGTTGAGTCGAATTGACTCAATTTTCAGTCGAGTCGAGTCGCGTCAAGTTGAAAATATGAGCAACTCGACTTCGAATCGAGTCGAATTCAAAATGTCAACTCGAAACTCAACTTGATGATCAGTCTAAGAAAAACAAGACTTTCTCGCTCAATCATTCTCATCAATACTCGACTCAACAGTCTAAAAAAGTCGTTAGCAGATGCAGAAATTGATACATGAATAGCTTATGAGTTTCATATGATATGTGTATCATTCAATTCTCACTTTCTTGAAAATTCAAAAGTTGATGAAAGTAAATTCTTGCAACTATTAGTCAGATAGCACAAAACATGCACAAGCTATCATATTGACAGAATGAATGAGATAAGAAGCTCATATCAAAGCTCACTGCGTTCTTCATCTCTTCAATGATAAACTGCGTGATCAACGTCAAAGATGAGAGAAGAGAAGAAGTCATTGACAGAAATGAATATGATAAGAGCGAGAACAAAGAGACATAAGAGAGTGAAGAAAATAAGAATGAAGACAACATTACAGAAAAGCATGTTTCAATTGCAACAGAGACATTCTAATCTTTCAAACACATCGCAAGAAGAATCAGAGCACTCTGAGTCTGAGCAATCAAGACAAGTCAAAGATTGTCATACTTCTCAATCTGCTTTCACAGATCTTCAATGATCTTGTTCTGTCTTGCAATTTGACACAGCAGATCATTGATTCAAGTCTTTTATGTTATCATTTGCTTTCATATCTCTCTGCAATTAATAGTTGCATCTTCAACATTCTTCTTCATTTCGCTGATGTCATCTTTGTTTATCTCAATATCAAGAACGAAAAAACACAGCTTCTTCTTAATATACTCTTCAAATTCAAGAAACATCTGACTCTAAGCTGAATCAAAAGAAAGATCACGAGAAGTAATCATCATCTTCTTGATCACAGACTCAGAATCAGATGCAACAAAGAATGAAGAGAGACTTGTGTAAGATTGAGAAGAAAAAGAGCTTGAGCGAAGTGATGAAGAAGCAGAACTGACGAGATTGAACTTGAAATCAGATGTAATCTCGACATGAAAAGAGTTTGAGTAAGACAGAGAAGTGCTTGAGTCAAATGAAGAGAGAACAGAGCTGATAGAAATGAGCATCAATTCATTCTTAAGTGATCTAAAAAGCATTAATTAATCATTGAATTTTTGTTGCGAGCATGCATCTCTGTTACTTCTGATTAGTCTGGTTAGTCTAACATAGACTAGTATAGAGCTGTGAGTAGAACTGTTGTTGACACGCTAGCGATCTAGCGTGCCTTCGTGAGTAAAACTCACGTCGTGTTGCATCTTCTTTCTACTTCAGCTTTGAACTTCTAGTTAGAATACACTCATATGATTCGCTCTATGCAGACTCATAACAATTTTCACATTTTAAAGTTATTGAAAACTGAAAATTATACTTACAACTTATACTTGCAATTTGTCTCAGTAACAACGCATAGTGCGCATTTCTTGAAATTCTTTTCAATAGAAAACTTTATTTTTACGCAGTTTACATTTCTTTTCACACACTTTTTACATTTATTCAAGAGTTGTATCATAATCTCTTTGCTGTACACATTCAGAGCTGTTTTGTGATGCTGAGTTGATGACGTGAGATTTCTCATGTAGAGAGAAAGAGAGACAGATTTCTGATTAAAGATGACGTGAGAATGAGAGAATTGAACGCAAGCAGCAAACACAACGAGCGTGCTGATGTGAAACGAAGAATCAATAACAAAGAAAGCAAGCAGATATAATGCAAGCATGTTTCATGTTCTAAAAGAGAGATACGACGAAGAACTGTGTTGTTCACTTCTTTTAAACTTCTTCATCTTCATTCAAGATATCATCAGCTCATCATCATCAAATCAAGAAGTTGATTCATACTCACTATGATCATGATACTTGAAGAAATTGTACAGAACTACTCTACAGAATAAATAAAAGATCGAGTAAAATAATGAGATGAAGATTGAATGCAAGAACAAAAGTTGAAAAAGAAAGAAAGCTGAAAATCACGCAGAAGATAAAAGAGATGAGTCGATGAAAATTCATTACTTCACAACAAATAAACATAAACATTGATGATCATCATTCTCGCGCTAGTCACAACAAACAACAGAAGCATTGCTCTTCTGTTTACTGTTTACTTCTACTATCTGATACTATCTTCTGCTCATTGTCTGCTTCTACTATCAAGTACTGTCTATAGAAGAAAAACTTTAAATTAAGCAAATCTCGACTCTTGCTACAATTGTTATCATGAGAATTCAAGTCTAGTCAACGTGCATGTGCTAACAAAAGAAAGCGTCAAAATCATGACAACACACTGCATAACTACATAAAACGTCTGCAAAGCAACAGTTGAAATATAACAAAACAATGAAATAATTGTCAAAATTCAGATCTACGAAAATCAGAGAATAAACATGAATGCTACTGCTAATCATTTAGAGACTCTACATGAGTTGCAAAGAATGCTCAGCTCACGTCTATGAGAATCAAAGATTAAAAAGAATATGCTATCATCAAAATCTAGATCAGACATGAATGCTACTGCTGATCGTCTAAAGATCTTACATGAGTCACAGAAGATGCTCAGTCTACGTTTATAAGAATCAAAAGTTAAAGAATATGCTATCATCAAAATCTAGATCTACAAGAATTAAGAAAATAGACGCAAATGCTATCATTGATTCTCTAAAGACTTGATGCTTGCGACTTGAAGAATAAAACAATGATCACGCGCTATCAAAACAGAATCTCAAAAACACAATTACACACAGCGAACTCTGATGTCATACTTCGCATGACGTCATCGCTCTTCTGCTTGCGATCGTTCACAATTCAACAACGAGAACGTTATTATTAAAAGAAAGAATAATTGTCAGAACTCAGATCTATGAAAATCAGAACTCTTCAGAGAATAAAGAATAAACATGAGAACTATTCTTCAACGCTATCATCGATTTATCAGATGAGAATCTGAGTCTATGAGAATTTCTATCATCGATTCTCAGAGTCTCTGAGTCTATCAAGAGTTCAAGTCACATACAACTCTTGATGTTTCATCGATGATAAGAGTTCAAGTTACATACAATCTTCGAGAAATTTCACATGAGTTGCATGTAATCTTGCTTGCTTCATTGACGATGCTTGAGCTTAGTCTTTTGAGTATATAAAGAAGAGTCTACTTCTGTATTTCATAATCTAGTGTTAATCTTCTATATGAATAAATATTACTAAGCTACTATCAAATTTGATCATATTATCTACGCGCATATTCTCTAGTGTGACTGCGCGTTTCTCGAACTACTCACAAATAGAAGTATTCAATTAATTTGAAAAAACAATGATGTCATTTTGCATATTCAATAATATTTCATTTTTATTCATTCAGAGCTTACTCAATATGACTTCATGATGATTGATATCAGCTATCAGCATTGATACAGTCAATTTCTTATGACTTTTGATGATGAGATTGAATAGAATTTTATGAATGATTGTCATGATGTCAGATCATCAACTCAATTTAAAACATAGATCATTAATATTTTAGATAATCTTAATTCATTGAACTAGTTCAATGAATCAAGTCATCAATCTAATCATCGTCATTTTAATCTAGTCTCAGCAATTCTATTTCAATCATCTCAGTCGTGTGTGCAAACTTCTGCAATTTTAAGTCAATAAAACTATTGTTTAGTCTTGATTCTGCTCAATTCATGTATATAGAAGTCAAGTTCTCATTCTTTTTTTTTGCTCTTTGTCTTTCATCTTGTACATTATTTGATGTATTGTCTTGTATTTAAATTCTATCAAAGTAATAATAATAATATCAGTCTTTTATATTGATAGTATCTTTAGTTTAGCTCAGTCTCTGACATTATGAAAGATCTACACTTTCTGCAACGTTTTCATACATTGAAATCTCATTTAGTTATTCTTTCGCTCAAATGAAGTCATTTTACAATCTCTTAATCAATGATGAGCGTGCTGTTGAACAGTTTACTCAAAGTATAATTGAAAATTCAGTTAAGATCTTTCGCGTAATGCAAAAGCTTCAAAATCAAGTTCGACAACATGATGTCATCACTTCATCTTCATTCATCATTTTTAGTTCTTCAATTTATATAAAGTTGAATTCTCAGTCTCTTGTGATAATAACTCAGATCATTGCACAAATCTTGAACAATCAATCTTCTTTCATCATTAACTTCTCTGCAAACTTTGTTGCTGTCTTCATTACTTTTAGATTTAAGAAGCTTCTTGACATATTTGAGTATGAGAAAAACAAAGATCGATTAAATGCATGAGAGCAGAGTCTGATACAACATATGAACATGAATGATGATCATTATCTTTTTCATCAAGTCAAGATCATCTATATCAAGTCACGACTCATCATAAATAAGAAGATTCACAATCTAATGAATCAATATCGAGTCAATGATCTCTGTATCATTTTCATCTTTGCAGATTGATGACATAAGTTACATCATTGCTGCAACAATTCTTTCAAGACAGAAGATGTTCATTTATATTTTCGCGAAATCTTGAAGCAAAACATGAATAGCTTTGTCGATTACTACAATCTCTTCTATCAAAAGAAAGAATGTTCTTTGATGAAAAATTTCTCGTTGATTGATTGTTTGAAGCGTAATGTCAATTATTTCATTCAAGTTATCATCTTCTTCTGATGAAATCTTGATGAAACTTAATCATTCATCTTTCATCAATGAGTTCAAGCATTCTTTGACATTGATGAAGAGCTTCAGCAACTTAAGCATCATCAATCTTGCTTCGTCTTCATCATCATTTCATTCATCAAAGTTAAGAGCATCTTTACATTGACTAGTAATTCTTTGAGTTCAAAGATCATCATTTTTATGACTGTTGTTTCAACAGTATCTTCATTTCTCTCTCTCTTGTTTCTTGATGAATCAATGAATTTAAGCTTTGTCATTATCATCATTCAAAATAAGACTTTAATCATTTCTGAGATCAAGAAAATCTGCAACAAGTGAAAGCTGTGCTACTACTGCAAGTTGCAACATTCAAACAAAATTGTTAAAGAATGCTTAAATAAGAAACTCTTCACTTTGCGTATCATGAACATTTATGACAATGATGTCGTCAGTATAGATGAAAAAGTCTCGCTGTTTGCAAGAAAAGTTTAGTCTCTGAGCTAAGTCACGCTCAAAAATCTGTATACATATCATCTTGTTTACTAATTTCAATCTTTTCACTCTCACTTCAATCATATAGAAAGTTTTCTGCTAAATCTGTCTTGAAACTCTTTGAATTCAATTTGACATTCAAAGATAGTCACATGATAGTATTCTGTATTTTACATCAAACTCAATTTAAAGTTCTCGTTCTCGCTCTGATTGATAGTGAAGTCTCTGCTTATGTCTTTATGAATAAATTCTTCACGTAACAACATCATCTTCTCTTGCATCAATTAACTCACTCTCGCAGACTTTAAGAATTTGATGATCAAGTCACTTTAATTGATGACATTACTCATGTTGTTGAAATCACAATGATTTTCAATGAACACATTGAAAGACTATTCTTCTATGTCATTGAATTAAGTCAATATTTCATCATCATGAGTTTATCATGACTTTGTCCTCACGTCATTGATGTTAATTTTGAGCACAATATTCTCATTTTATCTTTCTTCTTCTGTCTTAATCATTATTGCTCATTTCTCGTCAAGATCTATGATCTTAATCAACAAGAAGAAAATTTCTCGTTTGAAGTTAACAAAGTAACTTTCTCTCAATCTCACTCTCAATTCACTCACAAGAAGCAACTCAGTTCACGAATCGCTCACAAGAAGCAATTCAATCTACAGATCACTCACAAGAAGCAATTCAGTTTACAGATTGCTCACAAGAAGTAATTCAGCATTCAGTTTGCTTGCAAGAAGCAATCTAGTTTCTCATTCATTTGAAAGAAGTAACTCAGTTTTCAGTTTGCTTGCAAGAAGCAATTCAGTTCTCAATTCGCTTGCAAAAAGTAACTCAGTTTCTCATTTGCTCACAAGAAGTAATATAACTCTTCGTTTGCTTACGAGAAGTCAACTAATACTCAGTTCATTCATAAGAAACAAATCTCGTTCAATCTTGTTTCTCATCTGAAACAAGAAGCTTTTAGTTGTATTCTTCAAGTCATTTAAAAAAATACTCATCAAAAATCAAGTGTTGAAATTATTTCTTTTTTAGAACTTTTGTTGTTTTTCAATCAGATCAATTCAATCAATCTTCTATACAACTTGACATAGTTAAGTTGAGAGCTTGAAACTTTGATCATGTTGCTCATGTCAAAGACATTGAAGTGTTTAGCATCACTTTAAAGAAAATCAATGTCTTCTTGAATCTTGAGTCAATCTCGTCTTCTAGTCTAGACTCTGATGAGTCAAAATCGCGTCACGCGACTTTGACTGTTTATTCAAAGAACAGCTCAACTTTTACTCAGTTCTCATCTCACTTTCAAGACAGTATGTATGATAAGAATTATTGTCTGAATCTTCATCAAATGAAAAAGAAATTTCATTTGACTGCATTCACGACACAAGAAAATCTTGAAGTCTATCAACAAAGTAAGAACGTCGATTCAGTCACAATTCTATCATTTAAATATTTCAAGTTTTTAAATGTCTTTTTCAAGAAGAACGTTGATATCTTGTCTTTGCATCAAGCTCATGATTATGTCATACATTTTAAAAAAGATGCTCAATTCTCAGTCTTTGCTTTGTATGACATGAATCATGATGAAATTCTAGAACTTCATCATTATTTGAATGAAAATTTGAGCAAAAATTTCATTCAAGTCAGTCACTCTCAGATAATTATCTCTGTTCTTTTCATCAAGAAACTTGAAGAAGAACTTTGCTTCTGCGTGAACTATTGAGATCTGAATGCTATTACAATCAAGAATTGATATTCTCTGTCTTTGATCTCAGAAACGTTGAATCATCTAAGTTGAGTTAAAATCTTTATCAAGCTGAATATCATTTCTGCGTTCAATCAACTTTGAATCAAAGAAGAAGATGAAGTTCTCATCGTTTTTTGCACTCGATTTGAATTATTCAAGTATCTAGTCATACTTTTCAATCTATGTAATGAGTCTGTCTTGTTTCAGAATTACATTAACAATATTTTTCGCGAACATTTAAATAAGTTCTGTACAGCTTATCTGAATGACATCTTGATCTATTTTGACAATAAACTCGAGCACAAGATTCATGTCAAGCTCATTCTGCGAAAGCTGCAAGAAGCAGATCTTCAGATGAATATAATCAAATGCAAGTTTCACGTCACTTAAGTTTCATATCTAAAATTGATAATCATCATTAAAGAGATCAAGATGAATTCTTTTAAGATAAACATCATTGTTAATTGACTCATCTTGATTAACGTTAAAGACGTTCAAAGTTTTCTAGATTTCGCGAACTTTTATAGAAGATTCATCTATGACTATAGTAGAATAACTATCTCGCTCATTCATCTCATCAGAAAAGATGTACTCTTTGTCTGATTTCAGAAATGTCAGATTGCATTCAACATTCTTAAAAAAGTCTTTACTTTCAAGATTATTCTTTGTCACTATAATTCAGATCACAAGATTGTGATAGAAATTAATGCTTCAAATTATGTGTTCAAAGACATTCTCTTTCAGTACGATGAGAACAAGATTCTTCATTCAATCGCTTACTTTTCGAAGAAGCATAACTCAGTTGAGTGTAACTACGAGATTTATGATAAAGAACTTATGATAATTGTTTGCGCTTTCGAGAAATGATGATCAGAGTTCAAAGACTCTATCTATTCTGTTGAGATGATCATGAATCATAAAAATCTTAAGTATTTCATGTCAACTAAGCAGTTGAGTTATCATCAAGCTCGTTGAAGTGAGTTTCTGTCTAAATTCAACTATCATATCGCTTATTGTTTCAACAAGATTGATGATAAGTTGAATGCTCTGACACGTCGCTCAGAAAATCTCTTTAAGAAGAAGAATACATTTGATTCTTGATATCAATATCAACATCAGACAATTCTGAAAACTCATGTTTTAAACTTCAATATTGTTGAGAATCTCACTTTTGACATCTTCAACATCAAAGTCATGAAGCTTCAGTCACAAATCATCATTCTAGATTCAGTTCAGTTACATTTGTTTTCAATTACTTCAGCATCTTTGCAAATTCTAGCTTTCATGAATCTAGAAATCGAAGAATTCAACGTTGAAAACATTAAGTCTCAGCTAGATTAAGACATTCTGAATCTTGATGAAGATTTTACTGACATTCTCACTCAGACATTGTGAAAGCAAGTTGAAATCAATGACAAATTCGCAGTTCAGATAATCAAAGTGCTTTGCAATGAAGCACAACATCACAACAAAATCTCTCTAGTTGAGTGTAAAGAACACGAGAATCATTTGTACTTTCAAGAAAGAATGTATGTGTTCAACTCAGATAAACTACGTCTTCGTATCATTCAACTCACTCATGATAATGTCATCGATGATTACTCAGAAAGAGCAAAAAGCTATGAACTGATCAGTCAAGTTTACTGATGATCAAACATTTATAAGTATGTTCAACACTTCATATGAAACTATCACATATGCACACGTTTTAAGCTCTCTAGACAATGAACTCAAGAATGATTGCATTCTTTTTCAGTTTTTGAACGTCGTTGATGTGATATCTTCATGAACTATGTAAATTCTTTATCGCTCAATATCTTCATGAATATCACATATAAATATATTCTAGTCTTTGTTGATCATCTTATCAAAATGAGACATTTAATTCTCATCACTTTTATGAAAGTTGAAGAAGTTATCAACTGCTTCTATGCTCATGTTTGAAAACATCATGATTTATCTGAGTTTTTCATGTCTGATCAAGACACACAATTTATCTTCGATGTCTGAAAGCATATGTGTAAAATGCTAAAGATAAATGTCAAGTTATTAACGACATATCACTTTGAGATTGATGATCAAATTGAGAAAGTCAATACTGTCATGAAGCATTATCTTCAAGTCTTCGTCAACTACATGCAGAATGATTGAGCTAAGTAACTTTCTGAAGTTGAATTTGTCATTAATAACACATCATTATTAATCACTTTAGCATCACTCTTCTTGATCAATTCGAGTCAAAACTCATGTTTAAACTTCAAGTCTTTTGAGTCTCTGCTTGAGAATCTTACGTTTTAAGCTCGAAACAAGTTAATCAATGTTGAAGAGTTCATGGAGAAAATGAAGAAACTAACTGAGCATTTATGTGATGAAATGCTTATAGCTCAGATCATCTACAAATTCAATGTCAATCTTTCTTGTCGTTCTTGTTTTAAATACTTCATTGAAGATGAAGTCTGATTGAATGTTTGCAATCTCAGCATCACTCATCTTGTTGTCAAGTTAAATGATCATAATGTTTATCTCTTCAAGATCAAGCTTATCTTCAAGAATAATTCTCTGATCATTGAGTTAAATCTTTCAACATTTATGAAGATTCATTCAATCTTTCATGTCATTCTTCTGAGTCATATCGCAAGTGATTTTCTTTCAAATCAACGTCAGAAACTTTGAGAACTCATTGTCATTAAAAATGACGAAAGATTCTGATATGTAAACAGCATACTAAACTTCAAGCATGATAGATGCTATAATTCATCTTTGCTCAAGTATTATATCAATTAAGAAGATCATTTTTCTACTTGAGAGTCTTTTCATCTTCTGAATAATTGTGAGTAAGCACTCAATGAATATCATCTCGTCAATTCTGTCGTCGAAGAATCACATGTACTATCATGTGTGATATCTCAATGTTAATATCAAGAACTTTAAGTTCAATCTTCATCATCTCAATTCAGCTCAGATTTGACTCAGATATTGTTTAGATCTGACTCAGATATCTTGTTTAAATTTGACTCAAATGTGACTCAAATGTATTCTAGTTTCATCTATGCATCATCATATTAAACTGTATTTCATCTTTCTTTTACTCAGATTTGACTCAGATCTTGTCTAGATCTGATTCAGACATTTTGTTTAAATCTGACTCAAATGTGACTCAGATGTATTTCAATTTCTGTGCATCATCATGTTAAAATGCGTCTCATTTCGTCTCATTCTTCAGATATCTTGCTCAAATTTGACTTAAATGTGACTCAGATTTATTCTAGTCTCATCTGTGCTTCATCACATTAAAATGCATTTACATCAATTCTTGTCTTATTTTAATCTTTGTCTTTGATTCTTTCTCATTTCATCTTGTTTCTTCTCATCATTTTGCAAAAGCTCAGTCTTAAAGAGAAAAGTTACTGTCATGATGTCAGATCATCAACTCAATTTAGAACATAAATCATTGATATTTTAAATAATTTCGATTCATTGAACTAGTTCAATGAATCAAGTCATCAATCTAATCATCATCATTTTAATCTAGTTTCAGCAATTTTGTTTCAATCATCTCAGTCATATGCATAAACTTCTGCAATCTTAAGTCAATAAAACTACTGTTTAGTCTTGATTCTGCTCAATTCATGTATATAAAAGTCAAGCTTTCGTTCTTTTCTTTCACTCTTTGTCTTTCATCTTGTATCTAGATTCTATCAAAGTAATAATAATAATATCAGTCTTTTATATTGATAGTATTTCTAGTCTAGCTCAGTTTCTGACAATGATGATCTTCTTAGATATCTTTTCATTATAATCTCTTATTAACTTCTCTTTTGTCAATGATATAGATTGAATTCTCAGTTTCTCGCATATTTTATTGACTAAATTAAAATGTATGATCATGTAAATGATTGAATCACTGTTTATTAAAGAATGAAGACTGAAAGATTGATTCTGAGAAATAAGATGAGTGTCAATTAAAAACGACTTTTCAAAGTAATTTTCTTTCGATAAAATTTCATCTAGTTTGCACAAAGATATAATCTCTACTTCTTCAATAATTTTTGAAGAAATGACTAGGTTTTTGAATCGAAATTTGAATCGAAATCGAAGTGATCATATTCATTGTTCACTGCATTAATTCTAGTAAGTCGATCGAGACACTCTTTAGAGCTATGATCGAATTTATGACATATGAAACAGCTTTCGACTAGAATATCTGCTTCTTTGACGCTAGTTAAAATCGCGTCATGCGACTTTAGCTGATCAGACTTCAAGTGATCAACTGATTAAGTGACAACAGTCACTTTATGAAAGATAGTCTTAGAAAGATTGTTGACGCGTTTGATCTTGTTCTTGATCTCTTGAATGACTCGCTGATCATTATTCAAATGAATCAGATAGAAACAAATTTCTTTTAGAAAATCAGATTGAACTAGTTAATCTACTTAAATGAATCGAAGATGAGAGTGTATTTTATCTTTCAGATCAACGATCAGTTACTTCTTGTGATAGTCTAGATAGAAAGATAAACGTTGAAACTGAGTATAGAATTCACTGAATTTCTTGAATTCTTGAATCAAGTTGTAGTATTCTCTACGAAAGTTGACTTTCTTATTCGAGTCATTGAACAACTGAGCTAGCTCTTTCAAAAGATCGTCGACGATTCTATAGAGATTGACACAGTCACGTTCGCGTCTAGCTTGAGTGATCTTAACTGCATCATTGAATAATCTAGAATGTATATAGCTCAATTTGACTCATTCATTAGAAAAGAGATCGACGTTGATCTCTAATTTATTCTGAATTTTTTCGTATCAATTCTTTCAAGTAGAATTCTTTTCATCAGTAAACAACAAAGAATCAGATATTTTTTGAGATCTAGAACGCTCAGAGTAAATGAAATCAGAAGAAGTGATTTCTTTAGCTTGAAGTCTAGTCTTCAACTCTTTGATTTCGTCTTCTTGTTGTTTATTTAACTCGTAGAGTCAATTTATTTCTTCATCAAGAACTAGACTTTAAGTCTTTCAAATTTCATAGAACACAAGAAGTATTATTGTTTCAGTGAATGATTCATCATCTTCATGAATGAATGAGACAGCACTTGATGATTTCGTTGAATCAGCATCAGAGATTTGAGAGAAACAATTTCGAAATTCTTCGAAATGCTCTTCAATAAACGAATGACTAAACATGATGAGATTTGTTTGAAAAAAAGATTGAACGAATGATGATGCTTGACGATTGAAGAAGAAAAACGTATGAAATGAGATTCAATCTTCAATAAAGAAGATGAGATTTGATTGATTTTTAAGCAAACAATGAAGATTCTTTATCATTGAATTTATTAATCGATTTAATTCTTGAGCAATTCACGAAGATTCTTTATCGTGATTCTCATAATCGAGTGAACTTTGCGTACTTAATGAGCGATAAGTAGTTTAGCAATTCAAACAGTCTTGTCGTTGATTCTATTCAACTTTCTAGTGTTGTTCTATCTTTTGATTATCGTTGATTATCAGATAAATGAATTTCTTTAAACTCATTCTGTTTAGACGAGTATGTTGAATGAGTAATGAGATCAGTATCATGTGATTAACAAATTCTTAATATAATGTCAGAATCGTGTCTAAATGATACAATCAATGAAGATCAGAATTGATAGTGCTTGATCTTTAGAAATAGCTATAACTGAATATTAAGAATACAGAAGAAGATTGATACAAAAGCTTCTATTTATGTAATGTTCAGAGACTGTGCTAAACTCAAAAGAAATGTGTTTGTGACATGAAAAGAATGTGATGTAGATGAACAAGATGTTGATGAAAGAAAAGAATGTTGAGAAAGAAAAAAGAAGTTGAGTCATATCTGAGTCAAATCTGAGTCAAACCTGACTAGCTCGCTGATTAGTTTTAATCATTACGCAGAGAACTCGCTAGCGTTCACTGCAAATTGATTAAAGCTTCAGTCTTATTCAGTCTTATCAGTCTTGATATGCTTGTAACACAAACTTCGTTCAATCTTGTCTCTTGTCTGAAACAAGAAGCTTCTAATCATATTCTTCAAGTCATTCAAAAAGAATATTCATCAAAAATCAAGTGTTGAAATTTGTTAAAGATTGACATAAAGCGAGTCATATGAGTGTCATTTAACTAATAGATAAATGCTAAGAAAGAAAAGTATCTACAGAATAGAACTCGCAGCTTATATGTGTGTTTCTTATCTCTGCGCTAGACTCGAAAGAATTGACGTCTTACACAGATGATACAGAGACTCGATGACATTATCTCTAGCTCGAATGCTCACTAGACTCAATTAGAAGTAATCGAGATCGAGAATAGATCGAGAATAGATCGAGAATAGAATCGAGAATAGAGTCAAGAATAGAGTCGAGAATAGAGTCAAGAATAGAGTCAAGAATAGAGTCAAGAATAGAGTCGAGAATAGAATCGAGAATAGAGTCAAGATCGTAACAAAATTCTTCTTTCTTTAGAACTTCTATTGTTTTTCAAGCAGATCAATTCAATCAATCTTTTATACAACTTAACATAGTTGAGTTAAAAGCTTGAAGCTTTGATCATGCTGCTTGTGTCAAAGACATTGAAGTGTTTAACATCACTTTAAAGAAAATTAATGTCTTCTTAAATCTTGAATTAATCTCGTCTTCTAGTTTAGATTCTGCCAAGTCAAAATCACGTCACACAACTTTGACTGTTTATTCAAAGAACAGTTCAACTCTTGCTCAGTTCTCATTTCACTCTCAAAACAGTACATATGATAAGAATCATCATTTGAATCTTCATCAAATGAAAAAGAAATTTCATTTAACTGCATTCACGACACAAGAAGATCTTGAAGTTTATTAACAAAGTAAGAACGTCGATTCAGTCACAATTTTATTATTCAGATATTTTGAGTTTCTAAACATTTTCTTCAAAAAGAACGTCGATATCTTGTCTTTGCATTAAGCTCATGATCATGTCATACATTTTAAAGAAGATGCTCAATTCTCAGTCTTTGCTTTGTATGACATGAGTCGTGATAAAATTCTAGAACTTCGTCATTATCTGAATGAGAATCTGAGTAAAGATTTCATTTGAGTCAGTTACTTTCAGATGATTACTTCTGTTCTCTTCATCAAGAAACTTGAAGAAGAACTTTGCTTCTGCATAAACTATCGAGATCTGAACACTATCACAGTCAAGAATCGATATTCTCTGTCTCTGATCTCAGAAACGCTGAATCATCTAAGTTGAGCTAAAATCTTTATCAAGCTGAATATCATCTCTGTGTTCAATCGACTTCAAATCAAAGAAGAAGATGAAGTTCTCATTGTTTTTTGCACTTGATTTGAATTATTTGAGTATCTAGTCATGCTCTTCAATTTATGTAATGAGTCTGTCTCGTTTCAGAAGTACATCAACAATTGTGAGTAGTTTAAGAAACGCGCAGTCACACTAGAGAATATACGCATAGATAATACGATTAAATTTGATAGTAGCTTAGTAATATTTATTCATATAGAAAGTTAATATTAGACTATGAAATACAGAAGCAAACTCTTCTTTATATACTCAGAAGACTAAGCTCAAGCATCGTCAATGAGACAAGCGAGATTACATGCAACTCATGCAAGATTTCTCAAAATTGTATGTGATTTAAATCGATAAAACATTGAAAATCGTATGTGACTTGAACTCTTAATAGATTCAGAGTCTCTGAGAATCAACGATAAAGATTCTCGTAGACTCAGATTCTTGTTTGAGAAATCAGTGATAGCACTGAAGAATAGTTCTCATGTCTGTTCTTTGTTCTTTGAAAAACTCTGATTCTTATAAATCTGAAGAATTCTGACTCTCATAAATCTGAGTTCTGACAATTATCTCTTTCTTAATAACAACATTCTCATTGTTGAATTGTGAATCAATCATTCATTCGCGACTTTATTTCTTCGAATCGCAAGCAGAGAAGCAATGATGTTATGCGATGCATGACATCAGAGCTCGCTGTGCATCATTGAGTACTCAAGATTCTCTTTCAATAGCGTGTGCACATTGCTTTTATTTCTTCAGATTGCAAGCATTGAGTCTTTAGAAAGTTGACAGTAGCATTCATGTTTATTTTCTGATTCTTGTAGATTTAGATACTGATAATAGCATATTCTTTATTCTTTGATTCTCGTAGATGTAAACTGAGTATTCTCTGCAACTCACGTAGAATCTTTGAATGATCAGCAGTATTATTTGTATCTATTCTTTGAATCTCGTAGATCTGAATTCTGACTATTATCATTATCTTATTATATTTCAACTGTCGCTTCATGCACAATGTGATCATGATCTCAAAATTTTCTTTCATTAACGCATGCACGTCGACTAAACTTGAATTCTCATGATGACAATTGTGATGAGAATCGAGATTTGCTCGATTTGAAGTTTTCTTCTGTAGATGATACTCGATAGTAGAAGCAGACAATGAGCAAAAGATAGTATCAGATAGTAGAAGTAAACAATGAACAGAAGAACGATGCTTCTGTTGTTTGTTGTGACTAGCGAAATAATGATGATCATCAATGTTCATGTTTATTTGTTGTGAAGTAGTAAATTTTTGTTGACTCATCTCTTTTATCTTTTGCGTGATTTTCTTCGTTCTTCAACTTTTGTTCTTGCATTTAATCTTCATTCTATTATCTTACTTAATTTTCTATTCTTTTGTAAAGTAGTTCTGTATAATTTCATCGAGTATCATGACAGTAATGAGTATAAATCAGATTCTTGATTTGATGTGTGATGAGTTGATTATATCACGTCTGAAGATAAGAAAGAAAGAAGTTTATTGAAGTGTCTCGTTGTTCTTGTCTCTTTGATTCAGAAATGTACTCATCTTTTATTTACACACTTCATCTGCTGTTGATTCTGCTGTCTCTGATCTGATCACTTTGCTTGTCGCTGATGATCATTCTTGCACGTCTTTCGTCATTTTGATTATGCTCATTTACATGAAGAATCTATCATCTTCAATTCAGCATCATAAGATCACTATTAATGTATATCACAAGAATGTTTCAGTAAAAAGATGCAAGAAATGCGTTAAAAGAGATGTTGAATGCATTAAGATTAAACTTTCTATTGAAAAGAACTCAAAGAAATGCGCTTTATGCGCAGTATTCGAGACAAATTGTCAATATGAGTCGTAAGTATAATTTTCAATAGCTTCAAGATGTGAAAATTAAATGATTAATTGATGCTTTTAGAGCACTCGAGAACGACTTGATTGTTTCTGTTGTTTCTGTCAGCTCTGCTCTCTCATCACTTTGCTTAAGTCTCTTTTCTTCTTGATTTCGCGTAAGTCTCTCTTTCTTTCGACTCAGCTTAAGTTTCTCTTCGCTCATTGTTGCATCTGACTCTGAGTCTGTAATCGAGACAATGAAAATCGTCTCTCGCGATCTCTCTCTTGATTCAGCTCAAAGTCAGATGTTTCTCAAAATTGAAGATTACATAAAGAAGAAGTTACATTCTCTCATACTGAATATAGAAATCAACAAAGATGATATAAATGAGATGAAAGAAGACATTGAGAACATAACTATCAGTTACAGAAAGATGCAAGAGTTAATTGTCAAGCAAGAGACTTGTATTAATGATTTTTTGTGTCGAGTAATACATCAGAAGAGAACTATTCAAGATTTGCAAAGACAAGTCGAGAAATTTAGCATTTTGCGATCTGCTTTAGTCACTCAGACTCAGAATGCTCTGACTCTTCTCACTATGCAAGAAGGTCAGAATGTCTCTGTGATGATTGAAAGCTTTTCTGTGATGTCATTCTCATCTTTGTTTTCTTTGCTTTCTCATGTTTTTCTGTCAATGACTTCTTCTCTTCTATCATCTTCGACGTCGATCACGCAGTCTACTTTCGAAGAGATGAAGAACATTTTGCTCTCGCTTGATTCATTTCTGTTGATGACTTCTTCTCTTCTTTCATCTTCAACGTCGATCACGCAGTCTATCATTGAAGAGATGAAGAACAAAGTGAGCTTTGATATGAGCTTCTTATCTTATTTATTCTGTTAATATGATAGCTTGTGCATGTTTTGTGCAGTCTGACTAATAGATGCAAGAGTTTACTATCATCAATCTTTGAATTTCAGAGAAAGTGAAAGCTGAGTGATACATCTATCATATGAAACTCGTGAACTATTCATGTATTGATTTATACATCTACTAATAACTCTTTAGATTGTCGAGATGAGTATTGATGAGAATGAATGAGCGAGAAAATCTTGTTGAGATTTTTTTTTTCTTTTTCTGTTACTGATAGTTAGATAGCTAACAATCTTTACTTCGTTTTATGCATACTTCAAATCTTTCATGATGATGTTAATGATTTGCTTTCAAGCTTGATGAGATGTTTACAATGAAAAAATCTCAATAAAGTCTTGCAGTTGTCAAGACAGTCTGATGATTTTCAGATATTTTCTAAAGCTTCAAAGTTCTTTCAACTAAGCAGATATTGCAACTGATCATTCTGCATGCAACTATTCAGTATGTCATCAATCTTTCAGCTATCATGTATCTCTTTCTCTAGCTCAAGATTCTTCATCAGCAACTCATTCAACTTTTTCTTTCTCAAGCAGAATGATTTCAGCAGACTGACATTGAATACTGAATGTATACACGTCTTTGAAGACAGTTTCAGACGATAGACTTGTTTACTCAGACACTTCAAAATTCTGTACAATTCATATTTTCTAACTTCAAGTTTCTTGAAAGACTTCTTGATTCAAATGTTCTTGACGTTCAATCACATCAACTGATTGACAAGATACATTTTAGCAGAATGTCTTTTATCATGCTGAGTTGTGTAATCAACGTTTGTCTCTGTGAGTCTGTAGCGAAGATTCTCATGCAATCTTTTCATTCTCATTGCGTAGTTCATGACTAACTCTGATTTCTTTGAATGACTTTTGACGCTGAACTTCATTCTTGAATGTCATTCTGTGATTGCAAAGAATGATGTTATTGATGTTGTGATGTAAACGCTGTTATTGTAAAAGAACTCGATCATGACAAGAAGATGAACTCAATCATTTTGAACATCATTGTAGTACGCTCAAAGATAAGTCTTGAGAGTTTGATTCTGTCTCTCGATTTGATCATCAATGCAAGAATGAAACGAAGTGCTAAGTTTTTACTTGATCAGAAGATGATAGCACAGCAACATTCAAAAGTATGATGTAAATATAAAATTTCTGTCAAAGACTATATCATCAGAAGTCTCATGATATTGAACTACTCTGTTAAGAAAAAGATTGATCAAATTGAAAACAATCATTGTCTTTCAAGTAGAAATGTAGTGCATCATCTTGAAAAGACGATTGACTACAATCATAATGCTGTCGTAGAAGATGTCTGAGACGCTTGTGCTGTTAAAAAGATCGATGATGAAGTTCATGATAATGCTTTCTCATACTTTTCAAGAAGTGAGCAAACTATTCAGAAATCTTCAGATTTTGTGACATAACATTTTATGTTGCTGACATGATTTACAAATTCTGCAATATTTCTTAATGTTCTTATTTGCAAATGATCAGTTGAAGATTCATTGAACAAGCTTTAAACATCATCAAGAATTGAAATGTTTTACAAGAAAGTTATCATGATGTCATTTCATAATTTCTGCTTTAAATTCATTTTATACAGAAACATAAATGAATTCTTGAAATATCATGATGTCATCTGTGATTTTCTTTGATCAGTTGATTATGAAGATGCTGAAGTCAATCTCAGTATCATACATGCTTGAGTTTCTCTTTTTCATTAATTCTCATACTATGATGATGAAATGATTTGTTTTCTGCTGTTTACAAATTAGTTGAGTTAAATTCTTGAAAGAGTAGCTTGCAAAGTTGACAAAGCTTGAGATCAAGACATCGTTCAATATTGATGAATTGAAGTGTTTATGAACTTTTATAAATTTCAAGACTGCATCATTTATCTTATCTGAATCATTTTGAATTGCAACGAAATGATTCTTTAATGCATTCACTTTCTTTCTTGTGATTAAAGCTTTCTTTTCTTCAGCAGAATGATACATAGTTGAATCTCTGCTCTGATTCATGATCAAACATTTGCTTTTCTCAGCAGAATGACATATAATCAAAACTTTGCTTTAACTCATGATTAAATATTTGTTCTTCTTGACAGAACGATGCATAGTTGAATCTCTGCTCTGACTCATGATTAAACATTCATTCTTCTCAACAGAACGATGCATAGTTGAATTTTTGTTCTGACTCATGATCAAACATTCACTTTCTTCAGCAGAAAAATTTATTCTTCTGCGTTTTCATCTCATCTGAATGACATTTTTCTCAGTTTTAGCAACAGTGATAAACATTGACTTGATGTTTTTGCAAAAGCAGACGTTTTCTTTAGTTTTAACAACAATAGTAAACGTTGACTTAATGTTTTTGCAAAGACAAATGTCTCTTTTAATCTCAACAACAGTAGTAAATGTTGACTTAATATTCTCATGAAAACAAATGTTTTTTTGACGAGAAATAATGATGTTTTGAAATCATCATTGAGACTTTTCATCAGCAGTTGAGAAATTCTTCAAAGTCTGAGAGACTTTTCTGATTCTCTTTGTGAATGTTAATAAGTTAATGATTTTTTTGAATGATCTGATGACTATTCTTTCATGATTCTTGATGCTCGAAGTCTTGAACTGTCGAGTGAAGATGACGAGCATTGATGCTGATTGACTCAAGAAATTCTTCAAGAGTTCTCTCATGTATGTTAAATCATGAGTGAACTTTCTCTCATCTTTCTTGATATTTTTCTCATAGTTGAGTCTTCTTGATGAATCATTAACAAAGTTACTCACTTTCTTTTGATAGAAGATCTTGAAGTTGTACGCAGTAAGTCTGTTGATTCATTTCATCTGTCTGCAAGAGAGCTTGATTGTTATCATGAAGTATCAAAGATTTGCATGATTGTTGATTATCTTTATTTTATGTCAAGTCTTTTCTAAATAATATCTTCAATGATTTATGCTTTCAATAATCATCAGCATTTTCTAATCATGTGCGTCATAATTTCGTTCAATTGATTGTCACTTTCTCAATCAGATGATTACTGAGTATCAATATAGATTCTCAAGTGTGACTCTGTTTGTTGAAACATCATCACTTTCTTTGCAAATTCAAAGATATTCATCTTCAATCTTATGACTTTCACAAAATTAAAGTGTTGAAGAACAACATTTTGAGCAAAGATGACTTTCAGCTCATGAAAAGTGTTTTGAGCACTGTCGATGAGTTTAATTCGCTTCATCTGCTCTTTGAGAATTCATCTCTTCTTTGCATTAGAAAAGAGACTCATTTTGAGATGATTAATCAAGAATGATGCTATTCTTGAATAACTCTTTATGAATTGATGATAGAAGTTGACAAAGTTGAGAAATGTTTGAATTTCTTTCATCATTCTTGATTGTGATTAATCTTAAATGATTTGCACTTGATTCTTCTTCATTGAAATTTCTTTTTTTTCTACTTTATATTTCAGAAAGAATAACTTTTTCTTGAAGAATTTACATTTGAAGAGCTTGATGTAAAGCTTTAAAATCTGCAGTTTATCAAGAATTTATCATATGTGATGAACATGTTTCTTGCAAGTTTTGCTGAATATCAGAATGTCATTCAGATAAATGAGACAGATAATGTCAAGAAATTCAAACAGAGTCTGATTCATATAGATTTGAAAAAAAGTCAACGCATTGATGAGATCAAAGAGCATCACGAGATATTCATATAAATCAAATCTCGTACAAAATGTCATCTTTCATTCATCTTCTTCTTGTATGCAAAGTTTGTTGAACGCGTTCTTGATGTTAAGCTTGATAAATCACTTGACATCTGCAAGACAATCAAGAACTTCATTGATCAATGAAAAAGAACATTTATTCTTGAGAATGATGATGTTGAATTCTCAATAATCAACATATGATTGCAGCGTTTCATCTTTTTTTGATGTAAAAAGCATGAGTGTCTCAGTTGAAAAGATGAAATATCATATCATGTCTGTCTGAAGTTGTTTCTTAATATACGTTTTTTGTGCAATGAGCTTAACTGCAAAAAGATTGTACAAAGAATTTCAGAAAGCAATACGATTCTTCTCAATGCAAATAGCATGATCATGAAATTCATAAGTCAAAAGAACTTTGACTTTTTGAATGAAGAAATTCGCGAAATTTGTAAATTCTTTTGAAACATTTAAGAATTGATCAACTATCATATTCTTAATCTGTATAAGTTGAGAGTTTTCTTCTGTCATTGAAGAACTCAAAGAATTGTACAAAGCATTTAAAAGCAATCAAATGTGTATTATGATGCTTTGTTACTTAAGATTCTGAGTCAATTGAGCGCTTAAAACTTCTCGTTTCTTCTGATGATTACATCAATAAAAGAACTTGAGAATGACTTTTCTTACAAAGCTAAATTGATGAATATTGCATCCAAAAAGACTTGACGCAAGTCTTGTTTCATTGAACATCATGTAAGATGATTCTGAAACTGTTCTTCAATGAGATAGTTTCTTTCTTTCATTTTGAGCACACAAGATTTTTCAGTGTAAGCATCAATGAACAAACTCATGAATGAAATTATGCTTCTCAAAGAATGAAAGATCTAACATGAGATTCTTTGAGATATACTCAATAATAATAAAGATCTTCAAGATGCATAAATTGCTCTCATTGAAGTTCTGAATGTTCAGATCAAGCAGTATTGTTTCATGTAATTGTGAAATAATGAGATTTCTTTACGTGAAACTGCGTAGTAAAAGATAATAAAATAGCACTTTATCAATGATAGAATTAATTGCTAAGAAATGAAAGTGAAAGTTCACAGAGTTTTCATCTTCTGTCAAGTCATTATCTTTATTCACTCATTAATCTCTTTGATTTAATCTCGCAAGTTAATCTTGCAAACATGCATCATTTATAATTAATGAAATGCATTCTTACAATTGCATTCTCTCTTAAAGACTCAATCTCTGAATCTTCATAACATTATATTGTTTTCTTGTAACTGATAGTGTAATCATGACTTCTTCAGTGCTTTAACATTTGTGTAGAAGTATTATGAGTTAATCATGTTAACAAGCATAAACAAAGCTAGTGCAAGATTGTTGATATCAACTCTTCAGCTTTGCTTTCTTTCTTTCTTTCTTTTCTTCTTGTTTCGTCTCAGCATATTTTTTCGTAAGTACTGCTTTTTCAAACTGATGAAGTATGAGATTTGCTATGCATATCTTGCATAGCTTGCAGCTTATGATATAAGCTTCTTTCGTTGCAACGTTGTTGTGATGCAAGTCAACTTATGAATTAATGTGAGTGACATAGCAATATCAACATCATCATCATCATCATTACTATCATGATAAGTAGCAGCATTTACGCTCACTGAGATCATGCTAACATGCTCGCGAAGTTTGCTCATTTTCTTGAAATGTATGTTCTTCTTCATGTTGTCATCGCTGCAATGTCTATCACGTCTGCTTCTTCTGCTTCTTCTGCTCTCTTTGCATTTGTTACATTGATGACTGAGCTTATGATCTTTGATAAACATATTTATCTTTGCATGTTTTGATAAATGTTGATGTATGTTAAATCATCATGATCAGAAGATCTGATGCTGTCGCTGCGTTCATCATCTGAGCGTAGTGATGATTCACATGTGTCGTGCTCTCATCAAGTGTGCTCGCAAATGCGAGCATTGCTTCGAAGAAAAGCACGATTGCATGATGAATCTAGTTTCGCGCTCTCTTCAGCTGATGATGCATCATGCTGTGCAAGTGATGACTCAACATCTTATCATTTACACTTAAAATCATCTTACTCTTCGTCTTTGATAATAAGAGAATGAGTAGTTTTCTCTCTCGACAGCATGTGAGATTGTATTTAACAGTTGAGTAGAAATTCTCATTTTTCTCGTTCTCATTACTTCTTATCATCATCATGTTACTTCATCTTCATCTTGTGAGTATTAACTGAAGCAAGCAATGCGTGACGAGATTTGCTGATGAATAAATAGCTTTTCTCTTCACTTCAATGTTCTCATTCGCAATCATTGATTACTCTTTTTCTTCACTCTTTTGCAACGTTCATCATCTTCTTTTTTAGAAAACATATGCTATGTGAGATTTTATAATTGTAGTTTAATATTAACTTTTTAAACTCACGTCTTTGCGCTTTTAATATTCTTTCAATTATGATTCTTACGTGATTTATCTTTCTTTTTTCTCTTTGACTTTTTTGCAGTTGATTGATGTACTTGTCTTTCTGTCTTGTAGTTTTCAATGATTTTCTTTGCATTGCTAAGATTTTTCATTAATTCTCAGAAGTTTTTGTAGAAAGATGAATCAGCTCATTGAACTAAATACTCAATCTTTTTTTTCTTGATTCACTGATCAAGTATCTTCTTTATCTTTCATTTCTCTTTTTCTTTTATGAGAATGATTTGCGACTTTGAATTCTCGTCACGCAAGTGTCAGAATTTCAATAAAGAAACATGAAAAATTAAGTGAATTGCATTATATTTTTCAGATAGTTCAAGCTTATACGCTTGCATGTTGATCTTCTTCAATATTCTGAATGATTTCAGTTATCTGTGATCAATCTTTTTCTTTGATCAAAGCGTATGAATGTTTATACTTTGCAAAAGCACTTTATCTTTCATTTGAAAGCTTGCAACTTTATGATGAGCATTATAATACTTTGTTTGCTGCTCTGCTACTCATTTTCATAGTTTCATTAAATGTTCTCTGATACTTCGTAGTCATTCTGCTCACTTCATAGTCAAGAATGTCTTTTTTTTTAGAACTTTGTTCTCAGATGTCTCTGCAAAGCTTGCAATGTATTTCTTTAAAAGCTCATGTGAAGTTTTTTCAATACTAGCGTGTATGCTGTTATTATATGCAAACATCATCATTGACAAAAGCTTTGATCAGTTATTCATCTTATAATTGAAATACACTCGCAGATAGTGTTCAAGCATCTGATTCTGTCTTTCTGTTTAATCATTGATTTGCAAATAAAACACAATGCTTAGCTTTCGCTTTGCTTCAAGATGTTAACATAGAGTGATTCAAAAATGATTGATAAACAGTGAGTCTTGATTCAATATGATGCTTCGCATCATTTCATGCTGAGATACGAATTTTCATCATAGCAGATTCATAAGTCTCTTGATGTTCAAATCTTTAATCGTCGAAATATAAATTACGTGCTTGATCAACTTATTTATTATTATCAATATAACATCGCTTGTTTTTTCAATGTATGAATTCTTTGCAGAGAGCATGTTTATTATGAAATTTATGATCATCATGTGAAATGAATTCATGCTCTCTGAAGATATAAACGTCAACTTCTCATAGAATTTATGATGATGCACTTGCACTCGCTGACAATCTGAACAAATGCAAACATATTTCATCATCTCTTTGAGCATTTTCAATCAGTAATATTTTCTTCTTATTGCAATCTTGATACAAGCGCATGTAAAATGATCTGCTTCGAAATCATCATGATTCATATGCAGAATCTCATTTCTTGTAGCAGAGTCATTGAGTACATAAACTGCAAGATCACGACGTAGCAGTTCATCATTTCTCATACTTCATTTCAAAAGCTCATTCTTTCTAAATGCAAATCATTGATGTCACTTCTCATTTGCAACAAAAACGTTTCTTTGTTGTAACTTCAGCAATCATGCAGTCATTAATTCACTTATCTTCAAATAGAATCTTTTTGACTTCATAATTTGATGAATCAGAAGTTGAGATGACGCAGTGTTTAGAATTCTGCAAGATTTAACGAGTACTTTCTCATTCAAACATATGACTTAAGTATCTGCAATGATTATGTCATTCAGTTGCATCGTCAATGCTGCGAGTTTGATTGTTGTTGAAACTTCTTCATTTTTTAGCAGCTCAGATTGACATTTCTGATTGCAAAGTTTGTTTCGCAAAGTAGATAGAAAATAATCATTATTCTTCTCACTATCATTTAATTTCATGATGTTAAGTCTTCTTGACAACGCATTTGCAGAGTTTAATTTGTCTCTGTGATATTTTATATGAAAGTCAAACGCAGCTAATTTCTCAACTCAACGCATCTGTCATGCATTGAGTTTCTTTGTTGTCATAAAGTAACGAAGATTATTGTGATTTGTTATCATACATATGAGTCGCTTGCTACTCTGAAGATAGTGTCATCAGTTCTTAAAATCAAGAACTATAACATACAGCTTTTTATCATGCATGTTTCATCATACTTCAGCTTCTTTGAACTTATAACTATAATATACAATGAAATGTCATTGATCAGTTGTATTATTCTGACTAAGCACATCTTCAACTTCATGATTTGATGCATTAATCTTCATGCAAAGATTTGCATCTCAATCATAGTGTTTCAAAATGAGAGCATTGACAAAGATTGCTTTCAATCTTTCAAAAGCTTTTCTTGCTTTTGACATCATTGCAAAGAGTAAACATATTGCTCTCTTCTTTGCACTCTTGATTAAATCTGTTAAGAGCATGATGATTTGAAAGAACTTTCTTATAAATCATCGATAAAACTTTGTAAATCTCAAGAATATGAGAATGTTCTTTGCAGACTCAAGCTCAGATCAGCTAGTGATTACATCAATACAAGACTGTTTCATCTGAATATTTCTTCACTTTATCACGAATCTCAGAAAAATAACTTTACTACGATTGAAAGTGCATTTTAACAGCTTAACATACAGTCAATATTTCAGTAGCGCGCGAAGAATCTTGTGCACATGCTCTCAATGCTGTTCTTTCGTCTCAGAGTATATTAAGATGTCATTCAAATATATCACGCAGCAAATATTCACAAATAACTTAAGCGTGTGATTTACATAAAATTGAAAGATCGCAGAAGCATTTATCAGTTTAAAGAGCATCATCTGATATTCAAACTGATCATAGCATGTATGAAAAGTCGTTTTTCATTCATCGCTCTTGCGAATTCAAATGCAATGATAAACATTGCAAATATCAATTTTGATAAAGTGTCTTGCATGAGCAAAGCAATTCAGCGTCTTAGATAGTAGAGATAATGAGTAATTGTTCTTTACTATTATTTCATTGAGATCACGATAGTTCACACATAAATGAAGACTTTCATTCAACTTCTTTACAAACAACACAGATGCTTCTGCAAAACTACTTAATAAATGAATTTATTTCTTCTTTAGCGCGCTGTCTAAATAGTCTCATATTGCAGCGAGCTCATCTTGTGTCATCTTATAAATAAACTCAATGTGAAACATTTTGCTCTTCATCAAATCAATGAAATGTTTCATCTGATCATGCATATTCAGACTATCAGAAAGAATCTCAGAAAACACTTTCTTGAAATCTTGAATAGCAAAGAATATCTTTGATTCTTTCGCTTGAAGTGCATTGCATCTTGCAGTTTGATGATCTGCATTCTGCAATAAGTCATTTGTAAATAGCAGCTGATAAAACAAAGTTACATAAGTCTCTTCTCTTTTCTTAGCTGCAAGCATTGTCAGCTTGACAAATTTCAATGTCTTGCACAGACTAACTTGTATTTGTTTTGCACGCTGAGTGCTGTTTTCTTGATATGATCAGCGACGCTTGCATCAGCAAATATTTGAGTTGATCTCATTTAATCATAAATAGTCAAGAATTATATCATATTCTTGCATGTTCACAGCACGAAACTCAATGTTTCAGCTCTTGCAAACTTTCTTATGATTGATCAACTTGATATCAATCTGATGTGTATCATAGCAGAGAATTCAATGATCATTGATCATTTGAATCTGTTTCAGAGTTGCATGATTCTTTAATAACTTATGCTCTTTTATTCATGATTGCAATATAAAATTTCACTCAATCTCAAAGTCAATAAGACAGTAAGCTTCGCGCATTCTTTCAGAGACATTTGTCAGTATTGATATCATCAATGCACATGACAATCATCTTTTCATAATTATATTTAATGATTCAATGATGAACATCAGACTTTCTCTTTTCTCATCTCTTCATCATGATTATGAGTCTCTTGTCTGAATATGTAGTTAAGACACATTAAATTATCAATCTTGTGTTTCATTTTCTTGCATGATCAGCATATAAGATTGAATGAAGCAACATCTTGCTTGAACTCATTGAACTTGAGTGTTGCATCATCTTTAAACTGCATGCTTGAAGCAAAGAACTTTAAATTCTTTGTTGCAACGACAGACTTCGTCTTCTCATGCAAGAATTGAAAACTCTTCTGAGATGCTGCACTTTCACTTTGCTGCGAATGTAACTTCAACAATGTGTCAGTGTTTTGCAAATGCAAGTCAATGTTTATAAAATGCTTTAGCAGATCGACATAATTGATAGAGATGTATGAAATGTAAAAAGATTCATTCATGATGATTTCATTAATCTTCATTCATAAGTACATCATGCAAGTCTTGTTGAATATATGATAATTCAAATCTGCATACAGTCTGATAAGATATTGCTTGAAATTCGCGATGCTTTGATCAGCTCGCTGCTTTGCAATCTCAAGTCAACATTTTGTTTAAAAGTTATGAATTTCAGAATTGCTAAGTCTAGCACGTAAGTATTTAATGTAGTATTTTCAGTCAAGTATTTCATCATGATTGCACATGCTCATCACATGATCTTGTCACTGATTGCAAAACTTCTCTGACAAGTATGATGCAGATCATCACAGCTTCTCTTCTTTCGTGATGAAATCAGATGATATCATGACTATAAAGTTTTTGCAGTCTTGCAGTCAGAACATCAAGAAGTTGTAGTTTATGATGCTTTACTCTTTAGACTCATAAGATTAATTAACACGCTTACGTGCATCACTTCAATAATAATCATCATTATGTTGATGTCAATGATCAGAGATTGATTAAGTCTTTCGCTTGAGTTTCAATATGTAAAGTTGCAAGACAAGCAGTACATTCTGTGTCTTCAGATTCTTTAACTGCTTACATACTTCGCTTACTGATCATCAAAAGATATGATCTGTTTGTTCATTAAATTCTTGCAACTTAAACTTCTCATCTGCATGTTTAAATGCATGATTCTCAAATTTGTTTTGATGAGACGATGAATTCTTAATATGAAAGAAGTTATTACTTCTTTTGATCATGCAACTTTTAATGAGTTGCTGCATGTTCAACATTTTGTATTAAACAACTTCATGCAAATAAAGTAATTGAAACTGTGAGACAACAAGATCTCTTTACATGAAACTGCGTAGTAAAAAATAATAAGATAGCACTCTATCGATGATAGAATTAATTGCTAAGAAATGAAAGTGAAAGCTTGCAGAGTTTTCATCTTCTGTCAAGTCATTATCTTTATTCACTCATTAATCTCTTTGATCTAATCTCGTAAGCTAGTCTTGCAAATATACATCGTTCATAGTTGATGAGATGCATTCTCACAGTAGTTGCATTGATTTATCATCAAAGAAAATTCTAATGAACTTTCAAGAATGAATATTCTCGATCTTATTTAAACATTTTACAAGACTGTGATGAATCACATTTAGCATACACTCAATGTTCATCATGATTTAAGTTTCAAGAAGATTGAGACATTCTGACTTGATCTTGACTACAAGAATGAATGATGTTGCAACTGAGTTTGAGTTTTTTGACATTGTCAACACGTTCGATTCAACAAACAGTTAATTAATCAAGTTGATTCATTGAGTTTTGTACTCTTCAGTTGCTTTCTTTTCTTGAATGATCAATAAATGAAAGAAATCTATTGAGCTAAGTCTTTTTTCAAAATATCAACAATGAGAATGTTGTTAGAAGCAGAAGAAGCTTTTGAAAAGAGAACTTCTGAAAAGATGAATCATGAGTTTAAACAATTCAACTTTACATGATTTCTAGATTTGCATCTGACGCATGCTCTCTCGCTAACTCTGCAATATTTTTTCTTTTGAAAGACTGTTTCTCTCAGTTCTGATTCTCATTGCTCTTGTTGATCATCAAAGTATTCTTCTTTTTCTCAATTATCAATTCTTTGCAAGAAACTTTGTGAACTCTTCTTATATGATTAATCTTCAAGTGATGAGTTTATTTTCGATTGTTGACTCTGCTAAGCATAGTTCAAAGCATGCTGCATGTCAATGTACTTCATCAATTCTCGACAGAACATTTTGTTTCATTGAGCGAAAGTTAGTATGATTAGCTTGATTTTGTTCGAAGAGAGTAACTCACTCAGAAATCTGAATAATAGCACTTTCTTAAACTTCATGACTTCAACATGATTTTAAAAATGTGTCTTGTTGAGTTTCAGAAAGAACAACATGCATGTTTGATCGCTTCTTTTTATAATGACATTTCACAGATCATTCGTTCAATTCTGAAGTAACTTTGCGTCAAGCAAGCATTGCTGAAAAGTCTTAAGAAACTTCGTTCATGTGATTCTATGATCTCTTTTCTTGATAGTCTTCTCGATCTGTTGAAGATAATGCATCATCATGATCTTTACATATTTTGTGATGTAATCAAGCTTGTTGTTGTCTTTGATGTAGTTCATCTTGATGAAGTTCAACTTTAGTTTTCTGAGAAACAACTTTAGATTCTCGTTGATGATGAATTCAAACTTCTTCTCTTTTAAGAACTTATTCAAGAAAATGATCTTAAAGATAATTACTCTCTTTTTAGAGAAATCATCATTGACGAAAGAACTCTTTATGACTCTAGCGATGACTCTTTTACGAAACTTCGATTCAAAGCAATCAGATGCACGACTTCGTCATGTTAAAAAGTAATCAAAGTTCAATGTATAAAATGCTTGATTCAGATTTTCTAACAGAATAATGTTTTCAATGAACAACATCTTGCGTTGAACACACATCTTCAAATAATTCTGTTATCTCTGCAAGATCTTCACGTCATCGATAATGCCTTGAATTTCGTTGAGAGTGATGAATGAAAGTTCATGCTTAATGACTTTCATTCTTGTCTGAAGCAGCGTGCATTATCTTTCTTTTCTTTCTACATTGATGCAAACACTTCTGATGTCTTTGTTCAATGCTGCATGATGATGAGTCTTTAATAGATTCTTCAAAATAATGCTTGTGAAATCAGAAAATGATCAAGTCAATGAGATCATGATGTTGATGATGATCACTTGATGCTATGCAAGACTCTTCATCAAGTTTAATTGAAACATCTCTTTATTGTTGCAAGAAATTTGATCAAGCAAAATGAATGCAAACTCTGTGAAGATGATGAAAGTAAATGAAGCAACACTCTTGAAAAACATGCGAATATTGCTTTCAAAAGATGAAATCATGATGTCAAGAGAAATCATATCTTGATCATGATGCTCAAAAAGTACATTTATGACATTAATGACAGCAATTGCTTGAATCAGAGACGCAGAAGTCTTGAGAATGAGAAGAAATTGAAATTCATTATAAAGATTGAATGTCATATTCGAAGAATTACTGTTCAAGTCAATGATTTTTTTTTGATCATATGAACTATCATCTCTGCAATAGAGTAGAGTGTTAAAATTGTGAGTAGTTCAAGAAATGTGCAGTCACACTAGAGAATATGCGCGTAGATAATACAATCAAATTTGATAGTAGCTTAGTAATATTTATTCATATAAAAAGTTAATACTAGACTATGAAATACAGAAGCAAACTCTTCTCTATATATTCAGAAGATTAAGCTTGAGCATCATTGATGAGATAAGCAAAATTACATGCAACTCATGCAAGATTTCTTGAGATTGTATGTGATTTAAATTGATGAAACGTTGAAAATCGTATGTGACTTGAACTCTTGATAGATTCAGAGTTTCTGAGAATTGACGATAGAAATTCTCGTAGACTCAGATTCTCGTTTGAGAAATCAGTGATAACGCTGAAGAATAATTCTCATGTTTATTTTCTATTCTTTGAAGAACTTTGACTTTTATAGATTTGAAGATTTCTGACTTTCATAGATCTGAATTCTGACAACAATATTCTTCATGAACATTTAAATAAGTTTTGTACAGCTTATTTGAATGACATCTTGATTTATTTTGACAATGAACTTGAGCATAAGATTCATGTCAAGCTCATTCTGCGAAAGCTGCAAGAAGCAGATCTTCAAATAAATATAATCAAATGCAAGTTTCACATTACTCAAGTTTCATATCTAAAATTGATAATCATCATTGAAGAGATTAAGATGAACTTTTTCAAGATAAACATCATTATCAATTGACTCATCTTGATCAACGTTAAAAACATTCAAAGTTTTTTAGATTTCACGAACTTTTATAAAAGATTCATTTATGACTATAGTAGAATAACTATCTCGCTCACTCATCTCATCAGAAAAAATGTACTCTTTGTCTGATCTCAGAAATATCAGATTGCATTCAACACTTTTAAGAAAGTCTTCACTTTTAAGATTTTTCTTTGTCACTATAATTCAGATCACAAGACTGTGATAGAAATTGATGCTTTAAACTATGTGTTCAAAGACATTCTTTTTCAATACAATGAGAATGAGATTCTTCATTCAGTCGCTTACTTTTCAAAGAAGCATAACTCAATCGAGTGTAATTACAAGATTTATGATAAAGAACTTATGATCATTGTTTGCGCTTTTAAGAAATGATGATCAAAGCTTGAAGACTTTATTTATTCTGTTGAAATGATCATGAATCACAAAAATCTTGAATATTTCATGTCAACTAAGCAGTTGAATCATCATTAAGCTCATTGAAGTGAGTTTCTGTCTAGATTCAATTATTGCATCGCTTATCATTTCAACAAGATTGATGATAAGTTGAATGCTTTGACACATCACTCAGAAAATCTTTTTAAGAAAAAGAATACATTCAATTCTTGACATCAATATTCATATTAAACAATTTTGAAAATTCATATTTTAGATCTTAATATTGTTGAGAATCTCACTCTTGACATCTTTGACATCAAGATCATGAAGCTTCAGTCACAAATCATTGCTTTAAATTCAGTTCAATTACATCTGTCTTTAATTATCTTAATATTTTTGTAAATTCTAACTTTCATGAATCTAGAAATTGAAGAATTCAATGTTGAAAATGTTAAGTCTCAGCTAAATCAAGACACTCTGAATCTTGATGAAGATTCTGCTGATATTTTCACTCAGACATTGTGAAAGTAAGTTGAAATCAATGATAAATTCGCAGCTCAGATAATTGAAGCACTTTGCAATGAAACATGACATCACAACAAGATTTCTCTAGTCAAGTGTGAAGAACACGAGAATCATCTGTACTTTTAAGAAAGAAAGTACATGCTTAACTTAAATAAACTACGTCTTTGTATCATTCAACTCGCTCATGATAATGTTGTTAATGATCACTCAAAAAGAGCAAAAAGTTATGAATTGATCAGTTGAGTCTATTGATGATCAAACATTTATAAGTATGTTCAATGCTTCGTATGAAACTATTATATATGCACACGTTTCAAGCTCTTTAAACAATGAACTCAAGAATGATTGTGTTTTCTTTCAATCTTCAAACGTTGTTGATGTGATATCTTCATGAACTATGTAAATTCTTTATTGCTCAATATCTTCATGAGTATCACATATAAATATGTTCTAGTATTTGTTGATCATTTTGTCAAAATAAGACATTTTATTCTCATCACTTTTATGAAAGTTGAAAAAGTTATTAACTGCTTCTATGCTCATGTTTGAAAACATCATGATTTACTTGAGTTCTTCATGTCTGATTGAAATACACAATTCATCTTTGATGTCTGAAAGCATATGTGTAAAATGTTGAAGATAAATGTTAAGTTATCAACAATGTATCACTCTGAAATCAATGATTAAATTGAAAGAATCAATGCTGTCATGAAGCATTATCTTCAAGTCTTCATCAACTACATGCAGAATGACTGAGTTAAGTGACTTTCTGAAGTCAAATTCATCATCAATAATGCATTGTTATTAATCATTTTAACATCACTCTTCTTAATTAATTTGAGTCAAAACTCACGTTTAAATTTCAAGTCTTTTGAATCTTTGCTTGAGAATTTTACATCTTAAGCTTGAGACAAGTTAATCAATGTTGAAGAGTTCATCAAGAAAATAAAGAAACTAACTGAGCATCTACATGATAAGATGCTTATAGCTCAGATTATTTATGAATTCAATGTTAATCTCTTTCGTTGTTCTTATTTTAAATACTTTGTTGAAGATGAAGTTTAATTGAATGTTTGCAATCTCAACATCATTCATCTCATTATTAAGTTAAATGATCATAACATTAATTTCTTCAAGATCAAGCATGTCTTCAAGAATAATTCTCTGATCATTGAGTTAAATCTTTCAACATTCATGAAGATTCATTTAATCTTTCATGTCATTCTTCTGAATCATATTGCAAGTGATTTTCTTTTGAATCAACATCAAATATCTTAAGAACTTGTTATCATCAAGAATGATGAAAGATTCTAATATGTAAACAGCATATTAAACTTCAAGCATGATAAACATTATAATTCACTTCTGCTCAAGTATTACATTGATTAAGAAAATTACTTTTCTACTTGAAAGTCTTTTCATCTTCTGAATAATTGTGAGCAAATGCTTAATAAATATCATCTCATCAATTCTGTCGTTGAAGAATCACATATACTGTCATGTGTGATGTTTCAATGTTAATGTCAAGAACTTTAAGTTTAATCTTCATCATTTTGACTCAGCTCAAATCTGACTCAGATCTTGTTTAAATCTGATTTAAACATCTTGTTTAAATCTGATTCAAATGTGATTCAGATGTATTCTAGTTTTGCTGTGCATTATCATATTAAACTGTGTTTCATCTTTCTTTTGTTTAGATCTGACTCAGACATCTTGTTTAAATCTGACTCAGATGTGATTCAAATGTGTTTCAATTTTGCTGTGCATCATCATGTTAAAATGTGTCTCATCTCATCTTACTCTTCAGACATTTTGCTCAGATTTGACTCAAATGTGACTCAGATCTATTCTAGTTTCATCTGTGCTTCATTACATTAAAATGCGTTCACATCAATTTTCATCTTGTTTCAATTTTTATTTTCAATTCTTTCTCATTTCATCTTATTTCTTCTTATTGTCTTGCAGAAGCTCAGTCTTGAAGAAAGAAGTTACTGTCATAATGTCAGATCATCAATTCAATTTAAAACATAAATCATTAATGTTTTAAATAATCTTGATTCATTGAATTTGTTTTGCAATTCAATGAATCAAGTCATTAATCTAGTCATCATCATTTTAATTTAGTTTCAGCAATTTTGTTTCAATCATCTCAGTCATATGTGCAAATCTTTGCAATCTTAAGTCATAAAACTATTGTCTAGTCTTGATTCTGCTCAATTCATGTATATAAAAGTTGAATTTTCATTCTTTTCTTTCACTCTTTGTCTTTCATCTTGTACATTATTTGATGTATTGTCTTGTATTTAAATTCTATCATAGTAATAATAATATCAATCTTTTATATTAATAGTATCTTTAGTTTAGCTCAGTCTTTGACACTAAAAAATAAACAGCAAGAGCGAAGTATTGAAGTCATGCATATGCACAGCTTGAGCGAAGCATTGAGAAAACAGCATGATCACAGATCATGCATATATCATGAATAGCAAGACGAGCGAAGATTCTTCTACATATGCTTAGCATATGCACAAAACATGCTCAATCATGAACTCAGCTTGTGACATGCTCATCAACAAGCTATTGCTCACGTTATTCTCATCAGATCTTTCTCATGCGTTTTCTTCTTCATTCTTGTTGTTCAGCTCATGATTTGCATCATCGCTTTTCTCATTGTTTTCAACATTTGCATTGAATGAATCTTGAGTGAGCTGAGTTTCTTCTCAGTATATGCGCGACATATGCGAAGTGCGACACTCATCTTCAAGTCGTTCATTGATGTTTCTTTGTGCTCAGTTGATGCTACGCATATGCACAGACGAGGCTTTGATGATCAGATGTGAATTTTTTTGTGATCTCGCTTGGCATATGCTTCGCATAGGGCCCGAAGCTTTTCCAACCCGACGTCAGATCTTGAATGTGCGGGGCATATGTCAGTTTTAAAGTTCAATCCGACGCCAAGAATTTTTTCCGACCCCGTCTCAACTTTTTCAACCCCCCGGCCAGCTGTAACCCGGGGCCGGATTGATGGCCTGAATGGCCTGAATGCTTAACTAAGCGAGCTCATCTAATCGAATGTCAGTAATTACCCGATTTGAACGCTGATTAAGGCATCAAATTTCGTTGAATTATTGGTTAAAATCAGTAGGGGTAGTACCTTACTAGCCAGGTGAGCTAATGCAATGTCCAGCCCGCTGCAGGAAGGACCTGTAACATGCTGAACGTGTAATAAGGCTCTGCCACGTTTGAAACAGGAAACCATGTGTATTATCTTACATGCTTCTTTAGGTCCTTTACCGTTTACAAATTCTCGACGCGATTGATCGTTTGTAATCTATTCACTTTCCTGCAGATGAGCTAGGCTAGGGCTTCACCCTTCTGAGAGGATCTCTACGACCAAACCTATTGGACTTCCTGTATTAGTGACCTCTAAAACCAACCTCAAGAAACATTTCCAACATTTGTCTTCAAACGTCGTGTAATCATGGTGTCCCAAGATGAGAGAGGGAAACGATTACTTGCCTGCGTGATCGATTCTTACGCTATCAACGATCCAAGCAAAGTCTGGGCTTCAGCTCCATTGGACAACGATGACCTTACAGTGGGATTCAGAGATATCAGCTACAAGGAGCTTGCCAACGCTGTCAATCACGCATCCTGGTGGCTGAGACATATGATTGCAGACACTACAGCTGTATTCGAAACGTTAGCCTACGCTGGACCAAAGGATCTGAGATATCCTATTCTCGCCCTGGCAGCTGTCAAGTGCGGAAAGCAGGTAGGTTGTCTCACGAACGTGGATTTGTCGAGCTCATGATTCCTACATCAGCTACTCCTGGCCTCACCATTTGCAACGCCAGAAGCGCAGACGCATCTGTTGCGCGTCACTAAATGCAGCACATATATTCACGCTTCTTCTTTTGGACAGATAATTCGATCGATCCTTGGAACCAGTTCGGATGTCAGATCGTTGGCGATCCCAGAAATGGATGAGTGGCTGTTTAAAGAGGAAGCTCCTGTGTTTCCCTACAGAAAAACCTGGGCGGAGGCAAATTCGGATCCATGGCTGATTTTCCATACTTCCGGTACCACTGGTAAGATCTTATGCTCCTAATGTTGGGGGTGCTGAAATCTTGACACTGGACCAAGGACTGCCTAGGCCGATCGTATATACAAATTGGATGATGACATCGTTCGATGCTGCAGAACTCATGCCAGATACAGATCAGGAGACCATGAACGACCACTTTCGAAATTCCCGCTGTTACATAGCTCTACCTCATCTTCACGTAAGTATATCTTGCTAGCCTCTGTTATCACTTGGTTTAACCTCGGCCGCAGTTTGTTGGTATGACAGTTGCTCTTCAATGGACTACATTCCTCAACACTGTCCTCGTTGTTGGGCCACCTGATTTAGCGACCGCTGATCAAGTTATCCAAATACTCGACCATGGCAATGTCGCCGGAGTGGTCTTGCCTCCATCGCTCATAGAAGACGTCTGCCGCCATCCTCGAGGGGTAAATGGTTTACGCAGCCTGGAATATGTTTACTTTGTTGGTGCACCTCTCCCGCAGCCAATCGCGGAACAGTTAGTGGGCCACTGCAAGGTTCAGCCAGCTATGTGTTCCACTGAAGCCGGCGCATATTTTATCCAGATCAGAAACGACGACGATTGGCGTTATTACTGCTTTCGTCCAGCCATGGGCATTCAATTCAAGCAAAGAACGGAAGAACTGTACGAGCTTGTGTTTCGTCGACAATCAGAGTTTGCACGTTGGCAACAGCTTTTTCAGGTTTATCCAAATCTAGACGAGTTTCCAACCAAGGATCTTTGGAAGAAGCATCCTTCCAAACCAAATTTATGGCGCTACTCGGGGAGAACTGATGATTTGGTAGTTCTGTCGCATGGAGAGGGCCTCTACGCATCCGATATGGAGATAGAGATTGAGAAACATCCGGACGTAAGAGTCGCGCTTATAGGAGGAAGGGGGAGACCACGGCCATTCTTGATCATCGATCTCCTTGAGAATGCTTTGGTCCCAGAAAGTGAGAAAGAGTCAAAACTGACAGATGTCTGGCCATACATCGCCACGGCCAACGAACGATGTTCTGATTATGTTAAGTTGACGAGGAGCCTTGTGATTTTTACAGATGCAAAAAGGCCTCTACCACGAACAGCAAAAGACACGATCCTCAGACAGCCAAGCTTTTCACTCTATTTACCAGAGATAGAAAGACTCTACAAAGAGTAGAGCAGCTCTTGCTAAGCCCCTGAGTCTTTTTGTTCCTACGTTTCACAAACCATTTAGCTGCATCCAAAAGAACACAGCAGGATGCTTGCCCAGACCCAATTGTGATAGATTCCAAACTTTCCGACACTGTTTGCTCTACCGGACCCGTCGATGGGTACATTCGTGTCAAAGCCATATTCGATGAAAGAATACGGCATTTTACATCAAGGATCCTCACCAGCTGTCCGTTTCTCAAGTCAGCTCGGCTTCGAATCTGCGAGTAATTTACTCGAACGTGGTATTCTACGTAACCTGCAACGGCGGAGCTAACATACGTACTGAGGTAGCTAGCCACCTCAGTAACTCTGTTACGGTGTTTGAAACTATCATTACTGTGGTACTCGCAACATTTGTCCTTATCAGGATCTGGATATTCTGGCACAGCGCATTGCATGATCCACCGCCGCACACCGTTCCGTTTAGTGGAAAGGCAAAGGGGATCGAGATCCACTTTTGCACTGCAAGGCTGCATCTACACAGTACACAGTACAGTGTATATGCTGGTCCGGACAACCCCGCCTCACGCCGACATCTTTTGCCCCGCATCCTGATCAAGCCATTAGGAAGGTTTGCGTTATTACTGCTTGCTAACGTGCGACACTTTCCGAAGTGCGGCCCGTTTGCTAACTACCTTACCTACTACGTACCTTATGTACAAGGTTCAATACGGAATACACTATGCGCCATCTGAACGGCGGTGAGGATTACTGTGGTACCATCGGTACTGTAGTCGCTGGATTGATACGAAACATACGAAGCTAAATGAATAGGAAACCAATCATACCGTACCCGAGCTTCCGATGCATCCCGATGCGGAGTTCCCGACGCCGAATTCCCGACGGCACGGCGGCCCTTGGCCAACCACATGTCATGCGCATCCGGAGTACAACTACAGTATTGAGCGGTCACAATAGGCGTGCCAATCAACGCGTCTTAAATCGTCATGCAGCCCTCCACACACCACCCAAGCCTTGTGGGTGTTGCAACGTCCTTCTATCACCGTGATCCTCCCTCCCTCCCTCCACGCCTCTTTCGCCAAACTAGTCGAACGCAGGCTCCGGGCGGCGGGAGATTGAATTGGGATATGACCTTGTTGGATTCAACCGTCGTGCTGCGTAGGGTGGAAATGCGCGTCACTCCCCGCGAGGAAAGGGTTACATACCCTAACTTGTCAGTCTTAGGGCAATAGTACCTTGGGCAACTGGGTGATTGGGTTCTCTGTTTCTAATGAAGATTTCTTGTGGCCTTCTACTCTATAATGTCTACTTCACGTTCCGGTCCACCTGTTTCCCAAGAATATCTGAATGAGTACGGTGGGAACACGCTCATCGCTATATGCGCGCTGTTCATGATACTTGAGACCGTCCTGGTCGTCCTTCGATATTATGCTCGGCACCTTACGACCTCTGGATTCGGGTGGGACGATGCTCTCATACCCGCTGCCTGGCTCACGAATGTTGGCTTATGCATACTGTGTATAAGTCAGTACTGATACTTCTCTTCATTGACCGGACAACGCGCTGATTGCACGGTAGCCACCGTCTTTGACGCTGGCGTCGGCCGGCATTTGGCAGCGGTCTTGAAGTATCACCCGACTGAACTCGAGTCATGGGCGAAGAGCTTATATGCCCTGGAGTGGCTGTACCTTACATCTGTTGCGCTCCCCAAGATATCGGTGCTTTGCCTGTACCTCCGGATATTCACAAGCCGCGGCGCACGTTTAACATGCTATGTGCTGCTCGGTATCACAACCCTGACTTGGGTTGCGTACATTATCGCTGCCAACTTCCAGTGTACCCCATTCGAATTTCAATGGGATAAAAAGATTCCAGGTGGACACTGCTTTGACATAGAAGCATATTATAAAAGCACCTCTGTGCCAAACATCGTCACTGATTTGATTATTCTCATTCTGCCTGTTCCGACGGTAGTCAACCTCAAGGTCACAATGACCCGTAAGCTTGGCCTATTACTTGTGTTCTTGGTAGGCAGTGTGTAAGTGAATCTTGGGAATACTTTTCTGTTGACTGTTGCGATTATGTGCTGATAAAAGACTTTGATCTAGTGGGTTGATCGGTTCCTGCGCCCGCATGTCGACGTTCTTCCACAACGATGCTTTTACCGACAACACATGTACGCTCTCGGATCCATTCCTCCTTTAGAGCAAAGGCTGATCCCACTTACCATAGGGGCTTCTGTTCTTTTGATGGGCTGGTCGATCATCGAACCGGGCATGTACCTCATCGCTGCATGTCTTCTAGCCCTTCGACCTATCCTCCGCAAAATGTCACCTAAAGAACTCAAAACACGCCTTCGCATTCCCAGTATTTCCCGCGCGCCAGATAATGCGAAGAGTGATGACAGCCAAGGCCTCCGTCACAAAGCCGAACCTCCAGGCAAATCAAGCTCCGACGGCATAGAACTGCAGGGCAGGCAGGACAAGCGTAGTGCTCACGAGGAGACAACGTTGCCACCACGCTCGATCGACGTAGATCTGTCGTTACGGCACTATGACGTGGAGCATGGGTTTACTTCACTTGCACGCTATGTACCGAGTACTGGAAAATAAAAATCGAACTGTATATACCAACTATGATCTTCGTTTTGTACATTAAAACTAAAGAGAGCACCGTTGCATGAGCCGTGTGTGCTGCTTTTCGAGAATATGAACGATGCTGCCCTAAAATTGCAGACAGGTAGAAGCTCGTAAATCGTGGGATTGTGATGGCGTCTAGATCTTAATCTACAAGTTTGGCTTATCGATCCTCTTCTCGCGGGGCTTCATCCGTACATTTTTAAACCATTGCTCCGAAACCGCCAGCATGTTCCGCTCTGATCTCCCACTGACGTGCTGTCCCATAAATTTCTCTACCGTCTGAAAATCTTCGATCTGCTTTTCAAGCCAGGGTGCAAGCAGCGAGGCACATTCCTGCGGGTTTTCGAACGGTAACATATGCCCACCCTTCTGAACAACTTCCTTTTCCACTTTCCCTGCATCGGCTCCTCCATTGCCCCCAACACCCGTCCCCGTGCGTATGACTTTCTCATCTTGTGATGCCAAGGTATTGATAGGACTTGAGGCGCCGAATATCCATAAGACATTCGGTCGAACGCTTGGTAGGTTTAAAAACGTCAGAACCATCTCCGGGCGATGGAAGAGGTGCGTCATGTTTTCCGCATCCAGATCTGGAGCCACTAAACGCGCTTTGTTGTCATCCGACATGGAAACAAAATTCGACCGGACATAAGACCACGCTTCTTGATGTTTCGTAGTCGTAAGCGTGACAGGACCAGACTCAGCTTGCGTGGGGAACAGAGCGGTGGGCGTCCTACGTAGACCGTACTGAAGATATCGGTCAAGGGCTCGAGAATCCCAACGTTTGAAGAGTTTGTTTCCGCGGATAGAAGCTTCCGCTGCGCTGCGTGAAGGCCATAGATCTGGTCGAAGACTGCTTGGCAGAGCCGCGTTTGGACCAGAAGGAGAGCCGGATTGGATAACGGGTTCTATCAAAGCTAGGCTGTGGAACAAACGAGGATGTATCAGAGAGAGATGCACCCTGCGCCGAAATCAGTCATTGTCTGAGGCGCCGATGGTTTGTTGTATACAGTTGAGCAGCACCCATACTATGAGCGATTCCAACAATCGGCCGTGGCATCTTTTCCTGGAAACGGTTGACCATACACAACAGGTCTCGGGAGTGGTCGAACCAGTTCGCTAGGCCGCACAAACCACATCAGATGGGACCTTTTCTGAAACGTATCATCCATTCGCACTCACGATCATCGCCTTGAATGCTCTCGTTCAGGACCCCACTCGCTCCCTGATGAGAACAATCCGCAACCCATATGGCTCTGATCTTGCCCCTAAAAGCCCGATGTATGTCATCCCACAGTGGCTCGTACGTCTCTTTCGGTAGGCCATTTGCATGTGCGGCGATGATGGTCACCGAGCCTGGTGCGACATTGTCGAGCGGTCGGTATTCTTTGATGGCCAGTTTCAGGACCGCAGGCTCGGATTTGACCGCATGAGGATATTCGCGAATGTGTTGACAGGGGATAACGTGCTCTATGACGCGGAAAGATGGGATAGACATGCTCATGGTCCATGTGAGGATCAAAGCCAGAGGTACGTTGTAGGATGACTTACAACGGAGCAAATGTAACGTGGATACCTGGGAAACGGAAACATTACCATACAGACATCTACGTACCTTGGTAGTTGTTCCCCGCACTAAGGAACAACTAATCTCCGTCAGTGCCTACAGGCTTAAACAACGCAGTCATGAAGGGGAGCTAGGAGATATTTCCTACTACGTACAGTACAGTACAGTACAGTACAGTACCTCCGTGCATCGCTCACGTACGACTACACAACGTACTCAGGCGTCCACGGGTACACTTAGTGATGACATCCCACCGGCACGCCAACCTTACGGTAGACCGGGAAAGTCCGGCCGCGGCAGTACCTAGTCGCGCTAGTGTTCCGAAACTCAAATCATCTGGGCGCAAAGATAGCGCCTCTCCATCGTACATGTAATACCGGCAACCGAGATGGTATATATAACAAGCTAGAGCGAAACATAAGAAAAAGAGACATTTCGAGCCTTATACTTTTCCTGAGGCTTCTCAGACGGGTCCTGCCGTTTCTCAGCAATATGGACATCTTTGCGGTGGATCGCAATCAAACAACACAGCAATATCATTCGACCAAGGCTACTCGTTCTCATGAGCTTGAACCCCAACTATGGTCTCTACTCAACAGTTATTTCCCGCGAGCGAACTCGGATCTTCGATTTTGGTGGAAGACGACGGGCGTTCCTTTTGCCATCCTGCTCGAAAAAGCTGGCTATTCAATCGATGCTCAGCGCCAAAAACTTTTCTTCTACTACTACTGCGTTATCCCGGAGCTCGGAGTAGGTAGTAACGCTCAGGGGCTGCCTAGATGCTGGAAAAGCTTCATGACGGATCACTTCTCCCCAATCGAGCTGAGCTGGGAATGGGGTTGTGGAGGAGAAAGTGCCACGGTCAGATTTTCCATCGAACCTATCGGACCATACGCGGGAACGTCAGCAGATCCTCTCAATCAGCATGCAACTACTCATGTCGTCCATCGTTTTCAGCGTCTGTTATCGAACTGTGATTTGCAGCTATTCGATTATTTTTCTAAAGAGCTTCTCAGCTACAACCAACATATCGGGGAAACTAGTCATTGTTCAGACTACTCGAAACATCGGTCGCGTACCTTTATCGCCGTTGACTTGGGCGAAGATGGTGATATGCTAAAGGCATACTTTCTCCCAACTTTCAAAGCTGTGGAGTTGGGAATGTCAACCTGGGGCATTATTTCACAGGCAATCCAGAACCTCTCTGCATGTTCGCCCTCTATAGTATTCCCGGGTCTCTCGATACTACGAAACTTTTTAAGGACGTCTCCTCAAGGTTCAGGTCTTGAAGCTGAGATACTTGCGATTGATTGTATGTCACCAGCTAGATCGAGGCTCAAGATATACATGAGAAGCCAGTCTACTTGTTTCGACTCCGTTCGAGAAATTATGACATTAGGTGGAGTACTTGATCACTTGTATCTGAATCATGGCCTCAACGAGCTTCAGAAACTCTGGAAGCTCGTTCTCTCTCAAAGACAGGACTTCTCTGCGGCTCAAGATCTTCAGCCAAAAGCTCATCGAACAGCTGGAATCCTCTACTATTTTGATATGCAGCAAGGACAAACGCTTCCTGGAGCTAAAGTGTATATCCCCGTGCGGCATTACGGCCAGAATGATCATGCTATAGCCGAAGGCCTAGGAGTATACTTGAAGAACCGCGGGCAAGGTTCGCTCGCGTGCAAGTATATGAAAGCATTAAGGAGTATTTCTCCGTCTGCTTCACTCCGAAGCCGATGTGGTATACAGACATATCTTGGCTGCACAATCGTTGGAGAAGAGCTGAAACTTACGTCCTACGTTGCGCCAGAAGTGTACAAAATGTAAATTTGTTAGTCGCGAGACCGATTACACATGTGGCTATACTTGCATGAAGCGATGTTGTCTTGATTGAAGTGACCGCAAGAATGCGGTATTGGAGGCATATGGCGGAGTTTGTCCAGGGTCAACCATCTGCTTGTTCCATTCCTTCTCTGAGTCTACAAGCTACCATTATCCCTCCTGCTGGCATGCAATCCCCAGCCATATCAATCTGTCTCTGTTAACGGGCGACGCCCGCAATGTTAATCTTTTCCTATAGCCTACAGCCAGAAAGAGCCGTAGTCAGCACGAAAATCTTGATGCATTATGCACAGGTACCAGCTACCGGCTGAGGCTATCTCATGCTCTAGTCTTGAATATCAAAACCACTCTTGCTATCCTTGCTGCGATCACAACGCCCGCCGAGATCAATATTGTTGCGCCACAGAAAGCTTTCAGGCTTGTCCATCCGCTTCGAAGAGCGGCACCAGCGACGGGATTGCTTATAGTAAACTAAAGGCGATGGAAACAAACAACATTCCATTACGCACGCCCACTACGCCCAAGGAAGAGGAAAGCGTGAAGACAACGGTTGGAGGTAGAGAGACGAATTTGTTTTAAAAAGAGCCTAAATTTCGACTGTTAGTAGTGACAAGTATATGCCTTAACTCCTGCTGGGAGGATGTTCAAACCCGTAAAGGAGACAGAAAACGGTGACTCCGGCTGGGCTAGTGATGGCAAAGGAGAGTAGACCTGTTACCAGAATACACGGAATGAGTACATTCATTGGACCCATTTTGTCGGCGATAAAGTTGGGTAACTTGTCATTTCAAATCAGAAGGCTGTTAACAGAAGGACCAGCTCAAATTACTCACAATTCGCCCGAAGAAAGATCCAGTGTTCAGCAATACCGGCAGGTAGAATGCCAGGTTCTTATCTATATATGTGCTTTCAAGAGCATAGATTTGAATGTAGAAAAACGGAACATAGAGGCCCATGAAACCAAAGATCTTGGCTATACTAAAGAGCGAGAATGGTGCTTCTGGCCACCCCGAAAGATCGAACACTCACCTGGCTGCCACTGGCTTCACCCGCATTTTCATGCACAAGATGGGGACGGCGAGAGTGGCGAGTACTACGCAAGCCATTACACGAGTCGCCCATCCAAACCCAATACATGGTAAAAGCTTGTGGAAGAGTATAGGGTAGATGATACCGCCCAGGCTACTCCCACTCGCTACGAGACCTTGCGCTTTTCGCGTTGAGAAATACGAAGGAAGGATGGCGACGCAAGGCACAAAAAGACAACCGCATCCCAGGCCCACGGTAACGCCCTGCCTTGCCAGTATGTGGTGCATAGGCTCGTCATCATACCAAAAACGACTCCGAAGCTTCCAGCGAGGATCAGAGTACGGAGGTAACCATAATCACTCAAACATCGGCCCAGTGAGAATGCCGACAAAGACTAGTAATAAATGCTTGAATAAAGCCGATCCATGAGATGTTCGATGATGTTTCGTCGGGCAGAAGAGTCTGTTTGTAGACATGTTTGATACTGTAGACACCTGTATAGAGAAAGCTCTTGTCAGAAACGCGGAGCTGGGTTTATGTGGTATTTCTATCCTCAGCCAGCTTACCGAATGCATGGACTAGACCCCCAATAGTTGAAGAACCCCCAAAAAAGAAGGGAGCTCGCGCATTATAGCCAAGCGATAAGCCCACCGTTTGTGGGTATCTCCTTTTAGACGGTGATCATACCAACTACAGTAGCTCATTATTGCTACAGTAGGTGCATATCGAAAATCGGTTCAGCTGATACCTGGCCCCCTCCCGTCTTTTATCATTTGTGCATGCTACCTTACTGTACTTCAGCTGCAGTATGTAGCAGCACTGCGTTACATGGCACCGCCAAAAATACTTTCGATTCCGTTCGCTCGGAGATTTTTTACCAAATGGTTCTTCAGCTGTTCTATCTACTGGGCACTAGAGTACTTTCGTTTCTGCTAAAACGGAGATTGTTACAAGTAATGAGAGTGAAGGTGAATCGAGTGCATTGATGAGCATATAATGAAATGCTATTTGGAAAAGTACAGGAAATAGCGGGTTGAAAAATTTCTGTTCTGTGCGGAGAATGCGCTCCGTGGAAATTCACCGAAACCTCTTTCTTCGCCAACAACGAGGGCTTTAATCTTCTAACTCAGCGATGGTTCACCAGGATCGTCTTGTAATTTGATCGATCTGACTCTTTATTCGCGGCCTAATCATGAAGCCTACTTGACTTGTGTGTCTTGACAATGTCCCATTCTTGCAGCATATAGAGGGTTTAGGGACCGAGGGCAAGACCTGCCGAAGAAAGGTTTGAAGGATTTGTATGATTACTCCTTACAGTGTCTCGAAGCCTTGAAACGTCTCTTCCTGTTTCCATAAATGCATCTTGGGCAAAGATGCATCGACAATGTAATAATCTACATCAAGGCTCGCCTTGCGATCTTTCGCGTTCTCTAACCAGCGGCGATGCATCTGTCACTCAGGATCGATGACGGGCACGGAAGGATAGCATTGGGCCGTCTTTCCAGCTCGTGAACCGATCCCTAAGTCTGTATTCGCTCTTGGAGTGATCTTTGTACTTGCTCAAATACTTCTTCATGGGGGCTTCGAGCTCGGTATCTGTCATGTCTCTAATGTCCAAAGTCCATAAGACCCGCGCCATTGTCACCATCAGTTCCAGGTATGCTAGATTTTTCCCCACGCAGCCCACAGGTCCAATGGAGAAAGCAGAAAAAGCACTGCGAACAAGTTCGACAGACTCAGTTGTGGTATTCCGACCCACAATCCAACGCTCAGGTGTGTAGGTGAATGGATCAGGATAATAAATGGGATTGTGCTGGATGGCGTAGATTCCAACACCAACATCATAACCCTGCGGTATTGTTTGGCCACTTAGGTTGACACCTCCCTTACAGACCTCACGCCACAATGCACCGCCAACTGGAGGTGACATTCGGAGTGACTCATCAAGGCAAGCTCGTAGATATAAACACGAGGTTAACTTTCGAGAGGTGCGAATCTCCTCTGCCGAGGAGAATGTGGACCGAACTTCCGCGCAAACCTTGGTGTATGCTTCGGAGTTGCGGCTCAAGTAATAGAAACAACCAGCCATTGCAGTGGAAATGGCATCGGAGCCTGTCGCGTATTAGGTTTCGCTAGGTTCGAGTGTACTTTCAAAACGTTACCTGCGACGATGAGAAGAGTAGATTCGCCCCAGATCTCGTCCATCGAAAAACCTTTGCCAGTTTGAGGATCCCTAGCTGCGAGAATGTGTGAAAACAAATCTTGTCGCTTGCTATCCATATTCATTCTGTCAATCGCCATGACTTTACTGACTTCAACATACTTGTCCCGTAGTTTCCTCACACGGGGAGTAAAGATCTTGTCCATGTTCCATATTGCCAGCTTTGGCATTTGGAGGCATACTCCGACTCGGAAAGCTGCCACCTGGATCAAATCAATAATGAAACGGTTGTCTGTAAGGTCTAACATGTGAAATGCTTTGCCAAAGACAAGCTCAGCCATGAGGTCAAAGGACACATAACTGCCTAGCATTCCAATGATTAGATGACCACTTCAGTAAGTTTGACAAGTTCAAAGAATTGAACACCAGAGGACAAACTTACAGACCTTGGCAATATTGAATGCTGGAGACCAGGACCCCTCTTGTGACTTTTCGATGCTTGTACCAATCGACGTCAGGTGTGTAACAAAAGTTTCTACATGCTCAAGAATATGGTCTTCGAACGATCTGATGGCGGATTCCGAGAAAGCCTGACATATCACACGCCGTTTACGCGCGTGTGCTGCTTTGTTGACTGTACTCTGCGTATCATGAGCCGTGGGGGATGTTTCGAAAGCCCGGTACGCTGCGGACTTCTGTACATTTGCAGAACGTCCATAGATATCTGTTCATAACATCGATCAGACTAGCCATGCACAGTATCGTCAAGATAGTTCATCTCATACCTTGAATAGCTTTGTTTGTATTTACAATGACCTTGTTTGGACCGTATCGAACCACTTCGCCTATGGTCGATTTGCAGGGTTAGCTGGCTAGTTCCTTCGAGTATTTGGCGTAGCATAGCTTTGCACGAAACGACAGTGTGCCGCACCATACAAAACATGACACCTCAACATGTCAAGGTGAAGATCACCCACATAGGCATGATAGACGGCATAGAAATTGGTAATTCTGGCAAAGAGAGGACCAGGGTACTTGGCCAAAGGGTGTATGGTGAGACGGTAAATGGTGATGATGGGGATCTATCAATGGACGGTTCAGTTCGGTATAACCGCGTTTCTTCAGATAAAGTGCTATTTGCTCACCCAAAGAGCGAGTACAGCTCCCAAGCCCAAGATCAACCTGGCAGGGAATGCTGCGTTTAGGATTTCAGATTCCATTAGTGAAGCTCACCTGTAGAGAAAGCACCTTATCAAAGTATTCTGACTTGGTTGACGTGATTTCTAGATATTTGAGGAAAAGGCCTTCGCTGTGGATTGAAATCTGCTCCTGCGGTTATGATTCATGTACTGTATGTAATCAACGCTGTCATTAGCCCGTATCATTGTATCATTGTATCAGCTAAGGCAAGCCCAACCAGATCTACCGAAGCTAATGGAGAATAATTACCTTACCTTAGGCGTCTTAGGTACGAGTACGGAGTACTGTCTCCGCCATGACGCAACCTGCGTAAGGCACCCTAGGGGACCAAAAGGCTGACACGGTACACCTAGAACCATCTGCCAGGCTGCCAGGTTTCGATCGAATCATGCCTGTGAATACCAGCGCCCGAGGATCGGTTGCGGGTCGGCTGTAAGAGCTGAGATAGAAAGAAATCCTTCCAGTTACAGTACTCTAGTAATGGACCGTTGCAGCTCGTAGCATTCGTGGCATAGATGGTCTAAATCTGATCCTACTTTAGGTCGAGCGGCCGCGCGCTCAGTTTCAGTCAGCGTCCGAGGGTCGTCGAATCTCGACTAGTTCTATCAATAATTGATACATTAATTAGCCTTGGAATTAAAAATTCCGAAAAGTTTTCTGTAGCATCTCAAAGCACTTTCAAGCATCTAGTGAAAGCTTCGTGTTTTGATAAGGTGTATAAGTTGATATTTTCCAGACTCTCTTTCTCGTATAAGTACGGTTTTCGGTGAGTTCGTTTAGCTTGGTCTGTCAGAAAATTTAAATCCGCCTCTTGGTCTTTCAGGTGAACCTTGACTTGGCCCATTCTTGAGGAGATGGTTAAGACACAACGATTGACGAGAATAAGAAGGTCTCCAACACCTCGCAATGAGTCATGTTTGTGATTGTAGATCGCACAGCCAAGATGTACTCTCTCAATGGCAATCTTTCATTCGGCACACGGACTCTCAAGATAGTGATGCTGTGATAGATGGCCACAGCTTGGACATAGCCACCGTTGTTGCAGTTGCGAGGTGCAGAAACCCGGACATTCTGGTAATCGTGGGCTAATTAGGACCTTAGGTATGGAGCATTGGCACGCCTCCACGATAGGACAAGGTATGGCGTTGCAGAAAGTGCAAAGCTCCTTCGGTCTGGTCTTGAGCAGGGGAATATCATATATGGTGAGCAAGCTGTGTCATCTTGCTAAGATGCTATGGAAAGTGTTAGAGCTAAATTATATTTGAAAGGCGTGAACACCGGTTTTGGAGGAAGTGCGGACACTCGCACAAACGAAATTGAAGAACTTCAGGCTACCTTGGTGCGGGAGCTTCACAGTGGGATAATTATAAACCCAACACTTGGTCAATCATCTAGCGGTGAAGCGATGATGCATTCGCCAGGGAAAAGACCCTTACTAATTGACGATTCACACTCAAATACTTGCATGCCTGAAGCCTGGGCCCGAGCATCTATCCTGGTTCGCGTCAATTCACTTGCAAGCGGTCATTCAGGAGTACGTCCTATCTTGATTGATAATATGGTAGTATTATTGAGGAAGAATATCGTTCCTCAAATCCCACTTCGTGGAAGTATATCTGCCTCAGGAGACCTCATGCCACTATCGTACATTGGAGGTACACTTGAAGGAAAGCGTGGTGTCACCGTAAGGGCCGGAAATAGGATGAATCGACGTACAGTCACGGCAGATGTTGCTTTGAAAGAATCCTCACTTGATCCAATCAAATTGGGACCGAAAGAAGGACTCGCGATTATCAATGGCACAGCCGTATCGACCGGTGTAGCAGCATTGGCGGTATTCGACGCCAACAACATCGCTGTCTTATCTCAAGTGCTGACAGCCATGAGCGTGGAGGCGCTCCGTGGCACGGACGAGAGCTTTGATCCATTCTTCGCCGCCGTCCGTCCACATCCAGGTCAGATAGAGGCGGCAAGAAATATCCGAAGCTTTCTTAGTGGATCTAAATTGGTACAGCATAATGATGGTTCAGAACCAGGGGCTTTGCGTCAAGACAGATACTCGATACGTACCGCTCCACAATGGCTCGGGCCTATCTTGGAAGATCTTCAATTGGCCTTCAGGCAAATCACTATTGAGTGTAATTCGGCCACAGACAACCCTTTAATCGATGTTGATCTCCATCAAACGAAGAGCGCAAGAATACTGCATGGTGGCAATTTCCAAGCCAAAGCTGTCACATCCGCCATGGAAAAAGTGCGCTTAGCCCTACAGACAATAGGCCAAATGCTATTCGCTCAATGTACTGAGATCATTAACCCGAGACTGAATTATGGATTGCCCCCAAGTCTCGCCGTCGACGAACCCAGCCAATCCTTCTTGCTGAAGCCGGTAGATATCATGATAGCAGCTTTACAGTCCGAATTGGGATTCCTATCGAATCCGGCTGGTACTCATGTTCAGTCGGCAGAGATGGGCAATCAGGCTCTTAATTCTCTGGGGCTGATATCAGCTCGGTATACCCACACCGCCTTGGAGGTGCTCTCTCAGCTGGCTTCGGCTCATCTCTTCACTCTTTGTCAGGCCTTAGATCTGCGAGCCTTGAATTCGAGGTTCCTCAAGGATGTCGAGCCGATGCTGAGAAAATATACAGCCGAGATTTTTGCTAACATCTTGGATGAAACCGTTGTCCCAAAAGAGACGACAAAACTTATATCTCCGCCTCGACTGCTCCAGCGCTCGTGCGATAATGGCAGAGTCGAAGGCGATTGGAACGGCCAAGACGGCAGTATTCGTGACAGTTCGCACATTTCCACCACCCGTGTGGCCACAGCTTACCCGCTAATCTCGCATATAGAGCGCTCCTTCAACGGTATCCTCGACTTCCCCGAACACTCCGCTGTGCCCCCACAGAAGATGCGCGAGATGGACGACGAAAATCTCTGCATCCCAGCTCTACTCTCTAGGCCAAGTCATCTTGATTCAGGAAGGACTCTTGAAAATCTTCATTCGTTGCTCTGGAAGGCATTTACTACAAAGCTGGACGAAACAACGACCTTGGACTCGTCCCAGCGATTTAGTACCGTTTTCAGATCACTGCAACCGATTGTTCTTGATTTTGCATCTTCTTCGGTAACGGTATCGGCAGTGAAGAAGTGGACAGAGGAGTGTTCCAGTTCTGCCTTGAAGATGTTCATTCGAAATCGTGATTCCTACCATGCTTGCCCGGACGCATCACATCTTCTCGGAACGGCCTCGCGCCGCATGTATAGGTTTGTGCGTGAAGAGCTACATGTGCCGTTTCTCCGAACTTCGATGCTTCGAAACCGAGATTCGAAAGAGTCTTCCCTTGATGACAATCGCATTTCCCTCGATGGTGGCACTGAACTGAACGATCACGATCAAGCATTTCCTGACTTAACAACCGGAGCACTTATAAGTACGATCTATCAATCTATTCGTGCTGGTTCTCTTTATGATCCAATGATGGAATGTCTATTGGAAGCTGAGAAGATGAGTTGAAACCATTGTTTTCGTCGAAGAAGTTCGAGTGTAGATATTCGGTAGAAATTCAATAGAATTCACAGAGAGATCGTTGGGGGAAAAAGCTACAAGCTTGAACCTCTTCTATTTCACTCTGCACCAGCTCTTAATCCTGAATGCTTTGAAAGGGTATCATGATGAATGATGGGGTTGGGTTTTAAACGAGGGAACTCAGTGACAGCGTTTGAAACATAGAAGCAACATCGGCCGTTTGGGAACCAGCTTGGGAAAAGTGGTTTGGCTCAGCTCGCCCATTTGGCCCTGGGACTCCTGGGACGGCTCAGAGCTTCCAGGGTCACCTTAGTAAATACATATATCTCTGAGCTTCCAGGGCCAGTCTACTGTAATTTAACCCTAACTTCCACCCCACTGGTACGAGTACCCTGACCCACAGTACCAATTTTTCGTTGACTAAATTTACTTGAAATAAATAAGGGAACCACTAAACGTCCCCCCCCCCCCTTTCACTACCTTACATACTGTATACATACCCCCCTCAACTTACTACATATACCTCCCCCCCCAAAAAAGGCTTAGTAGCATTATCCATATGTAGGTACTTCGTTTTCCGTGTGACTGTCGCCAAAATTCATGTATCTTCGAGTTATGTTTTACTAATTTGAAAAGGCACAAAAAGTACTACCAATAATCTTGACATTTGAAGCGATTATCACCTATGTCTACTATGTACTTTCAGGTAAGATTCCATCTGAACGACTTCATAGAAGCCAGCTTTTTCACCTGAAACTTCCTTTCTAATACTCTACTGCCAGTCGAAGCTTCAACCCTTCCCCCCCTACCTCGCCCCTCTACCTCTACCGACAAACCCCCCTTGCTGCCTATACCTCCCGCTCCGCCCCCCTACCTCGGCCTCTACCTCGGCCTCTCGACTGTGTTTGTTGAGTTTCTACCCTTCTCTTCGGCTTGTTGCCTTGAAACCTTCTTCGCACGCTCAAATTGAAAGGGTAATTGACGAGTGAAGTTTTCAAATTATTGCTCCTGACGCGTACGCGTAGTGGATCCAACCGACCTTCCTCGCGATCTCGTGACAGGAGGGTTTTGAACTGGTAGCTGTGGGTCAACGAGAATATCTAGTACTTCTTCGAGCTGAATATTGAATGAAGTACCTATGAATAACGCTATTAAGCCTTTTGGGGGGGGGGGGGGTATAAGTAGTGAAATGAGGGGTACGTTTAGTGGTTCCCTTAATTAATTATAATACATTGATTGATTGATCATACACCCTTGTGACATCGGTTTAAGTCCGACCCATGGGGGAAAACTATGCTATGTGTATCGAACGGACAAAATCCTCTGGGGGAGAAAACCGCTCGCCGGCTACACAGCGACTGCACGTCGTCGAGACAACAACGCTGGGACAATAGTATCAGTAATGAACCTATAGCTTCCATTCAGCGCGTGACGCTTGAACTCTTGATGCGTGTTCGTGCTGTTTTCTTGCTATGCATCGTCTTTGCTCTGCTCTTCATTGACGATATTCTATACAACGATGAGGCTGTTTCGATTCGATTCTTGATTCGAAGACGAAAGACGTTTTCTTTGCACTCGTGATGCTCGTGATTGTAACGTACGTAGAGCTGTGTTCTCTTACTCAATGATTGTCATTCATTGAGCAGAGAAATATGTGATGAAAGAGAGATGCACACGATGAGAAGATAGAGTGTGATTGTACTGAGTAATTCTTTTCTTCTTTTGATTTGACTTGTGTCACGTAGACGTTGAATGAATTGTTAGTATAGACGTGCGATCGCAATCGTTCGATGTTTGACTCTGATCGATGAAAAAGAATGCGTTCTGATCGTTCTCTTGAGCTCTCGATTTTTCACATGAATAGATGAATGACTTAACGTCAAGTAAAGAAGATGAGCTCAAGTTCTCTCAATATATCAGCGTGATCGACGAGTCACTACTTCTTCGAGCACTGTAGTCACGTCTCTCAATACTTGAAACGACTATTCTATCTAATATCTTTTCATCAATTACTCGACGACACTGTCGATGTGATGAAGACGTTTCGATATCGACGCAGTCGACGAGTCGCAAATTCTTCGATCACTTGTAGTCACAACTCGCAGACTCTTCACCTGAGTTGTCTTTTTCACTAGTAGTATCTTCCCATCTCTTACTGACATCGACATGTCATTAATCTTCTTCGTAGATCGATTGTGACTGTTAGGGGGAGTGTTGTCGCGTGGGTGAAAACTCTGCACGACGGCTTTCCTGGTCACGCAACGTTCTAACATCGTTCGAACTGCGTCGGATTGAGATCTCTTGGCTCTTCTGACTTCTATTCGGACACAGAATAGAATCAAAAGGTTCGTAGCCGGCACCACGTACAGGTGAATCTCGTTGCCAGCCATATAGAATATGATAGAAGATAGTAAAGCCTTAGTAATTAATATATCTTCATCAACCAACTCCTCTACTACCTACCCACCACCTCATCGCCGCCATGGATCTTGCACCGTCTTCAGTGGGTGAGCTGACGAGAAGCTCATCGCCGCCGTCAATACGTGGGCTTCAGCCCACGGTTACGCGCTCATCGTCAGTCGCTCGAACAAAACCAAAGCGGGGAATCAAAGATAAAATTCGACTGAGATGTGCCAGATAGAAGCGATAAAATCAGGTGAAATGAGGGGCAAAAGAGACTACACGTCGGCTCAAGGCTCATCGAATGTTCTCTTCAAAGCAATAGCTTAAATGATCGCTTGCGAAGACCGATTGATTGATTGCTCAGAATCGAGAATTCAGCTCATCATCACTGGTTCCTATTCTATGATCTGAATCTCATTCAGCACTAACGAAAACTGGCTCTGGATCAAATTAGATCAAAGGCGATATAGTCAATCGAAGCCGTGCGAGAATTACGCTCAGGCAAATCCTCACTGACGTTTCATCGAACCAGTAAGGGTAGTGAATGTAAACAACGAACCGAAAGGTAGCTTTGAATAGATCTATCGATTCATTATTACTACTGTGCAAAATTCATCTATTGCAAGGGCTCGAGGTAACCCGTTGGTTCAACTGCAGCTGCAGCTCGTACGCGTCGTGAGCAACAGTTACCAGGACAAATACAAGCGAGGGGGGGTAGAGGTAGAGGTAGGGGCGGAAGCGAAGGTAGGGGAGGTAGGGTTAGGGGCGAAGGTAGAGGTAGGGGCGAAGGTCGAGAAGGTAGAGGGGGTGGAGCTTTAGCTGAGCCTCTATCCGAACATTAGCAGGAGGCTTCTATGAGGTGTTTCACATTTGATCAAATGTAAATTCGGTTCGAAAAAACATTCGCCCTCAGCAATACTTGATTCTTGGTGACGAGCTCATACAAATATAAGTACCTTTGAGGCTTACCAAGTACAGCTTTTCGACCGCTAACTCTATTTTGGTGACCGCTAGACCTGGTTGAGGGGGGGTGTACATGTAGTGAAAAGGGGTGTACGTTTAGTGGTTCCCTAATTTAATATTGTTTTACTTTCTTTTATCGTTCGTTGTGATTCTTTTAGATTTGTGCTTTTCTCAAGAGCAGATTCCAAGGACAAAGTGTTAAGATTGAAGCAAACTGTTTGATACTTCGATTCTCGGAAAATGATGATGAGAGAGAGAAAAGTAGGATTCTCATTCAAAAGGCGAGGTGTGACCTTGCCACTAATTTCAGTGTATTCTCGCAACATTCGTCATCGTCATCGGTCATGCCCTGTAGTGCCACTCGCCCTCATACGCGCCGCCTTCGTCGTATTTCAAAGTCTCGAAATGGGGCCATATTTTAATAAAGTTGTGATATTCGGCTTCGGACATTTTGTAATGACCGTTATGGGTGATGGCATTGAGCTTGTCCCTCGCGATCTGTGTGGTACGGACTTTCAGATCACTCTCCAGATGTCTTTCCGTATGAGAATCAAGGGACAGAGTATGTCTCGCATTATCAGCAAGGGTACCTTCTCCTTCCATCGTCTCCATAACGTACAACGCGTGCCACCTCAGTTCGTCGTTCTGTTCATTGCGCGTCAAAGAGGGAGGTAGGCGGATATGAGCCTTGGTCACGTTGGTGACGCAAGCGAAATGGTCCAGAAGCTCTGCGATATCACAGAACAGTGGATCGGTAACTCCATAAGAGCTCAGAAAACTTCCTGGCGCGCCATCTTGACACCATGTCGCGATCTCGTTCTCCTTGAACCAGACCACAAGCTTCGGAATCCGCGCTGCAGCGCGAAGATCATCTCGAAGCTTCCGCAGGTGGTCCCAGATGTAAAATATATCTACCGGTCGATCAGGGTGTGGAGGCCAGATCTCCACTCTGAGTACAGGTAGGTCACCGTAGCTCTTGGGACGTTGCTGTGCGATGAAGCAGGACAGGGCAAGAGCGTCGAAGTTGGCACCATGGCATGTCACTCTCAAGGTGAATCCGGCCTTTTGTAATAAGTCAAAAACCTCTCCACGAACTTGCTTGTTGACGCGGAAGAGGGGTGAAGGGAGGTCTTCCCAGATAGCGCGGAGATTGTTTTCGTGTACCTCTTCAGGACTTGGAGATCGAGAGTCAGCGATGCTTCGTCGGTAAATAATCCTTCTCAGCTCAAATGGTAGTCGAAGTAGTGGAGACTGTATGGATGTCGTGTCGTTTGATAGGAGATCCGTGGGGGTGGTAGGTTGCTCGTTGCACAACTTGGATTTCAGAACCTTCATGGTGATGATTTGCACTGGCTACACTAGGAGCTATGTATGCCGATGCTGAGAGCAGAAACAATGACGAATCAAGGAGCGATTCGTCGAATTATGAGATTGGTGGTCAGTGCGAGGTTGTGTGGTGGCAGTAGTTTTTGTGCTTTGCGTTGGTGGTAAGGGTGCCTCTAGTTGACTGAGCGACAAAGTTTTAAGAGCTTCAGGTGAGCTCTGTAATGGGCGGATAGATTAGACGTTGACCCCCAGAAGTATTCCGTAAGTAAGAATTTGGGCTGTAGGCGTCCAGTGATCACGTGCGTCCCAGGAAGTTTTCTTGGGAATAAAAGCAGGTATGAGGTAGCAAGTCTGTGCAGGTTCAGGTACAGGTGTAGAGGATTCTACATCCTCTCAGCTTGAAAAGAGTAAGGTAGATTTACCTTCAAAGATGAGCCTTTGGAGTGGAGTTTGACCTTGCTCGTTTCTGGACTAGCGCCAGCAGCCTATGGAGATAGCCGAGACAACCTGAGGAGGAACCCTGCATGATAATAATGCACGGTGCGGGCGCTACCTACCCATCGTAATATCTCTATCCGTACCCCGCACTAAGGTAAGCTCATTCTTAAGCGAAGAATGAGCGAAAGTGCGGGGTACGGATATCTCAATCTCGCAGCGAAGTAGAGCTGTCATTATGGTTCAAAAACTGTGGGAGAAGTTGCTGTTGCTCTTCTAATTTGGGGGGGCAAAGTTGGGCGACTATGTATGTCGGTGCTGCTGCTGTTCGGACTGGATGACTCACCAGAAGATCGCCATGACAACGGTCTTGTTTATCATGATCTTCCTCCCCGCGCTTTTTCCTCTTCCTTTCTTCTGTGATGCTGCAAGTCCTGTCTCGACAGGGGCTGTATCAAAGCGCAAGCCTGTATCTCTAAGTGCGCCTAGAAGCTGGGAGCTGAGCAGTACACGAAGGGATGGGAGATACAAGTGATGTTTGGCCGCTTGGAACCCAGGATCTTCTGCTGCTCAATTATCAATCCTATTCTGTCAGAAGGTTTCTGCCGCAATGACTCTCGTCTGTCGATCAAGTCGAGCGGGCAAGATATTTGGGATTTGCGTTCCATTGTTGGGAAGTGTTTGTGGCAATGAATGCGCAGATTCAAAGTATTCTATCGCCGTTTGTTGGGCTTGGAATGAAGCCTCGAACGTCGAAGAGCCGAATTTTGACGTTGAATCTTAAGTTTGTACGAGCTAAGTGGAAAGACTTCCAGATTCTTAGCATGGCACACTTACCACCAATACCAAATTTTCTCATCTCACCTTCAGAGGCCAAACCACTTGGACGCTTCTCAATATCACCCGCAAAAACACCGTCTACGTCTCAACAACGCTCCTTCAGTCCAAAGGATATGCTAGAGCCAATGGCCAATTGCCACACCTCAGACTCCTAGATGCGAATCCTACCTTCGCCACCAGTATCGTCATGGATGAACAAGCAATGCAAGGAAGAGAAGAGCGGACATAGCACTAAATTAAAAAACAAGTATCAAAGAAACGTACGTGAAACATCCAGTTCTGTACTCCAACAGCAAGACTAACTATGTAGAGCCACTATTTCCTGCTAAAGAGGCGTAGAATTCACAAGAATCCCATCACCATGCGCGTGTCTCATCGCGAAGAATATCGGCTTGCTTGCTTGCTTGCTTGCTTGCTTGCTTGCTTGCTTACAATCGCACCATTTTTACGTACATGAAGCGTTACCATATCTGCGTTCGAGCAGGCACGAAAGCAGTATCTGTCTCCATCCCTCCAACACAAGAGTTGACAAGGGAGCAATGATTCCCACGGGCTGCAATTTCACGTGACACCGAAAACCCGGAACCCCCAATAAAGGATGGAAAAAGGATACGTATGCCCAATCTCATTTGTATCGCGAACTGGTCGAATGGTTAGTCCACGAAGGTCTCACTAGCACATAGCATGATAACATGAGTGCCTATACGAGGTCGGCTCTACCAATAAGCTTGAATACCTGGATGAACAGAAGCTTGCGAGTATTATATCACAGCAAAAATACCAAGTCGAGATATTGCTCGAACAGCCTTTGGATACCTTTCCTATTCATCGTATTCTGCCGATGATCAAAGCTCTCGACCACAATATTAGAGCGCCCCTGTAAAAGTTCCTCAGTGTCCGCATGTCGATCGCTAATAACACCGTAGAGCAACACTTGAATCTACCTGTCATGGTTAGCTGGCTGCTTCACTTGATCTACCTTACCTTAGCAGACCAAGGTAGTAGGTTTTTAACGGTTTAAGATCAATCCACTAACATGAAGACTTGACCTCGTAGATTTACCGTTTGATTACGAGTTTAAGCGTTTCTTTTACGGTTTATTCACAGTTGTTTTGACTGCTTGACGTGTTCCACTGCTGGGTCGATCTCAAACCGTAAAAAGCTTTGATGTTAGTCCGCTAAGGTGTATGGTCAACCTATTGGTCCGTACCTCGCTGAAGCACTCCAAACATATCACAACAAATTGATGGTCTGAGTTCATCTCCGCCGACTGTCAAGTTCGAGTTCGACCTCCTTGTTAACTTTATCGAGAATACACATAGTTGCAACTCGATTCACGCTTCACGTTCAGGATCGTGATTTCTTCTTTGCTGCAGATTGCGACGATTCAGCTATTCTTCGCTCAACAATGAGCTTTCGCTTCCGCATGATTTTTGGCCAAATCTTTCCTTCCAAGCTTCCCAGCAACAGCCTCAAGATCGCCCAAAATGTTAGTCTTCGAGGGAAGATTAAGTAAATCATATTCCAGCACCCAGTAGAGCACATGATGAGCCGTAGCAAATTGCTCAGCCGTAAAGCACCAAGCGGCAACAGATAACACCTTATCAAAAATCATCTGCTTTTTCAGGTCGTTTCCATCTTGAAAGAATTTGAATACGATTTTCAACAGGTCGTCAATCCTCGTATCAAGGTCTAGCCGGTCATACAATTCGAAGACAAAGCGAATATAAGCCATAATCCCTTCAGCTTCTATACCGAGCTGCTTGATAAAGGATTCGATGATAGTCTCAAATATGCGGACATTTTCTAAGTACCATCGTCTCCTTGTGTACTCGATAATAAGTCTTTCTAAACTTAGGGTCACAAACAGATTTCTCGGACCGCACGTTTCCAGCGCGGAATTCGAGCAAGCGATCTACAGTTACGCCCTCTTGAATCCGCTCCTTGATCAGATGATCTTCAATCCAAAGCGCTGATGCAGGTTTTCCGAATAACCCGATAACAAAGCGCCAGAGAGGTTTCATGATTCGGTATGTCATGATATTTTGAGGTCCGAAGTGCCTGTATAGATGCTGGTCTCTGAAAATGAGCCAGTATTCTGTAAGTAGTTATGGAGAGACCTTCGCGATGATCTGAAGCTTGAAGAGCCACATAATGGTAGTGAGTAGCCAGCCAGATCGTTTCATGACTTGTTGATGAGCAATCGAGAGAAGACGGTATAAACCTTGATAGCACTCATCTCGACTGTTATTCTTATGAACGTACAACTGGGCTTGCGGCGAATCGTAATAAGCCAGGAATTGATCCGCGAAATCTGTCGAAGAAAATGCCGCAAGTTTTGAATTATATGCCTATGAGATGAGGGCGAAGGCGAGCATTTGTGGGTGGAAGGATGTATCTGAAGCTTTGTATGAGTATACGCAGAAATCATAAAACCGACGAATTCTTGAATCGACTAGTCATTTGAGAGTTGATCATTCTGTGACTTGATGTGTTACTGGCAGGCGAGCAAGCACGTCGGATATGAGAAACTTCGATTCGTCAACCGTCTACTACACGTCTGTTTAGCTTCGCTCACCTCCGAATGCTGCTACTTGTATTCTGTTGGAAACGGGGTACGTATGCACATACGTATGAACATACGTATGCTCATACGTATACCCCGGCGGTTAGTTATTTCCGCTCCGGCCGAAGCGGCTTGGCGCTAGGGGTATTTATCCGTCCTCCCACTTCTTCCTTCATCTGTATGCTCTACCATATGTTCTACCTACTAGATAGTCAATATATCTACATGCACATATTCGCTCTGACCCTCATATACCAATAGGTTATGAGCCCGGGTTAGCTCTATTCCGCTACCGCAAACAAACCTAAGGGCAGAATTCGAAGCATCGAACTCGCTGTCACCAAATCGGCGGAAATTCCCCTATCGACCATATTTCACAAAATAACCCTCATACCTCAACCACAATGGAAGGTTCGGAGAACTATCGTGTCCCGAAGCTAAAGGGGAGCGAGAACTATGAGTCATGGAAGGAGAATATAACCAATGCCTTGAAAGTCAAAGGTCTCTGAATGATCATCTCAGAGAAGCTGAAGAAATCGGCATCACTGTCATTCGACGCCTCGACAGCAGATAAAAAGAAGTATATCACTGATGTTCAACATTGGAAAGATAGAAACGACAGAGCCAGCGATATAATTGACTTCAGCTGCGAAAAGAGACTCAGAATACATATAATCAAAGCAGAAAGCGTTATCAAAATGTGATCTATTCTGAAGACTCAATGTGAGCAGTCGAATTTGATCATTCTATTTCTGACAATCAAGAAACTGACTCAAACAAAGCAATCGAATTTCAAATTCATTCAGAACTATGCGAACTCGCTCAAGCAAGTCGTCGTCAAGTGCTCAGACATCGAAAAAACAATTCAATCGTGAATGCTGAGCAATCTTTTTCTTCTAGATCTTAACGAAAGTCTAGAATCATACATCTTCGACCTGATACAGAGCATCAAGATCAACAAATTTGATCTATTAATCGATGATATGACTATCGTCTTAGTCGATCATGACAAGCGATCAAATTCAGAGAAGAACTTCAGCTTTAAAAGTATGATAGCTCAGTTTGATGACAAGAAGCGAAAATTCGAAAACAACAGCAAATTTCGAAGAGAATCGAAAAAATGCGCTCATTGCGAGCAAGAGAATCACAGCGAACAGAGCTGCTGACTTCTACATTCGAAGCTTTATTCATATGAAGAAAAGTCTCTTCAGAAAAGAAAGAATCTGATCAAAGAAGATGTTACGAGCGTACCAAGGCTGTACAAGGCTGAAGCCCTAATCAATTCGCAGTGAACGCTAGCGAGTTCCCTGCGTAATGATTAGGGCTAACCAGCGAGCTAGCCAGGTTTGGCCCAGATATGG